>Ga0247813_10000042_pt1 | contig 203318 bp, 173 predicted proteins | sample UWRJL169409C1_FD_180719 | JGI IMG/M metagenome (GOLD analysis project Ga0247813, IMG submission 180719) | Plant litter microbial communities from Arlington Agricultural Research Station in Wisconsin, United States - UWRJ-L169-409C-1 | ecosystem: Environmental > Terrestrial > Plant litter >...
CGAAGGTGATCGATACGAAAGTTAGTACTGAGATGTCTGCATTACAGGAGAAACTCAATGAAAGGTATGAAGAGGAAAAAGAAGACGCTGATAAGATTAAAGTTATGAAGCTTTTTAGATAAGTTGATATTCGAGAAACTGAAAAAATTTTGTTTAGCTATGGCATAGTCATGCTTCGTTCCACAGCATTTTCTTTAGGTACATTGAGGTCTAATGTTGAATTGGTAATTAAAAAGTAAGTGGTTTCGCTAATCTAGTTTGAGAAATTATGATCCAATATCTTATTTTTGTTTTTGCAGTTTTGTGGATTCGATTAAATCAGAACAAAATTTTTGATCCGGTAAGGTTTTGGTTGGGAGAAATTTTTAAGACTATTCCAAATAATAATTTTGGGGAGCAAAAGGTTTATTTCAGTTTTTTTACAAAATTTTAGACACATGTGATCAAAACCTTAAAATAAACCAAAAGAGTTTCGGACGCAATTCTTTGGGATACAATTTAATTAATAAGCTGAAGTCAAGTGTCATAGCATGAGCATAGAGAAAGTAAGGTCCCTATTGGGAAAACGAGAAAATATTAGGCTTGAGTTTAAAAAATCTCTGACCACAATCCCGTCGAACTTATTTGAGTCTGTAGCGGCAATGCTGAATCGTGAAGGAGGGGATATTCTACTCGGCGTAGATGATGACGGCACCGTGATCGGTATTGATCCATCTAAAGTGGATGCGATGAAAACAGATTTGGTCAATATGAGTAACAATCCGCAGAAACTGGATCCGCCTTATATTCTTTTCCCAGTTATTCATAAGCTTGATGATAAATATATAATACATGTTCAGGTGCCGGAGAGTTCCCAAGTCCATAGCAGTAACAAAGTAATATACGATCGCAGCGATGATGGGGATTTTAGGATATTTCAGGCTAATCGTATCGCGGAAATGCATAATCGTAAAAGAACTCATTATACAGAAAGTAAGATTTATCCTTTTCTGAAATTTGAACATTTTGATAAAGCTATTTTTATAAAAGTGCGAAACCTAATCCGCAGTAACAATGCAAGCCATCCTTGGCTTTCCCTAGATGATAGACAGCTTTTGGAAAAGGCTGGGTTCTGGAGAAGGGATTTCCAGACTGGAGAGGAAGGATATACGCTGGCTGCTGCCCTCCTTTTTAGTACTGACCTTACGATCTTAAATATATTACCTCACTATAAAACAGATGCTTTGCTTAGGGTTAAAGAAGTTGATCGTTTTGACGATAGACTTTATATACAGGATAACCTTATCACCGCATATGAGAAATTGATGTCTTTTGTTGAGCAACACCTCCCCGACAAGTTTTTTATGGAGGGCGATCAACGAGTTAGTCTCAGAACGAAAATTTTTAGGGAGATAATTGCAAATATGCTTGCCCATAGGGAGTATATGAGTGCTTATCCTGCCTCACTTACCATATTTAAGGATTATGTTGAAACTGTTAATGCCAGTAACCCTCACGGCTCTGGACCGATTTCTCCGGATAGATTTGCCCCTTTTTCAAAAAATCCTACAATCTCAAAATTTTTTATGCAACTTGGTCTGGTCGACGAACTAGGCTCTGGCATATTGAATGTGAATAAGTATTTAAAATATTATTCATCTGGAAAACCTGAGTTTATAGAGGGAAATGTATTTAGAGTTCTTATTCCGTTAGGAGACCAAAAAGGTGAAGGTACAAATGCAACAGTAAATGCAACAGTAAATGCAACAGTAAATGCAACAGTAAATGATCTGATTGTTCATGCTTTTGGGAAAGAAATAAATACAAAAGTGAGAGAAAGGCTAGGCAGGATAGTAAGTTTTATTCAGAATGAGCCTGGAAGTAGAGCGAATGCTATTACAGAAGGAGTTGAGTTGAGTAAAAGTATTGTAAGAAGAGAGCTAACCAATTTAATTAATAATGATGTTATAGAGTTTGTAGGAGCACCGAAAACGGGAGGTTACCGGCTAAAAAATAACTCTAGCAAGAAATAAAAAATCATCTGAATGATATAAAGCGAAAGAGGTATGGCTGTATATTTCAACTAAACGGGTTCTTCCCCAATTTTGCCGAAATACCCATTATCGTATCAAGAACGAGAAAATTGCTTTTTTGAGTCACCGGCCTGACATTAACTTAAGCCGGATGATGGTGTTATGAAAGTTATGAAGCTTTTTAGATAGATTGTTAGCTATGTAGCTGTTATAGGGGTTGAAGATTGAAGCAATGTTAATTTAGATTCCTTATTAACCTTAGTTGGGTAATATCATTAAAATATAGTTTATGGTGTAACCTTACTAGGGAATATTTTATCAGTCAATGATGGGCCATGACTTATCGCTTTTACATCATTTTATTTTCGTTTATTGAGCCAAAAAAGATAATATAAAGTGTCACAAATATTTCATGAATTTGTGACAAAATAATTCATTTTAATATGAAATATTTATCATACAATCAGATAGTTAACAAGATAATAAAGAATAAATCGTTCGTGACATTTTTATTTTCAGTTGCTATACATGCCTCTCCTATATTCATGTGAAGCAGCTTCGCCTGGATCAGATTACGAGAGGCGATGACGGTAATTTATGGATATTCATCAAACGGCAGAAAACGGAAACTCCCTGTCACATCCCCTTGTTGGATGAGGCGAAAGTAATTCTTGACAGGTATAAAAATCACAGGATATGCAGATGGAGAAAAGTGGCATTGCCGGTGCTCACTAACCAGAGGATGAATGGGTATTTGAAAGAAATCGCCGATCTTTGTACCATCACTAAGGTACTTACTTATCATCTCGCCAGGCACACTTTTGCAACCACTATTACGCTTTCAAATGGCGTGCCGATTGAGACCGTATCCCAGATGCTTGGCCACAATAGCCTGAAAACAACGCAGCATTATGCGAAGGTGATCGATACGAAAGTTAGTACTGAGATGTCTGCATTACAGGAGAAACTCAATGAAAGGTATGAAGAGGAAAAAGAAGACGCTGATAAGATTAAAGTTATGAAGCTTTTTAGATAATGGATATCGGTTAAAAACAAACAGATCTTAGAATTAAATACCAGATAAAGCGTTGTTAACCTCATGCGTGAGTTTGATCTATGTAATTATTTTACTTATAGAAATCTTAAATATATCTGTTTTACTTGTTTGTAATCAGTTTTACTCAATAGCTAATTGGTTTTATTCGTTTTACAAAGAGTAGATTTGTTTTACTCAATAGAAACTTTTTCATAACATTTTTATTGACTTTGTATTTGTTTTACTGAATCATATTGGTATTTTATTAAATTTACTGAAAGAATATACGTTTTACTGAAAAAATGGCAAGGAACAAAGTAGGCAGTGAATGGTTAAAAGAGCATTTGAACCTGGAAGGATACGGAGTAACAAAACGGTCTTTTATCGGAACTCAAAATAAGATAGAGATGGCAGCTGATGGTACCATAGATCAGCAGTTTGGGCCGAAATATGCTCCTGGGGGCAATACGGTACCCAGCCATCTAGAGTTCCTTCTAAAATATGAGGATGTTAATCTTGATTTATTAAGTGCGGTATTTGCACGTGCAGATCGAAAAGAACTGGATAAGTTTATTTCCGCCAGCCCTTCAGGTAAATACAGCAGGAAGCTGGGGTTTCTTTATGAATGGTTGACTGGTAAGCAACTTGACCTTACTGCTGAACCCAGCGGCAACTACGTGAATTTATTGGATGAAGAACAGTATGTTACAGGAAAGCAGATCAAGAATAGCAGGTGGAGAATTAATGATAACCTCTTAGGGGGACGAAAATTCTGCCCGATTGTCCGTCGTACAAAGGCCATAGAGGATGTATTAGATATTGATTATAAAGCAGAGATTGAAGAATTAAAAGAAGGGTTTTCCCCTGAAGTCTTTAAAAGGGCAACCCAATATTTATATAGGAAAGAAACCAAGTCCTCATACGAAATAGAGAGTGAAAAGCCCTCGCCTGAAAGAATCGACCGCTTTATAGCCATTTTGTATAAAGCTGGAACTGCTCCGAGCGCTGAAGTGCTTGATGTCAAAAGCCTAACTGAATTGCAAAATGCCATTGTCGATCAGCGCTATGCTCAAAAAGGTTTCCGAAATTTTCAGAACTTTGTTGGGCAAACAAACTATCGCATGGAGGAAATTTATCATTATATATGTCCTCCGCCTGATATGGTTAAATCTATGATGGAGGGTCTAATTGAGTTGGAAGAAAAAACAACTGGTGAGCCTGCTGTAGTGAGGGCGGCTATCATCGCATTTGGGTTTGTATTTATTCATCCATTTGAGGATGGTAACGGAAGAATCCATAGGTTTTTAATTCATGACATGCTGACCCGTGATGGACTGTCGGAGCATGGGTTAATCATACCTGTATCTGCGCATATGGTCAACAATATGAGAGATTATGATGCAGCGTTAGAGAATTATTCCAAACCTTTAATGCAGAGAATAAAGTTCAAGCGGGACGAACGAGGGGAAATAATAATCACTAATCCCAAGGAAGTCAATGCGTATTTTCGATACCCTGATCTAACTCAACAATGCGCTTATCTTGCTACGACTATACAGGCTACAATTAAGCAGGACCTATCTGAAGAACTTCATTTTTTAGAACGGTATGATGAGTTAAAGCGGGAACTGCAAAACCTAATAGACATGCCTGATAGGAGATTAAACGAAGTTATCATCTTCTTACATCAAAATAAGGGTGTTTTCCCAAAACGCAGGAAGAAAAATTTTGAGGAAATCACTGAGGAAGAGTTTGCGGAAATGGAGAAAATCTATAACGACATCTTTGATAACAACTAAACCAGGAAAGCTTTGAATTAGGCAGCATATAGTGAGTATTACACGATGTTATCTCCAGCGTTCAATTTAAAAGATTTTCAATCCGCGAATCGCGAATTGAGCCAAAAAAGGTAGTACAAACTGTCACAAATATTAAATAAATTTGTGGCAAAAAAAATAATTTTATCATGAAATATTCTGCACATAACCAGGTATTTAACAAGATAATTAAGAATAAACGCGGAAAGCTATTTTTTCCAACCGACTTTTTGGTCTTTGGTGGTGCTGATGCGATTAGGAGCAGTCTGCATAGGCTTGAAAGGGATCATGTATTGGAACGGCTTGCGCATGGAATTTACCTGTATCCGAAGATAGATCCTGTTTTTGGTAGCCTCTACCCTTCTACTGAAGAGAAGGTCCGGTTGCGTAATTTACATAACTATAAACAGGAAAGCGGAAATGGTCAAATTCAATATTAAGCGTCTTGAAGTAAGCATCATCCTTAACTTTCCATTGATTATATGTTTCATTCAACTTTGTTTCCATATTTGTAGAATCCGCGTATTTAAGCGCGGTACGGAACATGAGTGCGTTGATTTCATTTGATCTTTTCTTGTCATAAACTGGAAGCTTAGCATTATTCACTATGCTTTCATTTTGGGATATCAACGCATCAAAGCCATTTTGCGCCAAACCGGAAAGACTGATGATAAATTTAACGTCGCTACTTTTTGCAGCTGCAATGGACATCGCGGCGCCACCTTCACTGTGACCAATCATTCCAACCCTTTTTTTGTCAATCTGATCGTACGCTGTCAGTTGATGCAAAGCTAGCAGTGCATCATTGGCAAAGTCTTCAGTGGTCGCAGTTTCATAGTTGCCCGTTGTTTTTCCAACTCCCCTGTCATCCATCCTCAAGACCGCATAACCATTTTTTACAAGTTCATTTGCGATATCAAGAAATATTTTATGTCCAGCCATTAAACCGTCTCTGTCCTGTCTGCCGGTGCCGGAAACGAAAACCAGAGCTGGGAACTTTTTCTTCCCTGCGGGAAGTGTTAATGTTCCTCCATAGCTAATTTTTCCATCGGCAGAGGTAAAAGTGATTTCTTTTGATGTGGTGTTTTGCTGGGCAAAAAGTAGGCTGGCACATGTAAATATGAGCAGTGCTGTGAAGATTATTTTTTTCATTTTCTTATTCTGCGGTTTTAGTTATTTCAATTAATCCTGACATCTCATCGGCAAGTCCCGTAGCGCTTCCCTTAAATCCAATGGAGATAAAGCGTACAAAACCATTTTTGTCAATGACCAGTTTTTGCGGGATACCTGAAATTTGAAAGGCTTTGCTTATTTTGCCAAAAACCTCAGAATTTGTTTTAGATCCTGATTCCTTGTTGTCGAACAGTACGTTAAATGGATAGTTATTGTCCTTGATGTACTTTGCGATTTCTGCCTTGTAAGTTTCCCCACGCTCTTCAGTATCGACAAAATAAAATATTACATCTGGATCTTTCCTGTATTTTTCCACTGCTATTTTCATTCCTGGGAAAGAGGCCTTGCAGGGAACGCACCAAGTTGCCCAGAAATCCAAAATGACTGTTTTACCCTTAAGGTCAGATGAGTTGACAGTATTGCCGCTTAAATCTTTCATGCTCCAGGCAGGCATTTCTTTTTTTATCATACCTGCCCTTTGCTCACTTTCGTCGGCAACCTTAAGCGCCGGGTTTTTTAAAGATTCCAAATATTCTTCAAATCCAGTTTTTGTTTTTTTTCTGGCCACATAGATATCCTCAAGCATGGAAACCATCTCTGGTGAGGCTTGGTTGTTGAACATGCTTTTGTTTAGCACGTTCTCCAAGTCTTTGCGCATATTTAGTTCCTTTATAATCAGCGCATGCTCATTGTTAATTTCTGCATTGCCATACTTTAGCTCTTTTTGCGCATCAAGCGCATAAGGCAATGCCTGAGCATATTTTTCTTTAAGGTTAAGAAGCCCGATATGGACTGCAGAAATGGTAGCAACAAATGATTTCCTGTATTGGTCCTCCCATTCTTTAGGCGAAAAATATTCCATATTTTCCGGTCTGTCGGATTTGAACTGTTCAAACCTTTTCACAAATTGATCGGAATATTGCAATAAGACATCCATATTTCCTTCCTTTCTGTGAAAGGGAATCCAGATGAGTTTATAATACACCGAAGGCAGCATCGAATAAGAAAGTGAATCTGCATACTTGGCCACGTAATTTGTTTTAGAACCGTTCCTTTCGCCCAATACCATCAGGTTCTGATATACAATTCCGTAGTTGATCCTGTTCTCGTTGTCAAACTGCTTATCAGACTTATATTCTGGGAAATTTATCAGAAATCTTGCGGAGGCAGTCATTACAGAGTCAAGGTTTAGATTGACTGAGATCTTCCGGTAAGCCTGCAATCTGGCCAAACTTCCAAAAGGAAATCTGGTGATCAATACTTTATTGATAGAATCCACGGTCTCTTTTTTGGCTAGTAAATTCTGATAGAGATATCTGGCATTCAGTAAATCCCTTTCTGTTGCCTCCGGGCGTGTGAGATACTTGCTAGCGAGCGCTATTCTTGGCAATGCATTATCACCCAGATATGCTTTCAGGGCGATGGCATAGTCTAATGCCAATTTAGATTTAGCCTTCTGATTATAGATGATTTCCTGATTAAGCCAATGGAAAGTCGCCGTATCGCTGATTCCTTTAAAATTTATGTAGCCAGGAATGTCCTTCCCGTATTTTGGTGACCTGGCCAGTCCCCAACCTGCATAGGCACCAGGGGCCATCACTCCCATCCGGTCTTTATCATTCATCATAACAAAATATCCCTGGTCATGGTTGTTGTCAACAACTCCTTGGGATGTAAATTTAAAGGCAAGCAGCCCACAGTCTGCAGGGGTGTTGAAATCTGCTTTCCATTGGTTATCAGCAGGGATTAATTTTAAATCAACAGCTTTCCATTTGTAATTGATATACTGGTAAACCACCGCATTAATATCTTTTGATTTTGCGAGTGCCGTCCCCGAGGGGTTGTAAGAGATTTTAACCGGCTTTCCGTTATATGCTTTTTCAGGAGTATACTTAAAGTTAGCTGTAGATTGGGCAAACAGGGTTAGAGAGATTGAGGTAAAGACAATCAATAGAATCGTTTTTTTCATTATTTTGTTAGTTTTCATTAGCATGGTCTTTAAGACTATGACTGTTTCTATTTAGGTGTTATGGTCCGGGGTTTAAGTTGCGCCGCTATTTTGTAATAGAAAAGTATACCTGTTGCTATCCAGGTTTAGGTAACTCCGTTGCAAAGCCTCGGGTAAGTTCTTTGAAAGTTATACGCTGAATTTAAGTCGTCGCATATCCCGCAGTGCGGCATCGCGCCCATAAATTCCTTTCTCCGCTCATCGAACACCACATTCAAAAGCTTCCAATGAAGAACTGTCCCTAAGTGGTGCAAAATCCGTTGTATTGAATCGTTTGATTCTTAAAGCATTTACCAGGCCCATCGCAATTGCGGTATTACCAGCCAGGGCAAAGCTTAGGCACGGATAAGCCTCATCTCAGGCAGATACCCCTCCTTTCTGGTTTTACCTGTTGCTAGATTCCTTGTTTTGAAATCTTTCCTGTATAGTTCGCGAATACAATCCTGATCTTCAAAAAATCGACAGTTTTGAATTCTACGTAGTTCTTTTTGCTCATATCTGCGGTTGACTTTCCTCCCTACATAATACAAACAGGAAAAATTAAAAAATCACCCCATGGAAATTGATCTTTTTTAAAATATTTTGAATTTATTTACTTTGATTGGTAAAATTGAGTTTGCTTACCTGATCAAATAACGGGGGAATGCTATACTTTCTTTGTCATCTGTAGGGCCATAAGTGAAACTCATGCTTATAGGCATCAAACAAATCGTTATAATATTCAAACAGGCTGTCGTATCTGAGTTGGTGCCAGACCGGCGTGCTTCTTAAAAAACAAAGTGAAATAGGAAGGATATTCAAATCCCAGACTGTAGGCAATATCGGAGATGTTCCAGTCGGTATGCTGCAACAAAGCTTTGGCCTCTTTCATGATGCGGGCTGCGATGTGAGCGCTTGTGGTCTTGCCGGTCACATTTTTCACCGAGCGGTTAAGGTGGTTGATATGGACGGACAGGGCAATAGCATAATCTGCGGGATTTTTCAGTTTGAGAATGAGCGCAGGGGAATCAATTGGAAACTGCCTTTCCAGCAATTCCAAAAATAGAGTGCAGACTCTTGAAGAGGCATTAGCATAAGTATGAAAATTAGTAGTCGGATTGGCTTTCATGGCCTCATGGATGATCAGGTGCAGGTAACTGCGCAGTACGTCATACTTATGAGGATAAGTTGAACACATCTCTAACTGCATCTTTTGAAATATGGCTGAAAGCTCGTTTAATTGCAACTCATCAGGAAAGAAGACCGGGTTGCAGCCAATCCTGAACAAAGGTGAATCCTCCAGGTTGTTAACCCGTTCACTGTGTTGGATAAAATCTTCAGTAAACAAGCAGTACCATCCCGACTGCTGCTCAGATTCAGCTTCCCAAGAATAGGGCACAACCGGATTTGAAAATAGCAGTGCCGGACGGTCAATTTGTATCCATTTATCTGCGTAATAGATTTTTCCCTTGCCTATGATCAGGGATACTTTGTAGAAATCCCGTCGGCTGTAGGGGCTTACTACGGCGCAGGTTTCCCTGCTAAACACATTGATATGTCCTGTTCCAGCGTTATCCAGCGGAATATTGGTAGGTGCATGGCTGGGAAGCCTGCTATAAAAATCGCTAACGCTCTCTGCTTGTTTCATACTACTAATTTATAAAAATCAAACAACCTGTTAAAAAGAATTAAATCAACCAGTTTTTTCCTATGCCTGGGTTCATCAATCCATTCACCAGGATATATAACTATCATTACTATGATAAAATTGAGCGTCCTAAACCAACCGGAAAAAGAAAAGCATCATTTTCTGATATGAATACGCCACATAATTTAAACTTTGAATTTTTTGTCCATCAAGAAATATACAAGCTAGAAAAAATTGTTTTACGGCGACTCTTTCTAGACAAGACCTAAATGAAGAGCCAGGGAAATAAATTGTAGGGGAATGCATCCAATTATCCAGCCTGATTAAGGATTCATTTATAATTTCTATATTGAGACCTTTTTCCAGCAAATTGTATTAATGAATAAATTACAGGCCAAGTCTGATGAAGAACTGATTTCCATTTTAAGAGAAGGGAATGCCTCAGTAATAGCTGAGCTTTATGAAAGATATTGGAAGTTTTTACTTGCAAAGGCCTTTGACCGGCTCAAAAGTCGGGAAGATGCTGAAGAAATTGTTCAGGAGCTATTTGTAAAAATTTGGCGTCGTAGGGAAGGTATTCAATTAAAATATTCTTTTAAAACTTACATTCTTGCGTCTTTACGGTATGAAATTTTACATTATATCGCTAAGCAACAGTACCGTAAAGATGATATTTCATTGAATTCTTCGGAATTGTCTGAGTTTTGGGTTCAGGATGAAGATTTCCACTCCTTAGAAATGAAGCAACTGCAGGAAAAAATTGAACAAGTCATAGATACCTTGCCTGAAAAGTGTAAAATCATTTTTAAAATGAGCAGAAATGACGGCATGAGCGCAAATCAGATTGCCAACGAGCTGAATTTGTCACCAAGAACGATAGAAACTCAGATTGGGAAAGCACTTAAGGTTTTAAAAAAGCATTTTAAGGGGCCTGACTCTTATATTCTCATGTTAATTTGTGAATATTTGCTAAATAAACCATAAATCTCATATTTATTTTCATTATGCGTACGTATTCGGTCAAAAAATAGACGCTATATTAGTATATAACAATTACTTTTAATGATTCGTGTACCTGAACATATCAAATTCTTGATTCTCAAGTGGCGGCAAGCAGGCCTCACTGAAGCTGAGCAGGCTGAGTTGGATGCATGGTACGATAAACCACTGCCTGAAGTTCTATATATAGAAGGCCAGGATGAAGAACAAACCAAGGCAAGGTTATTGAGGCAGATTCAAAGGGAAATAGGTGATGAAGAAAAGAAAACTGTCCGCTTATCCCCTATTTTATTTAAGGTTGCAGCTGCGGTATTGTTGGTTTTAGGTGCGGCATTATTCTTTTCTCAATATCAGGCTCGAATAGCTGACAGTTCTGTAGCAACCCATACAGTGAGTAGCCAGAGTAGGATTAGGAAGATCATCCTACCGGATAGCAGCATTGTGTGGTTGAAAAAAAACAGTTATTTCTCTTATCCTGAAACATTTGGAAAATATTCACGTACAGTCATATTAAATGGTGAAGCCCTCTTCGAAGTTGCCCACAATAAACATGCGCCATTTATTATTAAATCAGGTAATTATACCACTACCGTTTTAGGCACCAGTTTCAATTTGAAAACGAGTAATCTTGATGATTATGCCATTTCTGTGCTAACAGGTAAAGTTGAAGTCGCCAAAAAGGGTGCATTCAAACAAACAAAGGTGTTCCTGGTGTCAGCAAATCAAACATTTCATGCTGATGCCCGGAAGGAAGATGCCATACGGCCTGTTGTTGAAGAAGCGCAAATCAAAGAACTGGTCAAAGGTACCCAATATGAAATGGCATTTGAAAAGACTCCGTTCGAACAGATTATGAAACGGTTTGAAGAGAAATTTGATGTACAATTTGAAGGCTATACAGGCGAGTATAACGCTTGTGTTGTGACGGCAGACCTCACCAATATCTCTTTAGAAAAATCACTGCAGATACTTTGCAGCTCCATCAATGCAACCTATAAAATAAACCATAATAAAATCAAACTAACGGGAGGAGGCTGTTTTTGATGAATAGATAACTACACTATATCATTAATGAAAACGGAGGTGCGACAACACCCCCGATTCTCGGTTTTATAATTTTTATTTCTCAAATAATAAACCTTTCAAATGTATAAAAAATATTTGACATGGAATTTTCATGTCCTTAAAAGCCACAGCGTCTACCCCAATATTTCCGCATATTTTCAACTCAAAGGTTTGCCTGTCCTTGTTTTGATGGCCTTACTTTTCGTTTTCTGCAATAATGTTTCAGGACAGTCTATTGCTGACAAAAAATATACGGTCACCTTCAGCAATTCATCTTTTGAACAAGTGGTTAAACAATTGGAAAAGCAGTCTAAAATAAAGTTTGTATACAATGAGACACTAATCAGCAAACCTAATAAGCTTACTCATAGCTTTAAAAATCAATCTTTACAGGAAATTCTTACAGTCATACTCGATGAATATGATGTGTCCTACGAAATGATTGATAATAAATATATCATTCTTAAAAGTCTAGAACCCAAACCGGCACTTGAACGTACCGTACAGGTGGCTAAGACATTCAGTCAGGATGGATTTGTGCAAACAGGACTTGTTCTGGATGAAATTGGCCGGCCACTTCCGGGGGTATCTATCCGGCTAAATAATGCATCAAACGTCGCAGTGACGGATACCAAGGGTCGCTATCAAATTGGAATTCCCCGTGATGCAACACTTTTAATCTTTACCTATATAGGTTATAAGAATACAGAACGTAAAGCTATCAGAAACCAGGATCTGGTTCTCAATCTGGAACCAGATCCCGGAAGATTGGACGAGGTAAATGTAATTGGTTACGGTACTTCAACCAGGCGTACCAGCACTGGCTCCTCAAATGGAATCACCGGAGATGATCTCCTAAAGACCCCTGCATCCAATCCTGCTGCTGCGCTCCAAGGTAGAGTTCCCGGAGTATACATTACTCAGGGTAATGGTTTGCCGGGTAGTCCAATGACATTTACCATCCGTGGTACCAATTCATTGGCAGGAAGAAATAATCCGCTTTTTATTGTAGACGGAGTGCCATTTCTATCGGAGGCAATAAACGCACAGGCAGGAATCGCCCTGGATGCCGCAAATGGATCTACCAGTCCGCTCAATAGTTTAAATCCTGCAGATATCGAAAGTATTTCGGTTTTGAAAGATGCAGATGCAACAGCGATTTACGGTTCAAGGGGAGCTAATGGCGTAGTACTGATTACCACAAAAAAAGGCAAGGCTGGTAAAACACAAGTGGAAGGAATGGTTAAACAGGGATTTTCTGAAGTCAGTCATTTCGTGAAGACGCTGAACACCCAGGAGTACCTTGCTATCAGGCGTAAAGGATACGAAAATACGGGTATCGATCCAGTAACCGATGACGCTTATGATCTGACAAAATGGGACCAGAATGCGCAGACAGACTTCCAGAAATTACTGATTGGCAATACGGCAAGGATGACAGATGCTAACATAGCTTTAAGTGGTGGCGATGAACGGACGAATTTCAGGTTTAGTGGCACCTACCTTCGGCAGGGAAATGTTTTTACCAAAGATCAGGGATACCAAAGAAGTTCTTTTAATCTGAACCTTGGCCACAGGAGTCTGGACCAGAAATTTGAGGTTTCTTTCTCTGCCATTTACAGTGCAGAAAAAAATAACGTTTCTGTACTGGATCTAACTTCTGCCGCTTATAATCTGCCGCCAAATTACCCACTATACAATGATGATGGAAGTTTATACTGGAGTGGTGTGCCATTTGGTGTGCCGGTAAATCCACTAGGGCAATTAAATCAGGTGCAGAATAACCTCAGCAATACCCTGGTTAGTAACATGATGCTAAGCTACAACATTATCCAGGGTTTAACATTTAAAACCTCGCTGGGCTTTAGTCGCGCAGATATGGATCAATCCCGTTTATATCCCATGTCGTCAATGGATCCAGGCGTGAGTAGCAACGAATCCAGAAGTATTTTTGCCAATAATAATTCCACCAATTACATCGTAGAGCCTCAATTGAACTATACCAGAGCGATATCACGAGGAAGCTTAACTACCTTATTAGGCGGTACCTGGCAGTCTCAAAATTCCAAACAACCTTACTACACTTTGGCTAGCGGTTTTCCATCTGATGCTTTTCTGGAAGACCTGGCTTCTGCCCAGGATGTGAGTACCAGCAGCGGGTCCAGTCAGTATAAATACATTTCATTTTTTGGAAGGGTGAACTATAACTGGGAGAGTAAATATATCCTTAACCTGAATTTCAGAAGAGATGGTTCATCGCGGTTCGGTTTGAACTCCAGGTATGGTAATTTTGGTTCTGCAGGTGCTGCATGGGCATTCAGTGAAGAAAAATTTGCAAAAACATTTAGTTTTCTCAGCTTCGGAAAGTTAAGGGGCAGTTACGGCATCATTGGTAGTGATCAGATTGGTGATTACCAGTACCTGGATTCCTATGCCTCTGTTCCTTATAATTACAATGGGGTAACTGGATTGGTTCCGACAAGAATCGCCAATGAATCATATCGTTGGGAGCAAACCAAAAAGATGGATATCGGTATAGACCTCGGCTTTTTTAAGGATAAACTGTCTTTTTCCGCTGTTTACTACCGAAACATTTCCGGAAATCAGCTGGTGGATTATCCGCTCAGCATCCAGGCAGGATTTAGCAGTTACCAGGCCAACCTACCTGCCAAAGTAGAGAACAAGGGCTGGGAATTTACCCTCTCTTCTCAGAACATCAAAACCACTAATTTTAAATGGAGCAGTGATTTCAATTTTTCAATCAATAGAAACAAACTGCTATCCTTTCCTGATATAGAAAAGACTTCCTACTATACAAGATATGTGGTGGGCAGACCGCTGAGCAGTAATTACGTTTATCAGTTTACTGGATTTGACGCGCAAACAGGTTTGCCTACTGTAGCAGATCTGAATGGGAATGGCAGTATCAATTTTGGGCTGGCCGATATTGGTCGAGGTGACCGCTATTTTGCTGGAGGGACACAGCCGAAATTTTATGGAGGACTTTCCAATACCCTGACCTATAAAAATATCACACTTGATTTTCTTTTCCAGTTTGTCAAACAAAAGGGCAGAACAATTCTGTCAAAATCATTCTATCCTCCGGGTTTCATGTATAATGCAGCAGCGCAGCCCCTATTGGAATATGTGAATGCCGGAATACCAGCTCAGCCGCAGATAACCAGTACCTACGATGATGCTTATGAAGCCTATAGTGATTACTCTAGTTCTGATGCGCTGTTGACAGATGCTTCATTCATCCGCCTTAAAAATGTAAACCTCGCGTATGATTTTAGGGGCAACTGGCTTAAAAGAATAAAATTGCAGAAACTGAGAATTCAGTTACAAGCGCAAAACCTGTTCACCATTACCAACTATCTGGGCTTTGATCCTGAATCTCAGGGCGTCAGCTTACCGCCGCTAAGAACTATTGTTGGAGCCTTACAATTCACCTTTTAATTCTAATGATCATGGACAATTTATATAAACTCTTCAGATCCCTTTGTTTCCTTGCTGTATTCTTTATGGTATCAGGATGTAAAAAACTACTGGACATTGACCCGCCAAAAAATGAGCGGCCATCTGGAATTGTTTTTGGTTCTGTTGAAACCGCGAAGGCTGCCCTTTCAGGTGCGTACAGCAGTATATCCCGGTCTCAAACCTATAGCGTTAACCTTACCCTGGCCAATGCACTTGCCGCCGATGAATTGCGGGCGTTATCTGGGACAGCACGTTATGATGCACTGCAGAACAATACCTACGAACCAGTTACCAGCTCCTATACATCTGATATCTGGACGGATTCCTATACCAGCATCTACCAGTTCAATAGTATCATTATCGGACTTACTGGTAATCCGGCCGTGAACGCTGCAGTATCTAAACAAATTGTGGCCGAAGCGAAAACGATGCGTGCCTATTGTTACCTGCAGCTGGTTAGCCTTTTTGGTGATGTGCCATTGGTGCTGACCACAAATGTAGACCAGACTGCGCTAACTCCACGTGTTGCAGCCAGTGCTATATATACACAGATCATCCAGGATCTGAATGAGGCAAAGGCTGATTTAGCTGTAGATTACGTTTCAAATGGGGGCGTAAGCAACAGGATGCAGGCAAACAAAAGTACTGCCTTGGCACTGCTTTCCCGCGCGTACCTGAGTACAGGTAATGCCCAGGAAGCCATCAGCAATGCTAGTGAAGTGATTAGCAATACAGGTTTGTATCAATTACTGCCCGGCAACAAATTAACTGATGTTTTTCTGGCAAACTCCAGGGAAGCCATTTTACAATTTGGTTCTGTACTTAATGCCACTTCCGGGTATACCAATGAAGCGCAGGCCTTTGTAAGTAATCCTTTTTCATTTTCATTGTCTTTTACACTTAGCGATGGTTTGCTTGCTGCATTTGAACCGAATGACCAGCGGCGAGTTGCCTGGGTTAGGCAGGTGACTAAGAACGGTGTAACAGCTGCTGAACCTTATAAATATCAAAACTATGACAGCGAGTCGGCCACAGCTTCACAAAGATTTGAAGTACCTACTGTGATTCGTCTGGCTGAAATGTACCTCATCCGCGCAGAAGCCTACGCTGCATTGGGCAATCGCGAATTGGCGCTGGCAGATGTGAAAACCATTCGTAACAGGGCTGGGCTTGGTGATTTACCTGCCAATGTGAATGTCGGTGATGCAATACTTCAAGAGCGTAGGATAGAGCTGTTTTGTGAGCGTGGTGACCGCTGGTTAAGCTTAAAAAGAACAGGCAGGGTAAATGCGGTGCTTGCTGCAGCAAAACCAGCTACCTGGCAGCCGTTTGCCCAGCTTTTCCCTATACCACAAACCGCTATTGACACTAACCCCAATCTTACTCAAAATCAAGGATACAGATAACCAATATTCTGGATATCCGATTCCGTAGGGTTGAAGGATATCCAGACCTAAATAAAAGAAATGGATCACAACAATATTGTAAAAATCAGCAACCTCTCCCATCGATATGGCACAGCCTGGGCAATCAAGAATATCAATTTCGAGATCAGGGAACTTGGCGTATTGGGTTTACTGGGCTCAAATGGCGCTGGAAAATCTACCACGATGAACATTATGTGCGGGGTACTCAACCAAACAGAAGGTAAAGTTGAAATTGGTGGCTATACCATGCAGGAAAACCCTATAGCGGCTAAAAAGCTGATTGGTTTTTTACCACAGAATGCGCCGCTATATATGGAACTAACGGTGAGTGAATATCTCACTCAATGCGCCCACCTGAGGCTAATCGATAGAAAACATGTTGCTGCCGCAGTTGATAAAGCAATGGCAAAATGCGGTGTTACACATTTTCGGAACCGACTGATCGCCAATCTTTCTGGTGGATATAAACAAAGAGTTGGAATAGCGCAGGCGATTATTCATGAGCCTAGACTGGTGGTGCTTGATGAGCCTACCAATGGACTGGACCCTAATCAGATTTTCGAAGTACGTAAGCTGATTAAAGAAGTGGGTGAAGAGAAGTCCGTTATATTCTCTTCACATATTCTTTCAGAAATTCAGGCTACCTGCAGCCAGGTTAAAATGATAGAAAATGGTACGATGGTATTTTCTGATTCTATGGATGCTTTCAACAATTATATTGAACCAGATAGTTTGATCATGACCCTGCACCATCCTCCGGCTGTAAAAGAACTGGAAAATATAGAAGGGGTAAAAAAGGTGGAGGTACTCAGCAGTACGAAATTCAGAATCCATTTTACCGAAAGCCAGAAAATTAGTGAGCGGCTGATCCAGATCAGTACCACAGCAGGCTGGCGTATGTCTGAGATTACGCTGGAGAGGAGTTCTCTCGATCAGATATTTGCTCAATTGTCAAACAAGAAATCTTCCTAACAGAAAAGATGCATAAGAGCATATTTCAATTAACACATCATCTTATGCATGCACCACAATAATTACAACTCAATAATATTTGTATGAAAAATATACTAAGGATTGCCCGAATAGAGCTAAGCCTTTTATGCTACTCACCTGTAGCCTGGATAGTACTTCTGGTTTTTATCATCCAGTCAGGCTGGCAATATACTTCTTTGATAGCGCGTATGGAACAGGCCCAACAAATGGGACAACAGGTAGGTGACCTTACTGACAGGATATTTTCATCTTTCAGGGCATTATTCCCAAGTATGCAGGAGTATCTTTATTTATATATTCCTTTATTAACGATGGGGCTGATCAGCAGGGAAACGCAGAGCGGATCAATCAAATTATTGTATTCATCACCTATACGGATGATTGATATTGTCGCCGGAAAATACCTGGCCATGGTAAGTTTCTGCCTGCTATTGGTTAGTGTATTGCTTGGCCTCGGCGTAATTTCATTTTTCACCATAGAAAATGTGGATTTTGTTTTTATCATTTCGGGGGTTATTGGCCTATATCTGCTCATCTGCGCTTATTCCGCCATTGGGCTGTTTATGTCCAGTTTAACCACTTATCAGGTAGTTGCAGCGATAAGTACATTAGTAGTGCTAGCTGTCCTTAACTTTATAGGCGGCCTGTGGCAGAATATTAACTTTGTAAGAGACGTTACTTATTTTCTTTCTATGAAGGGAAGGGCCGAAGAATCAATTAACGGTCTTTTGGCAACGAATGATATATTTTATTTCCTCATTGTAATTGTACTGTTTTTGGGGCTAACCTTGCTTAAGCTACAATTTGAGCGAAGGACAATTTCTTTATCTGCCAGAATAATGAGTTATGTTGGTCTTATTACGGTAATGCTGCTGCTGGGATATCTTAGTTCAAGACCACAATATACCGGCTATGTGGATATGACTGCGAATCACAGACGCACACTGACTGACAATAGCAGAGCGGTGATTGCTAAAATGGATGAGCCAGTTGTGATTACCACCTACGTTAACCTACTGGATGAGAATTATTTCACTGGTTTGCCAATTTATCAGAATAGCGATAAGAAAAACTTCGATATGTATTTTCGCTTTATGCCTTATATGCGTATTGAATATGTGTATTACTGGGATCACTCAGAGAACAAGCGTTTATATGCAGAAAATCCGGGATTAAATGATGAACAGATTGCCCGTAAAATGGCAAAAGCCAATGAGCTAGATTTTGATCTTTTTATGCGTCCGGAACAGATCAGAAAAGTAATTGATTTAAAATCAGAAAAGAACAGGCTGGTTCGTATACTATCTTACAAAGGAAAGAAAACGACACTTCGCATGTATGATGATCTTTTCAAGCAGCCTGCAGAAAAAGAAATATCTGCTGCCTTAAAAAGACTGCTCATTAACCCGCCAAGAATAGGATTTGTAACCGGTCACAATGAACGAAGCATTAACCGTTCTGGAGATCAAGACTATCAGATTTCTTCCAATGAAATCACTTTCCGTTATTCATTAATTAACCAGGGTTTTGACGTTAAAGCCGTGACACTGAATGATCACAATTTGATTAAAAATGTGGATATCCTTGTTATTGCAAATCCGCTGACTGACTACAATAGTGTGGAGTTGGCCAATCTTAATGCTTATATAAACGCTGGCGGGAATTTGATGGTTGCCGCAGAGCCTGGAAGCGAAATGATCTCCAATACGGTATTAGCCCGTTTAGGTTTAAAGCTAAGTGATGGTATGCTGGTACAGAAGAGCCAAAATTTTGAACCCTCTTTCGTTTTAAGCGGACTGGCTATAGGACAGTGGAATCAATTAGTTCGCAACAGTAGTTTTCTAAAAAGAGACAGTGCTTTTGTAACCACGCCAACGGTGGCTTCCTTGCAGACTCTTCCTGGAAATGCATTTGAAAGTTTTCCTGTTCTGGTTACACAAGCCGCAGATACCTGGCAGATCCCAGGTCTTACTTACAGTAAAACTGCTGAATTGACTGATCAGAGAAAAAATGAAGAGAAAAAATCTTATCCAGTGGCTTTCGCTATGCGCCGTAAAGTAGGTAATAAGGAACAGCGCATTTTTGCGATAGGTGATGCTGATTTTATGAGTAATGCTGAAATGACCAGACAAAGTCCCCGTGCCATTAACTTTACTTTCGTAACCGAACTATTTGGCTGGTTTAGTCATGGAGAATTCCCAATAGATACCACCCGTAAGGAACCTAATGATAATAAAGTATTGTTAAGCAGTGTACAACTTGCCTGGATTCGCTGGACGCTATTGGGTATTTTGCCAGGATTGATTGCGCTCTCAATTTCATGGATGCTGATTGCCAGAAAAAGAAGATAATATACATATGAAAAATATAGCTAAGGGGATATTATTTTCTATCCTGACACTTTTAATTCCGAGGGTAACTTTTGGCCAAAACCTACCTTTAGTTAATGACCCGTCAGTAAAAACAGGTCTTTTGAAAAATGGCTTCCGGTATTATATTAAACGTAATGTTGAGCCGGCAGGCCGCGCTACTATATACCTGGCCAATAAGGTAGGATCTATACTAGAGACCGAAGAAGAACGCGGAATTGCTCATTTTATTGAGCACATGAATTTCAATGGTACAAAGCACTATCCTAAAAATGAACTGATCAGCTATCTTGAACGTTCTGGTGTGAAATTTGGTGCCGACCTAAATGCGTACACAGGTTTCAATGAAACGGTATACCAGTTGCCACTCCCTACAGACAATGCAGATTTATGGAATAATGGTATGCAGATTATGCGTGACTGGGCAGCAGATGCGACCATAGATAAAATAGAGTTCGACAAAGAACGCGGCGTGATACAGGAAGAAAGAAGAATGCGGAAAAATGCAAGTAGCAGATTAGCAGAGCAGTATCGGCCAATTCTTTATAACCATTCCCGTTATGCAGATAGAATGCCAATAGGGAAGGACAACATTGTGCTCAAATCGGATGTGTCAATGGCCAGAAATTTCTATAAAAGATGGTACAGGCCAAATCTGCAAGCCCTGATTGTTGTGGGAGATATCAATGTTAATGATGTTGAGAAACAGGTGCGTAAACTCTTTGCCGATCTGCAGCCTCCGGCTAAACCAATCTCCCGCAAAAGTTACAGCATTGCTTTAAAAAAATCGACAGATTTTCTGAAGCTTAGCGATCCTGAGTTCGAGCGATACTACATTCAATTTTATTTTAAGCAAAATAACTATATTTTAAAAACCCAGGAGGATTTTAGAAAACAGTTAGTGGAGCGATTGATTAATATGCTCTATGCTGATAGGCTAAGTGATGTTTACAATAATAGTAAGCCTGCTTATATAGGGGCAAGCGCTGAGATAGGTCCGCTGATTGCTAATATTGATGCAATGACATTTAATATTGCATTAAATCCGGAAAAAATAAAAAGTGGTTTTGATGCTTTCTGGACTGAAATGGAGCGGGTAAAACGCTTCGGTTTTACAGCCAACGAGATACAATCCGTAAAAGACAGATTCAGCCGTTCCATGGAACTTGCTTTATCAGAAACAAACAAGAATAAATCTGCCGTTTATGCAGAAGACTATCTGCAGTACTTCCTGAAGGGTGATGCTTACCTCAGTTCTGAAGAAAGAGATAAACTTTACAACCTCTATATAAACCAAATCACCGCGAAAGAAATTGACCAATATCTTCAGCAGTATTTTGGAAGTGCAGATAAAACAATTCTTGTTCTCGGTCCTGATAAGGGAAGAGATAAGATGCCAGATCAGCCTTTGTTGAGTAAGTGGATGCATGCAGTTGAAATCACGGATCTTAAGCCTTTTCAATCAGAAAAGGTAACGGGGAATCTGCTTAGCCAAGCCCCTGTGCCGGGTAAAATATTTAAAGAAGAGCAGATCAGTCAATTGGGAATTCATCACTGGCAGCTCGACAATGGCATGAACATCTATGCTAAACCTACAGAGTTTAAAAACAATCAGGTTCTTTTTGCGGGTTTTAGTAATGGAGGCACTTCATTGTATGATGACGCTGATTTTTTTTCAGCAAAAAATGCAGCTGCATTTATCACTAGCAGCGGCTTAGGGCCTTATAATGCGGGTCAATTAGATCAGGTACTCAACAAAAAGTCTTTACAGGTGCAACCCTATATAGCAGATAGGTCTGAAGGATTCTCTGGTGCGAGTGCCTCCGCAGACCTTCCTACCGCATTTGAAATGCTATATCTTTATATGACAGAACCAAAGTTAGATACTGTAAGGTTTAACCGGATCATAGCCCAATCAAAATCTGCTTTTAGGAACCGTACACCTAGTGCTGAACGTGATTTTTCAGATACTGTTTCTTATGTACTTTCAGGCTATCATCCCCAACGCAAGCCTACATCTATTGAAGACTATGATAAGATCGATTCTGGCAAGGTGCGAAGGATATTTCATGAGAGATTTTCAAATCCAGCAGATTTTACCTTTGTATTTACAGGTAATTTTAACGTAGATTCCTTGAAAATATGGACAAAAAATTATCTGGGCGCTTTACCGAAAAATGGAAATCATGAGCGGGCAAGAGACTTACATATTCGTGTACCCGAAGGTCAGATCAGAAAAGACCTGCTTACTGGTAAAGCAGATAAAGCTACCGTGCAGCTTGTTCTGAGTGGCAAGTATCATTATGAGAATATAGGTAATTTATATCTTAATTTGCTGAAAGCAGCATTGCAGTTTCGTTTAAATACCCGATTGAGAGAAGTTGAAGGGGGTGTATATTCTCCACAGGTATATCTTACCAAAGTCAAAGATCCGATAAATTTCTATGCTTATATAATATCCTTTGATTGTGATCCAGCCAGGATGGAGCAATTGATTACGGCTACGAAGGAAGAAATAGCGAAGCTATGCAAAAATGGCGTAACAGCTGACGACTTGCAAAAATTTGTGGCAGAAGAAAGCAGGGCAAATGAACTCGCAATGCGGTCGAACGAGTTTTGGTTAGGTGCTATCCAGTCTTCAATTAACAATAATGAACCATTGGTAAATATATTGACTACTCAGGCAGATTTGAAAGCATTGGATATTAAACAAAGTTTGAAATTTAGCCTTCAGTTTTTGGACCAGCAAAACGAAATCATTTTTACGCTTCGCCCATTAAGCGCTAAAAAATAATGAAACCAGAGATGTTTTTAAAAAAAAATAATGATATAAAGTTTATTGTCAGGCGTATTAAATATCAATGAATAATGCATCGCAAATGCGTTTACAGTGCTTAGTATATAATACCAAGGGCCGTAAGTTATGCATTCTTTAATTTTGATGTTCAAGCATGGATAGTTTGAATGCTATATTAAAACCTGCCCCAAAATAGTATCTAACTTTTTGGGGCAGGTAATTGATCATGATGCTGGTTCACGGGAAGGAGAGCAACAAAAGCTACCAGACGCCCAGTCTATTTTCTGGAGCTAAGTACATTTTCGCAGAATTAGAAATATTAAAGGCTTTATAAAATGCCTCCATATTATTGAAAAAATTCCTGCAACTTGCTAATCTAGATTTGTGTTTTGAACCAGGTTAGGTAATTCTCGATTTGAGATACCAGATAATAAGGGAGATTCAATAGTTTGTATTTCTTGCCGCCGGGGGTAATGGCATCAGTAATGTGTAGCGAGCCTGCATAAAATCGGATGGCCATATGATGTGGGGACAGATCCATAAACATATGCAAAGATTTTAATTTACCTTCAGCTCCTGATTTCACTTCTACCGGAATGAGTTGCCCTTCAAAAGGTACAACGTAGTCTACCTCCGCACTTGAAGTAGTTTTCTCCCTTACCCAAAAATGGAGTGCACTTAAGGATTTAAACTGTGTGGCTAATAACTCCTGACCAACCAGGTGCTCAATTAAGGTCCCTTGATAAACTTTATTTAAATCATCAGTTCCTAAAATCTCTGTCTGTATACCAGCAAAATAATTAAGCATTCCAGTATCCAGCACCTGAAGCCTTGGAGATTTCCGATAGTCTGGCAGCAAAGGCAGTTTTACATCACTTGATGGGTAAATGAGCTCAATTAATAGCGCCTTTTCCAGTGTCCTTAATGCTTCTCCCATATCTCTGGACCGGTAGGGCGAATTTCCGAAACCTTCAAACTTAATCCGCTTACCGGCCTGTCCAAATGATGCCCTTATTGCATGACCTATATGTAATGCCTGTGCATTTGTGCCAGCATATTTCTCAACATCGTCCATATATGCCGTAATCAATGAATCGAAGATTGCTGACAACTCCAGTAGATCTTTGTTTTTACTATACGCTGCAATAACTTCTGGCATTCCCCCTATAAGTGCATAGGTATGAAATAGCTGCATGAGTTTATCGTGTGTAAAGGTTGGTGCAGGTACCTGTTGTAAATAATTTATCGCTTCCCGCTCATCCATAGCACTCAAAAATTCTGGAAAAGAAACAGGTCTTAAAACCATATATTCCACTCTTCCGACCGGAAAGCTAATGTTTTTATCAAATAAAGTTTCGAGCATACTGCCCGCGGCTATTACCGCAATCCCTGGTTGGTCTTCATAAAAATAACGTAGAATGTTTAAGGCCTCAGGTACTTCCTGTATTTCATCAATAAACAAAAGTGTATCATTTCTTTGGGTAAGTGACTGGTTTTTAATAAAAAACAAAGACTGCACGAGTAATTCGATCGTTGTGAACTCTTCAAAAGGCTTTCTGTCAACAGCAAGCTCGAGATTGAGATAGATGTACTGCTTAAATTTTTTTGAAAATTGCCCAACAACAGTCGTCTTACCTACCTGTCTAGCGCCTCGTATTACTAATGGCTTACGATTTGATTTGGTAAGCCATTTTTCTAACGCTGTAAATATTATCCTATCGAACATTTGACAAACTTTAATTCTAAAACTGCTTGTTTACAAAATTAGGGTTAATTAATGAATATTCTGTCACAGAATTAGGGTAAATTAATTGCTTTTTTGTCACAGAATTAGGGTAAATATTTGCAATACTTGTAATAGAATTAGGGTAAACGGATGATTTGTTGTTACAGAAATTTTTGCGAAAATCATTTGTGAATTTTCTAATATTTTGTAGCTGGTTGTATTTAGATAATTTTTCTTGTGTTAAACGAATTCATTTCGCAAATTTAATTGATAACATTTGAGGCCAATAACGGCCATTTTGGATCGTTAGTGAGTCGTAATTGTGTTTTTCAAGTAATTGTTAGTCAAGAGTTTGTTTAAGCTTGTTCTGGCTTCGTCTTTACTTTCCAGGTCGCCTTTGGTATTGGAAAAGGCATACCAGGCTTAATTCATGAACGCATGATAATGTATCATTAAAAAGCGCTTTAAATTGTTTCGTTATTAATATAGATAGATGTCGGTTAAAACTGATGAGGCTTATTAACTGAAAGAGATAAAATGTGTATTTGTTTAAAGCATATCTTTTTTCGAGCTCCATTACTTCCATTCGGTTCTAAAAATTAAATCAAAATTTTATTGCCTATAATTTTCTCTTTACGGTTTTCCGTAAGGATTGCCGTTCCTGTGCTTATACTTTTGGTTAACTAAACAATACTAAAAGCACTAAAAATGTATAAATTATGAAAACAGGCAATACCATGAACTTCTTCAGGATAATGGGACTACTGGGTTTATTTGCAATTTCAGCATGTAAAAGTTCCGGAGGATCCCCATCAGAAGATCCATTCGCTGCTACAAATTTCAACCCTTATGATCAGGGTTTAGGAAAACGTATCGAAGCATACAATAAGGCCATAACCCCAGGTAATAATCCGAAAAGAGGTACTCCGGCACTTTATATTGATTTCTCATCTGGAATAAATAAGGCTTTTAACGATCCTACGATTAAAAGCATGATGTCGGCCTGCTTCAACACCGTTCTCGCCCAACAGTTCGAAGTTTACAAATTAGGTTCCAATAAAATATCATTACTCAACGTAGCCAATACTACCAAATTGGGGCAACAGGTAAGCGACCCAAAACAATACGCCGATATTTGGGCACCATTGCAAGCAACAGTAGAAAAAATTGTGGCCGGTAACAGCGATGCCCTCCTAATTACCGATTTTGAAGAGTGGCAAAAAAACATAGAAGTTACCAATACTGCTTTTCTTAAAATCCCATTCTCCAAATGGCTCGAAAAAGGTAATGCGGTCCATTTTTTTATTGCAGATTACAAAGAAGGCAAGGTGAATAAACACCTTTACTTTACCATATTCAGTTGTGGTCATCCGGATGCAGGAAGTATGATTTCAAAACTCGAATCAAAACTTGTCCCATCCACAACCAGGTTTGATTTATCAAATAACTCTTATCAGCTATCAACCGGATATCCGTCAGAAAAATCCGGTGGTATTTTTTATGATGAAAGCGCAAAATCAGATAAAGCCAAAAACATTCTCGATTTAAAGGAGGGTTACGTTAACGGCCTTAAAAACGGGAACAGCTACGAATTTTATCCACTCGGATTAGATTGGAAAAACATCGATCAACTGCATAGCACTTATGCAGGGCAAAACCAGTTTAACGATTTCTTCCGGAAGCTGTTTATTGACCTGAGCAATGAGGATAGTTACACTTTTGGAAACTTCAGCGTAAAAGTTTCAGATATAACTACTGATTTTGAAAATTTTGCCAAAACAGAAGAAGCTAAAAAACACCAACCCAAATTAACGAAAGGCAGTAATGGCGAGGCCAAGTTTTCTGATCAGGAAAAGGATGCAATTGCACTGGCATGTTACAATCCTGACGGAAAATTAAAGGCACAATGGATTTATAAAACACAGGCATCAAGCCCGCTTAATGAGGTTTTTACCCTCAACCAGACCCTTTTTACCAATACCAGGGCATCTAACCCAAAACATATAGAATTTGGTGTTGCTTTCGACCCTAAATTCAGTGTAACCAACATCCATAATCCTGATGGATTAGTTAAGGTAGATATTTTATCAAACACGGCTACACCAAATCTACAGGGCACTAAAATGGCCAAATTCGAGTGGATAAACACTAAAAACATCCCCAATACCGCTCTAGCAGAATCGATCAAAAACACCTTGCAGGAGCTTAAACCTGTAGATAAAGTAGTGTATTCGTACTATATCAAAACTAAACAGTAATTCAACATCATTAAAAATAAATTCTAAAATGGAATCAACGTCAGCTTACATCATCTCGATCATCACCGCATTGATCTTTCTTCTTTTATCGGCCATCATCGCAAACGCCATCAAATTTGAAGGGGGAAGTAATCCCAAAGACCCACAGGCACGCAAAACCTGGTTTTGGGTACTGGCCATCTTAAATCCAACAGTCTGTTTTCTATTGGGTTATTATGTATTCAAACCAGATGCAAACATTATGGTATTGAATAATTACGTAACAGCCCTGAGTATCGGTACAGCTATCGGTTTTATACTCTACATCATCATCGGCTTTGTAATGAGCAAAATATTTGCCACCGGAAAAATCGGACACTGGTTTTAATCCCTAATCAAAACATCAATGGATAAATTATTCGTAATCGCCATAGGCGGTACCGGGATGCGCTGTTTGGAAGCCTTTACCCACTTATGTGGAATCGGGATGTTCGACAATCAGGAAATCGAAATCCTCACGCTTGATACCGATCAAAATAACGGGAACAAAGGACGGGTTGAAGAACTGATAGGCCTCTATAACCGGATTAAAACAACCGGTAACAGTGTAGGTGGAACACCAAATGCAAATACTTTCTTTTCAGCCAAACTGAATTTACATCGGTTTTTCACCAATTATGCAGGCCCGGGAAGAGAAACTTATAAAAACATTACCAAAATTACCACAGGTTCGCCCGAGCAGCAGAAAGCCAATAAATTAATCTCTGACCTGTTTTTAGACAATAGTTCGGTACAGGAATTTGCATTGGATCATGGTTACCGGGCACAAACCCACTTAGGTTCTATGCTGATGTACCATGGGATAGTAGAAGCCGCCCGCAATATCATCAAAGGTGCTGCAGTACAATCGCAGGAACGCGAACTGGACACCTTTATGGGCAAACTGGAGGGCGCAGGTGCAAATGCCAGGGTTTTTATTTTTGGTTCTATATTCGGTGGTACAGGTGCATCATCTATTCCGGTAATCCCGAAGGCATTACAGGATTTTGTAAAAATCCGTTCTAACGGCAATGCCAGTATCGATTTCGCTAAGGCCAAATTTGGTTCTACTTTATTAACAGAGTATTTCACTTTTAATAAACCCGATGATAAACAAAAAGCCAGCAAAGCCAATAGCGTAATCGCCGATTCGTCGTTTTTTCCGCTAAACAGTCAGGCAGCGTTGCAGTTTTACCAAAGCGACCCAACCGTTCAGAAATGTTATAAACTGCTTTACCATATTGGCTGGCCCATAGAAAGCAAAAAAATTGATGGCAATAATGTGTCCAATCAAACCATAACCGGTGGAAGTGAACAGAAAAACCCCTGCCACATTACAGAATTATTATGTGCTTGTGCTGCTTACGATTTCTTTACCCGTAATGATGGTTTTAACAGCGTAAAGGCTGATTACCTCTATAAAGCAGTAGAATTTAAAGATAATTCGTTCAATTTTTCTTTCGACGACTTTATAGGAAACGAAAATAAATCAGGTGAAATCTTTGTGAATAAACTGGGGGCTTTTTTCTCACTGGCACACATTTCTTTAACCAAAAATGGTGGTGCTTTTGATGATGCAGGTATAAAAGGTTTTATCAAACAATGCGAGAACCAAAAACTCAACCAGTACAGTACCATTACCGATGCGGAGTGTAAAGACATCAACGAATATTTTAAACTCTTTGCCTATACCTTTAAAGATGCCAAATTTATCCCGGGCTGGCTTTACCAGGTGAGAAACTCCGTTGCCCCGGGCAGGTTCCTTTTCGATAGCAAGGCATTTCCGGATAATCCTTCCGAACTAAAAAAACTGGATGTCGGCACCATTTTCCTGGATGAAAAACACCACTGGAGTAAAGGAGGCCTTTTCAGAGACCGTTATGATCTTTTTGTTGAAAAACTGATCAATACCAATCCGAAAGACGAGCAAAAGGTAAATACTACTAAAGAGAAATTCCTTGCTCACATTTTTAACGCACTTACCATTTCACAAAACTTCGATATAAACTAAAGCACCATGTCTGATAAAAGAATCAAAGCACTGGCGATAAAAGTTCATCCCAAAACAGAGCCGAACGGCGTCGAATTTGCCTGGGATAAAATTCCCCAGCTTGAAGTATTTACTAAAAACATACTCATACCCGAAATTGCTGTAGATCAGGACGGTAATTCTGCTGTTAATATCGGAAACATTGTATCTGGCATACCTTCTGTATTTGCCCGGGCCAATTTATTCAAAAATGCCATAGATAATATCCGCGATAAAGACGCCGAAGCATCAGGTTTGATGTTATTCTATAAATCCCTGATCAGTGAATGGAAAGGATTGATTAGCTGTATAGCTTTAAACTATAAAGATATTGAAGCAAATAGAATTCATCTATCTTATTCAGACGGCCAGCATTTAAATACAACTGCAAACCTATACGAGCCTACCGGTGCATTTGGCAATATGTTGTTTGAGCGTAAACCCTTATGGTGCGATCAATCTTTAGCCAATAATGCAGATAGAATACCCTTTATTGATGTCATTTCTTTTAAGGGCAACGTTATCGGCGGAACCTCTCCTGATAGTTTTGTTTTTACTTCGGTATCGTACCAGATAAAGGAAAAATTCCCTTTTATCAACGTACAGAACGGAAAATTTATCGATCCTTTACAATCGGAGATCAATCCGCAGGAACTTTTTACGCTGTATGGTTACGCCAAACACATCCTGGATAATATTGAAAGGTTCAGGTTAAATTATGCAGGAGTAGAAGAGCTAATCAGGCCTGAATATGGCAATATTTCTACCTGTATCCAGGCCTGGATGAATGATATGGTTATTTATCAGCAGACAAAAGGTTACCCTAAACTCGATAAATCTACCCCACCCGAAGTGGGCGCCCTGTTCAATTATCCTTTTAGCCTTCTTTTTAACTATTCCACAGCATTATATGGATCGGAGGGAATTATTTACAACGAATCGAAAGAAGGAAGTATCCTGTTTGATCCGAAAGATTTACTGCTTCCGGATACTACCGAGATTGCCCAGATCGATTTTGGCAGGGATGGCATGGAAACCCGGAATTTCCTGAAAACCAAACCTATATTGCTATTGGCGGCCGAAACCAAAGGCCAGCTGAACAGCTACGCTTATTTTACCCTGCCATTAACACCATTGGCGCTAAATGTTTTTGGTGCTACACTTGATGCATTGGTGGGCATTTCAGAATCATCAAACGTAAAATCGCGGATTACCGCCATTTACGACCCCACGGATAAGGATGGCGAACGTTTGATTGTTCAGTTAAAACTATATACCGAAACCGGAAATGAGATTGTAAAAGAGGTAATTTATAAAGTAACCTCCGAATCAATCAGTGGTAAAGACATTTTAATGTGGCCCAACTTTATTTCCAAACAATGGAACCGCTATTTTCTGTATTCCGAAATACCGCATAACGACGCCAAATTTCAGGCTACGCCATTTATCGGAAATGTAGATGACGATTTTTTCAGGATCGTACTGGATGAAAAAGGTATTCCTTTATACCTGGCCAATAATGGAAAGGCAGCAGTAATATCCGAAAAATATGGCAACATTAAAGCACAGTTGCATATCGCATCCAATAATGCGGTGGCCGACAATAAATACAAATATGAGATATACGAAAGCAATAAACCGTTTAAAGGCGTAAAGTTTGCCCATGCAGGGGTTGATTGTGGTTTTGGGATTATCCGTTACGATGGATCGGGCAATACGCAGTCTTTACCGGTGAATATGTTAAATGCGCCAAGGACATTGTCGCCAGCCTTTTTAGGTGTCGATTTTGGCAGCACAAATTCTTCTATCGCTTACTTCTCCGATCAGCGGAACGAGGTTTGCGAAAACCTGAAACTCACCAATAAAAGGGTATCATTACTGGCCAGCGACAGCAAAAACAATGACGAACGGCCTGCGGTGGAAGATGAGATTTTCTTCTTTCAGAACGACGAAATCCTTACCAATTCCATCAAATCTGTATTAACCATCCACGATTCAAGAAGAGTGGTAAACGATGGCAACATCCAGGTTAACTCGTTAATGGCCCAGGCCGTAAAGGGTGGTTTCCCCTGTTTTGAAAAAAACCTGCCCATCGAAAATGCAGAGAACAACCGCTACATTTTAGGTTATAACCGGATTGGCAGGGCAGAGCTGGTGTACAACATGAAATGGTCTACACAACAGATTGACAAGAGTTACAAAACCGCCTATTTAAGTACCTTACTGCTTCATGTGTATGCACAATTGTTTATTGAAGGCCATGAACCACATACTTTAAAATGGTCGTACCCCTCATCAATGGGCAAGGAATTGCTGAGTGAATACAGAGGAATATGGGACTCGCTCAAAGAAATATCACCAATTGAAAGCAACGTCAAATTAAAAACCTTCCCTCCTTCTGATCTTTCTGATATCGGCGATACATCGGGCGGCAGCAGCTGGGGATCTCCCGGAGCTCAATCTGGTGGCTGGGGCAGTCAAGCTTCAGCACCTGCCGCCACTACACCAGCATGGGGTTCAACTGGTACTGGCAATAGCGCCTGGGGCGAACAAGCCCAAGCAGCCGTTGCTACAGGCTGGGGAAATGAGGCTAAAAAAACACTTACAGCGGTAGATATCAAAACGGAAACCAGCCCGGTAAGGTTTGATTTTAAAAAATTAAGCAACGAAGAATCCTTATCCGAAGCCTGCGCCGTAGCCAATTACCTGGTGCGCCCAAACGGGGGCTACTCCATTAATCCTGGAGAACTGGTGCTTTGTTTCGATATTGGTGGCAGTACAACCGATATTACGGCGCTGTGCTCAATGGAAGGCGGAAAGGCAATGATCAAACAGAACTCGATTCGTTTTGCAGCCGAACGCGTAGCACAGGCGACTAAATTTTCGCCCAACTTTAAAAATGTGCTGCTCAGGATCTGCGAAAAGAAAAAAATATCCATCCAGGGCTTAAATTCCGGCACACCTAAATTTAACGAAAATACCGCACCCTATTATTTCGAACAGGTTGTTGACCGTTTGGAAGCCTCGGATTTTGAAACTTTCTATCTCTTAATCGCTGCCGAATGTAAGGAAATGATGAGCATTAACCTCTACGTTACTGGCCTGATTATGTTTTACGCAGGTCAGCTGGCTTATAAGTTAAGGAATGAAATTGTAAAATCAGAAGATGCACCACTAGCGGTTAAAGCCATTCCGCCTAAAATAAAAATTGCTTTTGCAGGTAAAGGAGCCAGGATATTCGATTGGTTTACCGCGGTAAATCCGGCCGCAGCCGATGATTATTATACCCAAATGTTTATCAGGGGAATGGGTGGCGAAGCAGTGGCCAAACAAACCATTAGTCCGATCACCACAAGCCCTTTAAAAATAATCGATATCAATTCGCAACGCGGAACAGACAATGCCGATGTTAAATACGAAGTATCGAAAGGTTTGGCCATCCCAACCAATATCACCAGCATTCTGGTGCCCACCAATAAACAGGCCATTGAGATCTTGGGTGAGGATAATTTCTGTGTGGTTACGCCAAATGGTGAATTTAAATACCTCGAATCAACCAATTCCATCACGCCGGAAATGCTGGAGCACATTGGCAATCATTTTATCTGTTTGCCGCAAGAAGGCAAACCGCACTGCCCAAGGTTTATGGATTTTGCGGATCTGTTTTACAAGGTATCATCCAGCATGTTCGGTTTAAAAATGAATGCCACAGATTTTATGGCGGGTTTTCAGGATATGAACATCGAAAACTACATCAAAGGCGAGCCCGATTTTATCAAAGCGCAAAAGCGGAAACACGACGATCAGAAAGATTTTGATTATGTAGCACCGATCATCATTCTGGAAGGGATGAAATTCTTTGAAAAACACCTGCTTAAAGGCATTCAAAAACAATAGAAACGATGGGATTCTGCGTATTGGCAAAAATATCAAAGCGGACGGTTACTTTCTGGTATCAATCAGACAGTAACCCTTATGCCCCATTAAAAATGAGGGAATTGAACGAGGTTCCCTTATACTTTTATGTAAACGGCAACGATTTTATTTTTGGTGCCGCCGCCAGGGAACGCTTTTACAAAAACGATCCTTATGCTTATGGCAATTATTTCGAAATTGTAAAAGATCCGGCGAAACATTTCAGTATATATGGCAACAAAAAACCTGTTAAACAGCTCTTTTATTATGGTGTTGAACAATACTTATCGCACTTTTTAAACACGGTATTATACAAATCCGATTCTATCGAATCGTACAGGCAGCAGTTCCCTTTGCGTTTTTTATTTGATGATGATATTGAAGACAATGAGAAATCGCTGATCGAAAACCTGTTTCAGGAGGCGGGCTATTTTAATTTAGACCGCATTGGATATCACGAAACACTTTTTAATATACTTACCCAAAAGCAGATTTTATCAAACAACAAGGCCATTTTATTCATGAATGGCATTGATGATGTACTTTATTTAAACCTTTACAAAAATAGTAAGGCTGAAGCGCTTGGCTCAGCCAAACTGGTAGGTCAGGGTGCAGATCCCAGGGTAAAGATCCTGGCCGATATGATTGTAGAATATATCATCCTCCAAAATTCTTATCTGTCGGTTAATAAAGATGCTGAAATCGCTTTCTTGCTTCCCTTCTGTGCGGCTTTACTTCAAAACATCAGTCCGATTATTAAAGGCGAAGCTGAACTATCTGATGGAAACCGGTATTGGTTTAATGTAAGGGAAAGAAACCTGAATGACAGGCTGCAATATTATGCCAATGACGGGATGATTTTTGCCGCAATCGATGATCTGTTAAAGGCCAACAATTTACAGGCCGATGGGGTAATGATCCTGCTTGGATCAGAAGAAATCAGCACCGCCTATTTTTCTGATAAACTGCTGAAAAAGTATCATCATGTTATCGCCTTGCAGCCTGTTGATGTTAAAGATACCATGCTGGCTATTTTTCAGGCCATTGCCAATGCCAGTTACAGTGTTAAAGCAAAAGTACCCACTGCGCCTCCCGTACTGCAGCGGCCAGCCCTTCCAACACCCAAACCGCCTCCGCCATTACCACCTAAAAAGCAAATCGATGTTCCAAAACCGGTAAACATCCCCAGGTTGCCCGAAATAAAAGCAACACCAAACACTAAAAACAATCCGGTAAAACCACCGCCCTTACCTCCAAAAAAAGGTTAGCACGTATAAAATCTAAAACTTAATAAAATGGCTATACAAATAGAAAAAAGAAAACCCGTTTCCCTGATCGGGGAAGAACCGGGCTTAAATCACCTCATTGCAGGCCTGGGCTGGGATACTGCTGTTGTAAACGGACACACCGTAGACCTCGACCTCTCTGTGTTTATGCTGGGCGAAAACGGCAAACTCCTTGCTGATGAATACTTTGTTTTTTATAACAACAACACCAGCCCTGATGGTTCTACCCATTACCCGGGCGATAGCAGGGGTGGCGAAGGCGATGGAGACGATGAAGTAATCCATATCGACTTATCCAAAATAGATCCGAAAGTAGAGTTCCTTTATTTCGCAGTAACCATTGATCAGAGTGAAGAAAGGGGCCACCATTTTGGCCACGTTCAAAACTCGTATATCAATATCAGGAACAATGTCGATAAATCGGTTTTATGCCAATATATGCTTAAGGAAGAATTTACAAGTGAAGATTCCCTCATGATTGCCTCTTTATCCAGAAACGGGGGAGCATGGCATGTAGAGGCCCTTGGCCAGGCCTTTTCCGGCGGTTTAAATACACTAATAGCATTATATCAATAAAAAGATGAGCAGTTTTAATTTAAACAAGGGAGACAGGTTCTCTCTTTCCAAGGCAGCACCCGGACTCACCGTCGTAAAAATAGGAATGGGCTGGGATCCTAATGAAGAACCCGGCGGTCCGGAGTTTGACCTCGATGTTTCGGCCTTTTCGATAGGCAGTGATTTTAAAATCCCTTCTGATTCTTATTTTACCTTTTACGGGCAAATCCGTATGGGGAATAAAATTGAGGATAAGGTAGAAAAAGGCCTCTTTAGGCCATTTACTGAAGATGGTGCAATTACCGGCGCCATTGATGATCCGGATGGGAGCAGAAGTGATGGCGACGACGATGAAGATATGTTTATCGATTTATCCAAAGTCAGCGATAAAATCGAACAGATTATTATATGCTGCACGATCTGTAAATACCCTCATGACAATAAAAAAGACCGAAGAACATTAGACCTCAACTTTGGAAAAGTTAACGACTGCTACATCAGGATTGTGGATGAAAGCAATGGTTCGGAATTACTGCGTTACGACTTGAAAGACCAATATACCAATGAAGATGCGGTAGAATTTGGGCGTTTGTTCCGTGTTGGCGAAAGCTGGGAGTTTGAAGCGATGGGCAGGGCGCATACGGGCAGTTTGCAAACTTTAGTTGAGATGTACACCTAAAAAAAATAAAATTATGGCATTCGATTTAAATAAAAATGATGGCGCTAAAAAAGAGCCCTCCAAATTTGATCTTTCAAAAGGAGAGATCGAAAAACCCGCTGGCCAATCGAGGGGTTGGTTGATCGGTTTATTCGTGATACTGGTGGTTGGTGGCGGCATCTGGTATTATGCATCAGGCAAAACTGATTCTGCAGCAAAAACATCTGCACCAAACGTTTCTTCCAACCCGGCTTCGGTTGTTATACCTGCTGCACCAACAAAAGAAAAAGTTAGCAGTATGGATACCACTCCTGTTGCGCAGGTAAAATCACCTACGATACAAGAAGATTCGATCAGCAAAACCAGTCTGAATACAGCTCCTGCTAAATTACCAACAAAAGCAATCAAAGCTTTAAACCATACTGTGCCGGTCACATTTGTTCAGGGTTCATCATCTTTCGCCAGCACCAACAAAACTTTAATCAAACGCATTGTCGCTTATTTGATCAAAAACCCAACGGCATCCATCCATGTTGATGGTTATGCCAGCAGCGATGGTTCGATAGCCTTAAACCAGCAAATATCGCAGGCAAGGGCCGATGCCTTTAAAAATCATTTAACGGCATTAAATATCGAAGCAAGCCGGATAAGCGCCACGGGAAAAGGTATTGAAAATCCGATTGCCTCAAATAAAACCGCCAGCGGAAGAAAAAAGAACAGACGTGTTGAAATTACGTTTCTATAAGTCATCCGATAGCTATCGGATGCGAGCCTAAATATGTGCAGGCTAAAGCAATTTATCATGTATTTATTATCAAAAAAGATTGCTTCACTCCTACGCAAAGGCCCTTCCTTAGTTCGCAATGACGAAACTAAGAGCCAACTCACGTTAAGTTAACCATTTAAAAAAATCAAGTGGCAAAAAGAAGAACCAGAAAAACAAAACAACGGAGTTTTAAAGAAATCTTAATCCTATTGGGGGTGCTTTTTAGCTGTATCCTTTTTATCATCAAAATAATTTTCGGACGCATAGGCTGGTTAGAAGTTTTTGCCCCTGTGATCATTGTATTTCTGATCCTTTTTCTCCTCTCGTTATTAAAAACGGCAGCGAGGAAAGTGTAGAAAAAAAATTAATAAACCCTGCTCCAACGGTTATAATCACAAGTTGGGGCAGGGTTTAATGGTTAAGCCTATGGCATGGTAAAGTTGCCCAAGTATTGATTGTTGGATACTACATTGTTTTCGTGCTTAAGGGCGAAAGCCCAGGCATAAAACACATCGCCGGCAAAGGTATTGCCTACAATTGTCGTGTACGTTAAAGCTGCCCGGAGTGCTTTGTTTTACTTAATCCTTAAAAACCTGAGTTCGATATTTAATTCGATTGAAAATTGTAATTATACTGATGAGTATTTGTGTATAAGTATCTGAAATTAAAATGTTTATATGTAAAGAGACACATGATTATTTACAATAAAGTTGCTGATATTTTCTGCTAGGTGCCGTTTTCGACGTAAACTTTAGATGTCCAATAGGGAAGTGATGAGTATCTTGCTTTTGTTTCTAATGAGCGGTTTTAAATGTTTCAAGCATTACTATATCTTCTATGTACAGTAGCATCTGCTAGATGAGACTCCTCAAAACTATATCCTATAACCGATTCATAGCACTTAGCCAAAGCGTAATTATGCCTTTAACTATATTCCTTAAAGCTTGTTTTTTAGGCTCATGTATGGGTATTCTTTTGTAGACTCCACGTCGATAGGGGTTTATAAGAACAAAGGTGTCAAGGTAAATAGCGTATTTAAGGGTATTGCCGATTTGGAATATCTACAGTGGAATAGTTTTACGGCTTTAAGCTTCATTTGATGAATGGCCTGGTGGAAGATCCAAAAATGGAAAATTTTCTCTGGTTTTTCTGTTATGTGTTGAACCCATTATAAAAGATGGTTTGATGCGGATGTGCCGAGAATAAATTAGAGGGTTCTTATTGATTACCTCATCGCTGGATAGCTGATATTAACCAGTTATCATCGCTTTAATCAACAGGTAGACTACAGCTATGCACAAGGTAAGTGTGGCTAGAAGGTGGACTTGAGGTGGGGTAAAGGTGGGGTGAAGGCGGGGTAAAGAAGTTCCCACGATTTAACACGCTCATGGAATTTACCTGTCCGGGATTTAATATCATAAATATAGGGAGAATAATTAAATTACTTTCTATAACCTGGGCGTTCGATTAATCATATGCCTTACTATACTATTTAAACCCCTATCCGCCTATCGGCACCTTTCCCCTGAAAGGGAAAGGACGAAAAAAAGGTAATTCACCTATTTTAGAGGGGTCGCAGACCGGGCGTGTTAGTATAAATTAATTATCGAATTCAGGTTTAAAGATATTTTTTCGATGCCATTCTATCGCATCAATTTCAGGATATTGGGTTGATTTGTTCGGTAACAAAATTCTCCGGCCAGTTAATGTGTGCAAAGCATAAGGGTGATTAGTGTTTTCGATCAGGTGTTTAGAAACTAAAATGGTATAATCATTAGTTATGCTAACCAGACCACGATCAAATGCTCGATGCAGATTTGGACAAAGGGCAATGCCATTGGTTACTTTATCATCGTGCGTTTGGCTAAATGGTATAATATGGCAGGCATCTATAAAACTATACCCAAAGGTACTGCTTAATCGCATGCCCGTAAAACTGCATTTATTCCCATAAATTTTCGGCACCAATTTCTTAAATAATCCATTTCTTACGAAAACATCCTCTTCGGTATTGGCAACCATGCGTTTGTATCTGACTTCAGGCTCATTTAATACAAAATCTTCCTGATCATGCAGGTAGCCTTCACCATGATTTTTAGCAGCAATAAAACCGACTTTACTATCAGCAAAATAAGTATCAAGCAACAATGTAGTTGCTATAGCTCTATTACTAGGATCGATGAGTAATATAAACAGCTCGGATTCAAAATAACCAAAGGCACAGGTTTCACTTAAGCGAATTACCGATTTAATATGTGCATTAATTTGCATGCCTAAATTAGGCTGTAAAATCCAAAAGGGCTTACCTTCCACTTTTTCGCTCTGCAAATAATAAAAAGGCTGTGTAAAATCGGCCTGATGTAAAGTAGGCACGAGCAATAACCAGTTTTCTTTAAAAGTGGCTACAAGATCTGCATTTACTTCGAACTGATTATTGGTGACCATACTTTTTTCAATAAGCTCAATTAAGCTTAGCAATAAAACAGGTTTATGTGGCGCTAAACCGTATGGTGTTACACCGCGTTTGAGGTGGGTGAAAGCTTTGAGGTATTTTTGGAGGCTAAGGTTCAAAATAATTTTAAAATAGGGATGTGCTAATTAAGCCTGCGCTAATTTAGCACTATCTTTCCAAATGTAGGCTAGTTCAGATTTCGTTCCAAACTTTACGTCATGTTCTCACCTTCTCGCCTTGGAGGCTTAGTAAAGATTGCCAATAGTGTATGTTGCTTTAAATTTAACTTAATTAGGTATAAAGAACAAAACCACCTTATTGTATTAAAATGTGCTGTATGGGAATCCTTATTTGTTATTCGCAAAAAGATACATACCTTGGGATTGCAAAACCATAGTAAGGCACCATTGCCTAACTACCATAATCCCACAATTATAGAAACATAAGTTTAATATTAAACCTTTAGCTCTTCAGAATAAAATTTAAATCATCCCTCATCCCTATTTTATCATGCGTTCATTTTTCATTAATGTTCTAGAACATTATATTCCTGCATCCCAAGGAAATTTTACCGACCATCCAATAGCTGATTTACTGCGCAATAGTTTTCCAAAATCAATAAAAGATATTATTGAAGAGTCAGACAAATATATTTTCAGAGGTTCGGCTGGCCAAAGCCGTTGGGCTGCATGCCCATGGGTTGCCATACTCGACGTACTTGTAACCACAAGTACCCAAGATGGCTACTATCCCGTTTATATATTTAGAGAAGATATGACTGGCTTTTACTTAACACTAAACCAAGGCGTTACCAGCGTTGGGCAAGAAATTAAAAAGGGCTACAGGAGTATTTTGAAAAAGCGTGCGGATTCTTTAAGAATGCAAATAAATTATGATCCCCAGTTATTTTCTGTAGAACATATTGATTTAAGAAAAGGAAACAGTACTAAAAGCCATTTGCCGGGTGACTATGAAGCTGGAAATATCATTTCTAAATTTTATAGCTTAGCTAACGTACCTCAAGAAGATGAATTGGTTAGAGACTTAAAACTCATGCTATCAATATACTCCCAACTTGTAGCCACTAAAAATTTAACCTCTACCTCCCAAGAAGAAAAAGATGTAGTAGAGGAAATTAACAATTCTGAGAGAACTCCAACACAAAAACAAAGACTAATCGACGCCAGATTAGGTCAAGGCAAATTCAGAAGAGATGTTGTTCGTATTGAGAAAAATTGTAGAATCACAGGGACTTCTGATATCGCTTTCTTAATTGCTAGTCACATTAAACAATGGAGCAAATCGAACGATACAGAAAAACTGGATGGAAATAACGGACTACTTTTAAGCCCACATGTTGACAAACTTTTTGATAAAGGTTTTATAAGCTTTAGTGATAACGGTGAAATCCTAATCAAAGATGAAGCAAAAGATGTTTTTAAAAGGTGGAATCTTCAAGAGACCAATGTCGGAAGTTTCAATAAAAAGCAGCAGGAGTATTTAGCCTACCATAGAAATCAATATCAGTTTTAGCTGATTAGAATTTATATACATTAACACTTTATTAATTAGGGGGAATAACCCCCTCTTTACTATTTACATTCTTCCAGAGTTAATAAATTATCTGAGGTTGTTCCGTCGGGAATTGTTCTAACGTATTTATTGTTCTTAGGGCTGAGTTTAGCTTCCAAGTTTGCCTTATTTCCTTTACTATCTTTTACATAAGCGATTCCGCCTTTATCATGTATCCAATCGTAAAGATCAGTTCTCGTAATTGTTCCCTTTTCTGTACTTTCTTCGTTAATCCAGTTTAGCGAAGAGATTGCGACATAAGGATTCTCATGATTCCCGTTGTCTTTTTTAATACAAGTGATTTTAATTGACATAATTTTTAATTTTTATTTAAAGTTATGTCATTAACTGCTGCTAATTTTACGGGAAACCAGAATGCAAGTGTTAGTCTTCAGATTTCAAATAATCAAATAAAATAGTTAATCTTAAACACATTCTTCCTATGCCATTCTAGTGCTTAATATCAGGGTATTTGAATAGGTTTATTAGGTAATAATATTTTTCGTTCGGCTAAAGCCTGTAAAGCGTAACGGTGATTCGCATTTTCGATCAGGTGCTTAGAAAGTTATAACTATAAAATTACAGATTTCATTTTGACAAAATATATTATTTACTATTCTGAGTGCCGTGAAAGTCAGTGATTGAGATTATTTTTTTTAATTATTTGTTAGTCATAAAAATTATATAAATAAAGTTTTTTCTGGTGTTGTCGATACGGATTGATGCTCGAATTACACACTACTTCGCCAAACTATGCTTCGTTCCCCGCCAATCCCATGGCGCTACCGCATCTGCCTCTTGCCATAAACCTACCCTATTTTTCCTTGCGTTTATCTCCAATTGCGCATAAAGCGGATCGCCGGAGTATTTTTTAAAATGCCAGGCCATGCCCTGTTTAATCATTTCCTGATTAAGCACCCGTTTTTTATCATTAATTACTACGGCAATCAATCTTTTATAACGGTCGTATTTTTGGCCCTGCAACGTTACCATTTGTCCGAAGCATAAATGAGATAGGGCTTGTTTGGCTTTGGTACCAAAAGGCTGGTGGCCACGTTTCTCGGGGCAATCGATATGCGCCAAACGGATTTTAATGGGTTGGTCCTGATATAATACCTCCATGGTATCGCCATCCAAAATGCGGATGACTTTGGCTGTAAAAACAAGATGACTATCATTGATGCCCTTATTTCCAGCTGGCTGGATAAAGCAGGACTGAAGCGTGAGCAACCACAGCAGCAGGCTTACTTTTCCCAGCCGCATAATGTTTTGCCGTCTTTTTTGGCTTTTTCGATATCCTCTTTTACAATTTTATAAGTACAGTTACTTAAACCACGACAATTAGAGGTGTTGTGGTATTTTTTAGCACCAGGACTGTTACAGATGTATACCGTAGTGGTTTCTTTGCAGGTAATCGTGTTAGCGAAGATGAAGATGAGTAGGGAGAGTGTTTTCATGATGAGGGGATGATTTAAGAAAAATTACAGGGTTTAATTACCTGTTTATAAATGGATGATTAAATATAAAAAATAGTGATGCATTTAATTATGGTTTGTGGCTTCCCTGAATGAAATTGTTAATTACAGTTTCCAGGCTAGAGGCCAAATCGGTTATTCGAAGTTCAAATTTTTTCACCTTCATGGCTTTAAACCAATCTGTCCAGTATTGTTTAATCACATCTTCTTCATAAGGATTTTTAGCTGATGGATTAATGCCTAACACCACAATTTCGAGGTCTTTTAAGTTATAAGGGAAGGCAATAAAACCAAGATTCTTTTGCTTCATAATGCTTTGGTAGCTTGCGGTTGTGAGCTTTTTTAAATTCAGAAATTGCGGAGTGATGTAAGAACTTTTACCGGCTTCTTCAATTTTGCTGTCTTTATAGTACATGTAGCCATCCGTCAGTATCACTAAAATATTCCGATGCTGGGGTTTAATGCAATATTCGCGAACGTTGTTTTTAAAAAACCTCCAGATATCGGAGCCCACATAATTACGGTCTTTAATGGCGCTCTGGTAAATTTTAGCAGGGTTATCGGTATAAACCTTTTCTATGTTCAGGAAATCCTTTTTACTGGTTTGGGGGCTAAAACTAACCTTTAACTGATCACTTAGCTGATCAATATTGGGGATATTGGGCACGGGATTAAAGAAAACCTGCATCTGGTCTTTTAACAGCAGCATCTTTTTTCCCTTTACATGGTTAGTAAATGCTTTTTGAACTGATTTGATATATTGCAGGTCGCGCTGGTAAATTCCGGGGTTCTTTTTAGGATCGATCCGATCAGATAAATCCAGTAGAAAACTAATATTGAGGTTTTGTTGAACTGACAGGGCTTTACCCTCTTTGGCAAAAGCAGCTGTAATGAAGAGCAACAGCAATAGGTTTAGGGATGTTTGTTTCATGATGCCAGGGCTTATAAAGTAGTAACGTAAACAGCATTTTGCGAATCTTCACTGGCCCCGACATTTTTAAGGTTTTCGTGATAACTCTCCATGCATTCATTTTGAAGAACAACTTTTTCCTGTTGCGAAATGCGCAGTTTTTCGTTAACGAAGGTAATCCAGCCCTGCATATATTCTGAAGCATATAACACATACTCTTTGGTGGGGATAATCACCGCATCAATAATGCTTTGAAGTGCTTTAACCCGGTCTTGAGCTGCAATTGAATCGGTTTTGAATGTATGGAGTTCTTCTATCAATTTTGCTTTTTGAACTTCAATATCCGCTATTCTATCCTGATGGATCTGAATGTCTTTTTTCCTCCGCAGCTGTTCATGTTTGATTTTGTCTTTCTCGCGGTGTTCTTTCATGATAAAATCGAATACTACGCCCCAGATGAGGTACACCACAAAACCCGCAAAGATGATTCCCCAGAACTGGATTTTGCCAAAGGCAATGGGAATATTAAAATCGGGTGTATTAAACGTTTTGGTTAGCTCATAAATCTTTTCTTCAATCTGGTAGGCTAAAATGGCATCAAACACAAAGGTGATGAGTAGAAGCGCTACTATTTTGACATAATTTCCCACGCTTTTAACCTCTCCAAACATGTGGATTAAATAACCCAGTCCTAAAAACACAAAAGGAATAAAGGTTACAAAAGCGCCTTCCAGCGATCCATCCTGCCAGGCTTTTTCAAAAGCTTTCGAATCGAGCACATTCATGATGATGGTACTATTGGCATCAAAGGGTTTAAAAAAGGCAGAATATGAAGTAGAAATATAAAAGGTAAATAGATATAAGCTTAAAGGCAGGAGAATGATTAAACCAATCCAAAATTTGCCTGAAGCACCTTTTGAAGCACTGATGTGGTATTTCCCGGGATTCCGGGGCAGGTCGTTAATTTCGAGTTTTAGCTCTTCGATATGATCTTTTACCGCCCTGATATCGGTTTCTACCTTGCTAATTTGCTGTTCTTTATTTTCTTTACTGATGACCAGTGTTTTGATTTCAGTTTCTTTACTTTTCTGCTCGTTGATGTAAGGCGCTTTAGCCAGTTGCTGTTTTTCTACCAGTTCTTTTTCTTCGTTTTGAAACCTGGCGTAAATGGCATTTAAACAGATGGAAAGTGCCAGGGGGCTGCCGCTGTTTCGCGATCCGTCCCTAAAGCCGGCTTCGTGGTAAGTTCTTTTTCTTACCTCCTCGGTTTCTTCGGTAACCGGCTCCTTGATCGCCACATTTTCATCCTGAGGCGCATCGGCTGTTTTTGGGTTAAAAAATTCTTCTATTTGGGCAATCATGACATTAAGTTTTGGGGTGATTGATGAGGTGATTATTGTATTTCTCTTTTTGCCGAAACCATCCGGTCTCTGGCGTATATTTTTTGAACGGGTAAAATTTCAGTCGCTTTTTCGTCTTGTTTTACAGGGTCACTTTTCTTATAAAAAGCAATAATTAAAAACAATAGTCCGGTGATGATATCCAGTGGAATCCAGATGCTTTTTCTATATAGGTAAATGGGGAACAGGGGATTAAAAAGGATGAGTACGAGAACAAAAATGATGGCTAAGGAATAATTTTTTTGCTTGATCCAGCTATAAATGAGCAGCACCGCTCCTAATGAAACAATGGTTCTAAGGAAGGTATAATATTCAATGGGTAATCTGATTATAGCGATGAAACAGCAGATTGAGCAAAGGATTAGGAATGGTTTCATTGATGAAAAAGAATAGGAATTCAATTAATTTAGAGACTAAATCTTAGCTGCAGGAGAAAAATCTAACTGCAATCTCATTTTCTTGAAGCAATTGACCATCGGGTAATATCATCATCTTACTCCCATCGATATGATTTTCGAAAATATGATACCCATTTCTACAGTTTTCATATCGATACTTTAATGCATTAAATCCTTTGAGCAGGCCTTCTTCTTTGGTAACCTGATAAACATGCTTAGAGCAACTTAATCTGAAAATGCATTTACGCCTTTTATCTTTAGCGAATACTGCCCAGTAAATTTTTATGATCGAGAGTAAAATTATTTTCATATTACTCCTTTGCTGAAAACAACCATTTGATAAGAAGCTAAATATCCAGGTTTGCTACCTAAGCCAAAACACCCTGGATCAGGCTGCACATAGGTTGAAACACTTTCCAATCTGATATATTCCCAGCCTTGATTAGTAAATTGCTTGATTAGATTTTCTAATTGAATAGCAACCGCAGCTGTAGTCTCATTTTTTTGATTCAATGTTGCGGTGAATGGCACTACTTTATATTCCATGATAAGTTTGTTTTTAAGTTTATACTTCAAAAGTATATAAGCATAAGCCCCAAACCTTACGGAAAACCGTAAAAAGACAAAGTATTTAAGAAAATTTACATACTGATTTTCAGTTTATTATGTGTTTTTACTGCAATATAAACACTAAAGAAGGATTGCCCCATCTTCTTAAACGAACATGAAACAATCCTTCAGTTTTTAAGCACTTAAAAGCTATATTAGTTTTAAGTTGTGTGGCAGTCTATAGAACATGTTCTGCAACCGTTTGATTTGCTGTAAGTTTTTTTCGCTTCGGTTACCGCGGCTTTACATGAAGAAAATTCGCCCAAATACTTTCTGTTATCACTGGAAGGTAAGTAAGTACAATTTTCATCATGAACTTCATGATCGCCGTTACTTTGGGCATTTTTGTTTACATAATACTTTTTCATCTTAAATTATTTTAGACTATAAAACTATCGTAGCAAGAAACCTTTTCCCAAAGGGAAACCGTAAAGCAAAATTTATAAGTTTCTTTTCTATTAGATTTCTCCACTACGGTCGAAATGACGATGAACGTTGAGGGTTTCGCAAACTTAAATGATCTTATATTTCTTATATGGTTGAAAATAAAGAATGTGCTGGTTGTTAATCTTATAAAAGATCCTTCGAATCCGCTACAATAAACAGAATCCAATAGAAACGTCGTCATCTCGACCGGAGCAACGCGTAGTGGAGAGATCTTTGTACCGAGTTATTGAATTAAAAGATTTCTCCACTACGGTCGAAATGACGATGAGCGGTGAGGGTTTCGCAAGCTTAAATGATCTTATATTTCTTATATCGTTGAAAATAAAGAATATGCTGGTTGTTAATCGTTATAAAGATCCTTCGACTCCGCTACCATTTACAGATCTTATAAGAAAGGTCGTCATTGCGAGGCACGAAGCAATCTTAAATCGCACGCTAGTAGCTATCGTTGTAAGATTGCTTGCCCGAAAATCGGGGCAGGCTGTCGGCTGAAAAAGCCTTCTCGCAATGACGATTCCTCGGAGAGATTTATCCATTAAATTCCATTGTCATTTCTAGCAATTTTTATACAATAAATTATCCCTTATGACGACAAATCGCTGAGTGTTTGCGTGTTTAAAATGAGAGGCTGCCCGGTCTGCTCCCAAACAGACCAAAAAGCAACCCCTTCATTTTAGTGAGCGTGGAGCGTTTAATTAATAATTCGCTATGGTTTGATGCAGCTGATCCCTGTAGTTGTAGAGTTCATCAAGGTTAAACAACTGTTTTTTCTCACCCTCATCCTTTCCGTTCTGGAAAGTTTCAAGGTATTTATTAGCGGTATTAAAATGGAACCTGCAGATTGGTTTGCGGTTATTGTCATCCAGTAATACGCCAAAGTAAGATTGGGTGTCGCGAGCGGCAATGCGTGCGGAACGGCTTTTTTCACGCAAAATGGCTTTCACTATCTGGAAAGCTTCCAGTTCTTTCTCTGTGGTAACAATTTTTGAAGCATCAGGATCTTCGATAACAGGAATTGCTTTACCTTCTTCTCGATTTTTTCATTGATATTCAGCGCCGATTTTAAACGGTCGCTGATCGATTCGTTAATGGAAATGGCCAGGGCTTTTTTCGCGTATTCTTTAAAAGCAATCATCCGGTTTGCCGTGAGTGGTTTGTCGAAAAACCGGTTCACCAGTAGTTTTACCATTTCGTCGGAAGGATTGTTCATCTCTTTTTCAAATTCCTTTCTGATGGCTTTGATGTATTTTAAACCTTCGGCCGAATCGAGGATTGTTTCTAAATTATATTCGTTTTTGGTAAAAATTTCGAGGATCTTAATGGCATTATCTTTCAGGTCTTCGATATTGATGGTAAGGAAAGGTTTCTCATCCATAATATTCGGCTGTTCCAGATCGGCGTAAAAGTTGTAAACCGTACCGTTGATTAATACGCTAAACCTTGCTTTTGAAACGTGGTAATAACGGTGCAACTGTGAATTTTGGGCATCGGCACTTTCTTTCTAGTGTTTACATTCGAAAATGAGGATAGGTTCATTGTTTTGCAGATGACGTAATCTACTTTCTCGCCTTTTTTGGTGCCGATATCACAGATGTGTTCAGGAATCACTTCTGTTGGATTAAAAATATCATAGCCAAGGATTTGAAGAAAGGGCATCACAAATGCATTTTTGGTGGCTTCTTCGGGTATTAATCTAGTCTTTTAATCCGACCACCCGCTGATGAAGCTGTTCTAATTTTAATTTAAGAACCATATTTTTTGCATTAAATGGTTTCATCTTTTACTGATGCATTCGGCGCATTTTCTTTAACCGATTCAATGCCGTTATCCCTCGTTTCGGCAGTGCTGTACATTTGGCTGGTGCCGATAATTTCGCCATTTGCGGCTTTAAGATTAAAATAGAATGAACCGTTTTTGGCAATTTTTCTATCATATCTGTTATCGGTTGGCGCATTGGTTTTTACCGATTCAATTCCTTTATTGCAAGATGCTTTTGCAGTGTAACCCTCACTGGTGAGGATAACCCTGCCGTTTGCTGCCTCAAGATTAAACTGGTATTCGCCGTTTGTTCTTTTGGTCATGATAAATTTTCCCATAGTTAAGTTTTTTTAGCTGCTCAAAAGTAGGGGTGGAATGTGGTGGATCCTTACGGGAAACCGTAGATTGGTTCATTAGTCAATAGTTTATTGGTCATTAGTTCATAACCGTTTTCGTTATCCGATAGCTATGGGATGCAAGACCGAGGCCTGTGCTGAGCGAGCCGAAGCAATCTTTAGGATAGATTAACAATTCATGGTTGATAGCTTAGCGATTATTTATGCTAAACACCAAATATTTGTTTTTTTAACCACAGAGATTCACAGAGGCATGTCACAGCGCACACTGAGGTTTTTAAAACTAACAAAATCCAATAAAATGGTCGTCATCTCGACCGGAGCAACGCGAAGTGGAGAGATCTATAATAGATTAAGCTTCGCTGAGCACTACGTGGTTCTCTACTGCGCTGCTGCCGATAGCTATCGGGTCTGCTCGAAATGACTTAAATTGAGGAGATTTTTAAACATAGATCAATTGACTTATGACTACAGACTGAAGGATTAGGACTGAAAGACCAATCAAATAATCCCCATGTCTTTACAATAAGCGATGAGTTGTTCATTTTTAGAAAAACCAAGTACTTCCTTCATCAGGTTAAGGCGTTTTTCGATGCTACTGAGGCCAGATGGTTTAATATGGTTTTCCTGCAGGTAATAGGGAATATTTTTTTGAGGTGTTCCATCAACCAATTGAGAGATGATGGCAATATCCAGGTCTGTAAAATCGTGTGAATTATTTTCTTTTCTGGCCAGTTTTAAATCGGGCGACAGGTATTTTTTATGGTTATGGATGGCAGATATGGCCAGTTTTAAATACTGGGCATCATGGCGGGCTTTGCGCACATAACCATCAATATTCATTTCTTTGAATAGCATATCAATAACCGCCGTTTTACTTTCTCCGGAAAATACCAGTGTTTTTAAATTAGGCTGCACTTCTTTCGCCGCTCTGATGAGTTCGGCACCGCCGGCAATTTTTTGCCGGTTATGATCTTCTTCAAAATAAAGATCGGTAATCAACAGATCATAAGGTTGATCTGCTTTGACCGCATTTTTTATCCAGGTAAGGGCATCATCGCAATAATAAACGTACTCGGGTTTTTCTGTACCCAAATCAGCCAGTGTTTTTTGCAGCGAAATATTCTGTGTTTCTTGATCTTCGGCAATAAGTATTCTTTTAAACATATTAATACAATTAGGAAACCGGAAAAGAGATTTGGATTTTAAGCCCCTTTTCAACTTTAGTATCAAAGGTAATGGTACCACCAATGGCATCAATACGGGAACCCGTATTGGTTAAACCATTTTTAGGTTGTGGCTTACCAGCAATGCCAATGCCGTTATCGGTATAATAAATGTTTATTTTTTGCTGCACCTGCTCAAATTTGATCACCACATCGCTGGCCTGGCTGTGTTTGGCCATGTTTACCATCAGCTCCTGAAGAATGTGCGCTATTTCATCTTTAGCCTGTTCAGAAACTTTTTCCCACAACGGGGCCGAATTCCCGACCAATATTACCCTTGTATTTTCGGAAGCGAAGGATTTTAACAGATCAAATATTTTGTCGTGAAAGTCCTGATTTTTGGATTTTGGTTTTTCATAAGAGAGATCACGCGATTGCTCGTAAAGTTCTTCTATTTCGTTAACAATAGGATTGTATTTTAGGGTTTCCTGATTATCGAGTTTACTCATGATCCTGTACAATCCATTGGCAACCACATCATGCACTTTTTGAGAGGTTTTGAGTTTATTTTCGCGGATGGCTTTTTGGCTTTGTGCTTCAATGTCTTTTTTTCTTCTGCGATACCAGAAAATTCCACCTGCTAAGATGAATAACGTTAATGAAGAGATGATAATGATTTGGTATTTCTTTTCGCTGTTTTCCTTTTGTAATACAAGATTGTCTGCTTTCTGTTTCTCCGTTTCATAACGAATAAGCGCAAATTGATTTTTATCATTGCTATTTGCTATATAAATGCTGTCTGTCAGATTTTGATATTGGTTAAAATATTGTTTCGATGTGGGTGAAGGACTAAGCTTAATTAGCATTTGAAGAGCCTCTACCTGATCTGAAGGACTTTTATTTGTTTTGGCAACTTGGTACATTTCATTTGCATAATATAGCGCTGAATCAGGTTTACTTTTAAAATAGTAATTACTTAGGTGAGAGTAGCTGGCATTTAATCCAATAAAATCCCTGTTTTTTATTCGGAATTGGAGTGCCTTTAAAAAAATAGGAGCGGCATTAAAGCTAGAATCTTGAAGCCATTTTGTTTTTGCATAGTTGGATAAAGTTCTGACATAGTTGTTTTTATCCGATTTAATTATGGCCATATTTAAAAGCTCATCGTAGCGTACAATTGCTTTAGCATATTGTTTTTGATAGCTATAATTCATAGCGAGATTGTTCAAATAAATTGCTTTACTGTTCTCACTTTTTGTTAAGCTTATTGCCTTTAGAATAAATTTATTTGCATCATCATATTTTTTTAACAAATGGGATGCTTTCCCCAACTCATTGTAAACCGATGATAATAATTCTCTCTCTTTATCATTTGATGAGTTTAGATATCTAATTGCGGATAGGGAGATTTCTATACTACTAAAGTAATCACCTTTTTCTTCACTAATTATCGCCATATTAATGAGACATTTAGCAATTTTAATATTATCATTAATATTTAGGGCTTTTTCTTTTGCAAGATTAAAATAGATAAAGCTACTATCAGAAATGTTATTTTCTTTGAAATACCAAGCTTTATCATATAAGGTGTCTACAGAAACAGACTTTATTTTTTCGTGTTTTTTCTTATTACACGAAAATTGCAAGAGCAATATCAAGAGAAATAAATACTTCTTCAATTTAGATTAATTTCTCGAATATACTAAAAATGCGGGCAAATTATGCCCGCATTTTTAGATTATCTTGGAGGATTACTACCTAACTCACCACCAGTATCATCACCTGGAGGCTGATCACCAGGATCTCCATCTTCACTATTAGTTACATTTACAGTAGTAGATATTCCGCCGGTGCATGATGTATTTGAAGGACTTACAAGTCCTAAGAAAAGGGCAATAAAATATGGTAAAAACATGATTCAAAAATTTTAGAAATGAAATACTGTGTAGTTCCCCTCGCACCATGCGAGGGGTTTGCTACGGTTGTAAATCAGAAGGCCTTCTGCAATTTTTGGGAAGTGGTGAGTGTCTGTCGCGGGAGTTAATAACTGCTTCCCAAACCGGCTAATAACGACCGCGATTTCTACTCGTTTTTTAACATTTAGTTCTTGCTAGGATTATCGTTTGAATCGTTGCTTGAATTAATTGTTGGGACAAATATCCAAGCTTCAAATCGCTAGTTTTCAGATAATTCCAAAGATTCTAAAGAATTCTTTTTAAATTCCAAAGGATTCCGGAAACCCGTAAGGATTCCAAAAATTCCATTTTTATTTTTACGCTTAAATTTTTTGAAAAATGCCTGAAGATTATCAAGACATAGTATTGGCCGCCTATAAAAAGATGAGGGACAATGGGAAGCTACATGTAATTTTGCCTAAAGAAACAACTACCAAATTAAGAAGTGCATGTTTGAAGGTTTACGAAAGTAGGTATGACCCAAAGGATGCGGATATACTTGCAGTGTTCTTTGATGAAGATAAAATGGGGGTCGATTTCCAAAAAAAATTAAACGACTCTGAGCCGGATGATTACAAAGCTCTTTGGAAACATATTAGAGGTGAAACAGTTACAACCGATGAGAAAAATAGTGATCTTTTAGCATGGTTAATAGATTTGGAACCTAGGCCTAGAAGTTCTTATTATTTCAACCCTGATAAAACAATTAAAATAGGTGGAAAACCTATAGATGATGTCCCTCCAACAAAGAAGCCACCAATTCCACCCGATCCCCCTAAGACACCAACCCCTTCTAAGCCATTTTATATTCCGCGCTTCTCCCCCCGCTACATCACCATTTCCTGTATCCTTTTACTATTTGTTGGAACTATTTCTTTTGCGGTTTGGGAACGTAGCATCACTTCCGTTAGCATGCCAAAAGCAGATGAGGGATGTATGTACTGGAATGAAGATCATTACGAGCCGGTAAGATGTAATGCACAAATGGCAAATGCTACAATAATCCCATTAAATCTTAAAAAGTTACATCGTCAAAGGAAGATTAACCTATCAGATACCCTAACCAGCTACTCATTAGGTAAAGTATGGTACAAGGGTTTTGTAAAAAATCATGAGTTTTTCACTGATAGCGGTGCATATCCTTTTGATACACAAAGAGTACTCAAACCCCTTTCAAACACCATTTTAACCAAGTACATTTCTAATTACCGCTATTGGCATACCCGGTTAGCATGGTTTTTATGTGCCACTTTTTTTATAAGCCTTTGCGGCTTTGCGGTGAGTAAGCTAGAGAAAGAAGTCATCACAAAAGATGATTCTGGAGCGCAGGATACGCAAGCAGTGTTGCCATTAGAGAAAAAATCCATAGTTGAACAAACCGAAAGCTCTTTGGCTATGCAATAACCATAGAAATGGTTTATTGATTTTATATTGTGCTTACGCAGCGGGAGTTTAGTGTTTACATTATGGCAACTGAATTTGAGTAATGGCATTTTCTGGAATTAATTTTCCATAGAATTCCAATTGGTATGCTGCTAGCGGGAAGGGCAAAGGATTGCTTAGGTGGGTGTTTTTCAACAGCAAACACTTAAATTTGTGCACACGCGGATGAAAATACCCCCCTTTGTATAACATCATGAATAACGGTTTACATTTCAACTCGCCTATCCAGATCATTCGCTCAGTGATTTTGTGTATTGTTTCTCGTCTTTACAAAATTTCTCCAATCAGCAGCAGGCCGTGATCATTCCTAATGGAAAAGTTGATTTGAGATGCGGATAAGAGCCATCTTATGGATAATGTGAAATATACATTTGTATTTATATATACTACTATAGTGTAAGTTAAATCAAATAAGATGTGTATAAACATTTGTATAATAAATTTGCTGATTATTCGCAATGTTTTAACTGTAAATAGGTTTTTTTTGCTCCTCTAACCAATATAATCATATTATGAAAAAACAACATTCATTAACAAATGTAACCAGGAAAGTTACATTTGTTGTGGCAGCAACTATGGTGTTTGCAGGTGCTACATTCTTAACAGGCTGTAAAAAAGATGCAAAGATGGAACCCGAAGCCGTTGCAGTCACTGCTGCTGCACCTCCTTTTGATAAAGCAGTTACAGAATCCTATCAATCAGGCACACATAACGGCTTCTTTTGGTCGCTCTGGAAGAGTGATGGTGCTACAGGTACCGTTAACTATGCAAATGGTACCGCTGGAAATTACAGCGTGAACTGGAATGGTTTCAATGGTAATTTTACCTGCGGTAAAGGTTATTCAGTAGGTTCAGCAAACTATAAGATCGGGTATAACCTGAGTGCTTATTCTAACTCCGGAGGCGGTACTTTTGGCTGGTATGGATGGAGCAGAAGCCCTTTTTATGAGTACTACGTGAATGAAACCTGGGGTGCAGTTTCACCTCACAGTGGTACTTTTCTGGGTACTTTTGATAGCGATGGTACAGCTTATAACGTATGGACCCGCTGGATGACAGGTAAAAATATTGATGGCGGTGATGGCTTCAGGCAGATTTACAGTTCAAGGGTTACAAAAGCTGCTCCCGGACAAAATCGTGTGATTACCTTTGCCAACCACTACAACAAATGGAAAAGCTACGGATATACACTTGGTCAGCTCAATATTCCTGCCATTATGGTTTCAGAAACATGGGGCACTAATACCAATGGCAATATTAACTGTACCATTTGGGCACAGTAAGCTTTATTTAAATCCATCACTTTTACCTACTGCCTGGCCATAAACCAGGCAGTACAATTGCAGATAATTGCTAATCACTTACCTCAATTAAAATACTTTTAATATTATTTAATCATTAGTTATCATGAGACCCATACTTTATCTTTTTGCTTTTTTTATTTTTGCCCTTTCTGCCTGTAATTCATCAAAGCCTAAAAACACAGATGGAAATAAAAAATCGCTCATCGGGAAATGGTATAGGTTTTCTATGGCAAACGGATATAGCGAATTTGATATCGATTCACAATATGTCGTTTTCTACAACCAGAAAGTTGGCCGGTTCAAGCTTGCCTATAAAATGGATAATGATTCCTTAAGGTACCTAACCAAACCATATGTAGCCAGGATTACAAACTATGGTGACTCTGTACTGATGCGAGGCAACGACAGTACGGAAGCGGTTTTGCACAGGTTTAAAGAACCGAATATTCCTTTTGAAACCATCCCTGAACAAAAGGATTCTTTAAAATTTGCCTCGTACATTGCAGATTTTGATAAAAGATTAATCCGTGAGTTTGAGAAAGCTGGGATAAAGATTGCTGATGGTGCAGAAAAGCCTGAGGGGCCTGCATATGAAGAATTGTTAAAGAAGAGGATTAAATAAGTAAAGATATTTAAAGGTCTTATATCACTTTCTGTTCGGCGGCATTAGTCATACCTGTGCCTGTTTCGCTATCTCTGGATTTACATTTTTTAAGTCCTTACCTGAAACAATTTTTTTATTATAAAATCATTCAAACCTATAAACAAGAGCCAGTAATCGTTTCACGCATTCAGGCGAAGATGCATTAAAGGCCCAGGCAGTTTTTAACCAAATGGCTATGAACAATTCTACGTTATAGCCTATTGTAAATCTGTAACGGGTCATTAATCCTAAATATCTTATTTAACAACCCTAAATTTCCATCAGGCTTACGGTTTATAATCAGCATCAAACATTTTTTAATTACAAGTACTTGCCTATTTTTGCAGATAGGCAAACCGTTAAGCTAACCAGAATAAGCATGAAAACAGTCGTTCACGGATATGGAGTAGATATGGATTGGATGAAAGTCCTGGCTGATTCACTTGGTGGCAATCTGGAAAACGGCAGGATCAAATGTCACCCTGCGGTGATGGAAGGCATTCTTTATGGATGCCAGATTAACCAGGATCTAAGTACATTCTTTCAGGACGTTACCTATCACCAGGATATCAATTATCAGCTGCGGAATGCCAATGATGATTTTGTCGGGATTTATTTTAACCTCACTGAAGGCGATGCCGTTCAATTGATGGATAACGTTCAAAAACCCGTTGGCCGCTGGGCTTACAATGTAGCCGTTATGGATTCCACACTGCCGGGAGATTACCTGGTCAAATCTGGTAGCAAAACCTACTCCATCTCCATCTTTATCAGGAAGATGGTGCTAAGGCAGAGCCTGCAAAAAATACCCAACTTCGAAGAACTCAAAGAGGCGCTGTTTGATTCATCGCAAAACACGCTGATCAGATTCGAGCGGATGAGCAACCAGGCGTGGTTCCTGATGAATGAGCTGCGTAAAACAGGTTTCAGTCACCCGCTTTTCAATACTTATCTTACCGGTACTGTTTATGGTCTTATGGCCGATTATCTTGATCAGGTACTCCATCAGGAGATTATACTGGATAGGGTCTCTCAGGAAGATATTATAGGTATTATGACCTCTCAATCTGCACTGATAGCAGCCATGAATGGAACTTTTCCGGGCATTGAAGCCCTGGCCTCATCGGTAAATATGTCCGAAACCAAATATAAACAGCTCTTTAAAAAAATCACAGGTGCCACTGCAAATGCTTTTTTCCTCACCAATAAACTGGATACGGCTAAAGAAATGCTGGATTCAGGAAAACATACCATTGCAGAAATAGCAGAGGCCTTTGCATTTTTTGATGCCTCTCATTTTATCGAACAATTCAAGAAAACATATGGTTTCACTCCAAAAGAATACTTAAATTTATTATAAGTGGAACTTAAGAGGAAAGAATTTTTATACCATTATACCCTAACACCTGAATGGTTGCAAAAAATCTCGCAGAACCTGGGTGCAGCGTTGAAAGATGGCAAAATAATGCGTATGCCAAAGCAGCTGGCAGATGGTGCTGCCATATTTCTGGAAGTAATGCCCGGGCTTTCTGTATTTCTGCTGGATATGCATTTTCATAAACCCATAGCTATAACACGGGTACCCCGTGCCGGGCTTTATATGGCCTATTATGATCTCGGTGAGGAGATTACCACACACTTGCTGAATGGAACACCTCATAAAGCGGGCTATAGCTCAAAGTTAGGGATGGCCTTTATGGATTCTGGCATACCTGGCTCTATACTTCCTCCTGTAGGCGCAAGATCTTATAGTCTGCGTTTGCTCATTGCTAAAGACCTGCTCCACCAACTGGCCGCTCAAAATCATAGCCCAAAAGTGCATGAAGCGCTATTTGATGAATCAAGAAATACACTTTATTTTTATAGCCATATTGATAGCAGAAGCAAGATTTTACTCAACCGCCTTAAAGGAAGAAATGTAGAAGACCCCTCATTCGAGTTTCATTTAAAACATACGGCACTATTCCTGCTGGGGTATCTGGTTGAAAGGGCATCAAGATTCGATCCCATCATTAATAAGTTGTCTGAGCAGGAAATTCTGGCTATTAAGGCTTCTTCAGATGAGTTGATGAATGGCTTGCTCTCCGAATTTCCAAGTATCCAAACTTTGGCTAACACCGCCGGAATGTCGGTTTCTAAATATAAATTACTATTTAAAAAACTCCTTAAAGATAGTCCGAAACAGTTTTTCCTGAAAGAAAAGCTGCTCTTAGGGAAAGAGTTACTGGAAAGTGGTCATTTTGAAAATGTGTCTCAGGTAGCTTACGAACTGGGGTACAGCAAGCCGGGATACTTTGCAGAAGTATTCAAAAAAACCTTTGGTATTAACCCAGTTACGCTGATAAAACCATAATAAGCCGTTTTCCGTCGGGTTTTCCTACTATCATGGCTTATTTTGGCTAAGATTCCGGCAAGTGGAAGGTAATTTTGTGCCATCAAAAATAAAGTTATGATCTTCAAAAAATATATCGTTATTGATGGCAACCCCATACTTTTCGGAAGCAACTTAATTCATGCCGAAGTGGCTGGAGAAAAACGCAAATCCGTAGAAAGTGCTGGCTTTGTTTACCTTGAATACACGGAGGGTAATCTGGAGGTGATATGTATGGGTGAGAGTACTTCCTTAAAAGTAGCTAGCCGTGGAGAAATTGATGCATCATTGATTTATAATCTACTAAACTAAAATATCAGGTTCCCATCAGTTAAATTGCCATGTAATCATTATACATTGATGTTTTTTTAACAAGGCATAAGGAGCATTAAATAGGATGCACTTTAAAATGGGCTATGAACGAGTTAACGTTATAGCCCATAGTACAAAAATTACGGTAAGGATTATATTGTAGTCTGCTCCAATAACTCAATCAGTGCCTTAGCCGCTGGTCCTGCTGATAGTGGGTTTTGACCCGTAATAAGCAGTCCATCTGTTTCTACATGAGAAAGGAAAGGTACCAGTGCCGTTTTTACGGTAGCACCAAGCGATTCCAGTTTGCTTTGTAGCAGATAGGGCACATTACCACTCCGGCCTACCATGGTTTCTTCAGTGTCGCTAAAAGCAGAAATCGTTTTATCCTTCAAAAAACCTGGTCTTTGTTGTTCCACGTTAAGTAACGCCGCAGGGCCATGGCATACGGCTGCCACCGGTTTGCCCGAATCAAGAAAATCAAGGATTAAAATGCCGCTATTGTTATCAACAGCTAAATCCCAGATTGGGCCATGACCGCCAGGATAAAATACTGCGTCATAATCAGCAGAATGGATCTGATTCAATACCGTAGTGTGCGAGAAGGCTGCCTTAGCCACCTCATCATCCTGATACCTGCGGTTAGATCCGGTAAGGTTTTCTGTTAGCTCACTCATGGGGTCAACAGGAGGTCTGCCACCTTTAGGGCTGGCCAGTGTGACCTCATAACCGGCATCAATAAATTCATAATAAGGATCAGTAAATTCACCAAGCCACACGCCTGTTTTATGATCTGTATTTTCCATCTCGCTGTGCGAGGTCAGTACCATCAATATCTTTTTCATAAAGCTGTTTTATTTAATATCCTCCGGATCAAGCTCATTGCCTTCCTCATCTATTTGCTGATGTTCATTCCAATTCGAATCTTCATGAGGTTTCACTTCAGGATTAACATTTTCAGCTGGTGCTTTCTCCTCTTGTTCTTTGGGATCTTTCATGTTATGCATTTTAAGTTTTAATCATAACAAGGTTGATGGGTAATGGTTGCAGGAATGTTAAAAAGATTAATTTTCCGTGGCAATAGGTTTGTGTATAAGCTTGCGCACAGTTAAATTTTGTGACTGATGCTATCCATACATATTTTTCCAGGCAAGCTTATGTTTGAGGTATAGTGGATCGGCTTCAGCCTTTTTCCAGCATTGGTAAAATATCGCTGCAGATGCTGCTTTTTGCGGATCGCCCGTGCCGCGGTCAAGCGGTGCATATTCTTTGTCCTTATCGTATTTTCGTCCGCCTTTATAATTGGCATAACGCCTGGCCCTGGTGTATCCCATCTGAAGATATTTTCTGGCCATATCTGCACCAACAAATTCTCCATGTTTAAGATAGGTATAAAAAAGCACCATAATCTTTTCGCTGCTTGAGGTAGCAATTTCAGGTGTTTTGAAGCGCCAGTGCTGACCAATTTCTGATTTATAGGGCTCACAAATCAGCACACCTTGCTCGCCTTTACCCACCTGATACTTTTCAGGATGTTTACGGTAATCGATGTCAGGCTTCCAGGGATAATGGTCGTGGTTAAAGTTAAGGTAAGATGGCTGGTTAGTTGTGCTCATATTTTGGAAGTTGACAAAATGCAGATAAGCAGTTACAGATGGCTTATCATGCTGTATGGTAACAGCCAGACAGGAAATAGGTTTGGAAAACGGTGAAGGCTAACTAAAAAACGGATAAGGTTATTGATCATTCTGATGTTTCCTGTTTTTTAATGATCTGACATTAATGGAAAGAAAACTGATCAGATGGCTTTAACATCCATCACCACCTGATCAAACTCCTCTCCAGATACCAGTGCTTTGGCCTTAATCCGCATTTTATAAATATAGATGGTATTCACAGCGTATTCTAAAATAGTGGCAATGGCTTGTAAATCAGTGATGCCCAGTCTGATCAGGGCGAAAATTCTCAGCTCAGTATTCAGCAATTGCTGCTGTTTTGGCCAGATCTGGTCTTTGGGTGCAAGCATCGCATTCAACACCGCTACAAAATTGGGGAAAATACTAATGAACACTTGATCGAAAGTATTAAAAAGCACCTCCCTTTCCTTTTTGATATTAATTTCATTCAGCGAATGAAGTGCCTCCTGATACCGGCCAGTCATCAGTTTGCGTTCCACACTTTTTTTCTGTTTGTCTAGCTTCACAATATAGCCTGATATCAAATCAAAAAATTGACCAATATACCTTTCCTTAATTGTAGCATATTCTCTGAGCTTTTCATTAATGGCCTGCAGCTGTTCGTTAACTGCTTTCAATTCATTATTTTTTTCTTCAATGATCTGTTCCTTTGCCTTAAGCTTCCTGAGCTGAATAAAAATCATAAATAACACCAGCGAAATGATGATTGCAATCAGGGAGATGATGAAGAAGTAATTGATGAACTTGTCCTTCTGTTTCTGAGTAGCCAGGTTCACCTGAGTGGCCATTTCGGGCAATAATGATTCAATCTTTAATTTTCTGAGGCGGTTTCCATAAAATCCAGCATCATCACGGGAATGCTGAATAAACAGATAGGCATTAGACAAGTCGCCATGGTAAAATAAATCCTCCGCCAGTAACAGGGTGGCCAGCGTTTCTTTGGTAGATGAACGGATATCGCAGATGGCAGATTCGGCCAGCACCTGTACCCTTTTTTCATGGTCTGCATCCTGCTGATAAAAAGCCGCCATCGCGGTTAATACCCGGGCACGGTCATGTTCATTAATTTGATCCTTTTTCAGGATCTCCAGAAAGTATAGGGGCGGCTGGCGGGTTTGTCTGGAAACCACCTGCCTGTTGCCGAGCGTAAAGCGGAGTTCAAAGGAATTGGGTGAACACAGCTTAATGGCCGAATCGAGGTAATGAATGGCTTTCTGGTTATAGCCAGGTGTAAAATTTGCATCACTATTGTAAATGGCCAGGTTAGAATAAGCGCCCGATTTTAATCCATAATATTCATACTTCATCCTGTTGTCCAGAACAGATACATCAATCTCCTTTAAATAGTCAAAGGTTTCCTTAAACAATCCGGCATGAAGCAGGAGCGATGCCAGTTTAATTTTGCTGAAGTTAATCTTGACCAGGTCTTTTTGTGCTGTACTCCAATCAAGCATCTTTTTTCCATATACAAAGGCAGAATCGAACTTATAATATTCATATGCATGAAATAAGTCAGTATAAATAGCATAGTAATTTGCAGGTTGATGGTCTAACCTGGCTTTCATACTTTTGATCTGCTGAAGCTTGATCTGATCATAATCCTTCTTTTTCAAAAGCTCCTGTTTCAGTACATTCAGTATGCTATCCCGCGGAGCAGATAAGCTTATTGTACAGCAGATGAGAATCAAAAAAAAGCACAGGTAAAACGATTTCATGTTAAGCTATAGGGTTTATCAAAATTATATTAAAATATGAAAGCAGCATACCCGGCTGCAATAAAAATATAAATCTGCTTCGGGTACTTCAATGGTCTTTTCTAATTTTCGTTAGCAGATCGCATTATTCCAAACATGCCATCACGCCGTTTAGCTACCCTAAAAGAGCGGCAAAATACCTGCATACTGTTGAATTAGCACCAATATCTAATCAACATCTTGATAAAACCATTTATATATTTTTCAATCCATTAAAATGCAGAGTGCTGATTATTAATGTTTTGAGTTTTTTAATATAGGTATTTTGGTTATATAATTTACTCTTTGAGGTTTGATCTGGAAGATTCGCAGCAACGATTGGCTATTTTTATCACCAGAATTTAAAATCCAAATCACAGGAAATTTATTCATCAAACTAACCAAATACTAACCACTCCAAAGAATGCTTTTTAGAACTGATCTGCAGCACACGCGTGGCTTTTCTTCTTCAATCCGACGGACAAAACCACCTCTCCTATGAGTCAAAATAAGTCGCCTTGATGCCATTTTTCTCATCAGTAGGTTACAGAGAAAAGAACGATATCTGATACAAAAATGCTGAAAAACAATCTTTTCAAACCCCTGAAGAATTCCTAACCAACTCACCAAATTCATTCAAAAAGACCTTATATGTACAAGAATTTTATTCAAATGTTAAGCCTGTGTTGCTTTCTGTGCCTTTGCAATGTGGTTGCCAAAGCACAGAACAGAACCATTTCAGGCACGGTTACCGATCAAACCGACGGATCGCCATTAATCGGTGTCAATGTGACCGATAACCTTAAATCTGCCGTTACCACAACCAATAACAAAGGCTTTTTTAGTATTTCAATACCCGCAAACGCTAAGTCTTTATCCTTTTCTTATATCGGTTATGAGGCTAAAAACATTAACCTTAGCCAGTCAAACACCATAAATATTACACTAGGCTCATCATCTAGCCAGTTAAATGAAGTGGTAGTGGTGAGTGTTGGCTATGGCACGCTGAACAAAAAAGAAGTATCCAGTGCCATTACACATGTATCGGGAAAAGATTTATTAACGGTTTCGTCCAATAACCCCCTTATGTCGCTTCAGGGCAAGGTACCGGGCTTAACCATCACCAATACGGCCAGTGCAGATCCGAACTCCAGTCCGGGCATCCAGCTTAGGGGTGTTTCCTCCCGCAGTGCTGGTTTAGGCCCTTTATATGTAATTAATGGGGTACCTGGAGGAAACATTGATAACATTAACCAGAATGATATTGAAAGTATAGATGTGTTGAAAGGCGGCGCAGCGTCTGCCATATACGGAACCAGGGGAAGTAACGGTGTGATTATCATCACTACAAAAAAAGGAACCTCACAATCGCAGATGTTTTATGATGGCTTTACCAGTTTTGATTATCTGAATAACCAGCTGGAAAACCTTAGTGCAGAAGAATTTATCGCCAACCGGGTACAGAATAAGCAGGGGCAGGATTATGGCGCAAAAACAGACTGGTTAAAAGAAGTAACCAATTCGCCGGCTTTTGCGCACAAACATACCGTTCAATTTTCAGGTGGCTCTGCCAAAACCAATTATTTTGCTTCAGCAGATTACCGGAAGGCAGATGGAGTGGATCTCCGGGCCAGTAAAAGAGAGTATGGGGCAAGGTTAAATATTAACCATACCACGGATAATGGCTTGTTTGTGGCTACCTTAACTGCTGCACCAAGAATGATGAACACCAGCAATGCAGATCAGGGGAATTTTAACAACGCACTTACACTGAATCCAACCTATCCGATTTTCAATAATGCCGGGAAGTATAATTTCATCAATACCGGATTCTTCTCTAATAATCCGGTAGAAAACGCTAACGTGATTAAATCACAGTCGGAGATTAAGGAACTGGATTTGAATGGCTCCCTTAAAATGAATATTTTGCCTAACCTGAGTACCATGGTGACCATTTCTCAAATTAGCCGGTCAGCCAAGAACCTGAATTTCTCACCCTCTACGCTTTCATCAGTGGTCAACTCGAATAAGGTTACCCAAACCAACTTCGCCTCACAGGAACAGCAGGAAAATGATCAGAAAAATATCGAATGGACAGGTAATTATAATCTCGATCTTGGAAGGAATCATTTTAAACTGCTTGGCGGGTATTCTTATTCCCTTTACAATTACAAGCAGGTATATGCCCAGAATTACGATTTTCCATTTGATACTTATTTATGGAATAACCTCGGTTCTGGCTTGTATAATGGCGGAGCTGCGGGGCAAGGTCAGTCTGCCGTTGCTTCTACCCAGAATGGATCTACTTTAATTGCTTTTTTTGGCAGGCTTAATTATGATTTCAATAACCGGTATATTGTAACGGCCAGCTTAAGAAGAGAAGGTTCCTCAAAATTTGGAGCCAATAACAAATGGGGAAATTTCCCTGCGGTATCTGCAGCATGGAGGATTTCGGAAGAAACGTTTTTCAAAAACAACCTTTCCTGGGTGAATGAACTGAAAATCAGGGCAGATTATGGCGTTACCGGGAATCAGGATTTTGGAAACTACCTTTCACTCCTGTTATATGGTGGTGCAGGTTATTTTCCATTTAATGGCCAGTATTACCAGGTTTACGGACCATCTTCCAATGTGAATCCATTTTTAAGCTGGGAAAAATCAGAAAACTTTAACGTAGGCATTGATTTTTCACTGCTTAAAGGTAGACTGAGTGGCTCTATTGATTATTATACCCGTAAAAATAAAGACCTATTGGGGAACTACAATGTATCCGTTCCGCCAAATACGCAGGCCACCACCTTTACCAATGTCGGATCGATGAAAAATTCTGGCATTGAAGTGGCATTAAGCGGAGAAGTGATCAAGAGTCCTGATTTCGAGTATAACATCAACGTGGCATTTTCCTATAACCGTAATAAGTTCATTTCATTTTCGAACGCCTTATACAACGGCGGAACTTTTCAGGATGTGGCGGGCTTACCAGCACCTGGATCACCAGGAAACATCCAGCGAATTCAGGAAGGGCATAGCATAGGTGAGTTTTATACCTTGAAATCTGCAGGGGTTAACGATCAGGGCGCACTGCTGGTTTACAGAAAAGACGGATCAATTGTACCAGCCAACCAGGCAAATAATGATGATAAACAATTTGTTGGTAATGGTCTGCCAAAATTTATCGCCTCATTGGGAAACACGTTCAGGTATAAACAATTTGATCTGGGCATATTTTTCAGGGGAACTTTTGGTTATAAAATATTCAATACATCCGCATTTTATCTGGGTACACCCTCCAGCCAAACGGATGCAAATGTGCTGAAATCAGCTTATGATAGTAGTAGCAAATATTCATTACTAAAAAGTACATCCACCACTTCTATTGCATCAGATTATTTTCTCGAAAATGGCTCGTTTTTAAAAATAGATAACGTTTCATTGGGTTACAGGCAGAAATTGAACATTAAATACCTCAAATCATTCAGGGTTTATGGTGCGGCAAGAAACCTGTACACCTTTACCAAATATACCGGTGGAGATCCGGAAAAGGTAGAAGTTAACGGCTTAACGCCAGGCGTAAATACCTCATTGAATTATTATCCTTCTACCCTGCAATTAATTTTAGGACTTCAGGTAAATTTTTAATACAGCAAAAAATGAAAAATTATAAAATATTGATCGGTATGATCCTGTTTACGCTGGCAGGATGTACAAAACTTGATGAAGAAGTATACGACAAAGTAGATGCGGCAAACTTTCTTACCCGTCGGGATGATGTGATCAGGGATTTCTTACGCCCTTTTGAACATGCCTACTGGAGCATTCAGGGAAATGATGTATATGCGGTGGGTGAAAACAGCACCGATGAAATGGGGACATACAATCGCCAGGGTGATTGGCAAGACGGTGGTTACTACCAGCGGATGCATTACCACACCTGGACACCGCTTGATGGTTTTACCAACGGTGCGTGGAGAAACTTCTACCAGGGAATCGTTTTATCTACCAATTCATTACAGGATATGGAAGGCATTTCAGACCCTTCTAAACTCAATGTGACGGTTACCGAACTGAACGATTTCAAAGCCGAACTTAGAACACTTCGGGCATGGTTTTACCTCCGTGCATTCGATTTTTACCGCAACATTGAAATTGTAACGGATGTAAAAAACACCACACAAGGCGGCGTGCAAGCCACCCCGCAGGAAACATTTACTTATATCGAATCAGAACTGAGAGCAGCCATCCCTGATCTTCCGGTTAGAGATCAGTTGGGTGCTAATGGTATAGGCCGATGGACAAAAGCTGCGGCGGCAACATTGCTGGCCAGGCTTTATCTCAATGCCAAGGTTTACATTGGTACCGAGAAATATGCAGAATGTGAAATCCTTTGCCGCGATATCATCAGTGGTAAATATGGAAGCTACACGCTTGATACCCGTTGGGATGCACCGTTCGATTATACCAACAGCTTATTAAACTCAGAAGTGATTTACGGATTTCCGGGAACCCTTGCCCGTACACATTGGCAATACGACAGTGGGATGTTCTTTTGGGGAATGACTTATGATGCTGCACCGTTGTACTGTGGCTTTACCGATTTTGGCAAGTCTAACCCCAGGTTTGCACTGCAACCCGGCCGTGACGTAGACAGTGTGGAATACACGCATAGTTTAGGAAAACCCTTTATAAAGTTCCAGAAATACCCTGATGATGTTCGCCTTAAAAAGTATAAAAACCTGGGAAACAGCAAACGTGAGGGCATGTTTTTATACGGCTACCTGCCTTATACTGCCACTACAAACGGTGTTTCAAGGCCAGATACCGTAAGGGGAAATAAAGGCCCGTATGCACTATTCATTCGTGATCAGGTTGGGTTTTTTCTGGGTGCAAAACCTGGCACCCGGATAGCAGATAAGGAATCGAACATGAACCATGCCGACCATAATTCTGGTGTGTTTCTGGTTAAATACCCGGTTTATCCAACGCCAGATCCTAACCGGATTACCTCAGCCTATGCAGAGATCCGTCTTTCGGAAGTGTATTACATGCTGGCCGAATGCCGATACCGTGCTGGTGATAAGGCGGGTGCAGCTAACTTTTTAAACCAGGTGCGGCAACGGAATTATCCGGCAGGTTCTGCCAGTATCTATAATTCCAGTGGTGCGCAGCTAACTGATCAGGAGATGCTTGATGAATGGGGAAGAGAATTTGTTGGCGAAAACCGACGTAGAACAGACCTTATCCGTTGGGGTGTATTTACGTCAGGTACCTGGTGGGATAAAAAACCTGATGCAGATAATCATACAGAAATCTTTCCGATCGGCAGGGATATTCTCGGTTCCAATCCGAAGTTGAAACAAAATCCCGGATATTAACCACAAAGGTTTTTGAATAATTTGGTTTAGTTGGGGGTGTTTCCGGTAAAACGGAACACCCTTTTTTGATTTAATGTATGCTACCTGATTAAGATCAAGCACGATCTAATAATGTGTTTATTTAAGGCAACAAGCAAGCAAACAGAAATTTATAGTTGCTTATTTTTTCTAATGCCCGTACCAATTACCTTTCCATGCTGTAGCATTTCAAGTTTTGTATCTTTGGAAAAAACCGCATATCCCATTTTATCATGTTGGAATTGTGGATCAGATGACCATCCAAAAAGGTGATTTCCTGCTGTTTGTTTTTATTTTCTTCTTTACTCAAAAATAAAAAGTCTTAATCATTTGCCTTTTATAAACTTTATTCCTTCCTGAATATTCAAATCTGCCATGAGATTATCAAAATTATCTTGTTTGGAAACCACAACATCAGGGCTGATGTAGGGATAATAAGTTTCATTTCTATCACTGTCATAACCCGTTGTCAATGCGATAAAGGTATCAAAAGGTAAAGTCCATGTCACATTCCCTGTAGTATATCCGGCTGTATTTTCACCGATGAAGATGGTATTGGGCCTACCCTTAAAAGCCAGTGCAGTAACTTCTCCTGAGCTCCCGGTAAATATTCCAGTAATCAGTGCCACTTTCGCCTGATCCAGTAATACGCCTCTGGGATTAATGGAACCTATCGTTGTCGATTTCTGAATATAGCTCCCATTTATCAGTTTGTATTTATTAACTGATTTTTTATTTTCATTGAGTTCGCCCCAGATATTTGTGTCGCCAAGAAAAGTCGTACAATGCTAAAAGCATAGGTGCTGAGTTTCCACCCAAATTGAATCTTAAATCGATTATCCAACCGTCTATGTGATGGCTGGTTTTTATATCAACGATTTGATCATATAAGGGCTGTGCAACCTTGTGCATATTTTCTGCAGAATTATCGAAAGATACCATTGCAGGCATTAAGATATAGCCATACTTTCCATCAAGCACCTTCACTTCAAAAGATGGTTTGCTATCATATTTGTTTTTCCATTGAGCAGAATAAAGTTCTTTCGAAATTGCCTTTTTGGTTCCGGTGTATTTATCATTCCCCCGGTAAACCAAACAATGAGTAGCATTTATTTGGTCAAATAAATTCGTGATTTCTTTAAGAGACGCTTTAAAACTGTTGTAGCGCTTAAGGTTTGTATAAGTTTCAGCCTCTACCGTTTTCCAATTAACCATTTTACGGGTGCAAATACCCAACTTTTAAAGCTTTAAAAAGTGCCTTGTAGAATACGTTTGTACTATCATTGTTAGCCATGATAGGTTGATCGTTTTTAACGGTAATGGTCTGAGCAAAACAAGTGTTATAAGTAAGGGTTAGCAAGCATACAAAAAGGGCATTTTTCATGAAAGATCAATTTTTTAGAATGACGAAACATGGTAGTAAAAGGTTGCGTCATTTAAAGATAATAATAAAAAGACTTCATAAAATCCATCATCATGTTATTGTGGATATTGCCATGGAGGGCTATTATTTGCGGGTCTAGCCTGAAAAATTCTTGGAGGATGGTATTCCCTTCAAGTGCTACCTTTTCAAAGCCCATTTCCCAGGATTCAAAATGCCGTTTTTCGATGGGGCCACGTTTAATAAGGGTGATATTCTTATGTCGGCTATCTTTACCAATGTTTTGAAAAAGGCTCAATATTTCTTCTTTAGGTCCTTCCAACACCTGAATAAAGCGGCACAGATTTCCGTTCTCCAGATCACCTTCAATGTAAGCCAGGCAACCTGTAATATCATGGTCTTTATTCCAGTCTCTGGAGAATTTTAAAATCTCAATAAGTTGTGCGGGCTGCATTACAGTGGCTGCAACACTGGTATAAATTAAGCGATACATAGTCGGGTTTAAAGATTCCATAGCCTGATACCTGATGGTGTAAATGCTTAAACATAACAATAAAAAGCAATAGATGGTTTAAGTGGTATCATTAGAAATGGCTTTTCTACATGGAGGTTCAGCAAAAGGAAAAGCTTATTTGCTACCCGGAATCCCATCCAGAAGCCCGGGTAGCGTAGCGATGCTAAAATTATGCACCAGTTTATAGTCTAAATCGTCCCGTTGATTTAATGCTAACAATATGATTTACGAAAGTAGTTTGGGTAGAGATTGAAATTAGAAAGGGATAATACAATCAAATGATAATTTAGCAACATAGCAATGACATACAGCTTAAATTGTCTTGCATTCGACCTGTAAAGGGTGATCTAAAATAATGATTTGAAGTAAAAACATTCTTTCAGACTTAACATTAAGGATACATAGTGTTAAAAGTACACACCTAGCTTTGGCGCAATTAAAGCACTCGAAATAATTTTGTGATGTATTTAACTCAATGCCTATGTGAATCAGCTTCTACATGCCTTTGAATATCACGACAAAACAAACCAAACAAAAATCATTACTAACAACTAAGAGATGACATCATTTTCTTTTATTGCAGGTTTAAAGCCTACCTGCAGGAAATTGCTTTTGCCTATTGGATTACTGGCCATCAGCAATTCGCCAATCATGGCCGCTAGCCCGTATAAAAGCAATCTGGCCATGGTAAAAACCCGGGCCGCTTTTACCATCACTGGTACAGTGACCGATGAACAACATCAACCCTTGCCTGGCGTAAGTGTTTACGACAAGAAAAATAAAAAAACCGCAGTAACGGATGGGAATGGTAAGTATACCATTGCTTTGCAGGAAGAAACCACTTTGGTGTTTACCTTTGTGGGATATACTTCCCAGGAAGTGGGCGTAAATACTGCCCGTACCTTAAATGTAATTTTAAGAGAAAGCAACAATACCTTAGATGAAGTGGTGGCTATTGGCTACCAGAAAGTAAGAAAATCTGACCTTACCGGTGCCATCAGTAGCGTAAAAGCTTCAGAAATGAACCTTACCTCCCCAACCATAGGCCAGGCCCTGGTGGGTAAGGTAGCGGGGGTACAGGTTTCACAAACCAGTGGTGCACCTTATTCAGGCACCAAAATCAGGGTGCGTGGCGTGGGTTCTATTAACGCCAGTTCTGATCCCTTATACGTGATTGATGGTTATCCCGCAGGAAATAATGTATCTATCAATCCAGAAGATATTGAAACCATAGATATTTTAAAAGATGCCGCATCTGCAGCAATTTATGGGTCAAGGGCATCAGGCGGAGTAGTGCTAATTACCACTAAAAGAGGAAAAGACGGAAAAGGTCATTTTGAATACGATGTGCAGGGTGGAGTTTCACAGCTATCTAAAAAGATTGATCTCCTGGATGCCAATCAGTTTATCCAGTTACTGATTGATGGACGGAACAACGCCTATAAAGATTTATGGGTCAATTCTGGCAAGACATGGAATGATACCATGTTTGGCGACAGCAATGCCACCCGCATCACTAATGTAGGTAACGGAAGTAGCGTAAGTATCCCCTCTGATCTTTACAATTTCTCTACCCGGCAAGCCATTCCGGCACAATACAATACTGATTGGCAGGATGAATTGTATAGAAATGCGGCTTTCCAGCGTCATAACCTCTCTTTTAACGGCGGAAATAAAGATGTGAAGTATTTCATGAGCGGAGGTTATCAGGATAACAATGGTATCGTAACCAATACCAATCAGAAAGTGATCAACTTCAGGGCCAATATCGATGGAAATGTAAGTGAGCGCCTGCGTGTAGGCGCAAATGTCGCTTATACACAAAATAATAACCGTGAGGTACAGGAAGGAAGATATAATTTAAGTCCGATGATGTCTGCATTGCTTTACCTGCCTTATCTTCCGGCACGTGATGGCAACGGGAACCCGATTCAGTTTGGCATGGCTTCATTGGCCTCTCAATATGGAATCCAAAACCCTGAAAATCCTTTAGCTACTGTAGAACAGTTAAAAATTACCCGGAAAGGAAGCAGAAGCACCTATAATGCCAACGCCACCTATAAAATTTTAGATGGTCTTGATTTTAAAGCCAATTTGGGTACACAAACTTACAATGAGAAATATGATTATTACTTGCCAACCAGCCTGAGCAATGGCAATAACCCACCATATTCTACTGCATCAGTTACGGCTGCTAATGCTGTAGCAAGAACACTGAGTCAAACCGATCAGCTGGCTGAGTTTACCATGAACTACAGTAAAACTTTAGGCAAGCATAAATTAGACGTATTGGCGGGATATTCTGCACAGAAAACCACCAGCGATACGCTTCGTGTTTCGGCTAAAGGCTTCCAGAATGATTATATCGGAGAGATTTCAGATAAAGGTGCCGATCCAAGCTTTTTTACTTTGGATAATGCTGCAAAAGCAACCAACACCTTGCTATCTTATTTTGGTAGGGTGAGTTATAACTATGCTGGCAAATATTTTTTAACGGGAACTTTCCGTCGTGATGGCTCCTCCAGGTTTGGCCCTTTAAACCAGTATGGTAACTTCCCTTCTATTTCAGCAGGCTGGAACCTTTCTGATGAAGATTTTTACCACAACTTTTTGGGCGAACATTCTACCGTAAAAATCAGGGCGAGTTGGGGTTTAAGTGGTAACAACAACATTCCAAATTACAGAACCCAGCAGCAAATGAGTGCGCCCGGCGGCGTGGTGATTGGCAATGCAATTGCAACAGCCATCTGGCCAAATGCCATTCAGGATAGAGGCTTGGGATGGGAATCCACTTCCCAGTATAACTTTGGTACAGATATCGGGTTATTCAAAAATCGCCTCTTTATCATTGCCAACTATTACCTGAGTAATTCTTATAACCTATTGTTTAATCAACCCATTTCAGCTGTTTCAGGCAGTGCTTCCATTCTCACCAACCTGGCAGATAGTAAGGTGCGTAATACCGGTTTCGATGTTCAGCTAGATGGACGGATTATTCAAAACCATGATTTTACCCTGGGGCTAAGCGGAAACATTGCGTTAAACCGAAATAAAGTATTGGATATGGGTGGTGCGAGTACCATTCTAACCAATGGTGCCGAGCGTTCTTACATGACCCATATTACCCAGGAAGGCCAGCCGGTAGGCATGTTTTATGGTTTCAAGGTATTGGGGCGAATCACGGCAGACAATCTGGGTAAGGTAGCGCCTTCTGCATCAACCACCAATCCGGCTAAAATTGGCGATTTGTACTTTCAGGATACCAATGGTGATGGAATTGTAAATGATGCGGATAAAACCATTATTGGTACCCCATACCCTAAATTCACTTATGGTTTCGCCTTAAACGCTTCTTACAAAACGATTGATTTCAGGGCTTCATTTAATGGTTCGCAAGGTAATCAGGTATTAGATGGGCAGGATTATTACCTGTATAACTTTGAAGGTTCTGGTAACCAGTATGCCCAGGTGGCAGATCGATATAGGAATGAAGCCAATCCAGGAAGCGGCTTAAATTACAGGGCTTCACGTGCCGGAACACAAAGTAATAATACCCGTTTATCATCTTTCTATCTTCAGGATGGATCCTATTTCAGGTGTACCAACATTACTTTAGGCTATAGTTTCCCTAAAGCCATTGCCAATACACTTAAAGTGAGCAATATTCGGGTGTATGCCAGTGTAGATAATGCCTTCACCATTACTGATTATAAAGGTTACAACCCTGAAGTAGATTATAATGGCGGTGCGAACTTAACGCCAGGTGTAGATTATGGGAATTATCCGCTGGCAAGAAATTACAACCTTGGTATTAAACTGACCTTTTAGAATTTAACAAAATGAAAAAATATATTTTAATAGCTGCCCTGGGTACTACCGTTTGCTTCAGTGCTTGTAAAAAAGAATTCTTGCAGCAGGATAATCCCAATGCTGTAACAGTTGATAATTATTTTAAAACAGAGAATGATGTATTGCTTGCCGTTAATGGTGCTTACCAAGCCATGAGGAGTAGCAATACCATAGGTGAGAACAGTGGTTTATTTACCGATGAACGCTCAGATGATACCGGAAGAAACGATAACCAGAGTAATGCCGGCGAACCCTTTCAGTTTAATGATTTTTCGCTGTTGCCAAGTAACTCTTACTTAAAAACACATTGGCTGGCCTTGTATAATTCAATTGCCAGAACCAACGTTATTTTATCCAATATTGATAAAGTTTCATTTGCCAATCCGGCCACCAAAACCAATTATATGGCAGAGGCCAAGTTTGTAAGGGCCATCATGTATTTTGAACTGGTGCGCAAGTGGGGACCTGTTCCATTGGTGACCAAACAACTGATCACCACCGAAGAAGTAACCGCAGCTACCTTCAGGGCTGCGGAAGCAGAGGTGTATAATCAGATCATAGCAGATTTAAAAGATGGTTTAAGCAGTACTTTGCCCAACTTTCAGTCAACTGCCGGAATTGGCAGGGTTTCAAAAGCTGCCATTAATGCCTACTTAGGCAAAGTTTACCTTACCATGGCTGCAACACTTGCCAACAACAAGGCTGAAAATCTGGGCAATGCCAATACCTACCTTTTGGCTGCTTACAATATGAAAACCTTCGGAAGCTTATCTGAAATTCCATATGCCGATGTGTTTGATGTAAACAAAAAGACAACTTGTAAAGAGCTGATTTTCCAGATTGCCAATAAACAGGGTGACGTAAATTACAGTTCGAGCATTGCCGCAAATAACCAGGCCAAAGGCGAAACCATCAACTCCCTGAAAGTATCAACCGGTATTGGCGGAAACGTGACATTAGATTTAATTAATGAATATGAAACTTCAGATCTTCGAAAAGACTTCTCGGTAAAATATGCCAATGATCCTATTGTGAAAGATTGGTTCATCACCAAATTCCGTGATGCAAGTTCATTGGCAACAGTGAACGGATATGGTGGTAATGACTGGATTTTGATGCGTTATGCAGATGTGATCCTGATGTTAGCCGAAGTAAATATGCTGCAAGGAAATGACGCTGCAGCCGCTCAGTACCTGGATATGGTGAGAGCCCGCGCCGGAATGCCCACTTATTCGGTTTCAAGAACCAATGCCGCTTATGCAACTGCTTTCCCTACTTTAAAGCTGGCTATTCTTCATGAGCGCAGGGTAGAATTTGCTTTTGAACACCAGCGCTGGTTTGATCTGATCAGGAATTTTACGGCCACCGAATTGGCTACCTATTTAAAGGCTAAACCGCAATCTTCTTTCGGCATTGCCAAGCTGGCGAACGTAACCAATAAAGACAGGTTCTTCCCGATTCCTTTCGACGAAGTAAAGCTGGATCCGGCTAAAATGTACCAGAACCCAGGTTATTAATCGGTTACCTGTATTTTGATTAACTAAATGGTGGCTGAGCAAACGGCCACCATTTTATCCATCTCCATAGATTTAAAAAAGATGAAATATAAAACCTGTTTGAAGCAAGGAAGCTGTTACCTGCTTTTATTAGGCGTGCTGATGCTATCATCCTTAACGGCCTCAGCACAGCACCCTGAAAAAAGGCTTGCTGCCCTATTTAGTAAAGGCAATAAAGAAATTCTGGTTGCCGCACACCGTGGCGATTGGAGAAATGCACCTGAAAATTCGATGCAGGCCCTTTTAAATAGTATAGAAAAAGGCTTCGACATCATGGAACTGGATGTTAAAATGACAAAGGATAGCCAGATGGTGATCATGCATGATCAAACCATCGACCGAAGCACCAACGGGAAAGGTAAAGTGAGTGATTATTGCCTCGCTGAAATCCAGCAGTTTAAATTAAAAAATGGCCTGGGCAGAATTACCCCGCATCATATTCCAACCTTAAAAGAAATGATGCTGGCTGCAAAAGGTAAAATTATCATCAATGTTGATAAAGGTAATGACCACTTGAAGGAAGTATTCCAGGTTCTTCAGGAAACGGAAACCCTCAATCAAACCATTGTAAATGTAGGAGATAACCTAGCCTTTGAGTATTTAAAAAGCCATGAAGTCATTCCGGTAGAAGCATACCTGATGGTGGTGGTGAACATGAAAGGTACAGATGCCCTCCCGATTATTAAAAGTTACCTGCCCAATAAGAAAAGTATTATTCAGCCCATTTTTGATACCGATACCTTGAAAAACCTTAAGATGCTGCCAGAAATTGCCAAACAACAGGTGCTTTGGTTAAATAGCTTATGGCCTTCATTAAATGGTGGTCATGATGATGACCTAGCCGTGGAAGAAAATAAAAAGAAGGAAAGCTGGGGATGGCTCATTGAAAAGAAACCCGCTATTTTGCAAAGCGACCGTCCGGCAGAGTTGCTTCTTTATTTGAAAAAGACTGGTTTACATTTTTAATATGTTACTTCTAATGCTATGACTTCATTTTTATTAATATAGACAAAAACTATAGTTTTAAATTATATGTTTTTTATTCGTCATGCTCATTACTTTAATAGCCTTTGAAAAATTTCTGGAAAATTCTAATGCAGAAATTCTAAATCGGAAGGTGTACTGTAAATACAGAACCTTGATCCTTTTGGCTTTCCAATAAAATTTTGCCTCCATGTCTGGATATAATATTATGCGCTAAAAACAATCCGATTCCAAAGCCACTAAAGTATTCTTCATTCTGTCCCTCTACTCTGAAAAAGCGCTCAAAAATTTTCTTTTGGTCTTTTTCTTCAATACCTATTCCATAATCTTTTATGGAAATTAATACCTCACGATCTATTGTTGTTTTCACAGAAATATCAACCCTGTTACTTTTAGGAGAATATTTAATTGCATTTGCAATCAGGTTGATCAGTACCTGGCTGATTCTATCCCGATCTGCAGTAACAAATACCTCTGCCTCTGTTTTTAAGTGGAAGAAGTGTTGCTGATGGCTTAAACGAAAATCTTCTACCACTTCTTTAACCAGAACATCAATTGCAAAATGTTCTACCTTCAAATCCATCCTTCCGGCATCAATCCGGCTAAGATCAAGCATATCTCCTATAAGTCCGGTTAATTGCAAAAGCAGCACGTCAATACGGGTTAATGAAGAACTCAATTTTTGTAGTGAAGGAGATAATGTTTCCTTGGAGAGTAATCTTAAGGCCAATTGTACGTGTCCTTTAATGGAGGTAACAGGAGTTTTAAGCTCATGACTTAACATACTTACGAAGTCACTTTTGCGCTGCTCTTCCTCTTTTATCGTTTGAATATCAGTAGTAGACCCAACCCACATCATCACCTTTCCTTCTTCATCTAAAATAGGTGAAGCAATATTTAAATGCCATACATAGTTGCCGCTGGTATCTTTAAAACGCATTTCAGCAACATGCGGAGTGCCATTAGCTGCTGCTACCTCCAGCCCTTTTTGAAAAGAAGCAATCTCATCCGGGTGCATCATCTGGTAATAACCAAAATCACGAAGATCTTCAAAACTCATTCCTGCAAAATCCAGCCAGTGCTGATTAAAGAAGGTTACCATTCCGTTTGGCAAGGCGTTGGAGATTTTGGCAGGTACAAGGTCGGCAAGTTTTCTAAAATGTTGCTCACTTTGTTCAATCGACCTTCGGGCATGAACTTGTTCTGTCACATCTGCCGCAACAATCAGGATATCAGATACGGATCCATCCTGTCCAACTACGGGTTGATAAACTACATTAAAGAATATCTCTTTTAATTCTCCTCCATGATTTAACATGGCACTGATCTCGTTAGCGTAAAAAGGTTCTCCACTCGTAAATACATTGTCCAGTATGCCTAGAAAAGGCTGTCCGCTTAATTCTGGTAGTGCCTGCGAAAGCGGTAATCCGATGATTTCTGAACTTTTACCCCAAACTTCCAATATCTTTTGGTTAGCAGTTTCGACAATCAATTCCCTGGCATGTAAAACTCCAATGGCCACAGGTGCCTCCTCAATAAAGAACTTAAATCGTGCCTCACTGGCTGCCAGTTTATTGTTTGCAATAGAAAGTGACTCATTTGCCTGGGTCAGTTCAGCAGTATATTTTTCCAGTAATCGCTTAGAAAGTACCCTTTCCGTAATTTCAAAAGACATCACTAAAACACCGTTTCTATTTCCATCAGCATCCGCAAGGGGTTGGTAGGTGTAATCTACATAGGTTTCTCTGATGGAGCCATCAGGCATAGTAAAAAGTACAGGGCTTTCTTTTACGTCTATCACTTCACCAGTTTCCATTACTTTTCGGAGCTGGCTGGCAAAAGGTTGATCCGCAAGGTCTGGTAATATATCCAGAAACTTTTTACCCAAAACTACTTCTTTGGTTTTGTTCCAATATTTTAAATTGCTTTCATTAATCATCTCCACAACCAGGTCATAGCCACGAATCACCACAACGGAAGCAGGTAACATATTCAGGATTTGTTCCAGATTTCTATTGGCCTCTTTAAGCTTTTCCTGGGAGGCTTGAAGTTCTTCATTAGCCGCATTGAGCTCTTCATTTGTGGTTTCGGCCGCTTCGTTTAGCATGGCAAGTTCGGCAGATAGCCTGTATTTCTCCTGTTCCTGCAATTTGCGGTGTGTAACATCACGGGTAGTTCCAGATATGGATACAACTACCCCATTCGCATCAAATACAGGTGAAAGGATATAATCATATGTCCTTTTTCCCAGTATGGCATGTGGAAAATCTACCTCTCCGCGAATGGCTTTTCCTGTTGCAATAATTTCATCTATCTCTCGCTCATGCATCTCGGCATGCCAGGGCTCGTATCCATTTTCCAAAAGTGTTTTGCCAACCGAATCTTCCAACCGCTTGCCCCACATGTCGAGCAATGCCTTATTCACATAGTTAAAGCGGTAATCTAATCCAAATACATAAATCAGATCAGGTGTATTGGATGTTACGGTTTCATACAGCCGTTGTTGCTGTTCTGCCTGCTCTTTTGCCTGCTGAAGCTCAATTTCTGTTTCCTTACGAAGCGTAATATTTTGGGCTGTTCCAAACCATTCTAAAATATCTCCTTCATCATTTAAGATGGGCACTGCTCTCGAAATTGTCCAGCCTGTGCTACCATCCTGGCGTAAAACACGGTGCTCTAGCTCAAACATCGATTTAGTGGTAATTGCTTGGGCTATAGCAATATTTACCATTTGCATATCAGCCGGATGAACATTATGTTCTCTCCAGCCAGTAAGGGGTGCTGATGTACTCTTTAAAAACCCCCGGCCATCGAGTTCGTACATCACTTCCCAGTCTGGACTCAACCGATAAACCACGTCGGATGTTGCGGCTACAAGGGCCGCGAAACGGTCCTGATTCGCTGCGATATCGCTCATATATTTAAATGGTAATAATATTCAAAAAATAAATGCAATTAAGCAAATATCATAAATCCATATTGTTTCCGAAATACTTCGTAACAATTTAAAAAGCAATGTGTGAGCGTAATAAAAGATAGGTTGAATATTTGGTGAAGAGGAGGTATTACAAGGAGATAAAGAATGCGAAGAATTTTCTACACCCAGCCAGAAATTGAAGATTTCATCTATTAAATACGCTATATTCTAAAAGTTAAAAAAGAAAACGGGAATCATCCCTAAGGACGACTCCCGTTTAATCTAAATTAACGCTCTCAGGTATAAGACGGTAATTTTAAAAGATTATTGTATGGACTGAAAATTATTTTAAAAATAAGATGTTGATACTAACTTAACCGTGTCAGAAATCAGGATATTTTTTTGTGGTATCGCTATAAAGCCTCTCTGCGTATCATTATATTTAAATGCGGAGAATAGGTGGGTTTTGTGCTAAAAAAGAAAACGGGAATCATCCCTAAGGACAACTCCCGTTTAATCTAAATTAACGCTCTCAGTATATAGACGGTAATTTTGAATCAATATTGTATTACACTAAAAATATTTTTATTTTTCTTTAAACATAATCTGATGAGGCCAACCAGTTGACTTTATAAATGAATAAATTATAATACGATCTGCATGCAACATTATTCAACATCCTGCGACTACAAGATAGAAACCTGCTAAAAATAACAACTAACTAAACGCTCATTGCCGCAAAAAGATAACATATCAGATCAGGAATTGATTTCCCTTTGCCTTCAGGGTAAAGATTTGGGCTATACCGGATTGTACAACCGTTATGCCCGTGGGATTTTTAACTCCATTAGCAGACTGATTACGCACAGTGCAGAGGCAGAAGACATTTTACAGGAAACCTTTTTTACTGCTTTCAATGATCAAAAGCGGCTAAAGGAAATTAATAATTTTGAAGCCTGGGTGAGGAGAATGGCCATTAACAAATCTATTTCTCACATCAGGCGAAAGAAACTGTTGTTTTCAGATTTGGGAGATCATGAATTTAGGGCAGAAGCTGAATACGACATCAGAGATGATGAAATTTTTGAAAGTCGGGTAGAAGATGTCCGCCGTTGTATTAACGAACTTTCAGATGGATACAGAACAATATTAAACTTGTATCTTTTTGAAAAAATGTCTCAGGATGAAATTGCGCTGATGTTAGGAGTTGCTTCATCAACGGTTAGAACGCAATATCACCGCGCAAAAAAGAAAATTATAAGTTCACTTAAGGATAAAGCATATTATGAATGATCCGATAAAAGATTTTGTGGAAAAGCACCGGGGAGATTTCGATCATCTGGATGCCCCCCAACTAGACCTTGCCGGTTTAAAAGCAAGATTAGCCCAGGCAAATGATCAAAAACGACATAGGCTTTTAAGCGTAAAATCTACCTGGTGGATAGCTGCAGCTGCTATATTGCTGGTTTGTGCAGTTGGTTTTTGGTTCTTTAGATTAGCAAATCAAACCGTAAATCCTGAACAGCATTTTGCTGGCACTCCAGATACCCTGTATCAGCAAGGAGCTCAAAAAACGAAAACTCAGTCCATGCCAGATCAAAACCCTGTGGCAATGAAATATGTGGCTATACCAGTTAAAAAGCATCGACTCAAAAAAACTGTTCGGCCTGCTGATCAGCTAAATCAACTGCTTAAGCAATTAAATGACAGCACTTCTTCAAGCTCTCGACTAGCGGCAATTTTAACCATTAAAAAAATGGAGTTGATTAGTTATGATTTGCTTAACCATCTGTCTGGTACCATCCAAAACGATGGCAATAGTAATGTGCGTTTAGCGGCCTTAAGTGTGCTGGAAAAGTATAAGGAAGATGCCTATGTTTCTAACTTGCTGGTAACCAGTTTTAATCATCAAGATGATCCCATGGTGCAATTGGTGTTGGTTAACCTGCTGGGTAAAATGCCAAATATTCAGATTGATGAAAAGCTTTATGCGCTGGTGAATGATCCATCTACCTTAGAACTCGTAAAAGACGAAGCCTATCATATCCTCTTCAAAGAAAATAAACTTTAATTAACATAAAAAATATAAATATGAAATATCAACTAATCTTATTATTCACGCTGATAACCATTAGCCTATCGGCATCGGCACAAAAACAATACAAGATCGCCAAGAGCAGCGGTAAAATTAACCTCAATATTAGCGGTGTAATTGTAGAAGGTTATAATGGCAATGAAATTATTTTTTCGATTCCTAAAAATGAAGACGAGGAAACAGATGAGCGGGCGAAAGGGCTGACTGTAATTAACAGCTCTGGTTTTAAAGACAACAGCGGCCTTGGCCTGGATGTAACTGTTAAGGGAGATGAGATTAATGTTAACCCGGTAAGTATAAGCAACCAGACTATGGTGACCATTAAATTACCTCAAGACATCAAACTCTCTTTTACCAACAACAGCAATATGTACCAGGATACCGTATTGCTAAAAAATCTGAAAGCTGAAATTAACGTAGCGGTTACTGGTAATGATATTATATTATTAAATAATGTTGGTCCGATGAACATTCGTACCCTGCACGGATCAGTTGATGCCACCTTCCCAGCTGAACCCAAAGGTCCAATCTCTATTGTCTCGCTAAACGGACATATAGATGTTGCTATTCCAACGACAGTAAAGGCAAATTTAGATGTTGTTACCAAGTATGGAAAAGTATATGCGGCCGAAGGGTTAAAAATTGTACTGAATCAGGTAGCTTCAGAAAAGACAAGTACAGGAACGCTTGCTGCAACAAAAGTAGGAACCAGTCCATTATTGACAAGGTCTTTAAATGGAAATGTACAGGTTAAAGTTACCACTAATGAAAATAGTTATTCATATACAACGGGTAATGCTGTAAGTACCGATGCTGAAGTACTTAATGGTAAAATAAATGGTGGAGGAATCGATTTGATTCTGAAATCGACCCACAACAATATTTACATCAGAGAAAAATAGCTGATCGTACGGTGCTTTTAATTATGATACTTGCAAACCTGGGACTTTTCTATCAAAAAAAGCCTCAGGTTTTACTTCGGTGGCAACATACGATTCAAATTTCACAAGAATTTAAAAGCATGTTTAGCTAACTTAACCGGGTGCTTAGCTTACATCATCACTGTAGCTTCCAACTCAACTTTTAACGTTTCGAAAAGACTTTTAACTTCCAGCACCGTTGTAGCCTGTTTAATGCCATGTTTAACCACCCAGTTTTGTAGTAAGTGAAAACTTTCAAAGAATGCTGTAGTATCGGTATGGTAAACATTCAAGCGTACAATGTTTTTGCATTCGTAGCCTGATGTTGTAATGAGTTGCTCCAGGTTTTGTATGGCCTGGGCTAATTGCGTTTCCATATCCGCATCGCTTGATAGGCCATCGGCATTAATGGCTGTTTGGCCAGCACAATAAAGTGTACCATTTACCTGCTTTACTTCCACTGCCTGAACATAATTTCTCTGGTCTTGCCATTTCCAGGGGTTGATGGTTTTGATTTCCATTTCAATTTGTGTTTTGATGCAGCAAACATTGCTACGCCACAAAATTGAATAAAGATGGTACAAACGGTGTTGCGTTATATCACCATTTTGAAGTGATGTTTGTCACACTATCCGGCTAGTCGGCTTAATGTTTCTCTGGAAACACCAAGATAAGCAGCCAGCAGAGATTTCGGCACCCTTTGAAATAATGAAGGATATTGTTTAAGCAACTGCTCATAACGTGCCTTTGCATTTGAAGTAAGCAATGATAAAATCCGGCGTTGTGCCGCAATGTTGCCAAAATGGGCCTTTTCCAGAAAAAACGATGCAATCTTTTGCAACTGTGAACAGATCATTTTATAATCGGCAAGTGAGATATAAAGCACTTCCGTATCTTCAATACATTCCAGGGAAAAGCTTGCAGGCTGTTGCGTAAGAAAGGCATTAAAATCACTCTCCCACCAATCTTCCATAGCGAAAGAAATGATGTGGCTTTTCCCGCTTTCTTCCTGATAAACAAGCTTAGTAAGGCCAGAAATGATGAAATAAGAATATTTGACCATTTCACCTTCCTGAATGATGAACTGGTGCTTTTTGTATTTCCTGCTTTTGAAATGGTGTTGTACAAAATCAAATTCTTCATCTGTTAAAGTGATTTGTTTTTCAATATGCTTGCGCAGGGTTTCGTACATTAAAGGCTTAAATTCTAATTCGTCTAAGTTAAAAATTTGGGAGTATATAAATTTAAAAATACCTGGTCAGGCAGCCAATTAATTCCTCTTTCGTTAATGTAATGATGTTTAAAGCCAAAATTTAAACGTGAAGTTTTGGTTTTGGCTTTCGCCATTCCCAGGGCGCTATAGGGTGTTCATCGTGCCACAAGCCTATCCTGTTTTTTCTTGCCGTTATTTCAAGTTGTGCATAACCTGCATCAGTAGAATATTTTTTATAATGCCAGGCCATTCCCTTTCTGATCATTTCCTGATTGAGCACTTGCTTTTTCTGATTGATGATCACAGCAATGAGCCGTTTATACCTGTCGTATTTCTGGCCATATACCGTAACATTCTGACCAAAGCATAAATCAGACAGCGCTTGCTTCGCATTCTTACCAAAAGGTTGTGAACGTCTTTTCTCAGGACAATCAATATGTGCTAAACGGATTTTTATTGGCGTGTTTTTGTATAAAACTTCCATCGTATCACCATCCAAAATGCGAATCACCTTTGCACTAAAAGTTTGGTTTTTGAGGTTTAAATCTGTTATTTCTGTTCTTTTTAAAAAAGGTTGAAGGAGCAGTAATAAAATTATTGTAGTTGTTTTTACCATTTACATAAGGTTTTACCCTGGTCTCTTGCTTTATCTAAAGAGATTGAAATTAATTTATAACTGTAATTACTCAGGCCACGGCAATTGGAGTTGAAGTGGTATTTTTTGCCTCCACCGCTATTGCAAAGGTAAACAGTTACAGGTTCCTTACAAGTAGCTACAATTGAAAAGAAAAGGCATAAGCAAAGGGTTTTAATGGGGATGATGTTTTACAAAAGGGATTCAAAATGTGGGGTTGCCAGTTCCAAAGAACCATAAAGGCAACCACCACATTTTTTCTGAGCACCAATTGTTAAGCTATTATTCTTTGAGTGATTTTCTGATTCAAAATTAATATCTGGAGCAAGGTATTTTATACGGGAAACCGTAAAGCGTAATTTTTTTATAGAAATATTGGCATAGCGTTTCCTGTTGTTTCTGACTTGGAAACAAGGAATGATGTGAAAACTATCTATTAAATCTGTCTATGAGGATTAAAAATCCTCAGGATACTGATCGGGATTATAAATCCCGACCAACTATAAGCATTATCCTTTATTTGGGATGTGTCCAGTCTCCCCGCCTGTATCATCTCCCGGAGGCTGATCGCCCGGATATTCACTTGTAACATTGGTTGCGCTTACAGTAGTTGTTGTGCCATTTGTAGATGTTGTAGTTGAAGGATTTACAAATCCTAATAGCATCGCAATAAATAGAGGAATAAACATTGTTTTAGAAATAAGGTACGAAATATTATTGATCTTTCCAAACCGCTTGAAAAGACTCAATAAGTGAACTTAAATAAAAATCCCGATTCATCTTCGCTGAATCGGGATTTTTAAGTCGTTAAAACTAAAATATTATTTTGCCAGTCTAACCACAGACTGTGCCATTGTTGGTGCAGCAACGGCATCAATATTTGGAACGGGCAATTTTGCCAGATTTTCTGCAAATGTTGTAGCATCATATTTTTTAGCCAGGCTTGCAAAATCATTCACTGTGGTAGATATTATTCTTAAGGTAAGTAAATACCATTTGTTCAGGTTTCTGATTTTTTGACTGTTGTTTTCATTGCAATAAGCCTGGTTAATTTTTTCATTATAACCAAATTGAACCTGATCTAAGAAAGATAGTTTTTCTGTAATCTGCGATAAAGCATCATCCGATAAATTTAATCCTTTAACAGCCAATACGCAATTGTTCTGAACCAGGTAATCTAACCCATCAAAAGATATAACGGTTGGTTTAACCTTGTTAAAAATATATTTTGGTGATAAAAGGTTTGCTGATACGGCATTTTCCGCATTACAATTTTTATTAAGCGCATGCTGAGCTAAAATCATTTTTTTAATCAGCTCATTTCCATTTACATGTTCATAAGCATCAAATGCTGTACGTGTTGTTTTTGCATTTTGAGCAAAAGTGCTTAATGTCAAGATTACTAATGTTGCAGTAAGACAGGTGGTTATTGAAAGAAAAGAGAGTTTTTTCATGGTTAATTTATCTATCGCAAAGATATAGAAATGACGGTATAGTGGAAATATTTTGTATTTCTAGTTTTACGTTTTTTCTCTTATATGTGATATTTATAATGACAAAAATCAATTTTTTTAGTTTTACATCAATTTTATTTAAGCAGATCTTCTCTATATCAATCTGTATTTAAGTAATTTACATACAATTGAAGTTTTGAAGTCTTGAAAATCAAAGGCTCATCACTAAAATATGCTCATCATAATTCATTTGTTTTTCAATTTTTGTATGTAAGTTTTTACTGACTTGATGTTTTAATATTGGAAAGTTTGTATCGCCACGGTACTTCTCCGATAAACCAGTTAGCCACCGAAAGATTTGATCGGTAAATGACGCTTAGCAAGGTGTAAATGAATATATTTACCTTACAAAACAAAGGCATTTTTTGTCTGATCAGATTTAACTATATGAGTGACGATTTTTTTAACTACCTGTTTAAAAAGCGGGGTAGTGATAACCATATGCCATCTAATGAAGTCATTGCACATTGGGCCGCTAAAATTGTCGATTTATTATATCCTGAGCATAGCGTAACCCGGTTTGAAAGTGAAGCCGATTTAGTTGCATACACTCAAGGGTTAAAATCAGAACTGTTTGGTATAGCATCGGCTTGTAATACAGAAAATGCCGTTAATAGTCGTTTAATAACGGATCTTTTCTTCGCACAGCTCCCAGCGCTTTATCAAATACTTAACACCGATATTTCGGCGATTTATAAAGGTGATCCTGCAGCGGTTAGTGAATTTGAAGTGATTAGAACATATCCCGGGTTTTATGCCATTTGCTTTTATCGAATTGCACACGCTTTACATACACTGGGCCTTAGGCTCATTCCAAGAATTCTGACTGAACATGCGCATTCAAAAACCGGAATTGATATTCATCCTGCGGCAGAAATCGGAGAATACTTTTATATTGATCATGGAACCGGTATCGTTATTGGTGAAACCACAATAATCGGTGAACATGTAAAGTTATATCAAGGGGTAACATTGGGTGCTATGAGTGTAAAGAAGGTATTTGCAGGGAGTAGAAGGCATCCTACGGTAGAAGATCGGGTAGTTATTTATTCAGGAGCAACCATTTTGGGGGGAGATACCACCATCGGGCACGATAGCGTGATTGGCGGAAATGTATGGCTAACAGAAAGTGTAAACCCCTATTCGTTGGTTTATCATTCGCCAACCATCACCATTAGAAATATAAAGGAAAAGAATTAAGCAGTATGTCAGGAATTGTAGATTTAATAGGAAATACGCCAATGGTTGAGCTGAGTAAGCTCAGCCCAAATCCAAAGGTGAAAATTTATGCCAAATTGGAAGGGAATAATCCAGGTGGAAGTGTAAAAGACAGGGCTTCTTTAAATATGATCCGCAGTGCGATAGAAAGGGGCGAGATTAAGCCAGGCACAAAACTAGTAGAAGCCACCAGTGGAAATACAGGTATTGCACTTGCCATGATTGCTAAGCTGTACAATCTGGATATTGAACTGGTGATGCCTGAAAATTCTACCCGCGAGCGTAAAGTAACCATGGAAGCATTTGGTGCACAGGTTACCTTGCTTGAAAGTATAGAAGCCTGCCGGGATTACGCCGAAGAGAAAGGGACATCAAAAGGCTATTTTTTGCTTAATCAATTCGCCAACCCTGATAATTATCTGGCACACTATAAAACCACCGCACCTGAAATGTGGAGGGATACGGACGGAAAAATTACGCATTTTATCAGTTCAATGGGTACAACAGGTACCATTATGGGTTGTTCCAGATACCTTAAAGAACAAAATCCATCGGTTCAAATTGTGGGCTGCCAGCCGACAGAAGGATCTTCCATTCCTGGAATCCGCCGTTGGCCGAAGGAATACTTGCCAAAGATTTTCGAACCGGAACGGGTAGATCGGGTAATGGATATTAGTCAGGAAGAAGCCGTTGAAATGTCGAGGCGATTAGCCAACGAAGAAGGCATTTTTGCCGGAATGAGTTCTGGCGGAGCCTGTGCCGCTGCCATTCGTTTAGCTTCCGAATTAGAATCTGGCTTATTGGTTTTCATTACTTGTGATCGAGGTGATCGATACCTGAGCAGTGACTTATTTGGTTAATAAACACCAGGCATGAATGCTATTTTATTTTCCAATTCTTTTTCGGTTTAAATATTTTCTAAGTGGAATATCATATAATATCATGGTGAAGTAAGCAAACCCTAACAATAAAAGAATCCCCATTGTAATCACAAATGCTAATTCAATTCCTCGCGGTTTGAACGTATTATAATAGTTGCCGAACATCCAAATGGCGGCGTAATGTGTCATGTACAAAGGATAAGAGATTTTTCCTAGAAAGACACAAAGTTTTTTTAAGCTTTCATGAATATTCGTGCCAGCACCCAATGCAATCAACATTGGGAAATAGAACAGCACTACTAAAAGTTCGGACAGCCAGTTATATTGGGAAAATGGCATTACTAATGTTAAACTTAAAAGGATAGAAAGGCCTGTAAAACCCAGTTTGTTTTTGATGATCCATTTAAAACGGAAAATCAAGAGGCCAGCTAAAAACGAATATAAAATTCTTGCACCACCATCCCAAAAGTTTGATCCGGCCCAGCCGCCCATGAGTGATCCACTGTGGTAAGCTACGGTACCTAGAACGAAGGCGCCTAAAATAGCCAAAATCAGCAAATACTTTTTACTCAATCTATATAGTATAAAAGCATAAAATATATTGGCAACATATTCCCAAAATAAGGACCACGCTGGCGCATTTAAACCAAACAAATTAAAGGCCCTTTCTTCTATAATCGGAAAAGGAATTAATAATGCTGAACTCAAAAAAAGCAGTATGATTTTTCCAATGCTAAAAATACCTGGATGGCCACCAAAGGGATCAAATAAAAAGGCAAGCAAACCCAGGATAGATCCTAATAATACTAAAGGATGAAGCCTGATGATTCGTGATTTGAAAAACTCGACAATGCCTATTTTCTCCATTCGATCATCATAAGCATATCCTATTACAAAACCGGAAAGGCAGAAAAAGAAATCGACAGCAAGAAAGCCGTGGCCAATAATGTTCTTGGTGTAATCGGGATACACCATTTCCATAAAATGATAGGTTACAACACCTAATGCGGCTATTCCCCTCAAACCATCAAGCACAGTAAAATGTAATTTTGTTTGGAGAGGTTGTGGCATTAAAACAGTCATATTCAGCTTTTAAGGATGATTAAACTTATGGGGCTTAACCACAAGAATAACCATTTATTCAGGCTTTTCAAACCAGAATGATTAAAAGCTTCCTGTTTAAATTAGAATAAGGCCTTAAAATATTTAAAGACCTTATTCCAATTCATATTAAACGGAAACAGCGCCCAGCTGTTGCAACACACTTAATGCATCAACTAAAGACCAATGTTCCCCTATTTTTTCATTGGTAAATTTCAGAATATAAACGACATCATATTTAACCTTAATGCCCGTAGCCGGTACATTCATGAAAAGATCTTTATGGGTGCCTTCCAATGTGAAATGGCAGGTTACTTTATCTCCATCACCTAATATGTGATTAAAGCTGATTTTTAAATCTGGGAAGGCAAGGCCATAAATCTGACTAATGTCTCTGTATCCGTCTGCGCCAGTTCTTTGTCCTGGAAATGGATTTTGAATGGTTACGCCACTATCGACAAACTGATCAATGGCATCGATATTTTTTTGATTAAATAACTCATCAAAAAATACTTTACAAATTGCTTTATTTTTTTCTACCTGATTATCCATATTATTCTTTTGCTGAAACTTTTTATTTACAACAGGATAGCTTTGTTGTTGTTTCCAGAAATTAAAAATCCTTATAAAAAGGTTATATGATCAGTGTAGACTTGACTTTAACTCTGCTATGCGCTCTTTATGGCAATGAATTCATTAGTCTTTACGCTAAAAACATTCCACTTCCCAATATCGTTCCCAGTTCTGGCCCTTTTCTAGTTTAATGATACCTTCTTTATGAGCAAGCTCTTGGTCATGCGCTACGCCATCTGCTACGCCACACCAAGGTTCTAAACAAATAAATGGTGCATCCGTTGCAGCCCAAATACCAAAAAATGGAAAATCATCAAAATGGAAATGTAAACCATAATCATTCTTAGTGTTTAATAAGCTAATGCAATTACTTTGCATCGTTTTAAACACTAAAGCATCGTTATAAAAAAGTTCATGTTTTAAATTTAGTTTATGTCCGTTAAGGTGAATGTTACCAGTTTCTTTCGCAATTAAACCGTTATCCAGCTTCCAGTAGGTAAGCTTTTTGTCTGCATTAAAGGCCAGGTAATAGTCGGTATAATCTGTATTTGGTGCATTTGGAACTGCAAAAGCAGGGTGTGCGCCAATTGAAAAAAGAAGTTCACTCTCACCGGTATTGATCACTTCATACGTGAGGTTTAGTTTTCTATCGATGAGTTGATATTTCAATCTGAGCTCAAAATGAAAGGGATAAACTTTAAGGCTCTCTTCAGACTGGGTTAAGGTGAAAACAGCTTCGGTATCACTTATTTTGTGGTGGTCAAAAACCTGATCTCGTGCAAAGCCATGACGGGGCAAATGATAAGTTTCATTTTGATAAGTAAAGCTGTCGTTCTTTAAGGCGCCAACAATTGGGAATAAAACCGGGCTATGTTTGCCCCAATATTTATCATCCCCATTCCAAAGGTAGTCTAGTTTGGTTTCTTTACTAAATAAGCGTTGAAGTTCTGCACCTTTAGCCGCTAAACCTACTTTTAAGTATTCGTTTTCAAGAGTTATCATGGTGAGCTAAAAGTAACAAATATGATGCTTTAAAAAATATCTTTTTTACTAAATTTGAGCAATTCATGGTAGTCGCATCCTTTACATTCCATCATTAATGATGACGATTCATTTTAAGTCTGTTCTATTGCAATCCCATCAGGAAAACTCTAGCAGGAATTGGCTTATCAAAATAAAAAATAGTTATGGCTGTAGATTTATCAAAATTTTCAAACCCTAAAGTTAAAGCAGCAATTACAGCCTTGCAGAATGGTGATTTAAAGAGTTGGTTTGCTTTGTTTAGTGAAAACGTAGCATTTTATGATGATGGCAATCAGATTCAGTTCAACAATTTCTTTAAAAAAGCTTTTGGCCATGAGCGTTTCATTAGCATTGATGCCATAGAAGATAACGGGCTCTCTGTGTATGGCGATTTTCATTCTGATCAATGGGGCGATTTTAAAACGGTTTTCAAATTCCAAATCGATAAAAGTGGAAAGATCAGCAGGCTGGATATCGGACAGACCTCTTAGTTTGGAGTCCTTAATCGTGAGTCTTGACTAAGGACTTTAGACTAAAGACTAGCTTTTCTCTTCCCAGATGCAGGCAATATTAATAATGGTTTGAACGGCTTTTTCCATATCCTGTACACTCACCCATTCTTGTTTACTATGAAAAGCATGTTCTCCGGCAAATATATTTGGACATGGTAATCCCATAAAGGATAATCTTGAACCATCTGTGCCACCGCGAATGCTTTGTTTTTTAGCAGTAACGCCTGCCCGCTCAATGGCCTCAATTCCAAATTGAACTATTTGTGGGTGCTGATCCAACATTTGCTTCATATTTCTGTATTGTGCCTTAATATCTAAACTGAAACTAGCATTCGGATATCCGGCAATTACATTTTTTACCGTATTTTCCAGCAATTTCCCGTGTGCTGTTAACTTTTCATCAGTAAAATCTCTGATAATAAAATGGGCTTCAGCTTGTTCCACCTGACCAGAGATACTTACGGGATGAATGAAGCCTTCTTTTTGGTGTGTGGTTTCAGGAGTTAGGGTATCTTTTGGTAAAGCCGAAATTACATCAGCAAGAATTTTTATAGCACTTTCCATTTTGCCTTTTGCAAAACCAGGATGCGTACTCACGCCATGAATTACCAATGTGGCACCGTCGGCAGAAAAGGTTTCATCTTCAATCGAACCCAATGTTTCGCCATCTATAGTGTATCCAAAATCTGCACCTAATTTCTCCACATCCAGTTGATCAACCCCTCGGCCTATTTCTTCATCAGGGGTAAACAGAATTTTAATTGTTCCGTGTTTTACCTCAGGGTGCTGGATCAAAAAGTTTGCGGCTTCCATAATTTCAGCAATTCCTGCCTTGTTATCTGCACCTAATAAAGTTGTGCCGCTGGCCGTAATGATATCATGACCAATCTGGTGCTTTAAGTCTCTATGTTCAGACAATTTTAGCACAATATTTGGATCATCAGGCAGGATCAAATCTTCTCCTTGATAATTGTCATGAATAATCGGTTTTACACCATTGCCGCTACAATCTGGAGAGGTATCCATATGAGAACAGAAAAAAATTACCGGAATCTTTTTATCTGTATTGGATGGAATTGTACCGTATACGTATCCATTTTTATCCATTTCCGCATCAGAAATGCCCATTTCTATTAATTCCTCAACCAGTAACGCACCTAAATTCTTTTGTTTTAAAGTGGAAGGGCAGGTGGTAGAACCGGGATCAGACTGGGTATCTATTGCTGCGTATCGGATAAATCTTTGGGCTAAAGACTGGTTTAAATTAATGTACTTGCTCATAATTCAAAGGTAAAAGTTATAAATATTGAATAAACATATTATTTTTGTAAAAAAACACCATGACATCTAAGCGCCTCAGGTATACGCTCCTTATTGTTTTATGCGCTCTAATCATCAACTCATCCTTTGCGCAATCTAATTATTTTAAATGGTCTGCCGGTTTTGGCGCCGGACCTAATTTTTCTAAAACAGATGTGGAAAAAGGAAATTGGGGCCATACAGCGTATGGAGAGGTTAATCATTACCTTACTCCTTTTGTATCCTTAGGTGTTGAAGCACAGTATGGTTTAGTACAGGGTGGAAATATTAGAACCGATCAACACAACAGGCAATTTGTAAATGAATATTCCAGCATCAGCCTAAATTTTAAAATGGCTCTTGGTGAGTTAATTGATTTCGAAAGCAGCAGGTTTCTTGATAATATTAAGGGGACTTATGTAGGGATTGGTGTTGGCGTAATTCGAAATAACATTACTGATATTGTTCGATATAAGCCATTATGGGCTTCATATGATCCAGGATTTGGTCCCTTTCCAGGAGAAAATAAAACCAATAACCTTTTGGTACCCTTAAATTTAGGATATAATTATTATCTGTATGATGGTTATGGTTATATACGCTACGCCATTAATCTAAACCTTCAGAGCAATTTTACTTTTGGTGAGGGCTTAGATGGATACGACGATCCGTCAACTAAGTTTAAAAATTACTCGCCCGATTCCTATAATGCTTACACTATCGGATTCAAATACTTTTTTGGAAACACCAGAGCTTATCATAAAACTTTGTAGATTCGGGTTTTATATATCTACAAGTTTTTATGAGAATTTTTTTTGTGTTTTGCCTGATGCTCTTGTCTTCATCTGTTATGGCGCAAAAAACGCCTTTTGAGCAAAGCAAAAAAACACAAACGGCCACTTATCCTGAAGTCATTGCTTATTATAAGTTATTGGCAAAACAGTACCCACAGGCAAAACTTATTAGCTATGGTAACACTGATTTTGGTCAGCCATTACAGCTATTGGTTTTATCGAAGGATCAGGTTTTTGATCCGTTAACGATCAAAAAAAGAAAGAAAACTGTTTTGCTTATTAACAATGGCATTCATCCGGGTGAGCCTGAAGGAATAGATGCTTCCATGATGCTGAGCAGAGATTTACTGAAAGGCAACAAGCTCCCAAAAGATGTAGTTATTTGTATTATTCCGCTCTATAATATTGATGGCAGTTTTAACAGAACCTCAACTTCCAGAGCCAATCAAAATGGTCCGTTGGCTTATGGTTTTCGTGGAAATGCGAAGAATCTGGATTTAAACCGTGATTTTATTAAAACAGATTCCAAAAATTCTGCTGCGTTTCAATTGATCTTTAACACCTGGAAGCCGGAAATTTTTGTAGATACCCACACCAGTAATGGTGCCGATTATCAATATGTGATGACCCTGATTCCGACTCAGAAAGATAAGCTAAACAGCATTTTGTCGGGATATTTAACCAGCACTTTGGTGCCGGGTTTGTATGAAGCCATGGCAAAACAAGGTTATCCGATGATCCCTTATGTAAATTCAATTGGCGAAACGCCTGAAAGTGGAATTACCGGATTTATAGAGTCTCCAAGATATTCTACTGGGTATGCAGCACTGCATAATGTGATCGGCTTTATGCCAGAAACACACATGTTAAAAGCTTATGATCTGCGTGTTGATGCTACCTATAAATTACTACAAAGTTATATTGATATTATTCAGCGTGATGCAAAACTGATTCTGGAAAATAAACAAAGCGCGGATGAGTTTGTTGCCAAACAGACTGAATTTCCTTTAACCTGGCAGTTGAACAAAAACAAGGTTAATAATATTACTTTTAAAGGTTTTGAAGCCGGGCAAAAACCAAGTGCAGTAAGCGGCTTAAATCGGTTGTATTATGATAGAAGTAAACCATACACCAAAACGATTCAGGAATGGAATAAGTTTGAGCCTGCTATTGCTGTGCAAAAACCATTAGCCTACATTATACCTAAAGCCTGGGACAAAGTAATTGCGCTTTTAAAACTTAATGAGGTGAAAATGCTGGAGCTGAAAAGCGATACTCAAATTGAAGTGGAAAGTTATTATATAGAAGATGTGAAAACGGGGTCGAAGCCTTATGAAGGGCATTACCTACATACTGGAGTGAAAGTAAATTCTAAGAAGCAAAAGCTTCAATATCATGCTGGCGATATCATCATCTATGTAAACCAAAAGAATAATAGGTACATTGTAGAAACGCTTGAGCCACAGGCGACAGATTCTTTTTTTAACTGGAATTTTTTTGATTCCATTCTGGATATGAAAGAACATTATTCAGCTTATGTTTTTGAAGATACAGCAGAAGGGATTTTAAAAAGCAATCCTTTGTTAAGGGCTCAACTGGAGGAAAAGAAATCTTTAGATACTGCTTTTTCAAAAAACGCTGCGGCTCAACTTGATTTTGTCTATAAAAATTCTGATTATTACGAGAAAACACATAATCGGTATCCGGTTGCCAGGTTAATGACAGCTGTGAAACTCAATTTAAAATAATCCAAATGGAATACTTAAACGTGGCTCCTGTAGCCTCTATCATTTTCGTTTTTACACTGGTTACCAGCCTTTACGCTTTTTATGATCAAAGTTTATATGGCAAGTTTATGTTGCATCCATATAGTGTTTCTAAGGGGCATAAGGTTTTTACTTTAATTACAAGTGGATTAATTCATGCAGATTGGATGCACCTGTTTTTCAATATGTTTACCTTTTATGCTTTTGCCTTTACCCTTGAACAAATGATGGGCAGCTGGCAGTTTGGCTTACTTTATTTTTTAGGCTTAGTGTTGAGCGATTTACCTACAGTTTTTAAACATAAGGATGATTTTCATTACAATAGCTTAGGTGCATCAGGCGCTATTAGTGCGGTACTTTTCAGTTATATCTTGTTTAACCCGATGTCTAAAATTTATATTATGTTTATCCCAATTGGGATACCTGCGGTGATTTTTGGCGGATTGTACCTGGTTTATTGTATGTATGCCTCTAAAAATTCAAGAGATAACATTAATCATGATGCGCATTTTTTTGGAGCTTTAACTGGATTAATTTTTACCGTGATTTTTGTACCCAACATTATTCAGCATTTTATCGCTGCTTTATCCGGCGGTAGGTAAACAAGGGTTTTTGAAAAAACTCATAGGATTATTCGGGTCTTTAATAATTTCAAATTGCACATAACCCCATGGTTTCCAGAAGTTTTCTAATACCTGAGCATAAACCTTATGCTGCCAAACATCAAACAAAGGTTTGCTCATGTTTCCACGAAGTGGCATGGCCTCAAAGTATGTGGTGCCCTCGACAGGCATAATCGTATATTCCGGTAAGCGGTTAAACAGGTAAGCTGAATAATAAAACCGGGCGGTTAATTCTTCAAATTGTTCGGCTGTTAAAGCCTTTCCGCTTATCTCATTAATAATCTCCTGATGAAACCTTTTGTTCGTGCCATTATCCTGCATACAAGCTATAATGCCAAAATCTTTTAGTTTTAAGGAGAAAGTAAGGGTATTTATTTCATCGCGGAAGCTAAATGGCGTTTCCTCATTTTCAAGTTTAACGATAGTGATCGACCATGGAGAAAAATCTTCAAATTCAATGCTAGTGTACAAGTTTTGCAACATGAAATTCAGGTTTGCGAATTTCATCATCAGCGATTGAGACATATTTAAGCCATCTGCCGTCATTTCCTTCCGCAGGGCCGAATGCATTTCGATGTACACAAAACCATATAAAAACTTACCAATCCAGTTGAATATTTCCAGCTCGGTTATAGCAGTTACGCCGGCATAACCACTTGCAAAAGCATGCTCTATTTTATTTTCGAGCGGGTTTAAAAATTGCTCCTCCACCTCACTGTTTACCGGGATTACAAGTGTATTATATGACCGGATGCTTTCATCTAAAAACTGAATTTGCTCCTCACCGGTTAATCCAGCTTGTGCCAGCAACCATTTTGGAATAAGCGGCACCTGAATGACAGGCGAATTAAAAGTATTGCCGCTTAAAAAGCATTTTTTATAAAGAAAATCGAAATTTTGAAAGGGATTGTATAAGCCAGTATTCATCGTTGCAATATTAGCCATTATATTTTTAGGGCTTATAGAAGATGTTTTATTTTAACGTTTGAATTACGAAGTGAAAAGATTTCCCTGGTTGTTGAGCCTCCAACCAAGGGTTTTAAAAGATCCAGAATCAAGTCCAGGAGGACGTACAAGAAATTACCGATGTGATTCGCTGTCATGCTAAGGTGCGAAGCATCTGCTTGCTACGGAAAGCCGATCAGTGATTACAAATATCCTTAATAACTATTGTAAAAATAGCTGATATTCTCCACCAGTTGATTATAAATCGGTTTGGTAAACTCTAAAAATAAGGCTGCGGGTGGTGGTGGAAGAATCTCTTTTCTTCTGGTCATGGCCAATTGGTTTTTATTTAGTGCACGTTCATCGCCCTGATAACTTGCCCAGCTGTCTCTCCATACGAAGGTGCCTGGAAATTTTTGTTGTTTAATAATTTTCCGGCTTTGCCAATCTGTAATGGTCATATCCAATAAGCCTGAAGAAGAAATACTTTTTTCAAAAATACTTAAGGTCGCTGTCACTGTTCCGTACACGGGTTTTTTATCTCTTGTTTCCCCTACCAAAATACTATCACGTTTAAGTTTTTCTACCCTTTCCTTTACATAAGTTTGGCCAACAACAAAATCATCGAAATTTAAGCTTAATAGCTGATCTGGAACTATCTTATCGGTCGTTGCCTGATCTTCACTATAAAAAATAACAAATTTATTCCTGGAGTAATTGCTTACAAACTGGTCAATTTGCTGCTGAAAATAATCTCCGCTAAGCTTATATGGGCCCCTGTTAATGATAATCGGCTGAACAACTACACGGGTAACAGCAGCCCAGAAAGCATCATCCATTTTGGTTTTTACATCTTTATAATTTGGTTGAAGGTTTTGTACCTTTTCAAATTCATAATAAGCTTTCTTAGCCGAAAGGCGATTGTTTTCATTGAGGTAAGCCGTGCCGGAGTTGTAGCGGGCTACCGCAGCATTATAACGACTATCGGCCAGTTCTTTAATATACTTTACAGGAGCAGGAACAATTACTAAACACGCCGGACAGGTATTAATATCATCAGCCAGTTGATTAATTTTCTGATAATCGTACATAATTGATTCCCATCTAAATAAATCATTTGAAATTTTTGCTTCATTAATTTTTCGAAGGTGATCCTGGAATGCAAGTTCATAAGCTGTTTTTAATACCTGCATGGCTTCGGTGTTTTTAGGCGAATTTTGTAATCTACCTACAGCTTTTGCAACTGAGGCATCATAATCGCCTTTTTGCAATGCATTTTTTCCTGTGGTACATCCGCTTAAAATTATGAGGGATAAATAAATAAAATACCGTAATCTTGGAAGGTTTTTCATAAACAGCGCATTTAGTAGTTATTGGATGAATATAGTTAAATGTTTTATTCATCATGCGATTAGATTTTATCAAATTTCTAATCTCTTTATTAAGAAGACGATTGATCATGAAGATTAGTTACAAGCCATTTGAATTAGAGTTAAAACACCCTTTCTCTATCTCTAAATTTACACGCACCAGTACTCCATTAATGCTGTTGAAAATTCATTATGGAGAGGTTTTTGGATATGGCGAAGCCTCAATGGTCCCCTATATGGGCGAAAGTTATGAAACGGCACAAGCTTTTTTAAAACAGGTTGATTTAAGTCAGTTTAAACATCCCTTTAATTTCCAGGAAATTATCGTCTATCTGGATGGTATAGCCCCTGGTCAGCCAGCCATTAAAGCCGCTATTGATATTGCTTTAAATGATATTAATGGTAAGATTTTAAATAAACCTTGTTACGAAATCTACGGTGCAGATCCCTTAAAAATGCCGGTAACATCTTACACCATTGGGATTGATACTCCAGAAGTCATTCGTGAAAAGTTGAAGGATGCTGAGCAGTTTAAAGTCATTAAAGTAAAGCTGGGGCGGGATAATGACCGGGAAATTATTCAAACCATTAGGAGCATGACCAATGTTCCGCTTTACGTTGATGCTAACCAGGGTTGGACGGATAGGATTAAAGCCATAGACTTGATTTATTGGCTTCATCAACAAGGGGTGGTTTTAATTGAGCAGCCTATGGATAAAAATGATCCTGATGGAAATGCATGGTTAACAGCGCGAAGCCCTATTCCTCTACTGGCAGATGAAGCCGTACAACGTTTAGCTGATATGGATAAACTGAAAGGTGCCTATCACGGTATTAATGTAAAGCTGATGAAAAGTTGTGGGATGTATGAAGGCCATCAAATGATCTTGAAAGCACGTAACTTCGGTATGAAAGTATTGATTGGCTGCATGAGTGAAACCAGCTGCGCCACACTTGCTGCCGCTGCGCTTGCACCACTTTGTAACTGGGCAGATTTAGATGGCCCCTGGTTAACCAAAAACAATCCATTTACAGATCCAAAGTTTGAAAACGGAAAGTATACTTTAACGCAATTGCCAGGTTTAGGTTTGCAAGGGATTACTTCGGATCTTTTTCTTTAAAAGATTTTCGGATATCTTTAGTTAACTGATATTTAAAATAAAATAAACAACAAACCACACCCACTAAAAATCCTGCAGGGAGGTATTTAGCATTGTTGTAACACCATACTAAACCAAAAATGGAAAGGATGATGGCCAGATTATAAAATATATTTAGTGCAAATTTTTTACCCACAATTTAATGATTGAATGAGGAAATGATTGATTGAGAAGATGATTGGATTTTGAATGAGTGAATGGAGCAATTGCTAGGCAACTCAATCATTCTCTCATTCAAAATTCGGTCATTATTTTAATATACAAGCATGTTCGGATCAAAAGCCTCTTGCCAGGCCAAAATTCCACCTTTTAAGTTGTAAAGATTTTCATACCCGTATTGTGCTTCTAATTGCATTACTGCTGCTGCACTTCTTTTTCCGCTACGGCATTGAATAATTACCGGTTTATCTTTTGAAACCTTATCGGCCTCAATTAAAATTCCGCCTAGTGGAATATTTTCTCCATCCAGGTTGGAAACTTCATATTCGAATGTTTCACGAACATCGATTAATTGAAAATCTTCTTTATTGTCAATTTTCGCTTTTAGTTCTTGTACCGATATTTCTTTCATTTTGATTTTTGTGTTTATGCAAATATAGGAAATTCAATTTTACGGATAACATCAAAAAAATGCCATATAATCTTATGTTTTGCTGTAACAACTTTAACGCTTAGGCGTTTAACTATAAAATAAAATGGACAAGCTGAATCGTTTCTTCTGGTTTTGTTCTGGCGCACATATTCCCACCCTGGAAAAGTATCCATCAGAACAAAATAAATATACAGGCATTGGTGCCACCATCTTTTTTACAGGATTATTTGCAGCATTATCAGGCGGATACGCCATGTATTTCGTTTTTAAGGGCGATAATTTAGCGGTTATTTTTGCTATTGTTTTTGGGTTTTTGTGGGGTGCGGCTATCTTTAACATGGATAGGTACATTGTATCCAGTATTAATAAAAGTGCCAGTACCAGTAAACAGCTTTTACAGGCAACCCCACGTATTTTATTGGCAATTATGATTGGGATGGTCATTTCCAGACCAATTGAGCTTAAGATTTTTGATAAGGAAATTAAGGAACGTTTAAAGGTAAGTTACCTGAATGGGCAACGATCTAAAATAGATACCTTAAATAAAGCTTTTGAAAACAAATATCAGGTAGAATTTGGTCGTTTAAATAAGCAAAAGGCCACACGTGATTCCTTAGAGAAAGGAATTAAAGCTGATCGGCAGAAGTTAAACTTCGAAATTTTTGGTAATAAAACGGCAGAAACCTCTGGCGTAATGGGCTATGGGCCTTATGCCAAACGTAAAGAGGCTGAAATTAAACAGCGTGAGGTAGAGCTGGATTCGCTAAAAGCAAACATCAATAAATCAGAATCTTTTGTAGATAAGCGCAAGGAATTTGATGGCTTATTTACCGAAAAACTATACACTAAAAAACAACTGGATAGTTTGGCAGATCTTGCCGGCTTTGCTGATCGGAACTGGGCGCTGGGTCAGTTAAAGTTTAATGTTGATGGTTCTAGTGATAGCAATACGGCTACGGCAGTAACTTTTATAGGCTTGCTCTTTATTTTCTTCGAATGTTTGCCTGTATTTGTTAAGCTGATGAGTGCTCGCGGACCTTATGATTATGCCACATCTGATGGAGATGAAGTATCTATTTATCAATCTAAAAAGGATAGAGATTTCCATTTTGAAGTGGCCGATAACATTCATGAAACACGGGTAGATTCAGAATCAGCTAAGCGAAAGGAAATTATTAAAGGGAAGGCCTATCGGGATTTAGAGAAACACGATTGGGATCAGGATTAACTGACAGCTTAGCTAAATCTATTATTTATCAATTATTTTACACCTTAGCTGCTGCATTCTTAGTAATTTAAGCCCATCAAACCTTTTTTATGAAGAAATTTTTAGGCACAACCATATTCAGTGTGCTTTCGCTTTGCGTTTTTGCTCAAAACGAAATTAGTTATACCATTTCGTTTCCAAATGCGATTCATCACGAAGCTGAAATCGCCATGAACATTCCTAATGTTCCGGCCGGAAATCTAACGGTGCGAATGAGCCGCTCATCTCCCGGGCGATACGCCACACATGAGTTTGGTAAAAATGTATATAATCTTAAGGCTTTTGATGCAAATGGTGAAGCTTTAAAAATTAAACAATCTGCAGGTGATGTTTATGAAATTCCATCGCATGGTAACCGAGTAAAAGTAACCTATACCCTATTTGGAAACTGGATTGATGGCACTTATGCTGGTTTCGATGAAACGCATGCCCATATGAACATTCCGGCAACTTTTGCTTTTCCGGTGGGAATGGATGATCGTCCGCGATTGATAAAGTTTGATTATGCGGGCAAACAACAATGGAAAGTAGCTACTCAGCTTAAACCTTTGGCTAACGAAACTTACTTTGCGCCTAATCTCCAGTATTTTATGGATAGCCCAATAGAAATTGCTGATTATAAAACAGCAAAGTGGGAGGTTAAAAACAAGGATGGAAAAGTACAAACTATTCATTTGATTACGCATTCTAATGATAGTCAGTCCACTATTGATCACTATGCAGAAATGCTGAAGAAAATGGTGGATGAGCATTTTGCTGTCTGGGGTGAATTTCCAACTTACGACTATGGTAATTATTACTTTCTTGATGATGTGTACCCGGATAATGCAGGTGATGGAATGGAGCATCGAAATTCTACATCTATTGTTCAGCGCACACCAAAAATAGAAGGCTATGAAGCCAATTTATTGGGTACTTTTTCCCATGAATATTTTCACAGTTGGAATGTAGAGCGCCTTCGCCCGAAAACGCTGGAGCCTTTCAATTTTGAACATTCAAACGAAAGTGATGAACTTTGGCTGGCAGAAGGATTTACACAATATTACGGCGGTTTACTATTAACCAGATCTGGATTAAAAACGGTTGATAATGCTGTTCAGGCTTTTAGTGGAATGGTGAATGCCGTTTTAAATACTCCGGGTGCGAAAAATTTCTCTCCGGTACAAGCTAGCCGATATGCTGTATTTGCCGATGCAGGAGTTGCGATTGATCAAACCAATGCGGCCAATACTTTTCTTTCTTATTATACTTATGGTGCAGCTACGGCTTTAGCTTTAGATCTTCGTTTGCGTGCTGAATTTAAACTCACACTTGATGATTACATGCGTGCACTCTGGAAAGCTTATGGAAAACCTGAAATCGCTTATAATATCCCTGATTTAGAAAAAACTTTAGGTGAACTAACTAAAAATCAAGTATTTGCAAAGGATTTTTTTAGTAGGTATGTTTACGGAACAGATAAAAACGATTATGCGAAGCTTTTACTAAATGCAGGTTTCGTGCTGCGTAAAGCTAGCCCGGGTAAGGCGTATGCTGGCTTTGGTCGGTTAAATGCTGTAAATGGTAAAGTGGTTTTGCCGCAAACGCTTATAGGCTCACCAGCTTACCTGTCAGGTTTAGATGTTGGGAATATTATTTTAACCATGGATGGAAAAACGATTACAGATATTTCAGAAATTGATGCCATTACTGCTGCACACCAACCTGGAGATACCATTTCAATCACTTATCTTTATCACGGAGAACAAAAAACAACCCAATTAACTTTTGCAGAAAATCCGGCCTTGGAAATAATAGCGATAGAAAAAACTGGAGGAACATTAACTCCAGCCATGCAGCAGTTCAGGGATCATTGGTTAAACTCACAGGTAAAATCTAAATAACATCAAAATTTATAGTCTATGAAGAAAATATTCTTTTTAATGCTTGCTGGCATGGCCAGTTTACAGCTCAGTGCACAGAATATCGATAAAATCATCACTCGTGAATATACCGATCACCTAATAAAAACTTTAAGCAGCGATGAAATGCAGGGACGTGCAACCTTTACCCCGGGGATTGACAAGGCTGCTACTTTCATCGAATCTGAATTTAAAAAAATTGGACTTCAACCACTCACAGGAGAGAAAAACTTTCGTCAGACATTTTACAAATATCAAGTGGCCAGCCAAAGCAAAACCATTAAAATTGATGGGAAAGATATTGCTGAAGAAAATGTAATTGTATCAGGCATTAATGCTGAAAATATCAACTTAGATAAGTCTAACACCACCATTGTAAAACTTGATCCGGAGAAGCCATTTGTAAATCAGTTCAGGGCGATGATGTCAGCCGGAAAGAACCAACTGGTTTTAGTTGATGCCAAGTTTGCAGAGAATTTTAAGCGGTACAAAGGCTATTTTGATAAGCCTGTAACCCTTGATGAAAAAGATATTAATGGTACATCAAATGTGCAGGTTTTTATATTGGGTGTCAGTGAGGCTACAGATTTTAATGTAGAGCTGAAGAGTAAAGTTGCTAAAATGCCGTTGTTTAATGTGGCGGGAATGATTCCTGGTAAATCCAAATCGAAAGAACTGGTGGTTTTTTCTGGTCATTATGATCATTTGGGTGTGATGAAAAGTGTAGAGGGCGATAGCATTGCCAATGGTGCAGATGATGATGCTTCTGGTACAACCGCCATGATTGCGCTCGCTAAATATTATAAAGCACAGAAAAACAATGAGCGTACCTTAATTTTTGTAGCCTTTACTGCTGAAGAAATCGGTGGTTTTGGTGCCAGATACTTTTCTGGGAAATTAAATCCTGATGATGTGGTAGCCATGTTTAATATTGAAATGATTGGCAAGGATTCTAAGTTTGGAAAAAATACTGCTTTTATTACGGGTTATGATAAATCAGATTTTGGAAAAATATTGCAGAAAAATTTAGCAGGTACCGAATTTACTTTCCATCCAGATCCCTATATTAAAGAGAACTTATTTTACAGAAGTGATAACGCTACTTTAGCAGCTTTGGGTGTACCGGCACATACCATTAGTACCGATCAGATTGATGTAGATAAATTCTATCATACGGTAAAAGATGAATACAGCACATTGGATGTTGAGAATATTTTATCAACAATTAAGGCGATTGCCAAGAGTGCAACTTCTATTGTTAATGGCACAGATACACCCACCAGAATACCAAAATTAAAGTAATATACTAATCTGTGAATCCTCACTAAAGGTTAGATATAAATAAGCCGCAGATAGGCAGATTTTGATCCAAAGAAAATTGGTGTCATCTGCAATCTGCGGCTTCTTAATGAATGTTCTGGTTGATTAAAATCGGTACTCCATTACATAATCATCCATATAAAAGCCTTCGCCGATATCTAGTTTAATAGAATCTTTGATGGCGAAGCCACCTTTCAAATAAAAATCTTTGGCGTTATTGTGCTTATTTACATTTAGTTGCAAGGCTGATGCACCTGCGTTTTTAACCTGATTAAAAACTTCATTAATCAGAAGCTTGCCTACACCTTTTCCATGGGCTGATGGTAGCACATAAAGCTTATGAAGTTTGTAGATCTTTTCTTCCAGGTTAATGATAGAATAGCCTGCAAATCCATATTGGTTCTGGTTCTCTTCCGCAATCAGGAAAATATGCCCCTCCAGAAATTGCTTTAACAATTCTCCTTTATTGTACATTTTTTCCAACATATAATCAATCTGTTGCTGTCCAATGATATCAAGATAGGTGGAAGGCCATGTTGCTACGGCAATGTCACGAATGATCCCAATATCTTGTTCTTTGGCTTTTCTTAATGTAATCATATTGGTTCACTGATAAAAATGGGTTGTCCGGAAAAAGTAAATTCTACAAATCCATCCACAACCACTACAAAAATTTCTTCTTCGGTTTGCATCAGGTTGGTTACTTCAAGGTATCGGTTTCCATGGATTAAAAACTCACTACCGGCGGGCTTCCAAACTGAAAATCCAGATTTGATCGGGTAGTGTTTTGCCTTTTCAGTAAAAACAACGAGGTTAATCTGATCTTCAAAACCAGCAAATTTTTCCAGATCAAATTTACGGGCAATAACATTTACTGCAGGATATTTTTCCTCATGCAGGTAGTTTATTGCTACCATTAAGGCATCAACGGGGCCCTGAATAATCTTGGTATCTTCCTGAACATCTTCCGTGGTTCCGTTTACCAGCACATCAACCTTTAAACCAAGCGAAAAAATTTTATCATAATTTTCACCATTTACCAAAAGTGTTGGACTCCACTCTAAAAGCTGACCTAAAAGTTCTTCGTTAAAATTGCCCAGCTCATCAATATATAAAGCTGGCTCTTGTTTTTCTTTTACAATGTGGTGTGATGACATAGTGCGAATATAAAAAAAAGTATCAATTAGCAGGAATCACCCTTACTAACCTTTCACCGCATCATAAAAATCCTGATAGGCTTCAATGAAATCATCTGCAGAATGGATCGCTTCAGAAATGGCAACACCATAAATTCCGGCTTGCATTAATATTTCTACATCATAAATTTTGATCCCTCCAACAGCCAGAATAGGTATGGTAACGTTGAGAGATTCAAGTTGTGGTTTAAGTGTCGAGTAACCTTCAATGCCTAAAAGTGGGAAATCATTGGGTTTGGTATTCGTGCTTGCAAAAGGACCAAGTCCGATATAATCTGCGCTTTCCTTAGCTAATCTAATTATATTTTCAAATGTATGCGCTGAACCTCCTAAAGTAATATCATTTCCAACCAATTTACGCAATGCTACAAAATCAGCATCCATATCTTCGATGTGGAATCCCTGAATATCTGCTTTGCCATTTAGATGAATATGGTTGGTTACGATTAAGGTTGTTCCCCAATCATCACAGATTTCAGCAATGGTATGTATGTCTTTCAGGAGTTCTTCATCGGATTTACTTAAGCAGCGATATTGAACCCATTTTGCTCCGGCTTCGCAAGCCAATTGGACCTGTTCAATATGCGTTAATTGCGGGATATCATGGGTGATGTATTGCAGCTTCTCGATGTATTTCATAATGATGCGATTTAGATCAGGTGAAAATGTAAACCCGAAGGTATGAATATATCAGATTAACCAAATAAGGAATATGATATCAATGCAAAATCTACCATATAAGGAATTTGAGGGCAATTAAGATGAGTGGTCTAATCTTTTAAATCAGCTATTAAACCAAAATGCTGACTTAAGCTTATTTACTAAAATCACCATGTAAGGAATGTAAGAAAATATAAGATAGACTATTAACCTTATATTTTCTTACATTCCTTAAGTGTGGTAAAGAATTAAAATATGTTAAAGAACTAAAACTTTACATTTAAACTCAGCAAAAAGTTAGTCCCAGCCTGTGGGTAATAAAAGTTTTCTGTAATCCGGTTTCCTCCTGAAAGATAACCATAAGTATAGCCATTACTTTCATACTTCTTATCTAAAAGATTATTTACTAATAAACCCAGATTTATATTTTTCACACCAGCAAATTTGAAATTATATCCTAAACGTGCATTACTAACCCAATAGCCATTAATAGTTCTATCGTTATTTTGTGTGTTATCCAAATACTGTTTGCTTACATATTTACTTTGCAATGCAATGGCCAAGCCTTTTAATGGCTTATAAACAAACTCACCAAATAGCACAGCTGCAGGTGAGAAAGAAATATCCGTTAATGAATATTGATTAACTACCTGGCCACCATTGTCATAATCATCATAATATTCTGTAAAATTCTTGATTTTGTTTCTGCTCAAAGCTGCATTTGCATTCAGTGCGAAAAATTTATTAATGGTGTATGATCCATCCAACTCTATCCCTAAACGGTAACTATCATCAACATTTTGTCGAAAATTTCCACCAACATCATTAATTTTTCCAGTTACTACCAGTTGGTTTTTGTAAAACATGCCATATGCATTCGCACCAAAATTAAAGCGGTTATTTTTGAAACGATAACCTAATTCTACGTCATTTAATCGTTCTGACTTTGGAAAAACACCAGCCGCAGCATCTACATAGTCATCACGGTTTGGCTCTTTATTGGCTACACTAAATGAAGCATAAATATTGCTTTTTGGATTAATAAAATAAGTTGCACCGAATTTAGGATTGAAGAAGTTTAACTGATCATTGATGGCTAAGGTGTTCAATTTATTTTCCGTTCCTGAGATATCATAATAAACACGGCGGTATTGCAAATCAGCAAATAAACTAAGCTGTTCAATCGGGCTGTAATTTACCTTTCCGTAGAGGTTAAAGTCAGTTTTAAAACCCTCATTATCATAATAATGCCTGTCGATATTTCCGTTAGATGCATATTGTGCCCATATAACCTGACCAAAATGCGCACCTCTATATTCGTTATATGCGCCACCAAGTGTAAAGTTTAAGCTCTTTTGTGGTATATAGTTGAAGGCATAAGTAACCCCATAAAAATCATTATCAAGCCAACGGCGACGGATTAAATCTGTATTGGTAAGGGTTGTTTGACCAATGATAACCGGATTTAAACCATAATCACTCAGTTTATTATCAGCCCTGAATTCTTCATAATAACCTTCTCCCTGAGTGTAATGCAGGGCTCCATTAAATGAAAATTGATCAGAAAACTGTCTTGCGTAAAGCAACTGGTAATGGTTTTGTTTGTAATTATCAGTTTGGTTATTGTACAAGAAGCTATTGTAAGTTCTGCCAGCATTTAGCAAGTTTGCCGCATCTTCAGCATTTAAACCATTTCGCTCAATATAAGCCTGCATCCCGGCAACATCATTATTTAATCTTGATTCTGGGATACCATTCCATGACTGATATGTTTTTTCTGTGCCGGCGAAAACATTTATTCTCAATAAATCCTTATTGCCATGATAGGCACCAGACATGAAGTATGATTTCAATAAAGATGCCCCTCTGTCAACATATCCATCAGAACTAATTCTTGAAAGTCGGCCATCGAAACTAAAGCGGTTATTGATTAATCCTGTTCCAACTTTAACTGTATTTTTCCAGGTATTAAAACTTCCGTAAGTATTATTAATCTCTGCATAAGGCTCTAATTCGCTGGCCGTAGTCTGGATATTTAAACTGGCACCAAAAGCACCAGCCCCATTTGTAGAGGTACCTACACCACGCTGAATCTGGATATTATCTACCGAAGAAGCAAAGTCTGGCATGTTAACATAAAAGGTTCCCTGGCTTTCACTATCATTAACCGGGATACCGTTAACTGTAACATTAATCCGGCTATTGTCACTTCCGCGAATCCTGATTCCTGTATAACCGACACCTGCACCAGCATCAGAATTAACCACTACTCCCGGTGTGTTCTGCAGAATAAAAGGTAAATCCTGTCCGAAGTTATTTTCTTCAATCTCACCTTTAGAGACATTTTTATAAGTAGTAGCCGATTTTTCATTTGCCCTGGTAGCCCGAACAATTACCTCATCTGCGAGAAAGTTTTGCTGCACTAAACTGAAGTTTAAAGCTGTATTGCCAGAAAGCGTGACAAGCTTTTCCTGAGTTTTGTAACCTACATAGCTCACCACCAGGGTATAATTTCCATTGGGTAGATTACCTAGTGTGAAATTTCCATTGGCATCGCTAAGTACTGCAGTTTTGTGGTTTTTAACTTTAATGGTTGCACCAGGCAAAGCATTTTGATTGTTGTCTGTTACTTGTCCGGTAATAGAATTTTGTGCTGATGCCAAAAAAGGTAGCATTGCAACAAGCGCTGTAAAAAGTAAATTTTTCAATATTTTGTTTTTAGTTAAACCTATCGGAAATAGGGGTACTTCCAATTTCAGTTAAACTTCCATAACTCCAATCCCTACGCCGGCATTATCCGGATCAGGTGCATTTAAGGTTAAGGGTTTAGATGTTTAGGGCTTAAGGTCTATGCAACATGCAGAATCCTTTACCATTTACCTTTTACCTTTCACCATAAAATGGGTATGATCTCAGCCCGTTTTTGTGTTTATAACAAACAAGGCACCCCCAATGATGGCACAAATGTATAAAAATATGTTAATGATTACTTAATAATGCACAGAATAACATCGTAAAATTAATCACGCTTGTTATTTTTTGTCAGCTAAATTTCAAACTGAAAGCTATAATTTAAATCTAACACTTACATGGCATAAATTTTTTATGCCCTTTTTAGTTTTGTACTTTAACTAATTTCCTGTGATCAATAAGTACGTTTCTCATTTAGGCAAATTGCTGTTGGGTGTATTGTCTTTACTCCCTTTATCTTTTTTATATCTCCTGGCCGATGGTGTTTATTTATTGCTTTATCATGTTATTGGTTATCGCAGAAAGGTTGTTCGCGAGAACCTGCAGAACGCCTTACCTGAAAGGACAACAGCGGAAATTATCAGCATTGAAAAGAAATATTATCGTTATCTGGCTTCGCTGATTTTTGAAGTGGTAAAAATGAGTCATATCTCAAAGTCAGAGATTGAGAAAAGGTTTGTCTTTAAAAATAAGGAACTTGCCTTGGCATATTTAAAGCGTGGAGAAAGCATCCTCATTTGTTCTGCACATTATGGAAATTGGGAATGGGGTACGCTAGGTATTGGTTTAAATTTCCCTTACGCACATTATCCTATTTATAAGCCTTTGAGTAATCCGGTTTTTGATCACTGGTTTAAAGGGGTAAGAAGTCGTTTCGGGAATAAGCTTGTTGCTATGAGACAAACCATGAGAGCTTTAGCTGCAGTTAAAGATAAGCCAAGCATGTTCAGTTTTGGGAACGACCAGGCACCATCCAGGGATGAATCGCATTACTGGACCACCTTTTTACATCAGCAAGCTTCCATTCAGCTAGGGATTGAAAAAATTGCTAAAAAAACAAACAGGCCAATATTTTACTTAAAGGTAAGGGTTCTAAGACGAGGGTATTATGAAGTAGATTGTGTTCCTTTATGCTTAAATCCTGCTGAAACAAGTGAATTTGAGATTACAGAAATGCACACGCGTTTTTTAGAAGAAATCATCCGCGAAGAACCAGCTTATTGGTTATGGAGCCATCGACGGTGGAAGTATAAGCCTTCAGCATAAATTGCAAATTCTTTAAGGTTGGAATACGGTAACAGAAGCTATTCTTTTATATTTGTTGGTCTAATGGAATACCCATGAAAACCTTTAAACGTGCCCTGCTTTATCTAATCAGCTTAATTATTTTGTTCTTTGCCAGTTTATTCATCTGGCAACCTTATTTAGCCAGGGTGTTGTGGTATCGTACACCTGATGCATTGACCTATAAAGCTTTTCCACAAGCCATTATTCACAAAAGCGATTCGGCATTTAATTTTTTTAGGGCAGAAAGAATGAGGAAGGATGTTGATACGTTGCAGGTTCGGGATGGCAACCATCAATCCATTTCATTTACTGAATATTTTAAAAGGGGTAAATTAAATGCCTTTATCGTAATTAGAAACGATAGCATATTATACGAAAAATATAGCGAGGGGTATAGTGATACTACTTTAACCACTGTTTTTTCTGGTGCCAAGAGTATGGTATCTGTTCTTTTAGGTCAGGCGATGGAAGATGGAGTGATTAAAAGTTTATCACAAAAGGTTACAGATTATATTCCTGAATTAATGGCCAATCCGGCTTTTCAAAATATTACCTTAAAAAATCTGTTGGACATGAAATCTGGGCTGGAATTTAAAGATGCATTTGGTGGAGTTGTTAAAGCTTTTTTCTCTGATGAAGCAAAATACTATTATACGCATGATATGAAAGCGGAGCTGATGAATGTAAAGCTGGTGAATAAGCCCGGAACAGTATGGAAGTATAAAAGTATCGATCCGATTCTGCTGGGTTGGGTAATTGTACGTGCAACTAAAAAAACGTTAGCCCAATACACTGAAGACAAATTGTGGAAGCAAATAGGCGCTCAAAATAATGCTACCTGGGGCTTAGATCATGAGGAGGGCTTAGTTAATACGGCTAGTCGCTTTCAGGTTACTGCTATCGATTGGGCAAAGGTTGGTCGCTTATATCTTAACAATGGGAAATATCATCATCATCAGGTTGTGCCGGAAGACTGGGTAAAAAAATCGATCAGTATAGGCAGCGAAAAACCTGCATCCGCAAAAGGCTGGCAAAAGTCAGCACATCATTACTTGTGGTGGATTCCGCAAGTAGGTGAGTGTGGCGATTTCGCAGCGGAAGGAATGCGTGGGCAAAGACTTTATATCGATCCGAAAACCAATACCATCATTGTTCAGTTTGCTGCGCAAGGGGCGGGTGATTATCCTTATCGTAGAATCAGCAGGTATTTATCAGGCTTGCCGTTTAATTATCCGAATTAGCAATTTCAACTGCAATGTAGGCAACGTAATATTCAAAAAGCACATCTTTAGACTCTTGGCTTGGCATTACTAGTGCTTCCCTCAATTTCTTTGCGGTTAAATTATTAAAATAGTACATTGCTTAACAATGGAGAACGAAGACGTAAAAATCCTGAAAAAGAAACCAATATTCCCTGTTACACCTGCTCTACAGAAATATCTGCGCAGTTATCAGCGGGAGGCTAAACTGCCTATTAGTTATCATGATTTAATGCAGTTTAATGAGGCTTTCCCTTTAATGGATAAGTTTGGGAAAGACTCCCTTTGGGAAGGACCAATTTATGCACAGGATTTAATTGAGACCTTACATAGTGGCTTGAAAGAAATTTATGCTAACCTTAAGGCATCTGGAAATCTTCGTATCGTTGAACATAAATACATTGATAAAATTGAATACTGCACCTTTGGAAATACCCATCCTTTCCGGATTAGAATTGTAAATCGGTTGAATGATGTTTATGATTATTTCTATATTAAAAAAGCTGATGCATCCCGTATCTATGGCTTAGAAATGGAAGAAATTCTATCACCAAATCAGGTCAATTATCTGGTAGATGGAGATACACTAGTGGAAGAGCATATCGCCGGAATTCCAGGAGATGTGTTTACGAAAGGCCAGTTATATACTCCGGAATTTAATCCAACACGTATTGCAAAAGAATTTGTAAAATTTAATGAACGGTGCTTAATTATGCTTCTTGGAGATATGAGAGCCTATAATTTTGTGGTACAGATTACACCAGATTTTGATGATATTCAATTTAGAATCAGGGCGATAGATTTTGATCAGCAATTTTATGAAGGTAATTTGAAAGTATATTTGCCACAGTTTTTTAAGGAGAACTTACCTTACGTAAAAATGAGCATGGAGCAGCTTACTGAAAAAACAGTATTGCAATATCAGCAGGAAGAAAGGTCATCCATTGTTCATCGGGTAAGAAGTGAGCGACACCGCTTAACTGACCTTCGGGATGTTTCAAATAAAGAAGAATTAACTACTCCTGAAAATATTGCCATTTTAAAACAAGGAATGAGCGATTATTTTAAGGATAACAATTATTTAAAATGTAAAAATATGACTGATATTATAGAACTGAATATCAAAAATATTATCAGGCAGGTTAAGCTATAAAACTAAAAACGGCTGGTAAACTTACCAACCGCTTTTGAGTGAATCTAGAAAGAGCGTCTAAAAGCATTTAAGCGTGCTGACCCTCATGTACCCCTTCTGCAAACTCTTCTACAATCTTATCATTAAAAGCAGGTAAATCTTCAGGTGTTCTGCTAGTCACCAAACCTTGATCTACCACAACTTCTTCATCGCTCCATAATGCACCTGCATTAATTAAGTCTTTTGAAATGTTTTTTACAGAAGTTAGCTTTCTGCCTTCAACCACTTCTGCATTAATTAATGTTTGTGGGCCATGGCAGATGGCTGCTACTGGTTTGCCAGCTGTAAAAAATGATTTTACAAAGGCAATAGCATCTTCGTTTACACGTAACTCGTCTGGATTGATCACTCCTCCAGGCAACAATAAGCCGTTATAGTCATCAGCATTTGCTTCTGTAATGGTTTTATCTACATCAACTTCTATTGACCAATGATCCTGATCCCAAGCCTTGATTTTTCCGCTTTTTGAGGAGATGATGTGAACGGTTGCGCCTTCTTCTTTTAACCTTTTAACTGGTTCGGTTAATTCAACTTCTTCAAATCCGCTTTCTGAAAGTACAGCAATAGTGCGGTTACTTAATTGTCCCATAATCTTTTCTGTTTAAATAAGTGATGTATTTAAGACAATATTGAAGGAAATTTTGTTTTTATAAATTTAAGATTAGATGCTTTTCGTATAGTGATTTACTAAGGCTATTGAAGCGTATTTTGTTTTAACCATATAAGCATTGAAGAAGAGATAAGAAAAAGTATGTTTTCTTCAATGCTCAAAATTTGTTTCATAAGCTTAACTTATATGAACCTTACATTTCTTGTGTGATCAAGATATAAAGCGGAGCATTGCATTTTTACTGTATAAGGCATTGAAGAGAATGTAAGGAAATCTAATTTTAATTCCTCCTATTTTAAAAATATTAGCTATAATAAATTTCAATATTAATTATATCGCAATACTACAGTAGTGTTAATCATTTGTTCGTCTGTGTTTTATGAAATAAATTGCTAAATTCCCTGCGATGAAAATATGGTTTAAAACGTTTGGAATTAATCCATAATATTTTGTAAAAATTTCAAATCGCTCTTTCAGGCTTTCACGATGTTTTTTCTTGCTCATGCCACCAACCAGGTATTTGGCCACATAACGGTGTACATTAACAATATTGGATGCCTTCTTTGCTGATTTAATGATCCAGTCGATATCAGAACTGTACTTATATTTCAAATCATAAGGTTCAGTGATGCTTCTCCGCACATAAATGGCCTGATGACTAATATTCATTCCAAACTGAAAGCTTTTCCAGTTAAAAATTTCTGGTGCTTCGTGACGTCTGCGGCCTAAACTTTCCCAGTTATCGTTGAACATTTCTGTTTCACCATAATAAATATCGGCACCAGGAGCTGAATCAAAAACATCTTCTACGGTTTGCTCGTCGTAAATTTCATCTCCAGAATTCATAAATAAGATATAATCGCCAGTTGCCAGGGCCAAGCCTTTGTTCATGGCATCATAAATTCCTTTATCTGGCTCTGATATAATTTTTGAAATCCGATCTTTATATTGCGCTATAACCGCTAATGTACCATCTGTTGATTTTCCATCAATTATAATGTATTCAATGTTTTTATAGGTTTGCTTCAATACAGAATTGATGGTCCGATCAATATCCCGCACGTTGTTATATACAATGGTTATTACTGTTAATTTAGGCATATTGATCCATTGATTTTAAGGGTTCGGGCATCGGGTAAAACATTTCGCATCTACAATCAACTGATAGCACTGAGCAAAATATCTAATTTTAACGCTTTCATGTTATTGAGGTGGTTATTGGCTAATTCCATAATTTACTTCGGTTGTAAATCTATCAGTGTTTCATACAAATGGATATGTTCAGCAGCAATAACCTCTTCCGAAAAATGAGTCAGGATGCTAAGTCTGGCTGCTTTTTGAAGCTCTTCTTTATTTGGGCGATGATATAACCATTCCATTCCATTGGCTAAATCTTCAGCATCTTCATAAACGGCCAGGTAGCCATTTTGCATATGCTTTACCATATCTGGAATTCCACCTGTGGTAAAAGCAATTACTGGGGTGGCGCAGGCTAAACTTTCCATTACCGTATTAGGTAAATTATCTTCAAGTGAAGGGGTGATAAAAGCATCGGCAGCCGAATAACATTTAGCCAAATGATCATCATTATTGATTGTGCCTAAAAACGTGGTTTTAAAGGGGAAATCTGGCATTTCTGCATTGTCTTTATTACCAAATATAACCAACTCAAAGTTTTCTTTTTTGATGCCGGGGCGACGTGATAAAATCTCTAAGGCTTCGATTAAATAAGGTGTGCCTTTGTGTTTATCATTTTTTGAAGGCATGAAACCACTCATCAAGACAAATTTTTCCGGATTGATTTTTAAAATTTTCTTTGCTTCAGACTTGAGATAGGGTTTAAAAATCTGTGTTTCTATGGTATTTGGAATAACGGCAATTTCTCTTGTGGCTAATAAACTGCTGAATTTTACTGATTTAGCCATCCAATTGCTGGGTGCTACGATGTGAAAATTCAACTTCCTGTAAGCTTTTTGTTTACGCAACCAGGTTTTATGCGACAGATCGTTTTGGTTGCTTATTTTCAAAATTGGACAACTGCCACATTGCTGGTGAAAGTTTTCGCATCCATATCGAACATGACAACCACCTGTAAATGCATTGCTATCATGAAAAGTCCATACTATGGGTTTCTCTAGTTCATCCAGTTCAGCTAGAAATTTGGGTGTAAGAAAACCATGATTGACCCAATGGAGGTGTATAATATCAGCGCTTTTCACCTTTGGATGATTTTTAATTGACCGACCAAACCATTGGAGGCTAAAAGGTGTTTTAACCGATTTGCTTAACCATTTTGCATAATATCTTTCAGAAATGATATTAAAAACTGCCTTGGCTTTTTGGATAGGAGAAACTGAAAAGGTATCGATTTTTGGATTCTGACCAAATTTATAATAGACTAAGACCTCCGAATCAATGCCACTTGCTTGTAGTGCATCACTCAAACGTAAACAGGCTCTTCCCGCTCCGCCATTTCCATCGTAGGTATTTAGGTGTAGAACTTTCAAATCGATCAAAAATACATTTTATTGTTTATGAATATAAAATCTGTTATGCAATTTCATCCTTATATTTTTATTGCATTTTAATTGAAAGATAATGAATCTTTTAAAGTGCTTGCGGCAATTGTTTTTCTGCTGCTTCGTTAGTTATATATACAAATCATACTTTGATTCATATCCTTTAACGCCCTATGTGCGAACAATAGTATTTAGTTAAAATAGCAAGATCTGGAAAGTTGCTATAAAAATATCGGGGGATTTGAATAGATTAATATTATACTGCTGAATTGTTTTATTGCCTACAAATGTTAGATCACAATTTAGCAATAATCAACTTGACAATACTACCTTTAGATTTTACTGTTCTTTTTCCGTTTCTTTGGCGTGGAATTATTTAAAATATGGCAAATTTATTAACTGACAGGGCTTTTTGGGTAAATTATTGGGAAAGTAAAAAAGGACTTGCAGTACAGCTACCTGAAAATTATTTATTTCATCGCCAATTGACAGAAATTGTTGAGGAAAACCAAGTGTCAACAGCCATTGAACTGGGAGGCTTTCCAGGTTATTATGCTGTATTTTTAAAGAAATATTTGAAATTGGAAGTTACGCTTTTAGATTATTTCGTTCATCCGCCCGTAGTTAATGAACTGTTGAAAAAAAATGGTTTAGCAGAAAAAGATATTCAGATTATCGAAACAGATTTGTTTAGTTATCATCCTGAACAACAATATGATTTGGTTTTAAGCTGTGGTTTAATTGAACACTTTAATGATACTGCTGATATCATTAATCGTCATATTAATTTTGTTAAACCTGGTGGTACACTATTTATTACCTTGCCAAACTTTAATGCGGTAAATGGCTGGTTCCAAAAAAACTTCGATAAGGAAAACTATGATAAACACAATATCAATAGTATGAACCCACAATTGCTAAAATCGATTTGTGAAAATGCAGGACTAAAAAATGTTGAATCAGGTTATTTCGGCCGTTTTAGCGTATGGCTTGAAAATGAAAATCAAAAACCTGCCACGGTAAGGTTGTTCAAAAAAATAGTTTGGTTAACAGGTAAAATATTAACTAAAATTATTCCTTTCGAGAGCAAAAGTCTATCTCCCTATATCATTCTTCAAGCTAAAAAGGAACTATAAAGCCTTCTTATATAACCCTATTTCACTTAAGGCAATACAGACCGGAGATTTCGTAATATTGATTCTTACTTTATTTGCACTAACAGGTTGATCGAGTTTAATTAATCGTTTTGCACCAACACTGGTACCTTCAAAAATTTTTCTCCAATGGTTGTTTTCAAAAATTTCAATGTTGTACGCTTCAATTCTTTGTCCTAGCGGAATAAATTCTTGCAAACTAATGATGTCGAAAGTTTGTTTGGCTTTTAAGTCAAACGCTAAACTTGCCGTATGAATATTATCACTTGTAGCCCAATAACTTTGTTTATTTCCGTCAATAAGAAGGGATTGGCTGAATTTTTTTCCACGTACATTGCTTGCTTTAATACTTGCATTTTTAGCCAAATTAGTAGCAAATGTATTTCGAACCATATCTCCAAACCCTTTTAAAGCAGCAACATCGTCATCATGTAATTGGCCTCTGGGATCTGGCGCCAGGCCTAAATCCAAACCTGCACCACGGCCGACACTTTTCAAATATAAATCGAATAGCATTTCTGGTGTTTTTGGCTTTTCTTTAGGATGATAAAACCATCCCTGACGCAAAGGGACATCACATTCTGCAGGCATCCAGAACTTACCATTTCTAATTCCTTCCGGACTTTGTGGATAATTCGCTTGTCCAGGAACAGCTTCATTTTTTCCATCGGGTGCCATAGGCGTAAAAGTTGCCCAACTGGTTTCTGCGGCATGACCATCTTCATTTCCAACCCATCGAACATCTAAACCTATATCACTGAAAATATTAGCCATAGGTTGCATTTTTCTGGTAATGCTCCAAGTATTTTTCCAATCATAATAAGTGGTATTATCAATAGATCTTTTCTCTCTTGCGCCTCCATAAAAGCCATCGCCACCGTTTGCACCGTCATGCCAGCTCATAAAAATCTCTCCGTAATTAGAATATAATTCTTTCAGTTGTGATTGATAAATAGCTAAATATTTGTCGGTTCCATATAGCGCATTATTTCTATCCCAAGGTGAACAGTAAACCCCAAATTTCAATCCATTTTTACGCACAGCCTGCTCTATTTCCTTAACTAAATCACCCTTGCCATTTCTAAACGGACTTTTAGTAATGTTGTAATCTGTTGTTTGCGTAGGCCAAAGTGCAAAACCATCATGATGCTTCGCTACTAAAACAATACCCTTTAATCCACCGGCCTTTGCGGCTTTAATAATCTGCGTTGCATTAAAATTTGTTGGATTAAAAATTTTAGGATCGGCATCTCCATAGCCCCATTCCTTATTTTCAAAAGTAGTAGGCGTAAAATGCATTATGCCATAAATTTCTACATCATGCCACGCCAGTTGCCTTTGTGATGGCAAAGCGCCGTAAGGTTTGGGAGGATTTTGAGCGAAAGTATTTAAAGAGACAAGTAAAAGTATGGATAAAAAAAACCTCATGATGTATAGTTTGATTCATCCAAAATACAAAGAAATATTTTGTTAGCGGGAAAAATATTGGGCTAACTTCTCTTTCACAAAGCGTCTTACCCTGATCATTAGATTTCCTTTTCTGTTCGCTAAAAAACTTTTAATGACTTGGTAGGCTTTTTTATCTTCTTGAATAATATCTGGAAATTCCGTTATCGGTTTAGGATTGATCACCACATTATAGATATCATTGATGCCTGAATGTACACCGGTACCATCATGCCCGATATTGTTAACCAGTGATTGTGACGGGTTTAATGTTAAGCCATTCTTTAAAAATATAGAAGCATACCATCGAATAGCCCAACTGTTATTTTTGCCCTTTTTAAACTCCTGCATTTGCTTCCAAAAGTTCATTGTTTTGTCGATAGAAAAAGCGGCCTTTTTTTGATGATCGAACTTACTGATTAGCGTATCAATGTCTGGTTCAAAATTTTTCCAAGCACGCTCCCATGTTGCCCAGCCCCAGCTTGTGGCTGCCCTAAAAAAAAAGGACTGTGGAAGGTCATTTGTCTTTAAAGGATACATGTAAGCCCCAACATGCATTACCTTTTCTACATTGCGGTAACGATTTAACGCATCATTAAAATAGGTAAGTGTATGCGGAGAGGTGACTAAATCATCTTCAAAAACGATAACTTGTCCGTAATCGGTAATTAATTTAGTTACGCCTGCAATAACGGAATTGGCTAAGCCTGAGTTTTCTTTTTTTTCAAAAACCTTAACCGATTTAAAGCCATCAATCTTTTTTATAATAGACCTTACTTCTGCTACCTTGTCTCCATCCTGAGCTGTTTTTGCTCCGTCGGAAAAGATGAATAATCTACTTTCAATGGCAAGTTCATTTTGTTGCAAAAACTTTAATGTCCGTTCGGTATGTTGTGGACGATTGTAAACAAAAAGGGCTATTGGGGCAAGATTTTGCATGTTTCGATTTTATTCGTTACCTATATCAATCATTTCAACGGCAACCTTGATCCGATTTAATATCGCATCGGCTGGATGCAAAAATATATTAATAAATTGATTCATATGTTTCATTTACATATGTTTTTTGCCCTTCACTAAAGATATGTGTACAATTGAAGTTGATCATCAGTCCTATTGGGGAAGATAATAGTTTCATATAAGTTAAAAGTTGTGCTACATGAATAGGGGCTACACAGGCTACAGACTTGAGTTCGACAACTAAAACATCTTCAATAAGCAGATCGCATTTTAATTGCGCATCAATCTCAAATCCTTTGTAATCTATTGGAATAACTAACTCCGACTTGAAATTTATATTCCTCAATTTCAATTCGTGAATCATACATTTATGATAAGTACATTCTAACAAACCAGGGCCTAATGTTTTGTGCACTTCAATGGCCGCTCCATTTACTCTGTAGACTAAATCCTTTAAATAGTTTCTGGTTAATAACATTCCTTTTTGATTAAATTAATAAGGGATGTATTTTAAAGAGATGATTTATAGTTAAATATATAGATTATTTTCTTTTGGATGAGATTTTAGAAAATATAAGTTGATGGCTAATATATTCTATGTAAAGTATGATTGTTGTGAGTCGCCTTCCTAAACTTCTTATCCCTACAATCAAAATTTTCTTTAATGCCTATATTATTCACCATATAAGGAATATAAGACTCATATAAGTTAAGCGTTTGAACGAATTTTAAGTTTTCATTTATATAACGTTATTCTTACATTTCCTTCAATGCCTTATATATGGTAAAAATGCGATGCATTATGTTATTGGCCATACAAGGAATATAAGGCTCATATAAGTTAAGTGTTTGAACGAATTTTAAGTTTCTATTTAAACAACGTTATTCTTACATTTCCTTAAATGGTAAAAAAAGAAATAATTCACATAAGATTTGAATTCTAAAATATATGCAAATTTAGATCTGACTTTTTTGTTAAAACAGTGTATGCATTGGCAAATTGTTCTTGTTTTTTCCTTCCAAGCAAATTGCCTAATGTTTTTTTGATCTTATATTCCAATTCAATCTTCAGGGTTTTGGTAAACGTTTTTGGTGCTTTTCTATTGATAAATTCGTTAAATTTAACAGTTTCAGGTGCAGTCATGGAAACCTTATCCTCCAAAATTTCCAGTCCCTCACTTTGTAATAAAAACCTAAGCGATGTTGGTGTGTACATATTAATATGGCCGTAATCCAGAAAGTGTTTCATTCTCATGTCCACGCCAAAGCGATAGTCTTTCGGCACTTCAACTACAATGTACTTGGCTACCCGTTTCAACTCACGCAAGAGTATCCTTTCATGCTCTACATGTTCTAAAACGTGAGCCAGGATAATCAGATCAAAAGTATCATCAGCATAAGGGATTTTATAGCCATCGAAAGTTTGTGCTTCTTTAAGATTGGCCAATTTTCGGTTCTCGATAATATCAACACCACTTTGTGCAATTTCCAAAGCGTAAAACTCGGGTGCGAAGTTCCATTCATTTAGAAAATGCAGAATACTCCCGTCTCCAGCGCCAACTTCGAGTACTTTTTTTGGCTGGATGTTTTTACAAACATCCACAATGTTTTGTGCCTTATATTTAGCACCAAGCATACGCCAGGCGACATCACTATTGGTGTAAAAATTGTCGTAAGCTGTTTTAACTTCTTCGCTTAACATATATAATGATATTAGATACCTAAACAGTTACTTGCTTTGTAAAAAACCGAAGTTGATTTTTCATAAAAAAGACCAGGAGAAATTCCACTAAAACTAATTTCTTTAAAGCCATTTTCTTTCAGCAATGTACGAGCTGGCTGGTACACTTCGCGCTCGCTGTCATCCAGGATAATTACACCATCAGGTGATAATGCTTCCAAACTGTATTTACAGCAATTTACACGGTCACGTCCATCAACAATAATGATGTCAAACTTCTTATCCAGCAACATTGCTTTTCTGGCATATTCTCCATCACGATGCAATTCGCAGAAAATCATTTCAGCATTAGCAGGGCTGGTGCCTTTCACTTTATCAAACCAGCCTTTGTCATGCTCTACAGAAGTCACTTTTCCAGCTCTTTCTGCGTAAAAAATAGTTGAACTTCCAGAGCCATACTCGAAAATATGCTGTGTTTTCGCTATTCTTTCCTTAATAAAATCGATGAATGAGTAGGTTACCCAAGGTAATGCCTTTCCTTTGCCGTCAACGGCTTGTTTCTGATCAAAGGCCGTAAACCAGCCAATGCTGTTTAAATAACCTTTATGTCCGTATGATAGTAATGCTTTCAGCCTATTTGGCTTTGCAATTAGTGTTGCTAGTGCTTTTAAAGTGCTCAACGTTTAAATATTTTTTGAAATGCGGTGATCAAAAATAATGATTTTAACATCATTATCCCCTGTTGGCGGGTTTTAGGAATTAATATAATAAAAAAGGTAGCTGTAAAATAGGCTACTAATGTTGCTAGTGCGGCACCCATGATTCCGTATTTAGGAATCCATATCATATTTAATACAATATTAATTAAGGCACCCATACCAGTTCGAATCATTGATAATTTAGTATAACCTTCTGCGATAAGATACTGACCGCTTGCACTGCCTAGAAAAACGAATACCCCAGCCCAAACATGAACGGTTAATACATGAGCGCCATCCCAAAACTCGGGTTTATATACTAAATGATAAATAATTGGAGAGGCAAATGTCATAAATATCGCTACACTTAAACTCAGCCAAACCATAATGTCATACATGTTTTGAAGACGTCTTTGATATCGTTGTGGATCATCTCTTTTGGCATTCATAATTGCTGGAAATACGGATGTAACAATAGCTACCGGAATAAAATACCAGCTTTCACTAAGTTGTACAACTGTTGAGTATATACCCAATGATCCTGTACCGAGATAATTTTCGACCATTAGTTGATCTATTTTCATATAAATAGAAACAAGAACAGCAGATAAGGCTAAAGGCCAAGAGTGTTTAAGTAAATATTTAGCTAAAGATGAATCAAAAACCCATTTAAAAATACTTCCTACCTTTATTTGATAAAAGTAGATATATCCGAAAGCAAGAATAATCGTATCTAATAAAAGCCCTAAAACAAACCATTCTATACTTAACTTAAAAAAGATAAATACTAATTTAATTAATGCAGAAAATATGTTTCCAAAAACCTGAACCCGCATTACATATTTTGCCTGAACTTTTGATTGAAAGTAACTATCAGTGATATAGAATGCCTGTGTAATTCCCGTTAAACCAACAATTAAAATAAAAGATAGTGGTGTTTCAATAGGCTTCTGTGCACTCCATAACTCAAATGCAAAATAAATAAGTGGAATAATTGCAATACCACCAATAAGCTTAAGACAAAATGAGGTTCCAAGTAAACGATCTCTGTTTTCGGGTGTTCGTAGCAACTCGCGAGTAGTAAAACCATCCAGACCTAATGCCGCTGCTGCAATAAAAAAAGTGGTGAAAGCCGTTGGATAATTTAATATTCCGTTTAATTCTTTTCCAAGATAATTAGTAATGGCAAAGCCGACCAGAATTTTAATAACTAAACTTCCAACTCGGGCTAACATCAACCAACCCGTATTTTTCAGATACTTGTTAAATGCTTCTTCATCAAAACCTTTTATGCTAGGTAATTTCATTAGCGCAAAGATGTAAAAAAAAGCGTTAACTAAGTGAGTGGTGCGCCAACTGCAATATCACATCGGTGGCCGGGATCGCCATGTTTTGGGTTGAGTTTGGTTCTACTCTGGCCAGTTTCAATGATTTTGCTTTCAATTGGTTGAGCATTAGGATTTTTTGTAGTGATTTGAGGTTGAATGGTTTTTGAATTTAAAGGTGCGCCAACGGCAATGTCACATCTGTGGTTGGGTTGCCCATGCGGAGGATTCATTCCTTTAGCCACTTTTACAGAAGCTGGCTGGCTTACTATTGAAGTTGTACCTCCCGTTTTTGCAATGGCTGCAGGTTTGGAATCCAACGGCGCGCCTACTGCGATATCGCATCGGTGCCCTGGTTCACCATGTTTGGGATTTAATTTCTTTCCGGAAGTATTTACAGCTATAGGCGTAGAAACGGTTACAGGTGATATATTGGTGATGTTTTTTTGAGGTTGGGTTGCTGTAGATTGTTGAAGAGGTGCACCTACGGCAAGGGCGCAGGTATGGCCTGGTTTGCCATGAGCTGGATTGTAGATTAAATTAGTTTTGGCAGACTGCACCACAGGAGAAGAAACATTTTTTTGAAGGCCTTCCAGGCCAGCGGGTGTTTGAACAATGGTTTGATTACTTTCTTTTTTCTTATTGCTGCATGAGCAAAAAACAATAATCATTGATAGATAAACAAAGTTCTTCATTGTGAGCGTTTTATGGTTTATCAAATATGCTAAAATATCTTAACCTTTAAAACTCTTTTCAATTCGTTCCAATTGTTTGAGGTGATGTTTAAGGTGTATTTCTATAAACCTCAACCATTGTTTGGCATTTAAATATCCTAAACGCGGATGTTTGGTTTTCAGCTGTAAATCTGCGGTGGCTATTTTTGGGTAGTATTTTTCTAAGGCATTCTCAAATTCAATAATGAAATCTAAAGCCTCAGGTTTATTAATTTTCTTTACCCTACTGGCCAGCCTTTTAGGTACTTTATATTTTTTTGCTGGCGGAAGTGAGCCTAAAAGCAGAATTAATTTTACTATAAAATGTGTGGGTTCCTTTTCTCCTTTTCCAGTGATGCTATCATCTAAAGAAATTAAAGAAAGCAGACTGGCATCAAAAATATGAGCATATACTTCACTATAACTCCAGCCGCCTATTGGTGGGGTAAGCTCAAAAATATCATCAGCATAGAAAGATAATTTAGATTTATATGAGCTAATAATATGATTTAAAGAAACCCTAACTTTTGCTGTATTCATATCTCAATATATGTATAATAGGCCTAAAACAGATGGATCAAATCTTTCAGATGCACGATTTCCTTCTTTACATCTTCAGGTTTTTCCTTCGCTAAAGGGTTAAAAAAGATGGCTTCCATGCCAAAATTTAAGGCACCATAAATATCTGCTTCTATACTGTCGCCAATCATAATACTTTCTTCTTTTTGTGCTTTTGCCCTTTCTAAAGCATATTCGAAGATGCGTGGATTTGGTTTATTTACACCAACATCTTCTGAAATAATAACATTTTCGAAATAAGGATTTAAGTTGGAAAGCTCCATCTTCGTTAGCGTAGTTTCTTTAAACCCGTTCGAAATGATGTGTAGTGTATACTTTTCTTTCAGGTAAGTTAAAACATCCGCTGCGCCATCAAATAAATTGGTTTTTGTGGGTGAAATATTAACATAATCTTCTTCAAACTGATGCGGCACCACATCAGGACTGATTCCCAACTGGATAAAAGTTTTACTAAAACGCTCAGCCCTCAGAAAATCTTTAGTGATTTTTCCCAAATGATAATCTGCCCAAAGTTTGTGGTTATTTTCGGTGTAGGTGAGGATAAAATCCGAACAGGAATTTAGGCCTAGCGCCTTCAAATCATAGGTATGATAAAGTTCATTAAGTGTTTCTTCTGCATTGCGATCAAAATCCCATATGGTGTGATCAAGGTCGAAAAAGATATGTTTTTTGTTTTGAAGCATAGTTATTGATAAAGGTAGGACTTATCAGCTGGTTTATAAGTAATCTGAAACTTTAGAGATCAGTTCTTCAATTAAATCTTCATCCATATATTGATAATCATCCGGTATACCTAAAGTGATTATTTCTTTTCCATCAACTTCTGCAGGAAAACGTTCGCTAATCCTTTGTCGATGCCTTTTTTCCATCACAAAAATCAGATCTGCCCAAATAATCATTTTTGCATTGATTTTAATTCTGGCTGAGGGTTCGGTTCCGGCAGATTTTATCTGGTGATCAGAATGGTTTTTAAAAATGGTTTCTGCAGTTAAGCTTCTCCATTTGTTGCGACTGCAAACAAATAATATATTCAATAGAATTTAATTATAGCTGGAAGTATTAATAAACTAAACCTTTTCCCCATAAGCCAAGTCTCCGGCATCACCCAGGCCAGGTACGATGTAAGATTTACTTGTCATTTCTTCATCAATTGCCCCAAGCCAAAGTTTTGCTTTTGGAAGATTAGCGCGAACATGCGTTACGCCTTCTGCACTGGCAATGGCAGCAACAATATGTAATTCGGAAATTTCGTATCGGTTCATCAATTCCTTACAACACATCACCATACTTTGTCCGGTTGCTAACATCGGGTCAGCCATAATCAGTACACGCCCATCCAGGTCAGGAGATGAAATATAATCCATCTGAATCACAAAATCTCCGCTTTTTTTTACCTTCCGGTAGGCCGATATGAAACAACATTCTGCCTTGTCAAAAATATTTAAAAGGCCTTGTTGCAAAGGCAAACCAGCTCTCAAAATAGTTGCCAATACTGGTTGTTGCGCTAAAACATCACAGGGTAAAACACCAAGTGGGGTAGTAATTTCTTTACTGGTATAGCTCAGGGATTTACTGATCTCGTAAGCAAAAAATTCTCCAACGCGCTCTAGGTTTTTGCGAAAGCGCATAGAATCTTTCTGGATATTTTCATCCCGAAGTTCAGCTATAAATGTATTGGCAATTGATTTAGTTTTACTGAGATTAAAAATCATAGGGCTCTCTATAGGTTTAACGCTATTTAATTTGATGTCTAAATTTACCATTTTCTGTTCTATTAATGCTAGCCAAATGCTATTGATCTTTATTTTAAGTGTTAAACGTTTGTTTCATGCTTTTCTACTAAAATCAATTGATAACCGGATTTCCAGCATATTCAAGCAGGTGATTAAAAGCAAGGTTCAGCTTTTTGTATTTATGGTGCTTAGAAAGGCTTCGCAGCTGCCAGCTGCTAATAAGCATTCCATTTACATATTTCAATGAATCAACTAAACGCTCAATAACTGCTTTAGTTTCATCCAGATTAAGCTGTTTAAGGGCTGAATCTGCTAAACAATATGATTTTACATTTAAAGGCGTAACCTTTTCCAACTGCAAATCATACCAGTTAAAAGGGGTACACGTACCTGCGCGAAATCCTGGAGTTTCGGCGTACCCCATAGAATAATCAGAAATTACCGAGCTATTTAAGAGATTAAGGTAACATATTGGAAATTTTAATAATTCAAGCTGTTGGCTATACAGGTTTATTTGTTCGGGAAGAATTTTTTTGAGTTTGGAGAAACCAACCTTAATGTTGCTGATTTTCTGTTGATCACCGGAACAAGGTCTCAATAAACCAACTGGTCCGTTCTTCAGAACCTGAGAAACGTTATCTCTACTAATATAATCATCTGGAATATTAGGAAAAGCCACAAAATAAACCGGGCTAATGTTTTTTTTGGCTAAATGAATAGCGATTTCAGGTAATACATCTTCCATTTGGACTTCTAAGCCTGTTAAGCGATCAAATTTGGCACCTAGGAAATTGTTCTCTTTGCTGGAAAGTATATTGATGAAAAACTTTGCTTTTTTTAATAAGCCAGCCGGAATACTTGCTGGAATATTAAAGTTAATGGTAGGCTGCTGAACGAATTGCTTTTCATTAAATTTAACATGGGGATACCTGGCGTGGATGATATTCCTTAAAATTAAAGCCCATTCATCTATAATAGGACGCTCCAGAATTTTCCACTTAAACTGATAGCTCTTGTTTGCACTAAAATCTTCATTAGTTCTCATTTGATGAAGGTATTCTTCATATCTACTCACTATAAAAAATGAGGCAGCAAAAACATCGAAGGGTAAAAGAGAATTTTCAACAGGAAAAGGCACCTGATATTCTCCAAACCATGTGGTCTTAATTTTAAGTTCCTCCACTTTATTAGAAAAAAGCAAATTGGAACTGTTGAAAAACAATTCATCGGCAATTGGCGCATCACCATAGCTGATTTTTGCTTGTACGCTATTTATAAAATGCTGACTATTTCCTGTAAATTCAATCTCCGTCTTAAGGATATCCCTGAAAATGAAATTAAAGATATATTTTATCCGTGGTGTTAGAATTGTAGAGAATACGATTAAATTCATGCTTATTTAAACAAATTGGATGTATAATTAAGATTATTAATAGTGTTCCCACAGAGATGAAATTCATGTAAACGGGATATTAAAGTTAACGGTATTTAACGTCAATTTAATATTAATTACAAAAATTACACTTAAAAGTTTGCCATAAAGGTCTTATCAGGAAAAAGTATTTTACTGCTTTTACGTAACTTTCCATTTACGAGATGAACGATGCTCATTTGATCGTCAAACTGGTCATACAATATGGTGCTGGTTACTTCTGCAGTTTTAAATGAGGAAACTTTATCAACCTCCAGGTAAATGTTTGTTGCTTCATGATCGATTTCAAAACCAATGTATTTCAAAGCCGTTGGTTTGCCGTTCACTTTAATTTGAAGGTGACTGATTAAGTATTTTTTTACAATCTCATCCATCTTGGTTTTCATGGCTGGTTCAGATAGATCTGTTTTTTGCTTATATAATTTAACCAAAATTGATTCAAAATCATCAGTAAAGATCCTGCAACTTACTTCCAGTGATTTTTCTTTCGCATTAAAACTTACTTCTGTAGTACTTACGTGAAGTGGGTGTTTTAAACCTGCTCCCAAGCTGATATAAATTAAAAGTAATAATGGTAGAAGGTGTTTAAGTTTAAACATAAAACTATGGGATTATGAAAGCGAAGTTACGATAAATGTGCTATCATAAGGTGATTAAGGATCTTGATTGATGATTGAACTCCAAAACTCGTAACAAATTTGGTATTTTGTTACTCTTTTTTAATGTACATTAAATTTTATCCGTTAAAATAGATAATTTTATATCTTTAAATGCCCTCGCTTTCATAGTTAACTAATTTATTCATGCCTTTACAGGATTTTATTTTTTACTTTAAGTTAGGTTGGGAGCACATTATAAGCCTTGATGCTTTGGATCATCAGCTTTTTATTTTAGCCCTGGTAGCCATTTACAGCTACACAAATATTAAACAGGTTTTAATTCTGGTTACGGCATTTACCATCGGTCATTCAGCTACCCTATTATTAAGTGTTTTAGATATCATCAGGTTTGAAAGCAAATGGGTAGAGTTTTTAATTCCCTGTACCATTGTGATCACTGCGCTAAGTAATTTATTTAGAAAGAATTTTAACATGGAGGCTGTAAGGATAAACTATTTCCTGGCCCTGGGTTTTGGTCTTGTACATGGAATGGGTTTTGCAAATTCCATCAGGATGATGCTGGCAAAAGATCAAAATATTGGCTGGGGTTTGTTTGGCTTTAATGTAGGGTTAGAGGCCGGGCAGGTTTTTATGGTATTAATCATTTTGATCGTTACTTTTATTGTTTTCAATTACACCAAAATAAAAAGAATCAGCTGGGTTCTATTTATATCAGCAGCCGTGTTCAGCCTGGCTTTAAAAATGGCTTTAGAGAGAATCCCCTTTTAACTAAAAGAATGATAAATAAACTATTAACATTATCTGGCCTGCTGCTTTTTTCTGGAAGCTTGGCTATGGCTCAAAACATTCAGAATAATCCAGGGAGCAACCATGGAAATAAGTTTGAGCAATTGGGTACCATTTTACCAACACCAAATGAACAGCGAACGGCAAGTGGTGCACCTGGTGTAAAATATTGGCAGCAACGTGCTGATTATAATATTAAGTGTGAACTGGATGAGAAAAATCTACTTCTAACAGGTGCAGAAACCATTACTTATACAAACAATTCGCCAGATCCTTTAACCTATATTTGGTTGCAATTGGATGAAAATGAGCATAGCACAACTAAAAGTGCCAATTATCAGGATGGCACTAAAATGCCTGTTATTGGAACAACAAAAAATTTAGATCAGTTGAGTGCTAAAGAAGATAATGGTGATGGAATTAATATTACCAAACTAACTGATGCACTTGGTAAAAATTTAAAGTACACGGTAAATAAAACCATGATGCGGGTAGATTTGCCAGTAGCTTTAAAAACGGGACAAAAGTTCATCTTCAACATCAACTGGAATTATAAAATAACAGATAGAATGAGTGTTGGTGGTCGCGGAGGTTATGAATATTTTCCGGCTGATGGAAACTATTTATTTACCATGACCCAATGGTACCCACGTTTATGTGTGTATAGTGATTTCCAGGGATGGCAGAATCATCAGTTTACTGGCAGAGGAGAATTTGCCTTAACATTTGGAGATTTTAAAGTACAAATGACGGTTCCTGCAGATCATTTGGTTGGCTCAACCGGCGAATGTATTAATTACAGTGCCGTTTTATCGCCAACGCAGTTAAGCAGATATAATACAGCCAAAACGGCTACCGCTCCGGTAGAAATTCAAACGTTAGCAGAAGCCAAAATTGCCGAAACTAAAAAATCGACAGCAAAAAAAACGTGGGTATTTAATGCCAATAATGTTCGTGATTTTGCCTGGACTTCATCACGTAAGTTTATCTGGGATGCCATGCCTCAAAAGATTCAAGCCAATAATAATACCGTAATGTGTATGAGTTTCTATGGCAAAGAAGCTTATAATTTATATAGCAAGTTTTCTACAAGGGCTGTTGCTCATACGATAAAAACCTATTCTGATTTTACCATACCTTATCCATATCCTGTGGCACAAAGTATTGAAGCCGCAAATGGAATGGAATATCCAATGATTTGTTTTAACTATGGTCGTACAGATGCAGATGGAACCTATAGTGAAAGCACAAAAAACGGAATGTTGGGTGTAATTATCCATGAGGTTGGGCACAACTTTTTTCCAATGATTGTAAATAGCGATGAGCGCCAGTGGACCTGGATGGATGAAGGGTTGAACTCTTTTGTTGAATATTTAACAGAAGAGCTTTGGGACAATAAGTTTCCAAGTAAAAAAGGCCCGGCATATACCATTGTTGATTACATGAAATTGCCTAAAGATGAGTTGGAGCCTATTATGACTAATTCTGAAAATATCGCTCGTTTTGGCCCGAATGCTTATTCTAAACCAGCAACTGGCTTGAATATTCTTCGCGAAACGATTATGGGGAGAGAGTTATTCGATTATGCTTTTAAAGAATATTCGAGAAGATGGGCTTTCAAACATCCTGAACCAGCTGATTTATTTCGTACCATGGAAGATGCCAGTGGCGAAGATTTAGATTGGTTTTGGAGAGGATGGTTTTATGGAACTGATCCTTGCGATATTGCGCTGGATAGTGTGAAATTTGCTAAAGCTGATTTTCCGAAGGAAGTACCTGCAGCAAGATCACGGATGCTGAAAATTGATAAACCTGCTGTAAATGCTTTTGAAGATATTTCAAAAATTAGAAACAGGGAAGAGAAAAAGGGGAACTTCTATGTAGATAAAAATGCTGCAGCACAAGATTTCTATTATAAGTATGATAGAGGTTTAGTGAGTATTGATACTACGCTAACCAACAAAGTAGAAATGGGGATGCCTTTAGAAGCCGTACCAGAATCAGAGCAGGATAAGTATAAAAATAAGTTTTTATACGAATTGAGCTTTAGCAACAGAGGAGGTTTGGTCATGCCGATTATTGTAGAATTCACGTATAAGGACGGAACTAAAGAAATAGATCGGATTCCTGCACAAATCTGGAGACATAACGAATTGAAGACTTCTAAATTTTATGTGAAAGATAAAGAAGTTGAATCCATTCTGATCGATCCGTTACGCGAAACTGCTGATATTGATACCTCCAATAATACCTGGGGTGGAAAAGCTAAAGAAAGCAAGTTTAAAACATTTAAAGCCAAAGCTGGAGGTACAGTGAGGGGGCAATCGGTTGGTTTAAACCCAATGAAAGTGGCTGCGGGTAAGTAATTATTGTCCAATTTTCAGTTAGCAATTAACAGTTATTGACTTATAAAAAATCCTCGCTGAATTAATTTCAGCGAGGATTTTTTGTGTACTGTTTATTTTTTTAAAGAAATATCTTTCCAGGATTGCACCTGGTATTTACTTCTGTTTTGGTTTTTAGATCCACCGTATATCAGTGTTTTCTTTACTTCTTCCGGTGCGGCCAGTTCAGCGAATCGATCCATTTGCTTAAAGAGCTCAGTAGAAATAGTTTCAGTTGCTTTTATTTCAAAAACATCAAAACCACTATAGTTTTTTAATAATATATCAATTTCATTTCCATTACTGTCTTGCCAAAAGTAATAGTCAAAATGTGTATATTGATGATAGTTTTTCTTTTGTAATTCTGCCAATATTAAATTCTCAAATAAGCTTCCTTTAAGTCTGTTTAATATAATCTCATCAGCAGATCTGATTCCTAATAAATAGCACAATAGCCCAGTGTCGTAAAAATATAACTTAGGACTTTTTACTAAACGCTTATTGAAGTTCTGATGATACGGCTGTAAAAGGAAAATCAGGTAACTGCTTTCCAGTATCGAGAGCCAGGCTTTTGCCGTTGGTTGAGATATATTACAGTCATTAGCCAAAGCACTAATATTTAGTAATTGCCCTGCCCGGCCAGCGCATAAACCTAAAAATGTTCGAAAAGCCTTTAAATCTTTTACATTTAAAAGTTCAGTAACATCTTTTTCTACATAAGTTTGAATGTAGTTGGTGTAAAATACTTTTGGATCTATATCCCGATCAAATATAGCGGGATAAAAGCCTTTAAAAAGTGCTTGAGGATAGTCATCTTCTAATAATTCTGCTGCTTTTAATTCCTCAAAATCTAAAGGAAGTAATTTAAACAATGCCACTCTTCCGGCCAGGGTTTGTGTAATGCTATTTAATAGATGAAAATTTTGAGAGCCGGAGAGAATATATTGTCCCATTTTTTTACTTTCATCCACTTTTGTTTGGATATATGAAAATATTGAAGGCACACGTTGTACTTTATCCAGAATTACATTCTCGCTATATTCATTTAAAAAGCCATTAGGGTCATCTGTTGCAAATGCACGTATATCTGGATTTTCGAGAGAAATATATCGATAATCTTTAAATAGCTCTTTTAATAAAGTTGTCTTTCCCGACTGCCTTGGGCCAGTTAAAGCCAAGATGGGGAATTTAGATTGTTGCTTTTTAATTATATGTGTTATCTGTCTCTTAACAAACATATCAAGTTGATTTAAAACAAATATACTTTCTTATTTCGAATTTGCATAGCTATCATTTTGAATTTACATAGCTTTCATTTTGAAAATACATAACATGTTGTGTCTTGAGAGATTACTAATTTGAATATATAATCATGTTGTTTTACACATCAACCTAGTAAATCGAAAATTAAACTTTCGATTTACTAGGTTGATGTGTGTTTAATGCTAATTGGAACGGATTGCTTCCTAAAGGTAAAAATGCTAATATGAAACCAGATCAGTGTTAATTTTTTAAAAACCTGAACGATAATATTTTGAAGAGTGCATTTAAGGCTTTTTATTATCCCTTTGTCAAACAACTTTCCTGACTTTCTACTGTTTAGTCTTTACAGTCGAAATCGTATATTTGATATCAATGAAATTTAAGATCACATCCGAATATAAGCCTACAGGAGATCAGCCAAGCGCTATTAAGCAGCTGGTTGATGGTGTAAATGCTAATGAACATTATCAAACTTTATTAGGCGTTACAGGCTCTGGGAAAACATTTACCGTAGCCAACGTAATTGAGCAAACACAAAAGCCAACGCTTATTTTGAGCCATAATAAAACCCTGGCAGCACAGCTTTACGGAGAATTTAAGAACTTCTTTCCAGAAAATTCTGTCAACTATTTTGTTTCATACTATGATTATTATCAGCCGGAAGCTTTTATCGCCTCAAGCAATACTTATATTGAAAAGGATTTAAGTATTAATGAAGAAATAGAAAAGCTCCGTCTACGTACCACATCATCATTAATGAGTGGTAGGCGCGATGTTATCGTGGTTTCTTCTATATCCTGCATTTATGGTATGGGAAATCCGGAAGATTTTTCGAGAATGGTTTTTCGTTTTGGCGTAGGCTTAAGGATTTCAAGAAATGCTTTTTTACACAGCCTTGTAGAAATTCTATATTCCAGAACCACTACTGAATTTAAACGAGGTACTTTTAGGGTTAAAGGCGATACGGTTGATATTTATCCGGCTTATCTTGATCACGCTTACCGCATCTCTTTCTTTGGTGATGATATTGAGGAACTTTCTGCCATTGATCCGGTTTCTGGCAAAACAATTGAAAAACTTGAAGATATGGCCATCTATCCGGCAAATCTTTTCGTTACGCCAAAGGATCGGTTCAATCAGTCGATATGGGGCATACAGGAAGAACTGGAGATTAGAAAGAATCAGTTAATTGCCGATAGGCATTTATTGGAGGCAAAACGTTTGGAAGAACGGACCAACTTCGATATCGAAATGATGAAAGAGCTGGGCTATTGTTCCGGAATTGAAAACTACTCCCGGTTTTTTGATGGAAGAACACCAGGGATGCGCCCTTTCTGCCTTTTGGATTATTTTCCTGATGATTATTTAATGGTGATTGATGAAAGTCACGTAACGGTACCACAAATTAGGGCCATGTATGGTGGTGATAGATCGAGGAAATTATCATTAGTAGAATATGGTTTCCGCTTACCCGCTGCACTGGATAACCGCCCGCTCAACTTTAATGAATTTGAAGCCTTAGCGCCACAAACCATTTATGTAAGTGCAACGCCTGCAGAGTATGAATTAGAAAAATCAGAAGGTGTAGTAGTAGAGCAAGTGATTCGTCCGACAGGTTTACTGGATCCGGTTATTGAAATAAGGCCAGCCATTAATCAGGTTGATGATCTATTAGATGAAATAGATATTACCATTAAAGAAGGCGGACGTATTTTAGTCACCACTTTAACCAAAAGAATGGCAGAGGAGCTAACGAAATACCTAGATCGACTAAATATTAAAACGAGATACATTCACTCTGAAATTAAAACATTAGAACGTGTAGAAATTTTGCGTGGCTTGCGTTTAGGAGAGTTTGATGTACTGGTTGGAATTAACTTGCTGCGTGAAGGACTGGATTTGCCAGAGGTTACTTTAGTTGCGATTCTGGATGCTGATAAAGAAGGTTTCCTTCGTTCAGAAAAATCACTAATTCAAACCATTGGCCGTGCTGCACGTAATGATCGGGGTAGAGTAATTATGTATGCTGATGGCATAACCGATAGTATGGAAAAAACCATATCAGAAACTAACCGCCGGCGGGATATTCAAATTGCTTATAATCTTGAGCATGGCATTACGCCTAAAACAGTAGGTAAATCTCGTGAAGCCATTTTGGAACAAACTTCTGTTTTAGATTTCTCACAAAAAGCAAGTGATAATAAAGCTAGGGCTTATGTAGAAAACGCCGAAATCAGCATTGCTGCTGATCCTATTGTGCAATACATGGGCAAAAGTGAATTACAGAAGGCTATAGATACCACTAAAAAAGATATGCAGAAAGCCGCAAAAGATATGGACTTTTTACAGGCAGCAAAATTGCGTGATGAAATGTTTGCGTTAGAGAAAATGTTTGCTGAGAAATTTGGTAACTAAAATAGTTTAAGATAAATTTCCAATTTCTGGCAAAATTTAGAAATTTGCCAAACACAACCATGGTATAATGAACGGGCAAAACAGAAAAGATATTTACGCAGGATTAGAAGTTGGAATCATCTTAAAAAAGGATCAGCGATCTGGAAATATTACTTATGGTATAGTTAAAGATTTACTAACTTCATCTGCATTTCACTCACGTGGAATTAAGGTGAGATTAGATGATGGTCAGGTTGGCCGGGTGGCAGAGATTGTAGCAGAATAAAACTTTATTTGGCATTATTAGGTTAACTATTGTAATGGAAATGCAATCAAAGACATAGAAAGTAACAAAATAAATCTTCGTACGTCTATATTTGTAATAACAGTAAATTAAGGAATGGGATTAATAAAGTTCATTTTCATAGCCATATTAGTACTTTGGATCATCAGAATGTTGATTCGGCTAATATTGCCTATGCTGTTTGGTAACCTGGCAAGCAAAATGCAACAACAGGCAAGTGGCCAAACACAACAGCAGCAAAGGCGATCGAAACCTGAGGGGTCGATTTCTATAGATTACATGCCGCCAAAACAAACGGGTAAAACCGATAAACTTGGTGATTTTGTAGATTACGAAGAAGTTAAACAATAGTATTAAACCCTGAACCTGCTTCAGGGTTTTTAGTATAATACCTTTTTAAGAAACCTATAAGGTCTGAGAGACCTTATAGGTTTTAAAAGCTTAAAATATCCTGTACTGCTTCATCTATTTTGCCATATTGAAATTCAAACCCATTATCTAGCAAAATTGCAGGCTTAACCCATCTGCTTTTTAAAATGAGTTCTGTTTCTGTCCCGATAATTGCTGCACCAATTGATAGTAGCCATGCAGGCGTTGGCAAACCAAATGAGATCCCATAAATTTTTCTGATTGTTTTCATCAGCTCGTTATTAGTGACCGCATGTGGTGCTGTACAGTTCACAACTCCATTTATTTCATGTTGATTAAACAGCCATTCAATGGTACGAACTGCATCCTGCTCATGCACCCAATTAACATACTGTTTTCCGTCTCCCTGTTTTCCACCTAGTCCAAATTTAACCAGGTTTAATAACCTTGGGAAAGCACCATCTGCCAAACCCAATACAATGCCCATTCTTAAAGCTACTCTTCTGGTTTGCGGCAATTCTGTTTCGAAAAAAGAATTTTCCCATGCTTTGCAAACATCGATAGAAAATCCACTGCCTGTTTCTCCAGTATATTCATCCTGCGGATGATCTTCAGCATGTCTATAAATAGTGGAAGATGTTACATTAATCCAGAGCTTAGGAGGCTTTATTAAATTTTTAATTGCATTTCCTATTAAACGGGTAGGCACCACTCTTGAATTTATGATCTCCTCCTGGTTTTTTTGCGTGTAACGGCAGTTTACATTTTTTCCACATAAATTGATCAATAAGTCGGCGCCTTCAAGTTCTTCCACCCAGGTATCTGCTGTTTTTCCATCCCAAAGAATAGTGCTGATATTTCCTTTTTGTACCTGAGGTTTTCTGGATAAAATAATTACCTTTTCGGTGATGTTACTAAAGTGTTTGGCCAGTAAACCGCCCAGATATCCATTTCCTCCTGCCAGAATAATTTTTTGATAACGCATGATTTCTAAATATTAAAGATTAATCCTAAAACAATCAGGCGATAAATGGCCCAGGTAATACTCATTAGCCAGCCGATTTGCAGCAACTTGCTCCTTCTAATGTGTTCCAAAAACATCAGTCCCGCAACCAACAGAAAATAGAGTATATAGATTGCCGGATGAATGTTAATGAAATGACTAATCAAGAGCCCAGGTAGGAGCAAAATTGATCCTGCAAAAGATATCGTCATCATATTGCATAGATAATCCCATAACTTTTCTTTTTTATATCCTAGAATAATTAGCCCTTGAAAAATCATTTGTCCGCCACAAATCAGGTACTCCCTATATTTTCCACCTAAAGGAACATACTCGGTAAGTAAGTGTGCATAGGCAGTAAGAATGTAAGCAGTAACTAACCATGTGAATAACAAGTATGTAATACGATAACTAATATGTTTCTGAAGTGTTTTCATTTCTTTAAATTTTAAAACTTTCAGTAAAAAATGAAAGATATGATTAAAAAATAAAGCCGTATAATCATATAAGGCTTATGTTGGTATTCTATTGTATTTAGCTTTATTTAAAAACCTTTAATACCGATCCCCAAAACCAGCTTTCTTCGGCTTTTAACATAGTCTCTAATGTTTTATCAACATTAACCGCGAGTTTATTAATATCAGCAACTGATTTTTTAAATGTGATCAATTCCGGATCTTTTTCATCACCTGTAACAGCAGATAATTCATTTAACACTTTTAGTACAGGTTCCAACTCTCTTTTTTTACGTTCTTTAGCCACCTGGCGTGCAATGTTCCAAACATCTTTATCAGCAAAAAAATACTCTTTTCGTTCGCCTGCTTTGTGTTGTTTTTCGATGAGTCCCCAGCCTATTAAATCTCTTAAGGTCATATTGGCATTTCCTCTGGAGATGCTTAAATTTTCCATAATTTCTTCGGTGGTTAAAGCTTCCGGAGAGATCAATAATAAAGCATGTACTTGTGCCATGGTGCGGTTAATTCCCCATTCGGAGCCTAATTTGCCCCAGGCTTCGATAAATTTTAATTTGGCTGCTGCTAATTCCATAAACAAAGATAATGATTTTATTAAACTTTCAAAAATTATTGAAAGTTTATTTATTTTATGTTTACCTTTTTAATTTTATCTATAAATTGATTTATATCTGATTGACCATCCAATAGCTGATTAAGCAGGGTTTGATATTTCTGATCAAAATAAACTACAGATTTTAAAAGTGGTACAGCAAGTTTGGGCTCAAATAACGTTCCGGCTGCAAAACCTGGTTCATTATTCCTGGCTCGGTCATGATCAAACTTAACTGTTGTATTAACATATTCCTCGTGTTTCTTTTCTCCTGTAATATACGGAATTAGCCAATCTACAGACTTTTTAATTGAAGAGCCGTTTGGAGATTGATAGGTGTAAAAGTTGGTACCTTCTCCCCGATTAATGATAATAGCAAGTTTTAACATGGGTTCCAAATCGTAAAGATGATAGTGCAGGGCATCTCTTTGCTTAAAATCCAGACTACTTCCATCAGCATATAGATTGATATTGATATGGCTTTTCAAATGATCTATAGTCCAGTCAATAAATTCACGGTTATTTAAAGCATATCCAATTTCTCCAACCACTTTTAGCCGGTGTGCATTCCAATTATTAATGGCGGTAGCTTTTCCGGGTTTCATCCGCTTACTGTTGATTTCTGCCCTGGCAGTTTCACTTAGCCAATTGTCGATGGGTTTTTTATCAGTTAAAGGAATGTCGCTTTTAATAAAATCATATGCCTCAATGGCTTTATCAAGATTGGTATCATCAATCGGATCTCCGTTTGAATGATTAATTTTGGCCCAGGCATTTAAAAATGAAATACATTTATCTAAATAATTACGATCACTTGTGAGTCGGTATTGCAATGCCAGGGCAAACATTTTACTCATGTCAGGCAGGGCCAATTTAGTATTGTCCTTTTTTGGGTCGCCTTTTAATAAGCCTTCGGTTCGTATGGTATCAATTGGATTCGGCGGCTGATTTAAATAAAGCGCTGTGGATTTTTGCAAGTTTGCATATATTTTCTTTGCCTGCGGATTGTTTGTAATCTCGGCCTTTAAAGTGCTAATCTCCACTTTGCTTAAACTTACAATTTGAGCCCTAACAATCAAACAAGAGGTAAATATTAGCATTGTAAGCACAAACTTTCTCATAATAAACGGATTGAATTGAAGTTTTGATTATGCAAAACTAATTTTTTATTCTACTCACATTTAATTTATTCCTTTTTTATACCGACCAATTTTTTATTTTTGACATTCCTTTAATTTAAACAAACCTTAATGAATAACTGGTTTAACAAAAATGGCATTCACTTAGCCATCATAGCAATTTTTGTAGTCATTACTTTTGCCTACTTCAGTCCTGTTTTACAGGGTAAGGCGCCAGCGCAGAGCGATGTTATCCAATCGCAGGCCATGCAAAAGGAAATTATGGATTTTAAGGAAAAGGATGGCAAAGCACCACTCTGGACCAACCAGATGTTTGGAGGAATGCCTGCATACCAAATCTGGGTACCCTATGCTTATAACGGTGCAACTTATGGAATTGCTTTAATTACCAAGGCGTTGCCAAATCCAACAGGTACCGTATTATTACTGCTTTTCGGGGCTTATTTCTTATTTATCGTATTAAAAGTTAATCCATGGCTAGCAGCAGCAGGTGCTATTGCATTTACATTTACAACGTACAACTTTGTGCTAATTGCAAGTGGACACAGTAGTAAGGCACTTGCAATTGGCTTTTTTGCGCCAATTATAGCCAGTATCCTGCTTACCATCAGGGGCAAGTATTGGTACGGTGCTAGTTTAACGGCATTGTTTCTAGCCTTGGAAATCAGGACCAACCATGTGCAGATGACCTATTATTTATTGTTGGCTATTTTGGTTTTCGTTTTGGTTGAGTTTTATCAGGCATATCGAAATAAAACGATCTCAAACCTGATTAAATCATTTGGCTTTCTTGCTTTATCAGTAGTACTTGCCATAATGATTAATGCCAGTTTACTATGGTCAACAGCGGAATACGCCAAAGAAACCAATCGCGGTAAATCTAATCTTACAGCAGAAACTTCAACTGATAAAGACTCTGGAATGTCAAAAGAGTATGCGTATCAATGGAGCCAGGGGGTTGGTGAAAGCTTTACCTTTTTAATCCCCGATCTATATGGTGGTGCTTCCGGTGTGGAAGAGCTGGTTAAGCCTGATGGAAATATGTATAAGGCCGTAGCTGAAATTACGGGAGGAGACCAGGCACAAACCACCCAGGCCATTCAACAATTGGGACAGCAATTAAATATGCAGCAATACTGGGGTGAAAAACCTTTTACACAAGGTGGTTATTACTTTGGTGCGATTATCTGTTTCTTATTTGTATTTGGGTTGTTCATTGTTCGTAATCCTTTAAAATGGTGGATTCTGTCCACAACAATACTATTTATATTATTATCATTCGGTCGCCATTTTCCATTAGTAAGTAACATCTTCTTCGATTATTTCCCGCTTTATAATAAATTCAGGGCTGTAGAATCAATCTTAGCTGTGGTTGGATTGATGGTTCCTATATTAGCGCTTTTAGCAGTTAAGGAAGTACAGGATGGCAATATCGATCAGAAAGTTTTAATTAAGAAATTAACATGGTCTGCCGGGATAACAGGTGGTTTTGCACTTATTGTCGCCATTGCGCCTACACTATTCTTCAGTTTTCAGGCCTCCAATCATGCTCAAATAGTACAAGCTTTAACACAGAGCTTGCAAAATAATGCAGGTGTTGCACAGAAAATTGCGAACGGTTTAGTTGAAGATAGAATTGCTATTGGCCGTGGAGATGCTTTTCGTTCCTTCTTTTTTATATTAATAGGTTTTGGCATCATCTGGGCATTTATTACAAAAAAATTAAATGCACAATTGGCTTTCGGTTTATTAGCACTTGCCATTTTAGTAGATATGTGGCAGATAGATCGCCGCTATTTGAATAATAAAAACTTTGAGACAAAAACAACGGTTTCCAATTATTTTCAGCCTAGAGATGTAGATAATTTTATTTCAGCAGATAAAGATCCGAATTTCAGGGTTTTCGATGCCTCTATCAATACTTTTAATGATGCCAGTACTTCATCATTCCATAAAACGGTTGGTGGTTATCATGCTGCTAAATTAAAACGTTTTGATGAGCTCATTCAGCATCAGTTCAGCAAAAGCGTTAATCAGGATGTGTTGGATATGCTGAATACAAAATACATCATCACACAGGATCAAAAAACCGGATCGTATAAAATGCAGCGTAACCCTACAGCTGCGGGTAATGCATGGTTTGTAGAAAGCATACAGTTTGTTAAAAATTCTGATGAGGAAATGAAAGCCATTAGTAGTTTTGATGCTAGAAAAGAGGCTATTGTAGATGAAAGCTTTAAAGGATTGGTAGATAGCAAAATTTTAGGTACAGGGCAGGAAGGTTTTATAAAATTAACAAATTATAATCCTGATCATTTAACTTATGAATATTCTACAGCGAAGGAAGTTGTTGCCGTTTTCTCTGAAATTTACTACAATAAAGGTTGGAAAATGTATGTTGATGGCGTTGAGAAGCCCTATTTCCGGGCAGATTACGTATTACGTGCTGCAAAACTGGAAGCAGGTAACCATAAGCTTGAGTTTATTTTTCACCCAACATCATACTATGCAGGAGAAAACATTTCTCTAGCGGGATCAATTCTTTTGCTAGCAGCATTAGGTTTCGGTATTTACGCTGAGAACAAGAAAAAATCAAAGGGAATAAAATCATAAATTAATCGATAGTCATTCAAAACCCATGAGATTTTTATACTCATGGGTTTTTTTATGTCCAATCTTTTAACCTAATTATGATTTAAAGAATAATTTAACAATCACGTAACATTTGGTTGATAGACAGTGTCTTACATTTGTAATGTAAAATCAGATGATATGTTAGAATCATTCTTCGCCGTATGCCTGCTAATTATTGTGCTTTATTTCTTTAGCCCTTTCGAGGTTAAACTTGATGAGGAAGAAGACTGGTAGGGAAATATTTTTATATCTAAACTGCTTTTTTGAAGCGGTAATAGCATTCGTCCCCCCAAATTTTAATTTATGAACAAAAGAAATGTTGATGTAGTCGTAATATCCGATGTGCATTTGGGCACTTATGGCTGCCATGCTAAAGAACTTTTAAAGTATCTGAAAAGCATTAAGCCGAAAACCCTTATCTTAAATGGAGATATTATAGATATCTGGCAATTCAGCAAACGTTATTGGCCAGAATCGCATATGAAAGTGGTTCGCAAATTAATGAAATTTGTTTCTGAAGGGGTTCAGGTGCATTACCTTACAGGTAACCATGATGAAATGCTCCGTAAATTTGATGGCATGGAGATGGGAACGTTTCACCTTCAAAACAAACTGATCATAGAATTAGATGGTAAAAAGGCCTGGTTTTTTCATGGTGATGTTTTCGATGTAACCATGCAACATTCTAAATGGCTGGCCAAAATGGGTGCAGTTGGTTATGATAGCCTTATTCTCATCAATAGCTTCGTAAATTGGGTACTTACAGCTTTAGGTAGAGAGAAAATGAGTTTTTCAAAAAAAATCAAGGCCAGGTTTAAGGATGCTGTGAAGTTTATCAATAGTTTTGAGCAAACAGCTGCTGAGCTGGCTATAGAAAAAGGCTATGAATATGTAGTTTGTGGCCATATTCACCAGGCAGAAAAGCGAGATATTGCCATGGATAACGGAAGTGTAACTTATCTGAATAGTGGCGATTGGGTAGAAAGTTTAACAGCATTAGAATACCAGGATCAAAACTGGACCATTTTTAAATATGACCATAAAGAATTTGTTAAGGATGAAACAGATGATGGAATCCTTTCAGATTCAGAAGATTTGAAGAGCAAATTAGATGTAAATATTCTTTTGCAACATATAAAATATGAAATTGCTCAATAAATTTGAGATATTAGGGCTTAAATGAAGATACTTTATGCAATACAGGGAACCGGAAACGGTCATATTAGCAGGGCCCGGGAAATTATTCCATTACTGCAGAAATATGGCGAACTTGATATTCTGGTTAGTGGAACACAAGCCGATGTAAAATTGAGTCAGCCGGTAAAATATCAGCTACATGGCTTCAGTTTTATTTTTGGGAAAAAGGGCGGTGTAGATCATTTCAAAACCTGGTTAAGCATGAATCTTTTCCGTTTCAGAAAAGATATGAAGCAGCTTCCTTTAAAAGATTATAACCTTATTGTTAATGATTTTGAGCCTGTAAGTGCCTGGGCTTGTAAGCTTCAGGGGATAGAGTGTGTTTCTTTAAGCCATCAGGCTGCATTTAAATCTAAAAAAGTTCCACGCCCTAAAACATTAGATTGGGGTAAATTAATTTTAAGTCGGTACGCGCCTACTAAACATCATATTGGGTTCCACTTCGATCGGTATGACAGTTTTATTCATACGCCAGTGATCCGATCTGAAATAAGAGCCATGCAAACCGAAAATCTCGGTCATTATACTGTTTATTTGCCTGCTATAGACGATAAACGACTGGTGAAGCTTTTTATGCAACTGCCAGAAGTGAAATGGGAAGTCTTTTCAAAACATAGTAAAGTTGCATATCAGGAAGGAAATGTATTTGTAGAGCCAGTGAACAATGAAAAATTCAACAAGAGTTTGGCTACATGTGAGGGTTTATTTACCGGAGGTGGTTTTGAAGGCCCATCAGAAGCACTTTATTTGAAGAAAAAATTACTTGTTGCGCCCATGCGCTTTCAGTTTGAGCAACAGTGTAATGCTTATGCTTTAAAGCAATTTGGTTTACCTGTAATTTGGGGGAGCTCTAGTAACTGGTTACCAGTGATTAAAGAGTGGGTAGCAAACCCTCAAAAACATGAGTTTGATTTTCCGGATGAGACGGCGCAGATTATTGATGATATGGTGAAAAAATACGCAAGGGTTTAAGTTCAAATGAATTTCATGGTGTTATATTTTTGGACTATATAAGACATAGAAGTTAATGTAAGCTGGAGTGTTGTTAAACTGCAAAACAAAATTTAAGCTTTCTGCCTTGGTCTTTCTGCTTTAGTCTTTCCGCTTTAATCTTTCTTAAATTATTTTCTTTACTTTGCATCTCTTTGAAAAAGGCATGATTAATCAGTTTAGAAAGCTAAATCCCATTAACCTCATTTTATTATTGGCTTACACGTTTTTTATGCGTATTGCCATATTTTATGAGTTGCCAGCCCAATTGAATTTTGATTTCCTCGAGCCTTTCGCAAGGTTGCTGATTAATGTAGATTTAGACAATGCACTTTCTCCATCAGCTAATATTTTTATTGCATCAACATTAGTTTTTATTCAGGCTTTAATATTTAACCGTGTAGCCAATAATCATAACCTGCTTGCTAAGCCAAGTTTCTTACCTGCTTTAATGTATATAACGGGCACTAGTTTATTTATGCCATTTATGGTTTTAAGTCCGGCATTAATTACAAACTTCCTGCTCATCTGGTTAATTGATAAATTTCTTAAACTGAATAAAAGTGCAAATTCCATCACAACCGTTTTTGATATCGGAATGATCATTGGTGTGGGCACTCTTGTTTATTTTCCGTTTATGGCTATGCTACTGCTCATCTTTTTAGCGCTTTTGCTTTTTAGGTCGTTTAATTGGCGGGAGTGGGTTGCCGGTCTTGTGGGCTTTCTCACCATCTTCTTTTTTCTGGCCGTGTTTTATTACTGGAATAATAATATTGTTTCTTTTTATCAAATTTGGAGGCCACTAGGGAGTAAATTTCCATCAGTTTTTAAAATCAATTATAACGATTACCTGGTGCTCATTCCGGTTACGGTCATTATTATTCTTGCTTCACTGCAACTTCGCGAAAACTTCTTCAGAAGTTTTATCAGCACCCGTAAGGCCTTTCAGTTATTGTTCTTTATGTTTATTGTTGCAGGTGCAAGTTTCTATTTAAAACCGAATTTCCGCACCTGGCATTTTTTGCTATGTGTTCCACCTGGTGCCGTGCTTTTAGCCTATTATTTTAGTAATGCCAAAATCCGGTGGTTCTATGAAACACTATTTGTTTTATTTGTCCTTTCTGTACAATACTTTCTTTTTGTTTAACCTTTTTTAACAAAAAACTAGAACAAAACTTAACAAAGATTAATAGCTTTGTGGCATGAAGTTTCGCATTAAAGCTTGTTTAGGTTTTAATCTGGTTGATAAAGGTATGTTTTCAGTTCGGGAGATAATCGCATAATAATGTATACATGCATAGATTAACTATTGATATTGGAAACTCATCGGCAAAAATAGCTGTTTTTGCTGATCGTGAAATTATCCATCATCTTCGTTTGCTTAAAGTAGGTATTATTGATTTAGCACATCTAATTGATAAATTTTCGCCTCAAAAAGCAATTATCAGTAGTGTAAATCAGGAAATTACACCTTTGGAGGGATACTTAAAAAAGCATACAAACTATACCCGGTTTTCAACTTCACTAACAAATGGAGTGATTAACCACTACCAAACACCTAATACTTTAGGATTAGACCGATGGGCTGCTATGTTAGGTGCAAATGGTTTAGGTTTCGGTACAGCTTGTTTGGTGATAGACGCCGGAACCTGCATTACATATGATCTGCTTACGGGGAAAAATGAATATTTCGGAGGAAGTATTAGTCCGGGGATAAACATGCGTTTCAAATCAATGCATGAATATACTGGAAGGTTGCCTGAAGTAAACTGGAATGCAAATGAAGGGATTCCGGAAGGCTTTGACACCATTTCTGCAATGAAAAATGGTGTTTTACAAGGAATTATAAATGAAATTGAAGGTTATATAGCCTTAAATAATATAAAAGAAAGTACTTTAAAGGTGATTATAACAGGTGGCGATGCTAATTTTTTGTTTAAGCAATTACAAAACAGCATCTTTGCCCCTCAAATTATAAAAGATCCATACTTGGTTTTAAAAGGATTAAATGAAGCTATTGCAGATTAAAATGTACAAAAGAATAAATTATATTGCAGCCATACTCGTTCTAGTTTGTGGTTTAGGAGCTCAGGCGCAGGTTACCACATCATCACCATATTCGAGATTTGGCCTTGGAAATATTAAAGGTTCATTACTTCCTCAGCTAAGGGCTATGGGTGGTATTTCTACTGCTGTGAACAAAGTAACTGGGTTTAATTATATCAATATGCAAAACCCGGCATCATATTCTGGCATTACGTTAACCACTATTGATATTGGAATGAGTGCTAATTTGACGAATTTATCCAAAAATGATTTAACAGAATCTAGTTTTAACTCTACGTTTAGCCATTTAGCCTTCGCTATCCCGGTAAGCAGAAAATCAGCCATCAGTTTTGGTATTATGCCTTATTCTGATCTTGGATATTCTTATAAAAATAGTGTTAAAATAGATACCCAATCTGTTAATCAGCTTTATGAAGGCGAAGGTGGTTTATCTAAAGCATATTTTGGTTACGGACATCGTTTTGGAGACCATTTAAGAATAGGTGGTAACGTTGAATATATTTTTGGAAACTTACAGACAACCAGGGCTACAGAGTATACCGCTGTAGGTTCAATTAATGCAAAGCTTCAAAATAAAAACAGCGTTGGTGGCCTAAATTATTCTTATGGAATTCAGTATGATTTTAATTTAGGGAGTAAAACACTGTTAACCTTAGGTTACTCTGGAAGCAGTTCTTCTAAAATTAATTCGCAGCAAAATTCTTATGCTATACAATATACCAGAGCAGCAGATGGTACAGAAAATGTGGCTTCTGATACTTTAAATGTAATTAGTGGGGCAAAATCTTCTTTGACATTGCCGTTATCACATAACTTTGGGATTTCACTACAACAAAATGATAAATGGTTAATTGGTGCTGATTTTAGAATGAGTAAATGGTCCGCAACCAGTATCAATAATGTTAATTCCGGTTTACAAGATAGCTGGGGTGCATCATTGGGTGGACAATGGACACCAGATTACACTTCATATAACAGCTATCTGAAACGGGTAGATTATCGTTTAGGTGTTAGCTATGATAAAACTTATATTAAAATCGGAAATCAGGATATTAAACAAATGGGTGCATCATTCGGCTTTGGCTTCCCCCTTCCAACAGCTAATGCAGGCTCGGCTTTCTACAAAATCAATTTTACTACAGAGATTGGCCAAAGAGGTACACTAACCAATAACCTGGTTAAGGAACAATATATTAATTTTCACCTTGGCTTCACGCTTAACGATACCTGGTTCCGTAGATACAGGGTAGATTAATGAAATTGCAAACATATTTTTTTGGTTTGATGCTGGGACTACCACTTTTTCTGGTAGCATGTGGAGAAGATGACCTAAAAAAAGCGAATGCTATATCTGCAAAAAAAATAACTTTTACCCGAGATCGTACAATTGGCGTGGAAATTATCTACAGTGATTCGGCCAGAGTTAAAGCAAGAGGGAAAGCACCCATCATGGATAAGGTTACGCCATCAACAGGTGTAGCTTATGAAGAGATGATTAAAGGTGTTAATATCGATTTCTTTAATCCTAAAGGAACCATTGATGGTAACCTGGTATGTGATTATGCCATCAGAAAAGATGAGATCAAGCAAACCATCTTCAGGAAAAATGTGGTAGTTAAAAATGATAAGGGTGATACCTTTTCCTCTGAAGAATTAATCTGGGATGAAGCAAAGAAGATTTTTTATTCTAACCAAAGGGTATATGTTAAAGGTGCTGATGGAAGTATTGGAGATGGAATAAATTTTAAGGCTCCTCAGGATTTCAGCACCTATGAGATGGAGACTGGCAGCGGGCAGTTAAATATGCAGGAAGGCGTAGCGCCGTAAATAATAGTTTTGAATGAGTGAATTTTGAATGAGAGAATACTGTTTTCGATTTGATTAAATTATATGCTATTCTATCATTCTATCCATCTCTCATTCCCTAATTAAGTAGTTCTATTTGCTTAAAAATTAAACACTTGATAAATAAAATTTTGTGTTTTCTTTTTTAAGGCAAATTTGTATCTTGCGCCCTCTTAAAAAAAACTAAATAAATTTATAAAGTACAATATGGGATTAATGACATTTTTGCGTAACCGTGCGGGCTATATCCTGGTCTTCGCCATTGGTTTTGCAATTGTTGCATTTTTAGTAGGTGATGCAATTAACGTGGGTAAGCCTTTCTGGTCAGCAAACCAAAAGGTAGTAGGTTCTGTAGATGGAAATGACATCAGTATAGATGATTTTCAACCAAAAGTAGATCAAAGTTTAAATCAATTCAAACAACAATACGGTGGAAGCGTAAATTCACAAATGACTGCAATGGCTGTAGATCAGGCCTGGAATGCTGAATTGGGAAAAGTATTGTTAACTAAAGAATATGACCGTTTAGGGCTTACTGTTTCTGAAGATGAGTTATTGGATTTGCTACAAGGTCAAAATCCGAGCCCATTGGTAAAACAATATTTTGCCAATCCTCAAACCGGACAATTGGATCGTGCTACTCTAATGAACTTTTTAAAATCAAAAGAGCCACAGGCATTGCAACAATCTAATCTTTTACAGCAAGAAATTACCAATCAGGCTTTGCAGACTAAATATTCCAATTTAATCCGCAATTCTGTTTATGTAACTTCACTTGAAGCAACAGATGAATATACTAACCGGAATAAACTGGCTAACTTTAAATATGTAAGCCTTGATTATACCAGCATTCCAGATGCATCTGTAAAATTAACGGATGGTGATTACACGGAATATTATGATCAGAACAAAGCACGATTCAATAATCCACAGGAAAGCCGTTCTTTTGAATATGTTTCCTTTAACATCAATCCAACCGCGGGTGATTCAGCAGCTGTTAAATCACAAATAGATAAAATTGCAGCAGATTTTAAAGTAGCTAAAAATGATTCTCTTTTTGCTGCGATCAACTCAGAAGTTAAAGTTCCTTATACTTATTTAACAAAAGGTAAATTAGATCCGGCAGTAGACTCAGCGGTTTTTGCACTGCCAGCAGGAAGTTATTATGGACCTGTTTTATCAAACAATTCTTATAAGCTAGTGAAAGTTGTTGATACCCGTTTCTCTCCAGATTCGGTTAAAGCCAGCCACATTTTACTTGATCCGGCAAAAATGGGTGGAGAAGATAAAGCTATTAAATTGGCAGACTCTTTAAAAGGCTTAATTCTAAAAGGGGGTAACTTTGCACAATTGGCGCAAACCTATAGTGTTGATGGTTCTAAAGATAAAGGTGGAGAATTAGGTACATTTGCACGTGGTGCAATGGTTCCTGAATTTGAGAATGCTGTATTTGAAGGAAAAGCAGGTGACATTAAAGTAGTTAAATCACAGTTTGGTGTACATGTTATTAAAATTGAGAAGCAAATTGGTTCATCAAAAGTGGCTAAACTGGCTTACATAGAGAAAGCTTTAGCTCCAAGTAGTAAAACACAGGCTGCAGCTTACAAAGCAGCAAGTAGTTTCTTAAATGATGTTAAAGGAAAAGACTTTTCTAAATACGCAAAGGAAAAGGGGTTGAAATTGGCAGTTGCTGATAAAATTACAGCTACTCAAGGTTTTGCACCTGGATTAGATAATCCACGTAAATTAATTCAAGATGCTTATGCTGCTGATCAAGGTGATGTATTGCCTCAAATCTATACCATGGCCAATGCTTATGTAATTGCTCATCTAACTGATGTTAAGCCAAAAGGTATTTTAACTTTAGATCAGGTTAAAAAAGAAATTGAGCCAATGGTTCGCAACGCAGTGAAGGCTAAAATGTTGAAGGATAAATTCAATAGTGCTGGTAAAGCAAGCTTAGCTCAAATTGCTTCTAAGGTAGCTCGTCCAGTTAATCCGGTTCAAAATATAGTTTTCGCAAACCCGATTCTTCCTGGTATTGCGCAAGAAAATAAATTAGTGGGTAGTGTATTTGGTTCTCAGCCAGGTAAAGTTTCTGCTCCGGTAGATGGCGAACGTGGTGTTTATGTGTTTTCAGTAGACGGATTTACCAATCCGGCACCCATTGCAAACATGTTCAAACAAAAAGAAGGAATGTTAATGAGTTTAGGACAGCGTTCTTTACAATCAGCTTTCCAGGCCTTACAAGATAATGCGAAGATAAAAGACAATCGTGTGAAATTCTATTAATTAGAAATTACGTAGTTTTGTAACCGTTCCGTAGTATATTCGGAACGGTTTTTTTATTTAGTGCCATGGAGATACAAGAGAACATTATCAACAAAGTAGCCAATAGCGGATTAATCACCCTCAACCTGGAAGATTTTTATCACTCAGGTGAGCGGGTTATCTATGATATTAAGGAAAATCTTTTTCATGGATTAATGTTAAGGGAAAAGGATTTCAGGGCATTTATAAAAGACCATGACTGGGCGCAATATCAAGATAAAAATGTCGGCATTATTTGTTCTGCTGATGCGATTGTTCCTACCTGGGCTTATATGTTACTGGCTAATAAAATGAGTCCTTATGCGCATGAAGTTGTTTTTGGTGGTATTGAGACCCTTGAAGCGGTGCTGATGACTAAAGCATTATCAAAAATCAACACTGCAGATTATGCGAACGAGCGTGTAGTGATTAAAGGTTGCGGCGATATAGACATTCCGGTGTCTGCATATGTTGAGATTACCAATTTATTAACACCAATCGTGAAAAGTATCATGTTTGGTGAACCTTGCTCTACCGTTCCGGTATTTAAAAGAAAAGATTAAATTGGTTTGCTTTTTGTATATCTTTCATCAGGATTGGATATTTTAAGGTGATCGTTAATGAACTCACCTCTACACACAAGCAAATGAGAAAGATATTTTTAACTTTTATAGGCATTATTGCAACAATAGTTACCCAGGCCCAACAGCTACCCTTAAAAAAAGAGGCTGTTTTTCAGGATGGGGAGGTATTACAGTATCGACTTCGGTATGGATTTATCACTGCTGCAGAAGCAACAATTAAGGTAACTAATTCAGATTTAAAATTTGATAATAAGCCAACATACCGGTTATCGGTTGATGCACAAACTTCTGGTACTTTTGATGTTTTTTATAAGATCAGGGATCGTTATGATTCCTATATTGATAAAACAGATTTGCTTCCTTACTTCTACCAGGAAAATATCAGGGAGGCCAGTTATAAAAGACAGGATAAAGCAAGATTCAATCAGGATGGAAAGAAAGTGGTTTCTAACCGGGGAACGTTTAACACTCCTACAACCCAGACTTTCGACCTGGTGTCTGCCTATTATTTTGCCAGAAGTTTAGATATTAGTAAAATGAAGGTAGGCGATACCTTCAAGCTCAATTACTTTTTGCAGGATGAAATCTCTGCACTGGAAATAGAATATGTAGGTAAGGAAACGATCAAAAGTAAATTAGGGAATATACGATGCCTTAAATTTAGCCCATCCATTAAACCTGGCCGTATTTTTAAAAAGGATAGTCGTCTATATCTATGGGTAACAGATGATGGGAATCGTGTTCCGGTAAAAGCACAGGTAGAAATATTGGTTGGCGCCGTAACCATGGAATTAAAATCAGCCGCAGGTTTAAAATATGCCCTGGCAAAAGAATAATGATGATAGAAGTTGAACAGGTGCTGGTGCACGAAGATGTATTAGGAGAGAATTTTGTTTGTAATTTAAGCAAATGTAAAGGGATTTGTTGTGTAGAAGGTGATTCCGGAGCCCCATTGGATCAGGAGGAGACGGCTATTTTAGCAGAAATATATCCAAAGATCAAACATCTATTAAATGAAAAGGGCATCAGGGCTATTGAGGAACAAGGCACTCATGTGGTGGATGAGGATGGAGATCTGACCACCCCTTGTGTAGATAAAAATAAAGAATGTGCCTATGTGCTCTTTGAAAACGGCATTACCAAGTGTGCCATTGAAAAAGCATATGAGGAAGGTATTGTCGATTGGCAAAAACCGATATCCTGTCACCTTTACCCTATCCGCATTACTAAATACCCGGAATTTGATGTGTTAAATTACGATCGCTGGCATATCTGTCATGACGCCTGTACTTTTGGAAGAGAACTAAAAATTCCGGTTTATAGTTTTTTGAAAGGGCCACTGATTAGAAAATATGGAGAAGAGTGGTACAAAGAACTGGAGAGCTCTGTTGCTGCGATGTAACCTATTTTTTGTAATCTAAAACCTAGTGGAAAAGCAGAAAAATTTATTGTAGTTTAAATTGTGATGCATGCATCATATATGCCTTAACATGCAACCATCATGCAATAGGACAGCCATAGGACACGGCCAGGATGCCCAGCTGAATGCCATTCTTTTGCTTATTGGAACTTGTCGGTGCGCTTTCTATTTTATGCAAGTTCTGATCAAGCATTCACTTCAAATTCTAACGATATTTACTGTCAAAATCAAAATGCGCATCTACTTAAATTGTTTATTTGTAATAACTATGTTATTTTAGCCGATTGAAAACAAATATTAAACTGTGAAAAAAATTCTAATCACTGGTGGGGCAGGCTTTATAGGCTCTCATGTAGTACGTCGATTTGTTCAAAATTATCCAGATTATCAAATTGTAAACCTGGATAAACTTACCTACGCAGGTAACCTGGCCAATTTAACTGATATCGAAAATGAGCCTAATTATCGTTTTGTAAAAGAAGACATCACTGATGCCGTTGCGATGAGCGATTTATTCGGGAAAGAAAATTTTGATGCCGTTATTCACCTGGCAGCCGAAAGTCATGTAGATCGCTCTATTACAGATCCAACCGCTTTTGTAATGACCAATGTTATTGGAACAGTTAATTTGCTTAATGCTGCACGTGAACACTGGAAAGGTGAGTACGATCAAAAACGCTTTTATCATGTAAGTACTGATGAGGTATATGGTGCTTTGGGCGAAGAAGGGATGTTTACCGAAACTACTGCTTATGATCCACATAGTCCATATTCAGCTTCAAAGGCTAGTTCTGATCATTTTGTTCGGGCTTATCATGATACCTATGGAATGGATTGTGTGATTTCCAATTGCTCAAATAATTATGGTTCACACCACTTTCCAGAAAAATTAATTCCGCTGGCTATCAATAATATTAAAAATAATAAACCAGTGCCTGTATATGGTAAAGGCGAAAATGTGCGTGACTGGCTTTGGGTGGAAGATCATGCCAGGGCTATTGATGTCATTTTTCACCAGTCTAAAACCGGCGATACTTATAACATTGGTGGCCATAACGAATGGAAAAATATTGATCTGATCCATTTGCTTTGTGAAATTATGGATGAGAAATTAGGTCGTGAAAAAGGCGAATCAGCGAAGCTGATTACTTATGTTACTGATCGTGCCGGCCATGATTTACGTTATGCTATTGATTCTACTAAACTTCAAAAGCAGCTAGATTGGGTGCCGAGTTTACAATTTGAAGAAGGCTTAGCGAAAACGGTTGACTGGTACCTTCAGAATGAAGCGTGGCTAAACAATGTCACTTCCGGAAATTATCAGTCTTATTACGATAAGCAATACAGCGAAAAATAATGGAAATTGAGCAAACAGGATTAAAAGACTGTATCATCATTAAACCCAGGGTTTTTGATGACCCCAGGGGATATTTCTTTGAAAGTTTTAATAAACAAACCTTTGAGGACATGACTGGTTTATCTGGCGAATTTGTTCAGGACAATCAATCTTATTCTTCTTATGGTGTTATTCGCGGTTTACATGCCCAAACGGGTGCATTTGCTCAAGCCAAACTGGTGCGGGTAACAAAAGGGGAAGTATTGGATGTAGCTGTTGATGCCCGTCCGGGTTCACCTACTTATGGCCAGCATGTGGCTGTGCGTTTGAGTGCAGAAAATAAGTTGCAATTGTATATTCCCAGAGGTTTTGTGCATGGTTTCTCCGTATTAAGTGAAACTGCTGAATTTCTCTATAAATGTGATAACTTTTTTAATAAAGCCTCAGAAACGGGCGTAATCTATAATGATGCTGATTTAAACATTGACTGGATGATTCCTCAGGATCAGCAGTCTGTTTCAGAAAAGGATCTTTTGTTAAAAACTTTTGCTGAATTGCATCATGGATAAAATATTAGTTATTGGTGCTGGCGGCCAACTTGGGCAATGCCTGAAAACGGTAGCTTCCAGACGTGGCCTTACCGAAATTGTATTTCCATCTGAAACTGATGCGAATATCCTAAACCAGGATGGCCTTCAGGCTTTGCTATCAAAAGAACAGCCTGCTTTTGTGATCAACTGTGCGGCCTATACTGCCGTAGATAAAGCAGAAGATGAGGTGGACCTGGCGAAAGCTGTAAATGAAACCGGTGCGGCTAACCTGGCTATTGCCTGTGCAGCTCATGGATCAACCCTGATTCACGTTTCTACCGATTTTGTATTTGAGGGAAATGAGGTCAAACTTCTTTTAGAGGATGATATTGCCCAACCCATTAATGTTTACGGACAAACTAAACTTGATGGAGAAAAAGCTGTTATTGCGTTATTAAAGTCTCATTTTATTCTCCGTACCAGCTGGTTATATTCAGAATATGCCAATAATTTTGTTAAAACCATGTTAAAGCTGGGTGCAGATCGTGATGAATTAAATATTATTGCTGATCAGGTAGGTACACCAACCTATGCCATTGATTTAGCCAATGCTATTTTTGATATTATTGAATCTGATTCTGAGGCTTATGGAATTTACCATTATAGCAATGAGGGTGTAACGTCCTGGTTTGATTTTGCAAGCGCAATTTTCGAGATCAGTGAGACAACTGTTAAAGTAAATCCTATTCCAGGATCTGCTTATCCAACAAAAGCCACGAGGCCAGCATTTTCGGTAATGGATAAAAGCAAAATAAAAAATACCTTTAACTTAACTATTCCTTACTGGAGAAATAGTTTAGTGGCATGTATTCAGAAATTAAAAGAAAATAATCATTAGCTATTGAGCGTTCATAAGTAAATCAAAATTCAAATATGAAAGGTATAATTCTTGCTGGCGGAAGCGGTACCCGCTTACACCCCCTTACACTTGCTTGTAGCAAACAAATGATGCCGGTTTATGATAAGCCCATGATTTATTACCCACTGTCTACCTTAATGTTGGCCGGGATTAAAGAAATTCTTATTATTTCTACACCACATGATCTGCCTAACTTTGAAAAATTGTTAGGCGATGGATCTGCTATTGGATGTAAACTGAGTTATGCGGTACAAGCCGAGCCTAACGGATTGGCGCAGGCTTTTGTAATTGGCGAAGGATTTATTGGTACTGATAAGGTTGCACTTGTATTGGGCGATAATATCTTCCATGGTGATGGAATGGCCAAATTACTGCAAGCCAGTTCAGACCCTGATGGAGGCGTTGTTTTTGCTTATCAGGTATCTGATCCTGAACGCTATGGCGTGGTAGAATTTGATGCGGATAAAAAGGCCATTTCTATTGAAGAAAAACCTGTTTCTCCAAAATCTGATTATGCGGTTCCTGGTTTATACTTCTACGATAATGAGGTAGTTGAAATTGCTAAAAATATTAAACCTTCACCTCGTGGGGAATATGAAATTACCGATATCAACCGCATTTATCTGGAACGTGGCAAACTAAAGGTAGGTGTTTTAAGCCGTGGTACGGCCTGGTTAGATACCGGTACGTTTACTTCCTTAATGCAGGCGGGTCAGTTTGTGCAGATTATCGAAGAACGCCAGGGTTTAAAGATTGGCTGTATTGAAGAAATTGCCTATCGCATGGGATTTATAGATGCTGAACAGTTAAAAACAATCGCAACACCATTGGTAAAAAGCGGATATGGTTCTTATCTTTTGAAGCAAATCAAATAAATTGATAGTACAAAGCTATCCAAGCTTTATAGAATATTAGAATACCAAACGAGCCCGGATAGATCCGGGCTCGTTTGGTATAGGTTAATCCTATCTGTATTGCTTAAGATTTCAGAATCAGAAATTATGCCATATCTTTGGCCCGATCATAAAATTTATGGATACCAAAAAAGATATTGCCATCATTGGCCTGGGTTATGTTGGCTTGCCTTTAGCTGTAGAGTTTGCCAAACACTTTCGTGTGATTGGGTTTGATATCAATGAAAACAGGGTGAAAAGTCTTGGTGATTTAGTGGATCTTACTCATGAGGCCAACCTTCCTGATCTTGCGCAGGTACTGGCGCTTAATGAGGAAGAGAAAGGCTTAAGATTAAGTTCTAATCTTAGCGATCTTGCCTCTTGCGGCATTTATATTGTTACGGTGCCCACACCGATAGATCACCTGAAAAGGCCAGATCTTCAACCCTTGCTGAAAGCCAGTGAAATGATTGGCTCCATTTTAAAGAAGGGAGATGTGGTGATCTATGAATCAACTGTATATCCGGGTTGTACAGAAGAAGACTGTGTGCCAGTGCTTGAGCAGGTTTCGGGACTGCGATATAACCAGGATTTCTTTTGTGGTTACTCGCCTGAACGCATTAATCCGGGCGACAAAATTAATACCCTGACTAAAATTAAAAAGGTTACTTCTGGTTCTACACCGGAGATTGCCAAAGCGGTTGATGCACTTTATGCGACCATTATTACTGCAGGCACCCATCTGGCACCTAGTATTAAAGTGGCAGAAGCATCCAAAGCTATTGAAAACGCACAACGTGATGTGAACATCTCCTTTGTTAATGAACTGGCACTGATTTTTGACCGGATGGAAATTGATACTTCTGATGTGCTTGCTGCTGCAGCCACCAAATGGAATTTCCTGAACTACAAGCCTGGATTAGTTGGCGGGCATTGTATCGGAGTGGATCCCTATTATCTGGCTCATAAATCAGAGGCATTGGGTTATAAACCAGAAGTCATTTTATCGGGAAGGCGCGTGAATGATAATATGGGGATGTTTGTCGCCAATAAAATCATCAAAATGCTGGTGGCCCGTAACAAGCAGATCCAGGGTGCTAAAGTTTTAATCCTTGGATTTACCTTTAAAGAAAATTGCCCTGATACCCGAAATACGAAAGTGATCGACATTTATAAGGAACTCCAATCATTCAGTATTCAGGCCGATATTCATGATCCATGGGCTAATCAAGAAGAAGTAAAGCTAGAATATGGTATTGATTTGATTGCTGAAGATGATTTTATCCAATATGATGCCGTCATTTTAGCCGTAGCACATTACGCCTTCCAGGAAATTAACTTCAAATTATGGAAAACTCAGGGGTCCATCATTTTTGATACGAAATCTTTTATCAATCGAGAAGCTGTAGATGCAAGGTTGTAAAGATTTTTAATGAAATAATAAAACATTCTGTTTGATTTTTCGTTTCCAATTTAGTTTATCTCTTTATTATGATTACGAAAATTGAAATTCTTGGCATTGCTGCCGTAGTTTTTTCTAATTTAATCGCTTATCTCGCCCTTAGACGTTTAAAAGAAAATGAAAAGCGTAAAAAACGCAATAGATTTAACAGGCAAAATTCACTCACTTAAATCTTCCATTCTCTTGTATTTTTTTGAGGAAACTGAGCTAAAATCATCTGATGGAAAATCTTATCATGTATTTAACTCTTGTTTTCTAAAAGCCAAAGGGTGTTATCAATCAAATGAATTATTCAGTATGTTTGCAATTTAATAATTAGATAAGTTATGAAAGTTGCTTTAATCACGGGTGTGACTGGACAGGATGGTGCGTATCTTGCAGAATTTTTGCTTAAAAAAGGGTATTTTGTGCATGGCATCAAAAGACGTGCCTCCTCCTTTAATACTGATCGCATTGATCACCTTTACCAGGATCAGCATGAAAGTAATGTACGTTTCAAATTACATTATGGTGATTTAACTGACTCCACGAATCTGATTAGAATTGTACAGGAGGTACAACCAGATGAAATTTATAATCTTGCGGCCATGAGTCATGTGCAGGTGAGTTTTGAAATGCCTGAATATACGGCAAATGCGGATGGTCTTGGAACTTTACGTTTGCTTGAGGCTGTGAGGATATTGGGTTTAACTGAAAAAACAAAAATTTATCAGGCTTCTACTTCTGAGCTTTATGGATTGGTGCAAGCCGTTCCGCAAAGCGAAACTACCCCTTTCTATCCGCGCTCACCTTATGCTGCTGCGAAAATGTATGCCTATTGGATTACGGTAAATTATCGTGAAGCTTATCAGATGTTTGCCTGCAATGGTATTTTGTTTAATCATGAAAGCCCTTTGCGTGGAGAAACTTTTGTGACCAGGAAAATTACCAGGGCGGCCTGTAAAATTGCCCTGGGTTTACAGCACTGCCTATATTTAGGTAATCTTTCTGCACAAAGAGATTGGGGGCATGCGAAGGATTATATTGAAGCCATGTGGTTAATTCTGCAACAAGAGCAGGCAGAAGATTTTGTAATTGCCACTGGGGTGACCACTACGGTACGTGATTTCGTGAGAATGAGCTTTGCAGAATTGGGCATTGAAATTGAATTCTCAGGAAAGGATGAGCATGAAAAAGGAGTCATTATTGATATTGATGAAACTGTGGTCCGAAGTTTAGGTTTAAACGGAGAATTTTTAAAACCCGGTCAAACCGTTGTTCGGGTAGATGCGAAGTATTTCAGGCCTACAGAAGTAGATCTATTATTAGGTGATCCCACTAAATCAAAAACCAAATTGGGCTGGACACCTCGATATGATTTGCCATTATTGGTGAAAGACATGATCACATCTGACCTCAATTTAATGAAAAAGGATGAATACCTTAAACAAGGCGGTTATAAAACACTTAATTATTTCGAATAATCGGAAATAGGATAGGGTTTTTATAGTGTACCATGCTTCAGGATATTTTAGTGGTAAACGGTTGATTCAAAATAATATAGAATAGTGAATTTATAGAATTAAATTCTTTTATGTATTTTTATTTGGAGAATTTAAACTTAATCAATCTTTCTACAAAAGAATTTAAAAGATTAAGGCGACTAAGTTTAAAATAGGGGTTATATCACTTCTTAAATTATAATTTTAACAACAATTTCAGTATTCTGATAAAATGTTTAACTTTTTTAGCAAAAAAAATAAAATTACTGATATTTCCTGGTTGGGAATAGACATGCATTCGCACATTCTTCCAGGCATTGATGATGGTTCGCCTGATGTGGCCACTTCATTGAGGTTTGTGAAAGCCCTGGAGGAGTTGGGTTTCGATCAATTGATTGCGACCCCGCATATTTTTAAGGAATTATATCCGAATACGAAACTGAGCATAGATCAGGCCCGATTTGCTTTGCAACTGGCCATGGATGAGGCAAAGGTTACGCTGAGACTGGATTCGGGCGCAGAATATATGATCGATCAGGATTTTGATCTGGAAGCAGAAATGTGCCCTATTCAACAAAAGTTTCTTTTGATTGAAATGTCTTATCTTAATGAAAGTCCGAATATCAGTCAGCGGGTTTTTGATGTAGAAATTAAGGGATACCGCCCTATTTTAGCCCATCCAGAACGCTATACTTTCTATTTTAAAGACAAAACACGTTTAAATCGCTTTAAAGAAAAAGGATGTTTGCTTCAGCTTAACCTATTGTCTATTGTGGGTTATTATGGTAAAGAAGTTAAACAACTGGCCGAATATCTGTTAAAAGAAAACATGTATGACCTTGCCGGAACAGACTTGCACCATGATAAACATTTGAATACTTTAACGGAAGCCGTTCAAAGCGGAAAGCTTTATGATTTATTAGGTCATTATGGGTTTAAAAACAAAGAATTGTTTGGCGAGGCAATGCCTCAGATCCTTTAGCGTTATTAACTATTAACCGCTATAGGTTTCGCAATCGCATCAACAAGTGTTAATGTTGAGATGCTTTCCTGTGCAATCAAATAATTTTGTATTTTTGGGGTAACATTGCATATCAATATGATGAAAATTTGTGTGAATGATTAAAAGAACATTCGCACGGGTTTTCATAAACAACCTACACATGAAGTTTAAAAATTTACTTAAGGCAACTTTAATTCTTATTGCCTTTCTCTTTTCTCCCTCCTTATATGCTCAAACCAATTATGCCGATGTAAAGGTTGATGAACTGAGTGATGCCAAAATCAGGGAGTTGATGCAAAGGGCCGAATCTATCGGATATAATGATGCCCAGCTGGAGCAGCTTGCATTGGCACAAGGTATGCCGCAAACGGAAATTGAAAAATTGCGTTTAAGGGTTGATAAAATCAGAAAGCAAGATGGAACAGGGACAACCAATACCAATACCACCACAGGTCAGGCTGTGGCTAAGCCTTTTGTGGATGTTGAACGGACGAGGGTAAATAGTTCCCAAAGTAAGATTGATTCTTTAAAAAAAATTAATTCTGCTTTATCTGCGCAGGCTATAGCTAGTGCAGATGAGCTTAATAACCTTAAAATATTTGGTGAAGAGCTTTTTGGTTCAGGTACACAAACGTTTGAACCTAATTTAAGAATGGCTACTCCAAAGAGTTATGTAGTGGGGCCAGATGATGAATTATTGATTGATATTACTGGTGATAATGAAGTGAGTTATAAATCAAAAGTGAGTCCGGATGGAACTATAAAAGTTCAATACGTTGGGCTTATTTCTGTTGCAGGTTTAAACATTGAACAGGCCACTTCTAAAATAAAATCATCCCTTTCGAGCACTTATCCTGCTATTAAATCAGGCAGAACTTCTGTATCCATCACACTTGGAAATATCAAAAGCATCACCATAACTGTTGTAGGCGAAGCTGTAAAGCCAGGTTCTTATACGGTATCTTCGCTATCTTCCTTGTTTAATATATTAAGTAGTGCTGGTGGCCCTAATAAAAACGGAACTTACCGGAATATTCAGGTTATCCGAAATAATAAAGTCATTTATGCTGTTGATATTTACGACTTCCTGTTAAATGGCATTCAAAAAGGTAATATTCGTTTACAGGATCAGGACGTGATCAATATCCCAGTTTATCAAAAACGAATCGCCCTATCCGGTAGAGTAAAACGCCCGGCTTATTTTGAAATTAAAGATACTGAAACCCTTGCGGATGCGTTACGTTTTGCAGGTGGTTTTTCTAATGATGCCTATTCAGCTCAAATTAAAGTGCTCCAAAATACCAATAGGGAGCGGAAGATAATAGATGTTCCTGAAGCTGACTTTAAAACTTATCAACCTAAAAATGGAGATAAGTTTATTGTGGAAAAAATTCTTGACCGCTTTGCCAACCGGGTTGAAATTGAAGGCGCTGTTTTTCGCCCTGGGCAATACGAACTGGATGATCAACTGACGCTTAAAAGTCTGATCCAAAAAGCAGATGGTATTAAGGAAGATGCCTTCTTAAACAGGGGTTATATTTCGAGATTAAATGCCGATAACAGTCTGGCATTGGTATCTTTCGATTTAGGTAAGATTTTAGCGGGTACAGATCCTGATATTAAATTGCAGCGAGAAGATAGGGTAAGTATCAAATCGATATTTGAGTTACGTGAAGAATTCAGGGTAACCATTCAGGGTGAAGTGAGACAGCCTGGAACATTTGCCTATGCTGAAGGTATGAATCTCGAATCTTTAATTCAAATGGCTGGTGGTTTTAGGGAAAGTGCTACACCCAACAGAATTGAAATCTCCAGAAGGATTAAAAATAGCGATGCCATGTCTGTATCTGCACAAACTGCAGAGGTATTTACCGTTAAGGTAGACCCGGATTTAAAATTGCAGGATCAGGATTTTACTTTGAAACCATTTGATATTGTTTCCATCAGAAGTTCGGAAAGTTATCATACGCAACGTCAGATTAAAATTGAAGGTGAAGTGTTATATCCGGGTATTTATACCATTACCAAAAAAGATGAAAGGATTTCGGATATTATTAAAAGAGCGGGAGGATTAAGTCCTTTGGCTTATGTGGAAGGTGCATCCTTGAGGCGCAATGGCAAAGGAGATTTGCGCATGGATAGTTTGGAAACGAGAAGAGAAGAAAGGGAGAAACTACTGAATCTACAACGCTTAAAACAATCGGGTGCCAGAGATACCACCAGTTTGGATAAAGACCTCGAAATATTAAGAAGTGATCTGGTAGGGATCGACCTTAAAAAAATTATGAATAAGCCGTTATCCAGAAATGACTTAATTGTAGAAAACGGCGATGTAATCAGGGTACCCAAAGAACTTCAAACGGTTAGGGTAACAGGTGAAGTTTTGAAACCAAACAGCATTGTTTACACCAAAGGTAAAAGTTTTACAGGCTACATTAGCGGCTCTGGTGGCTTTAGCTATAATGCCTATAAAAAAGGCGCATTTATTGTGTATTCAAATGGATCAGTTGCGGCAAACCGGAAATTTCTATTTTTCAATAATTTCCCACAGGTAAAGCCTGGCTCTGAGATTTTTGTGCCTAAAAGAGCAGAACGTGAGAAGCTTAATGCGGCCACGTTTATTGGAATATCAACGGGTATAGCCTCACTGGCTGCCATTATTGTCAGTTTATTACGTTAAGCCATGTCTGAAACCAATCATAAAGAAGTTACACTGAAGGAGTTAGCCATTAAAACGAATGAGTGGTTATCTTATCTCCGGTCGAAATGGTTCATCATCCTGATCGGTTGCTTATGCGGCGTTGTTTTGGGGTACCTTTATGCCACTTATAAAAAGCCCAAGTATGTAGCAGCAAGTACTTTTGCATTGGAAGATGCCAACGGAGGTGGAAGCCTCGGGCAGATGGCCGGACTGGCCTCAATGGTGGGTATCGAGATTGGTTCCTCTGGCAATGGTGGGGTATTTCAGGGTGATAATTTAATTGAATTGTATAAATCAAGAAATATGATTCAAAAGTCGCTTTTAACCGAAGTGGATTTTAACGGGAAAAAGCAGTTGTTAATTGATCGTTATCTTGAATTTAATAACCTGAAGGCAAAATGGGCTGAACATCCTATTTTAAAAAACATCAATTTTAAGGTTAATAAAAATGAAAAGTTAAACCGGGCTCAGGACAGTATACTTGGTGAAGTGGTGAAAGAAATTGGTAAGAATAATTTGGTGGTAACCAAACCAGATAAAAAACTAAGTATTTTAAAGGTTCAGGTTACTTCTAAAGATGAGTTATTTTCGAAGGCATTTGATGATGAGATTGTGAAAAATGTGAATGAGTTTTATGTGCAGACCAAAACAAAAAAATCATTGCAGAACGTTGCCATTCTTCAGCATCAAACAGATTCTGTTAAGCGTGAATTAAATGGTGCGCTGGCTGGTATGGCTTCCTTAACAGATGCCAATCCCAATCCTAATCCAGCCAGACAGATATTGAAAGTGCCTTCTCAGCGGAGACAGGTGGATGCACAAGCCAATACGGCAATTCTGACGGAACTGGTGAAAAACCTGGAGATGTCTAAAGTATCGCAACGCAAAGAAATGCCATTGATTCAAATGATCGATGCACCGGTTTTACCCTTAACCAGATTGGCTACGACAAAAACCCAGGGGATGGTTACTGGTTTTTTTCTGGCCGGATTTTTAATGTCGGTCATGTTATTGGTCAGACGGGGATTTTTATTGATGATTAAATAGTGCATGTCGGGCTTAAAGAAAAATATTGTCTTTAATACACTCTTATCCGTTTCTCAAATCTTATTTCCGCTGGTTACCTTCCCTTATGCGTCACGCATATTAGGGCCTGAAGGCATGGGTGCTGTTAACTTTGCTGATAACTTTATTACCTATTTTCTAATTTTCTCTGCACTGGGTATTCCTTTATACGGGGTGAGGGAAATTGCAAAAGTAAAAAATGATTCGATTGCGCTTGGAAAAGTGTATTCTGAACTTATTTTTATTCATTTGGTTACCTCGCTGATTTCTATTTTGATTCTACTGGGGATCAGCTTATCCAGCAATAAGCTGTTTGCCAATTTTGAGCTTTATCAAATTGGAATGGCCATTTTATTGGGGAATGTTTTTATTGCAGAATGGTTTTTTCAAGGGATAGAAAAATTTAAATATATTGCTATCAGAACAGTGGTAATCCGTTTGTTTACCATTCTATTGCTATTTGCTTTGGTGCATTCAGTTGCTGACCGGAATACCTATTACGCCTTAAATTTGGTTGCTACGGTACTTGCTGCTGCGACCAATATGTATTCGGTTAGTAAGCTGGTTAAGATTTCTTTTAAAGACCTCAAGCTCAAACATCACCTGAAACCGCTTTTTATTATTTTCTCTAATAGCATCATTACCACCATCTACCTGGTTTTTGATACCATTATTCTTGGCTTTTTAACCAGTGATGTGTATGTAGGTTATTATTCAGCCTCCATGCGTATTAGTAAAATTTCTTTAGCAGTTATTGGTGTTTTATCAGCTGTATTGTTGCCCAGGCTTACTGTAGCTTTCAAAGAGGAAAACTGGACAACGGCCAGGTTACTCTTACATAAATCCATCAACTTCGTAGTGTTTTTAAGTATCCCCATTGCCATGGGTACTTATTGTTTATCAGCAGAAATCATCCGCTTATTTGCCGGTGAGAAATATTCGCCCGCCGTAAGCTCCCTGCAAATCTTATGTTTCATTGTGGTGTTTGTGGGGATGGCGCAGGTTTTTGCCCATCAAATTTTGCTGCCCCTGCACCAGGAACGGAAGATTTTGTATGCTTCATTATTTGGTGTTTTTGTCAGTTTGGGTTTAAATTTTTTACTCATTCCAATCTACAAGCAAAATGGTGCGGCTATTAGTTCACTGGCTACTGAATTTAGTGTAACCCTGCTCTTATTCTTCTTCTCGTTTAAGCTGTTCCGCGTAAAATTTCCTATTTTAGAAACTTTACAGGCCATCGTTACTTCTGCATCTTTTTTTCTTATTAAGATGCTGGTGTTAAAAATAAGTGCTGTGCCCATTGTGGTGGTTGTCATTACCGTTTTGCTATCTGGTTTGGTTTATCTTGCCATGCAGGTATGGGTATGGAAAAATAAAAATGTATTAGAAGTATTGGCAGGCTTTGGACCTTTAAAATTTCTACAAAAAATTTAGTTATGAAAGCTTGCGTGGTTATTCCGGTATATACAGATGAGATTCGTTTATTTGAACAGATTTCTATGGATCAGTGTTTCCGGATGCTGGGTAATCATGATATTTATTTTATTGTACCTAAAAGGTTAGAAGGCTTTATTCAGCATCATGATTATGTTCTTAGCCACCAGGCCCGGTATAAAACTTTTGAGGATCATTTTTTTGCTGATATTCCGGCATATAACCGTTTAATGAAATACGATGGTTTATATGCCAGTTTTTTAGCTTATGATTTTATGCTGATCCATCAGTTGGATGCCTTTGTGTTTAGAGATGAACTGATGGCATGGTGTAAAAAGGGATATGATAATATCGGGGCACCATTGTTTGAAGGACATGATTTCGCCAAACCAGATAGTCCACTGGTGAGTTTAGGTAACGGAGGTTTTTGCCTTCGGAATGTGAAGAAATGTTATGAAGTGGTGAGCAGGTTCAGGAAACTGAAGTTTACCCGGACTTTTGATGATGCCAACCGGCCATTTTATATTAATGTATACCGTTATATTAAACACCAGATGGTTTATATTTATTCTGGTTATCCTTTTCAGCCCATTATTAATGAAGATCTTTTCTGGTCAGAAGTTATTCCTCATAATTTCCCTGATTTTAAATTACCGGAAATTAATGAAGCCATGAAATTCAGCTTTGAAGTTAATCCAGAAGTGTTATTTGAAATGAATCACCATGAATTGCCTTTTGGCTGTCATGCCTGGTGGAAGTACAATTTAGGTTTCTGGCAAAAACATATTAACACCTTCGGGTATCACATTAACGTAGACTAAAGTTTATAAAAATTTGCACATTTGTAATCTATGGGAATAAAACTTCGCTTGTTGCAATCCAATGATGAGGAATACTTTCTTGATTGTATTGATGAATTATATCGTACAATAGAGCAGGCTCCCTCTAATTTTGATACCAGGCGGATTATGGTTAAACATTCCCGGTTTAAATCTTTTCTGGTTAGAAAACTCACGTTATACCCCTCTTTATTTAAAATACGATTAAAATTTGGTGATGGGGCTGCTGTGAATTTTGTTTCCATGATTAGTGGTGATTTCAGGTTGTTGATACCCTATGCTTTCACTACCCAGTTAAATTTCGTTTACATGTATGATGTTTGGCCAAGGTTTCACCGCTGGATTTTCCCGCTTCTGGATTTTTTCAACGTGCGGTATGTATTCTTTTCTTCCAAACAGGTGCTCGAAAATTTCAACCAAAAATATCCTAAAGTGAAGTGCAGGGCGCTCTGGCTTCCTGAAGCCTTATCGGTTCAGGATTATCATTTCAAGGCCTTTAGTGAGAAAGATATTGATGTGCTTGAATTCGGCAGAATGTATGATGCCTATCACGATCAGATCGCTGGACCATTGGCACTAAATGGAAAGCATCATGTTTACCGAAAGCCAGGGATGAAATTGCTTTTTCCTGATAAGCCGAGTTTTTCTGCAGCATTGGCGGCTGCTAAAATTGTGATCTGTGTACCGTCTAATATCACCCATCCAAAACGTGCAGAATACATTTCTTCCATGACTTTAAGGTATTTGCAGGCCATGGCGGCTAAGTGTTTGATTGTTGGTGTTCTGCCTTCTGACATGGAAGAATTATTTGGCTATTCTCCAATTGTAGAAATTGAAATGGATCGTGCAGGAGACCAGATTATTGATATTTTAGCCCATTATGAAGATTATCATGACCTGATTGAACGGAATTATCTTCATGTAATCCGCCACCATCAGTGGGAAAATCGTTGGCAGGTGATTCAAGAAAAAATACAGGAAGCCTTATGATCAAACCTTTGGTGAGTATCATCATACCCACTTTCAATTATGGGCATCTGATTTTAGAAACGCTGGAAAGTGTGATTATGCAACGTTATGATCATTGGGAATGTATCATTGTTGATGATGGCTCCAGTGATGATACCGCCGAAGTGGTGGAGCAGTTTATTACAGCACATCCACATTACAACATCATTTTTCATCCCGTGGATAATGGCGGCACATCAGCAGCCAAAAATATTGGTATTGGTTTGGCAAAAGGAACTTACCTTCAGTTTTTAGATGCGGATGATTTATTGAGTGAGGATAAATTGAGTGTTCAGGTGGGCATAGCTCAGCAGCTTGATGCGGGTTTGATCTTCTCTAAATCGGTGTTTTTTATGGAGGAGGCTATCGGCCGGAAAGAAGTTCAGAAATATCCTGATGGCTTTCTGGCTACCGAGACGTTACATGATTTCAATCTTTTTAAAAAGTTAATCACCAATAATATATTAACCATAAACAGCCCTTTGGTGAAAAGGGAACTTATTATAGCAGCGGGACTGTTTGATCAGCATTTGAAAAACAACGAGGACTGGATGTTGTGGTTTAAGGTTGCGATGCTTCACCCACATTTTATTTTCGATGGTGATGATCGTTCTGTTGCCTTCATCAGGGTACATGGCAATAGTGCTATGAATAATAAAAGAAACATGTTTTTAGGCGAAGTAGTGGTTCGGGCCTATATGGATCAGGCCCTGTCTACTTTGCTACATCCCCAGGAAAAGGCAGCACTAAAGAAACTCAACCTGGATTTACTGGCCCTTCATGAAGTCAGATCGCTTGGTGTTTCTAAGGGGCTCCGTTATATTTTCAGTAGTTTTGCAAAAAATCCTGTTCGGGGATGGCCATTGTTAAAACAAGGAATTTTAAAATTGAGTATCAGGATTTATAAAACAATCAAATAAATGGGCATTAAACCTTACATCTTGATCCTGATCATTGGTGCACTACTGTTTGTAGATGTGTACCTGTTGGTGAGGTATGCTTCCTGGGGTTGTACACTAGAAGAACTGATTCCTTTTGGTGCATTCCTATTAATCGCAGAAGGCTTATCGGTCTTCTCGATCATCCGTTTCGGACAGATTATTAATCCCTTTACCATTTACAGCATTTTCGTGTATATCGCTGGATTTTCCTTTCTGATTCTTTCAGACAGGCAAATGGGCTACGAATGGCAGTTTGTTTTAATGATGGTTTTTAGTGTGGCCTTTTTTATCATCGGCGGTTTGGTTTCCATGAAAACATTTGCCTTTAGTTTCAAAAATTATATTCCTCCTTTAAGCTCCAGGATAAGCCTTGCATTTTTATTACTGGTTTTTGTTGCAGGTATTGGGGTATTTATTATGGAAGTTGGCCAGTTGGGTTATTTGCCTGTGCTTAATTTAGGGAATGCTGCCGTTTATCAGGATATTAATGAAAATGATGTTACGCCCTTGCACAACTTCATCGTATTAAATTCAGTTTTGCCTGCCATGTTCTATATTCTATATAAGAAAAAGACCATTCATTTCTGGCAGTTTTTAGCACTTAGTTTCGTCTGTGTTTTTATCATCCTTAATTTTTTCAGCCGGCAGATTATTGTATTGTTTTTCTTTTCCATGCTCATTGCCTATAGCTATTATAAAACGATTCCGCTATTAAAACTCTTTTCTATTGGTGCGGCTTGTATTGTATTGTTTATTGTGCTCGGCCAGTTGCGGGGAAGCTCAGCAGATGAGGATAAAGAAATGTCTGTTAATGAATTTTTAAAAGATTATGGCGACATCACCAAGCCAACCAATATCATTGAAACCTATCTTTCTTTATATGGTGCGGTTAATTTTTCTGCGGGAAATGAGATTGTCAGTACCGCCTTACGGGATGATTATGTGAATTATGGTGCCTATTCGGCCAGACCTCTTATCACGGTATTGCCTATTGATAAAAATGCCATTTATCCACCGCTGTATAGTTCTTATACTAAAATAGGGACCTATATCGTAGATCCGTTTCTTGATTTCAGGTGGTTTGGGGTGGTTGCATTGAATTTTCTTTATGGATTCTTATCTATGAATTCTTTTAAGAATTACATCGCGAAAAACGGTGAATATTACATTGTAGAATGGTCGCTGTTTATCTTTTGTATTTTCATGTGTTCTTTTACCAATTTCTTTCACATGTTTTTTGTGGCCTTTTTCTTTATTGTAAACCGGCTTGCCATTAAATAAGATGAAGGAGGAAACTACACTAACGATCTTGATGGCTACCTATAATGGGGCAGCATACCTGGAAAAACAGCTGGATAGTATTTTGAATCAACGTTATCCTCATTGGGAACTGATTATTCGTGATGATCAATCTACTGATGATACGGTAAATATCATAAAAGCCTATTGCGAAAAGGATGATCGTATTCAATGCATCCAATATGGTTCGGCACATGGTACCGCCTGCCGTAATTTTTCGGCACTTTTTGATTGGGCTTATGAAAATAATAAAGGATATATCTTATTTGCAGACCAGGATGACATCTGGCTGGATCATAAGCTGGAACGGTCTTTAGCCGGCTTATTAAAAAATGAATCCATTTATGGTACTGATTTTCCATTGCTTTGTTATTCTAACCTGAGCTTTATTGATGAGGAGGATCATCGGGTGGAGGCCCATTTACCCTTGCCTCCTCGGCTTAGTTTACAGGTATTGATCAATGAGAACTATGCCTGGGGTTGTACGATGATTTTAAATCGGGCAGCGGTTCAGAAAATCAAGCACATTCCGACAGAATCGGTTAATCACGACTATTACGCAGCCCTGGTGATTGCTGCTTTCGGCCAGAATATATTAATTGATGAAAACCTCATTCTATACCGTCAACATCAAAAAAATGTAAGTGGAAATGTAGACAAAATGACCTTTATAAGTCGTTTTAACCGGTATTTTAAGGATACTGATTATATGCTGAAGCCGCTGATAGATAACTACAACCTGGTGCATTCTTTCCTTAACCGCTACCGCAATGAACTGCAGGAGGATCAGGTGAAAATGATTCATGCCTTTCTTCACGATTATCAGAAAAGCTTTCCAGCCTTATTTTTAGCCATGTGGAAGCATAAAATTTTCAAAATAGGATTAGGTAAAAATGTGGTGTACTTTTACACTTTATATCTCCTGAGGAAAAAGGTGATGGCACATGTTAAAGCTGGAAGTGCCTTATGAAAATACATTTCGATAATATCATTTATAGTTTACAACGGGCCGGAGGTATTTCTACCTATTGGACAGAACTCATCTCCCGGTTATTGAGGGATCAGCATGATGTTTCCTTTACTGAACTGCCCCATCAAAACATTTCACGGGCAAGTTTAAACATTCCTCAACAGAACCTGATGCTAAAGGATGGAAGACATATTTTATTGGATCGTTTTAAAGTATTGCCCTTATCAGCGGAAAAAACTCCTTTTGTTTTTCATTCGAGCTATAATCGAATTACCCGAAACCCCAATGCCCGCCAGGTGATTACGATCCATGATTTTGTACACGAAAAGTTTTATAGTGGCTTACGGCGGTACCTGCATCTCCATCAGAAAAATAAAGCCATCCGCACGGCTGAAAAAATCATTGTAGTGTCTGAACATACCAAACGTGATTTGCTCCATTTTCATCCCTATTTAAAGGAAGAAAATATAGCCGTTATTTATAATGGTGTTTCGGAAGATTTTTATCCCATGGATGTGGTGCCAAATGACAATGCAAGGCCCTACCTGCTTTTTATCGGTTCAAGAGCCTATTATAAAAACTTTACTTTTGCTGTAACGCTTTTGGCTGAACTTCCTGATTTTGATTTTTGCATTGTTGGTGCCGGATTGACTGCTGCAGAAATCAGTTTACTAAATCAAAAAATTCCTGGCCGGTGGAAAATGCTGACCAACATAGATAATGTTCAATTGAATCAGGTATATAATAGAGCATATGCATTAATTTACCCTTCTTTATATGAGGGTTTTGGTATTCCTTTACTTGAAGTGATGAAAACTGGAACTCCTTTTGTAGCTATGAGCAAATCTTCTATTCCAGAAGTTGCCGGAAATGCCGGAATTTTGGTAGATGAGCTTAACCTTGAAACTTTTAAACAAGCTATTCTAGGTATTCGCGGGAATGAAGCGGTGCTTAAAGCAAAGGGGCAGCAACAAGCCAGTGCATTTTCCTGGGAAAAATGTTATCAGGAAACCATACAGGTATACCACAAATTAGGACAATGAAGATTTCAATCATCACCGTAGTATACAATAATCATCATACCATTAAAGCAGCTATAGACTGTGTTTTGGGTCAGCATTACCAAGATATTGAATATATCATTATTGATGGAAAATCAACAGATGGAACACTGGATATTATTCGCAGTTATGGCGATTCTATCAGTCAGGTCGTTTCAGAAGCTGATCTGGGTATTTATGATGCCATGAATAAAGGGATCGCTTTATGTAGTGGTGAGGTGATTGGGATTTTAAATTCAGATGATGTTTATGCCCACGCTAATGTTCTTGGTGAGGTGATGGATTTGTTTGCCAAAGATCCCGCATTAAGCATGGTTTATGGGGATCTGGTTTATGTTAAACATCATGATCTGAATAAGGTGGTTCGGAAGTGGACATCTGAAAGCTATTACCCTGCATTTTTTGAAGATGGTCATGTACCGCCTCATCCTTCGCTTTTTATTAAGAAGGCGGTTTATAACCGGGTGGGTTTGTTTAATGTAAACATGCGACTGGCAGCTGATTATGAATTTATGTTGCGGCTTTTTAAACTTTACGATTATAAAAGTTTATACATCAATACCATTTTTGTTAAAATGCGCCTGGGTGGAGCCACAAATGCCAGCATTAAAAACATTATTCAGGGCAACCTGGAGATTTTACGGGCCTGGAAAATCAATAACCTAAAAGCGCCTATTTTATTGATGCCAAAGCGAATTGTTAAAAGATTAATTCAATTTGCCAAATGACCATTATATTAACAGGTGCCAACGGATTTCTGGGCAGGGCTATTCACCGTCATTTTTCTGCTGAACATATTATCAGGTTGGGCAGAACGCAGGGTGAGCTGATTGCTGATCTTGAACAGGAAATTCCAGCCCTTCCCGTTGCAGACCTGATTATCCATGCTGCTGGTAAGGCACATTCGGTGCCGAGAACAGCAGCAGAAAGCGTAGCTTTTGAAAACGTGAATGTGGGCGGCACGCGTCGATTGCTTCAGGCCTTAAGTCATGCAGCCCGTTTGCCAAAATATTTTGTATTCATCAGTTCTATTGCGGTATATGGCCTGGAACATGGGGAATTAATTGATGAAAATCATCCTTTGGAGGCTACTGACCCCTATGGGAAAAGCAAAATAGCAGCTGAATCATTAGTGGAAGCGTGGTGTAAAAAAAATCAGGTCGTTTGTACCATCTTGCGGCTACCTTTACTGGCAGGTGAAAATCCTCCGGGTAATTTACAGGCGATGATTAAGGGCATTAGCAAAGGTTATTACTTTGACATCAAAGTGGCTAATGTTAAAAAAAGCATGGTGCTGACTAATGATGTGGCCATTTTTATTGAAAAGATTTACCAGGTGGGCGGCACCTTCCATTTAACGGACGGTTATCATCCAGGATTTAGTGAAATATCAAACCTGATTGCCAAACAGCTTGGTAAAAAAAAGCCCATGGCCATACCTTATGGTTTAATTAAGGCCATTGCTTACATCGGTAATTTTTTAGGTCCAAAATTCCCGATCAATAGCCGAAAGCTGGATAAAATGACAAATACTTTAACTTTTACAGATCAAAAGGCGAGGAGAATCACTGACTGGCGAGCCAAATCTGTTCTTGACCATTTTAAAATATGATTGATTTTACCCTGATTTTATATACCGCTGTGCTGTTTGGTTTGATGTTGATTTATCTACGTGTTGCAGATAAAAATAACATTATTGACCGGCCAAATGCCCGAAGTTCTCATTCTGTTCATACCATCAGGGGTGGCGGAATTATTTTCCCTATGGCTTTGCTGCTTGAATTTATTTTTTCCGGGTTTCAGTACGGATGGTTTATCTTAGGTTTAATCCTTATCAGTGCGGTTAGTTTTTTGGATGATCTTAAACCTCAGAAAGCCCGGTTACGCTTTAGTGTGCATCTGCTTGCCGTGGCATTGATGTTTTACCAGCTGGAACTGATCTATTTGCCTTTGTATATCATTGTAGTGGCCTTATTTTTTGTTATTGGAAGTATTAATGCTGTAAACTTTATGGATGGTATTAATGGCATTACCGGGGGGTATGCTTTACTTACCCTGCTTACCTTTTACTACATTAATACCCAGATTGTTTTCTTTATTGAAGGCCAATTACTTCTGGTGGCCATTATTGCGGTTTTGGTTTTTAACTTTTTTAATTTCCGAAAGGTAGCCAGGTGTTTTGCCGGTGACGTAGGCAGTGTGAGTATTGCTTTCATTATCCTTTTCTTTATGCTGCAGCTGATGATGGTTACTCAAAACTTTAGTTATATCTTACTGATGCTGGTTTATGGCTTGGATGTAGTAACGACTATGATTTTCCGAATCATCAGAAGGGAAAATGTTTTTGAAGCGCACAGAACCCATTTTTATCAGTTTTTGGCGAATGAGAAAAAAATTCCCCATTTAGGCGTTGCCCTGGCTTATGTTCTGGCTCAATTGATGGTGAACATGTGGGTAATTTACTGGTCTGTAAACAAATTATCTTATCTTGCGATCGTTTTAGTGATAACAGGTACGTTTATTGTGGTGTTCCGCATGATCATTCAGGGCAAAAGGCAGTTGGTTGGTCGCAACCAAGCAGAAAATAATTAATCAAATCCGGTGTTTAATAAAGTTAATATAGTACCCCGCTGGCTTATTTTCATCATTGACCTGATGATTTGCCTGATCTCCCTTGGAGTAGCCTATTTTATTCGGTATAATTTTGATATCACTGATTTAGATGTGATCTTCTTTAGCCGGAGTGCATTGGTGACCATCGCCATCAATATTGTTGTTTTTCTGGCCGTTAAATCATACAGTGGTATCATCCGGTATACCAGTGCCCAGGACACTTTACGCATTTTATTTGCGGTAGCGATTAGCAGTGCCAGTTTATTCGTCCTGAATGTGTCTATACTGGCCTTCCTAAATAAGATGCTGATTTCCAACATCATTGTTGTGGTGTATGGTTTGGTTAGTTTTGTGATGCTGATTACCTACCGGGTGCTGATTAAATATTTTTTTACTTATGTTAAAAACCTGAATCTGGATAAGATGCGGGTGGTGATTTATGGGGCAGGAGAAGCGGGTGTAGCCACAAAGAGAACATTTGATCATGATAACCGCATCAATAAAAATATTGTTGCCTTTGTAGACGATGACTTGAGAAAGGTAGGGAAAACCATCGATGGTGTTCGGATACTGGACGCGAAGGATTTGAAATTGCTGATTTCTAACCGGGAAATTGATGAACTCATTTTTGCCTCCTTCAGTATTCCTATTGAAGTCAAAAATGAAATTGTAGATGCTTGCCTGGCCTACGATGTGGTGGTATTGAATATTCCACCTTCCAATGTATGGATAGATGGTAAACTGCAATCTTCGCAGATCCAGAACCTGAATATTGAAGACTTACTGAACCGCAAAACGATCGAAATTGATGTAGAAGGGATCCGCAATCAAATCAGAAACAAGCGAATCATGATTACTGGTGCGGCTGGCTCTATTGGCAGTGAAATTGTACGCCAATTGCTTAAGTTTGAGCCCAGTTTGATTATTTTAAACGATCAATCCGAAACGGCCTTACATGAGCTGTACCTGGAACTGGAAGAATCCAGTCAGAATTCCAATTATCATGCCGCCGTGGGTGATGTACGGGATGTGAAACGGATGGAGTATCTGTTTGAAACCTACAAACCTCATTTTGTTTACCATGCGGCCGCTTATAAACATGTGCCTTTAATGGAGGATAACCCTTGCGAGGCCATTAAGACTAATGTATTGGGCACCAAACTGCTGGCGGATCTTTCTGTAAAATATGGCGTACGTAAATTTGTGATGATTTCTACGGATAAGGCGGTAAATCCCACCAATATTATGGGCGCTTCCAAACGGATTGCTGAAATTTATGTGCAGTCTTTAAATAATACGCTGATTAACCAGAATCATATTTTTAGCAATGGGTTAAGTTATATTAATGAGCTGAATGTAAAGCCAATTACCAAATTTATCACCACCAGGTTTGGTAATGTGCTGGGTTCAAATGGCTCAGTGATTCCGCGGTTTAAGCAACAGATTGAAAAGGGAGGGCCTGTTACCGTTACCCATCCGGAAATTACCCGTTATTTTATGACTATACCTGAGGCTTGCCGCCTGGTGCTGGAGGCAGGGAATATGGGTGCAGGCGGTGAGATTTTCATTTTTGATATGGGTAAATCGGTTAAGATTGTAGAGCTGGCTAAGAAAATGATCCGACTGGCGGGATTAATCCCCAATCAAGATATTAAAATTCAATATAGTGGCCTGCGTCCGGGAGAAAAACTGTTTGAAGAACTGTTGAACGATAATGAAAATACCATGCCTACGCATCACCATAAAATTATGATCGGAAAGGTGAGGGAATATGTCTTTAATGATGTAGAACAACATATTTATAAACTGATTAACTGTGCCCGATTAAATGATAACCGCCAGGTGGTGGTGATGATGAAACAGCTGGTACATGAATACAAAAGCAATAATTCTATTTACGAAGAACTTGATCATACGAATGAAAAAAACTAATACTCCACGATTAACCCTATTATTTGTTGTAGTGCTTGCCTTTGTTTTGAATAAGGGTAGTTTTGCACAAACGGCCAATCAAAACATCCCTTACTCTTATCAGTTCTATCAGAAGTTAAATACTTCTGTTTACGATATTAACTCTAGTTTTCACAGTTCGATCCGGGGGTTTTATGGGGATGATAGTCTGTTAGTGGGGCAGTATCAATCGTTGATGAAACTTGGTACCGATAGCCTTAACAAAAGAAGCTGGGTAAGGAGAAAGCTTACCGAAGAACACCTGGTTAATTTTAATGGTGATGACTATCATGTTTATATTGATTTTCTGCCTGATTTCCAAATTGGAAAGGAATTTAAAGAAAGCAAAACCACGTGGTTAAATACCCGGGGTTTCCAGGTTGGTGGTGATATTGGTAAACAATTTTCTTTTTATGCCAGTGCTTATGAGAATCAGGGTGTTTTTGCCAATTATGTAACTGACTTTATTAATACCAATAAGGTGGTGCCGAGTGAGATGACGGGTAAACTGGATGGAAAAACAAAAGACTGGTCTTATGCGAGTGCTTTACTTTCATTTACTCCGAATAAACATTTAAATGTTGCCTTAGGTTACGACAAGAATTTTATTGGGGATGGTTACCGTTCGATGTTGTTATCTGATGTGGCTGCGAATTATTCTTTTTTAAGGTTAAGGGCTTCACTGGGTAATGTTCAATATCAAACGATATTTGCCTATATGCTGGATCCGGGTGCCGAGCGCTTTACCGAAGATAGAAGATTGGGTGACCGTGGCAAATGGATGGCGGCACATTATCTGGACTGGAATATTACCAAACGTTTTTCTGCAGGCTTTTTTCAGGCTGTTACCTGGGCTGATGCGGAGAAAGAAGGGAAACGCGGTTTTGACTTTAATTATGTTCATCCCTTTATCTTCCTGCGTTCTGTGGAGAGTGCCAATACCACTTCGCCTGATAAAATGCGTTTAGGGATTAACCTGAAATATGAAATTTTATATAAAACTACGCTTTATGGACAGTTTATGTTTGATGAATTTACAGCTAAGGAAGTTTTTGCGAATACAGGTTACTGGGCCAATAAACATGCCATTCAGGTCGGTTTCAGAGGTTCGGACTTATTTAAGGTGCCCCGTTTAAATTACCTGGCTGAATTTAACACGGCCAAGCCTTATACTTATTCTCATTTTGACCGCGTTTCTAATTACGCTGCCATGAACCAGCCCTTAGCCCATCCTTTTGGTGCAAATTTCAGGGAGTTTTTAGGTTTACTGAATTATAGCTATAAACGCTTTGATTTTCAGGGCCAGATGATCTATGCCAATTATGGTGAGGATCCGGAAGGTTTAAATTATGGTAAAAATATCTTTTTGAGCTATGAAACCCGTGTGCAGGATTATGGTGTACATACCGGACAGGGCATTAAAACCAATCTTTTCTTTACGGAAGCTAAAGTTTCGTACCTGATTAATCCGAAATACAATTTACGTGCAGAAGTTGGCGGCATCATCAGAAGAGAATCTTCAGCGGTGACTACACAAAATACGGGTTTAATTACCGTTGGGATCAGAAGTACCTTTAGAAATTTATACCGCGATTTTTAATCCTTGCGGATCACCTAATATGTTATTATACCCTATCTAAATTCATGCGTCATGCTGCTCGTTGAAAAGACTTTTAATTATTTCAAACAAAGATTTCTGAGGAAGTTTTTATACCGGTATGGTTTTGGGAGCCCGGTAGGCAAAAACATTTGGGAAGCTCAGTTTAAGGGTGGCAAATGGGATTATCTCTATTCTGATCAGGAAGCCCTGCACTATAAAAGCATTGCGAAGTTCTATACCCAATATGTTAAAGGAGGTGTTTTGGATGTGGGCTGCGGGCAGGGCGTATTATACCATTACCTGAAACCTGAACTTAGCAATGCGGATGGGTATTTAGGAATAGATATTTCTGATACGGCCGTTACACAAGCCAAAGCGAGTTTTCCGGAGCGTAGGTTCGAGCAGATGGATTATGATTATAGTAAGCTTACTGAACGCTTTGATGTAATCATTTTTAACGAATGTCTTTATTATTTTAAAAAACCCTTTGATAAACTGGCCTCAGGTATCTCCGAAAACCTAAAACCTGGCGGTTATGTGATTGTTTCTATTTTCTATTATGCGGAACATGCGGTTTTATGGAAACGCTTAAATGAGCAGTATCAGTTTCTGGCAGTGGATGAAGTTAGCAATGATAAAGGGCAGATGTGGAAGGTGGGAATTTTTAAACCTTAAGTGATACTCATTTATTCGGTATAGGTGCTTAGATCAGATAAGCTCCAATCTGCTACCAGACCCTTTAAACATGGCGTATCCATTTTTAAATGGGTTGCCAGCCTGTTTCCTTAATCTACAACACTATTTAAGGCTTCACTTTTGCGAAATGCAAAAATGAAGCTTTATTCCCGTACTGAATTGAAGCTACGTCAAAAATCTTATTTCTTATTGTTAGGAATTTATAAGAGCCGAGAGAACTACCCTTGTTGCAGCGATAAACTTGCCATCAAAACCTAAAAAAGAGAAATTTTTTTTATTTAAACCTGCATGAAAGATTAAACAAAACCCGGGGATGTGGGGCGGGTTTGTTTTTTTAACAGCAAGTTAACGCCATGGCCAGTGGCGCAATGAGACAAATTTTTCTGATCAATTCGAGATCGATACCTGAATAATTTGCATACTCTTCAAAAGTATGTACTGGTCTTTGCGTTTGTTTAACACAAACCTCAAATTTCGCAGTACCCTTTGCCCTTGTGCCAGGCTTTTACCAGTTAAAATGCTAACATCTTTTGGATAAATACATACTCTTTTCATGTGTTGTTGAGTTTAGACCGCAACGGTTTGGAGGTGCCCTATTCAATGGCTTTTGGCTCAGAATATCCATCCTTAAGCAGTAATAAAAGAATGACGATTAATAGCTTCTAATATCCAAATAAAATCTAATTCTTACAAAGCTAAATACTGCTTATAAATGCAAAGCTGTATAAAAACTGTTATAAACTGCAAATGCTTCAATTTAGTACGCGGGGTTTTCCGTTTTACCGCAATTTTGTAATCAGATGTAAGACCTATATATTATGGCACGTCAGGAAGGAATCATTAAATTAAATGGAAGAATCGGGGATTTGACCTTTTACAAAACAAGAGACGGTTATTTGGCAAGAGAAAAAGGGGGCGTTAGCGCCAGCCGTATTGCCAGTGACCCTAAGTTTGAGCGCACCAGGGAAAATATGGCCGAATTTGGCCGTGCGACTAAGGCGGGGAAATTTATGCGCATTGTTTTTAAAACACTAACCAGCCAGCTAGCCGACCCGGGCATGGGCAACCGGCTGATGAGCCAGATGCTTAAAGTAATCCAGGCTGACTCGGTAAATGAGCGTGGTTTAAGGATGGTATTGGACGCGGAGACGGAATTATTAACTGATTTTGAGTTTAATATCAAAGCTCCTATCCGTACTACCATCAATGTGCAATATGAAGCATTAATTGACCGGGCAACGGGCGTATTGTCTATTGTTTTACCTGCTTTTAGTGCGCGGGACCTGATCAATTCGCCACAGGGGGCTACGCACTACAAACTTAGCGCTGCTTCTGCTGCTATTAATTTTGAAGAGGAGCGTTTTCAGCTAGATGTGGTGGAAAGCGAAGTAACCAGTGTAAAAGATATCGCTGTGGCGGCTACGCAACTGGACTGCCATTTGGCCGCAGCCAGCGCAAACTCTTTGTTTCTGCTTTTCGGGATCAGCTTCTACCAGCGTGTTAATCAAGTTGATTATCCGCTAAGCAATGGGGCCTTTAATGGTTTAACCCTTGCTAAAATCCAGGGCATCTAATGGAATTGTTATTGAGCCGGAGCTATGGTAAAGACGGCACCAATGGCAAAATCAGCTATCAGGGTAAACTGATTTGCGAGAGCATTGAACTGCCGTGGCGAAATAACAAACGCAACATTAGCTGTATTCCGGAAGGCAGGTACCTTTTGGTTAAGCGGCATCATCCTCAGCATGGTTTACAACTGGCGCTGAGTATTGTACCAAGTCGTGAGGCTATCCTGATCCACCCCGCAAACTTTGCCTTAAGGGAATTGCAGGGTTGCATTGCTCCGGTAAGTAAAGCTACGGGTGAAGGACAAGGCGCTTATAGCCGCATTGCGCTGGAACGTTTGCAGGATTTGGTTTACCCTGCATTGGATGCCCATGAAAAGGTATTCCTGGTGATTAACTCTTTAAAATAGCCTGACAGTTGCGGGGTTGGTGCCCGCCCCGCAGCTGTTTTTATTTGGCATACTAATCAACAGGTTAAGTAAAATTTATTGAAAAGAAAGATTCAACATGATGTCATTAAGCCTTCGGGGAAAGGCTGGTTACAAGTGGTTAAAAAGTCAATTCAGCTAGCTGGTAGTGCTGCTACGGTATTGCTGGCTTCACCGCTGCGGTTGCCTGTCAAAATCTTTAACATGGCGCAGTATATCGCTGTTATTGCGAGTATTGTTAAGGTTACTGTAAAAGATGACTAATATGGAGACTAAAATGGGGGTATTGGCTGGTTTGTCTTTTAGTTTAATCGGACAAATTCAAGCCACCGTAATGCAAACCATCCTCCTGGCTGCACTTGGTGCTACAGTGAGTTTCTTTATCAGCCGATTTTTACAGTGGCTTATTCAGATGAAAGACCGTAAATTGTAGCTGTAATTATTTATTTTCAGAACGGATATGCAGACCTGCATATCCGTATTTTTGCTTAAAGCCTAGCCTTTCCCAATAATGAAAAAGTGCTGATTTATTTTACCGATATAGCAGATTAAGTTGCTACAATCGGTTTTTCATCAATAAAACCGGATCGTATAGCGCCCGCATTATGCGATATCGCCTGCTTAATTTCATATTGATAATCTTCCTGTCATCTGTTTCATTGATGGCAAATCTACGCAGGGTGTACTTTGTTTCAAAAGCGGTATAAATGGATAAGCCAAAGTGATAACCTGCCTGTGCAAGCATTTTTTGATGCTGAGCAGGTATCTTTCCATAAGGGTAAGCAAATGAATAGACGGGGCACTGCAGTACATCTTCGAGTTTTTTCTTTGAATTTGTAATGTCCTGTTTAGCCACCACCTCGCTGACCACATTTAGCCTGATGTGGTTTTCGCCATGGCTGCCGACTTCCATTCCTAAGGTTAATAAGTATTGAAGCTGTTTAAGATTCATGAGTTTCACACTGGTCATTGCAAATTCCTCAATGTCCCAGATGTTTTGCCCATCAATGTGATTGGAGGGCATATAAAACACCGCCTTCATCTTGCGTTTTACCATTTCCGGAATTGCAAAATCTAAAAGCTCTGCCGCACAATCATCAAAAGTGATGACGATTTTGTTTTTTAAATCCTTATCGGTTAGTTTTTGCGTAACAATTTCCTGAAAAGTAGTTGTTTGCAAACCTTTTTGTTCAATGCAGTTTAAAAATTCCAGAAATTTACTGTGAGTGATACACCATGTTTGCAAACTCGGGTGAGGTTGTTCGGCTACGTGGTGTAGCATGGCAATGGGAATATTCAAGGTTTTTCCGGTTAATCTTTAGCGAAAATTATATTCCTCAAATAAACGCATTTAATCGTACAAAACCTGAGTTATTTGTGCGTTTTTATCACTAAATCCATCCAGATTATTTAATTTTATATGGTATGGTTTTTGTTAAGTTGCAGAAAAGTTTCTTAGCAGGGGAAAGTTTACATACCTTTGCGAGCATTTTAGCGTTCTTGTAACAAAACTATATCATGACTATGAGGATATTTTATCCCTTTTTATTGCTGATCTTTATAAGTACATGGGTGTCTGCACAGACTTTGCCAGTGGGTTTATTGGAAAATGTAGAAGATGCCTATAGAAGGCAGCAGCTTTTAGGGAAGGATACTTCCAATAGCTCTTACATGATCAGACCCATGTTCATGTCTGATGGGAATGATCTGGCTTTAGATCCGGATACGAGTTATTCTTTGCTTCATTTCAGAAAGCTATTATATAGCAATCCCAAATTCAAAACCCAAATTTATGCTTTGCCCTTAGCCTGGCAGCAACAAGTCAATTCCAATCATCCATATGGCATGAATGATGGATCTATGGTGCAGGCAAAAGGATATCAGACCCAAATTTCTGGTGGCATTTATGCCAAGATCGGGCCTTTATCGATCCAGTTAAGACCAGAATATGTTTATGCGCAAAATGAAACATTCCAGCGATTAGCAGATGCGCCAAATGGTGTGTATTGGAATACACCAGTTACCGGTTTATATAATAGAATAGACCTTCCCGACCGTATGGGGAACAAGCCCTATTCGAAATTAAGTTTAGGGCAGAGCAGCATCCGCTTAAATGTTGGACCAGTATCTGCAGGGTTTTCTAATGAAAACTTATGGTGGGGACCGGGCGTTCGGAACTCTTTATTAATGAGTAATAATGCATCAGGTTTCAGACATATCACTTTAAATACTACCCGGCCGGTTAAAACCTATATTGGTTCTTTTGAAGCGCAAATCATTGGCGGAAGATTAGAACAGTCAGGTTATACTTTAAATCGCGATCCTACGGTGCCACAGGCCATCAGAAACGAATTGTTTCAAAAGCCTTATGAATGGCGTTATATTTCAGGGATGGTTTTAACCTATCAGCCTAAATGGATACCTGGTTTATATTTAGGATTTGATCGTACATTCATTGTGAACCGATCAAAAATGGGGAATAAATTTGGAGACTACTTCCCAATATTTTCTCAGGTAGAAAAAGTGGGTTATGTAACACCAGAAGGTACCTATAGTGAAGATGCTGCAGAAAGAGATCAATATATTTCTTTCTTTACAAAATATGTTTTTACCGAAAGCAAAGCGGAAGTTTACTTTCAATTTGGTCGGAACGATCACTCATTTGATTTGCGTGATGCTGCAGCAGAACCAGAACATACCAGAGCTTATGTAGTTGGGGTTCGAAAATTGATTCCATTAAAAAGAGCTGATGAATTTATTCAAGTTGGTGTAGAACTGACTCAATTGGAAAGAAGCGCAACAACACAGTTAAGAGATTATCCTACCTGGTATATACACGGACAAGTTTTGGATGGCTATACCAACAAAGGACAGGTGCTTGGTGCTGGAATAGGCCCTGGAAGCAACTTACAGACCCTAGATGTAAGCTGGGTAAAGGGTTTAAAAAGAATTGGTTTACAATTAGAACGTAAAGTAAATAATAATGATCTTTTTTATGATTTTGCTTTTGCGTCTGCAGATAAGAGACAATATATTAACAGACATTGGGTAGATTTGGCGATTGGTAGTACTTTCTCCTGGAATTTTAAACGGTTTGTTGCGAATGCACAATTGACTTATATCCGATCATTAAACTATCAATATCAATGGCAAGATAGTACGCCCCCTGGGGACTACTGGAATTGGAACAAACAGGATGTTAATAATCTACATGCGAAAGTTGGTATTGTATATTTGTTTCAATAATTTAATACCCATTCATTTGTGAAAGGTTATGTGACTTAAATTATCCATTTTTTGATATTACATTAAAATGATTAAGTTTGTAATCGCCCTAATGTGCAATTCTCCAATGGCTGATGTTGCCCAAAAGGGTATTATAAAGCCTTTAAAACTTAGACGAATATGCCCACCCCCAAAATACTTATGAATAAATACAATTTATACAGTTACAAGTACTATTTATTGCTTGTTGCAATTTGCTTTATGACATCCTGTGTTAGTAATAAAAAAATTGCCTATTTTCAGGATATTCAAACAGTTAATCAAGCACAGTTAGAAAATGCAACAAAATTTACTGAACCTATTATCCAGCCAGATGATATTCTAAGTATTAATGTTTTTACTTTAAATCCTCAAAGTGGTGCTATCGTCAATCAGGCAGCTTCCAATACCGTACTTGGGGGAGGAGCAACTACCGCTGTTGCATCGCAACAAGTTTCAGGTTTTTTGGTGGATCGGAATGGGGATGTCGAACTTTCTTTAATTGGAAAAGTTAAAGTTGCTGGCCTAACAACTTTTCAGGCCCGAGAATTAATTCGTGAAAAAGCTGCCGTTGTTTATAAGGAACCTAATGTACAACTTCGATTTGCAAATTTTAAAGTAAGTGTTTTAGGGGAGGTAAATTCACCATCTACCTATACACTTCCAAATGAAAAGGTTTCTATACTTGATGCCTTAAGTTTAGCTGGAGATTTGACCATTTATGGTAAGCGTGAAAACGTACTAATTGTTCGTGATAACAATGGAAAGAAGGAATTCGCCCGTTTAGATTTAAACTCCTCTGAAATATTTAATAGCCCCTATTATTATCTACGGCAAAACGATGTGGTTTATATTGAGCCAAATAAGCGTAAAGTTTCTGCTTCTAATTCTGCTCAAATTCAAACGGTTGGTGTAATTGCCTCCGTAGTATCAGTAATTGTTTTAGCCATCTCCAGTTTTAAATAGTGTATTCAACTAATGAGTAATAATCAATCAATTAACGATCAACATGATGTTGAAGCGGAAGGAAATTTAAATATAAGGGCATTATTAAATAAGCTAGTTTCAGGATGGTATTGGCTACTTATTTTTGTTTTTATCGGATTAATAAGTTCTTTTCTTTACATGAATTACACTGCGCCGACCTATCAAGTCAACGCAAAATTACTTGTAAATGATGATGAAAAAGGTGGAAATCTAGGTAAGCAGGCTAATGCATTAATGGATTTAGGTGGATTAATGTCTGGAAAAAACTCTGTTGATAATGAAGCCGAAATCCTTAAAACCAGGTTTTTAATGGAACAAGTTGTTAGGGATATGCAACTTAATATTATCTATTCTAAAAAACAGGGCTTAATGACGCAAGAGCTCTATGAATCTCCTTTAAAACTAACAATTATTAAAGCGAATGATTCAATCGAAACAACAAAATTAGAAGTTAAAAAAATATCAGATTCAAAAATAAATGTAAAGGCGAAAACATTTAGTAAAGATGTACTGTTGGGCCAAGAATTTTCAATCAAAGATGTAGGTACTGTTTCGATATCACCTACTTCTAGTAAGTTTATTGATGAAAATATGACTATAACGCTTTATTCAATTGACGAACGTGTTGCAGCAATGATGAAACAACTTTCTGTTAGTGTGATAAATAAACAAGTCTCAATTATTGATTTAAGTTTAGTATATACTTTACCCCGTAAAGGTGAAGATATTTTAAATAAGTTAATAAATCAATACATTATTACTAATTTAAAGGATAAGAATTCTATTGCTGATAGTACTGGCAAATTTATCAAACAAAGAATTAGTGCTATCGCTTCAGAATTAGGCGACGTGGAGAACGATGTAGAAAGTTTCAAAGAACGGAATAAATTAGCTGATATGTCAGAGCAAGGAAAAGCTTTAGTTCAAAGCACCAGTGAGTTAACCACTGATCTTTCAAAAGCTGAGAGCCAAGTTATTATATTGACTGATCTGGAGAATTATATGAAAGATTCTGCAAAGAACAAACGCGTCTTTCCAGCCTCTCTTCTTCCCCAAGATATGGTTTTTTCTGGATTGATGAATCAATATAATGCTTTATTAATTGAGAGAGAAAAACAATTACTTAGCGTAACGGAAGAAAGTCCTTTTATCAAGAATATTGATGAGCAAATTATGCAAATGAGGGCTGGAATATTAGCTAATATCCAAAGTACTAAAAACTCTTTTGTAGTTAGTAGAGATAAGCTCAGAAGTCAATTGGAACAAGCACAGGGACAAATTGGCGGCGTTCCTCAAATAGAAAAGAACTATCTTAAATTAGCACGTAACCGGGATATTAAACAGGAATTATATATATTTTTGATGCAGAAAGCCGAAGAAACCGCTATATCCAAAACTTCAAACATTTCAGTAGCAAAACTTATTGATCCACCAAAGGCTAATAATATACCTATCAGTCCCAGAACTAATGTAGTGTATCTTATTGGTATCCTTTTAGGTTTAATAGTACCATCATCCATTATTATTATTGGAGACATGTTGAAGACTACCATTGCTACAAAGGAAGATATTACAAACTTCACTACAGTTCCGGTTATTGGAGAGATTAGTCATAATTCAGAAAATGATAATCTTGTGGTAGCTAACCAAGGTAGATCGGCCATTTCTGAACAATTTCGAGCACTAAGGACGAATTTATCTTTTTATTTGAAAAATGTAGACGAAAAGATTATTCTACTAACTTCAAGTATGAGTGGTGAAGGTAAATCCTTTACAGCAATAAATCTTGGTAATATTCTAGCATTGGCTGGTAAAAAAGTTTTATTGATGGAGTTAGATCTTCGTAAACCTGGATTATCTGCTAAATTGGGTGTGAACAATGATATAGGTTTTAGTAATTATACTATTGATTCAAATGTTAAAATCCAAGATATAGTTAAGCCTTTGGCTGCAAACAAAAATATGTTTATTATATCTTCTGGACCATTGCCCCCAAATCCTGCAGAAACAATAATGTCTGAGCATACACCTGAACTTATAAAAGAATTGAAAAACCAATTTGATTATATTATCATGGATGCACCCCCAGTAGGAATAATAACAGACGCTCAATTATTAGCAATCTATGCTGATATGACACTTTATATCGTAAGACAGAAAATTACCAAAAAAGACCAGATAAAAATCGTTGATGATCTATACAGAAACAACAAAATGAAAAAGATTGCTATTGTGGTGAATGATATTGTTACTAAGATTTACGGTTATGGTTACGGCTACGGTTCATATGGTGAAGAAAGAAACGATAGTTTACTTTCTAAAATAAAAACATATTTTAAATAATAGAAATTAAAAAAAATGAAAATCGCATTAATCACAGGCATCACTGGCCAAGATGGTAGCTATCTTGCAGAACTATTGTTAGAAAAGGGCTATATGGTGCATGGTATAAAAAGAAGGAGCTCTTTATTTAATACAGATCGTATTGATCATTTGTATCAAGATCCGCATGAGAAAGATGTTAGATTTAAATTGCATTATGGCGATCTTTCAGATTCAACCAATTTAATTAGAATAGTGCAAGAAGTTCAGCCAGATGAAATCTATAATTTAGGCGCTATGAGCCATGTGAAAGTTTCTTTTGATTCTCCGGAATATGTGGCAAATGTTGATGGTATTGGTACCTTACGTATTTTGGAAGCAGTAAGGATTTTAGGTTTAGAAAAGAAAACTAGAATTTATCAAGCGTCCACTTCTGAATTATACGGAGGTATGCCAGAAAATAAAAATAACAAAGGTTTTTATGATGAGAACTCTCCTTTCTATCCACGTTCTCCTTATGGTGTTGCCAAAATTTATGGATTCTGGATCACTAAAAACTATAGAGAAGCTTATAACATGTTTGCCTGTAATGGGATTTTATTTAATCATGAAAGCCCTTTAAGAGGAGAAACCTTTGTAACACGGAAGATTACTCGCGCCGTAGCTAAAATAGCACAAGGGTTACAAGATAAATTATTTTTAGGAAATTTAGAAGCGGAGCGCGACTGGGGACATGCTAAAGACTATGTAGAAGCCATGTGGCGAATTTTGCAGCAGGATGCGCCTGAAGATTATGTTATTGCAACGGGTGTAACTACTAAGGTGCGCGAATTTGTAAGAATTGCATTTGCTGAGGTTGGCATTACTATTGATTTTAAAGGCGAAGGTGTAGAAGAAAAAGGCTTTGTAAGTGCCTGTGCTCATCCTGATTTTCAAGTTGCCCTTGGTACTGAAGTGGTAGGTGTAGATCCTTCTTATTTCCGCCCGACAGAGGTTGATTTATTAATCGGTGATCCAACCAAATCAAAAACAAAATTAGGCTGGAAACCGCAATACGATCTGGCTGCATTAGTTAAAGAAATGGTTTCAGCTGATGTTGACCATTTCAAAAAAGAATCACTTTTGAAATCTCACGGCTACACCATAAAAAATCAATACGAATAATGTCAGAACTATATTTACAGGATAAATCATCATTAATTTACATTGCCGGTCATAAAGGGATGGTGGGATCTGCAATCAAACGAAAACTGGAAAGTGAAGGCTTTAAGAATATATTGGTTGAAGATTCTAAAACCCTAGATTTGCGGAATCAGCATGCCGTTTCAGATTGGTTCGAAAAGAATCAACCTGAATACGTTTTTTTAGCGGCTGCTAAGGTTGGTGGAATCGTCGCCAATAATACTTACCGAGGTGAATTCTTGTATGATAACCTAATGATCCAAAGTAATATTATTGAGGCCTCCAGAAAAGCCGAAGTAAAAAAGCTGATGTTTTTAGGCTCTTCCTGTATCTATCCAAAAATGGCACCACAGCCATTAAAAGAAGAATACTTATTAACAGGTGAATTAGAGCAAACCAACGAACCTTATGCCATCGCGAAGATAGCAGGAATTAAAATGTGTGACGCTTACAGAGATCAATATGGATGCAACTATATCTCGGTTATGCCCACCAATCTTTATGGCTTGAATGACAATTACCATCCTCAAAATTCTCATGTATTGCCAGCATTGATTAGAAGATTCCATGAAGCAAAGATTTCAAATCTACCAAATGTAACCATTTGGGGTTCGGGAACTCCAAAACGTGAGTTTTTATTTGCTGATGATTTAGCTGAAGCTTGTATCTTTTTGATGCAAAATTATAATCTGCCCGGATTAGTTAATGTGGGATGTGGATCTGATTTGAGTATTGCGGATTTAGCTAATGAAGTTAAACAAGTTATTGGATATGAAGGCAAAATTGAATATGATTTGACTAAGCCAGATGGAACACCAAGAAAATTAATGGATGTTTCCAAATTAACAAAATATGGCTGGACATATAAAACCGATTTAAAGATGGGACTGAAATTAGCATATGCTGATTTTATTAATAATAATAAATAGTAAAATAAAATGAGAATTGGAATATTAGGTGCTGGTATTTCTGGCTTAAGCATAGGTAAAATGCTATCTGAACTTCATGAAGTTGAGTTGTTAGAAAGACATTCAATTCATGGTGGAATAGCAAGAACAAAGACGGTGGAAGGGGTTGCTTATCACCCAGTTGGAGGCCATTGTTTTAATTCTAAGTATCCTGAGGTGATGAATTTCGTGTTTGATAAAGTTTTATCTAAAGATAAATGGCATCAAGTTCAGCGTAATGCAGTAATCAAATTAAAAGGTCAAGAGGTTTCTTATCCTATTGAATATGCTATAAAGCAGATACATAGTTTCTCCCCCGAATTAGCTATCAACATTACCCGTGATTTTTTAAGTGCTGAGGATGATAATGAATATGAAAACTTAGAAGATTGGTTCAGGAAAAAGTTTGGAGATACTCTCGCGGATACTTATTTTATTCCTTATAATTCGAAAATCTGGAATAGACCCCCTAATGAAATGAGTCCTGCCTGGGTAGATGGTAAACTACCGATTCCAGATAAAGAATCATTTTTTAAAGGTTTGATAAGTAATGAAAGTGATAAGATGCCTCATGCAAGTTTTTTTTATCCTGATAGTAATAATCAGAATACTTTCATAGATAAATTAGCTGAAGGTCTTAATATCATCACCAATTTTACTGTTGATTCAATAAGCAAAAGAGAAAGTAAATGGATCGTCAATAATGAGAAAGAATATGATTTAATTATTAGTACGTTACCATTAAATCTCTTACCTAATCTTATTGAAGGTACTCCTCATGAAATTTTAGGATGGGCAGACAAGTTGAAATATAATAAGGTTACAACTATGTTTTGGGAAACGGAGGAAACGACCAGAACTTGGACGTACTTACCTGAATCTTCAAATTTCTTCCATCGTTACATACATATTGGAAGCTTTTTTAAGCCGAAGAAGAATTATTCTATGTCAGAAGTTGTTGGAGATAAATCACGTGAGGAAATGATTGAAAATGGTAAAAAGGATAGTTTTTTAAAGAGACCAGTTGATTATAATGTTTCTGATCATGCTTATGTTGTGTTCGATGAAAATTATGAAGATGCTACATCTCAAATTAAGCACTATTTAGACAGTATTGGAGTTTTCACACTTGGGCGATTCGGGGAATGGCAATATTATAATATGGATGTCTGTATTAAAAGTGCTATTGACCTTGTTGAAAAGATAAATAAGAATAGTAATACTCTTCTTACATAATGAGTTTAAAAAAGAATCTCGTAAGCAATCTAATACTTACGGCATCAACAATAATTTTTCCTTTAATAACCTTGCCGTACATTACACGTACTCTTTCGGCAAGTAACATAGGGAAGGTATTTTTTGTTGATTCTTTTACACAATATTTCATATTATTTTCCGCTATAGGAATTCCTTTTTATGGTGTGAGAGAAATAGCGAAGATTAAAGGTAATAGGGAAAAAGTCTCATCATTAGTAGTTGACTTAGTCATAACTCAAATTAGTTTAGCCTTTTTAAGTTGCATAATTCTTTATATTATGTATCTTTTCTTTCCTAAATTGAATTCAGAAAGTGGTCTTATTACTATAGCATGTTTAGCTATTATATCAAATTCATTTTTAATCGAATGGTTTTATCAAGGAATTGAAAATTTCACATATATAACTAAGCGCTCTCTAGTAATCAAAACAATAAGTGTTATTCTTATACTAATTCTTATTAAACAAAATACGGACTATCAAATATATTATCTAATATTAACCCTTACAGTTCTTGCTAATGCTATTTTAAATTTTGTTAATTTTTTTCGTAAAAGCTATACACCATACGTATTTCATCGTGGAATTTTTAAACACTTAAAGCCACTTTGGGTTCTATTTAGTATTAATATTGCTATAAGTCTTTATACAATAATGGATACTATTATTTTAGGAAGTCTGACCAGTCCCCAAGATGTTAGTTTTTATAATATTCCTTTAAAAATTGTGAAGATATTTTGGACAATAATGGCGGGGATTGGTGTTGTCTTAATCCCTAGAATGTCATCTTTCTTTGCTAATAATGAAGTTGATAGAATTCAAGAATTAATGAAAAAATCTATCAGTATTGTTGTAATGTTAGGCTTACCCTTTTTATTTTTAGCACTTATTTTTCCTACGGAGATTCTATTAGCAGTTTCAGGGAACCAATATTTAAAAGCAAAAATGGCATTACAGGTTCTTGGTGTTGTTCCTTTTATTATTGGTATATGTAATGTGTTTGGTACACAATATCTTTTAGCAATAGGACAAGAAAGAAAGATTTTATATGGTACAATATTAGGATTTGCTGTTAGTTTAGGTCTTAATTTTTTACTTATACCAAAAATTGGTTTTCTTGGAGCTTCGATATCGTGCGTTATGGCAGAATTATCTGTATGCGTTACTGTTTATTATTTTGCTAGAAAGACAATAAAAATAATAATTGACTATCAACTAATAATGTTGGTAATCTTAAGTTTGTGTATAACAATTTTATTTTGGCTAGGGATACAACATCTTATTAGTAGTTTTTATCTTCTGGGATCATGTATTGTAACTTATGCCATCACATTTTTAATACTCAATTACTTTTTTTTCAGGAATTCTCTAGTCGCCTCAATACTAAATTTTTTTTCAAATAAAAAGATTACAATATGAAAATTAATGTAATTTCCGCATTCGGGGATCCTAGAAGCCACTCAACTTGGTCTGGTACAACAAAAAACATAAGTGATGCTCTTGAAAAAATCGACAGCTTAGAGGGAGCTTACGAAGCTTCTGAAAATAATTTTACATTTAAAGTTTTAAAACAGGCTTGCCGATTATGGTATAAACTTAGGTTTTATAAAGGCAAAAAGCAAATGATGATGCCTTTCAGGTTTGGAGTATGGCGACACTTATCTGCTTATAGTGGAAGTATATTTCTAAAAGAGGCAAAATACAAAAACCTTCTTCATTTCAGTACTTTAAGTCTACCTGAATCAAAGATGATCTCTTTTGAAAATCACAACCATTTTTGCGTAATTGATGCTACATGGAATTTATGGGAAAAGAATTCTACCAATATTGGTTTAATTTCCAAGTCTAGCCAAAAGGTAATTGAAAAGCTTGAAAAACAATCTTTTGAACAGGTTAAACATATTTTCTCAATTAGTGAATATGTGAAGCATAATCTGATAAACCACTATAAAATTCCTGAAGCGAAAATTACAGTTGTTGGTACTGGTACAGGAATAATCACTCCTTATTATGGATCCAAGGATTATAGTAATGGTAAAATCCTTTTTGTGGCTAAAGGTAGATTCGAAGATAAAGGAGGGCCTATTGTACTCGAAGCATTTGATCTTTTGCTAAAAAAATATCCTCACCTTGAATTACATATAGTTGGTCAAAATGATTATAGTGCTATGATTAAACATCCACAGATAAGCACATATGGATTTATTCCTCTTAACGAATTACAAGAGTTATTTAATACCTGTTCATTATTTATTATGCCAGCTTTACATGAGCCATGGGGATTGGTTTATATAGAGGCAATGTTGTGTAAAATGCCAATTATTGGACTTAATCGTAACGCTTTTCCTGAAATCTCAAATTATGGTAAATTTGGTATTGGTGTAGATTCACCTGATGCTAACTCCATTGCATTAAGTATTGATGCCATGTTGTCCGATGTAAACAAAATGAGAGAAATTGGAGAAAAAGCTCAGACTTGGGCACTTGAAAAGTTCACCTGGGATAATGTAGCAAAACGTATAATGGATGTAGTAAAGCTCTATTAATTCTTCAAATATAGGTCTATCTAGCCAACTTATGATAAAAAAGAAAATTTTGTACCTGTGTCCCGAAGTACCGTATCCTCAAGAGACGGGAGGTCAGGTTGCGTTTAATAACCATCTCCGATCATTAGCAAAACACTTTATTGTAGACGCTATTTTTTTGGATGTTGAAGGTGAAAAAAAGCATATTCCAAAAGACCTCGCAGATTCTATAAACAGTTACAAAATTTTTAATAGAAGATTTAGAAGAGGAAGTGGAGTTATTGGATTGTTAGCTGCAGCATACCTCTTCATAAGGTATAAATTTCCTCGTGCTTATTCAGTAAGGATTAACAAAGAAGCAAAGAGGCATATTTCTCAAATTATCGAATCATATGAAGCCGTCATATGTGATCATTTTACGGCATTTGCTTTTCTTGAACAAAATGTAGATATCAAAAAAATATATATAGCTCATAACGTAGAAGCAAACGTACTAAGGGATCAATATAAAGCAGAAAATAATTACATAAAGAAGCTTGTCTATCATATAGAATATTACAGAACTAAAATTTTAGAGAATAATATTATAAGACAATCAGATAAAATTGTTACCATCTCATTATCAGACTTGGAATTTTTTAACGAAATTAAGGGTCAAGCTATGTTATATAATATAGCTGAAGTTTTGCCAATGAATCCTGAAAGATGGAGATATAATAATGATAAAGTCATAACATTTTTAGGTGGTACGAATTATTTTCCCAATTATGATGCTGTTAAATGGATAGTTGAAAAACTACATCCTGCACTTAAAGTAAAGGAAAGAATTACTATTCAGATCATAGGAAAAACTTCAAATCTGCTAAAGGAAAATCCTTTCTACCTTGAATACGCTGATATACAATTTCTAGGGTTCGTTCCTGACATAGATTTAGATAGAATATTATTAAAATCCTCAGTATTTATTTCACCAATTGTTTATGGATCAGGGATTAAAATTAAAGTGTTAAAAGCTATAAGTATGGGCATTCCTGTCTTTTGTACTCAAGAATCTTTTTTTGGTATAGAATATTTAGAGAATCAACAGCAATTAGTTTTCAACCGAGAGGATGTAAAAGATACAGTGAATAAATTAATAGCATTGTTAGATAATAAGGAAGAATTAGAGGAACTTTCAGCATTCATAACTGATCAAAGTTTAAAACAACATCGTTCTACCGAGATTCTGTGGCAAACTATTATTGCTTAATATAAAATGGATAAAATATTTAAAATAATATCTTTTACTTTATTCATACTTATCTTAGTTATTTACGACTATAGATTAACTTATTTAATACTGTTTATGAGTATTTTATTTATGATTTATAGTAAGTTTAACTATTATAAGCCAAATTTCGCATTTCTCGCACCTTGGATACTTATATATTTCTTTCAAATTCTTCCGATAACAATTTATAGTAGAAGTCTCAATCCGATAACTATTCAACTTATATCATTACCATTAGTTATTGGATTAATTTTTCTCCCTAAGATTGGATTGAAAAGATCATTTGAAATTATTTCATTAAAAAGGATTAGTAACCGAAACTATAAAATTGCATTAATTATTTGCTACACACTATTTTTCATAAATGTTGCATATAGTGGGTTTTTGCCACTATTAAGATTAATTTTAGAGGGCAGTAGTGATTATTTTGATTATGGCATAAAAGGAGTGAATGGCTTGTTCTATGCATATGCAAATGCGTTTGGCGTATTAAATTATTATTTATTCATTCATGACAGGAAAAAAAAATATTTATATGTGATATTAAGTATTTTGGTTATTTTCTTATTGTGCTTAACGCGACAAAATATTATATCATTAATTGTTGAAATCGCTGTTTTACACGCATTATGTTCAAAGCCTTTAAATAAAGCGAAGTTAATTACTTACGTTGTTATTATTCTTATTGGATTTGGTATTTTAGGTGAATCAAGAAGTGGAGATATTAGAGAAATTATGGGGCTTAAAAAAGAATATTATTGGCTACCTAATAGTTTCATTTGGATATATGCTTACTTTTTTTTCAATGTACTTAATCTTGATAATATTGTTACAAGTGGTAATTATGCATTATTTGATTTTTCTTCATTGAGTAGCTTATTGCCAAGTTTTCTTAGGGGTACTGCGTCTGATGACCTATCTTCGTTAGAAGTTGTAAATTTTACTATATCATCTTATATCCAGCCAATTTTCATAGACTTCGGTTTTTGGGGTGTTTTATTAATAACTTTCATAGTAGTTTTTCTAACGGTTATAGCTTATGAAAAAGCAATTATTTTGAAGAATTTTGGTGCTATTGGTATTTATGTAGTTTTGTTTTTTTGTGCAAGCTTCTCATTTTTTATAAATTTTTGGTTTTATCTTCCTATTATCTTCCAAATACCTTTCGTAATGATTTTTAATAAATACATAACAAAAAATGAATAGAGGATATACAGTTTCTATATGTATTGCAACATACAATGGTGAAGATTTTATAGCTGCTCAAATACAATCAGTACTTAAGCAGCTAACAGATAATGATGAAATTATTATTAGTGATGACGGCTCATCTGATGCTACATTGAGTATTGTTGCTTCCTTGCAGGACAAAAGAATAAAAATTTATCACAATACATTAAAAAAGGGGCCAGTTGGGAATTTTGAAAATTCATTATTACATGCATCTGGTGATATATTATTTCTTTGTGATCAGGACGATACTTGGTTGGAAAATAAGATAGAATCCCACCTTAATATGCATAATAAGTTTGATTTGGTTATTTCAAATGCAATTGTTGTGGATCAAAGTAAGAATATTTTGTTTGATTCATTTTTCAATCAAAGGAGATCAAAGAAAGGTCTACTCAACAATCTAATGAAAAACTCTTATATAGGTTGCTGTATGTCATTCAACAGAAAAATTCTTCTTAAAGCATTACCATTTCCGAAAGATATACATATGCACGACTGGTGGATTGGGTTAGTTGCTGAACTAATAGGTAGCGTTTACTTTTTAAAAGAGCCAATGATGTATTATGTAAGACATGATAATAATGCGTCAGATACTTTAGTTAAAACTTTACCGTTTCATGAGCAACTATCGAACAGATTGATTTTAGCTAAAAATCTTTTTCTATTAAAATTAACTAACTCCAAAATAAAAAAATAGATATGAAAATTGCTGTTTTAATTCCTACTTTAAATGCAGGGGAAATTTGGGATGAAATTTTGAAATCAATAAGCATTCAATCTATTCATGTAAGCAAAAAGATAATAATTGACTCAGGTTCGACGGATAACACTATCTCATTAGCCCAAGCCCAGAACTTTCAGATCTTAAACATAGATAAGACTGATTTTGATCATGGCTACGCACGTCAACTCCTTGCACAAGCAGCACAAGATTGTGATATATTAATTTATCTAACTCAAGATTGTATCTTAAAAGATTCTAACTCTTTCAGATACCTAGTTGATGCTTTTAATGATGAAAAAGTTGGTCTTGCCTATGGTAGACAGTTACCTCATATTGGTGCCAAGACTCTGGAAACTCATGCCAGACTATTTAATTATACTCCAATTTCCAGAATAAAAACAATGAGTGATAAGGATGAATTGGGTATTAAAACGGCTTCCTGTTCGAATTCATATGCTGCATATCGTAGAACTGCATTGCAAGATGTAGGAAGTTTTCCAACGAATACAATTCTTGGAGAAGACGTAATAGTTGGAGGTAAACTCCTTATTAAAGGATGGAAAATAGCTTATGTTGCTGAATCGGAAGTATATCATTCTCATGATTATACAACTAAGGAAGAATTTAAACGATATTTTGACATTGGTGTATTTCATTCTACAAGTAAGTGGTTAATTGATGAGTTTGGTACAGCTGGAGGGGAAGGTTTAAAGTATTTAAAATCTGAATTAAAATATGTTTTAAAAAACAATCCATCAGTATTGCCTAAGATGCTACTATCTATAGGTGCAAAATTTTTAGGATATAAATTAGGAATGATGCATGATAAACTTTCAATAAAACAACGAAAGGATTTTTCTATGCATAGAAGGTATTGGGATAAAGTAAATTAAAAAAAATGAATCACATTATATTTGGAGGTTCCGGTTTCATCGGTACACACCTCAAACGTTATATTAATGAAACCTTAGCCTTAGCTGATCAAGTTTATAGTTATGATATCAGGAAAAAAGTTAGTGATGGTTTTACCGAGCTTGACATTAGAAAAGCCATTTCAGTAAATATACCTGATGTAGCTAATAGCATCATTTATAACCTTGCGGCTGTGCACACTACACCTGGTCATCCTGATCATGAATATTTTGAAGCCAATATTTATGGTGCGCAAAATGTTTGCGATTTTGCCAGGAAAAATAATATTGATACGATTGTTTTTACCAGTTCTATTGCCCCTTATGGTGCATCAGAAGAATACAAAACTGAAGATACCTTACCCATGCCCAATACGCCATATGGTATATCGAAACTCACTGCAGAATATATTCATAAATTGTGGCAAGCTGAAGACCCGTCCAAAAGAAAATTAATAATTGTTCGTCCGGGTGTGGTATTTGGTAAACAGGAAGGTGGAAACTTTACCCGGTTATACGAATCTATGAAAAAGGGATTCTTTTTTTATCCTGGGAGAAAAGATACGATTAAAGCATCTGTTTATGTGAAAGATGTAGTCAGGATTTTATATGAAACTGCCCAGCAAGAAAAACCCGGTGTTGTTACTTTCAATCTGACCTATTTCCCAGCCCCTACTATTGAACGCATTTGTGAAACCATGGCTGAGGCTACAGGTGTAAAAGCGCCTAAAGTGTTAGTCCCTGGATGGGCATTAAAATCTGCAGCAAGTAGTGCTTATACTGGGGGTAGATTATTAGGAAAAAAAATTGCCGGTATCCACCCTGATCGGGTAAAAAAACTTATGATTTCTACTAATATTTCTGGAGAAAAGTTGAGTCATTCACCTTATGATCTTCAGTTTACCTTAAAGGAGGCGCTATCGGATTGGTTTGATGATTGCGGAAAAAGTGGACTCTATTAATTAATTATGAAAAGTAATAATAAATTTGTGCTCATTATGGCCGGTGGAGTGGGCTCACGGTTCTGGCCAAAAAGCCGGAATCACTTCCCGAAGCAGTTTATTGATATTTTAGGAACTGGAGAATCTCTTCTACAACTAACCTATCAGCGGTTTCTAAAGATTTGCCCTAATGAAAACATCCTGATTTTAACCAATACTGGTTATGCTGATTTAGTGAAGGAGCAGTTGCCAAATGTTTTGACAGATAATGTTTTGTTGGAGCCCAGCCGGAATAATACTGCACCTTGTATTGCCTATGCCACGTACAAAATTCTACAAAAGAACCCGGAAGCCAATATTGTAGTGGCGCCATCGGATCATTTAATTTTGAAAGAGGATGTATTTATTGAAAAGATTAACCTGGCTTTGGAGTTTGCAGAAATAAATGATGCATTACTGACTTTAGGTATAAGCCCGACGAGGCCGGATACAGGTTACGGGTATATTGAGTATCAAGTATCGGGTAGCGAGTATCAAGAATTAAGTAATGGTATTCATAAGGTAAATGCTTTTAAGGAAAAACCAGTATTGGAAAAAGCGCAGGAATATATAGCGCGTGGGAATTACCTTTGGAATGCCGGGATCTTTATCTGGAAAGCGGCTAATTTGCAAAAGGCATTTGAAAAGTATGCCCCTGAAATTGATACTTTGTTTAAATTGGGAAATGAGATTTATAATACCCCAGATGAGGCGCAATTTATACTTGATCAATATCCAACAAGCCCGGATATTTCCATTGACTATGCTATTTTAGAAAAAGCAGATAATATTTATACCATTCCAGCAGATATTGGCTGGTCTGATTTAGGCACATGGGCTTCTTTGCATGCCATTGCTCAACAGGACGAACATCATAATGTATGTAATTCGGAACATATTCATTTACATGATACGCATGACTGCATGATTAACTTGCCCAAGGGAAAAGCAGCGGTAATTAGAGGGCTTGAGAATTTTATCGTAGTAGATGATGAACAGGTATTGTTGATTTATCCAAAATCTGAAGAACAGGAAATTAAAGGTGTTTCCAAAGAGATGGTTACCCGATATGGCCATCAATATTTATAACAAAAAGAAGAGCTTATCTGTGGATAGGCTCTTTTTCTACCATATAGGTAAATTGCTCTACTAAATGAGCAGCCTATCATACTTTCTATTTTGTTTGGGGTAAAAAGTGTAACTTTGCTGTGAACTAATGATATTGATGAATACGTTTATTGAGTTAAACTTACCATTACATTTATTAGGGCATTATTATTGCTATGGGTAAAACATTTGTAGCACTTTATTGTTAACGCACAAGTTTTTATGCAAACACGGTACCTTTACCTCCTTAAATTCATATTGCCTGTAACTGACCTATTGATGGTTCTGGCTGTTTATTTCTTCTCTTATCAATTCACCAGTTATTTAGGTAAAACAGTTGATTCTGAATTACAATGGCATTATGTTGTGGTATGTAGTTTGCTCTGGATTGTTTCTACAACCTCTTTTGGTCTTTATACGGAATATGGATCGAGGCGAATTGAGCGGATATACCGGGGAACCTGGCGCAGTGTGTTTTTACACGCCATTCTATTCTCCGTTTATTTATTCTTTTCTAAGCAGAATGATTTTTCCAGGTCTTTCCTCGTCGTATTTTATGGTACTTTAGGTATTTTGTTTCTGGTTAATCGTTTTATTGGAACTTCCTTTCAGTTTTTGTTATTTAATCATTTAAGGGGTGTAAAGTCTGTCGCCATTATGGGAAATAATGCAACAGGTGAACAGCTGGCCTCTTATTTTGAAAAACAGAAATATATTGAATTTCATGGCTTTATTCCGGATGTTCCTGATCACTACCTGGAACGGGATGGTCAGTTAAGCAGTGCTGTTGGTAAACAATTTGAGTTGGCTGTAGAAAAAGGTATTAAAGATATTTATGTCACTATAGCACCAGAACGCATGAGTGATATGCTGATTCTGACCCAGGAAGCTGAACGTCAATGTGTACGGTTAAAGTTTATTCCGGATATTAGTGGCGCCTTATTATCTCCTTATACCGTAAGTTATTTAGGTAATGAATTCCCCGTGATTTCGCTGCGCTCAGAGCCTTTGGAGAAAATTCATAACCGTTTCAAAAAACGTTTGATTGATGTTGTTTTTAGCGGGATGGTGATTTTATTCGTGTTAAGCTGGTTATATCCTATTATAGCACTATTGATTAAATGGCAGAGTAAAGGGCCTGTATTGTTTAAGCAATTGAGAAGCGGCCGGGATGATGAACCATTTTATTGCTTTAAATTCCGTAGTATGCGGATGAATGCGGATAGCGATAAAAGACAGGCCAGTAAAGATGATGACCGGATTACGCCAATTGGTAAGTTTTTAAGAAAATCTAGTCTGGATGAGTTGCCTCAATTCTTTAATGTATTTATGGGGCATATGAGTGTAGTGGGGCCACGCCCACACATGTTGAGCCACACTGAACAATACAAAGGCATTGTTGATCAATTTATGGTTCGCCATTTTCTAAAACCCGGCATTACAGGTTGGGCACAGGTAAATGGCTACCGTGGAGAAACTAAAGAAGATTATAAAATGGTGAAACGCGTGGAGCATGATATCTGGTATTTGGAAAACTGGACAGCTGCACTGGATGTTAAAATCATTTTCATGACTGCAATTAATATGGTTAAAGGTGAGGAAAATGCTTTTTAACTTAAGTTAGATCACCATTAATCTTTGCTTGAGTCATGTCAATTAAAGATAAGATATTATAAAAAAAAAGGCTCGGTCTATTACGGATCGAGCCTTTTTTGATTATTTAATTTTAAAATGCTAATTTATGATAAAGCCTTTGGCTCCGTCATTTTATCCTACCATGGTATTCGTCGTCCGTTTTACAGCAACTTTTCTTACTGCAGTTACAATTGCATTTTTATCATAACCACATTCTGCCCATAATTCGGCTTGTTCACCATGATCTATAAACTGATCGGGAATGCCCAGGCGAATTACGTTTGAATTATACTGATGATCTGCCATAAATTCCAGAATTGCAGAACCGACACCGCCTGGCAATGATCCATCTTCTACGGTGATGATGTGTTTATATTTAGAGAAAACCTCATGCAGCATTTGCTCATCCAGTGGTTTTACAAAACGTAAATCATAATGAGCCGGGTAAATGCCTTCGCTATTTAAATCTGATCGAGCTTCAACAGCAAAATTACCTACATGACCAATGGTAAGCAAGGCTACTTCTTCGCCATCACATATTTTACGGCCTTTACCAATTTCTAAAGCTTTGAATGGGCGTTTCCAATCGGGCATCACACCATTACCACGTGGGTAACGGATCACGAATGGGCCCATGTTGTCCTGCTGAGCGGTAAACATCAAGTTTCTCAATTCTTCTTCATTCATAGGTGAAGAAATCACGAGATTTGGGATACAACGCATATAGGCAATATCATAAGCACCATGGTGTGTTGCACCATCTGCTCCGGCTAAACCTGCCCGATCCAGGCAAAATACGACGTTCAGTTTTTGAATGGCTACATCATGGATCACCTGGTCATAGGCCCTTTGCATAAAGCTGGAATAGATATTACAAAAAGGGACCAATCCCTGAGTGGCTAAACCTGCAGAAAAAGTAACGGCATGCTGTTCTGCAATGCCCACATCAAATGCGCGTTTCGGCATGGCCTTCATCATAATGTTTAATGAGGAGCCGGATGGCATAGCAGGTGTAATCCCCACAATTTTTTCATTCGCCCCAGCCAATTCTACCATGGTATGTCCAAAAACGTCCTGATATTTTGGTGGCTGCGGTTTATCTGGAACATTTTTCTTGATCTCTCCTGTGATCTTATCAAACAAACCTGGTGCATGCCAAATGGTTTGGTCTCTTTCAGCTAAAGCAAAACCCTTACCTTTAACCGTAATACAATGTAATAACTTAGGGCCTGGAATGGCCGATAAGTCTTTTATGACTTGTGCTAAACGCGTAACATCATGCCCATCGACAGGACCAAAATACCTGAAGTTTAAAGCTTCAAATAAATTACTCTGCTTCAAGAGTGTTCCTTTGATGCTTTTCTCAATTTTCTTTACATATTTATGTGCATTAGGGCCAAGCTTGGATAAGCCGGCGAGCACATTAGAAATATCATCCCGAAAACGGTTATAAGATTTAGATATGGTAATGCTGGTTAAATACTCTTTCAGCGCACCAACGTTGGGATCAATCGACATGCAATTGTCGTTTAAAATTACCAGTACGTTGCTGTTTTCAATCCCGGCATGGTTTAAACCTTCAAAGGCTAAACCTGCCGTCATGGCTCCATCACCGATAACTGCAACATGCTGTCTATCCGTTTCGCCTTTCAGCTGCGAAGCTACGGCCATGCCTAAAGCGGCAGAAATAGACGTAGAGGAGTGGCCAACACCAAAAGTATCATATTCACTTTCTGAAATTTTTGGAAAGCCGCTAATGCCTTTATAAATTCTATTGGTATGAAACAATTCACGGCGGCCAGTGAGGATTTTATGCCCGTATGCCTGGTGTCCAACATCCCAAACCAGTTTGTCATAAGGGGTATTCAAGGCATAATGCAAAGCAACTGTTAATTCAACAACACCTAAGCTGGAGCCAAAGTGGCCACCATTTACGCTTACCACGTCAATAATATACTGACGTAATTCCTGGCTTATTTGTTCTAAGTCAGACTCGCCATACTGCTTTAAATCAGCAGGATAGTTAATTTTAGATAATAGGGGGCCAGCTTTAACTTGCATTCAATTTTTTTAGTAGAAACAAGATACAAAGTAAGGTATTTTTGTTTTAATATTCATGTAAAAAAACAATCAATGCACTGAAAGCCAGATTGGCTTATTTTTTAAAACACAAAGGCCTTGCTAAAGCATTAATATAAAATTCATTATGTTTGTTTTTATAAATGCAATCAGAGATTTTTGAGATAAAACTTCCCGTATTTGAAGGGCCATTCGATCTTTTATTATTTTTCATCGAAAGGGATGAATTGAATATTCAGGATGTGGAGATTGCAAAAATTACGAATGATTTTTTAGCTTATATCCATCAGCTCCTGGCGGTAAACGTAGAAGTGGCCAGTGAATTCATTCTGGTTGCAGCCACCCTTATGCGCATTAAATCCAGGATGTTATTACCCAGATTGGAATTGGATGAGTCTGGGCATGAAATTAATCCTGAAGAAGATTTGATTGCACGATTGATTGCTTACAAACAATTTAAGTCTGCCGCTGAAGAAATGAAAGTTTTGGAAGATGCCAGGCTGAAACAAGAACGCAGGGGGAATATTGAATACGATCTTAGTCTTGCTGCGGAAGCTTCCACCCATCAGGATGAACTTTTATCGCTTGATCTTTATAAGCTGCTTACAGTTTATCATCGCCTGATGCAAAAATATGAACTGCGCAGTGAAGAGGTTAAGCATACGGTAGTGCAATATCCTTATACTATTGAAGAGCAGAAGTATGTTATGGCAAATTTATTAAACATTAATAAACAAATTGATTTTGCCCTGGTATTGAAGCATTCTGAAAACAGAGTTCATTTTGTTTATAATTTTCTGGCTATTTTGGAAATGTTGCAGCAACAGTTGGTGGAGATTACTATTGGCAGTGGCTTTAATAATTTTAGCATTAGGTAGGGTTGGGGGTTTTGAGTAGCAAGTAGAGAGTATCAAGTATCGAGCAGTGAGTATTAAGAATCAAGCATCAAGATTGGATGCTGAGTACAGCGACTTTTTCAGATTGCCATAATTTTATTTATAGCTTCAGGTTGGAGCATTTAATAAGTTAAAAAATAAGCTTCGTGCAAGACTTCGTGTTTAAAATTTCTTCTTTTCTTTATATTTCTAACCACAAATAAGTTTTATTGCAACACTCTTACCATTTTAGGATTAAACATTTATCCTTTAATTCACTCATATTCATCTGTGTGTTAAAGATTAATTTTCTTACTTTTGCCAAAAAAACACAAACCTATACAGGATGACACGTGATACCAAAATCTTTGAACTTATTGATAAGGAATTAAACCGCCAGGAACATGGTTTAGAACTTATTGCATCAGAAAACTTTGTCAGCAAGCAGGTAATGGAAGCTGCTGGTTCGGTACTAACCAACAAATATGCTGAAGGTTTACCAGGGAAACGCTATTATGGCGGTTGCCAGGTGGTTGATGTGGTGGAGCAAATTGCTATCGATAGGGCAAAAGAATTATTTGGTGCCGCATGGGTTAATGTTCAGCCGCACTCTGGTGCCCAGGCAAATGCAGCAGTAATGCTTGCTGTTTTGCAGGCCGGCGATAAAATTTTAGGTTTCGATCTATCGCATGGTGGACACTTAACACATGGTTCACCTGTGAATTTTTCTGGTAAACTTTATCAGCCCTTGTTTTATGGCGTAGAAAAGGAAACTGGATTAATCGATTATAAAAAATTGGAAGAAGTTGCTTTAGCTGAAAAACCAAAATTGATTATTTGCGGTGCTTCTGCCTATTCTCGTGAGTGGGATTATGCTTTTATTCGTTCGGTTGCTGATCAAATTGGTGCTTTGGTTTTGGCAGATATTTCTCACCCAGCTGGCTTAATTGCTAAGGGCTTATTGGCTAATCCTCTTCCACACTGTCATATTGTAACTACTACTACGCATAAAACTTTACGTGGTCCTCGTGGCGGTATGATCATGATGGGTAAGGATTTCGAAAACCCATGGGGATTAAAAACACCGAAGGGCGAAACCCGGATGATGAGCAATTTATTGGATATGGCTGTTTTTCCTGGTACGCAGGGTGGTCCTTTAGAGCACATTATTGCAGCTAAGGCCATTGCGTTTGGTGAAGCTTTATCGGATGAGTATGGTGTTTACATTAAACAGGTTGCTGCCAATGCACAGGCTATGGCCAAAGCTTTTGTGGCAAAAGGTTATGGGATTATTTCTGGCGGTACAGACAACCACTTAATGTTAATCGATTTAAGAAATAAAAATATAACCGGTAAAGTTGCCGAAAATGCATTAGAGAAAGCGGAGATCACGGTAAACAAAAACATGGTTCCTTTTGATGATAAATCTCCATTTGTAACTTCCGGGATCCGTGTAGGTACTGCAGCTATTACTACCAGAGGCTTGAAGGAAACCGAAATGGAAAAAATTGTAGATTTAATTGATCAGGTATTAACTAACCCTGAAGATGAAGCAAATTTAAATGCGGTGAAAGCTGAAGTGATTAAGCTGGTAAGTGCATTTCCGCTTTATAAATAATATAGATCTTTAAGAAGTTGAAAATATAGAGCTTTACATTTATTTGTAAGGCTCTTTTTTATTTGAATTGAATATTTTAGTCTTAAAAACCTTCTTATAAAGTAAAGGGCCGATATCCTAAAAGAAGTATCGACCCTTACCATCTAAATTAACGCTCTCGATATAATAACGTATATGAATCCTGATTGTTTTTAAAAAGTGAAAAAATATGATCGGAATGCATCATTCTTCTTATGGATTTACTATTAATTGATCATCCAAGATCTCTTATTTTTCGCCAGGGATTTCAGATTGAGATCAACAATGCTAGCATTATGCATTATGGGGAAAATAAATAAGCATTATTCTGCGAATGCTAGCGCTGCTATACTAACTTTTAATGCTCCTTGTACCAAGAGTGCATTTGCGCATGCTTCTAAGGTAGCACCAGTGGTTACAACATCATCTACTAATAAAATATGTTTGCCAGTGATTTTGTCCGTTTCAGCGACTTTAAAAACAGCTTTCATATTTTCATATCTGCTAAACCTGTTTTTCCTGGTCTGACTTTCTGTTGAAACAGTACGGATTAAAATTTCTTCTTTAAAAGGAATGTTTATGGTTTGCGCAATGCCTTCAGCAATGAAACTACTTTGATTATAGCCTCTTGATCGTAACTTTTGATGATGTAATGGAACAGGAACAATGAAATCAATATCCGAATACATCAAGTTTAACTTCAGTCTTTCCCCAATCATGCCACCTAGTAGTATGCCAACATCTGTTTTTCCATTATATTTTAAGCTATGTATAAGCCGTTGTGCTTTTGCTCCTTTTCTAAAATATAATAGCGCCATCGCTGCATTTAAAGGAACCCTGCCCCATAATTGTTTCATGACTTTATTTTCCTGATACAAATGATAATCTGTAAATGGAAGATCAAAAAGGCATTTGGTGCAAATTAGCTTCTCACCCTGGAATAAGCTTGCGCCACATGCGTTACACAAATTTGGAAAGAGTAAACCCAATAGGTCTCTTCCCCAAGATGATATTCTTAGCATATCACTAATTTATCTATTTATAGCAATAAGTTGTATGGGCCTTGAGTTATTTATATGGTTAGCTCTTATTGTAATGTTTTCCTAATGTATATTACTATGTCTTATCTGCTATTGTGATCTTAATAAGATTCATGAATTTTTAATCCTGTATTTTCTATATATCTATATCTTTCCGAAATTATTTAATTGAATCTGCTCACCTTACCCTATTAAACAACGTCTCGAAACACCCGTCATTAGAAAATGTTTTATTTATTTCAATTTTTTGTGGATGATTTACAGTGGCTTACGATTTTATGGGATAAAATAGGGGCGATAGGTTTGCAGCGGTACTAATTTTTGCTACCTTTGCATCCCGCTTCGGAGGAAACGGATGGATTGAAAAGCGGGTTAATGATGATGAGAGGGGATAAAAAGGGCGGAATTTATTTCAAATAAAATTTGCTCAGGTGAAAAAGATCATTACCTTTGCATCCCGGTTCGGAAAGAACGGGAAGCTGGTTTTAAAGACTGGCATATTGAAGGGTTGGAGAGAAAAGAAGGACGAAAAAAATAAAATTATTTTATTTGGAAGTTCAGAAAAGATTTCTACCTTTGCACTCCCAACCGAAAGGGAAGGAAAAAAGAATCAGGTGGCGGATGTCATTGCGATTAGAAAAACAAGATTGAAGCA
>Ga0247813_10000043_pt1 | contig 203262 bp, 174 predicted proteins | sample UWRJL169409C1_FD_180719 | JGI IMG/M metagenome (GOLD analysis project Ga0247813, IMG submission 180719) | Plant litter microbial communities from Arlington Agricultural Research Station in Wisconsin, United States - UWRJ-L169-409C-1 | ecosystem: Environmental > Terrestrial > Plant litter >...
ATAAGCTTTAACTCTTTGCGTATCGCAAATCGCCTGTTGCTAACTTCTCCCCCTTCTTCTCAGTTGGGGTGGCAAAGATACTATCTTTTACCTTTATCAAGCAAGCTTTTTTTTACTTATTTTTTTTAGCTTTCCTTAGCTTTAAACTTTTTGCTTTTTGCAAATTGCTTATTGCCAATTCTTTTTCCTTGTGTCAATCTGTATATGAACTTGTCGCTGAATGCGGGTGCAAAAGTAGCACTTCTTTTGGCTTTTCAAAGCGCTTTTATAAGGTTTTTTTATTCTTTTTCTTAACTCTTTGTTAACGTGAAGTTTGGGGTGTGAAGTTTTTTGTTTCGCGTGGGTTGTTACACGAAGATGCGCAAAAGCTTTACTCAAGGAGGCTATACCACAAAGTCCCGCAAAGAAGACACAGAGATACACAAAGAAAAAAACATTCATATAGAAATGATGGGAGAACACTAAGGTTTACGCCTTGCGGCGTATGTTAACCTCACCCCCAACCCCTCTATAAAGGACGGAATTTGCAAATTAAAAATCCTGCTGGCTTTTAGCCCCGATGGAGCCGGTAGCCCCGTAGCGAAGCGGAGGGCTATAGGCGAGAGCGGGCGCGGCCTTCGCTAATATGCGCTTGCCATTAATGCTCCTTATAATATATAGGTGCTATTTACTACTCGTATCGGAGTGCTTTTACCGGTAAACATATATTAAAATACATAAGCTAATGCATAGAAATCATCTTAACTAAACTGCTCTGTTTAAATTGAAAGTAACTTCTTAATTAAGTTATAACAGTATTATAAAACGATCTTAAAACACATCAATTATAGACTATTTAAGGATTAACGCAATTTTAAGGATTACTCATAAACTTAAGACAAAAAAGTTAATTCTATTTTATTTATTTAATTATTAAGTAATTTTGATAAAAAAGAAACAAATACTGATTGTTGAATTAAATTTTTTAAGCTATGAAAACTTTACTTTTATCACTATTATTTTGTCTTCCGGCTTTAGCTCAAACAGGTTTTAAAACTGAAGGCAACGATATTATATGGCAAGGTGTTTTTAGTACTGAAAACGCAGATATTTTAGCTGTGCTTGACAGAGACCCTAACCTAAAAATAGGCAATTTTATGGATAGCATGTATAAAGGACAGGCAGACGAGGTACAAAATACCTGCGATGGAGGAACCGGACTGATGAAAAACAAAATTAAATTTGATTTTGTTATTCTACAGGATCCTGCGGGATATGTTGTTAAGGTACGAAACTTAAGGATAATCGAAAAATTTGGCCCTATGCAGGCAAAAACGATTGCCAGGAGATGTGAAAAATATTTTATGGATAACGGTAAAGTAAATACTCAGCCTAATGCAGCCCAAAATATGGCTTGTATGGATAGGTTTTTTACAGGCCTTTTTGGAGTACAGCCCCAAGCATCTGAAAAAGCAATTACATCAAATTAATAATTTTGGATAATACAAAAAATCCCCGGGCAACTTAGTGTGTCTGGGGATTTTTTTATCCGGGAATTATTCAACCATTTCTACAAGCCTTATAAACTCTGCCCTGTAACCTTCCGGGTCATATAACAAGCCTTGTTTTGCCAGTTCATTAATTGCTTTGGATGATTTTACCGGTATAAGTTTAGAATCCCTCAACTTCAACCCAAACCATGCAACAGCAGCAGCAAATTTAAAGTCTAAAGAAGTCTTTTCAACAGACACTATGCTGTTAGGTATTGTTTTAATTATTTCGGTACTTTTATCTTCATCAGGTTTTTTATGCCTGAATTTTATAGTTGCCAACTCATCATTATAATTTCCTGTTGCAGCCTGCACCTGGCTATAGTTAAGATCTGTAGATGGTGTAAAATAATTGCTTTGCACGCCTGTGGGAATAATTTCATAGAGGGCTGTAACAGTGTGCCCGCTACCAAGTTCGCCTGCATCAACAGTGTCGTTAGTAAAATCTTCGTCGCGCAGTTTACGGTTTTCATAACCTATCAATCTGTACGACTGCACATGTTTGGGGTTAAACTCTATTTGTATCTTCACGTCTTTAGCAATAGCATACATAGAACCTTTAAATTCTTTATTAAGAAAACGATCGGCTTCCTGCATATTATCAATGTAAGCATAGTTGCCATTACCTTTATCGGCAAGGGTTTCCAGTTTACTGTCTTTATAATTACCCATACCATACCCAAGGCAGGTAAGTAACACACCGCTTTTACGTTTAGACTCAATAAGGGTTTGCATATCATCATCTGTAGAGGCCCCTACGTTAAAGTCGCCGTCGGTTGCCAGTATTACGCGATTATTACCGCCTTTTATAAAATTATCCTGGGCTGTTTTATAAGCTAATTCAATACCTGCTCCTCCGGCTGTACTGCCACCGGCATTAAGATTATCAAGCGCAGCATTAATTTTATCTTTATCGGCAATACTGGTAGATGGCAATACAAGCCCTGCTGCACCGGCATACACTACAATAGCAATCCTGTCTTTAGGGCGCATTTGGTTAACCAGTATTTTCATAGACTGCTTAAGCAGTGGCAGCTTATTAGCATCGTTCATGGAACCAGAAACATCTATAAGAAAAACAAAGTTTGATGCAGGCAGGTCTTTAGTGGCTATTTCCATGCCTTGTAAACCTATTTTAAGCAGTTTATGTTTAGTGTTCCATGGGGCATCGCTATATTCTGTATTGATAGAGAACGTATCGTTGCCTGATGGCTGAGGGTAGCTGTATTTAAAAAAGTTGATCATCTCCTCTACCCTTACTGCATCTTTAGGAACCGTTTGCCCGTTGTTAATAAACCTGCGAATGTTAGTATACGATGCATTGTCTACATCTATAGAAAATGTGGAAAGCGGTGTTGTGGCAGGGTTCTCGAATTTGTTTTCTTCGAACGACTCATACTCTTCCTCGTCTATTTTAATTTTTTCGATGGGTACAAATTGTCCTGTAGTGTTATCTATATATCCCGCTTCTTTGTCTTCCTTAATGGCTCTTTTAAGTTCTCTTATTTGCTTGCGGGTTAGCTTTTTTGTTGTAATGATTACAACACCATTTATACCTCTGTTACCGTATAAAGAAATTGCATTTGCGTTTTTAAGCACACTAATCGATTCGATATTATTCGCATCTATTTTTCTGGCTGCTCTTGCATTAGCAACTACACCATCTATTACATACAAAGGATCATTACCTGTTTGCAGAGAAGATACTCCCCTTATCGAAATCTTATTATTACTCCCCGGTGCTCCTGCTCCCGTAGTAATGTTTAATCCCTGTGCCTCTCCCTGTAACGACTGAACAAAATTTGCATTTGGCCTGCCTGCAATTACAGTACTTTTATTAAGTTGGTCATCAACACCAACTTTTTTAGAATCAGACAGATATCCATGTTGTGTATCATGTATGCCATTATAATTCTTAATTGATTTAAACTCCTCTTTACTTTTGCTTCCTGCATTGCCAAATGCTATCGAATTATTTTGTTGAATCGGCACACCAGTAATTCTGCCTTGTAAACTTTGCATATTAGTTGCATTTGGCCTGCTTTCTATGGTTTTAGATGTTACCGTAGTAACGGCTACATTACTTTGAGCTCTTGTTGTACTCCTGTACCCTTCAACAACCACCTCACTTAATTCCGCACTATTAGACATCATAGCTATATTACGCCAATTGTTATTTATGTTAGCTACAATAGATTGCTCTTTCATACCTATAAAACTCATATTTAATGTATCGCCAATAATAGCTTGCAAAGAATACTTTCCATCAAAATCAGTTTGGGTAGCAATACTTTTACCATTAACAGTTACTGTAACGCCCGGAATGGCTAACCCCTGTTCATCAGTAACAATACCTGTAAATAGTATCGGTTTATCTATTTTACTACTAACAATTCCAGGCATGGTATTTTGTAAAGCTTCGGCTACATTAACAGTATTAGTAGATTTTGCATAAATTTTTTCCGCACTTATTTCACTAATGGCAGTAGCCGGTGCCCCTCTATATCCCTTCACCCTAAACTCACTTACGTCACTCCTGCTATTCCAAACTCTTGCTTTTTTAGTAGTTGTATTAAAATATATAGAATCACCACTTATCGTACTGCCATTTTCATCTGTCAAAGTAGCTTCATTGCCTCGTAAAACAATAATTTCTTCCTGAATACTTTTCTTTGGTGTAGCAATATTATCTACACTTTTCCCTTTTCCTTTTTGAGATACCCCAACCACAACTTCCATAGTCTTTTGAGGTCTAACAACCTCCTTAACTTTCACAGTATCTATAACCGTTACACCGTGATCCGGTTGCACTTTAGGTGTTAAAACAGGATCATTATTATTAAGCAAATAACTACCTATACCCATAAACAAAAGGAAAAGGGCAGCTATGCCTGTATATTTCCACCATAATGCAGCGCGGCGTTCTTTTTTCTTGTCAAGCTTTTCTTCCACACGGTTCCATACGGCATCCATACGGGCAAAGCCTTTATCTTCGGCCTTTGTAGCGGCCTCTTTAAACTGGTCGTATATTTTATCTTTATTTTCCATTGCTGCTCGTGTTATGATAATAAACATTGTTTACTAATTCCTTAAGTTTTGTTCGGGAGACGTTTAATTGTGATTTTGATGTTCCCTCGCTAATGCCCAGCATGGCGGCTATTTCTTTATGCGAAAAGCCCTCTATGGCAAAAAGGTTAAATACGGTACGGCAGCCCTCCGGCAGGTAAGTAAGCAGGTGCAGCAATTCTTCCTCTTCAATTGTGGCTGTTGCCGAAACAGAAGGTTCATCGGCACGTGCCATATCTTCTATGTAAATATTAAAATTTACATTGCGTTTGAGGCTAAGCAGGCAATGGTTTACGGCAATTTTGCGTGCCCAGGCCTCAAAAGCTTTGATTTCTTTTAGCTGATCCAGCTTAGTAAATATAGTATAAAAGGCATCGGCCATTGCCTCCTCTATATGTTCTTCTTTTTTTAAGTACCGTTTGCAGGTGTGGTACAGTTTAGGAGCCAGTAGCTCATACACCTGCCTCTGCGAGTCACGGTGCATTTTTCTGCATGCTGTTATGAGTTTTTCGTCTATCACAATTTGTCTCTTTTTTATATAGAGCAGAAAAACTATATAAAGGTTGGGAAGGCGGTAAAAAAATATTTCACATTTTAGATTTCAGATTTCAGATTTTGTCGCAGTCCCGGTTTTCAGTTCCCGAGTGTAGCTGTCGCCAACTGACTAGTAACCACTGCCAACTACTTCTTTATCGTCACTTTATAAATATCCGATTCTTTTTCATCCTTATCGGTATCTTCACACAGCAGGAACTCCAGGTTTTTGCCTTCTTCATTAAAAAGGGTGATGCCTTCAAATTTATTTTTGGTAGATATTATCTCTGTAAATTCCACTTTCATTTTATCGGTATTAATACTGCCTATAATTGTTCCGGCAACTTCGCCATCTGCATAAGTAGATGCGCCACTTTCGGCTGCAGCAATAAAATATAGCTTATCGCCCACTTTAACCGCATCGGTAAAACCAGTTTGCGATCCTTTTATTTTAGGTAGCTTTATTTTGTTATACACAATCTGGAATGCGGTATCATCTATAGTCCCTGTCAGGGTAAATATGCCATTCTGCCCTTTAGGCCCGTTACCCCGGTTAAACAAATACCACACTTCGCCGTCGTTTACAGCAGCTTCTATATTAAAGTTTTCGGGCGTAATATCACCAAACTGCTGCATTACCAGGTACAGGTCGGTTGCGTCTATGTGTGGGTAAACTTCTTTTGTCTTATAATTTACATGGCCTATCAGGTTGCGGTTCTCCCCCGAGCCTGAACCAAATAAATATAAATCGTCACCTTTGGCAGCAATAGCCTCATAGTCGGCCTTGTCTTTTTTTGGTACGTTTTCTAATGCGCCTGCATAATCCTTAAATACTATGGGGGTTTTATCGAGGGTTTTATCATTAATAGTATAATGATACAGCATGTGGCTGTTATCTGATATAAGGTAAAGCGAATTATCGTTATAAAAAAGGCCCGAAGCCGAACCTATGCCTATAATGCGAAACAATAATTCGAGTGTAAACTTTTGCATAATCTTATGTTTTACTAAAAACGCAGCAGTGCTTTAATTTGTTATATTTATATAAAGATAATCCAATTTATACATGAAGGCCATACATACAAAAGATTTTAAGGTTACCGATACTTTTTCTATAGCAAGTGCACCCACTAATTTAAACCTTAAAGCATCTGACGATGATAAAAAGGATGAGCTTAAAGACATAAGCAAAAAGCTTGGTGAGTTACAGGACAAGATGTATGCCAACAATAGATACAGCGTGCTTATAGTATTGCAGGGAATGGATACAAGCGGCAAGGACAGCCTTATACGCGAAGTGTTTAAAAATTTTAATGCCCGTGGTGTAAATGTGTTTAGCTTTAAACAGCCTACCGAAGCCGAACTGGAGCATGACTATCTGTGGCGCCACTACATTGCCCTGCCAGATAGGGGGAAATTTGCCGTCTTTAACCGCTCTCATTACGAAAATGTGCTGGTTACCCGTGTGCACCCGGAATATATTTTAAATGAAAACCTGCCGGGTATAGAGAAGGTTGAAGATATTCCTGAAACGATATGGGAGCAGCGTTATGAGCAGATAAATAATTTTGAAAAACACCTGGCGCAAAATGGCACCATTATTTTAAAATTTTTCCTGAACCTGGGCAAAGAAGAGCAGCGCGAAAGATTGTTGAGGAGGCTCGATCTAAAAACCCATAACTGGAAATTTGCTCCCGGCGACCTTACCGAAAGAAAACTTTGGGAGAAATACCAGCAGTATTATGAAGAGGCTATTAACAACACATCAAAACCTCATGCGCCTTGGTATGCTGTGCCTGCCGATGATAAAAAGGCTGCAAGGCTTATTGTTGCCAAAGCCATTTTAGACGAGCTCGAAAAATACGATATTAAAGAACCGGAAGTGAACGAGGTGGTAATGGAAAATATATCCAAATATAAGGCAGAATTGAAAAAAGAGAAGTAAGTAATGCACTAATCTTTTGCTTACCCATTTTTTGGAGACTGTTTATATATCTATATTTTAAAAATATACAGTGCAACCGGGCAGGGCTTTTTTAATCCTTGCCTGCTCTGCTTTGTTTATGGGGTTACCTTTTAAAATCAGTGTTTTTAAATTAACTAGCAAACCAACATTTTTTGGCAGCGCGGTAATGTTATTATCTGCCAGCGAAAACAATTCTAATTTATTTAAATTACTGATGCCGTCCGGCAATGCAGTAAGTTTATTATTACTAAGCATTAATGTTTTTAGTCCTTTCAGGGCAGCGATACTATTAGGCAACTCCCTAATAAAGTTGTACTGAATGTTAAGTTCTTCCAGATTTGTAAGTTTAGTCCAGTCGGCATCAAATTCATTAAACTGGTTAAATCCTAAGTTAAGGCTTTTAAGTTTTCGCAGTTTAGATATGCCCGCGGGCAATGTGCTTAACTGGTTATTATCTATTTCCAGTACTTCCAGCTCTTTACAATTCTCGACAGCATTTGGTACTGCCGTAATTAAATTGAAAGACAAGTGCAGGAACCTCAGCTTTTTTAATGTCTTGATTTCATCCGGTAAATGGGCAATAGAATTATCTGAAAGGTCGAGCCTTACAAGCTTGTTAAGCTTCACTATATCGCGGCTTACGTATCGTAGCGCGTTTAGTTTGAGGTTTAATATTTCGAGATCCCGCAGGTTAAAAATATCCTTGCCTACATATTCCAGGTTATTGCCCATAAGATTTAAAAATGTGAGCTTGTTTAAGCGGGAGATATCTGTGGGCACATGAAAAATGCCGTGGTCACGAAAATTAAGGTGGGTAGCTTTTTCTTTGGATGCCAATGCAGTCTCTACACTAGTATATACCTTTTCTTTTAAAGGGTTAACATTTTGCGCATAAGCCGCAAGGCTGAAAAAACTAAATAGTACAAGTGATAATCTTAACATTATGATGAAGCCTAATTTACAGGTTTTGTTTCGGCATTAACAGCAGCCTGCCGGTAAGCAATATTTTTACAAAGGCGGCGCTTAGCCATATGGGTATTTTTATTCAGGGTTCTTATTTTTTTATTGGTATGCGTAGTGTTTTTAAATAGTTGCGAGTCTCCGGAGAGTACTACAACCAAACTCCACAGGAAAAACAATACCATTACAGAGAGTAAGCTTTTATTCATTTTGGTGTGTGTGTGTGTGTGTGTGTGTTTTACTGATGGGTTTAACCATCAAATTTAATTTAAAGACTTTGTTTTAAGCTTATGTTTATTTTAAGGTAGTATGATATTATTGTAATTAAAAAGAGCCGGTATTGCTACCGGCTCCCTTATTAATAACTCAGGACTACTTAACTTTAAGCAATTTGTAAGAACCTGTATTTTCACCAATTTTTAGTTTGACGATAAATACCTGCTCTCCTGCATAGTTAGAAAGATCCAGTTCTATTTTCTGGCTTCCGCCAATGGTTGACATGTTAGATCGCTCTGTAACTTTACGGCCCATAAGGTCGTAAACCTCAACAGATATCTTTTCACCGGCAACACTTGCATTAAATTCTATGTTTACTAATCCTTTAGTAGGGTTAGGATAAACATTTACACCTAATGCTTTAATAGGGTTTTCTGTACCCAATACCTCTTCTACAAGAATGTATTCTGCTTTTAGTACCGGTAAGCTGCTTCCAGCCTCGTTTGTAGTAACAAGCGTTACATCATATACTCCTGCAACAGGATAGGTTACAACAGGGTGCTCCTCGGTCGATGTTGGTGGTACACCACCTTCAAACGTCCATGACCAGCTTGTTGGGTTATGAGTACTTGAGTCAGTAAATGTTACTGTTTCATTCTCATCAACAACTACATCGCTTGCCTGGAAATCAGCAACCGGAGCCTGAAGGCCTAAATCTCTCTGTAATGAGAATACTAAAGCAGCCGAAGCATTAAAGTTAACCTGTCCTCTTGTAGCATCTGTTTGCGGTACATTGTTACCGTTAGGGTGCTGTACAGAGAAGAAACCATACTTATAATCTGGCGTAAAGGTTAAGCCCGTAGGCTCTGCCCCTGCCGGCATAGATGCAAACAGTTTTACGTTAGGGCTGTCCTGTTTGTGGTCTGGCCTTATTACCCAAATATAGTTTTGGCCACCATCCTGGCATACCCATAGGTTACCTTTATCATCAAACGTAAGATTATCGTTACCATCTGCCCACGCTTCGTTTACAACGCCGTTAGCAGTTTCTATAGGATATGTCATACCGCCTACAAATACCTCAAATTCTGATACTGTAGCGCCATCATCTTTGAACCTGTAAATACGGTTTTTACCTTTAGATGTAAAGTAAATTTTACCATCAATCGGGCTGATATCGCAATCTTCAACACCGTTAAAGTTAGTACCTCCTAAAGAAGCAGCTACAATGTTTAAGTTATTACGGTCTGCCTGTGTTGTATTAGGCACCTGCACCCACGTTGCTGTAGAAGAGCTTGGCTCATCTGACGATAACGCAAGGTCAAGTTTTAATACATATACCGATCCTGAATACAGGCTGCCCGGTACAGAAGGTACAAATTTGTAAACACAATGTGTGTTACCATCCTCACCATAGTAAGCAGCGGTACCATCGGCTTTAACAACCACATTTTCGTGGTTCATGCGGCCCATAGCCCATAGCTTTTCCTGGAAGCCATTACCATAATCATCTCTAACGCGTGCTGTTGCAGGATCTATCTCTACAAGCCAGCCTTCGTCCTGGTAACCGTCGCCGTTACTGTCTCCTGCTGCAGTATTTTCTTCTGCAGTTACTACAGTTCCCCAAGGTGTAATACCTCCCGAACAGTTACGGGTTGTAGTTACAAGGCGATCATTGTATAGATCTACCGCCTGAGACTGGTCTACAGCCCAAAGAGTATTATCTGTATCAAGGTGAATGTTTAACATAGACACACCACCCGGAGCATTTTCATGGTTTACAGATAAGTGCCCTGTCTGGCTGCTGCCATCTACAGGAACGTAAGCCGTAAAGTCATGGTTGCCCGGTACATTGCCCGATCCTATTGTGTAAGCAGTACCTTCTTTAAATAACAACTGGAAGCGGTGTTCCGGCGCTATAATAAGATTAGTAGTTTGCCCTGTAGGCGCTATAGATGTAAAACATCCAATATGCGGAGCATCGCACTCTACAGTAAGGTCTTCTGCATTTTTTATATACATATCAAACTTAAGGTCAGAGCTTGTATTGTCGCGGTTATGCACCTCTACAGCCACACGGTTTATACCGTCCTGAAACATAGTTTTAGGTACACTGTGTACAAAATACCTGTTCTCGTCTGCACCATCTATAGTTGTAGATGAACGTGTAAGGTAATCAAAATCGCCTGTTGGCATATTATCCCTAAACGCTTCTACACCATTAATGTATACTACGGCAGCATCATCTCTTTTTAAACCGAATTCTACAAAATCTGTTACATCAGCAAGATCAACATTGATGTTCCTGTAAAAGTATGATGTAATGTATTTGTTTGATGCATCTGCACCATAGCTGATAGTGGTATTAACAGGGTCGCCATAACCAAGTGGCGCCTTTCCTGAAAGCCATCCCGGAGAGTATGTGGCAACACCCCACTCTACGTTATCAAGGCTTATACCGTTATCAAGGTAATGCCATTCAGAATCTTTTGGCAACGGATAGTTTGTTGCTTCAAGTTCTGGTGGTAATGCCCTTACGTTCATGTCAAAACTTATGTCAGAGCTTGTAGCATCACTCTGGTGAAGTTCAACAGCAATTACGTTTTCACCATCTATTAAAAGGTTACTTGTAATGTTCTCTACATACGTAGTTTCACCTGCACCGCTTATTGCAGAAGATGCGTATGTATTGTAAGTAATATCACCTTCAGGCATATTACTACGGAATGCCTCCACACCGTTTACATACACTACAACACCATCGTCTCTAAGTGTTTCGAATAATAACGAACCGTACAGAGAGGCATCTTCTACGTTAAACGTATGCCTTAAGTAAGTTGTAGGATATTTATTCTGGGCGTCAGGGCCATAGCTTAGCGTAGTATTCTGGTTAGCATCGCCATACCCAAGTATACCATTACCAAACATCCATGTACTATCGTCATAACCATTGGTTTTCCAGTCGGTACCAAGGTCTGTACCTAAGTCACTGTATTTCCAAAGGCTTTCTGCCGCTATAGGGAAAGTACCTACAGGGTATGTAGTATCGCTTAACCATGCAAGGTAAACCGGCTGGTCATTAAACGCTATTTGCGAGAAAGTAACAATGTTATTTTGTTTAGTACCTGTAGCAATTACGTTGTATGCACCTTGTGGGTCACCTTGTATAAGGTAGTACTCATTAGCAAGTACATCTACACTGTTAAGGTTATCAAATACATCAACAAGGCTAACTTTTGGAGTACCATTCTCTACATAAAGAGATTCGAATTTCCAACGGCTGTTAAGGTATTTTTTAGTAACATTATCGGTATTTGGCAATGGTAATATTTCGTTACCAAGCTCTTTACCTACTACTACATTTACATCATGAGATGAAATAACATCGCTAAGGTACATACCGTTGCGGTTATCGTTCATTACACTCCAGCTTGCACTTACCTTGTTACGGTAAGCTGTTTCTACATTTCTTACAGGAGCTGTAGCCGGAATAATCTCTGCATTAGTGTAAGGAATCTCTACTGCTACCGATCCGGCGTTTACTATATAACCGCTATCTTCATGGTTAAAGGTATAGTTATATGGCAGGTTATCTGTAGCTGTAGGCATAGTAAGATACATATTAGCCCTAATCTCTGCCTGTGTTTTAGCCACAGTCCAGATACGGAACTCATCTATATCACTTTGTGTAGGAGAGTTGTTCGCTATGTTTTTACCAAATGTAAGGTCGTTAATACATGGCTGGAACGTACCTACAGGCATGCTACTTGCAAGTTCGCCATTAACATAAAACTTAAACTCACCGTTTGGTACAAATGTTACTGCTACGTGATTCCACTCGTCATGGCTCCATGTATGTGCAGATCCAAGTGTGTTCCATCCCCCGGCAGCGCCGCGTCCTGTAATGGTTTGTAGGGTCTGGTTGCCCAGGAACTCCATTTCCCATCCGTATTCGCCACCACCAAAGTTTGAAAAGCCTACAAGTTTTGTATTAGCTCCTGCAGTTGCTGTAAGGCGTGCCCAAAGCTCTATGGTAAAAGATCCTGAAAGTGCTGTATTAACACCGGTTTTAAGGATACGCACGTCATGGCCTGCCTCAAGATGAAGTGCCCCACCCTGTTGTGCTATTACCTCGGCTGTATTTGTTGTAAAGGCAAGGTAGTAGTTACCAAAGCTTAGCTCTACATCATTAAAATCTACTAAAAGATCTGTTACAGTACCTGTAGCAACTATTGCATAGCTTCCTGCTGGGTCTCCTTTTATAAGCATGTATTGTTCTGCCAGTGCATTTGTTTGCGCAGGGTTAGCAAATACTTCTGCAAGGTTTACCTGTAAGTTACCTGTTTGTATGCCTATAGCATTTACATGCCATCCACCGGCTACATATTTAGTATCTTCTGCATTAAGAAGATCTGTAAGTGTATTGTTGTAGTCACGGCTTATAACAACGTTTTGTACATAGCTTGTTACAGCATCTCTTAAATAAAGGCCGTTAGTACGCTCGTTAGCTTTACTCCAGTTACCTGTTACTTTATCATCAAACGGAGTTGTAATTTCGGCAACCGGGCTGGTAGCGTCTACTATCTGTGCGCTTGAGTAAGTAATGGCTGTTGTATTAGTACCATTGTTTGTAAGGGTACCGTTGTCTTCCTGGTCGAAAGTAAAGTTATACACAAGGTTAGTATCAGCTGCATTTACAATAGTATGCATCTGGTCTTTAATTTCCTGTTGTGTCTTGGCTTTATTCCAAAAACGGAACTCATCCATTATAGAATACGACTGGCTGTTGTAGTTAAGGCTTTTACCAAGTGCAAATGCCCAGTTAGTATTTGGTGCAAAAGCAGTGTAAGCGCCTGTAGCCGTAAGCTCGCCGTTTATATAAAGTTTTATGTTCTGGCCCGGTACAGCTGTAACGGCTACATGGTTCCATTCTCCTGTAGCAAGGCTTACTGAACCTGAATTGATACGGATCCAGTCTGGCGTGCCTGTACCAAATGTTAACTGTACAGTACTGTTGTCAAGAATTTCTACAGTAAATCCTGTTGTGTTGTTATTTACCCTGCCATGATTAGATACAAGCGGTGTATTACGTGGGCTTTGTGTAAAGTTTACCCATGTTTCCATAGTAAACGAGCCAGCTAATACAGGGTTTAAATCTGCAAGCGGGATTGTAACATTATGACCAGTATTTAACGATAATGCGCCACCACGACCAGCAATAAATTCGCCAGCGCTCCATGCAATAAAGTAATTGCCCTCTGCAAGGTTAGCATTATAGAAGGTTACATTTTGTCCGTCAAAGCTACCATCGGCAACTGTTGTAAATTCAGTTTCAGATTCCTGTTTTAGCAAGTAGTATTGCCCAGCAGTAGCCCTTATAGAATCAAATGCTGTAAGTGCCTGCTCAAGGTTTATTTTCACTGTTGCAAACGGGTTGTTTACCGGGTCTATATGCCATCCTCCTTTAGAGTAAAACATAGTTGTACTACCCGGAACTGTTGCAAGGTCTGTTGTGTTATTTTTACCTATTACCACATTGCTTGTAAAATTTGATATAGCATCTGGCATAGATAAGCCTGCAACGTTTATAGTATTGTTGCGGCTCCATTTACCCGATACCACATCGCGGTAGTCTTCTGCAATTATACTTACAGGAGATGTTGCCGGTACAAGTAAACCGCCGCTTATAGTTACATCTGCATTTGCAGCACCTAAATCGTCAAGAATGGTTGTACCTTCTTCACTGTTAAAGTTAAAATAGTTGGCAAGATCTACCTCAGTACCTGCAAGTGTATAGTGCATGTGCTGCGCGATCTCTTGCTGGGTAAGTGCTCTTTTCCAGATACGCACCTCATCAAGATCGGCATTGGTGTCGCCTGCATAAGCCGGGCTTTTACCAAAACCAAGTCCCCATGAATTAGGTACGTACTCTGTAAAAGGAGCTTCGTTAACTAAAGTACCATTTACGTAATATTTCATGGTGCCATTTTTAGTAGCTGTTAATGCTACGTGGTTCCATTCGCCAACGTTCCATGCTGCACCCTGTTCTACAAAAATATTGTTCCAGCCTGAACTGTTGTTACCTACTATAACATTAAGTTTGTTACTATCAGGAAACTCAAAAGAAAGACCTGTACTGTTACCGTTTACACGGCCGTTGCTGGCAAATAATTTGTAGTTAGTACCAGGATCTCCGTTTAGTTTACCCCAAAACTCTATAGTAAAGTCCTGGCTAAGCGCATCATTAGTAGCATCTGCAGATAGTGCCATGTTCTGGCCACCGCTTACTTTTAAAACGCCACCACGTGTAGATTCAATTTCTGCATCAAGTAAAATTTCTTCGTCAGAAATTATCCTGCCATAAAGCATAAATTTATCTAATAAACCGATGAATTTTTTGTTCTGGAAGTTGTTCCCTATACTAACATTAGCCGAAGAAGCTGTAGGAGAAATTACATTACCCCATGACTGGATAACCGAACCGTTAAAATAAAGTGATAATTTTCTCCTAACGTTATCATATTTCCATGCCACATGAGACCATGCATTTGGTAGTATGCTGTAGTTACTTGTAAGTACAGTACCAGTTGCATGGTTAGTAAATGTAAGTTTACCATTAGCATCTATACCCATACTCATACCTGTAGTAGTAGTACCATTAGATAAAATAGCAGCACCTGTTGCTGGTATCTGGCTTGGGTTAACCCAAGCTACAAGGCTAAATGGCCTGTCGTGAAAGTTTAATGCATTAACTGCAGCAGTATGCACATCTGTAGCTGCAGTAAATTGTGCTGCGCCATTAGCAACACCATTCCTGTCGGCACCAAAAGTAACACCGGTAGTTGTAAAGGCATGGTTAAATCCGGAAGCATCTGCAAGAGAGTTTTCTATACCCAAAGCAAGTTTTAATGCATCGGCATTCTGGCTGGTAAGCATATCCTGGTGAATGATCTCTTCAAAATACGGCTGCCCGTTAAGGCCTACATATTCTACCTTCATTCTCCTGTCGCCTACTTCGCCATAAACACCTATCCTTAAATAGGTTTGTTTCATCCCTGTAAGTACATAATCGCTGTTGTAATTTACATTAACAACACCATTACCAATATCTGAATTTAAGTTACCCGATAAAACATCATATAAAGGATACTTTACATCGCCTTCCCTTATCATGAACTTTTGCTCGTGGATATCGGCACTTAGCGAAAGCACACCATTAATGTTATGCTCTTTAATATAAGCGATAAGCTCTGCAGACTGTGTAGTGCTGCAAAAGTTCCTGCCACCACAGTTACGCTCAAAAGACGGCGTACCGTTAATAAGCACTTTAAACGGTGCTGTAGAATTTAATAACGCCTGTTTAAGCCATGCCATTTGGTCCGGGCCATAATGTGCCTGCGTACCATCGCGGTAGCTGCGGTTATCTGTTAAAAAATACTCTACATCTTTATATACATAAGATGAGAAAAGGCCCGGGCCTTCAGGAGTATTCTTATATTCTGGATTAGGCCACCAATCCTTAAATATTTCGCGCATTTCGCCAAGAGTTGGCATGGTTTTGTTAAACTCATTAGGGCCCGTGTCGTGGTTATCTGTAATAGCCAGTTGCGGCATAGCCTTAATAAGGTTACGGTGGTAATTCCTATAAAACAGGTAACGGTCAAAAGCCATGTCTTTGTTAGCCCAGTCGTTTTGTCCGTCAAGGCACTGCCCCATGGCGTGCTCAAGGCCTAACAAGTAAACGGCATCTCCCAGCCATACCATAAGGTCGCTGTTTTCCTGTGCCATAACATTGTAAATTTCCGGGTCTCCGTTTACGTGAAACGCCGATTCCGGAATGTCCATACAGCGTGACAGGTCATAGATCCTGCCGCAGCCGCCAGATAAAAACTGGAAATCATCTATGGTACCGCTTCCGTTTTTTACTGAAGATGTACTGCCAGATGGTTGTCCGTTAACCAATACATTAGCTGTATAGGTTTCGCCTTCGGCAAGGCCGGTGTACTCGTACGACCTAAGGTTGTAACCCAGGCGCGTGTCCTGATTAAATACCGTACCTGTTAAGGCAGTCCCGGGGCTGGTAGCCCCTGTAAGCGCAATACTCAGTTGTGACCCTGAGCCGGTGTTGTTCTTTGTTAGCACCCATACCCGTACCTTGTTGTTGTAGACGGGGCTTAACATGGGGCCATGAACAATGGAGTCTCCGGGAATGGTTTGGGCACTAAGGCTAAAACCAATACAGAGAAACACCAAAAAACTCCAAAATAGTTTGTTGTTTTTCATGTGAACGTTAAATGTGTTTGTTAGTAAATGTATTATTGAGGGCAAAAGTAGATTTTAGGCTGCCCGATGTATCTTACTAAAACTTAAGTTTAGTTTAAGGAATGGTAAACCAATGTTATAAAAAACAAGCTATTACAGCAGAAAGTTATATTAATAATAGTGATATTTATAACAAAATTGGGTATGTATACTTTTTTAACAACTATACATTTGTCAAATTTACCATTACCATAATTTTAACATAAATTTCTTTGTGGTAATGCCAACATTTACATATTAACACCCAGTTTACATTGCTGTGTATATTAAATACACATTAAAATGCTCTTAACATTAAAACTGAAAATGACAGAACACAAAAAGCCGCCGAAAGATAATTCTTACAGCGGCTAAATATAAATAAAGTATGATTTATGTTTTTAATCCTTAAAAGGACTATCGGTAAGTGACTCTATAAAAGCAATAAGAGCAGCCACTTCTTTCTTATTAAGGTTAAGAGGATCTGGCGATAACGTTTGGTTAGGCACTTCGTACTCCATACCTATGCCGGCTGCACCACCTTTATTATAAAAGTCTATAACCTCTTCGAGCGATTTAAAGCTGCCATTATGAAAGTATGGAGCCGTAAGTTTAGCATTCCTTACCGTCATCGTTTTAAAAGAGTTTCGGTATATTTCTTCGCTATCGTCAGGAATGTTATTAGTTATACGTCCATAGTCATTATCCATTTCTAAAAGGTTTGGTGCTTTAGGCACACCCAGCACTTCTGTTTCATTTTCCTGGTATAAAGGCGGCACGAGCCCGCTAAAAGTAGGCACATAATGGCAGGTGGCACAGTTTGCCTTACCTGTAAACAAGTTAAAGCCCAACTTTACCTGAGGGTCAATTTTTTTGGATTTTCCCTGAACATACCGGTCAAATGGGCTGTTGAAAGAACGCAGCGAAATAATATAAGATGCTAATGCCGATGAATATTGATATCGAGATATTTCATTCTGCTGTTTAAATACGTTTGCAAACTGTTTTTTGTAATCGCTATTTTCATTAAGCGATGCCACAAGTTTTGTAAAGCTGGTATTAAACTCTAAATGATTCTCTATTACGTGTTCTGCCTGCTCTTCAAGGTCGGAGGCGCGGAGGTCGTAAAAATACCTGTCTGAAAAAACCGCGTTAATAAGTGATGGCGAATTTCGCAATACATATTTACCAACGCTGCTTGCAACCGAAGTTTTTTGTCCATCGGTAAAGGCAAGCTCCGGCTTATGGCACGATGCGCAATTCATCTGCCCGTTGCTACTAAGGCGTTTATCATAAAAGAGTGTTTTGCCCAGTTCGCTCAACTCCGGGCTATCGTTTTCTTCTTTAAGAAGGCTGTAGTAATAAGGATTTAAAAAATTACCGGCAAAAATATTAGTACTGGCCGAGTTCCATGATTCTACGTTATCCCATTTCTCTGCAGATGTTTCAACCCCCAGTGCTACCTGAACTTCAAACAATTGCTTGTAGAGCGGATTTATATAACTGGTAAGAAAGGTAAGCCTGTCAAAACTTTCGAAATTATTGTTTTTATGCAAATAGTTAACTGCCCCCGCAAAAGTAATTTTAATTTCAGCCTGTTTTGCCGTTGGCGCTCTTTGCAATAAAGGCTCTAACAATTGTTGTATACCTTTTAAAGATGATGATGCTTCGTTAATGGCATTTAAAGACCCAGGAGTATCAAAACCGGTAATCCCCATAGAGAATATCCTGATAAGCTCCAGGCGTGAAGCTTCAATCATTTCAAAATCGTAAAAAAAAGTGCGCTTGGCTATAGCCATTTCCAAGGCAGGCATTGATTCTTTTAACTTAGCGGCCAATTCCCTTATTTCTTTTTTAGACTGCGCAGCTTCGTCGGAAAATATAAGTTCGTCCAGGGTTTGCAAACCTACAGGGCCTATCACCCTGCGATCGCCGCGATAATGTGTAAGATCTATATAATCTAACGGCAGGCTGTTACTGTATTCTTTTGCAGATACTACATAATAGCCTTTTTCTTTATATTCTTCCTTAACAGGATAAGGGTCTAAATGGTTTAATGGTGGCCCATTAATATATGCTTTTACGTGTTTAGGATAATAATATTCCAGCAAGGCCTCATTAGCTTTATAAGCAATACGGGTTTTAGCCAGTTGAATTCTAAGTTGTTTAATATCGTTTTGCTCATTAGCATAACCATCGGCTACGGTAGTAAGGGTTTGTAGTTCGCGGTTAAAGTTTTTTAAGGCTGCGCTAATTGCCGGACGAAAATCGTCCTGATAATATTCGCTCTTGCTTACCGAAAAAAAATTGGGGGCAAAGAATATGGTTATCGCTGCCAGTAACGGAATGACGTATTTAAGGTTCATTATCGGGTTGCTTTTAGCTGTTCTTTAGCAGCACTTACATCGTTAAGAGAAGTAATAAACGCTATAAGGTCTTTCTTTTCACTTTCGGTAAGGTCTAAAACATCGGGCGCAAGTGTTTGGTTCTTTACCGTAAAACCCATGCCTTCGCCACCGCCTTTGTTGTAAAAATCGATGACATCTTCCAGCGTTTTGTAGGCACCGTTATGAAAGTAAGGAGCTGTTAATGCAGCGTTGCGCACCGTTGTGGTCTTGAACGATTTTTCATATATCCAGGCATATTCATTGTATATCTGGTTATCGAGCCTTCCCGAATCTGCATCCAGCACTTTTGCCGTGGGATTTGCCAGCACCCCTAAAATTTCGCTCTCGTTCTCATTATAAAACGGAGGTACAAGCCCTGAGAAAGTTGGAGCAAAATGGCAGGTGGCACAATTAGCCTTACCCATAAACAAGTTAAAACCATTTTTAATTTCGGGAGCAAGGGTAGCACTTTCCCCCCGAATGTATTTATCAAAATCCGAATTAAAAGACCTCAACGAAAGCACATAAGATGCCAGCGCCTTAGAAAAATTTTCGCGGGTCATGCCTTCTTTGCCAAATACCGTTTTAAACTTTTTAGTATAACCTTCGTTTTCTTTAAGCTTTTTTATAATGGCTGCATAGGCTGTATTAAATTCGTCTTTATTAAATATAACGTGTTCTGCCTGTTGTTCGAGAGTGAAGGCGCGCAGGTCGTAAAAATACCTGTCGGCATATACCGCATTAAGTAAGGTAGGCGCGTTTCTTAAAACAGATTTTCCCTGAACATTACTGGCCGACTTTGCCAATCCATCGCTAAAAGCTTTTCCCGGCTGGTGGCAGGTAGCACAGCTTACTTTACCATCGTTACTTATGGCTGTATCGTAAAAAAGGGTTTTACCCAGATTTCGCAAGTCATCGGTATCTTCTTCCCGCTTTAATTCTGAAAAGTAATAAGGGTCTAAAAAATCCTCTGCAAAAATTGAGGTACTTTTAGGATTCCAGGCAATAGTCTCTTTCATATATTCGGCATCAGCCAAATCATCAAACTTACCCAACTCCTTATATACAGGATCTAAATAAAGTTTTATAAAAGACAGCCTGTCGAAGGCATTAAATGTTACCGGCTTATCTAAAACCTGTATTGCTTTATTTAAAAGTGGCAACACTGTTTTAGTATCGGCTTCTTTATAATTCTCCTTTATATATTGTTGTATACCCTGTAATGATGCCTGCGCTTCCTGAAATGCATTTAGCGATCCCGGAGTATCAAAACCGGTTATTCCCAAAGAAAGTATGCGCACAAGTTGCAGCCTCATGGCGGCTACACCAAACCTGCCTGCCTGCTTGTTCTTATCAAGTTCGGCATACAGGGTACTGTAAGCACTATGCAGTTTTTTTGTGAGTATGGATATCTGGCTTTTCTCGTCTTTTGCTTCTTCCGAAAAAACAAGTTCGTCCAGTACCTGCAGCCCTACAGGATCCACAACCTTAGGGCGGGTGCCTTCTTTTTCTATCTGCATTAAGGGCGCACCGTTAATATTGCCTTTTACATATTCCGGATAATGAAAGGCCAGGTAAAATTCTATTTTTTTATAAGCAACGCGGGTGGCGATAAGTTGCATTTGAAGGGAGTCCAGCGTTATCTTCCCAAATTTATAATCTGTTGCCGACTGATCTAATGCTATAATGGCATTGTTTAAACTGGTACTGCCTGTAGCAATTATTCCGGGATTGGTATAAGCCGGATTTGATGAGAAAGAATAGCAAAGTAATACAACACTACTAAGCACTGTAAATAATACTATTGCCTTTAAATATCTTAGAGAATTAGTAAACCGTATCATCGGGCAAACTTACTCCCCTGTTGCAAAACGTGTATTAATTGCACATTAAGAAATAGTGAAATAACCCCGATGTATGGCACTACTTAGTACGTAAGTTTTTCGATTATTTGTTCGCGCTGTACATCATTAATACCGAGTTGGTTTTTTATAAAGGATTCCATACCCCCATAATTACTGTCAATGTAATTAAAGGCTTCGTTTAGGTAACGTTCATCTACCTTCATAAAATTCTGGATCACTCCTACCCCAATGTGTGGTTTTACCACTTTAGCCATATTTGCCTTAGCAAGCATTTTTTCTACTTTTTGCCTGCGATAATAGTCTGACAGTAAATATTCGTTTATAATAGTTTGCCTGTCTACTTTTAGTATTGATAATAGGAGTGCTGTTGTAATACCGGTGCGGTCTTTCCCAGCCGAACAATGGTACAAGACAGGTTCATCTGAATTTAATATAGTTTGCAGCAACTGTTTTAGTGCCGGAACATTATTGGCAACAATAGTACGGTAAAACTCAGCCATAATTTGTATCGACTGCTCATCGGAAATTTCTCCGTTAAGCACTTTACTCTTCATGCCGGATAGTAAATCGCCATGATCTAACACCGATGGTGCATGTACATAAGTTACATTAGCAGGTAAATGATCTTCTTTGCCTTCTATTTCCTGTGGTGTCCTGAGGTCGAAAACTCTTTTAATTTTAAGGTCGTTAAATTTGTCAAACTCACTTGCACGCAATTGCGAGAGATTATCTGACCTGAATATCTTTCCCCATTTTACAGTACGGCCCTGGGTGGTTTTTAGCCCGCCCACATCCCTGAAATTTACAACCTTTTTAAAATAAATATGGCGATTGGCTAATACAGTAGTATCCCTGCCCTCTATCATATTTATATAAGGGCGATGATGCTTGTTTTTTATAACCAAATCATTACTTACATTTTTTTTTACAGTATCCTGAAGTGTATAGGTTTCAAATTTTGCTGTCCCTACGTTAGTGTGCAGTATATATTTGTTTTTATGGTTTTCTATGTAATTATCTTCCTGAAGTGATTTTGTATAAAAATGCTGTGGCAGCCTGGGGCTGCACGATGCTACAAGGCTGAGGCCAATGATGTAGAAAAAAACTCTCATTAGCTAAAGATAGTAATTTGCATCATTACGGCAAAGCCAGCAATATACTAAAGTTGTTTTTTACAGCTGTCTATTATATTTTGGTTACTAAAATCGATATCAGCTCGTCTAAAAAGGCAGATTGCTTCTCATTTATAAGTTTAACAGCTTCCTCATACTTAAACCATCCCGCTTTATCTATTTCAGGAAAAGACCTCATCTTTCCTGATCTGGGAGGCCATTCTATTTCAAAAGTGTTAGATACAATATCTGCCGGTTCTATTGTACCTTCCGACGCCCAGCAAAAAACTTTCTTCCCGGCTTTTTGTACTATGGGTTGCAGCTCAATAAAAGTACCTGATACTGTGTAACCGGTTTCTTCTATAAATTCACGTATTGCTGCATCTAATGGTAATTCATCTGGCAATAATTCGCCTTTAGGTATTGTCCACCATCCTTCATGCTTTTTAGCAAAAAATGGCCCGCCCGGATGCACCAACAAAAAATCTATCGTTTCAGGTTTGCCCCTATATAATAAAATCCCGGCACTTTGTTTCATATTAAAGGTCGATATCAAAATGTACCGGATATTTATTTAAATATTTTTCGAGTAGTTTACCCTGCTTAAAACTCAGTTTCCACAAAATTTTATTTGTCATGATATGGCACCACAGCTCTACATAAAAATTGTCTATGGCATACAAAAGCTTTTTTACCGATCCTTCCAGGCACGCATCTATAAGTATACCCTCACCCCACAGGATCTGGTATTGTTCCTCTTCATTTAAACTTTTATATTCAGATAATTTCATATCCTAAATTACAAATTATTTCTAATACACCGGTAATGCAAAAAGTTAAACAATGAGACGTAGTGCCCGTTGCAAAATTATTTTTTGGGTTTACTGCTCATATAAAAAACAAGCGTTCCGCCATTTGTAATATCGGCATGTTTAATAAAAGGGCCGTTCAATGCCCTGCCATTCAATTCAACCTTGCTTACATATACATTTTTTGCACTTTGGTTTTTAGCAGATACTGTAAACGTCTTTCCATTCTCTAACGTGAGCATTGCCTCTTTTATTTTAGGGCTCCCCAAAGCGTACTCATCGCTGCCTGGTGCTACAGGATACAAACCAAGGCTGCTAAAAATGTACCAGGCACTCATTTGCCCAGTATCGTCATTACCTCCTAATCCGTCTGGTGTTGGCTTATACATTGCATCCAGTATCATCCTAACGCGTTGCTGCGTTTTATAGGGTTGTCCAACCCAATTGTACAGGTATGCCACATGGTGCGAAGGCTCGTTACCATGCACATAATTGCCTATAATACCATCGCGGGTAATATCTTCGGTATTTTCAAAATACTTGTCGGGCAACGTCATAGTAAAAAGCGAATCAAGGTGTACGGCAAATTTTTCTTTACCACCATTAAGCTTTATTAAAGCCTCGGGATCCTGCGGTACATAAAGGCTGTAGTTCCAGGCGTTACCCTCTATAAAACCCTGCCCGTGGGTATCGAACGGATCAAATTGTTTTTTAAAAGTACCATCGCTTAACTTAGGGCGCATGTACCCTATCGTCTTGTCGAATACGTTACTATAATTACCTGAACGTTTAGTGTACTCATTATATACATCCTGCTTACCAAGTTTCCTGGCAACCTGGGCAATACACCAGTCATCATAAGCATACTCTAATGTTTTAGAGACCGATGACCCATTTTTATCTTCGGGTACATACCCCTGTTCTTTATAAAATTTAATCCCATCATAATATTCCAGGTTAGAAGAGTTTATGCAGGCCTGTAAAGCTTTGATGGTATCAAAACCTGTATTGCCTTTTGCTACAGCATCTGCAATTACCGATACTGCATGGTAGCCTATCATGCACCAGTTTTCATTAGCATAGTGCGACCAAACCGGCAACGCCTTGTGTACGCTCTGGTCATAATGTGCCAGCATAGACTGTATCATATCGGCATTGCGCCCGGGCTGAACAATATTGAACAAAGGGTGCAATGCCCTGTAGGTATCCCAAAGTGAAAAGGTGGTGTAGTTTGTAAAACCTTCTGCTTTATGAATGTTCTGGTCGAGGCCTTTATAGCTGCCATCGGCATCCATGTATACGGTTGGGTTTATAAAGGCATGGTATAAAGCGGTGTAAAAGTTAACTTTATCGGCATCGTTAATGGTTTCTATTTTTACCTTATCCAGTTCTTTTTCCCACAGCTGCTGCCCCTGCTGTTTAGTCTTTTCGAAATCCCAATGCGGTATTTCCAGTTTCATATTGGCTACTGCACCTGCAGTACTAACGGGAGACAATGCCATCTTAATCATTATGGATTCACCTTCCTGTGTATCAAAATCAAAATACATTTTCAGGTTGCGGCCGGCAGCTTCGGGGAAATTTTTTGTCTCGTCAAACCTGCGCCAAAAGCCTTTGTAAATATTATCGGCATCATATTTTTGGGCTCCATAATTTTTTATGGGTTTAGAAAAAGCCATTGCAAAATATACCGTTCGCGTTCGTGCCCATCCCTGCGTTTGACGGTAACCGGTAATGAGTGTGTCATTTTCCACGCGCACAAATGTCCACACATTTTTCTCTTTATGGTTATAAATGCCCGCCATTAAATCTACTATAATATGGCTATCTGTTGATTTTGGGAACGTGTATTTATGAAACCCTACACGCTGCGTTGTGGTCAGTTCGGCTATTATATTATGGTCGTCCAGTTTTACTTTGTAATAATTAGCCTGTGCAACTTCGTTAGCATGAGAAAAAGCCGACCTGTAACCCGACTGTGGTTTATTTACAGTACCGGGATTTAGCTGTAGTTTTCCTGTGGTGGGCATAATAAGAAAATCTCCCAGGTCTGAATGCCCTGTACCACTAAAATGGGTATGGCTAAAGCCCACAATAGTTTTATCGTCATACTGGTAACCTGCACAGTATTTATACACTTCGCCATTGTATTTTTTGTTAAGCTCGTAAGCAATGGTATCTGTCTCAGGGCTGAGCTGTACCGAACCAAATGGCACGGTTGCACCCGGAAAGGTATGCCCCATGCGCTGTGTGCCTATCATAGGGTTTATATACTCGAAGTTTTTTTTAGGCGCCTTTTGCGAATAACATGCTATCGTTAAAAGAAAAAATAAAGTAAGTAACCCTTCTTTCATGGTATTATTTTTACGTGACAGTGTATAAAAATACTATATGTTAGTTATATAAAAACAAAAACCTTTCAAAAATTAATTGAAAGGCTTTCCCCGCGTTCGGATGGATAACTTAAGGATTAGTTATTGCATTAGTGAAATTGTGGATTAAATTGCAGGAAAGGATCTGCATCTGCATAGATGTTCGAGCCGGGCAATATCTTGATATTTGTAGAGTTCAATATTCTCCCATTGCCCGAAATGGTATTCAGCGCTTTTTTTAGCAGGACTTCGCCAGGATTTCCTAAAGGTAAAACTTCAAGATTCTGCAATTCATTCATCTGTACATCCGGAGTTATCCCCGCAGCATAATTACCCTCATTATTAGCATTAAACAATTTATAAATTGACGGATATAAAATCCAGCCCTGCTGTTCGGCAAGCCTGTCATCTTCTATAGCAAATCCTGCAACATCTTTACCTATCGTTTTATCGCCTATGGTAAGTACATCCATAAACGGCTTCAAGTTATTTATAATTATCTCTGATGCAGATGCTGTATGGCTGCCACATAATATATAAATTTTATGTATTGCCGGGTGTACGTTTCTAAGTGACCGGAAGCTTACCTGAAATTCATTCATTGTTAATGCTTCCTGAAAAGACTGGGAAATATCTCCGCCGTTGCGATTTCCTTTAAATGTAATAAACAGGTCTTCCGGCTGGGCAGTGGGTGCTAAAATAATACTTAATGCCGTTGCCGAAGACACGTCTCCGCCGCCATTATAGCGAAGGTCTACCACGATGTTGTTAACAGACTGGCTTTTAAATTCCTGAAAAACATCCAGTAACGTTTGTGCAAGGCCCACATCAAAATGGGGTATTTGTATATATCCGGTTTTGTTACCCCCCTCAATAATTACACGATGTAAAATGGGTTGCGAAAATGAAAAACCCTGAGATATACTAACCTCTGCAGGGATAGAAAATCCTGTTGCTGCACTATACTGCACAACCTGCAATTGCCCCTGCCCGTTATTTATTAAATTGCCATAGAGCTCTTTATAATTTTCCTGGTTTAACCGGGTACCATTAACTGCTTTTATAAGGTGTCCCCGCTTAATGCCGCTATTGTATGCCGGAGAGCCTGACAAAACGTATATAACTACGCCATAAATGATGCCCTCATACTCTGCAAATGTTATATCAAACCCATAAGTGCTTCGCATACTTTTAGCAAATGTATCTGGCAGGGAGGGTTGTACTGCATAAGAGAAACGATCTGTAGATATTAAAAGACCGGCAAAATATTCTTTAGAATTTATGGATAAGTTTCCTTCTCCTGGTATATTTTCATTCCAGTAATAATATTTTTTCATTTGCTGGTACATCCACTGGTTTGTATATTCGTTTGTACCTTCATTATAAACTTTAGCTACATCATCACTTTGGCACGAAATGCTAAGAAATAATCCCGGTAACAAAACGTATTTTAAAAGATATTTCATTGTAACGATGTAAAATTATTAGTTTTATTGAAACCAAAAAACAGAATGTATATTGCAACATTCTGCTTATCAAAAAACACACAAAAAAACTATACTTTATATTTATTTTCTGCTTCGGGTATTCATTTTTCTTACACAGGGATACATTACCTTTCTTAAGGATTCATGAATATTTTCATAAGATTCTATGCAACTTTCCAGTTCTTTAAGCAGTTCCTTATAATAATTGTAGGTACCTTTTAGTTCAGATGCTTTTTCGAGTATTACACACGCAACCCCATCTGGCAGTATATTACCGTGAACAGATTTTAGCGTTTCAAATTTGTCTATGGCTTTTACTATATCCAGATGCTGCCTCGATTCTATACCTTGCATTGTTGTGTGCTACATTTATATTAATAAAAACAGGGATCCTAAAAATTAAAATAATCGACCAGATTTATAGATCCTTCTACTCCTGTAAAAGTTCCTGACTCGCTTGCTTTCTCATCTAAAACTATTAGCCTCGACTTATTGTTTTGCATGACCAGTTGCACAATTACCTGCCTGCCCGATATGTAAGATTCGGTCGTTCCATGTTTTACTAACTCTACATTTAAAATTGGCGGAGGTGCATAAGCAAATTCTACAAAATTGCTAAATTGATCCTTTACTATATTTTCTGCAACTCCAAGCACCTGCCCGTTTACCTTACGTATAATGGCATCTACAGCACCTGTGTACCCGCTGTTAGAATAGTGGTTCATTGTAGGGAAAATAAACCTGTAGCCAGTACGGCCGGTGCCGCTTAATGTACCCGGATTGTAAGAAAGCACATTATCCAGCCATATATTTTTATTTTGGTAAAAAGAGAGTGTATCTACAGGATTATTAACCGTATAAGTATACGTATGCACTATTTGCCCTGTTGATTTATTAATAATTTTTATATTTTTTATGGCTTTGTCATAAAAAACAAATGCATAGTCTTTTTCTATATTTCCTACAAATGCAGCGCTATTACCTATCTCTAATAATTTGCCATTAGCCTCTATTTGTAACGAATCTGGCAGGGCATTATACCCCCTAATTACTATTTTTCCTTCTATTTGTTCGCCATATAACGGGGTCATATCTTCGTTGGCACAGCCGGTAAAAATGTAGGACAGCAAAAAACAAAACAGTGCTAAATTAAATATGTTTTTCATGTAGTCATAAATTGTATCATAAACAAAATTTAATTGTCTATACAGTAATTTTTGTGTTTATAAATATTTTGCATTAGGCAATGGCTTGGTTAAAACACCATTGGTGTTTTTACAACACCAACAGTATTTAATAACCAAAACTTACTAACTAATCTTTATTTTTTTATAAACTTTAATTGTTCTTTTGTTTTGCCGTCGTTTAGTATAACGAAGTACATACCGCCTGCTAAATCGCTTACAGCGATTCCGGTATCCATATATTTAGTTTCTTTAACAAGCATACCGCTTACATTGTAAATGCCCACGCTTAAAGCATCTGCATTTACATTGTTGCTTAGTTGCAATTGCAAAGTTTCTGTAACAGGGTTTTGTTTTATTTTTGTAACTGTTTTTGTAACACCATCAATAGCTGCAATAGCACTGGCAGTTATTTTTACATCATCAATCTCAATACCAGAAAACTGTGGGCCGTTACTTTTTACAATTGCAACGTATATGGCTGCCTGCCCAGCACCTGCATATTGAGAAATATCTACAGCAACTTCGTGAAATTCTTCTCCCTGGTCTCTTTCTCTTGCTCTTACCTGTACTGTTACAGGCTCAGTTGCCAGTAAAGAATCCATATCGGGCGAATGCGATACGTATACTAAAAGATTTTCGCTGCCTCCTCCAAATTCTGTAATCTGGGCATTAATTTTAAACTCAACAGTACCGGTGTAAAAAGAAAGATCCTGGGCGGGTGTAATGGCCCAGTTATTTTCTCTGTTAGGATAATAACTACCGGTTGAATAATCTGTGCTTGTAGTAAAAAGTACATCTAATGGGCCATTTAAAAATTCGCCTGTATTAGGATCTAAAAGTTGATTTTTACGGGCAGACCAGTTGCTTGTATTTCCGTCTACATCCAGTAGCGTCCAGTCAGCAGCTTCGCCATCATTAAAATCGTCTTCCCAAGCTGTAATTTGTGCAGAAGCAATTATCGAAAAAAGCATAAAGGCCACTAAAAGTATATTTTTTTTCATTTTATTTTTTTTATTAAAAAAAGGCTGCCTGAAAAGTTGTTTAGTTACCTCTTTAGGCAGCCGGGGTTATTTATATATTAAAAGTATTAAAACTGAGTCCAGGTAGCTGTCCAGTTAGCTTCGTTAGCAAATGCTCCGGTACTTCCACCGGCAAGGCTAAAGTTAGGCTCATTATAAAAAGGCTGGTATGTTGTAGAAGGATCGAACGTAGGTGCAGGACCTCCAACACTTGTAACAGGCGAAGAACCTAAAAGTTGGAAATTAGTATAAGTACCGCCTGTAACTTGTAATACAATGTTTGTAAATCCATGAACAGACATTACTGATTTTGTAGAAAGTGTAGGATCTACATCCCATCTTAAGCCCGCAGCTGTAGTACCGCTACCGGCACCATATCCTGTAGAAACCGCTCTTGAAAGGCTTATCTGGCCTAACCTGCGTACATGTATACCATTCTCTAAAGCAACAGCATCAGCAGAAGCCTTAAATCCAATTATAGAAAGGTCTGTAATTATTGGTTTAGTAATAATGGCAGTTGTTGTACCTGTTGCATTGTTATCTAATTCTATACCGTTAGAATCAGCACTTGTACCGCTTAAACTATGTGTAGAATTTTTATTAGCTATAGATATCGCTTTGTTAATAGTACCTTTAAAGCCCCAGTCAAAATCAAAACTATCGTCATCATTAGAGAAAGCAACAAGGTGAGATGCATTTACTGTACCACCAAACCACTCATAACCATCATCAAGGCCCCATGATACCTGTATGTTGTCTATTGTAGTTCCGCTACCAACGCCGCCAAAGGTTAAACCATTAATTTCTACACCATTATCGCCATCTGTAGGTAGTTTTCTTCCTGCATATTCTATACGTACAAATTTCATAGTTCCAGAAGTATCAGTATCTGTAGCACCACCATAATAGAAATCTGCCACAGTAGGCTGGTCGCCTAAGCCTTCTATTATATTAGTATTTAAACCTGTATTTACATTTGCTGCACCTAAAAGTACAACACCACCAAAATCGCCAGGTGCTGCTACTGTGGTTGCATTACAATCTACCAGTTTCCAGCTCGAAAAAACAATTGGCGCAGCTGCAGTTCCCACAGCATTAATAAGCCCGTCTCTTGTAATTACAAGAACACCATTTGCACCTGTTGCAAGAGAAGAATCGGCTATTATATAAGTACCTGCATTAATTGTTAATGTTGCATTGTTTTTTACCCTTACAACACCTCTTATTACCCAAACTTTATCGCTTGTCCATGTAGTGTTAGATGTAATGTCTCCACTTACAACTACCCTTGGTTTAGTACACTGGTCATCATAAGAAGCACCAGTTGCTTTTAAAGAGAAAGAAGAATCGGCCGTAGTAGCATCATCGTTTTGACAAGAATTCAGTCCGGCTAATGCCAATACCAATAGAAATAATTTTTTCATGATAACTAAATTTTAATTACATTTGCTGTCTATTTGATTTAGAGGTCTTTGGGCAGAGCAGCAATCTCTTCCCTCAGGCCTTTCCTTTTTTTGGTAAAGTCTTAATAAGCTTTTCCGTTTACCAATCCGGAGGCCTATTCCTAAAATCCTTTTCACTTTTAGGAATTTAGAGTGTGAAAAGCTACCATCAATTTTTCCCTGATGATAAACAAAACCTAATGCCGCAGGACGTTATAAACCTTTGTTTACGTTTCGTGGTGACGGTTGTAGATTGGCCGAAGATTTTATACGCCGGCAACACATAGTTTTATTTATTGCAATAAATCAGAGAACTTAATGTGCGGGGTTTGCTTTTGTGCACAAAGCAAATCCTGCCTGTCTATATGTATTAGATTTTTTAAGGCTTAAAAATCACGCCCCTTTGTTAGCTTTAACGTTTTCTTAATTTTGGGCATCACAAGCACCTTTTAACTTAACATAAGCATTATAAATAGGTGTGTTTTATTCATTTTCTACGTATATACTTAAAAAGAATAATTTATAGAGAAGTTAATGGTCCTGCCTGTCCATGCTTTAAATTTTACAGTATCTATCCCTTCATCATATTTATTGCTTGCACCTGTACCAAGGCTCTTCATGTCCCGGGGGTTTGTCATACCTACCTGATAATCTGTCACTTTTGAGTAGCTGTTAAAATTATTATAGGTTTCTATAGCAGTGTCAAAAAGGTTTTTTACCCCACATTTAAGTTCCAGGTTTCTTTCCTTAAAAAATTTGTAGCTTACCTGCATATCTGTTACAGAGTATGGCATTCGTATCTCTTCGGCATCATAATCAAAACCTACAAGGAGGTACTGGTCGCCGGTGGCGTTTTGACGAAAGCTAAAGCCAAATTGTTCTCCTATGTAATCTATACCTACATTATAAGTGTATGGAGATTGCCCATACAAAGGGCGGTTTGCTTTATAAAGCCCCCCGGAACCATCTAATTTTACATAGCCTGTAACTTTTGTATCGTTAAAAGCGGCATTGCCATACAGATAAATTTTCTTTAAGGCCGCTCCTTCGCCTAAAAATGTGAGGTTTTTATACACTTCCATTTCCATACCCCACAGCTTGGCACTGTGTGAGTTCATGTTAATAATCTCTCTCGACCCTCCATCACTACCAATGGTTGTGACCCCTTCAATAGGATTTTTTAATCTTTTACCGTATACACCTACCGACAAAATTTCTCCCCGCGATGGAAACCACTCTGCCTTAAAATCATAATTATCTACAACTGTAGAAATCATGCCTCCCGAAAAATTTAAAACTTTAGCCGAACGGATAGGATCATAATACGGCATGCTTAACCTTTCGGCAAACTGCGGGCGTAAAACCGATTTATTATATCCTAACCTTAAATTTGTCCTGGTAGTGGGGCTAACAGTTAAATTAGCCGAAGGAAGGTATTGCCATGTAGACTCATCTTTTTGTTCGACCCCAAATGCGCTTTCATTCTCTGCCTGGCTGGCAATCTGGGTGTATAAATAACTCTCTGCACGCATGCCCCAAACCAGCCTTACGTACTTTGTAATTTTATTATCGAGCATTAAAAAGGGAGAATGTATTTTAACATCGCCTATATATTCTTTACCATATAAACTGGACCTTAACCAGCCAAAACCGCCCCAGTTATAATGGGAGCCGTCTAAGAGTTGAGAAACAGGATAATATATATCAGCATAATTTGCACCTTGCCCTATAAGGGTTAATGCTGCTGATTCCTGCTGATTTGTAGCTTTTTTATAAGTACCAAAATAGCCAGCCTTAATGTCGTTTTGAAAAGATTCAGAAAAATTTAAGGCATATTTAAAGTTTATGGCAGCATTATAATTTTTTTCGTCATTAGTATAATTTGCCCTCTGAAAGTTATTTGTACTGCTATTGTATATTTGCTGGTAAATGAGCAAATCTTCTCCTACTCTCTTCATTTGTTTTACAAGAAAGGTGGCGTCCTTTGTGTCTTTTGTTATACTGCTGTAAGCAGCATACCATTTTATCTCTAATGCTCCCAGTTTATGCTCCCCTTCAATTTTATTTTGCACAAACGTTTGGTATACCGGGTAATCAACTTCTTTTATGTAAGGCAGTTTGTCACCACTCAGTATTTCGGCAATTCCGCCTGCATAAAAGTTCCAGCCGGTAACCTGGGTTAGCGTATTATCATAAATATGCATTGCAATATTTCGCACAGTAATTTTATGATTACCTAACTGTATGCCGGCATTAAACATTCCGCCCAAAGTTGAGTTAAAATTATATGAAGCACCGGAGTTTTTAAAACCATATTGTTTAAAAGTACCATAACCAAAATCTTTTTCGGGTATATACTCTGTATTTGTCATGAAATCGCCCCTCTCAGTATGTTCAATATTTAATTGCTCCTGCGTGTTTTTAAAAATTAACGAACCCACAAAACCCCAGCGGCCGTTATTCTTCATTTCGTAAGTGCGCCCTAAACCAAACTGAAGCGATGTTCCCGGTGCTGCAGTTGTTTTATAAGTAGTAAAATTGTCTTCTGTAAATCTTTTAGACTGTTCTATATATGGGCCAGACTGTCCCTCTAAAGTAGGTGTGTTTATATTAACTAAACCTTTAGGATAGTTTCTGGTACCATCATCAAAGCCAAAATAATCGTTAGCACCTTCCTGTTTTGTAAGGCGGTCTTTAAAAACGCTCCGGCTGTTATATGAGCTACCTACAGAAAAAGACGTGAAATTTTCTTTAGGTATTGCCTTTGTTTTTACCTCTACATATCCACCTGCAAAATTAGCATACATATCTGGCGTGGCATTTTTACTAACCACCACACTCTCTACCATGGCCGTTGGTATAATATCAAAACTAAACTGTTGCTGGGCAGGGTCTGTACTGGGCAGGGTTATCCCGTCCATCACGGCCTGGTTCCATCGTTCTGCCATAGAGCGTACCACAACATAGCGGTCATCAATAGTAGTTACCCCTGTAATGCGCTTTAGTGTAGCACCCACATCTTTATCCGGCGTTCGGGCTATTTGCTCTGCAGATATACCGTCAGAAAATTGTGCTGCTTTTTTTTGTTCCAGCAGCATACCTTCTGTAGAGGCTGTTGCCTTTTGATATGTTTGTGTAATAACCACCTCGGCAAGAGACTGTGCATCATCCTTCAGGGCAATATTTAGTGGTGTAGTATCATTATCTACAACTTTTACACCGGTAATATTCTGGGTTTGAAAAGACACATAACTGGCCTCTATTGTATATATGCCGGGTTCTATGGTAATGGTATAGTTCCCATCAATATCTGTAATCGACGAAAAACCTGTTTCAATTACCTTTATTGTTGCTCCGGGTAAGGAAAGGCCGGTATTATCAACCGCCTTTCCTGTTATCTTTCCCACTTTTTTAGAGGCAGATTTTTTGTTAACTGCTATGTTATTCTGGTTTCTCCTAAAATTTAAATTTGTAAGTATTTGTAATTCCTTCAATACATCATCTATAGATACATTTTCTTTTTGCAATGTTATGCGTGGAAAATCAAGGTCTATATCATTTTGATATACAAATTTATAAGGCGTGCGCGACTCCAGGTTTTCTATAATTTCTTTAGGAGATGCCTTTTTAAAATCGACGGAAACGGTGCCCGATTGTGCCAGCATGGTGTTTGTGCCAAGCATTAAACCTAAAAATAATATCCAGAAAGCAAAGGTAAATTGCTTGGAAAAAATGTTGTTCATAACTGATGGTTTGTGAGTGTTGTATTTAATTGGTTATAAAAATTTTATAGCTTTATACTGCATTTATTTACTAATGGTATAGCTGTTATTGCCAGAAGGATCTATATTTATTTCGAGGGCAAAGGCAACTGTTTGCAGCATTTCGTCAAATCCCTGCCTTGCATCAAGAGTTCCTTTTATTTTAAGATCTTTCAAATCTGGTGTATTATATACTATTGTAAAAGAATGGATGGCCTGAAGTTTTACCATTACCTGCGCCAGCGTAAGCCCGTCTATATCAATTAGTGCCTTTTTCCATTCGGGCTCCAGTACAGTGATTTTTTGCTTTTTTATACTTTGCTTTTCCGGGTCAAATATTGCCGCATAGCCTCTTTCTAAAAACACTGTATTTTGTGTGCCCTGCACTTTTACATTTCCTGTCCTTACATGTACCTCTGGCGCAATGTTGTTGTATGCTTTAATATTAAAAGACGTACCCAATACAGTTGTATTAATTTTTCCCGACGTTATAATGAAAGGTTTCGTAGTATCTCTTGCCACCTCAAAAAAAGCTTCACCCTTTAGCGTTACGCGTCTTTCATTATTTGCAAATTGCTCAGGATATTCTATTGCTGTATTTTGGTTTATCCATACACGGGTACCATCTGGCAGGCGCAGCAGGCGTATATCTTGTGGAAATGTTTTTGCAGCAACCATTTTTGGCTGCGGTAAAAAAAGATCATTAGTAAACGAATGATATCCACCTATTGATAAAAGAATGAATATGCAGGCCGCAGCTACCCACCTGTAAGTGCGCTTACGCCTGTTAATTGTAGCTTTTTGTATATTAGTCCACATACGTAATTTCATATCGTGAGGAATCATACCATCATTAGGTATCTCATTCCATTCTTCTCTCAGGTTCTCCTCGTTTTCATTTTTAAATATCATAGCAATTACTTTAATGTTATAGGCTAAGCCTGTGCTTTAAACCTCTCTTTTTAACATTAGATTTTTGTGTCCCAAAAAATCACGGGCAACCATAGTCTTAACGTTTTGTTAATAGCTAAGGCCATTTTGCTCTCTTGACATTAAGAAACTTACCGCTTAAAAATTTGCTGTGGCAGAGAAAACACTAATTAAATGAGAAATCATTACGCAAAAAAACCTTAAGCCGGTAGGTACTCTCTACTTGCTTAAGGCTTAATAATTACTCAAAAAGTTTATTTTTAAGAATGTTTATATTTTATTTTTTAAAGAGGCTCTATATGCTGTCTATAAAAATAAATGCAAACCAGTACAGCTCATGATGTTTTACCGAATTTTTTCGTAGATATTGTAATGTCTTAGAAACCTGATTTGCTACAGCACTGGGAGACATATCCATTTCGAGAGCTATTTCATTATAACTCCAGTCTTCAAACTTATATAATGTAAAAATTTTTCTTCTTCGCTCCGGCATCTGCTCTAAAAGCAATTCTATATTTTCCATTTTATAGCTTACAGACTCTTCCGGCTCATCTGCACTATCTAAGTCCCTTATGAGCCGGGCATCTTCTACCGAAAAAATTTTGTTTTGTTTTTTATACCACCTCGATATTTCCTGCCTGGAGCTTTTAAACAATATAGACTCTAAATCTATACTTGTATCTAATTTTCTCCTGTAATTCCATATATGTATAAAAACGTTCTGAGTTACATCTTCTGCATCTGCAAGTTGCGAAGTATATTTTTTCGCAAAACTAAATACTTTGAAGTGATAGAGCTCATAGATTTCTTTAAAGCAGGAATCATCTCCATCGCGTAATTTTTCGACTAAATTTGTATCCATGATACGATTTGAATTAACAGAGCATTACGACAAATTTAGTTTAAACCAACTTTCATAATCACGCAATTATTTCATTTGATGATTTATTAATATGGCCCACGATATTTACCAAATAGCTCAGGCTTATTCATTTTTAAGTTCTTAAAATTACACTACAAATATAAATTACAGTGTTTGTTAATTTGCAAAAGTTATAATTTACAGCTTAAAAAATACTTTTCAGGGTAAGGGAAATAAGAAAACTAAGACCCGTAATAAACTAAAACATTAAATTGTAAGGCAGTAACTTTTATAAGTTTAATGTTTTTGTTGCTTTTTATTGTGCATACTAAGCAACAGATAACCCGATATACCAGCTAATACAGAAGCTATTAATATTGCAAATTTTGCCTCGTCTTGGTATTCCTGTTTTTTAAACGATAACAGTGCTATAAAGATTGACATTGTAAACCCTATACCCCCCAACAGGCCTAATCCTGCTACATGTAACCAGTTCGTATTTTGTGGCAATGAAGCCACCTTTAATTTTACCGAAATCCAGGACATAATAAAGATACCTATGGGCTTACCTAAAAACAACCCCAGTATTATACCCAGGCCAAGATTGCCGGCGAGCCCGTTTATCATATCTGTTGCAAAGGTTATATTAGTATTTGCAATTGCAAAAACGGGCATGATAACAAAGTTTACAGGGCGTGTTAAAGCATGTTCAAGTTTTTCGAGAGGAGAATATGTACCATACTCATTAGTTGGCAATGTTAAGGCAGTAAGTACTCCTGCAATGGTAGCATGAATACCGGAGTGATGTATAAAATACCACATAACTGCCCCGGGTATTACGTATAAAAAGAGATTTTTAAAACCAAGGTGGTTAAAAATAATAAGCATAACAAAAATGGCTCCGGCATAAGCCATATAAATAAAATGTAACTGTGACGAATAAAAAATGGCAATTACTAAAATTGCTATAAGATCGTCTACTATTGCTAAAGCGGCCAGGAATATTTTAAGCCCAGGAGGTACTTTATTACCTAACAAAGACAATATACCCAGGGCAAAGGCAATATCTGTAGCCATAGGTATCCCCCAGCCTTTAGCGGTAGCTGCATCTGTAATGTTAAAGGCACAATATATTAAAGCAGGCACAATAACTCCTCCCACAGCAGCAAGCACAGGCAGCGCAGCATGGCGTGCAGACGATAGCTCTCCTCCTAAAATTTCTCTCTTTATCTCAAGGCCCACTAAAAGAAAAAAAACAGCCATTAATCCATCATTTATCCACGAAATTACCGGATAGCGAAGGTGTACTGCCTCGATATTAACCCCAAAATCGCTGTCTAAAAAGTTTTTAAAAGCGCCTGCAAAACCTGTATTAGCAATTAAAAGAGATAGCACAACACAAATTAAAAGTAAAATACCTCCTGCAGATGAGGAGCGAAAAAAATGCGAGAAGATTTTAAGGTTTATAAATCCTGCCATAAACACAAATTTACAACAGATAATGCATTATATAGTTCTATAAAAGACTGTTTAAAATGTTTTTGTGTAAATTAAATTTTTAAACGTGTATAAAACAGATCTCTATAGTGTTTTAAAATGAGTATCTCGCAGTTGCGGCACTAATCTTTTTAAAGTATACTTTCAGGCGTACTGAGGTAAAAAACTCCTGTCGAAATATATTTCGATTAAATACATTTAAATACCTGAAGCAATTGACATAGTTTAATCGCTCAATTTCTATTTAAAAAAAACACAATCAACACAGTATCATCTTTTTAATAATTACCATATAATCCATATCAACAATAGTTTTGTCCATATTCTAATAAATATTATAAATGAATTTTACCTTGAACACGAAAACGATTTCGATTTGTTTATTTTTATCAACTTAAACCACAAAGACCCATTAATATTTAAACATGGCAAAAAATATATTATAGCTGCCTGCACCACAATCAGAGTTTTACAGCAACGATACTATAAATTAGGAATATAAGAGCCTGTAATTATTATTACCTTTTATAACGTGCATTAAGTAAGATTATTAACCTTGTTTTCAATCCGGTTAAAGTCATCGGGGGAAATATCTGCCTTCAAAGATTTATAAAGATATTATTACATATGAATACTGAAATATTACCATTATTAAAACATGGCTTTGTAGGGCAACGAATGATCGTGATACCTAAAAAAATTATTTCGGGGGTAAAACAAAACCCGCTAACCAATACCTTATATTTTACAGACATAGGTTTTTTTCCTAATGCAGCAAACCATTCTGTAAAGAGAAAGAATGGAAGCAGGCAATACATCCTGTTTTACTGCTACAAGGGACAGGGCACAATTGAGACCGATACTATGTGTATCCATCTTAAATCGAATACGTTTTACATTATACCTCCCGGCATGGCACACCACTACTACTCGCACCCTAAAAACCCGTGGAGCATTTACTGGGTGCACTTTACAGGAAGTCATGCCGCTCATTTTAACGATAAGTTTATTTCCATTTTTCCTGAAGGAATACCAACGTTACGGCTCGAAGAACGTAGGGTTTCACTTTTTGAAAACCTAATAAATGTTATGGAAGATGGTTACAGCACCACTAATCTTGAATATGTAAATATATCATTATGGCAATTGCTTAACTCGTTCCTGTATGAAAGTTTTTTTTCTGAAGAGGGAAAGAAAAATATAGAGAAAAATCCTGTTGAGGATGCTATTGAATATATGAAAACGCATCTTGAAAATTCGCTAAAAATTAATGATGTAGCCGCACATTTTCATTACTCTCCCTCACATTTTTTTGCCATTTTTAAAAGCTATACCGGCTATTCACCCATAAACTATTTTAACCATCTTAAAACGCAAAAAGCCTGCCAGTACTTAAGTTTTACAACAATGAGTGTAAAAGAAATAAGCTTTGCCCTTGGGTTTAACGACCCACTTTATTTTTCGCGCCTGTTTAAAAAGCTAATGAGTACCTCTCCGTTACAATACAGGAAAGAGTACAGTTAACCTCTTTTTTTAATCTTAATAAAAAACCATACAATAATCCATTTATTCAAAAACATCATCCATATCTGCAGGTATTTATCCTGCTACATTTACATCGTTATAATTACCACTTATGAAACAATATAATTACACATTTTTATTATCTATCAGCCTGGTTGCTGCGCTTGGCGGGCTTCTTTTTGGTTACGACTGGGTAGTCATTGGCGGGGCTAAGCCTTTCTATGAATTATACTTTGGCATAGCAAACTCTCCTGCTATGCAGGGTTGGGCTATGAGTAGTGCCCTCGTGGGTTGTATGGCAGGTGCTGCTGTAGCCGGTAAGCTTGCCGATAGTTATGGACGTAAGCCTGTACTAATACTATCCTCCATATTATTTTCGGTTTCTGCACTGGGAACAGGCTTTGCAGATACTTTTACCGCCTTTATTATCTGGCGTATAATAGGGGGAGTTGGCATTGGTATTGCATCAACAATCTCCCCGTTATATATAGCCGAGATAGCCCCGCAGCAAACCCGTGGTTTATTTGTATCTATTAACCAGCTTACACTGGTAATAGGCATACTTGCAGCACAAATTACTAATATGCTTATTACAGATGTGATTCCGGAAGGTTACGCACCCGCACAGATATTAGCATCCTGGAATGGCCAGGATGGCTGGCGCTGGATGTTTTGGGCAGGCCTGCTACCGGCGGTGCTGTTTTTTGGATTGATGTTTATAATTCCCGAAAGCCCAAGGTATATGTCTAAAAAAGGAAAATATGGCCCGGCACAAAAAACACTGGCAAAAATAGGTGGCATTGATTATGCCGACAGGGAGTTAGCACAAATAAAGGAGAGTTTTAGCAACGAAGATTCGGGCACTACAGATCTTAAAATATTGCTTAACAAAAAGTATATCTCTATACTCATAATAGGTATCGTTCTGGCGGCGTTTCAGCAATGGTGTGGCATCAATATTATCTTTAATTATGCGCAGGAGGTATTTGTCTCTGCCGGTTACAGCATTAATGATTTGTTTATGAATATTGTAATTACCGGAAGCATCAATCTTGTTTTTACTATTGTTGCAATGGGAACTGTAGATAAGTTAGGCCGTAAAAAACTGATGCTTTTGGGTTCAGGCGGGCTTACCATTATTTATGCAGTATTAGGATATTTTTACTACAGCCACATTACCGGTTTGCCTTTAATGCTATTGGTATTACTTGCCATTGCCATATACGCTATGTCGTTGGCACCCATCGTTTGGGTTATTTTATCCGAAATTTTCCCAAACAGTATACGCGGCGTAGCCATGTCTATCTCCACCTTCGCGCTCTGGATAGCCTCTGCCCTATTAGTACAAACGTTCCCAATGCTTAACGAAACTCTTGGCACATCAGGCACCTTTTGGGTCTATGGGATTATATGTGCTTTAGGATTTGTATTTGTATTGAAAAAACTACCCGAAACTAAAAACAAAAGCCTCGAGGAAATTGAACAGCTGATGCTTAACGAAAACAAGAATAAAAAATAATATCCATATAAATTACAATGAAAAAAGTAACCGTTTGGGAAGAGAAGATACTTTTGCCTACTTACGAGCTGGGCAAACCTGAAAAAAACCCGGTATTTATTGAAAAAAGAGTATATCAGGGCAGCAGCGGATCGGTATACCCGCATCCGGTAATAGAAAAAATAGCCGATGAAAAAATTGACAAGGAGTACCACGCTGTATACCTTGAAAATGATTTTGTAAAAATAATGATCCTCCCAGAACTTGGCGGCCGTGTTCACATGGCATACGACAAAACCAAGCAACGCCATTTTGTATATTACAACCAGGTGGTTAAACCTGCTCTCGTGGGGCTTACCGGGCCATGGATAAGCGGCGGTATAGAATTTAACTGGCCGCAGCACCACCGCCCCAGTACTTTTGACCCGGTTGATTTTACTATAGAGGAATTTCCCGACGGCAGCGCTACTATATGGTGTAGCGAAGTGGAACGTATGTTTCGTACCAAAGGCATGGCAGGCTTTACATTGCACCCGGATAAATCGTATCTTGAAATAAAAGCAAAACTTTATAACCGCACACCTTTTCCTCAAACTTTTTTATGGTGGGCTAATCCTGCCGTAAAGGTAAACGATGACTATCAGTCAGTTTTCCCGCCTGACGTGAATGCAGTGTTTGATCATGGCAAGCGCGATGTATCATCGTTTCCCATAGCTAAAGGAACGTATTATAAAGTAGATTATTCTCCGGGAACAGATATTTCACGGTACAAAAACATACCCGTACCAACATCTTACATGGCCATTACCTCAAAATACAATTTTGTAGGGGGCTACGAAAACGATTCTAAAGGGGGCTTGCTACACGTAGCAAACCACCATATATCACCCGGTAAAAAACAATGGACTTGGGGGCATGGCGATTTTGGGCAGGCGTGGGACCGCAATCTTACCGATGAAGATGGGCCGTATATTGAGCTAATGTGTGGGGTGTATACCGATAATCAGCCCGATTTCTCGTGGCTAATGCCGGGTGAACAAAAAGATTTTGTACAATACTTTATGCCTTATCGCGATCTTGGTATTGTAAAAAACGCTACACAAAATGCCATGGTAAACCTTGAAAAAGAAGGTGATAAATTAATTGTGAAAGCTTACACTACAGGGATATACCCTAACACAACTGTGCTGGTTAAAGATGGTGTTGCTGTACTGCATAGCGGGCAGTATAATGCATCGCCAAAAAACTCTTATGAGGCTGCAGTACAATTTGATAAAGATACACTTGAAGGATTGTCTATAGCTGTTACCGATGAAAAAGGTAATGTGCTTGCAGACTGGCAGTGGGAAGGCGAAAACACCGGTGAAATACCCGAACCGGCCAAGCCTGCACTTGCCCCCGCACAAGTAGAAAACAATGAACAATTATTCCTTACTGCACAGCACCTGGAGCAGTACCGCCATGCTACTTACAGCCCAATACCTTATTATGAAGAGGCTTTAAGGCGCGATGCAGGAGATATTCGAAGTAATAATGCACTTGGCTTATGGCTTATGCGCAAAGCAAAATTTAAGGACGCGGAGCAATATTTCAGGACAGCCGTTAAAACATCAACACAGCGCAACCCAAATCCGTACGAGGGTGAACCTTATTTTAACCTTGGGCTTAGCCTTAAATTTCAGGGTAAAAATTCTGAAGCGTATGATGCATTTTACAAATCGGCCTGGAATGCCGCGTGGCAAAACCAGGCGTACTTTACTGTGGCACAACTTGACGCAATAAATGGCGACTTTAAGTTGGCGCTTACACACGTTGAAAAGTCTATCTCTAAAAATACAGCCGACCAAAAAGCGCTGCACCTGCAGGTAATCCTGCTGCGAAAGCTTGACAACATAGACAACGCACTGCAACGTATAGAGCAGTACATAGCCAATGACCGTTTTAACTTTGGGCTCCTGTATGAAAAGCATATTATTACTCAAAGTAAAGAGACACTAACAGAGCTTAACAAACTGATGCGTAAAAACATCCATACCTACATGGAGTATGCGCTCGACTATGCCGGGGCTGGTTTTTACAGCGATGCCATTTCATTATTGGGCGAGGGCCTTAAAGTTGGCGAACAGTATCCAATGGCCTGGTATTACATGGGTTATTTTTATGAAAAGCAGGGTAACACAACCTTAGCCATTAAAAGCTACCAAACCGCTGCCGCTGCCAGCCCGGAATATTGTTTCCCGAACCAGCCGGAAGCCGTAATTGCGCTTGAAGCAGCCACGGTACTAAATCCTACAGATGCGAAAGCCTATTATTACCTGGGTAATTTTTGGTATTCGGCAAGGCAATATAAAGATGCCATTGCATGCTGGCAAGAGTCGGTTAGCATAGATGATACCTTCCCAACCGTACACCGCAACCTTTCGCTTGCATATTATAATAAGCTTGAGGATGCTGATAAAGCACTTGCAAGCCTTGAAAAAGCATTTGCCCTTGATCCTGCAGACGCTCGTATACTTATGGAACTTGACCAACTGTACAAGCGTTTTAATAAAGAGTTGGTTTACAGGCTGGCATTTTTAGAAAAACACTTAGAATTGGTTATTCAGCGCGATGATATTTATCTGGAGCGCATTGCCATATATAACTTGTTAGGCAAGCACGATAAGGCTTATACGCTACTTCAAAACCGTATTTTTCACCCATGGGAAGGAGGCGAAGGCAAAGTAACCGGGCAATATGTTTTAAGCCTTACCGGGATCGCTAAGCAATCTATACAAAATGACGACTATGATAATGCCATATCTAAATTAGAGCTTGCACAAATATACCCGCACAACCTGGGCGAAGGTAAACTAACCGGTATACAGGAAAACGAAATACACTACTGGTTAGGTGTAGCTTACGACAAAAAAGACCAACCGGAGCAGGCAACATATTGGTGGGAACTCGCCAGTAAAGGCATCAGCGAACCGGCAGCAGCCATCTTCTATAACGACCCGCAACCAGATAAGATTTTTTACCAGGGGCTTGCCCTTATAAAACTGGGCAGGGCTAATGAGGCCACTACCCGCTTTAATAAGCTGGTTGCCTATGGCGATAAACACATGGATGACAATGTTACTATTGATTATTTTGCGGTATCATTACCCGACCTCCAGATATGGGAAGACAACCTGAACAGGCGAAACAAGATTCACTGTAACTATATGAAAGGGCTTGGCTTTATGGGACTTAAACAAAAGGATGAAGCAAAAAAATTATTCAATGAGATTATTACTGATGAAAAAGGACACATAGGTGCACTTACACACCTTAACATGATTACCAAACCTTCATTGTATTAACTATAACATTTATAATAAACGTAGTATTTAAATATTGAACTCATCTTGACTTTTTTCAATTGGCTGCAAAATGATCTTTTTGCTCCATATTTTACCTGTTTTATTATTCCGTAGCGCTGCTATGCCATGCAAAAAAGCCAAAATCTAAAACAAAAATCTCTATTTTTCACTTCAATCAAAAAAGTCAAGACGAGTTCATTACCTCCTTTTATTATTAATGCAATTGCTAATTAAAAAAATCTATATAAAAAGGGGTGTGCTAATAGGTATAATCCCTTTTTTACTTTAAAATGCATAAAAGCTTTAAGTTACTCTTACCTGATTCTAATTTTGCTAATTTCTAACTGAGGCGATTAGTATTATACTATAAAAAGCTATAAATTAAAGATTATCAATATTATCCAGGCAGTAAGCCGCCCGCTTTAAAGTCTGCTCCCTGTTGCTGGCATCCATTTTATCCCAAAGCCTGTATACCATCGTCAGTCTGGTATGTGCATTCAGTTTATTGCGGTGCCTGTCGTGAAAATCCCAGTACAGGCTGTTAAATGGGCAGGCATTTTCTGTTGTCCGTTCGCTTCGGTCGTAGCTGCACCCCTCGCAATAATTGCTCATTTTATGTATGTAATTAGCACTTGCAGTGTAAGGTTTAGAGCCCGTTATGCCTCCATCTGCATACTGGCTCATACCGCGTGTATTGGTAATTTCTACCCATTCTATCGCATCGATATAAATGCCCAGATACCAAAAATCAACCTGCTGGGGCGCAACTCCCGCAAGCAGGGCAAAATTGCCGGTAATCATTAGCCGCTGAATATGGTGGGCATAGGCGCCATTAAGGGACTGCCCGATGGTATGTTTCAGGCAGTTCATTTTAGTATTGCCCGTCCAATACCACTGTGGTAACTTTCGGTCATGCCCAAAAAAGTTCATTGTTGCAAATTCCGGCATTTTCATCCAGTATATACCCCGCATATACTCCCGCCACCCTAAAATCTGCCGCACAAAACCTTCCACCTGGTTGAGAGCGATTCCTTTTTGATTTGCTTTCCATGCTACAATTGCCGCCTCTATAACTTCTTTAGGAGAAAGCATCTTGCAGTTCATAGAAAAGGAAAGCCTTGAATGGTACAAGTACCACTCATCTGTGTGCATGGCATCCTGAAAGGTACCGAAAAGTGGCAGGCAGTAAGTTGTAAAATATTCAAGCAGCTCTATAGATTGCTTACGGTTTATTGGCCACAAAAAATCAGAGGGGTTTATGGTGCCAATAGTTTTTATACCTGCTTTTGTAATCCTCTCATATTGTGTGTTAACATCATTGTTAAGTAATAAAGGCGGAAAAGGCTTATGGTTTTTAGGTAATTTTTTCCTGTTCTCCTGGTCAAAATTCCATTGCGCCCCTGTAGGTTGCTGCCCATCCATTAGTACACTATGCTCTTTTCGCATGTAGCGGTACAAATTTTCCATCAGGAGCATTTTTTTACCGGCAAAGAATTCCTGAACTGTACTGCGCAGCGTGTAAAAATGCTCGGTGTCAAAAATTTTAGTAACAATGGTAAGTTCTTTACAAAACAATTTTAAAGCTTTATCTACACGGTACTCATCAGGCAACTGGTAATGAAATTCTTCTATGCAATACACATTAATAAGCTCATTACAGTTGTCCTTAAAATTTTGCTTATTAACCGGGTCATCAAGCCTGATATAATTAACATCATGTCCTGCTTGTCTTAATTCCTTTGCAAAGGTTTCCATTGCTGCAAAGAAGGCACAGGTTTTTTGGATATGGTGCCATACATAATCCGTTTCAGTTTTTACTTCCATAAGCACGTAGAGAACCGAATCGTCTACCTCTCGATACCATGAATGGTTAGCGTTAAGCTGGTCACCTAATACGAGCCTTAATGTCTTATAACTTTTTTTCATGTTTTGTATAGCTGCATCTTATTGCCATAATACACCTACTCACAGCCGTTTTTACTAATTTTAATCCGGTTTAAAGACGTTATGTTGTACGATTGCAAAACCATAATTACAGTCAAATTGTAGAACTTTATATATATTTCCTTCCAATTATGCATTTGAATGATTATAACGAAGTCTGATTTTCTATACTTATAGCTTTCAGAATCCGGGATACCCTGTTAAGGTCGTAAGCAATTACATCTTTAGAATTTTGCAGCCTTCGTATTTCCTGCATATCGTCACTCAACTGACCTAAAGTAAAGTTTTCAGGTTCTTTATAAGGATCATAAATCTCATCGGGAGAGATCTCCCAGTAATAATCATTGCTAATTGTAATTTCATCTCCAATGTTCTCTTTTAATTTTTTGAGCAAAAGAGTTAGAGCAGAGTCGATTTCACTTATTTTGATTTTCATAAATAGGTGTTCTTATTAATCTATGAGTAATTTTAAGGGGGTATTCAGATATTAATAAACAGTACCACTCAACAGATACTGTACACATATCATCTTGAATGTATTTTTGATAAAACAGCGGAGGTAATAGATTTTCTTTGCTGATCGTACCCATCTTCTGTCATCATACCCATTATTTTAAGCATCCATTGCACCCGATCATGCTGAAGCTCGTCGCCGTTGCACATACATTTCCCACAAAACTAATATAAAACAAAAAAGCTCCCGGTTGGGAGCTTTCTGTTTATTAATTCGTGTATCGCTTAGTTAAGAGATGCTACGTGTCTTGTAAGTTTAGATTTAAGGTTTGAAGCCTTATTAGCGTGGATGATGTTTTTCTTAGCTAATTTATCTATCATAGAAACAACAGATGGAAGTTTACCTGTAGCTTCAGTTTTGTCAGTAGCTAAACGTATTGCTTTTATAGCATTACGAGTAGTTTTGTGCTGATATTTGTTCAACACTCTTTTCTTTTCGCTTGTTCTTATTCTTTTTAAAGCTGACTTATGATTTGCCATTGTTTCTTAACTTAATGTCTTTGTTATATTTTATTGTAGTCCGTAGGGGAATCGAACCCCTGTTACCAGGATGAAAACCTGGCGTCCTAACCCCTAGACGAACGGACCGATTGTTTTGCTAAAACAGTAACCGGATTATCCCGAACCTGTAATTTGTAGCCCGTGGGGGAGTCGAACCCCCCTTACCAGGATGAAAACCTGGCGTCCTAACCGATAGACGAACGGGCCATTTTGTTTCTCTAATGCGGATGCAAAGATACAACTGTTTTTTACTTCTGCAATAGTTGAAACAAAAAAAATCAAAAAATTTTAATATGCCTTTGCAAACAGCACCCTTCCTACGCTTGGAGCACCAGTAAATACACAGGTTCCTGCTTCTTCCTTACGGTCTAAAGCAATACAGCGAATGGTAGCTTTTGTAAGCTCTTTAATCTTTTCTTCGGTAGCTGTTGTACCATCCCAATGGGCTGATATAAAGCCTGTTTTATTCTCTAAAACATCTTTAAACTCATCGAAGGTATTTACCTCTGTAATATGGCTGTCCCTAAAGTTAAGTGCCTTGTTAAACAAAGACGCCTGCATTTCTTCGAGCAAATCGCTAATGTGGCTCACAATGTCGGCACTAATTACCGTTTCTTTAGTAAGCGTATCGCGCCTGGCAACCTCAAATGTGCCGTTTGTAAGGTCGTTAGGCCCTATAGCAACACGTACCGGTACGCCTTTAAGCTCGTATTCGGCAAACTTAAAGCCCGGCTTGTGGGTATCCCTGTCGTCATACTTAACGGTAACACCAAGTTTCCTTAAGCGTGCCGTAAGCTGTTTTGCCTCGGCAGAAATTGCTTCAAACTGTTCGTCGGTTTTATATATAGGCACAATAACCACTTGTATAGGCGCCAGGTTAGGCGGCAGCACAAGGCCGTTATCATCGCTATGGGTCATTACAAGTGCTCCCATAAGCCTTGTAGAAACCCCCCATGAGGTAGCCCATACATAGTCCTGCTTACCTTCTTTATTGGCAAACTTAACATCGAACGCTTTGGCAAAGTTTTGCCCTAAAAAGTGCGATGTACCTGCCTGGAGGGCTTTACCGTCCTGCATTAAAGCTTCGATACAATACGTTTCTATAGCACCTGCAAAACGCTCGTTCTCTGTCTTGATACCTTTTATAACCGGTATTGCCATAAAGTTCTGTGCAAAATCAGCATACACGTTCATCATTTGCTCTGCCTCTATAACCGCTTCAGCCTCGGTAGCGTGGGCGGTGTGCCCCTCCTGCCAAAGAAATTCGGCTGTACGCAAAAACAGTCGTGTACGCATTTCCCAACGCACTACGTTAGCCCACTGGTTTATAAGCAGCGGCAGGTCGCGGTACGATTGTATCCAGCCTTTATAAGTATTCCATATTATGGTTTCAGATGTTGGGCGCACAATAAGTTCTTCTTCCAGCTTGGCATCGGGGTCTACCTCAATGGTTTTCCCGTCGGCAGCGGTGCGCAGCCTGTAATGGGTAACAACAGCACATTCTTTGGCAAAGCCATCTACGTGGCTTGCCTCTTTGCTAAAAAAAGATTTGGGTATAAACAGCGGGAAATAAGCATTCTGGTGGCCTGTTTCTTTAAACATCCTGTCCAGTTCTGCCTGCATTTTTTCCCATATTGCATAGCCGTAGGGCTTTATCACCATACATCCTCTAACTGCTGAATTTTCAGCAAGGTCTGCTTTTACAACCAGTTCATTATACCATTTGGAATAATCTTCAGATCGCTTCGTTAAATTCTTACTCATTATATTTAATTTGGCACAAAAATTGTTTAACTTTAATTGTATAAATAGTTTAGCAAAACTAACTATTTTTGTATGGTGAACAATAAAAAAATGCAGAGATATGAAAACTGAATACTTAAACCTCCGCAGGATTTCCCTTTTTTCATTAATGGGATTTCTTGGCTGGGCTGCAACTTCCTGCAGTTCGTACCAAAACACATCTAATAACGACAGCGATGGCGTTTATGGCTCTGTGCCGCGCGACCGCAATAACGACCCTGTTTATAAATATAACGATGGCTCTGTGCAACAGTATCGTGACGGCGATAATAGCGGGCAAAACACAGGCTACGCTACTTATTTTAACTCATTACAGGACGAATATCCGGTTTTAACCGATGTAGACGGTTACAGCACTTATAACGATACTGTGGTAAGCGTACAAAACCAAAATGTAGACGCTTACGGTGGCTGGGGCGATAGTACAGATAATGTTACTGTAAATGTATATGGCGGCAACGGCTACGGTTATGGTGGCTGGGGAGGCTACGGCGGCTGGGGCTATCCATATTATGGGGGTTACGGCGGCTGGGGTTACGGTGGCTATGGTGGCTGGGGCCTTGGTTACGGTTGGGGTGGCGGTTACTACGGTGGCGGCTGGGGCCTTGGCTTAGGCTGGGGTTACGGTGGCTACGGTTACGGTAATGGCTGGGGCTACGGCGGCGGTTATTACGGTGGTTACTATGGCAACCATCAATACTACGGTTATGGCCGCAACACAGGCAGGTCTAACATGGCTTACCCACGCAATGGTATAGCAGGAAGACCCTCATACGCAGGCGGAAGATCATCTTATGCAGGCGGTCGTGGTGTTGCAAACTATGGCGGCAGGTCATCTGCAGCTAATGTAGCAGGCAGGCAGGGATTTGCCGGAGGCAGGTCTTCAGTAAGCACTACACGATTTAATAATGGCAGGAACAATGCAGATGTTGTGCGCTCTACTAACGGCGGAACACGATATGATAACGCAGGAAGAAATAATGCAGTAGCACCATCCCGCAACTCATTTAATAACTCATCACGCGGCTTTAATAACGGTGGTACAAGAAGTTACTCACCGGCAAGTGCACCATCACGCAGCAGCAGCCCAAGCTTTAGCGCCCCGTCCCGCAGTAGCGGAGGTGGTGGTGGTTTTGGCGGAGGCAGGTCATCAGGTGGTGGCGGAGGCGGCGGTTCTCGCGGTGGCGGGGGCGGCGGTGGTGGCCGAAGAGGCTAATAAACCCATACAGTCCCATGTTAATGTGCTTTGCAATAACATGGGACTTCTTTTTTTAAAACGAATAACAAGCTATGAAAAGATATTTATTTTATACTGCAATTATACTGGCAACAACAGCAGGACACGCACAGCAGGACCTTAACAGTGCTGCCGATGCACTACGCTACACTCAGGATAACCTTACCGGAACGGCGCGTTTTCGCGCTATGAGCGGGGCGTTTGGAGCAGTGGGTGGCGATATGTCTTCTATAGGCGTTAACCCTGCGGGATCTGCCATTTTTTTATACAACAGCGGCACAGCTACAGTAAGCAGCTACAATGTAAGCAACAAAGCAAACTATTTTGGAACTTCGCAAAAACAAAACGACAATAGCTTCGACCTTAACCAGGTGGGTGCCGTGTTTGTTTTTAACAATGCTAAGGAAGATGCTTTTATGAACAAGTTTACCCTTGGCTTTAATTATGAAAACACTAATAGCTTTGAGAATACCCTGGGCATTCGCGGAGTTAACCCAACCAACTCGTTAGACCGTTATTTTTTGCGCTATGCTAACGGTATTGGTAACGAAGGGCCAGTTGCAGATGAAGTACTTAACGGTAATACAAACGATTACCAAAATTATAGCTTTATAGACCAGCAGGCATATCTGGGTTACAACGCTTTTGTTTTTAACCCTAATACAAGCCCTGTGGGAGCACCTTATATTAGTAATGTACCTACAAGCGGCAATTACTACCAGGAAAGCTATATAAACACTACCGGCTTTAACGGTAAGGTGGCACTTAACTTTGCTGCCCAGCTAAAAGAAAAATTGTACGTAGGCGCTAATATTAACGTACATTTTGCCGATTATATTAATACCACAAGCCTGTATGAAGACACCAATAACCCCAGCACAACAGGGTTGCAGTGGTACCAGTTAGATACAAGGCGCTATACGTATGGCGGCGGGGTATCGTTTAACGTGGGTGCAATTGCAAAAGTTACCGAGGCTTTTCGCGTAGGGCTTGCTTATGAATCGCCAACATGGTTAAGGCTTCAGGATGAGATTACCCAAAGCATTACCTTTAATAATGATGGCACTACCGATGGTTATAACCCTGGTAGTACTGCTGTTACCGACGATTACACTATAAAATCGCCTTCTAAATATACGGGCAGCCTTGCTTATATTTTTGGCAAAAGCGGACTTATAAGCGTTGACTATGCCCTGAGAAATTATGGCAATACCAGATATACCGGCGAAAAATATGCTGCCATTAATACAGAACTTGCCAACACGCTCGACTGGGCCAGCGAACTGCGCGTAGGTGGCGAATACCGCATTAAAGCATTTAGCCTTAGAGGTGGTTACCGTTACCAGCAAAGCCCTTATAAAAATAGCGACAGCGTGGGTGGGCTTACCGGTGCTACGGCTGGTTTTGGTTTTGCACTGGGCGGAGGCTCCCGCTTAGACCTTGCCTACTCATGGTACCAGCGTAAAACAAATACAGCACTGTTTACACCCGGCTTGACTGATGCTGCAAGGGTAAACACTACAGGCAACAACATTACACTATCCTACACAATAGACTTATAGTTTTTCATCTTACTATAAACGAAAGAGCCATCCGAAAGTATATTCGGGTGGCTTTTTTAATTTAGATGATATACATGAGTGACAGATGTGAGACGTTAGATAAAATAATAATAAACTTTATTAAAGAAAAACCCGCTCTGTTTAGTTTCAGAGCGGGTATAAGTTAATTTATTTTTACCATTTCGATTCCTTTAATTGGTATACTAAATAATGGCTGGTTATCATTATAATAAGATCGAACATTTAAAAGTGTATAATTTCCTAAGATAAGATAAGATTAAATATAATTTTGTTAGTCTGCCCTACATCTTTTTTGATTGTATAGGACCCCACAACATTACGGGTATGGTCTAAGATCCTGCCATACAAATCGCGTCCAGCCTGCCTTATACCGTAAGATGTAACATGGTCTATTGTAGGCACACTCAAATTATTAAAAAGAGTAACCCCATTTTTAACCAATTTGTATCTTAAAACAATTTCATCACAATAATTATAATTTGAAACTTTACCTTCAAACTCTATTTTATTAAGTGCTTTATCTATCTTATCAATTTTTAACTGAAATACAATATTGTTTTGGGTGTATTGCCAGGTGCCAACGTACTGATTATGCTCATTGTTTGTATCAATAGCATAATTACCCTTTTTAGGATGTTCGAATTCATCATCCGGGTTCGCTAATGAGGTAGTGGTAAGGACTGGCAGTACTTGTGCCGCAATTAAATTGCAAGCCAAAAGCAGAAATAATACCAGTATAATTCTTTTCATATATTATAAACCAGCTTTACTAATTATAATGTGGGTGTAATTTTAATTAACTTTTGTAAGTATGTACTCGCCCCAGGGCACATTGAAGGAGTCGTAAGGTATTGTAGTTCCTTCCAAATATGTTATATTACCTACTTGCCTAAGCCATATCTTGATTTTTTGTAAATTGCCAACATCTACTCTTCTTATAATAATCTCGCCGCTCAAACCATCTACGGCTGTACGGGTTGGGTCGCTAAACGATAAACTAACCCTTTTTTCATTAACATTACATTCAGGGCAGGTTGGATAATTATCATTTCTTAAAATTGAACTTCCCCCGATTGTATGACTATACAAGTCCTCAGGTGGTAAAGTGATTAAATTTAATGTATTTACTTTTTCAACACCATTATAAACATACTTGTATTCACCAATTAACATATCTTCATAATAAGAAATGTAATCACCATTATAAAGTTGCATTGTTTTTTTTTGCAAAGTTATAGTTAAAGATGTATTTCCATTACTATATATCCAGGTTCCTACATAATTGTCAAGATCATTATGGGTATCTTTATAGTAAGCACCTGCCACTTCACCATATTGATCATCGTAAAGAGATAATAAAGGTGTTTGAGCTTTACAGCTAACCCAAAAAACAATTAAAAATAAAAGTTTGATCCCTTTCATATATTATAAACCAACTTTACTAATTATAATGTGGGTGTAATTTTAATTAACTTTTGTAAGTATGTACTCGCCCCAAGGCACATTAAAAGAATCGTAAGGTATTGTAGTGCCCTCTAAAAATGTTATATTACCTACTTGCCTAAGCTATACCTTGATTTTTTGCACGTTGTCTGCATCTACTCTTCTTATAATAATTTCGCCGCTCAAACCATCTACGGCTGTACGGGTTGGTTCGCTAAACGATAAACTAACCCTTTTTTCATTAACATTACATTCAGGACAAATTGGAACATTATTGTTTCCAATTATAATATTGCCTTCAATTGTATGTCCATATAAATCTTCTGGCGGAGTTGTGATTAAATTTAGGGTATTCACTTTCTCTACCCCATTATAAATATATTGGTATTCACCTATAAGCATATCAGTGTATAAATCACTAAAATCGTTATAATATTGTATCTTCTTTTGAAGCACAATTTTTAATGTAGTTGTACCATTTACAAGTTGCCATGTACCTTCAAAATTATTAAGATCATTAAAAGCATCTCTATAGTAAGCACCTGCTACTTTACCATATTGATCATCGTAAAGAGATAATAAAGGTGTTTGAGCCTTACAGCTAACCCAAAAAACAATCAACATTACCTGTATAATTCTTTTCATATATTATTAACCCGCTATGTTTGGTTACACAGCGGGTATAAGTTAATTAACCTTTGTGAGAATATACTCGCCCCAGGGTATATTAAAAGAATATTGTTCTGACGTAGGTGTAGTTCCTGTTGGGGGTATATATGCGCCTGATTGCCGCAAATTAATTTTTATTTTTTGAGATGCCCCCACATCAGCTCTCTTTACAATAATTTTGCCTGATAATCCATGTTGAATACCCGGTCTTGTAGGGTCGTTAAAATTTAACGACACTCTTCTTTCATTAACTGTACAGTCATTGCAAACCGGTGCACTTGTTGATTTTATTATTGATGCCCCAACAATATTATGAGCGTAAACATCTGTGGGCGGCGATACTAAATTTGGCAAAGTATTTACTTTTTCTAAACCGTTTACAAGATATTTATATTCACCAACAAGAACATCATAGTAAGCATCATAATCTTCTATATAAATTTGCTCCCTTTTCTCAAAAACAATTTTAAGTGTTGTACTGCCATTTACAAGTTGCCATGTTCCTGTAAAATTATCGAAGTCATTATTTAAATCTTTATAATAAGCACCAGAAACATTGTTTCCGCCTTTAATGTATAATGGCTTAATAGGTGTTTGAGCTTTCATTGTAAATAAAAATAAAAGCGTTAGAATAGTAAAAAATATATTGTTCATATAATTAATTTATTATGGACAGGGAGTGTAAATAACATCATCACCATCATTAGTATTACCGTTATCTCTCAAAGTTAATTTATTCCAATTTGAAAAATCTTCATCCGCCTTATACAAAGATATTCCAATATCTCTTTTTCCTATAAATTTTAAAAAGTCTTTTTCAAAATGACTTATTGGATCCATAGGCTGTCTACTTTGATAAGCGAACTCTAATTCGTCCTGAAACTTTTTATTATATAATAATATTGCCGCAAGTAATTTCGTTCTATCATCTATTTTCAATGCATAAGTACCTTGACTGGTTATCATCATTAAACTGTAGTCAGATGGCTTTTTAAATCCACCTTCTGGCGGGACATGTTTAGCGATAATATTATAAAAATAGTAGATATCTTGGGGTGAAAACATTAGATAACCTAAATAATCATTTGGATGAGTATGCATAACTACAATAGCATTAAGCGATGAAGGTGGAAATGGCATCGCAAACCCTGAAGCTTGACCATAAGGCGGTGAATTTTCTATCTCCGAAACAGTAAAATTTTCACCATTTTTGCCAATCGCATACCCATATTCTCTACCGTTATAACCTTGTTTTACATTTAGATCCTCAAAAGCATCAATGATATTTTCATCACGGGACTGTACTTTTAAACTTATACAATTATCCTCATCGCTACCCGCATTAGGCTCCAGTATCCCTACATCCTGCCCGTCTCCACAAGGATTAGAAGGGTTAGAAATATTGGGAGGTATTGGTGCCGTCCTGAAATATCGCGGAGATTTACTTACTTCAATCCATTCTACATTACCGTCCTCATCATCTTCTGTATCATCACCACTATCGCCGGCATTATCCCTTGTACCTACAGCTATTTGCATTTGCATAAACTGGGCATTTACAAGTGCCTGATAGGTACTGCCACTGCCACCTCCGCTTCCGCTTCCTGAGCCTGTTCCACTACCCGTCCCGGTCCCGGTTCCGCCGCCGCCGCCATTCCCACCGCTGCCGGCTCCTCCGGCACCATTGCCTATACCTCCAGATACCGGAGCAGGAACCGTTGGTGTATCATTACAGGGAAAACCTCCATCGGCGGTAATTGTGTTCATAGTTACTGATCCTGAAAACCGTTCGAAACCTAACCTGCCTGCAGAATAATCTTCCTGAAACTGGGGTGTCATTTCATATTTTATCAACTCGGTTTTTTTTCGCGATTGCGTAATCTTAACAAGTACATTATAAAATATCAGCTTTGTAGCATCAGGGTGCTTTATCCTGTAGGTGTAATTAATAGTTCCGTTCTTTTGTTTTATCTCATATACCTCGGTTCCGTCAATAAGTTTATTAAGATCTTCCGGCTTGATGCTTTTGTTAAGATTTCCCGTTATAGTAGCCCGCAGGTTTACCATACCCTTATTGCTATCTTTTTTTAAATCGGTTACAAGGTCAGCTTTTTTCCTAAGTGCTTCATTACCTGTAAGCATCCTGTGAACAGATTCATTTGTAATGGTTATCGTCGAGCTGTCATGATAATCTTCTTCGCAATTGTAAAATAGTAATACTACAACTGCCAGGCACAAATACCTTATTAAGGTAAGCTTTTTTTCATAAGTTTTGGTTGATTGGTTATTTTACAAACATAATATTCTATTAATTGCCATTTAGGAGGTTTTCCTCATTTGCAGAAATATTTTTCAAAAAAGATTTTAGTTCCTTTACTCCATACAGTTTCAAATTTTAACTCACAAAATACGTCTACCTGTTAATAAATGCTTAATTTTGCACTCCAATTTCAAGTACATGAGAACCAAGTCGATAAAGAAAAATAAGATCAATGTAATCACGCTGGGATGTTCTAAGAACGTGTATGACAGCGAAGTGCTTATGGGCCAGCTACGCGCAAGCGGTAAAGATGTTACCCATGAGGCTCCTGCACACGACGAAGGAAACATCATTGTTATTAACACCTGCGGATTTATTGACAATGCCAAGGAAGAGTCGGTTAACATGATACTTAATTATGTCGACAAAAAAGAACAGGGCCTTGTAGATAAGGTTTTTGTAACGGGCTGCCTTAGTGAGCGCTATAAGCCCGATTTACAAAAAGAGATCCCTAACGTAGACCAGTATTTTGGCACTACAGAGCTGCCCGGCCTGCTTAAGGCACTGGGTGCTGATTACAGGCATGAGCTCTTGGGCGAACGCCTTACCACTACCCCTAAAAATTATGCTTACTTAAAAATTGCCGAAGGCTGCGACCGCCCGTGCAGTTTTTGTGCTATACCGCTAATGCGTGGCAAACACGTTTCGCAACCTATAGAAAAACTGGTTAAAGAAGCCGAAGGCCTTGCTAAAAATGGTGTAAAAGAGCTTATACTTATTGCACAGGACTTAACCTATTATGGGCTTGACCTGTATAAAAAACGCAACCTTGCCGAACTATTGGAAGGTTTGGTTGCTGTGGAAGGCATTGAGTGGATCCGCCTGCACTATGCATTCCCTACGGGTTTCCCTATGGATGTGCTGGAACTTATGAGACGCGAACCTAAAATTTGCAATTACCTTGATATTCCGCTACAGCACATAAGCGATAAAATATTAAAATCGATGCGCCGCGGTACTACACAGGCTAAAACTACCAAACTGTTAAAAGAGTTTCGTGAGGCGGTGCCGGGCATGACTATAAGGACCACGCTTATTACGGGTTATCCGGGCGAGACCGAAGAGGATTTCCAGATCATGAAAGACTGGGTACAGGAGATGCGTTTTGAGCGCCTGGGTTGTTTTACTTATAGCCATGAAGAGAACACCCATGCATTTTTGCTGGAAGATGATGTTCCTGCCGATGTAAAACAACAGCGTGCTAACGAGATCATGGAGATACAAAGCCAGATTTCGTGGGATCTTAACCAGGAAAAAATAGGCAAAACATTCCGTTGTATCATCGACCGTAAAGAAGGAGCCCATTTTGTAGGCAGAACCGAGTTTGACAGCCCCGATGTAGACAATGAAGTACTTATAGACGCTTCTATAGCTTACCTTAAAACTGGCGAGTTTGTAAATATTATTATTACCGATGCTACCGAGTTCGACCTTTATGGTGTTCCGGCAACGGTTCAGGCTAATTAAAAACGAAGCTAAAGTGAAAATCTTTAGCTTTTTTTATTAAGTTTGATCATCAATTTAATGTACTATGAAATTTAAAGCGTATTATATATTTTTAGCAATGGCATTATTTATATCTGCAGCATCTTTTGCGCAGGTAGATCGCCGCATAGGTTCTAACCAGTACAGGAGGCCATCAAAACCTAAAGATGGTAAAAGCACCGACTTTGTAGACCAAACAGTTGAATACTACACAAAAGAGCTTAAACTGGATGATTTTCAGCAGGCTGCAGTGCGCGCCATAATAGAGGAACAGCGCGACCCTATTAACGAGCTTATGGCTGCTAAAGAAATTACCAGTGACGAAAAACGCGACAGGGCAAAAGCCCTTAACGATAAAATTGATGAGAAAATAGTAAAACTATTATCTGAAGAGCAAAAAGCAAAATATAAGGTTATACAGGACAAACGTAAGTTTTAAGCTGTTACACTTATAATATTCTCTACCCCTAACTTTAACAGTTTAGGGGTTTATTATTATAACACTAATAGTCCGAACTCCCTAAGGGTGTTTACGGGCTTACTAAACCATAGTAACTCAAAATCTTCGAGGCCGGCATCTTCATAGCTTTGCTTTGTTTGTGCAAAACTTAATACGCCTTTATTTACTACGGCAGCTTTTTCTAAAAAGGCATCAAGCCATTCGCCCTGCTCTTTATCTACCTGTATGGTAAAGCTTTCTTTTTTGTCATGAAAGGTAAGCGAAGCATTCTCAAAACTCCTCCCCTTTTTAGTTTTGGTTATGTAAGTAATGGCCGGTTTACCACCTGTCCACACTACTTTTGCAGTAGGTTTGATAGTAAAGTTATCATCTTCCTGTATTGCATTATAAATGTAACCGTCGGGCACTTTGGTTTTAGGCACTTTAAACTCGAACCAGTCCTGTAACGGGTAATCAAAACAAATACCGTGCATGTAGTTAAACAGCGACTTTTTTAACCCGAAGCTAAACTTATCGTGGTTAGCACCGGTTTTGTCTATGTGAATAATATCGTTATTGGCAAAGCTGCCTATAGTTTCTGTTTCTTTAAGCACGCCAAACTGCTCGGGGTACATACCCACGGGGCTGTGTGCGGTCATGGCAAACTGGTGCCAAAACCCGGATTGCAATATCCCGACTTCAAACATCTGGCGTACCATTTCGAGGCTATCTATCGTTTCCTGCGCCGTCTGGGTAGGGAAACCATACATAAGGTAGGCATGCACCATAATGCCGGCCTGTGTAAAGTTGTTAGTAACACGTGCAACCTGGGCCACGGTAACGCCTTTTTGTATCAGCTCTAACAACCTGTCTGATGCTACTTCAAGCCCTCCCGAAACCGCAATACACCCGGAAGCCTTTAATACTCTGCATAAATCTGCACTGAAACTTTTCTCAAACCGAATGTTTGTCCACCATGTAACAGCAAGGTTGCGTCGCAAAATTTCCAACGCCATTTCACGCATTAAGGCTGGCGGTGCAGCTTCGTCTACAAAATGAAACCCATTCTGTCCCGTTTGGGCAATAAGCTCTTCCATACGGTCGCACAACAGTTTAGCCGCCACAGGTTCATAGACCTTAATATAATCTAAAGATATATCGCAAAACGTACACTTGCCCCAGTAGCAACCGTGCGCCATAGTAAGCTTATTCCAACGGCCGTCGCTCCACATACGGTGCATAGGGTTTACGATCTCTATAACCGATATGTAACTATCTAAAAGCAAATCAGAATAATCGGGCGTGCCCACATCAGCCTGTTTGTAATCGCGGCAACCGGAATTGTCTATATATTTAACAGCACCGTCTATTAGCGCAAACGTGCGTTTAAGTTGGCCAACTTCGCGCTTGCCATCTATATGTTCTATGAGGCATTCCAACGGAGATTCGCCATCATCAAGTGTAATAAAATCAAAGAATTCCATCACGCGGGTGTCGGCAAGAGAGCGTAATTCGGTATTAGGGAAACCACCGCCCATAGCGGTTTTTACTCCGGGAAAGTTTTGCTTAATGTATTGTGCACTCCTAAAGGCTGCATACAAATTACCCGGAAACGGTACCGAAAAGCATACCAGTTGTGGGTTAATGGTAAGCATACGCCCGTGTAGCAGTTCGATTAAAATTTCATCTATATATGTAAACGGTTGTTGCAGCATGTTGTACAGCTCATCGAATGAGTTGGCCGATCGTCCCATTCTTTCGGCATAGCGGCTAAAGCCAAAATGCGGGTCTATACACTCTACAATAAGGTCGCTTATATCTTCAAGGTACAGCGTAGCAAGGTGCTTGGCCTTATCCTGAACACCCATCGTCCCAAAAGCCCAGTCGAGTTCTTCAAGCTGTGCAAAGCGTGATGCTTCGGGCAGGAAATCTTCGCGGCATATAAGGTGGCTCAGCGTGGGGTTATGCCCCTGCAGGAACAGTATAACGGCATCTATGGTTTTTAGGTACTCGCTTTTTAAGGCGATGATGCGCTGCGCGTTGGGTGAAAGCGGTTGATGGTTGTTAGTTGATGGTTGTTGGGCTTGACCCGCCGCACCAAATTGAGGGGATGGAACTACGGGGTAGGAGTCGGAAGTGGGAGGTTCAACCTCACCCCCGGCCCCTCTCCGAAGGAGAGGGGAGTTAGCTTCGGGAGATGTGTTAGTATTGGGTACTTTTAATTGCTCATTACCTATTGCTAATTGCTTATTGTCAATTGCCTGTTGCCAATTGCTTATTGCCTCTTGCCCATTGCCAATTGCTAATTGCCTCTTGCTAATTTCTTCAAACAAATCAGTCAACCCCTGTTTAGAGAACAGTTTAAGTATAACCTCAATACCCAGGTCGGCCTGCGTAGAAGCTATGCCTTTAGTATTAAGGAACCCTTTTATATATGCCGAAGCCGGGTAAGGCGTGTTAAGCTGTGTAAAGGGCGGGGTAACGATAAATACTTTGGTACTCAAAACAATTGGGGATTAAGAGTGCAAAAATACGGGATATTTTTAGTTCTCAATTTAAAAACGATAACACGATTTCCCTATATTTACTAAAATTTAACAATTCGATATGACTTTAAAAAATAAAAAATTTAAAAAAACTTTGTATTTCACAGCATCTAGTCATTCCACAGATCAGATGAAACTAGCTATTGAAAGTGTGACATTACAACGCGATGAGTTTATAGAAACAAATAAAGATTTCATAGCAAAAATTGATAATGAAGAAATTATTTTAAAAACCTGGAATAATGATCATTATGTTGTGCCCATTTTAAAACTAACTTATTACGAAGTTTAATGAAACTAATAAAGATTGACATACTCGATTTTAAATCAGTAATTTCTGAATCCTTACATATTAATGGTAATCAATTATGTATCGTTGGTAAGAATGAAAGTGGTAAGTCCAGCATTATAAAGGCTATAAGTTATTTAAACATATTAGAAACTGAATTTGAAAGTCGCCTATTGAACAAGAGTTCGGAGAGATATCCGAGTGGTTATCCAATTTTGATAGGTTTATTTAAATTTAGTAAAGATTCGTACACAAATTTCTACAAAATTTTATTAAAATATTTTTCAAAAGAATTATTATCACACATTCCAACCAAATCTGAAAATTGTCTGTTACAGATTAAAAGATGGGGAAACGGTTTTTCAAATATTTCAATAAGTATTGCTGAAAAAGGAAAATTTGGATTTGATATTTCTAAAAATTTAGAACAAATAGCCGAATTTTACGACGTGTTTTTTTCAGAAATTTATCCCTCTATTGATTATTTCGAAAACGAAGAGCTATTAATTGAGCCGGCTACAGTTGAAGAATTAAAAGGCGATAATAGAGAATTTGAAACTTTTAGACGCCTATTAGTTATAGGAGGCTGTACTGAACTCACGCATTTGGATAGCGATGATATTAATTTCATAACAACTTACCTCTCGGACATAGAAGGGAAATTAAATAAAATATTCAAAAAACATTATAAACAGGATGACAGCATAAACATCCGTATAGTACCAACATTTGACAATAAGCTTAATCTAATTATAAGAGATTCTTCTGGAAAAAGTTTTTCGATAAATGAACGAAGCCCAGGATTTCAGTATTATTTTTCTTTTTTGGTAAATAAACTTTACACAAAACAAATTAATCACAGCAAAAATAGCATCATAATATTAGATGAACCAGGAAATGGATTACATCCTAATGGAGCTAAAGATTTACTAAAATCATTTGATGAAATTTCAGAATCGTCACAAATTATTTATACAACTCACAACCCATTCTTAGCAGTTAGAAACTGTATTGACTCTTTAATTTATGTTTATAAAAATCCTGAATTAGGCACTAAAATAAATAAAAAAACGTTTCTAAATAAATATCAAATTATTAGAAAAGAACTGGGAATACTATTAAATGATAGTTTCCTCATTGGAGACATAAATCTAATCGTTGAGGGGAATACTGAAAAGTTATTATTTCATAGATTATTTCAATTTGAAAACTATCAACATCTGCAATGGCTAAACATTTATAACGCTGATGGTGTTAGTAATATACCACAAGCTGTAAATTATTTAGGAAAAAACAACCTCAACTTATCGGGAATATTAATTTTAGATAGCGATAAAGAGGCTTTAGATATAAAAGTTAATAAATCATATAAATCGAATTTAAGTCAACCTAACTGGGAAGAAATTGAAGTCAACTCAGTGTATGGGGACCAATTACAAAGAACTATAGAAGATCTATTCCCGCAAGAATTATATATTAATGCATTTAATGATTACTGTAATTCACTAAAAGCATTAGAAATTTTTGATAAAGATTATGAAAATTATGTTTACGAAAAGGAGTTAAAAACTCCCATTATAAATGAACTTAATTTGCATTTCAAAAAATTTATAGATAAAGAAAATAAAACAAGCATCACAAAACAGGATGTAATTAGACACCTATTAGATTACACTGATAATCTACCATTGGACGAACAGAAAAAACATCTTTTCAAAGCTTTCGAATTAGTTGAGAAGATAAGTGGATCATTTAAAAAAATAGAAAAACATGCCTTTAGTTAAACATAAATTATTTCAAATCAATATTATAGAATCTAAAGGATTTGATGAAAAAATTCTTAAAACATTAAATGATTTTTTATCAGAATCAAATTGTGTTTACATCAACCATTCTATATGTACATTAACTGAAGATGTAGATAATTATGGAGAACTTAAAACAGTTTGCACATCAATAGTTATTAGCTTAGTATATAAGGATTTAAATGAAACACAATACAATTTAAATAAATCTTCAAAAAAAACAAAACAACTTGTACATAAAGAGGTAAAATCAGATACAGCAATATCTGAACCAAATATAGAAACTGATTTAGACAAAGAAATTAGAGAATTAGAATCACAAAAACGTGTATTTAACATTGTTGGTTTGGAAACGGATCAATTCGTCTCTGACAATGTAATACATAATATTAGTGACTTTTCATGATTATCGAATATCTAAATAGTATTCCTTTTTTCCGTAATTTTGCACAAAACAAGTTACAATGCCATCAGACTGTATCAGCTACCAGAGTTCAGGATATTTTACACCGCTTATAAACGATTACCTCAACCAGCACGATACCCTGAAGCCGTTGTACCACCGCTTCCCTACCCTGCAAAACTTTAAACTGCAGCTGGAAGAAAAGCAGCAAAATTACAGTCAGGAGTCTCGCAATATACTAGCCGATACTTTAGAAAACCAGTACAGCAGCATTGAAACATCTGTGCTTACCCAAAAAAACATAACCCGCTTACGCAAAAACAACACGTTTACCGTAACCACCGGCCACCAGCTTAACCTCTTTACCGGCCCGCTCTATTTTTTATATAAAATAGTTTCGGCAATCAATTTGGCTAAACAACTTAAAGAGGAATACCCGGATTATCATTTTGTACCGGTGTACTGGATGGCTACTGAAGACCATGATTTTGAGGAGATAAACTACTTTAATTTTCAGAATAAGAAAATAAAATGGCCCCGCGAAAGTGCTGGCCCCGTAGGCAGGCTTAACATAGATGGGCTTGATGCCGTACTTGGTGCCTTTAGTAAAGAGCTTGGCTTAGGTAATAACGCCAAATGGCTAAAAGACCTGTTTGAAGCGTCTTACCTTAAGCACACCAACCTTGCCGATGCTACGCGGTATCTTGCTAACGAGATATTTGGCGCACAGGGCCTTGTAATTATCGATGCCGATACTGCCGACCTGAAAAAATTGTTCATCCCATACGTTAAAGAGGAGTTGCTGCACCAAACATCACAGCAAAAAGTAGAAGATACTACACAGCTTCTTAAAAACTATAACATACAGGTTAACCCACGCGAAATAAACCTTTTTTATATTGAAGATAATCTTCGCGAACGCATTGTACTGCAGGACGGCACATATACCGTTAACAATACCGACCGTACTTTTACCCAAGCGGAACTGCTTTCAGAATTAAACAACCATCCTGAAAAATTTAGCCCTAACGTTATTATGCGTCCGCTTTATGAAGAGGTTATATTGCCCAACCTTTGCTACATAGGCGGCGGCGGCGAGTTGGCCTACTGGCTGGAACTGAAGTCGTTTTTTGATGCATCGAATGTTACGTTCCCTATTTTGTTATTGCGAAATTCAGTGTTACTTGCCACACAAAAACAGGCCGAAAAACTGGACAAGCTGCATCTTACGTGGGCCGATGTATTTACTAATCAGCAGCAATTGCTCAATAAAAAAGTACAGGAATTCTCGGCTTTCCAACTCGATTTTTCGGAGCAGAAAGATGTATTAAAACAGCAGTTTTCAACATTGGCAGATATTGCCACAAAAACCGATGCATCTTTTACAGGAGCAGTGCAGGCACAACAGGCCAAGCAGCTTAAAGGCCTCGAAAACCTCGAAAAAAAATTACTCCGTGCCGAAAAACGCAGCCATGCCGATCAGCTGGAACGCATTACCCTTATACAAAACGAACTTTTCCCTAACCGTTCTTTACAGGAGCGCACGGTTAACTTTGCCGAGTTTTACCTGGAGCACGATGGTAAATTATTAGACAAACTCTTTAAAGAGCTTAAGCCTTTAGAACAGGAATTTAACGTAGTGGTACTTTAAAAATTTAGTATATTTACAATACTAAATTGCTACGCCATGAATATTACCGACGAAAGAAACAGGCTGAAAAAAGAAATTGACAAGATAGATAATCCTTATATTTTAGATAGGATTAGCGCCATCATTGCGAACGACGAAGGCTCATTATTAACCGATGAGCAGCTTGCAATTGTCATGGAGCGCAGGGAAGAATATCTACGGGATCCTTCAACTGCAATATCATTTGAAGAATTTGAAGAAGAAGTGAGAAAAAGATATGGCTTTTAAAGTCATACTTACACAGTCTGCCCGAAAAGACATCCTTTTTGCGATGGACTGGTATGATGACCAACAGCAAAATCTTGGTCATAGGTTTTATAAAGACTATGCCCAAGTACGGCAATACCTTAATTTAAATCCGTTTATATTCCGGAAAGGTGTACATGGCTTCTATGAATCTAAACTATCAAAATTTCCCTATCTCATTATTTACGAGATTTTAGACGATGTAGTAATAGTACATGCTGTTTTCAATACCTCAAAAAATCCCCTAAAGAAACCATCTAAATTTTAAGTATTGATTTAAATCCATTACTTTTGCGCAAAATATAAAAAACACTATGGCAACAAACAGAACTTTTACAATGATTAAACCGGATGCTGTTAAAAACGGACATATCGGTGGTATTTTATCAATGATAACAGATGCAGGCTACAAAATTGTATCTCTAAAATTAACGCAGCTTACTGTGGCTGATGCTCAGGCGTTTTATGCAGTACACAGCGAAAGGCCTTTTTATGGCGAACTTGTAAACTTCATGTCGGGCGGCCCTATCGTTGCAGCGATCCTTGAAAAAGAAAATGCTGTTGAAGATTTCAGGAAACTTATTGGTGCTACAAATCCTGCTGATGCTGCAGAAGGTACTATCCGTAAAAAATATGCTACTTCTATGGGCGAAAATGCCGTTCATGGTTCTGACAGCGATGAGAACGCAGCTATAGAAGGTGCTTTCCATTTTGCAGGCAGGGAGCAGTTTTAATACAACACCTCAGCCCTTTGGCTAAAAAATATAAAAGCAGTTGGTATTCCGGCTGCTTTTTTATGTCCTGTTATCCCCTCCTGCTTGTCGGTTTGCACCACGCACGTTGTCTTAATCTTTTAACTTTAGTAACAATAAATATTCCCCAAATTATTAAAAGACAAAGACCCTGTAAAAGCAAACAATGTCATGAAAGCCATGATGGCAATAAAAAAAATAGACATTGCAAAACTTCAGGAAGCTTATAAACAGTAAACAGGAGCAGCCATCTAAGCGCATCTTTGCAATGCCCGGTCCTGTCCTCGCCTTTATCTTTTCGCTATCGCTGCAAGGATACCGCCTCTGTCAGGGCTAAGGTTTTTTTAATCTTTACCCGGAGACTTACCTCAACACTATAAACTTAGAAGCAAAAAAAAGCCGCACGCGTTGCGTGGGGCTTTCAGCTTTAGAGCTTTAAATATAGCGGCAATAGTTTAGAAAACTATCCTTTTACTTACTTTACCTTTTACAGTGTTTACCTCTACAATAAGTATTTCCTGTGCTACCTGCAGGCTGTTTACAACCGCTTTAGTATCATTTATCTTATCGTTACTGTAAAGTTTCCTGCCTCTTATATCATAAATGGTTACACCCGTCATTTCTGCTGTGCCACTGTTTATGTTTATTGTATTGCCCTGTTTGTAAACTATTACACTGTTAGTGTCAAGCTGTGGTGTTTTTGTATCCAGGGCATCTGTTGTGTACACTACTTCAAACCTGTCATTAAACGTCCCTGCTTCGCTGGTAAAGGTATAGCTGCTTTCGCCAAGGTCGTGGTACAAACCTAAAAGGTTATCTTTTAAGTAAATATCCTGCCCTTGTTCAAACAAACCGTCTTTATGGTCTATACTCACGGTAAATTCTCCCGAGGTTACAGCTTTAAAGCCCATTGGCACTACATCGGCAGGGGCAAATTCCGGCCTTGCCTGTATAGAAAGCCTTGTGTTATCTGCAAGAGAGTAAAAGGTTACATTCCCTCCATCGCTAAACTGGCGGCCATCATAACCATAATCTAACCCCAGGGTTGCATTATCCATGTAAGCAACTGCCGTTTGGCTAAAGCCCTGCTGCCCATCGGTAAGGTTTAACCATTAACGCGATGTTGTGGTTGCCCCTGTCCTAAAGAATGGCTGGGTGCCGTTTACGGGCGCCGGCCTTCTCATAGCATTTGTAAAGGTAATAGTACCGGATGTTACTGCAGGGGCCGTTTTTATAAAAAAGCCCTGCCCCTGGGATATTAACCATGAAGCCTCATTGCCTGCCGGGAAAAATACGGCCTGCTCTGCACCGCCACCTGCAACAGGATTTGCTGCAAAACCAGCATTAGATGTATAAGCGGCAAGGGTTAATGTGGCATAAGAAGACGCTGCTGCATTGTTCTTTTTCCTCCAGAAGTAAATACCTGACGAACTATTTAGTACATCCTCGTTAGCCGCAAAGAATGCCTCTACGCTTATTGGCGATGGGTAAGGGTTACCCACAGCCGTAAACCTGTTAGCAGCTACAGATGCCGGTATGGTTATAGTACCATTATTTGGTGTTCCTGTAAAGTTTCCTATATATGGCATTGGTGTAGTACCTGCAAAATATCCATCGGTAGCATCATTATCAGGCATACGTATAAGGTATCCTTTTGCCGGCTCAAAAGTGGTACTTCCCGGCACTGTGTAATAATACTCCTGTGCGCCCACAATTCCGTATTCGTAGTAACGTGTGGCAAGTGTTTCCGATGAGAAATCATGAAGCGTTTGGGTACCACTTGTTGGCGATGACCACAAGGTATAATCTAAATGGTAAATTGTATTACTGTTTTTAATGGCTGTCACACTTCCCACGTTAGTGTTCTGCGTAGCTGTTGCTCCCTGCATAAGCGCAGCATTGTTTTGAATGGTTAGATCACCATTGCCCAATACCGTTATCTTATCTTCTACATCCAGAGTAGTGCCGGTAAGTATAGTGAGTTGTGCATCAGTATTTAATATAAGATTTCTTGCAAAAAATATACTACCTGAAATCTGTGGCTGGTTAGTGGGCATTGCTGATATTATCACATCATGATCGGAGGTAGGGACAATGCTACATGACCAGTTACCGGCAGTACTCCAGTCTGTATTTATTGCGCCAGTCCAAACGTTATCGCTAATCGTAACAGTATGTGTTACTGCGGCAGTATTACACCCGCCATTTGTAATAATCCTTGCCCAATATGTTGTATCTGTCGTTTGTGTCACAGTAATGCTGTTGCTTGTTTCTCCCAAAATAACGTTGCTGCCCACATTGCCCGTTCCCCATTCATAATATCCGCTGCTGCCTGTATTGCCACCGGTCGCAATAAGTGTTAAGGGCTCGCCGCTGCAAATTGTTTCATCCCCTGTTATATCAGCTGGTTGTACCGATATAAGGTTAATCTGGAAATTTGCGTTAGCCGCGCCCCCAAATTCGGCAACCCTAACTTCAATTTGGCTATTTTCATTTAGGTCAAAAGATCCAAGTGCTATTGGCGGCGCCGGATTTGCCCCACCGCTGTAGCCTTGATAATCAAATACCTGTGTGCCATCTACAAATATCCTGATGTTATCATCCCATTTTAAAACATTTAATTGATATTGGCCACATGTAAAGACTGCCCGTTTGGCTACAAAAGTAAAACCATCATTGCTTTCGATTGGGCAGCCAAGCCAGGTAATGACATTTGATGGATTTTGATCCCATTGGTCAAAACTGTTTTCTGAGTTATAACTAACATTAACATCTGTATAATAACCTTTATAAATAATGCCGGTAAGATCTACATTACTACCTGTATAACCATATACATTCCAGACACCATTACCAAATGTTGCAGGATCTCCTGCGGTGCCGCTGCTTAGTGTTACAAGGGTTGTTATACCCTCTGTATATCCTGAGCAGGGGTATTGCAAAACCCTCCTTACCCAATAGTTCGTGTTGACCGTTGGGCTTACAATAAGTGCTGAAGTGGTTTCCCCATTTATTATATTATCTCCAATAGATGTGCCGGAACCCCATTGATAGATTACCCCTTCACCAGCTATCCCCCCTTCTGCCCTAAGAGTAGTGCTTTCAGCACATGTATAAAAAACATTACCCGAAATACTGGTAGGTGCTGTAGCATTGCAGGAAGCATAGGCATAAGAAAAGGTTGCCCTGGCAATATCATCATCATTATAAAACTCAAATACAAAATAAATATCACCGCCTTCGTGATAATATGTTTCTGTAGAAGAAATATAAGAGTGGTCATACCAGGCGTTTACGTTTGCAGGAAAGGAAGTGCCTCCATCCATACTCAGCCTGTATCCATCATCCCCACCTACGGTATATGTATAATAGCCTGCCGGAAGTACTTTGTGCATTTTAAACCGCACGGCAAAATGCCTGGTCTGGCCATCACAGATATTCTCACTTGTAAAAGCACCATTACTGATATTAAGATCAAAATTTTCCTCCTCAATGGTATAACCATTATATGTTGAATTTACAAAAGCCGTTTGTGGTGGATTCTCAGATAGGGAGATATTTGAGTATACATAACCTATCCACTGGTTTTCACCATAAGAAGCCTGATCACCACTTGGCACACATGTTTGGGCATTTGCAGAAAAGGTAAACAGCAGTGTAAATAAAAGTACTGCATTAATTAATAAGGCAGAATGCCGAAAAGATTTAAAAGTAATGTTATCCATAGTATAGGGGGTGTTTATTTTTTACAATTATTGCCTTTTAACCAAAGTTAGTATGATAATGAATTAATAATCAGAAAGACACAAATTCATTCCCATTAAATCAAATGAAGTAATTGTTTCCAAATTTCTATGCTACAACTTACTTTTAACGTTAAAATGCACTTTTTTTCCCACGAACGGAATATTTATAAAATTAATAAGTTAAGAAAAAGTTATAATGGATAACCCCAACGCAGAGCCATCAAGGTATCAGTTGGAAAAGGCATGGTTTTTTGTTTTATGAAGCCTAATGTTTTCAAAATTTCCTCTATACCCCAAAGCAGCGTTTCGAAGAATTCATCCCAAAAAGATATATAGGTAAAAGAGCCCCACCTTTGGTAGAGCTCTCCTTTAACAACATTAATGTATGTTAATTTATTATTAGAATATTATTTTTTTAGAAACTTTTCCTTTCACAGTATTAACTTCTACGATCAGCACTTCAGATTGCACTTGTAAACCAGATACAATTGTTGTAGTTGCATTAACACCACTTTTGCTATATAACCTTCTTCCTTGTATGTCATATACTGTTACATCGGTCATTTCTACAGTACCGGTATTAATGTTTATAGAAGTACCATCTTTGTATACTATAACGCTATTAGCACTTATTTGCGGATTGTTTGTCCCTAATGCCTCTGTAGCATATACTACTTCAAACCTGTCTGCAAATGTTCCTGCTTCTGTTGTAAAAGTGTAACCCTGGTTTGTAATATTAGTTGTTGTACCAAGCAGGTTATCTTTTAAGAAAATGTCTTGTCCCTGTTCAAAAACGCCTTCAACATGATCTAAAGCTATTGTAAACTCTCCTGCCGCACCTGCCTTATAACCTACCGGCACTACATCGCCTGCTGTAAATAATGGCCTTGCCTGTATTGTTAATTTAGTTTCATCTGCAATAGAATATATTGATAAATCTGCGCTGTCATTTAACATTCTGCCATCATAGCCATAATCAAGACCTAAAGTACCTTCTTCCATATAGGCTACAGCTGCCTGGCTAAAACCATCCTGGCCATCTGTTATGTTTAACCAAAGGCGTGAAGATGTATCTGCTGCAGTCCTGAAGAATGATTGCGATCCAGATGCCGGTGCTGCCTTACGCATGCTGTTTGTAAAAGTAATGTTAGTGTTAGTAGCATTAGCTGCTGTTCTTACTAAAAAGCCCTGTCCCTGAGAAAGTGTCCATGTATTATTATCGCGACCAAAGTATATTCCTTGTTCTGAACCACCACCAATTGCAGAGTTTTTAGTAAAGGCTGCAAGTGTTATAGTTGCATAAGACGATTCGCGACGGTTGTTTTTCTTTCTCCATAAGTATATACCCGAGTTGCCATCTATAACACCACTGTTTTGATTAAAAAATTCTTTTACGCTTATTGGTGATGGATAAGGGTTACCCACAGCAGTATAACGATTACCTTGTGTAGATGCTGGTGTTGTATAATCTCCGTTGTTAGGCACACCTGTAAAAATACCATCATAACTAATAGCTGTACTGCCTCCATTGTAACCACTTGTACTGTTCGTGTCTGGCATACGTATAAGGTAGCTTTGTGCAGGTGCAAAATTAGTGGTTAACGGGTCTACCAGGTTGTAATATTCTGCACCTGTATTTGTAGTTGCGTTAGTAACGGTGTAACCATAGTGGTAAAAACGTGTAGATAATGTTTGGGTAGAGAAAGCAAATAAGTTTTGTCCTGTTACCGGTGCCGACCACATTGTGTAATCTAAGTGGTAAAGTGGGTTGCTGTTTTTATGCAGTATAATGTTACCCTCTGCCTGTACTTTTTCTATTTGCAATAAAGCTGCGTTGTTTTCTATAATTAGCGCTGCACCAGTATCTACCGTTAGCTTATTTTTTACCGTTAGCGTTTTACCCGTTGCAACTGTAAGCGTAGCATTAGCTTTTACCTGGCATGAACAAACTTCAAGGTTTTGTGCAAGCGTAAGGTTAGATTGTATTTCTACCGATGTTTCTATAGTTGGCGTACCGTTCCATGTACCGTTACTGTATACCAGCGGATTTGGCACGTTTACTACTTTTGTTACGCCTGCTGTATAGCAGCCTTCAGAGTTTTTTACCCTAACCCAGTAAGTTGTCGTTGCAGGTATAGAAATTGTAAGTGTCGCTGTAGCTGTTTCTGCCAGTACATTTTCGCCTAACGTAGTTCCTGTACCCCATTGGTATACTGTGCCTGCTGCCAGTGTAGTACCTGTAGCAGTAAGTGTAATGCTTGTATTTTTACAAATTGTATTAACACCCGTTATTCCTGTTGGGCCTGCAGGAGCAGTTACCAGTATTATGGTAAGTTTTGCGTTTGCATCCCCACCATTTTCTCCTGTCCTCAGTTCTACAGTAGAGTTTGCATCAAGATTATATGTACCTATGTTTTGTATTGGCTGTCCGCCGCTGTAACCATTAAAATTCCAAACCTGTGCACCATTAATGTACAAACGGCTGTCATCGTCCCAGTTTTCCATCTTTACAGTGTAAGAACCACAAGGAAAACCTTTACGCTTAGCCACAAAAGTAAACTGGTCTACCGGTAATGAACATCCCTGATAATCTGCAGCATTAGATGGCGAGTTAGCCTTATTCCATTTTGACTGAGAATCGTAACCCAGCGTAGTATCTGTATAATAACCTGAATAATCAACTATTGCTGGATTTAGATCAAGATTGTTGCCTAAGTACCCATATACGTTCCATTTCCCATCGCCAAAGGCTACCGGGTTACCCGGTACCGGTGTAGCAACCCTTACTGTTGCTGTTACACCGCCTGTAGTTGTAGAACATGGCGCAGCACTTACCCGCCTTACCCAGTATGTTTTAGTGTTGTATGGGTGTACTGCCATAGAGGCACCCGTTTGGTTCGCTAAAATATTTTCGCCTACCACAGAGCCTGTACCCCACTGGTATGTACAGTTAACTCCTGCAACACCGCCTGTAGCTGTTAAGGTAGTTCCTGTTGCACAGCTTGATGTTAAAGTTCCCGCTATTGTTGTAGGTGCTGTAGAGGTACATGATGCAGCTGCATAATCAAAAGATACCCTTGATGCCCCGTTGTGCTCGTAATACTCTAATATAAGTTTTACTGTACCGCTCATATAATAAGTACCCGATTCGTAGTGGTAACCATGATCTGTCCAGTCACTTACGTTTTCAGGAAAAGTTGCACCTTCATCAAAGCTTAATCTGTAACCGTCATCTCCGCCTACGTTAAATGTGTAATATCCAGGAGTAAATGTTACCTGCATTTTATAACGGATAATAAAGTTTGAATCATATGTACCTGTACATAATGTAGATTCTGCAGGCAGAGCACCATCACCTATGTCCTGGTTAAAGTTAGCACTACGCGTTATATAACCCCTGTAGTTAGCATTTGCAAATGCTGCATTTGTAGGAGCAAAAGTTGTAACATTGTTATAAACATATCCTTTCCACACTCCGGCTCCATAAGCAGTCTGGTCGCCCTGAGGTGTACATGATTGTGCATTAGCTGCCTGAAAACCAAAAAGGTAAACAAGCAATAACAGTAGTAAGCTGTTTAAAGAAAATGTGTTTGTTAAATTTTTCATGAGTAAAGTAATTTAAATTTTGGGATGCTTTAGTAATTTGCCTTAGTAATTATGATGCAAATGTATACCCTCATGAAAGCGTTTTATTTGACTTTTAGATTAATGAAGCCTTTGTTGCGACGAACCGTTTATCGAAAAAAGACAACATTTAACCTTAAAAAGCAAAATATTTAATAAATAAATACGCACCAAACAAAGCACCTTAAACCATAAAAACAAAAAACCTTTTAATTACAAGACAAATAAGACATATCAAAAACTAAAACACTTTTTAGTAATTAAATAATAAATATAAAGTAGCGATAAACACAACTCTTTTTGAAGGTATTAGAATTAGGATAAATGGCATTTACAGTCTTAGACCGATTAAAAATGCATTTCACCGATTGAATTTTACAGTTCGTCGGGTTTAACAACATCGAAAACGTTTTAACGAAAAGTAAAGGCATAAAAAAACCTCCCGGTATGGGAGGTTTAAAATTTAAAGTAAAATGGTTGTTAGCTTGTCTGCTGCCTAAGGTAAGCCATTTTAATAGCCACAATAGCAGCCTCTGTACCTTTGTTGCCATGAATACCGCCGCTACGGTCTATAGCCTGCTGCAGGTTGTTATCTGTAAGTACACAAAACACCACAGGCACATCGGTTTGTACATTAAGGTCTTTTATGCCCTGCGATACTGCTTCGCATACAAAATCAAAATGTTTTGTTTCGCCCTGTATAACGCTGCCTATAGCAATAACAGCATCTACGTTCTGGGTTTGTATCATGCGCTTGCTGCCGTAAATAAGTTCAAAGCTGCCGGGCACATCCCAAGAGATAATGTCTTCCTGCTGCACACCATTTTCAAGCAACGCCTCTACAGCACCTTTATAAAGGCCACCGGTTATATTCTCGTTCCACTCAGAAACAACAATCCCAAACCGAAAACCTTTCGTATCTGGGATTGTGTTTTTATCGTATTGTGATAAATTTTTATTTACAGTTGCCATCTATTCTAATTCAGCTATGTAAGCATCTATTAAACTACCTTCCTGAGAAGTACTGTATTTTTCTTTAATTTCTTTAAAGTTTTTAAGAGCGTCTTCTTTCTTTTTAAGTTCTAAAGATAGCTGGCCTGCTTTAAACAGGAAGCGTGGTGTTATGGCATCGTTATCGCTCACTTTTGCAGCATCATTATAAAATTTAAGGCCATCCTCAAGTTTACCAAGCTGTACAAAAGCATCGCCGGTAGCACCAAGTGCAGTAGCTTTAAGAATATCGTCTTTAGTTTTAAAATCTTCAAGGTGCTGTACCGCTTCTTTATATTTACCTGTATTAAGATATGCTGTACCGGCAAAGTAATGCGCAAGATTTGCAGCATCTGTACCATCATACTTATCTATAATTGCAAGGAAACCATATTTACCCTCGCCACCGTTAAGTGAAAGGTTATATAATGAGTCCTGAGATTTTTGTGCATTTACCGCCTGTGTAAAATACTGCTCTGCCTGAAACATTTCGTTTGCAGCATCATCTTCTTTAGGGGACAGCACATATTTATCTACAAATAAATAAACTACAGCTGCAAGTGCTAAAGCACCTACTGCTATAAAAATAATTTTCTGGTTTTTAGCTACCCACTCTTCCGTTCTCGATGCGCCCTGGTCAAGCGAATTAAATACTTCAGCGGTAGTACTGTTTCCATCATAGGTTTCTTCTACCGGTGTTGCTTCAACTACATCATCTTCGGGTTTCTCGGGCTTAGGTGCTTTATAACCTCTTTTATTATATGTTGCCATCTATCTTATTTTATTGAGCGCAAAAATAAAATTTTTATTGAAATGTGAAATACCTTTTTATGGATATTTTTCAATAATTTGCAGCCTTTCTAAAAATAGTCCCTAATTTATGGAAAGATTTCATATTCAGGGCACATTACACATGCACTTACAGAATTTATCGCTCATCAATTATAAAAATATTTCGGAGGCGAATTATACGTTCGACCCCAAAATAAACTGCTTTACAGGCAAAAATGGCGTTGGCAAGACAAATGTGCTCGATGCCATTTATCATTTAGCCTACGGAAAAAGCTATTTTAACCCCCTCGCCCTGCAAAACATAAAACATGGCGAAGAGTTTTTTGTAATTGATGGCACTTTTGAAAAAAACGGGCGAAAAGAACAAATTGTATGCAGCCTTAAAAGGGGGTTAAAAAAAGTACTGAAGCGTAATAGCAAAGCATATGATAAATTTAGCGAGCACGTGGGCTTTATTCCGCTTGTTATCATATCACCGTCAGACAACGACCTTATTACAGAGGGCAGCGAAACCCGCCGCAAGTTCCTGGATACTGTTATATCACAATCAGACCCTGCCTACCTTCAGGAGCTTATTAATTATCAAAAGGTGCTTGCCCAGCGCAATGCCCTGCTTAAGTATTTTGCGCTTAACCATACTTTTGATAAAGACACCTTATATATATACAATGCCCAGCTTGATAGCATGGGGCAAAATATCTTTGAAAAGCGCAGGGAGTTCCTTGCTGATTTTGTGCCCATCTTCAATAAGCACCACGAGGCAATAACAGATTCTGCCGAAACCGTAAGCCTTCTTTACGACAGCCAACTGCACAATAAAACACTGGCAGCATTGTTTGAAGAGAACCTGCAGCGCGACCGTGTACTGCAATATACCAGCGTGGGCATACATAAAGACGACCTGCTGTTTGAGATAGAAGGGCACCCTATTAAAAAATTCGGGTCGCAGGGTCAGCAAAAATCATTCCTTATAGCGCTAAAGCTTGCCCAGTTCGAGTTTATAGAAAAACAGGGAGGCGTACTGCCCATATTATTGTTTGATGATATTTTTGATAAACTCGACGAAACCCGTGTAGCCAAGATTGTACAAATGATAGACGACAAGGTTTTTGGGCAAATATTTATTAGTGACACCCACCCCGAGCGTACCGAGGCAATTATAAAAGCTACCCACCAAAGTTACACTATTTTTAAGATGTGATTTCTCAAATTATTGGATTTTAGATAATTAGACTGGAAGTCGCAAAACTTTGAAACTTTGCTGCTTTGAAACTTTGCGACTTTCTAAATAAATTTTACTTTTATAATATGATAACACCCGAAACATTACAATTTATAGAAGACCTTAAAAAAAATAACGACCGCGACTGGTTTCAGGCAAACCAGAACCGTCATGAATTTTATAAAAAAGACTACAGGGATACCGTAGATGAGTTTCTGGAAGTTATGAAACCGCTGGACGACACTCTGGAGCAACTGGAATTTAAAGACTGCTCCTACCGTATAAACCGGGATATACGCTTTAGCAAAGATAAAACACCTTATAAAACCCACATGGGCATCTGGATGTGTGAGGGCAAAAAGAACACTAATCTTGCCGGCTATTACGTGCATATAGAAAAAGGTGCAGCCTTTGCTGCTGGTGGATTATACTGGCCCGATGCCGCCGACCTTAAAAAAGTGCGCCGTGAAATAGATGGCTTTTATGAAGAACTGGAAGCAATAATAGCAGCCCCGGATTTTAAAAAAGTATTTGGCAAGCTGGAAAGTAACGAGACAAATACCTTAAAAACATCGCCTAAAGATTTTGACAAGAACCATCCTGCTATAGAATTTCTTAAGCTTAAAAGTTTTATGGCCAGCACCCCTATAAGTGATAAAGAACTTACAAGCAAAACTTTTGCTAAAGACATCTCTAAAAAGCTAATGGCTATTAAGCCTCTTATAGAATTTTTAAACCGCGGCCTCACTACAGAATAAACGTTTTAAAACGTACTTTTGCGCCGTAAAACCAACCCTTATCCTGACATGGAGATCTTAACCCATTACCCGCTTAAAAACCATAATACTTTTGGTATAAGTGCTTTTGCAAACCGTTTTGTAGCCGTACACACCGTTACAGAACTTACCGAAGTTTTAAAAGAAAATGCAGGCGAAAAGTTTTTTATATTGGGCGGCGGCAGTAATATGCTTCTTACTCAGGATATTGATGCACTGGTAATCCACACCGATCTTAAAGGAAAAGAAGTAGTATGGCAGGATGACAACACAGTACACATTAAAGCTATGGCCGGCGAAAACTGGCATGAATTTGTATTGTACTGCATCGATCAGGGTTATGGCGGTATCGAGAATTTGTCCCTTATTCCGGGCAATGTAGGCACTACCCCTATCCAAAATATTGGTGCTTATGGTACCGAAATTAAAGACTCTATGGTAAGCTGCGAAGCGATAAATATTGCCACACAACAACCGGTAACTTTCACTAACGCCGATTGCGAATTTGGCTACCGCGAGAGTGTTTTTAAAGGCAGGCTAAAAGATAAATACATTATTACTTCGGTTACTTTTGGCCTAACAAAAACGGAACATAAAATAAATATTTCTTACGGCGATATTGCTGCCGAACTTACCAAACATAACATTGTTGCCCCTACCCTTAAAGAGGTAAGCAACGCTATAACCTCAATTCGCCAAAGCAAACTACCCGATCCTAAGGAATTGGGTAACAGCGGTAGTTTTTTTAAAAACCCCATTATTACCATCGACGAGTTTGATCGGATTTGCCTGGTTCACCCTACAATGCCGCACTATACTTTAGATGATACACATGTAAAAGTCCCGGCTGGCTGGCTTATAGAGCAGGCCGGGTTTAAAGGCAAACGATTTGGCGATGCCGGTGTTCATGTTAAACAGGCACTGGTTTTGGTTAACTATGGTAACGCCACCGGACAGGAATTATTGAATCTTTCTAAGCAAATTCAGGATACCGTATTTAAAGAATTCGGGATTAAGATCGAGGCTGAGGTTAATGTAATATAGTGGTCAGTGGTCAGTGGTCAGTAATGACAATCGGAAATCTTTGCATTTAGTACACAGTTATAAAAAAACATATAAACTTTTTATCATGAGATTCCAGGATTTAATGGCATACCAAAAGGCATTTGCATTAGCTATGAGGATTTTTGAAATTTCTAAAAATATTCACTTACCGACCAGATAAGGCGCTCATCGCGAAGTGTTGCTGCGAATATTGCAGAAGCTTACAGAAAAAGAGTATACCCGAGGCATTTTCACAGCAAACTGACAGATAGTGATGCAGAAAATTCTGAAACGCAGGTATGGCTCGAATTTGCACTCAGATGCAACTACATACCCCAACAAGTGTACATTGAATTGATTAAAGAAAGCGACGAAGTAGGCAAACTTTTAAATTATATGATTTTAAATCCCGGCAAGTTTGGTGTGTCAGTTATTAATTAGATCTAATTTTCACAATTTAAAAAACTGAACACTGAACACTGAACACTGAACACTTTTTACAGTAAAAAAATTGACCACTGGATACTTTTACCTAATTTTGCAAAAAATTGAAAAGCCTATATGCTCAACATTATTTTTTGCGTGTTTGTTATTGTTGTAATCCTGCAACTTGTTTACTATCTGGGTATTTTTGGTAAATTTTCTTTTGCCAAACCACAAGCCATTACCCCTAAAAGGTTATCGGTTTCTATTATTGTATGCGCAAAAAATGATGCCGGAAAAGTTAGGGAGCTTATCCCGGTGCTGCTTTCGCAAAATTATCCCGATTTTGAACTGGTGCTTATAGATAATGCATCGAGCGATGAAACCCTTGATGTTTTTGAAGAGTTTGAAAAGCAGTACCGCAACATTCGCCTGGTCAAGGTTGAAAATAATGAAGCTTTTTGGGGCAATAAAAAATATGCGCTTACCCTTGGTATTAAAGCAGCAAGCAAAGATTACCTTGTTTTTACCGATGCCGACTGCTACCCAACGTCTCCCGACTGGATAACCAACATGACATCGCAGTTTACACTGAATAAAACTATTATTTTGGGATACAGTGCTTACGAAAAACAGGCCAAGTCGTTCCTTAATAAAATAATCCGTTACGATGCCGTACTCAGGGCTACTCAGCAGTTTGCATGGGCAAAAATAGGCCGGCCGTTTACCGGTAACGGGCGTAACCTGGCCTACAAAAAAGACGAGTTCTTTAAACGTAACGGTTATATAAACCACATGAACATCCTTACCGGAGAAGATGCCCTGTTTATAAACGATGCTGCCGAAAAAAAGAACACGGCAACATGCTACACACCCGAAAGTTTTACTTATAGTAAGGCTAAAAAAAACTTTAAAAGTTGGATAAAAGAGAAGCGCAAAGCCGCTTTTACAGCTTCGTTCTTTAAACCGTTTGACAGGTTTCAGCTTAAGCTATTTACGCTTTTACAGGCTGCATTTTTTGTATTAATGATAGTGCTTTTAGCACTACAGTTTAACTGGATGTTTTTAGTGCCCGTTATTGTGGTGCGCTACATTGCCGGATGGATAACCATGGCACAAAGTGCAGCGAAGCTTAAAGAAAAAGATACGGTGTACTGGTACCCCGTTATGGAAATTATTATTATCTTCACACAGCTGTATGTATATGTAGCGAACCTTACCTCAAAACCGGTACATTGGAAGTAACACCCCAACTTATTCAAAAAAATGTAGAAAAGGCTAAAACGGGCGACCAGGTGGCCTTTACTTTTTTACTGGATCATTATTGGAACGAAGTTTATGGTTTTATGCTGAAACGCACCCAGAATGAAACCGATAGTGAGGATATTGTTATAGAAACCTTCTCTAAGGCATTCGACAGGATTGCACAATACAATCCTGAATATGCTTTTAATACCTGGCTTATTGCCATAGCCAAAAATGTACATATAGATTTGCTGCGCAAAAAGAAATCATCACTTTTTGTAGAAATTACCGATGAGGAAGACCAGCGTGCCTATAACGTGGCCGACAGCTCCCCCTCTGCCGAAGACAATCTTATTAAGGAACAAAACCTTTCGCGACTATTAGAGTGCATAAAACACCTTAAGCCACAGTACCAGGAAGTAATACAATTACGGTATTTTCAGGAATTAAGTTATCAGGAAATATCCTCTCAGCTTAATGAGCCGCTTAATAATGTAAAAATAAAACTGCTCAGGGCAAAAAAACTACTTTTAGAAATTTTGACGAAAAAGTAGTTTTTAGTTTAAATTGAAATAGTAATAATTGCTATTATCAGTCAAAAACATTTTTCTCTTACAATTCTGCAAACTTCTGATTCAATCAGAATTAATGACTACCTAAACATTATATTACCAATGTTTTACAAATAAAATATTTATAAAATTTTAGGATATTTTATATACTATGCGCGCCTTCTATAACGTTATAGTAATATAACATTTATACAAACCTAAATCACCAGTTATTATGTCAAAAGTTAGTGTATTCAATCCTGCGTGGATCGATCTTGTATTTGAAGGGCGCAACAAAAGTTACGGTGCCTACCAGCTGCGTCGTGACGATGGCAAAACAACCTCTATCGCATTGTTATCAGGGATAGGCCTTATGGTAGCATTGGCAGGTGCTCCCGTAATTGTCAATTACTTTTCGCCAAACGAAATAGTTGCAGATAATCTTAAGCCGACAGTAGTCGTTGTTGATGAATTGCCATTGTTTACTGAACCGGAAAAACCAAAACCAGACCCTGTTATTGAAGAGCCTGCTAAAGCAACTCCGGCTGCCGCAGCCCCCGAAGCCTCTGCCCCTACTACACGTTTTAAACCGTTAGCGCCAACATCTGACCCTGTAGAGGCACCACCCACAATTACTACAGTTTTAACTACCAATCCGGGCAGCGTTACCAATCCGGGAACTCCGGATGGTATTGGCACTACGCCATCTGTAGCAGGTGTACCCGGGGGCAGAGGTACAGATGAATCATCTACTACAATAGAAACAACGGTAAGTGTAGATGTTATGCCTACCTATCCCGGTGGCATGCCTAAATTTTATGAAGAAGTAGGCAGGAAATTCCGCACACCTGTTAACATAGAAGATGCTGCAACACTTAAAGTATACGTCTCATTCGTTATAGAAAAAGACGGCACCATGACTAATATTAAAGTACTACGCGACCCGGGCCATGACATGGGTAAAGAAGCGCTGAGGGTATTACAATCTATAAAAACCAAGTGGATACCGGGTAAAAAAGCCGGACAACCTGTAAGAACGGCATATAACCTGCCTATAACAGTAAATGTAAATTAACCGCAAAGCCCCTTATGGGGCTTTTTTTAATGCAGCACAATCTTTAGCTAAAAGGTTGTAGTCTTTTTAATGTGTATTTATAACAACGCAACATAAGTTTTCGTTGTATGCTGGTAAGTAAATATAGTTTATCTTTGTAACCTAAAGTTTTTACTATATATGGAAACTGTATTAGATACCTTAAGGCCTGTTGCTGCTAACGGCCTGCTTACACAAAAACCTAAATGGCTGAGGGTAAAACTCCCTACGGGCCAAAAATATACTGAGCTTCGCGGACTTGTAGATAAATACAAGCTTAACACCATTTGCACATCGGGCAGCTGCCCTAATATGGGCGAATGCTGGGGCGAAGGTACTGCTACTTTTATGATTCTTGGTAACGTTTGTACCCGTTCATGCGGATTTTGCGGCGTAAAAACCGGAAGGCCTGAAACGGTAGACTGGGACGAGCCCGAAAAAGTGGCACGTTCTATAAAGATAATGAACATTAAGCATGCGGTTATAACAAGTGTAGACCGTGATGACCTTAAAGATATGGGCTCTATTATATGGGCTGAGACTGTTAAGGCTATCCGCAGGATGAACCCTAACACAACGCTGGAAACCCTTATCCCCGACTTTCAGGGTGTAGAGCGTATTCTTGACCGTATTGTACAGGTAGCACCAGAAGTTGTTAGCCACAATATGGAAACTGTAAAACGCCTTACACGCGAGGTACGCATACAGGCAAAATATGAACGCAGCCTTGAAGTATTACGTTATCTGAAAGAAAGCGGTATCAACAGGACAAAATCGGGTATTATGCTGGGCCTTGGCGAAACCGAAGCCGAAGTATTGCAAACAATGGCCGACCTTCGCGATGTTAAGCTTGATGTACTTACTATAGGCCAATACCTGCAGCCAAGTAAAAAACATTTACCTGTAAAAGAGTTTATAACGCCCGATCAGTTTAAAAAATATGAAACCATAGGCCTCGAAATGGGCTTTAGGCATGTAGAAAGCGGTGCTTTGGTACGTTCATCTTACAAAGCACAGAAACATATACTTTAATTAGTTCAAAGTTTAAGGTTTAAAGTTTTTCTTAAAGTTGTGAAGAGACAAGGAGCGCTAGATTGTGGTTCTATATGTCATTGTCGAATTTTATTTAGATTTTGACAAAGTAAAATAATTTGTGTTTAAGCGCAGGATTCATAACCCTGATGTCATGGTTTTATGTCGCCCTCGCTAACAAGCTAAATGCTCCTGATAAGGGGCATTTATTGTTTTTAGGCCTTGCAAAGCGTAACTTTAGCCCTAAGTTAGAAATCAAAAAATATAAGTACTGAATAGCTTATGTATAGTTAGCATAGAGTACACCCCTCATTTTTATAAAATACCTACAATTTAATTCAGGTACATCACATCTGTAAAGGAAATATTCGTTTATTTACTAAATATTAGATAGTTAATATTAAAGTAGAGCGTATGAGATTTTTATTTTTTTTAATTCTATTTAAAAGCTTAACCGTAGCCGGCCAACAAAATAGTATTGCCTTAAAGGTGTATCTTGAAGATGCATATACGGGAAAAAACATTAAAGACGCTAAGGTTACCCTCGAAGGTTTTGGAGTGTCAGATATTGTTAGTAAGTATAATTCAAAAGAAGATTTTTATTATTTTGATGAAATCCCATACCAATATAACACAATAATGGCATATCATAAGAACTATAATGAGAAAGGCTTTTTATATGTGCAGGGATCGCCAGGTATTGTAAAACTAAAATTACATGACCCGAGATGCGTTTCTTATGATTTTGAAACACCTGTGTATACGTCAATTGATAGCAATTATAAGAAAATGAACGGCTACATAAAAAAACTTGAACGTAAAATTGAAATTGGTGAAAGAGATATTAACCTGCCAACATTTAAATATTTGTATCAGGAAGATCCTTATCATATAGCAATAATAACTAAAATGAATGGTGCTCAATTTTTAAACGATACAGTAAAAAAAAGTATTAAACAACTCTCGTTAGTAATTTCCTCTTCAATTATAGATCCTGATAACCGTATTTGCAGATGTTTTGGAATAAATAATTATTATAGGAATCTTTATTCTGATCAAGATATTGATTATGCCGATGGGAAAATTTACAGAGGTTGTGACAATGAACTTGGTTGGGGTAGTCCGTATAGGGTCTTTTTTTTAAATAAACAAAATGGGCAAAAGTTTAGTCGATTTAATTCGCCCGAAATTAAACAACTGCGGGAATTAGGATTTACGGTAGCTGCCCTTAGTTATCTGAGAATTGAATATTATGGTAAAACTGACTTTAAGCCTAAGGCTTTCTTTAATACCGAATCACCCTTTTACTCTGAAGATTATATTCCTGAAATAGATAATTATTTCCTGGCTAATTTAAGACGAAATCCTTTTCAAACTACCTTCTCAAATTTAGCAGATGATTTATCAGCGAGATACGGCGGAATTGTTTACTCACTTTCATCCGGTGATGAAAGTGGTATTCCCAGTGTTTACTTTGCTATGCCGGTTAACAATAAGGGCGGTATAGGGTTAGGGGTATTAGATATTGCGACAGCAAAAGACTTAGAACAAACTTATATTTTTACTAATACTTTAAAATAACAATTTTTGGGAGACTGGCACCATAAATTAATACAGTTATCTGAGAGCTCTTTACCCTCAAAAGGCATTTTGCTATATATTGTAATGCTCAGGCAGACAGCGGAATCGTTGCTTTCCTCAGCTACAGATAATCTCATGAGCAACAGTAATAAACAGAAAAACTAAAATGGGCATGGCAATGGAAAATTGTTCATGAAAATTTAAAAAAATATATTTCCGAAAATGAAAATTAAAATTTTTATACACTTATACTTTATCGTATTTACAGTTAGCGCTCAGCAGCCTATTAAAAGAATTGTGTCATCTAATACAGATAATCAAACAAAAATGAAAAAGCTAACATTAGACGAATTTAATATGGTTAAAGACCGTATCCACCAAAAAAAAATGAATTTTTTTAAAAATGACAGTGTCTATGAGTTAAGATATGAAGATAACCATATCAATAAAACATCTGCCAAACAAGGTTTAAACTTTAAGAAGTTGGAAATTTATGAAGTTAAATCGCTACAGTTAATAAAGGAAGGCGACTTTTTTTTTAGAATACCTGTTGGACTCCATATAGAGTACGATTCTCAAGGCCAGGCCGTTAAAATTAACGACTACAATGATATCTATATTGTCACTATAGATGATTTTATTAATTTAATTAGAGATGAGACAGGAATAGACCTGACAATTAAAAATGAAAATGTACTCGATGTAACCAGAGGATTTAATACTGATAAGAATATACATTTTTACTTTTTGATGCTAAAAGTAAATGTAGGCATTATTAGGATTATTAAAGTTAATGCTGACAATGGTGAGATATTTTATGATGCTGAGGAATATATAAGAGGATAATTATTCGTCAGTATCAAAAAGGAATATAAATCTTCTTAGAAAAATTGTTACAGCCCATGATAAATTATAAATTTTAAACTGTTTTTATGCCGACACACCAATATTATCCCACACTATCAACCGTTGTAAGTTTAATGATTTCCCGGATTACCTAGGCTTTATCAAAGAAGGTATTCGAAGTACCAATAATTAATATATTAGTCAATGAATACTGGATGTCTAAATGTTCCCTATTGTAAGTCATTTAAAATTTAAATTATAGTTGGAGTATTTTTTATAAACAACAAATCTTAAACGACACATTCCTATTTATGATATCAAAAATACAAAAACAAACTGTAAAGATTTACTACCTTTGCAATCATATTTTTATGTAATAAAAATGAAAAAAACAAAAATAGCCATTAACGGTTTTGGGCGCATAGGCCGTAACCTTTTCAGGCTTTTACTTAATCACCCTGCCATAGAGGTGGCTGCCATAAACGATATTGCCGATGCCCGCACTATGGCGCATCTTATTAAATATGACAGTATTCATGGCGTGTTGCCTTATGAGGTTTCGCATACCGAAGACAGCATAATCATTAACGGTATCTCCTACCCTTTTTTACGCCATGCAAATATTGCCGATATTAACTGGGCTGCCCATAATATTGATATTGCTGTAGAGTCTACCGGGCGAATAAAAATGCTTGAGGAAGCCATGCAGCATGTTACATCGGGGGCTAAAAGGGTAATCCTTTCTGCGCCGCCGGAAGATGACCGTATTAAAACCGTGGTCCTTGGCGTGAACGAACATATATTAGACGGTACCGAAACGGTTATAAGTAATGCCAGCTGTACTACAAATAATGCCGCCCCAATGATGAAGATCATTAATGAACTTTGCGGCATTGAACAGGCTTATATAACAACGATACACTCGTACACGACCGACCAAAGCCTGCACGACCAACCGCATAAAGACCTACGCAGGGCACGTGCCGCATCGCAGTCAATCGTGCCTACAACAACAGGTGCTGCAAAAGCGCTAACCAAGATTTTCCCAGAATTTATAGGTAAAATAGGTGGTGGTGGTATTCGCGTACCGGTTCCCGATGGCTCACTGACTGATATTACCTGTTATGTAAAACGCGAAGTAAGCATTGAAGAAATTAATGCTGCTTTTAAAACCCATGCGGAAGGCGACCTTAAAGGTATTTTAGCCTATACCGAAGACCCAATAGTATCTGTAGATGTTATTGGTAATACAAATTCCTGCCTTTTTGACGCACAACTAACATCGGTTATAGACAAAATGGTAAAGGTTGTAGGCTGGTACGATAACGAAATTGGATATTCGTCGAGGATCATTGACCTGATCTTGTTTTTGGAGAAGAACTAATTGGTTAGATATGCTTAGAGATTTCTCAATTTCGCTGCGCTGCAGTCGAAATGGAACCTTTATACTGATTCCTGCGATTGCGACTCTTCATCACCCTCGGTCTTAGGTGTTTCAACAAAGTTATATACTATCCTGAAAACCGGGCGTTGTGATACTAAAACCTCTGTAACCTCATCAGTTTCGTGAATAATTTCTGGTTCCGGCGGTGGTGGGTTCACAAAGTTTCCGTTCTCATCAAAACGTTTCATAAAAGGGTCTTGCATAGGGTCGAAGTCCGGTTGTTGCCAGTGGTAAACAATATCCCTTTCATACTCGCGAGTGCTGTAAACTCGCGAGAAAAACAAGCCTGTTATCAGTCCGCCAAGGTGGCCTTCCCACGATATACCTTCTTCCACATCCGGAAAAACATACCATATCATGCCGCCATACAGCATTATGATAGTGAGCGACAAAGCTACTAACCGGTAATACCCTGTTTGGATTCCCTTAAAAAATATAAAACTTACAAGTACATAAATAAGTCCGCTTGCGCCTATGTGGTACGATCCGCTACGCCCTATAAGCCAGGTTATAAAACCCGACAGCAGTATACCATAGCTTATAACCTGCAATGCGTGGTCACGGTAAAAGTACCGCATGGCAGCGATAAGCACGAACAACGGGATTGAATTATTATAAATATGCTCCAGGCTGCCATGTAAAAATGGGCTAAATATTATACCGCGCAATCCCGAAAAGGTTCTTGGCAAGATTCCAAAATCTGTAAGATATATATGTAGTCGCACTTCTACCCAGTACACAAACCAAAGCACCAGCACAAAGGCAAGGGGCCACAGCACTACCGAAGGCGAAAATTTAAATTGTTCATCGTTTTTCATAACGGTTAAAACTCAAAAACGTATCCAAAAAAAAGCAGCCTGTTATTTTGTCAGTATTTACGCTAAAACAGTAATATTCTGTTTAAAAGAATAAATAACTCCTACAATCTTATAAAACTTTATCAGTCGGGAACACTTCCGCATTTAGCCAAAAATCGTAAATTTACGGTATGGAAGCACCTTTGGCAGAACGCATACGCCCGCAACAATTATCTGATTATATAAGCCAGCAACACCTTGTGGGCCCTAACGGCTCGCTTACCCACCAGATAGCGCGCGGCATTATACCGTCGCTTATTTTGTGGGGGCCTCCCGGTACAGGAAAGACTACACTGGCCCAAATAATGGCCCAGGAAAGCAACCGCCCGTTCTATTTGCTGAGCGCTATTAATGCCGGTGTTAAAGATGTGCGTGAAGTGATAGATAAAGCCAAACAAAGCGGCGGCATGTTTACCACTAAAAACCCTATTTTATTTATAGATGAAATTCACAGGTTTAGCAAGTCGCAACAGGATTCTTTACTTAATGCGGTAGAAAAAGGTATTGTAACCCTCATAGGTGCTACTACAGAGAATCCAAGTTTTGAAGTTATTCCCGCACTATTGTCGCGTTGCCAGGTTTATGTGCTAAATGCTTTTACTAAAGACGATCTTGAGGCATTGCTATATCGTGCCATTGAGGTTGATAAAGTTTTAAAAACAAAACATATAGACCTTAAGGAAACAGAGGCGCTATTGCGACTTTCGGGTGGCGATGGGCGAAAGCTCCTCAATATTTTTGAACTCGTTGTAAATGCTACCGAGAGTGATGATGTAGAAATTACCAATGACCGCGTAATGCAGCTTGCACAAAAAAACACAGTACTGTATGACAAGACCGGTGAGCAGCATTATGATATTATTTCGGCCTTTATAAAATCCATGCGGGGCAGCGACCCTAACGGAGCTGTTTATTGGCTCGCACGTATGATTGAAGGTGGCGAAGACCTGAAATTTATTGCCCGAAGGATGCTTATTTTAGCATCTGAAGATATTGGGAATGCTAACCCTACCGCACTTATTATGGCTAATAATACGTTCCAGGCCGTGAGCACGATTGGTTACCCTGAATCGAGAATTATACTTAGCCAATGTGCTATTTACCTGGCTACATCTCCTAAAAGCAATGCGAGTTATATGGCTATAGGCAAGGCACAAAGCGTTGTAAAACAAACCGGCGACCTGCCGGTACCTTTACACTTGCGCAATGCCCCCACGAAACTTATGAAAGAACTGGGTTACGGTGACGAATATAAGTACGCCCACGATTATACAAACAATTTTGCCGAACAGGAATTCCTGCCCGATGAAATTGCAAATACCCCTTTTTACGATCCCGGCAATAACAGCCGCGAGAACGGTACCCGCGAGTTTTTAAAAAACAGATGGAAGGGGAAGTATGGGTATTGATGAGAGTTGCAAAGTTTCAGAGTAGCTAAGTTACAGAGTGAGTAAGTCAGTTTTATTTATTAAAAAAGCAGGCACTATATTTTGTACAGTACCTGCCTTTTTAAACTTTGTATCTAAGCTACTTTAAAACTTTGCAGCTAAAATTAAAACTTAATATTAAGCTTCTCGCTCACTAACTTATCGTTTAGGTAATATTCGAAAAACCAGTCGTTGCCTTTTTTAAAGATAACACCATTTTTATTATCGCCTTGTGCGGTATAATAATCCTGCTGCGATGTTTTATACATTTTAGCTACTACTTTTGGCGTAGTATCTACCAGTTGGTAACCATTAGCAATGGGCTGTGCAAACAACTGCCCTTCTACATTTACCGGAACAGGTGCTGCTGCAGGAGAAGAGGGTACAGGATTTATTTCCTGCGTAGTGGTTGCTACAGTTGCCGGGCCAGCATATTTATAATTAAGTGATACTAAAGATGCAGATGCCTCCCTTAATGCCTCATAGTATGCTTTTTTGTAATCTTTTTGTTTGCTCTTCCCTTCGGCAGATGTGTACAATACCTGCCCACTGCAATCCTTTATCTGAATAGCCAGACCTGTACTCAACATCCCTGATTCGTCTTTAAGGTCGCCATAGAGTGCAAGGCATTTATTGAGTGCCAGTTCATCGGGCATTTTATCATTAGTAAAATAAGCCTGAAAACCGTATTTTTCAAATACCATTTTAGTAAGGCTGTTTAAGTTATATTTATTATTCTCTTTAAGAAAAGAAAACTTTTCAGGAATAATAATATACTTATACTTATTTATAACCTCTGATTGTGCAAAGCTCAAGCCCGAAAAAAGAAGGGCTAATAGTAGTAATGTCTTTTTCATTTTGTTATAGTAAATTCTTAAGTTCGAGCAGGTGGTTTACCTGCGTTATAAAAGGTTGGGCATCAAGATGGTGTTCGTTAAAATAGATAGCATCAAGGCCACAATCCAGTGCGCCCTGTACATCGGCTTCAATACAATCGCCTATCATTATGCTGTCACATTTTTCTACATTGGCAGCAGTAAGTGCATATTCAAAAATAGCGGGATGTGGTTTTTTAAAACCGGCGTTTTCAGAGTTGGTAACCGTTTCAAAATAATGGTCAATATTAGCACTCTTCATTTTTAGCGCCTGTACCTCATGAAAACCATTGGTAATAATGTGCAGGCTGTACTTAGGCTTAAGGTATTCCAACACCTCTACAGCACCTTCAAACAAATGGTTATTAGTAGGCAGTAGCTTTACATAATCATCTGACAGTTTACCAAGCAGTTCATCACTTATATCATAATTATGAGCTACAAAAACATCTTTAAGCCTGCCATAGCGCAGTTGCTGTTGCGTTATATGGCCATCGCGATACAGTTTCCAGTAATTGGCATTCGCCGGAACATAATACTTTAAAAAATCTTCAGTTTCTATTGCAATTTTATACTTGGGCAAAAGCACCTCAAAGGCAAGAGCAGAGTTTTTCTCAAAATCCCAAAGGGTATGGTCGAGATCAAAAAATATGGCTTTTTTGTTAGCAATACTCATAAATTATTTACTTACTATAACGGCGTTTTCAATATGGTAAATCCAGTCGTCTACGTCGTTATCATTGTATCTGAATGTTCCCTGAAGGGTAACATACTGGTCTGTTTTTAACTTAGTCCCCGGGTTTTTAAACTTAATGCCCATAATGGTTTCCGGCCCTGCCTGTCCGCAAAAAAAGCATGAGGCAAAAACGTTTTTACTTAACGCATAATTTTTATTATCTATAGGCACAATAAAGCCGGTCATGTAAATGGTACGGCTGTTTTTAGCTTTAAGTGTAGGGTTTATAACGGGGAACATTACGCCTTCAGGATAATCTTTACTGGGCTTTTTAAGGAATTTTATCTGTCCTAAAAGCTTCCAGTTTAGCGTATCTGAAAAAACAGGATTTGTTGCAGCACGGGCAGTAAGAGGCACGTTTTTTACCGAAGGAGACCCCATAGACACGAATACAAAACCAGAAATAATAATAGATATGATAAACAACGCTTTACGCATTTGCTAATGTTTTAGATATATTTAAACTATATGCTTTTACAGCCGGTATAACAGCTGCTAAAATCCCTACAAAGATAGTGAGCCCAAACAAATATCCTTCTTTTTGCCACACAAACTCTAAGGGGTTGAACGACATTTTAAATTCTGATTCGCTGGATCCGGAAATCAAACTTAAGCCTATACGACCAACAACCGTTCCAAAAATAAAACCGGTTATGCACAGCAGCAGGCTCTCTATAAGCACCAGCCACAGCAATTGCAGGCGGCTTGCCCCATTAACGCGCAAAAGGGCAAATTCGTATTTACGTTCTTTTAAGGTATTGTATAGTGCTATAAAAATACTAATGCCCGATATAAACATAATACCATAAGCCAGATACTGCAGTGCCTGTAGCCCAATACCAAAGAGTGAGAACAGCCTGTTAATTTCTATAGCCGGAGATGCTGCCTGCATTTTAGTGTTCTGGGCAATGAGGCGCGGCCACATAACAATACCCATTTTACTACGGAATTTTATTAGCACTGCCGTTATTTCTTTACCTTCTTCGGTACCAGCTTCGTCATGGTGTTCATAATCATGACCTGGCTCATCTGCTTCAATTTCCTTGATACCTTCTATTAATTGGGTGTGCCCCCCGGCATCGTGCATTGCCCAAACGCTGGGTATATTGCACAATATAAGGTTATCGGCCACCTTGCCTGTAGGAACGGCAATGCCTGTAACTATATAAGCGTGGTCTTCGTGCAGCTCGCCTTCGGCAGCATCGCCATGCGAACCAAAAAATTTGTCGCCAATCTTTAAATTCATTTTTGCAGCTACGGCACTGCCTATTACTACTTCAAAGTTTTTAGCGAACGGCCTGCCCTCTTTTACACCCTTGCCATAAACGGTAAGATAATTAGGTGTGGTGCCCACTATCCTGAAACCTTTGTAATTATCGCCAAATGCTAAGGGTACAGCGGTTTGCACAAAACGGTGCTTCATCCAGGTTTTAGCTTCGGTATAATCTATATTACCCGTGGGGGTATCGACCTGGTAAACAGCAGAAAGTATGAGTTGCAACGGGCTGCCCTGTGCACCAAGCACAAGGTCTATATTATCTATATTGCTGTCAAACTGTTTTTCAAACTGCTCCTGCAGTAAAATGAGCAATGTAATTATTGCCACACTTGCCGTAAGCAAAATAATACTCAGGGCTGTATTAAGGGGTTTAAACCAAATATTTTTCCATGCTATTTTTGCTATCATTACAAGGAGATTTGGTTTGTGAATATCTCTTTAAGCCTCTGGTCGTGAGTAACAATAACCAGTGCTGTGCCATATTGTTTTGCAAGCTGCATTAACATACCGGCTACCCGGTGGGCATTTTCATCGTCAAGGCTGGATGTAGGCTCATCGGCCAGTAGCAGTTTAGGCTCATTTATAAGGGCACGCGCAATAGACACGCGTTGTTGTTGACCTATACTAAGTTGCGATGGCTGTTTGTATAACTGGTCCTGTAAATCTAATTGCTGTAAGAGCTGTTCGGCTTTCTTTGTTGCCTTCGTGCCAGTGGCAAGCCATGAGGCAAGTACAACATTTTCGAGCACGTTAAGCGATGCCACAAAATAAGCCTGCTGTAGTACGAGTCCAATATGCTGGCCGCGAAAACGGTCTGATTTTTTTTCAGATAGTTCTGTAATATTGGTTTGTTCTACACTAACCTGTCCAGCCTGTGGTCGCAGCAATCCGCCCAAAAGGTGTAGTAATGTAGTTTTACCCCTGCCCGAGCCTCCTGTTATCAGCAGGCTTTCGCCGGAAGAGACAGCAATATCAGGAAAGTTGAAAGCAGTGCTTTTACCATAAGAAAAGCTCAGGTCTTTTGTAACGATCATTTACATATAATATGGTTGCAAGTTAACAAAATAAGAACAAAAAGGTAACAACCTGTATTGATTATGTTTTAATGGAATCGCGTCTTTTAACATCAAAAACAATAATACATTGTAACAGCCCAAGCTCTTCGTTTTCATTTTCTACAGCTGCATCAAACTTTAATTTCCCTGCTTTCATGGCTTTAAGGCAACGGCTGTAAATTGCATCCCTGCTTTTAAGGTCGGTAGCGGTAAGATCCAGGCGAATTTCTACGACAAGCCTGTTAATTTGTGCATTGGTAATATACCGTTCTGCATTATCCGGGTCATAATTTTCAGACAGGTTAAAATCTACCATTTCAAACTCTCCGTTTTCCAGCTTATCTGCCACCATTTTAGGCACTTCACGGGCGCGGGCCCTTAGCTCGTTAGGGATAGTATACTCCCCATCGTATTTAAAGGTCATGGTGTAGTTAAACATAGCTTTTTTTTATAAAGTTACTAATTTACACAAAATCGTTTAAACAGTTTAACATATCTATTAGTCATAAAAATTACCTAAAGCATAAGTTAAATTATAAATACCTCAACATTAACATGCTAAAAATACATTACACTGCATTATCAAAAATAAGCATCACAGGGACGTAATGTATTTAATGATATATTTTTGTAACAGTACTAACGTAGAGAGTAGTGGGCCAACAGGCTGCCGGAGCTCTACTTTAAGCCTAAAGGTGGCAACTTCATTTTGGATACAACAACCCTTAATATGGTTATATTTACTATGCATGTTGTAGCGAACTTTGTAATGTTCTTTACAAACAAAAAATAAAATATAACAACATGAGCATTAAAAAAGTAAACTTAGGAAACCAGGGGCTTGCAGTACCCGCAATAGGATTAGGCTGTATGGGAATGACCACTATTGCCGGAAATGATATTTATGGTAAGGCTGATGAGGCTGAAGCTATTAAAACCATTCACCGCTCGTTAGAGCTTGGTGGTAATTTTCTTGACACTGCCGACCTTTATGGCCCATTGCTTAACGAAAGGCTGATTGCAAAAGCTATTGCCGGCAATCGCGATAAGTATGTAATCGCCACAAAATTTGCTTGGGAAATAGACGATAACGAGCAGCTTACCTGGAAAATAAACGGTAAAAAAGATTACGTTAAAAAGGCGGTAGAGCGTTCGCTAAAAAATCTTGGTACTGATTATATAGACCTTTACTACATGCACCGCCTTGACCCCGAAACTCCTATTGAAGAAACGGTGGGCGCCATGGCAGACCTCATTAAGGAAGGTAAAATTGGGTACATTGGGTTAAGCGAAGTAGCATCCGATACTGTAAAAAGAGCACATGCTGTGTATCCTGTAACAGCTTTACAATCGGAATATTCTTTGTTCGAACGCAGTGTCGAGGAAGAGGGTGTTTTAGATACCCTTAAAGAACTGGGCATTGGTTTTGTGCCATACTCCCCTCTTGGCCGTGGATTTATATCGGGAGAGATAAAAAGCCCGGACGATTTTTCCGAAAATGATTTCCGCAGAGGCATCCCAAAATTTCAGGGAGAGCAATTTTACAAAAACATCGAATTACTTAATGAGCTGAACAAACTTGCTGCAGAGAAGAATATTTCCCCGTCTCAGCTTGCTATTGCATGGACTGTTAACAAGGGCTTCGTGCCGATACCGGGAACCAAACGCGTAAAATATGCAGAGCAAAATATTGCTGCCGCAGAAATAGAACTCACTGCTGAAGATGCACAAAGGCTGGAAAATATTATTCCGCTGGGTACTGCAACCGGTAACCGCTATGACGATTGGGGAATGACAATGGTAAGCCTGTAGCAGTAGGCAATAGGCAATAGGCAATAGGCAATAGGCAATAGGCAAAATTATAAAAACAACAAGACAGGAGGCTAATTACTTAGTTAAAAGCTAAAGTTAATTTTGCTAAAAGCAAGCCACGAATAGCATAAATAACACTAATTTTAGTATGCAGTTCGTGGCTAAATTTTATTACTATGAAAAAAACAACTCAGGGTCCGGTTATACTGAATTCTATTTCTGAGATGCACCGTGCCATGGGAATTGCGGAACCGGAACACCCGTTAGTCAGCATTGTACATTTTAGTGATATAAAGCAACACTCCGAAATATTAGAGCATGGTCTCATACTAAACGTATACATGATTGCACTTAAAAAAGACTTTAAGGGCAAGGTAAAATACGGCCAGAATTTTTATGATTTTGATGAAGGCATGATGTCTTTTATTGCACCCGGACAGATATGTTACCAAAATGAGCCGGGATACGATCCGCTGGCGGGAAGTATGTTGATTTTTCACCCTGACTTTTTAAGGGGTTATGCCCTCGACAAGAATATTAAAGGCTTTGAGTTTTTCTCATATGCCATAAACGAGGCATTGTATCTTTCTAAAAAAGAAGAGGTTATGATAGAGGGCATTTTTTGCAATATTGCACAGGAGTACCATAGTAATATAGACAACTTTAGCCAGGATGTAATAATATCGCACATAGAGCTGCTGCTTAACTACAGTAACCGTTTTTACAACCGGCAATTTATTACCCGTAAAAATGCTAACAACGGGCTGCTAATCAAACTGGAAGACATCCTTGAAAATCATTTCAAAAATAGTGAGAATACAGGATTACCCACAGTAAAATACCTCGCAGAAAGCCTTAATGTTTCAGCCAGTTATTTAAGCGATATGCTACGCACCCACACGGGGCAAAATGCACAGCAGCACATACATAATAAACTTATAGAAAAAGCTAAAGAGGTACTTACCACTACCCCGCTTTCGGTAAGTGAAATAGCCTACCAACTGGGGTTTGAGTACCCGCAATCATTCAGTAAACTGTTTAAGACCAAAACAAATGTAAGTCCGCTGGAGTACAGGAAAATGTTTAATTAAATATAAAAATGGATATAAGTAAAGCAAAAGTATTGTTAACCGGCGGTAGTACCGGCATAGGTTATGAAACTGCAAAACTATTGCGTGCCCAGGGCGCGATGGTTGTTATATGCGGAAGAAATGAAGAAACTATTCAAAAAGCGGCGCAGGAGCTTGATGTTACAGGTTTTGCAGCAGATGTATCTGACGAAGCCGACCTTAAAAAGCTATTTGAATTTGCCATAGAAAAAATGGATGGATTAAATGTGCTGATCAACAATGCAGGATTAGGATATATAGGTGCATTAACCGAAACCCCTGTAGAAGATTTTACTAAAATTTGGGAAACAAATACCCGCAGTGCATTTATTTTAGGGCAGCTTGCAGCACAGTATTTTATAGAACAGGATTACGGCAATATTATTAATATATCATCTATGGGGGCAGTACGTGGGTTTGCAAACGGATCTGCTTATGTGGCAAGCAAGGCTGCTATGACCGGCTTAACATTATGCTGGCAGGCAGAGTTACGAAAACATAACATACGTGTCATGCAGGTAAACCCAAGTGAGGTTATAACAGAATTTGGTGCGAAAATAGGTTACATTCCTACAGGAGTTGAGAAAAAGCTGAGAGGTACAGAAATAGCACAGGCAATACACAGCCTTCTAAGCATGAACGATGTAGGATTTATACCCGAAATTAATGTGTGGGCAACTAACCCTTTTTAAAATTGTAACAAACTAAAGGCCTTATTGCAGGATCACGATTTCCTGCTTAGGGTTTTTAATCCTTATTTTAATGGTGTTGTATTGCCAGGCGTTATTTGCCTTTGTTGCAACAACATCCATACGGCCTTTAGCCTTGGCACCTTTTACGCGCACGCTTAAGTTTACGTGGTTATTATTATCTGAATATTCTACGTTACTTTCTATAATAGCCATTTGGTCTATAGGTTCTAAAGTACCAAATGCTTTCACCACTTCTGCATTTTGCTGTGCCTGCCCTAATGCATCTTTATAAAGTGCATCATCATTTAATGCAGTTACATAGCTACCCATTTGTGCATCTGATACTGTAGAAAACAACGCGCTGCCTAAAAAACAAACCACAACTATTACCGGCAGTAACCATTTTATGTTGCGTTGCAGCCAATTTTTACTTTTAATAATTTCGTTATCCATAGGTGAACCTTGATTTATAAAATACCGGCATCGGCAAAGCTGTAATAGCTATGTTCGGTTATAATAACGTGGTCGAGCACTTTAATATCCAGCGAATGCCCCGCCATTTTTAACTGACGCGTAACCTGCTTATCTGCTTCGCTCGCTGTTAATGTACCCGATGGGTGGTTGTGTACCAGTATCATTCCTACTGCGTTATGCTCTAACGCAGTTTTAAACACAATGCGTACATCTACCACCGTCAATGTGCGACGATAACGCCTTCCTATTTTTACGTAAATCTAATGATAATTCGGTTCCGATACTATGATACCCCTGATTAAGTTTAAAGGTAATCTCCAAGTCAGTTAGCCTAGTTCGAATATCAAAATTCACATGCACCTTATCAATAAAGATTTCAACAATCCTTCTCTTAATATTAAATGTAGGATTTTGGTGGGAATCCAAAATCTTTTGAAAGTCCCTAACCTCATTGAATACTGCGACATTGTTCTCAGATAATTCCTGCTTAGATTCAACATCTTTCAACACTGCTTCCAACTCGGCAATTTCCTTATTCATTTCGGGAACTTGGTCTGCTAAATCTTGCTCACTGATTATATCTTTAGCAACTAGGTCAATTAGTTTTCTCTTACCGCTTTTGATACTATTAATCTCAGCAGTGATTTTTTTAATATCGGCACCATAATTAGTATTTGAACTTTTACTAGCTGGGTCAAACTCTGCTAATAAAACACGTATTAGCAACGGACTTTTTAATATTTCATTCCAGATTATGTCCTCAAGGGTAAACTGGTCTATCCTTTTATTGGTACACTTTTCAGTCCTAACATTATTAACTATACGAGAGTTGTAGCATTTATATACATGCACGTCCCTCGGAACACTTGTATAACCGTGATAAGTATTACCACAACAGCCACAAAATACTTTACCTGCCAGAAGGTAAAAATGTTTAGTATTGTTAACGCTGTTGTTCTTATTCTTCTTAATAGCCTGCTGAGCATTTTCCCATACAGCAGCAGAAACAATTGGCTCAACTGGGTAAGCGACATCATTCCACATCCTTTCGCCTTTGTATATAGGATTTTTAATAATCCTCAAAACAGAAGCAGCATTCCATTTAAGTTTGCCTTTCTCGACAATAACGGCATCCTTTAAGTTCTTGGTGCCGTACCTCAACATATCACCACCAACATGACTTGTGGGTGTTGGAATACCCTCAGATGAAAGTGCTTTAGCAATGGCGGTGCCGCCATTACCTTTAACACTTAAATCATACATCTTCTTTACAACTTTTGCTGTCTCAGGATTAACAATAAGCTTCTTATTCTCACCTCCCATAAAACCATAAGCAGGTGCAGAATGCTTACGACCCTCTCTAATATTTTTATTCAGGGTATCTTTAACCTTCGCTTTAGTTAGCGACACCATGTAACTATTGGTTGCAGAAAGAATATCTAGTTGAAGTTTAATTTCTGGCCTCTTGAAATCTACAAAGCCGTCCACCTTTGTGTAAAGTTTTGCATTGGCCTCATTGAGCGTATGGAAAATCAGAAACCTATCGTTATCGTTTCGTTCCAATCTGCTTATATCATAAGCATAGATGGCTTGAATCTTTCCAGCCTTTACATCATTTAAAAGCCTGTACAACTCTGGCCTATCATCTACCGTTAAAGTTCCAGAGGTTCCCTCCTTCTCGGAATACATCTCATAAGTATAATGATTAGTTTTAGCGAACTCAATCCCATCTGCTTCTTGCAGCGGTTTTGACCTATCGGCACCATGCTTATCTTTTGAAACTCTACAGTATATTCCTACTTTCATCTTTTGCACTTTTGTATTACATCAACATGGTTGGTTATAGTGCAAATATAAAATGAAATGGCGTTGCAACACCTGGGCAAATTGAATTATTTTGTCTTTGGTGTATAAGAAAAGAGTTCTTCAATTCCTACCTCTAAAGCATTGGCAATTCTTACAGCCCGAGAGATACCCATTTCCATTTTTCCATTGATATACTTACGGAGCGTTTCAATGTCCATATCCGCTAATTCACTAATTTTCCTAGTCTTTAGCCCCTTATCTTTAATTATTTGCCTGATATTATTGCCTACAACCATGGCAACATACAGCTTCTCATTTTCAGATTCTCCCATATTCGAAAATACTCTGAAACAGTTTTTTAGGCAATGATTTATAAATCGTGCATTATAGTTCCGTTTTTATTTATATTTGCACCTCAACCAATAAATATAAACACCAATGAAAAACTTGATTTTAGCAGCAACAATGCTTACACTTTTTATGTCATGCTCAAGCGATAACAATGACCCGATTGAAGAAATCACACCACCAGAGACTAGCGAGAATTACTTACTGAAACTGGATGCTGGTGGCTACAGCCCAGAATGGCTATATATTATACAAAACGAGAGCCAGATGCGGGTGGTGGCAGGGTGCGGTTCCATCAGTGTAAAAAGTGGTGACACAATAGAAATCATTGGAGAACTAGCAGCAACTGATGATGTACCAATAACCTTACAGATAATAAAATCGGCAACAGATAGAACAGAAATTGTATTGAAGAAATCCTTACAAGTTAAAGTTGGTAACTATTCATTTACACCGTGCTACATACAAGGGACGGGAACTGGATATTCAAATGGTGGTAAGATATGGAAAAGTGAAGCAGGCGTAGGAAAATTTACAATTGAATAAATGAAAAATATTATAATAACTGCGTTGATAATTTGGGGAGCATTAATGTTACTGCCCAACTTGGATAAATTTCTTAAGGAAGATGGACAATCATTTGAAGAATATCAGAAGGAACACGTATTAAATAATGCCAAAGAGGGTAATTCTCTCGTTCAATATACAGGCAATGTATGTGCTGAATGCGGTAAAAAATGTGTCGTTGGTAAAGAAATTAAATCAAATACTGGTGACGAAATTTCCTATCACCAACCTTACTACTTATGTGGCTCCATGTTTTGTGTTGATAATAGATACCAGAAAGATTTAAAACTTCAAAGGTCTGGTAACACCTCTTCAAATTATAATGATAACACAAGGTATTCATCAGGTACAGATGGAAGAATACATGATGCCGCACCATGTGAGGGCTGTAATGGGACTGGGGTAGAAAGTAATTATGATGATAGAGGTATAATCCGTGAAACCACATGCCATTATTGTAATGGTACAGGCCATCTAAGTTATTAGTTAGTAGTTAGTAATCTCACAAAGTTATGAGCGTTATGCAGAAGATACCCAAGTGCAATTACAAACTTTTTAATTTTTAAATTATTTTAACAAGAAAAAGGACAATTTATAAAATTTAATTAGATTTGCTGCTTACGTTCTTAGACATAGTTTCTCACACTATAACGATAACTTTTAATCGATTATATTATGAAAAACAATTTCAAACCAGAAGACATTTTTGAAACTATTGAAATTAGTGTAAATTTTTTCCGCAGCTTCGGTCTTAGACTTGGAATGAATCCAAACTCAATTGTTGGTATGACTGACAGGAATGCTATGCTTCATTATAAGGAGCCTTTTTTAACTTATGTTAAGGAAAATAATGTTTCTAATTCACAACTCAATAATGACGTTTTAAGGTTCGCTATTTACTTTGTATTAAGGTTGGATGAAAATGCGGTTCCAAATGATTTTAATGTTAAACAAAAGAGGAAGTTCAAAAATACTATAGAAGGAGTTACTCTTTTTATGTCAAGTCTTATGGGCATTACTCTTGAGTTTGATACCGATAAATTACTAAGTTCAAAAATCAAAATTGTCTAGGTTGAAGTTTTCATGATTGAGAGAGTTTAAGTTTGATTACTATTACACCGAGGGCAAAGCTTGAGAAACTTTGCCCTTATTTTTTATCCGAAATATTTTAAAATCTTAATATTATGTTCAAAAATAAGAAGAAATCAAAAGAGAACTTTGAAGTTGCAGGTTGGATTGGTGGTGCGTTAATGGCTGTTGGAACTGCACTTGTTGCAATTTCAGCTTCAGGTATTAAAATGTTAGAAGGCATGATGAAAGAACTGGACAAAAAATAAAAGACCATATGAAAATTTCTCCCATCATAGTTGTAATGTCCTGTTTTATATCAACCTTTTCATATTGTCAGGACTTAAGTAAACTTGATATAAAGTTTGGCCTAAAACAATTTAAATTGGAAAGTAATTTCGAACTGTATGAGTCCCAGTTACATTTTGAATTTGATGCAACTGACGGGTCTAAATACTATTCATACACTGGGAGCGACTTAAAAGAGATACTAGGAGTCGAGGTTAGTCAGATTCTGCTAAGTTTTTATAAGCAAAAATTATATTACATAAAAGTAATTTACACTCCAAAGAATCAATTTCATGAGGTTATGATAAATCAAAAGCTTGATGATTTATTTGGCAAGACTGAAAATAAGGTTATTAAAAAACAATATGATTTTCAATACACATGGGAAACTAATAAAACATATTTAGAATATATTAAATTCCGTCAGGATTGGATTGAGCCAGAACAGTTGGAAATAAGATTGTACAGCAAAGCTATGAAACAACTAATTCTTGATGATGGGTTTTAGATTAATTCAAAAATCTGCAACTGGTTAGTCAATAAAGCGTAAATTAGTTCTAAAAAAACATCTATGAGCGATTTAGAAGATTCAAAAAAATACGCAGCTATTGCGGAAATCAGAACCCGATTCGGCGGGATGTTTGGAGACCAAGACGGTATATTTGCTGGACACAAGTTTGATGAAGATAGAGCGAAGGAACTTAGAAGGGTCGCTGATAAAGGTGAAGTATCTTTAGATGAATTTACAAAGATTACATTTGAATTCTTTGAAAGAAAAGGATGGAGCCAAGAACATCGAGACAAGCAATACAAAAAAATGCATAAGTTTTTCGGTAAAAAACTAAAATAAAAAGGGTAGCATCAGCTACCCTTTCGTATTTAAAAGGTTATAACTATCTTTGCCATCAAGCTTATTGTAAAATCTTCAGTTGTGATTAATCACTTTCTGCACCGATTATAAAAATAATTCTTATGAGATGTCTAAAATACCTTACATCAAAATAATGCAGATAATTTGCTATGGCCTTGGAATAGTTTATTATCTAATTATGATGATTGAACACTTCCTGCCTTAGCAGAAGATTAGCTTACTAACGGGAAAGGGTGGTTTATTCCACCCTTTTTTTATTGTTGTTGTTTAAAATTTCTAATACCTTTTTTACAGTATTGGGACTGACCTCATCCTTTTTATCTAACCCCCCATTGTGCATTCCTGCCAGTTTTCTCAAACTTAATCCTGGGTAGAGTTTAATAAGTTTAACAACCCTCCTATATTTTGCTAAGATTTCCTCATCACTCTCAACTGTACCCTTCTCACGGCCTTTATAGGTACCAGCCCTTTTGGCTGCCTCTATGCCTTCCAATTGTCGTTCCCTAAGGGTTTCCCTCTCCATTTGGCTAACGCTTGCCATAACACTTGTAATGAGTTTAAACGTTGGGTTTGGTTTGCCGTTGTCAAGTATACTATTACCAACGTTCCCTACCGAAACATTTACACCATGTTGTTCCATAAACTCTAAGGTTTGCAGTATATTTATAATCGACCTGCCAAGCCTATCTATTGAACTTACAGATACACAATTTATTTCCTTGGTCTCTATTGCTTTAATAAGTTCCTTGGCAGCAGGACGTTCATTAAACGGGACAGCACCGCTTATGCGGTCTATAAATGCTTGCTCATCTTGATGTTGTTTGGCCTCTTGCCTTGCTGTATTCTGGCCTGTTGTTGATACGCGTATATATCTTGCTTTCATAATTGTCTAATGTTAGAATTGAGATTAACCACCAGCACCCAGCACTAGATTAAGAACCGTTGTTATTAATCGTTATAATCAGTTATGTACTCAACATCTAGGTCTATCCTGTGTTGCAGTTCGTCAAAGTAAACATCCTTAGCTTCTTTCTTGACCGTCCAGTCATTGTTAAAGAGGCGGTAACTATATGTATCATTCCAAGCCAATGTTATCAGTACATAGCCCTTATGATGATGTCCGTTAACCCTTATTAACAAACCTTTATTTGGGAAGTGGTGTATGTTATCTACACCCCAAGACCAGTAAACGTTTGTATTGGTTCGCTGTATAAGATTAAGAGTTTCATTAACATCAAACTCTCGTTCAAAAAAGCTTTTGAACTTATTAAAAAATTCTATCTTTGTCATATCTAAAATGTGTTAGAGGTTCGCCTCTAATGCTGGGAGGGGGTGCGTCAACACCCCCTTTTTTATTTGGTGGTATTCTCAATATTTCAATGTACTTGTCTTCTCTATTTCAACACTGTAAAGATAGTATTATATTTATTATTGTGCAAATTTAGGGTAGTGTATTTTGCGCATAAATTTAAATATATTTCATTGAGTTTATTTAAATAAAAATGTGCATGGCTAGACTATACTCTAACTATGCACAATGGTTTATAGATAAATTCTATCGTTGGACTTTTGATGCTGGCTTATGTGTGAGGTTCCTGCCCCCCGCACTAGTGTATATGCTCTGTCTTTTTTTTATTACTATACTGGGGGTGGCAAAATATAGTATAAGGATTAGATTAGGGGTGCATTTTTAGGGAGGAAATATTTAGGTGGAAAAGCTATTATGTAACTTGCAATTCACTTATAAATTTATAAATAAAGTTTATGAAGTCTCGAAATTCAGTACTTATTAGCAATGTGGTCAGTGAAAGCAAGAATGTACAAATAATTATAGGATTTTTAATACTATCAAACCTTTTATTCCATTTTTTCGAACTATATAACTTTATTACATCAACTGAGGTAACTTGCGTGCCGTAGTCTGTGAGGTTTAGGTCAGAAAAACCATCTATATCATTTATTGTTTTAAATGCAATCCCTATTAATATTAGTTCACTTTGAATATATAGGTACTCTCTGTATAAACTATTATCGTCTTTATATGAATAATTTTGGTCAATAGCTTGTGGCACGGTAGCTACATTATTTACACGTAAGTATTCAACTACTTTTATAATTAACTCGGTTTTTCTCTTATATTCCATCTACAACATATTATTTAGATAAACTATGACAATAAAATATCACTTCATTACAAATATCGAAACATTAAATTATTGTTAACAATTAAGGATTTAGCCAAAATCGCTTTATAAAATTACAAATCTATGTTATATAGCATAGAACATAAAAATTTATTATATGGAAAATTCAAAAAATCATGATGCCCTTTCAGATTTTGTCTCTATTAATGGTCTCAGTAAATCAAATGGCTGGACATTTTTCGAAGGTAATGTGACTATACGTACAGAGAAAAACACATTTGAAGGTATTGAAAAAATTAGAATATGGTTTTCGGGAGTTGAATATGGTAATGTAAATATCGAGATTACCAAAAAGTTTGATATTAAAAAGTACCCGTCAACTTTCTGGGTCTCTCGGCAAGACTATAGTTTAAAAAACAATTCACTTGTTATAACTGGTATTTTTCCGTCACCAATAGTTGGCAGATACACATGCACTATTACACCTGTTTAATGGATTGGGCTGCAAATTTGCAGCCCAAAACTTTAGTGTTCCATTTGATTGACGGTATTAAAGGCTGAGTCAAAACTTGCTCTTAGTCTTTTTTCGATACTTTTACTAATTACTTGCCTCAAAAAAAAGAGATTTTGAGAATTGACCTCATCAATTTTATCTTCAATTATCTTCTTGTCAATATTGAAGACTAAGATATTAAGGTCATTTAACTGTAGTATATAATAATCCTCAATTTCTTTAAACCTAGTCTCCCTTGGATTATCTTTCTTGAATAATATATCTCTAATCTTTACTTCTGTCTGAAGATAAAAGTCAATAAATTTATTAGGTATGTACTCTAAATACTGATTATAATCCATATTTTAAATTAATTGGTTAGCAACAAATATAGATATTGTTCATATAATTATATTTTTTATTTTATTTAATACCAAAGTATGAACATTACTGGCACCACCCTTTGTTATTCCAAGGTCTTTTGCAATATCAGTTAGCTTTCTTTTATCGGTATCAACACCATAATACTCAGTGATTATTTTTCTTTCCCTCGGCTTTAAGGTTTTTAAAGCCATCCTAAGCTTTTCCTTCATTTCAGCGGCATTCTCATCTTCATCTTCATCTGGCAATTCATACCCATCTGGTAACTGAATTGTTTGCGGTCTGGAAAAGTAAAAATCTATTTCGGTTTTGGTATACATGCCTTCCAAATCATCAGGGTTAACCTCTCCCTTGGTCTGCAACATCTGGTTTATGGTCTTGCTTATTTTGGTCAGTGTCTTGAATTTCCTGTATGGGATTTTTATGGTGTTAGCGTTGTTGATAAGCAGGTCAACAATATGCCTTTTTATATTTACCCCCGCGAAGTAACTAAGATGGGTGCCGTGGGTCGGTTCATATCTTTCCACCGCTTGGATAAGCCCAATATTTCCCTCACTGATAAGGTCGTCAATGGTGATGGCACCGCCCTCTGGCAGATAGGATTGGTATTTTTTGGCATGATAAACCACCAATCTCAGATTGCCTTCAATTAGTTGGTTGAAAGCATTACTATACCCAGTTTTGGCCTTTGATACCAAGGCCAACTGTTCTTCTTGTGTTAGGGTTGGGATATTGGATAGTTCATTGTAATATGACTGATTCATCATTACACGTGGCTCCATGTTCTACCAGTGATTATACTGCTTATGGTAGATGCTGATACCTCATACAGGTCTGCAATATCTTTTTGGGTAAAACCTCTTTCAACCAATTTCTTTATGGCCTTTACAAGCTTGGTGTTAAGCTTCGCCATCCCATGCTTCTCGCCTTTATGGGAGCGATTCTCAGTCCTTATAAGGTATCTTAAGTTAGACAACCTGTTATCTTGCTTATCGCTGTTTATATGGTCGCATTCGTAACCTAATGGTCTCTTGCCAACGAAGGAAGCCAGCACCAGATGTGCTATATAATATTTCTTACCGTCTAACATTACAAACAGGTAATCATTCTCTTTTTGTCCGTTTGAAAGCGGTGTCAGTATCTTGTTGCTGTTGGAATTTCTTACGTTTCCAAGGTTTGACACTTCATAATAATTTGTACTGGCTATCGGTAGCCACTGTTCGGTTAATTCATTCTTTTTCATTAAAGGTTAATAGTTTACTCTTCCCTCGGCTCGTTAATTATGTGAGGGTTTATTATTGTCCAGCAGTTTTATTAGCCATGCTGGAAGGCTTTTCTTTTGTTTCTGTGCTAACTCGGCTTTCTTTTTAAGTTGGTAGCACCTGAATAAGAACTCACTTAGTTCTTCATCAAAGGGTTTATCATCATCTTTCATATTGTCGCTTTCTAATAAATATCTAGCAGAAAAGTAAAAGACCATTTTTAATAAAAAAAAATCGAAAATAATTTTCAGAAAACAAAAAACCCCAGCATTTGCTGGGGTTCTTAATTATTAGAATTAAAATTTATTTTAGTCCAAGGCTACTTAATGGTAATCATTGAAGCTTTCTTAACAATGATTTCAGGTCTACCTTTATATTCAATTAGTTCGCCTGTTACGGTAATTTCCTTGCCATCGATTTTATTAGCTAAATCTTTGGTCTCATCTTTCAATACAACTGTAAGTAACTGGTTTGGAAATGCTGCACCTACGTTAACAAGTATCATACTTTTAACGTCTTTAATGCCATATACCTTACCAGTAACAGTTACTGTCTTACCAATTTTATTTGGCACATCTTTCAGTGTGATAGGCTCAACAGCGATTTCTTTTAAAATGATTGGCTGCTTACTTAGAAGGATTTTATTTAGTTCACCTGCCAATCTTATACCTGCCATGTTAACCCTTTGATGGATTACTGGAATGTATTTATCATAGTAGGCTTTGTCAATCTTCTGGCCTGACTTAACACCTGCATAAAGTTCACTGCTTATCTGGTAGGATTCCCATAACCATTCAGCAGGGTCATCAGATTGCCACTTCTTTATTTCGGCTGGCGTTGCAGTATCGTAATTGTTTGTCATTTGGGTTTCGGTCAGTGCTTCAAAATCTATAAGCTTGCTATCCCAGAGGCTGTGCAAATTGGTACCCTCATTATTAAATCGCACCTGAATATCATTACCGCCTTTATCTTCTTTTCTGCTAACATGCATTGGTTGGTGGGCATCACCAATGAAGTGAATCAGGAATTTCAACGCCTCATTTTTCTTATCATTAGATGAACTGTTGTCTTTCAATATAGCTTCCATATCAAGTATAGCAGTGTAAACATTACCCTTGCTTTCCTTTACAGTCTTTATAAACTCATCATGGCTTAAACCAAGTGGCAAATTAATATAATGCCAAGGCGAATCTTTAGGGCTGCGATGTTCATCTGCCCATGTGCTGGCTTCTGAAAATGTTTCATTGCCAAGGTAACTCAAGGCTACCTTTCTAACCTCAGGGTTCAAATGCTTATCAGCAATCATAGCAATCGTACGGTGTCCTTTAAATCCCCAAGAGCATAGTAGCAAAACTGGAATTAATAATAAGAGTTTTCTCATATAAGTTAACTTTTGAATTTTGCCACTAATATACTACTTATAGCGAAGCTCCTGCTTTAATCCTGTTACTTGAAGTTTGTGCTTCTGTTATGGTATCAATCTCAACCCTCGGTGCTGGGAGGCTAAGGTTTGCCTTGCCTACTTCCTGACCAATGGCCTGTGCTAATTGGGCTACATCAATCTTAACACCGCCCATGCTGCCAAGGTTAGTATTGCCTCCGACTTGTCCACCACCTGCAAAGCCAGGGACACCAAGGTTCCTAAAGAAGATTGAACCTCCTGCACGCCTTTGTTGTTCCTCGTTAAGAATTACTTCACCCTGCCTTACATACGCAAGTGTATCATCACCGTTGGATAGTGTTCTAACATTAGAACCGCTATTAATGACACCACTTCTAAGCGTTGGAATCTGTCCACCATCAGCATACTTTGGTGTGGCAACGCTAGTGATTTTTTTTACCGCTCCTAGACCAGAAGCTAATACTGTTGCAGTTGAAGCTATCTTGGCTACTGTACCAAATGGTTCTGGTAAAATAGATTTGGCTTGCCAAACATTTGTTATACCTTCATAAGTGTTGATGGTTGCATTGGCTATAGCAGCAGCTTTACCAGCTTGGGTGTTCTCACCAAGCAATCCAGCTATTTGACCAAACATATCACCATAAGCTGCTATCTTGGCATTCATGTAAGCATCTTCAATTTTCTTCTTATTGATTGTGTGCTTTTGGGTAATCTTGGTGGTGTCCAGCCCTTCTTTCTCAGCAGCCTTTAACTCTACCTGATAACGCTGGTCTTCCTGTGCTAATTGAAATTCGAAATCGTTGGCAGCATTATCTTCATCAATTATTCTTTGGTTCTCCAAATCCAAAGCTTTCTGTTGCTTCTTAGCATCTTCCCTCAGTTTTTGTGCTTGCTCATTCTTGATACGGTTATCTTCATTTATCTGGTCAACCGCTGCGAGATATTCCTGCTCCGAGATTACACCAGCATCTTTTCTGGCCAGTTGGTAATCCCTTTCAGCAAGTGCCATATCGTTGTTAAGTTTGAAGACACCTGATAGTTTTTCTTCTGTAAAGAATGTATCATCTTGCTTCTGCCTTTCAAGGGCTTTTTTCTTGACATCCAATTCATCAGTAGCAATCTGTACCGCCACATCAGCCTGCTTCTTAGCATAGGCATTAGTAAGGTTAAGCTTCTCGGTTTGGTATGCGGTTTCAGACTTGGTTCCAGCTTTTCTTTCAGCCTCATTCAAGGCCAGCTTCTTATTTAAGATTTGCTTCTCAAAGTCCAGTTCATCGTATAAGGATTTCTTTTTAATACCCTGTGAGGCTACAAAGAAATCAATCTCTTCCTTCTGTTGCTTAAGGGCAGCAACGGTTGCCTTGGCTCTTTCATCAGTTATTTTCTTGGCAGTGTCGGCAGCAGCTTTTGCAGCATCTGCACTTGCCTTAGCGTTGGCAGCAGCATTAGGGTCAACATCAGCAACAATCTTGTTAGATGTGGTTTTAGTATCAGTCGCGCTATTAACAGTCTTGGCCTTGACCTCGACGTTCTTGCTCTTCATTTTATCCAAGCTTTTGTTAAGCGCATCAACATCAACCTTAAGGAAATTAAGTAAGGGCTTGATGTTATCCAGTATGCCTTGGATGCCATTTATAATTGTGTTCTTAAGCTTTCCAAAGGTGTTACCCACAATGCTAAGCAAATTATAAAAACCATCTTTAAGCGCATTGATAGCACCAGTAAAATCACCATTAACGATTGCCTTGAAGAAATTAAAGAATGTGCTAACAGCATTGCTAATTATCCTAAGGTTTGCAGAAATGAAATCAAAGGCAATGCCAACGGTTGTTTTGAGTGAAGTCCAAGCATTAGCAAAGACAATCCCGACAAAATCAATTAACGGTTGGATGTCCTTCTTAACGTCAGCGATGTACTCCATCATTGAAGCAAGAGCCTCTATTGAGACGGTCTTAATTGTAGTCCATACATCACCAAAATCTTTAATCTCAAACAGGCCAGCTTGGGCTTTGTTTAAACGCTCGGTTGCCTCTTGAAGTTCTAGTTGCTTCTTAGCAGTTGCATCGATTTCTTTGTTGGCCGATTGGTTGATAGCCGTTAGAACCGCCATCGCTCCACCAGCATCTTCACCTGCACCTTTAAATACATCAGCGGTTAATTGTGCCTGTTGTTGCTGGGTAAGTTGTACTTCACCACTTTTCTTGGCAATAGCATCTAATGCTTGTGCGGTTGTAGCCTCACCAGTTCTTACCTTCTTAAGTATTTCGTCAGTAAAGCTGGCACCAAAAGCATTTACCAAAGCATCCCTAGTGGCCTTGCCTTGTTCCTTTAAAGCAAGGTCGGCCTCCTTAATAGCATCAGGTAGTTTGTCGGCATAGATACCTAACTTATACCCTTGGTTAACAATGTCCACGAATTGCTGTGCGCTATACCCAGCGTTGGCAAACAGTTGGTCATACTCTCCAAGTGAATCAAGAAATTCCTCGTTTTGCGCACCACCTTTTGCCAGACCCTCGGCAATGATATTATTGGCCTCACTCATAGAAATGCCGTAAGACTTGGCAAGGGAATTAGCTTTTGAAGCTATGTCTTTAAAGTCCTTATTAAATGTCTCAGCCGTTGCAGTTATCTCGCTTCTAACGTTAGACAACTCAGAAGCATTTACCCCAAGGGATTTTAATTCCTTGTTGGCTTCCTGCAATCCTTTGTTATAATCAAAGATGGCTTTACCAGCTGCAAAAGCAGCGGCAATACCAGCGATGGCAGCACCAATTGGTGTAGCAATAAAGGCCAAGGCAGATTTAGTTGCCCCACCAATGCCAGTTGAAAGTTGAGAGAAAGAATCTTTTAAAAGGTTCCCAGCACCGCCAGCTTCTTTGCTTCTTGCAACAAAGCCTGTGATTCCACCGTTAAAGGGATTAAGGTTTCCTAAGGCTTCTTTAATGCTATCAGAATAGTTACCGATATTCATTTTCTGTTGCTCTAAGGCAGAAACATTCTCTTTGATGAAGGTGGTGTTCTGGTCTATCTTTTTATTGATAGCATCCAATGCTGTCCTTCCTTCCTCAGTGGCTAAGTTCAACTGGTTCCTTACAATCCTAAGTTGCTTGTTGTTCTCGGTTGCTTGGTCAATAGATTTAATCTCGCTCTTAAGAGCGGTATTTACGGCATCAACCGCGTTGGCAGCATTCTTATCGGCTGCTTCCAGTTGCTGAACTACATTTAATTGCTTGTTGTAGGTTTGCTGTAAGTTCTTAAGGGTAGCAGATTGCTGGATGAATTGTTGGCTGGTGCCTTCGCCAGCCTGTTGTAGTTCCTTCTGGCTGGCCTGTAATTGTTCAATGCTTTTTTTTGTCTCACTTAGCTTAGTAAGTAAGGCTTGGGTATCAATGCTAAGTGATAGTATCTCGACTTGTTGTGCCACTTCATGGTAGTATAATTTTTATGTTATTAATTGACAGGTGGAATCTTGATAAGTTCCACCTCGGTAAGCTTGTTCTTTTCCCAATTGGTGATTTTATTTACAAAGAAGTAGCTTCCAAATTGTTCCAGATAAATCCTTTTAAAGAAATCAAACTGATAGATGTCTACTACACTAAGCTTCATTTTGACCTTCACAACTTCCATGTTGTCAAACAGGTTTACCAGTTGCCCATAGTGCGTATCTATATAATGTTGAAACGAAATGTTGTCGTTGGTACATAGCCTTATTGGTACCCTTGCTGTGTATTGTTGACCCAAGGGTTCAAGGAATGTGAAGTCTACTTCATCAGGCCATGTCTTTAAGTACATTAGTTGAAAAGGAACTTCTTTAATTTCCAGTTGATTATCGTTATCCAACTTGTTTTCAGCTACATCAAATAGAAAGTGTCCAAAGAAATAGTTGGTATAGAACAACCTTCCTTGTGTTGCATATCCATTAGAGAGGGTTACATCACCCCAGTACAATGCCTTTGAAAAACTGCTCTCGAAAATTGTACCCTCGGCTGGCAGAAGTTCATTATCAATCTCAAAAGTTCCATCAAGAATATTGGCATAAAAGTCAGGTGTGAACGTTGGGAAGTTTGCATCTGCAATATCATCTGTGTACTTATACAGGTTCTTTTGTGAGTAAGACCCAATGGTGTATTTCTGGTTTACCAAACTATCAAACTTATCTGACCAGTCATTTATCGGGCTATTCAGAAGCAGGTCTTCCATCCTGATAAAGGTTATCTTTTTATTGAACTCATCACACTTTACCACTAGGCCATAACGTTGCATGATTTCCTTAACAAAGACATCACAGGCTACGTCATGCATACATTGCTGTATATTAAATAGCGCACCGTTTTGTGTTCCAAAATGGCTAACCCCTTTCTTAGATGAGATAACAAGATTCTTAAAATCGGTTTCATCTGTCATAGGATATTCAAGGGTATAACCTAGGTGTTCAAATACTTTCTCAAATAAATACTTCACAAAAAAATGGGGTGAAGTTGAAGTTGTGTAGGTTCTTATGTATGCCTGTGCTGTCAGATAGCCGCTCTCTGTCGTTTGGGCATTGTATTGTGCCACAGGAAAACAGAAATTTTCGGTAGTGTTCAAATAGTTTAAGAGTGTTGACCCGTTCCAAACTATTTCTGTCACTGGGTAAATGTCCTTGAGGGTAACGCTCTTTAATAATTCAAAGAATGTTTTTTCACTCCCATATATGTTTATTGAATAGCTGTCTGGCACAACCTGCTCGATGGCGCAATATCCATTTACAATAAGTGGAAGGCTGTCTTCATACACATTAATATTAGTCATCTGGTAAGGTATTCTGGTACGGGAGCCAGGCACCCCCAAATATTCAAATGCCTTTATGTTATTGGCACTCATCTTCGAGATGTTGAACCTATTGGTATAACTGGTATTTGGCTTAGATATATCTGCCAAATCATTTACCTGCAAGGTGATTGCAACTCTGGCATCAGGGTCTAAATCCAACTCCTGACCATTTAAAAATATTTGCATTACTGTGTTATGGTTTGCATTTCAGGTAGCGTTATTGTTATTGCAAGCTTGTTTTTGCTCGTCTTATAATTCAATGGAAAAGGGCTATCATTCACTTTAACACCTATCCAATCGAACTTTGTTTGCACCTGTTGGAAAGGCACTTGGTGTGAGTACATCCAAACGGCAGGGCTATATACTAAGTCCTTTAAATAATCAGCATCTTCATTATCGAACTTGGTATTAAGGTTCCAAGTATTTACAGCCGTCTTGCCAATCAGGTGTGATGTACTGGTTAGATTTTGCAGGTTATCATAATAGCCAGCAAATTCATCAATGACCCTAGGAGTGATATTCTCTTTGTAGATGCTATCAAACAGCCAGTAAGAATAGGTTCCCTTCGAGTTAAGCCATTTCAGATAAACACCGCACTGGCTTTCAATCTTGGTGATGTAAATATTTGCCTTAAAAACATTATTATGGTAAAGTGAAATCCTGTTCTTAGTACTGCTATTTATCAGTATGTCAGTATCAGTTGTATTATTGGCACCATCACTGCTATAAACCCTTTGCACATTATTATCAGGTACTGAAAAAGGTACGGTTTGCTGGTTGGTGGTTACATTTTTAAAATAGATTTCATTGTACGTTTGCAACCCATGTATGCCAAAGTCAAAGGGAAATCCTTCAAAGCATTTTACAGAGTAATCCACATAATTCTTGCTTGGAAGCAAAACCCTCACACCACTTGGTAAGGCCGACAACCTGTGATAATCAGGTAACTGTTCAACACCCCTGATAAAGTAATAGTTTCTTGTTACGGCATCATTTGAAGACAGATTGAAAACCTGTATGCCAACTGTAAATGTCTTGCCAACCGATGCATCTGAAAGTATGTAGCTATCATTGTTTAGGTCAGGGATTATGTTATCTTCAAATCTGTTGGTATTGATTTTCGCTTTGATAATCTCTTTAAGGTTGAAAGTAAACACACCACTATTTGGCACGCAAACAAAGGGGGCATCTTCTATAGTGATAACAGCTTTGGTTGCCTCAGTAATGGTATTACTAGAGAACTGAATGATGCTGTCATTATATGCTGGGTTAACTTGTAACAAGTCTTTTGTAAATATTATCATTGAAATTCATTGAATGCTTTTGTTATTGTTGCCGTTACATCCTGAATAAAGGCGTTGGCGTTAAGCTCGCTTACCTTATCCAAAATGGTTTGGATACGTTCGGGTGTTATCACCTTGCTATATACTTGAAGGTGGTTTTCCTTTTTGGTTCCCTTCTGTGCAATCTTTCTGGCTATAAGGAATGCCAAGGTAGATGTGGACATATTTTTCTCTATTGGGGTTATTCCTTTGGCTTTTAACCAGTCTTCAATAGCTTTGATTGGTGGTTGTTTCCCAGCCCGTCTACCTCCAAGATATGTGTAACCTTTTAGGATTGCTGTAAGGCCATTGTATTCGATTTCTAAACCCTTTTCAAATTCACCAGTGGTCTTTTTTCCACTGGCATTATAGAGTTGTAGAATATCAGTTTTAATGCTTTCCATTTCGTTCTCAAGCACCTGTTTGTTTTCATCTTCTGTCAGCATCTTAACTTAAATCAGTTGCAGAATATGTAATGAGTAAACCATCTAGATTCTGGTCAAAAAGGTTTATTACTTCCAATGATTTGTACAGGTTGAGTTGGAAATCTGAACAGGCAAAGGCATCTTTTAGAACGGCACCTGCACCCACAAAAAGGGGCTTGATGTACTGGTCATATTTATCTTGGTATTCTTCATCAACATCGCTTGAAAGCAGCAACATGAATTTACCAGAGTAGGTAAGGCTTTCATTTCCTGAATCGGAAAATTTACTATCAGTTGTAATAGGGTCAATGAAAAGGTGAACTTTGTCTTCCTCTACATCAGTTAAATTCTGGTAATCTGTCCTTGCATATTCAAACACCCAATTATTGGCCTCGGCAATTGCTTTTAAAAATTCGTACACTATTGTTTTTGTTTTCTTTCTTGGACGGCGTTAACATCCTTATTTATTGCTGCCTTCTCTTTATCCATAACCAGCTTAGTAAAAACGGTTAGGTAAGGCAGTTCCTGAATTTCTTTCCACTTGGTAACATCATCACCCGCAAGCGAGTTTATAAGATTTAAGGTCTCGAACTTTGCCATCCTTTCAGAAGCCTGGACTTCAATTAAAACGGGGTCTTCTTCATCAACGTGCAGAGCATTGACTTCCATGTTAGTTAGCTGTTCCAAATCGTGTTGGATGCTGCTTACAATTCCATAAAAATCAATAATGGGAAAGCTAAGAGTTTCAGCCTCATTTATTCCCGTAACCAATGCCACCGCCTTACATATAGCTTCAACACTGCCCTCTTTAAAGCATTGTCTAATGCTTGTAACGACACCAAATGAAAGGCTCTTAATGGGCTTTATTTTGATTGGTGGGAAGTCCTCATATATGGGGTCATTAACTTCGATTGCAGGTAATAAATGTTCCAATATTGCGAGGTAATTATGAATGGTCTCTATCTCTTCTAACACTAGAAATTCTTCCAATTTGTAATTTACAATAGCTTCCATTTTTTTATACCGCTGTTTGTTTTTCTCTTGCCGAACTTCATCAGGAAAATATATCTAAGGGCATCAATCGCATGATTGAAAGCATCTACAGGTACATTTAGCGGAACTCCATTTTTGTCTTTGGCCCACGTGTAATTTTGAAGTTCTTTTATTAGGTTGGCTGACCTTGTAGTTACCTTAATGGGTTGCTCTTGAATTAGGCTTAAGCCATAATTAATTGAATCCTTGCCCTTCACTACTGGCAGAACCGTAATCCCATAACCTTTAAGTTCAGCAATGCTTTTAGGCTCCGCGCTATCAGCATATATAATCCCATCACTGGCATCAGTAGCTTTAACCATCGTTGAAATCTGACTATTCAATAATCCTTTTTGGTAAATCTTTTCATCAACAATTAATTCACCGTCGAATCTGTAAAGGGATATAAGCGAGGTCGGGTCTTGAGAGTAACCCCAATCTAGTCCGCTCGCTATAAGTTGCGCATCTGGTGGCAAGAAATCTATTTCAGACCACTCAGTTATGATGGCTCCCTCTTGTTTACCCATTAGGCCAAGCCCCATCACACGCCAGCGGTTCTTATAATACTCACTGGTCTCAGCTTTCTTTTGCCAGCCTTCAATCTCATCGATAATCTTCTGTTCCAGAAACTCATTATCCTTAAAGGTTACAACAACATGGTCGGCATTATCCTGACCAATAAGTTCCTGCGTTGCCCAAAAAGGAGCCGTAGGATTGTAATCCAAAAATGTGAACAACCTTGTCCTAATACTAAGTTCTTGATATGCCTCAAAAGAAACATTGTTGCACTCGTTAATGAACAGGATGTCCCTTCTACCACCACGAAGTGAATCTGGTGAATCAGCACCAAAGAACTCAAAGGTGCTTTTATTAAGCGTATACTTTCTATCTGTTAGGTTGTGGTTAGCCTCATCATAAGAGCCTGACTGTTTCAGTATGTTGATGAAATCTTTATAAGCCCCTCTTTTTAGGGCTGGCACGTTCTCACCCACTATGCTTATGTGAAGTTCTTTGTTGGTAGCATACAGGATTAAATATTGTAGAATACTAAAGGTCTTACCAGCCGATGTTCCACCTTGGATAATCCTTACTGGCTTATTTAACTCTGCTATTTTGTTAAAGCAGGTCGTTGGAGTTATCGGCATTAAAATTCATAATCTTCGCTCTCGTTATCATTCTTAGCCTCTAACTTTATAGGTTCGATTACTTCGAAATCTGCATTGATAATATTATCTATCAACATTTTTTGCTGCTCGCTGGAAGCAGTGATTTGGATAATATTTTTCTGCTCGTTGGTGGTTTTTATTTCTGATATGTGCTTAAGGTTCCATTCAGCAAACCTTCTTTCTAATATCCAAGCATACTTAGTCCAACTGTTATTTTCAGTTTCAAGCATCTTTTCCATAAGATGATTTCTCTGTTTTATCAAAGCCCTTCTAAACAGCTTTAGAAATGCCATCGTAGTAGCTTCATCTGGTGCTTTCCCAGCTTTCCAGTTCCTGAGTGTTCTGGTTGTAATATGGCATTTCTCTTCATCAATTTTATCGTTAACCAGAAATACTAGGTCTTCATCTGTTAGAAAAATTGCATTGTTTTCATCCAATACCTCCTTTAGTTTTTCAACCCATATCTTCATCTTAAACGGCCTCCCTGCACCAGCTTGTCTTGTCTTTTTTGGTTTCTCATTGTCCATTAATTATTTCCGCGTATAGGAAATATATACTGCCAAAAGGCCAAGAAGTAAAGCCTATATACAACAAATGATGCCCGAACCCGGGCATCATTTGTTTAGTAGTGTATTTCAGGAATTATCTATGACCCATAAAATGAAATGTACATTTCATTAAATTCTGGAATCCTCTACAACCCTAATAAATACAGGGGTTTGCACGCATAGAAAGAATACTCAGCTAAAAAATGAATTGTACATAAATGCTCATTTTTACTCTGTGAACAATTCATTAACATGTTGTTTTTGAGCGTCTTATATTTATGGTTTAGTTGCAAATTACCTATTGGATTGCCTTATGGGTTGAATAACATCTTCATTAAACAATTAATATTCAGATATTTGAAAAGAATCATTGTACATTTCATTTTTTATTTTTGTACATTTCATTTTATGGTTCATATAAAAATCTTCTTTATAAAGACTTTTGTTAGTAGTGTATTTCAGTTACGAATATCTCTTTAAAAAGAATCTTTTTAGGATTGAGTTCCAGTTTGTCCTTTACATTAGATAGTCTTAAGATAGCCTCCTGAAAGTTGGAATCATCCCTTGTTTTGAATAGGGTTCTTAGGAAATTCATTTTGATGAAACGATTGTTTTTATCTCGGTAAGAAGTGTGATAATCTTCTCTTCCTTATTGCTTTCATTTTGATATTTTTCTTCCCATATAGTGGTTAGCTTAACCACGTCCTTTGAGAGTAAGTCTTTATCATCCTGCGCTTTTTCAAGTCTTTTTGCGAGCCAGTAAATGACAACTCCCATTACTGCAACTACTGGGGCTTGTTGTAAGAGCCATGTGGTAATTTCTGTCATATTAATTTTAAATTGCTGTTGTTATTAATGCACCGCTGTTATTTACACTTAACCTATATCTTGTACCATTCGGTGCTTTTAGTATAAGTCCTTTGGATAAATCTGTAATTTCAATATCGCTGGCAGTTGATACCGTCCCACCGCTTAAGAATACTCCCTGACTATTTTTTTGTAATATCCTATTGCCCTGACCATCTGAAATAATGACCATATTGGATGCTGAAAGCTCTGCTGAATTAAATGTAATATCACCTCCGATAAATGTATTAAAACTACCAGTAGTATTGTTGATACTTAAGCTTGTTGATGATTGGAAACCAATCCAAGTATTATTTGCACCACCAGTTGAATTCTGCATAATTTTAGCCCCTATAGCAGTATTATAGCTGCTTCCAGACATTGTTGCTAAAGATTGATAGCCCATAGCTGTGTTATGCCCACCAGTCTTATTTCCCTGTAAAGTAGACCTGCCAATACCAATATTACGTTCGCCACCAATATTAGTCAACAACGCATTAAACCCAATTGCAACGTTAGAATTACCTGAAAAACTATCCCGTAATGCACTGTCTCCAACCGCTGTGTTCGCTAATCCAGAAGTATTTCTTCTTAATGATTGGTAGCCAAAGGCCGTGTTATTACTGCCATTCGTATTATCTAATAATGACAATGTACCAAATGATGTATTGGTTAATACCCCACCGCTACCTCTGTTGGTTACGCTCATTTTTCCAAGGCTATCCTTTGTGACAAATAATGACCTACTTTCTGTAGTGAAGCCACTTCCGAAAACCCCAAATACATTAATGGTGGTACCAGTGGGTGGGTTAGCATCATTAGACACATAAGCCTGACCAGTGTAGAGTACATTTTGACCAAGGTCAACATTATTTTGCGCACCAAAATAGGGAACCAGATTGTTTGCGGTATTGTCTACATAATCTTTGTGGGCGAATGATAAACCACTTAATGTAGGAGTAGAATTATATTTGGCATCGGCAAAGAAAGTCGCGGCTCTAGGGCCATAGAAAAATGTACCTCCTAAAAAACTTGTAAGCGGATAAACTATTGTTTGTCCACCTTTAATTGTTGTTCCATCCTCAGAATCTATTGTTAGAACATCACTGTTAATTTGCATCGTTGCACCCGTCATGCCTATTTTGGCAGTGCTGTTTATAAACAAGAAATCACCTAAGCCTAATTCTTGGTTATTAGTTGTAATGTTCATTGTTGAGCCTGTCATTGTGATTGTGGAAGTCTTACTTCCGAGCGCACCACTTCTTGATAAGGTTCTAAGTTCCAATGCTGTTCTAATCCTTCCAACAGACCCCTCTGAAAGCACTTGTTGTAATGTTGGAACCGCTACTGGTTGTTGCTCACTATTGGTAGTTATTACAAAATCCGTATCTGAAAAATCATTGCCACTATTACCACCATATACATCTGGTGTCCCAATGAACAATGCGAAATAAAGAGTTTCTTCCTGAGTGAACGAAAAGTAATATTGCTGGGTTGCACCTGTAAAAGCCCACTCGGTTTGATTTGCAACGGTAATGAAGTTTCCATCTTCTATTAAACCTAAGTAATTTAAGTGGGTGTCTTCATCTTCGTCTAAATCTTGTGGTGTAAGGGTCTGAATCGAAATAAGCTTGAAGTTGCTTGAGTATACGATGTTAGGGTTGGCACCTTGCGCTGCACCCCACAGACCTTTACCACGAAGGAACAAGAACAAATATTTTTTTGTCCCACCATTTTCTGCACGTAAAAATTCGAATATTGTCGGGGTGTTTGTCTCTCCAATATTTATTGCGTATTCGCGGCTATTAAGCCATTCGGCAACCTCAGTAGCGGTAATATCACCCTCACCGTTTAGAAGACCATTAGTGTAGTAAATGGCTGTGTTATTTTGAGTCGAGTTTCCGCCACCTATAATTTTTGAGAAGACAATTAGCGATAACGCCTCCATGAGTGCCGCTTGGCTGTCATGGATTACACCATCAACTTGTACTTCACTATAATGTGTTGCTGGGAACAATTGTAATCTTGTATCATAGGCATCATACAATGCTATGGCTTCATCACCAATTTTGTGAACTATAAAATTCTTTACATACTTTCTTCCATTATGGAAGAATGTGTTTGTATCATTGCTATCTAAAATTTGCATTAAACAATTGTCCTAAATCTTGATTTTCTTTCACCTATTTGAGTGATTGAATTAGTAATACATGAGTTATATGCTTTAAATAAAGTGTAGTTTTCATCCAAATAAAGCTTTATCATTTCCCACTTGGCACTTGCCATTTGGGTCTGTTCCTTGCTTCTGTCTTGAAGCGTTACCCTGTCCACTGGTTCACTATCCTGAGATTTCTTTATAGTGGCACCAAAGGGAGTTATATTGATATTTATCTGACTTAAATAACGGTTCATAAATAAATCTATGAGCATCACCTTTAAACCATCCTGATAGTAGGTTATTGGATAACTTTGCCCAGAAATCTCAAAAGTTCCACCAGATAGTAACGCTTGGTAATCTGGATTCTCAAGATTGCCTAGGACATCAAAATACAAGTTAACCCCTAAATAGTCCCTCAAGTCATCATGCGCTTGGGTTATGATAGGATTTATCTTGTCCAAGTCAACCTTCTTACCCATGTCCTTGGCTGCTTTTATATCTTCAATATTAATTAACTGTAACATTGGTTGTGGTATTAGTGTCTAATGTTATAATTGGGGTGATAGACCAGTCATTTTGAGGATTAATCGGCTCATGCCACCTGCTGAATATTCTCTGGAAAGCCTCGGTAACAATGTTTCTTTCTTCCTCCTTATTTTCCCAGTGGGTTAGTTTAGCCTGTTTAAGTAAAGCACCGCTATCACCGAAAATAGAGTTATCGGAATCTTCTATTAGGATAGATGGGACACCAAACGCTTTTCTAATTTTCTTTGCAGAACTGGCCTCGGTATACTCAACATTGGTATCAGTGTAATTACTATCAATATCTTTAATGTCAATTTCTTCTGAGATTACATCGGCTGCACTTTTAAGTTCAATCGTTGCAACGCCAGATGAATTTTCAACACCTACCAAATCTTTAATCATCCTATCGAAACCATCCTTATCAAAATCATCATCAAATGGTTTTACGGTTATAAGCTTGCTTCCAAAGAACCCACGTCTTAAACCTGCATTTTTGAACGTTGAAGCGCGGTCTTCACAGTCCATGTCCTTCAAAGCACAATCCCCATCACTAAGTGAATAGATGTCGCTGAAATCTGATGTAATGTGAAGTATTTGGCCTTTATATTTGTTCCAACCACCAGCTGCCTCAACTTGCGCTTCAATTACAGCTGGTGATGGGTTAAACCTATCGATAATAGTGAAGTCCTTCTTTTCAACTTTTTTGCCTTTGGATTTGTCCCAGTTATCATAAATAATGAATTTACCTGAGTAACCCTGTGAATCAGCTTTACCAATTCTTGCATCGGTACTCGGGATTAATACAACACCTGTTATCTCATGTAAGGCATTGTAATTAACATGGAAAAACAGGTTGTTCTGCTCTGAAAACTCTTTTGAAGCAACCCTTAGAAGTTGGTTAATGGTAAGGCCATTTTTGTTGACCATAACAGTTTTTCCAGCGAACTGAAATCCCTTACCATATATGTATTTCGCATTTAGGTCAACACAGTTCTTTGCTGTAACGCTGCTTCCTATAAGCGACTTTATTAGATGTGGGTAAGCATTATCATCACCCCAAGAATAGATACCATCTACCTTGTTGTATTTGATATTTAGCCTGCTATCTACATCAATTAATTTTATTCTCATTATCCTTTGCTGGTGCCTTCGCTCATGTTATCTGGCAGTAGTTTAAAGAGGCTTTTCCTGTTAGGGTTTACATCAATAAATTCCTTAATCTGCTCATCGGTCGGGTTTGATAATCCTACTTGTTCATAAGTAATACCTTCCCTTAGTTTATATAGTAATGACAAGGATTCTGGCTGCGTTGCTGCCTCATCTTGTTTTTGTTTGCACTTTGAACATGCCATTCGATTCTAGTATTAGAAAAAAAAGGTAGATAGCTTGCGACCATCTACCTTTTTTAGATTTATTACGTTGCTGATTAACGAGCCAGCCTGTTAGTAAACTTGGTTTTCATTGTTGCATAGTTACCTTCTTTCCAAACTTGCCAAGGGTATGTTTCACCATAACCCTCCACACTTGATAGGGTAAAAATATAACTACCATCGTTCTCAAGGGTTGATTGGCTTCCTTCTGACATCTTTAACCCATTTTCTAAACCGTATACTTTAAATGCTTCTGCATTTGCAGTGCCTTTCCATTTAGTTTCAACGACAACTACAAATTCACCAGAGCCTAATTCTTTAATTCTTTCGGCATCAAAAGCACCCTGACCAAAAACTCTACAAGCAAATCCTTGATTAAAAGAATCAACGCCAGTATCATTTGCTGCAAAGGCAGATGTTGCTGAACCAAGTTGTTTTATCCAATCGATTGAATATCCTGTTGAACCACTTACAAGTGAAAGATTGGTAACACTAGCACCCGAAGTGGTAATTGCTGTTAGGTCAAGGTCTTTTCTATTTATTAGAACCGCTGTGGTTTCTAAGCCTGCTTTTGCACGGCCTGCTGGCGAACAATCGTAAGCTATGTTAGCGGTTAATTTTGAAATACAATCCATTATATATATTGTGTATTTTGTCTTTTGTTATTTTCTAGTATTAGAAATCTGGGGCTTTACCGCCCCAGAATCTAATTGGAATTATTATACTTTATATGTAACTATCTCTGCGGGATACTTTATTTGAGTACCGTATTTCCAAGCTACTTTAATTTTCACCTTTTCTTCATAAGGTAAGAATAATGCCTCAGCGTTATCCTCTTCACCATCTAAATCACATCCCACAACGCCATTAGATAATGCCATGGCTACTATCCTTCCAGTTTCATTAAGACCTGGCACAGCATATATTTTTATTGTTGTACCTGGCACGGTTAACGTATCACCACCTTCTTGAGAATAATGGAACATATTTGCATTTTTCAATGCAATTGTATAAAGCCTGTATGTATCATCACCCATAAGGATTGACATATCAGATGCTTTAAGCACTTTTGCAGGAATATTTTGGTAAATCAAATCTACTTTTTCTACAATATTTGCAGTCGTAAGTGTTGCTCCAGTAATTCTTATTACTGTAGGTTCAGCATCAATTCTTTTTAAATAGCCGTCAAATTTGTTTTTATTTACATTTGTTGCACCTGTTAGTGCGGTATTACCTTGCCAAAGAGCAATTTCATTTTGCTCAGCTATTTTTTCAATAATTCCATCCATCACTTCTTTTTCAAAGGCAAGCTCATCATCTTTAGAGCCAGATTTCAGTTGTGATTGGGTATAAAAATTATTAAGTTTCTTAGGGTCAAAAAATTCTCTTACACATAGTGGTGCAACGGTAATAAATCTTTGTGAAAATTTGCTCTCGCCACCACCAGCGGTTGAAGCTCCTTCGCTGTCATCTTGAAATACGACAGAAGTATTTAAGTAATTTAATGCAGCGGTGTGTTTAATACCCGCTTGCACTTCAAATAGTTGAGCAGTTTTAGCTCCCATTACAGCCGCTTTTAAAAGCGGAAATCTTTGTTCGTCAACGTAATTAGTTAGGTTGTCAACATTATAAGCCATTAATATTTAAGGTTAGACTTCGTGTTATGTATTATGAGTTAAGAATCTGCCATGCTCTGCTCTTTTGCTCTGCACTGGCCTTAACTGTTGGGGTATTCTCTTTTTTAATTTCAGGCTGGAAATCGCTTCCAACCTGTTTAGCCAGTGCTTGGTATTTGGCTTCCAAGTCAGTTACTTTCTCTGCTGCTAGGGCAACAACTTCAAGCATCCTGCTCTCTGTAATCTCTACTTCCTCCGCTTTGGCACCTTCCAGTTCTGAAAGCTTTGCTTTTAAGTCGGCAATCTCAGCTTCCAGTTCAGAAATCTTGGCATCCTTATCATCGGCTTGTTCTTCCTCGGATGGTGCATCTTCAATTGGTGCATCAGTCTCAGTTGCATCCAATGGTGCATCTTCCTCAACTGGGGCTTCTGCTGGTACAATCTCAGTTAGGACACCATTGGCTAGCATTAGAGTTGAGCCGTCTGGCATTAAGTGTTTGCCATCAGCTGGTTTCCCATCAATTGTTACCTTTTCATCTGCTGTTGCAACGTCTGTAGGTTCCAAGTCGGGAAATACCAACTCAACGCCTGTAGCATCTTGAAGCACTAGTTCCGCTTTAACACCATTTAGCTTGTTTAAAATCTGGTTAGCCTTTTTCAAAACTTTATCCATTAAATTTTCTTCTTGTTTTATGTTATTTATCATTGCAACCGCCTTCATTACTGGTTGAATTTCAGTTGCCATGCCCATTTCAAGGGCTTGGTTTGAATCCAAATAGGTTTCTTTGTTGAGTAATGATTGAATTGAATTTTCATCAATCTGTAACCTCTCAGAATAGAAGGTTATAAGCTTGTTTTCTGCCTCTTTAAGATTAGCTGCATATACAGCTAGCGTGTTGGAGGTACCCTGAACCGTAGCCCATGGTAAATGAATCATCAAAGCATTTGGTGTGCCTTCTGGAATAATTCTTTTTTCGCCAGCCATAAAGATTACGCTGGCTATAGAAAACGCTTTTGTAGTGTAGGTAGTGATTGGGCAATTGAGATTCTTTAGATAATCATAAATAGAATAACCCGCAGCAACATAACCGCCAACACTGTCGATTTTAACTAGAAATTCAGTAGCGTTCTTTTGTGCTTTTACTTGTTTTATGACATCAAGAAGCAATGCATCTTGAATAATCCCATTAATGTATATCGTTCCAATCATATAAGAACTATACTGTCAATGCGAGTGAAAGTAAAGAGCCATAACCGAAAAATGGGTATATTTGCTTAGCTTATTGTAATAGCCGAGTATTAATCTTAAATTCTTTTATTATGAAGAAATTTGACAAATGGCTTGAAAGGTTCGCCCAGATAGCCAAGCTTGTACAAATCATCTTCAATCTTTTCTAAAAAAGATAAAAAAATTACAAAATAAAAAAATGCAAGAAAGATAGAGGTGGAGCCGTACTTTTAGTGCGGCTTTTTTACAATGTTGGATAGATGTAATTTTTGCCCGCAATATTTTCACTGATAATTTCTTGATTATCCATTTTTACATGTAGAGTCTTCCAAGTGTGTCCAAATGTTTTTTCAAAATGAGGATAGTCTTTTAAACTTTTCCAATCACCGCCCCATGCCCAGCCTTTGCTTTTAAAATAGTTGGTAACTTCAACCCAATCGGTAACACCATCCTTGTCGTTGTCGGCTTTGGTGTCCCAACTTGCCGCTTCAAAGACCCCATCACCATTTTTGTCTAACAGTAGAACAATGTCGAACGCTAGGCCGTAATTATGAATGCTTTGCCCAGGCTTAGCATTGGTAACAATTACAAGTCTCTTACCAGCATTATCAAATAACTTGGTTCTTCCTTGGGCATATAGTTCTGCCTGCTCGGCATCGGTTCGTAAGGTGTACGCAAAACGTAATCTAACGCCTTTTCCCAGCAGATTTTGATTCACGTGGGTATACATATCCAAGACTTCTTTTCTAACGTTTGGATGAAGTAATTTTATTCTGTCTAGTGTGATTAAATCCAATGAAATATTAGTTCAACAACTCCCAGAATGAAAGCTGGGATTATTACAGCGATGGCATCCTTCCTATCTGGTGTCCCACTGTTCGTTTTCTTCTGATAGATTTCCAGCCCAATACCTGCTATTACAGCCATTATTAAGGCGGTTATGGGAGTGAATAAGTCTGGCAGAAGAACTAGGCTCATAAGCCTTGTAATGATGTATATGGCCGCACCATATAAGGCATGGTTAGCCTTGTCCCACGTGAAGGGTCGGTATAGCTTCATTAAGCAATAAAGTTCATAACAGCTACCATAATTAATGCTCCAGCACTAGCAGCAATCAAGTTTGGTGATAGTGATATGCCAGTTGTAGCCCCAGCATCTTCCTCAATCTTTGCCGAGGTGGCGAAATTGTAGCCGAACACTGCAAATACAGTGACTAAACTTGATAGAATATCTGCAATTAGGAATTGTTCAAGAGTTCTTAAATCACCAAAGTATATTGGTAGTAATGCGGTTGCTGCTCCCAATATGGCGAACAGGATAAATTGTAATGTTTTCAAGTGTTTAGTATAAAAACTTCACCCAAAATGAGGGTGCTTATTCTTTTGATGGTAGGTGTGAGGCTAAACGCACTGGCGTTCTTAACTGGCTTTTTAAAGACGATGCTAAGGCTTATCTGGGTCTCACCTTGGTGATGTTCCCTGTTGTAGGTTTTAGTCTCTCTAAGGGTAAAAAAATAGCCAATGTTGCTTGCTAGGTGTCCGCATTGCTTGCCGTACTTTGTTAGACTGTTATTGATATTGGTGTTTATCTCAATCAATAGTTCATCAGTGATTTTCTGAGGGTATCTCATTACGCCTTGTCCTGCAAGACATCGCTTCCAATATCTAAATAAGAGATTTGGAAGGTGTCTAACATTAGAATGCCTTTATTACTTGCTACCATCAAGCTAATTATACTGCAAGATGGTAGCTTAGTAAAGGATAGATTTAAAAATCAGTCACGTAAACGAAGTTCATCACGGATATAAACATATAGTTCTTCTGCCACCGATTGATAGTCTCTGAACTTGGACATATCTACATAGTCAGTCCCACTGTTGTAATAAACACTAGTTTCTATTAATCGTTTACTAAATTCTTGAAGTTTAGTTTTTTGTATTTGAGTGACATCCTCATCCCGTATTATCTGACTGGGGACGTAATAGATGTTATCAAAACATTCATCACTTTTTGGATATTTTAATCCAATTGAAATTGTACCTAGGTAAGACATATTGTTATACTTTATAAATTAAAGACAAAGTAACAAACACCACCTTATTATTAATTGGACAGCATATTTCAGATAGGGTGCGAAAATAACTAATCACTGTAATGACCTTATTTTACTGGTATTTTCAAGGAATGTTTTTATAAAACCGACACATAAGGAGGGCTTGCTTTGGTTTTAAAAAACGCTGCGCTCCTTATGTGTCGTACTTTTAATATAAATCCTTGGAAAGCCCTTATTTTATTGATGGTTTAGAAGATAGTTATTTTCGCACCCTTATATTAGAGGTATATAAAGTATCTAATATCATTGAAGATTCTCCTTCCAAAAGCTTGCAACTAGGGTTAAAAATGTGTATATTTGCTTTAATCGGTTAAATCACTGATAATAATTAAAAATAATAATCACTTTCTAATATTAGAGAGTATTTATAGTTAAAGAGAAAACTTTAAACCTCGGTTCCTAACAGGTAGCTCCTGTTAGGTTCCTGTACCGAGTAAAATAAGACAGACATATATAATCATTCATCCGTGAATGAAAGGGTAACACAGGAATACATTGAGACCCAAGAAGAATGAAAAAAGGTACATTCCCAAGCCTTTAAAGGAACTACTACAAAATATTGAATACAAGAGAAAAGATGACTTGTATTGCATCATTGACCTGATTTACAGAAAACAGGTTTACTTTAGAAATAAGCTTCAAGAACATTATGGTTATTGCCAGATAGCAATAGCATCTTTTGAGAATATAGTGCCATCCAAAGAAAGGGTAATGGCTGGAATTGCTTTTCTTATAGAGCAAGGTATTATCAAAAGAAATGAATATTACGTTAGAAGCCTAGAGGCTAAAGGTTATAAGGTGTGCCGTGAATATCTTGGTACTAAAACACCTGTTGAGATAACAGATGATAAGATTAACAAGGCCATCCAAGCATACCGTAACAAGACCAAAAAGGTAAGGGTAGCCAAGATGGAGTATGAGAAATCAAAGTACTATAAGACCTTCAAGATAATGGTGCCAGAAGCCCTACAGGCTGCTAAGGACAAAGCGATATGGGAAATACATACATTGCTATTAAATCTAAAGTATAGTCTCTCTAATGACCAGATAAATGATGTACTAGAATGTACTGGTGAATTTATTAAGCACAGGAATATTATTCTATCATTAGAAAATGGCAGGGAGTTACACAATATCCTTCACAGGTTAATGGTACACCAACAGCATATCTATTCAATTGCTGATGGTTTTCTTTACTTCAAAAGAAATGACACTAACGGACGTTTGAACACCAACCTTACCTCAATGCCAACCTACTTACGAAAGTTCATTATAAGTGATGATACGCTTGTAAACTTGGATATTAAGAACTCTCAACCATATTTCCTATACACAAAACTTAGGAATGAGCCAGGTCTTGATAAAGCGGAGGTAGAAAGATATGGTAATCTAGTTGTTACTGGCCAGATATATGAATATTTTAGTGAGGTCTATGAAAAGGCTACTGGTAGAAGGAAAGAGAGACTGGCAGTTAAGAAGATGCTCTTTAAAATTTTCTATTCAAAAGTAACCAGTTTTCCAAATTACAAAGATGTGTTCAGAAGTGTGTTCCCTAGCATTATGGAGTATATTGATGCTGCTAACCATGTACACTATAATACTCTTGCTATTGCCATGCAAACGATGGAAAGTCATGCTATACTTGACGTTGTAATGCCTGCCTGTAAAGCAGTCGGCATCACACCGCTTACTGTACATGATAGTTTTATTGTTAGCGAGAAAGAGGCACCCATTGTTAAAGAGATTTTTGAAAGATGCTTCCAACAGATGTTTGAGTTAGTTCCATCAATGCATTATGAATATCTATGTGAATTGGTACAAGATGATAACGAGGATGAATTGGACGAGCTGTTCTTTCTAACTGATGGTTACGACAATGATGACGAAAGCGTTATACTCGAAACATTTTATTTACGATAAGTTTTGCAAAAAAATGAAACTACCTACTAAAATTATATCCTAATTATACATCTAAAATATTTAAAAAAAAGATTTCATAAATAAAAAATTTATTATTAGCTTGCTATGACAAATCAACATTATCAACCAATTATTTATTTAATTATGAAAAAAATTTTCACAAATTACCGATTAATTATTGCTTTTTGCGTTCTTTCGTTTTGTTCTTGCGACAAGGAGGGGTCTTCTGTATTTAATGAACCAGCACAATTTGACACATCAAAATCTTCTCAAAGGTTTGCAGCAGATTCGTTAGCTACTGCGAATTCAACAGCAGCTGACCCTCAATTTATTGTGGGATTTGAAGGTAGTAATGGAGCTCTAACGTTCACTGGCAACAAAAGTGAGATTCTTCAAAAATGGAATGCGAATCTTATCACGATGGAAAACATTGATGCTAAACTCACCCAAATAACAATGTTTAAAGATGGAACAGAGTATTTTATTCGTGCTATTGGGCCGCAATATGTATCGACCGTTCTCTTGAAGAAAAATTTAGATTCGAGCTTTAGTCCCGAAGGTATTTCATGTACTTCTGAGGTTTGTGCCACTACTAACGGCTGCGTTCCTAAAAAAGACAAAAAATCCTGTACTGAATGCAGTGTTCTTGGACATTGTACAAAAACCGTTACAGCAGGGAAATCTATGTTAACTCATTATCTAGCCACAATAGACAGGACAGCAAGTTAATTATTTTAATATTATTTATTATCTGGTGCTGTGTAGGTAACACTATAACAGCACCAATTATTATCAGGACTTTGTATGAAAAAGTTAATATTTTTAATTTCGACAATAATTATATTTTCTGGTTGCCAAAATAAAAATGATGAAACAGTGGATTTCAGTAAAAACTTTTTAATTGGTAAAATTGATGGGAATAATTTTCAAATTACAGTTGATAAGAATATTCTGCTAGAGCAAGTAAATTCGAGTCTATATCCTACTAAAAGGGTCTTGAATAACGTAGAAATACTTTCCAGCTTTACAAGTGGAGACATAAAGGAGAAATTCTATTTCATTAGTTTTACTTCAAAAGAAACAAAGGTCACCGTTGTGAGATACTTATTTCGGAAGGACAATAATCTATTTATAGAAAATTCAATGAATAAAGAAAATTTTCAATTTCAGGACTTTTTTATTGGATGTGAAGGTAATGGTTCATGCTTTCCAAAACTATTCAAAATTAATAAAGACTACATTTGGGCGTGTACCGATAATCCTAATTGCGTTTCTCCAGAGGAAGCTAAAAAGAGTGATTGCCATTATACTGCATCAGTTTTATAATTAGAACTATTCATTACCAAATTTAATTCTAATATCATTATTTAAAGTCCATCCAACAACTTGTCTTCCTTCTTCAATGTAAGAAATCAAAATCCATTTACCTATATTCTTATCAATAGATACAACAGTTCCAGCAACTATTTTACAGACAGTTTGACTTCTTCCATCAGGTCTTATCTTTAATAATTTTTCTTTAGTAAATGTTATTTGATTTGAAGATATTATGGTAGTCGTTACAGGAGCATTACCTCCCGTTAATGTATCATAACCATTTTCAATTTGATGAGCTACTAATGTCATAAAGACAAACATTATTATTTTATATGTAGATGTATGTTTGATAGATGAATTATGGGCAATAAGTCTAGTGTAAATTTCATCAATGGTGTTTTTCCCATTATTTATAATTTTAAGTAATCTGTTCAGTTCTTCTTCGATTACGATAGCGGGTATTTCAGAATCCCTAATTGTAGCATTCTCTAAGTCGGCATTCAATGCTATGCTCAAACTGTCTTGGATGGGAATGTCATCATCGATACTGAAACCGTTATCAGACCAGATGCTTCCTAATGTGTTTGATACGTTTGAAAATGCAGATGATAATATAGAATGTGTTGAAAAATCAATTAAACCTTCTGGAAACTTAAATTGTATATCCTTACCTAATTGTGTCAAGCCGTTTGCGGACAAGACATTTTCCAATGGTCTATATAAACCTTTTATTTGTTTTGGAAAATCAGTTAAAGCACTGAATGATGAGCCGATGTTGGACATGTCTTTGACAAAACTTTCATTATGCCTTAGCGAATGCCACATCCCTTCATTTAGCATTTTACTATAGTCGGGGATTTCTTTCATCCAACTATTTGTTATAGACATGAATGGTGCCGTTGCTGTATTAATATCTTTTAAAATTCCATCTGCAAGGTTCAGCGCAGTAGGTATTTTAAACACTGGTAGGGTCACAGTTTTTAAAAAATCCAAATCCACCACTGGATGTGAAAACAATTTCATGTGGTCGGATAACTCCTGAAACGGCATCAATTTTCTTTGAATTTCATTTAAAGAACTGATATGTTCAAAAGCAGAGAAGGTAGATTTCAACTTTCTATTTAATTCGTCAAGTGGATTATTAAAGTTATTGGTCATTATAATGGAGTTTAATTTCAGAACGGACAATTTAAGATATTTATAATAGTATGCGAAATATTAGGCCAATATCTATCATCTAGATGCCATATATTTTCTCTTAAATATTTTGTTATTGCACTAAGTGACGCAACTTTTTCATATCCAAATTTTGGTACCTCACTACATAGTAGATAAGGTTTCTGTTTTTTACTTAAGGATATAAAAAGAGGATGATTGCTTAAATCATAATAATCGTGAAAATTTACATCACCATAATATTTTGTTTCATAAGGTGTCCTATTATTTATCATTGTCTTCTTAGATGTATAATACATTTTAAAAAATTGTATATAAAATTAATGTATACCAAAAGGTGGTTTTAATCTATTAGTTAGATTGGTACAAATATAACTTAATGGGTGCTGGTTTTAAAACTAAGTTGGGTTTCTAACGCGTACATAAAATAGTTATAGAAAAGCAAAATTACTGAGGAAATTAGTCTGGAGTATTAATATTTTTTTGAGTATCAACAGCTAAAATTCACGTACATTTTGTCGAGGGTTAATTATTTATCTTTGAGTAAATCGTATTATTATGAAATATCCAATTGTGTTAATAGACTTGAAAGGTGGTATGCACTTTATAACAATTAAGTATATTGTAGATATTGTCCAATATAAAAAATTTACAAGGGTGTATACAGTCGCAAATGTGGTGGACACTGAAAGTCCCGCGAAAGAATTGTTGGACATAATTGCTCATGCGCAAAAGTATTAATAGGTGGTGATATATTGCTTAGTGAGTAAATTACATCTTATCTAATTGTTAAAGGGTTAGAAGCATTACGATAATATTTCTAATTTTAAATAAAAACTCACTATGGCAACTAGAAAAACATACCACGTAACCCATGTTAACGGACATTGGCAGGGCAAAATTGAGGGTGCTGAGAGAGCATCGCTTACAGCAGAAAAAAAAGAGGAAGCTGTTGCAGCAACTATTGAACTTGCAAAGAGAAATATGCCAAGTTCGGTTCGCATTCATAAATTGGACGGTACCATCGAGGATGAAAGAACATTCATGAATGACCCATATCCACCTAAAGGATAATGAAGATTTATGAGTTTTTAAATCTGGAAGAACACCAGAGATATGAAACTATTTGGGATGATGGTGTGCATTTAGAGCCTGACCAATTGGTCAGGCTCTTTTGTTCATCTCAATATTTGATTAATTGTTACCTGCATTAATAACACCAAATCTAAGAACCCTATTAGTATAATAAGCCAATTGTTGTATACACCTGTATGATACAACATATCAAGAATTGTTCTTAGTAAACCAAAGAGTAAAAGGGACAAAATACTACAACCAGAACCATTAACAGTGCATCAAAAAAATCAAATGCCATCCAAAAGGTTATAAAATTTAAGAGAATAGTGATAAGAATTAATCTACCCAATTTTTTATTTTCCATATTATTCTTTATTTGTGCAAAACTATTTCCGATTGTGAATAACAAGATTTCATAATTATTTCATATTTAGGTACTTTTGAAGTCTAATAGTTATGTATAATGGAAACGAAACCAACAACGTTTTGGGATTTTTTGGATAAAAATAAAGTATTTAAAATCATCTTTATGGTGCTAACGCTTATAATTATGATTCTTATAATATATTTAGTTGGGTTCCAGAAGTACTCTTTAGGTACATCTATAATAAATCTAACCCCAAATAAAGAAGTTACTACGGAAAAAAATCAGATAGAACCTAAACAGAAAATCGAAACTAAAATAATTTACAGGGATAGATTTATTGAAAATAAAAAACAACCTGAAAAAGAGGCTGTGAAAGTTGCGCCTTTACCCAATGTAACGGTTACAAGTTATAAACAAACAGGCGGAATTACGGCAGGGGGAGATGTCAATGTAAATACAAAAGTTGATAGAAAATTAAACCCTGCCGACGAATTAGATGTTCTACGAATGTTACCTAATAAAGATGAAAAGATAGTTGTTCAAAGCGTCATGAACGATGTTGAAGCATATCAATATGCAAAGCAGTTTTTTGATTTGCTCATTAAAAATGGTTATAAGAACGTTCGAGACTACATCGTCCAAATTATGATGAGTCCACCAGGAGAGGGTCTACAAACGGGTAAATTAAACGATGAGTTTATAATTAGAGTACTAACTGCACCAACTATTCAACAACATTAATATGAAAAGGGTATCCAATTGGATACCTTTTTCTGTTTATATTCACTCCCCTATAATCTCTAAGCCGCTAATGGTATAGAAACTGGGTGAGAGACTTGTTTTTTTTCTACATTTAAATTGCATTGAAATACTGCTATTAAGGATAACATCATTCGTACTACATCCACCACGGTACCGGTCATTCCTCCTTTGCTCAGCTGGGTTTTGTAAATAACTTTATTGGAGTTGTTGAGGTAGATAATCCAGAATTCCTCATGCTGAAGTTCGCCTATTATGGGCTGCATGATCTCGAATACCGTTTTACTGGCGGTAATGCGTTTAAGGTCTACCGTTTCTTCATCACGACGGCGACGGCCCAGTTCCATTGCCGCAGCAATACTTATTGCCTTGGCTTCGCCTATGCCTTTAAAGCTCATAAGCTGTTGCAGCGATTGCTTGCCAAGTGCATTAAGGTTGTTATCTACACTTGCCAGTATGCGTTTGCTAAGTTCTACCGCGCTCTCGTTACGGCTGCCCGACCCTATTAATATAGCAATCAGTTCGGCATCGCTAAGGGCAGCTTTACCTTTAAGCATTAACTTTTCGCGGGGCTGGTCATCTTCTGCCCAATATTTTATTGAGAAATTTCCCTGATTTTCTTCCATAAGGTGTTAAGAGTATGAAACGAAATTAAGCAAATTAAGTTATCTACCATCATACTGCCGTACAATATTATTACGTTCTGTTAGCAAACCAACTAACCATGAGAACATTATTATTTTTATTGCTGTTTAACTGCACCAATACCCCAATAGCACAGGTTAATACACCTGTAAATAAAGACTTTTACGAAAAACTTAGTGATGCTGCCCTGCTCATTACCCATGATAATGTGAGTTACAACTCTGCATATTACCAGATACCTTATCCTAATGGCGATGTACCTAAAGACCGTGGCGTGTGTACCGATGTAATTATACGCTCCTACCGCAAACTGGGCATTGACCTGCAAAAGGAAGTGCATGAAGATATGGCTGCCAACTTTGCCGTTTACCCAAAATTGTGGGGATTAAAAACTACCGATACCAACATAGACCATCGCCGTGTACCTAACCTGCAGGTATTTTTTACCCGAAAGGGTGAAGTTAAAACTGTTACCGAAAACGCAGCAGATTACAAACCGGGCGATATTGTAACGTGGCTGATTGCAGGAAAACTTACCCATATTGGAATCGTAGTGGATAAAAAAGGTGCAAAAGGTCGTTATGACGTGGTTCACAACGTAGGTGGCGGTCAGGTGGTACAGGATTGTCTTTTTGCTTATAAAATAACAGGGCATTACAGGTATAAAAAATGAGGCATTTATGTTGCCTCATTTTTACATTTATTCACTATTATTTAATTTCGTAGTACACTAGCCTGTCTTCTGTAAAACTATCTTCACAACAAATAAACCTTGATTTCTCTACAACTTTACCAATACCTGGCTGATAACCGATAATATTACCAATTCCTGGCACTATATTACTATATTCTGCCGAAGGGGTGTAATAACCTACATAAGGGTATAACCTATAATTACTACCCTCAATATTTTGCTCAACAGCTTCTTTTAGCTTATAACTTACTTGACCATAAGCCCCATTATATAAATATGTGTATCCGACATCTGCACCCGGATGTTTAACAAATCCCGATTGATTGACTAAACGGCCTGCCTCATCGACTCTTAGATATTCAAATTCGAAATTATATGTTATATTAGTGTGACGTAGCTTATAATACGATAAACCGTCAATAACTTCCTGGCCTATAACCTTAACCGTATCGGCAGGTGTGTTTTGTAGTTGTTCGCCATTTGGGTTAATCGTATACCGTTTGTATACCCAAAGATTCCCCTCGGCAAGGTTAAAAAATGCTTGTTGTTGTGAGGGTGCATCGTCATCATTATGACATGACAAGAAGGTGGCCGTTACGGCCAGAAGGGCAAATAATTTTTTCATGGTTTTATTGATTGTTTGTACTTTATAAACTATAAAACCAGACAATTAGTATATGTGTGCTGTTTTTTTTAATGAATTTGATTACATATACTCAGAGGACATTTAAATAATAAAAATGGGACACTATATAGCATCCCATTTCTTATTTTACAACAACGTCTTCACCTCATCAAAATTAAGTCCGCCGTAGTTGCCGGAACTCATTAGCAATAAGGCAACGCCGTTAGTATCATATTTTAGGTGGTACAGATATTCTTTAAAAGCTGCGGGATTGGTATAAATAATAAGGTCTTCACGGTTAAAGGCCTTGGCAATCTGGTCATACGTTACCTCTTCAAGCTGTTTTATTTTTACGGCATCGGGGCTGTAAAATACCACGGCAACATCGGCTGCATCGAGCGCGCCTTCATATTCCTTTAAAAATTCGGCATTAAGGCTGCTGTAGGTGTGCAGCTCCAGACAGGCAATAAGCGTCCTGTCAGGATACTGTTCCTTAACTGCCCTTGTAGTAGCCGACACCTTACTTGGCGAATGTGCAAAATCTTTATAGGCTACGTTGCGGCCATTCTCGGCAATTTTTTCAAGGCGCTTGCTTGCCCCTTTAAAAGTGGCAATAGCCTCATAAAAATCGGCTTCGTCTATGCCCATGTTCTGGCATATCCATTTGGCACCGGCAAGGTTGTTTAGGTTATGCGCCCCAAAAACTTCTATTGGCATAGGCCCTTCGGGAGTTTCAAGAAGGGTAACACCATCTTTAACGGTATATTCAGGCGTGTGGTATGGCAGTTTGCGTATTGGGTTAGTCGCTTCTTCGGCAACACGTTTTACCTCAGGGTCGTTCTCGTTATATACAAGTATGCCGCCATTGGTAATTTTGGCAATAAATATTTCGAACTGCTCTACATAATTTTGAAATGTAGGGAATACATTAATATGGTCCCATGCTATCCCGCTTATCAGCGCAATATTAGGCTGGTACAAATGAAACTTCGGACGCAGATCCATCGGAGACGACAGGTACTCATCGCCTTCCAGCACTATAAAATCATTTTCTTCGGTAAGGTGCACCATAGTATCAAAACCTTCCAGTTGCGCGCCCACCATATAATCAACATCGCGGTTGTGGTAGTTCATAACATGCAGTATCATACTGGTAATGGTGGTTTTACCATGACTGCCCCCTATAACCACACGGGTTTTGTCTTTACTCTGCTCATATAAAAACTCCGGATAGCTGTATATTTTAAGCCCCAGTTCCTGCGCCTTTAGCAGCTCCGGGTTATTAGCTTTGGCGTGCATCCCTAAAATAACCGCATCAATATCGGCTGTAATTTTTTCAGGAAACCAGCCCAATTCCTCGGGCAATAAGCCACGTTTTTCAAGGCGGGTACGGCTTGGCTCGAAAATAGCATCGTCGCTGCCTGTTATTACATATCCTTTACTGTGCAGGGCAAGAGCCAGGTTGTGCATGGCGCTACCGCCTATAGCTATAAAATGTGTACGCATTTTTGTAGTGAAGTTTCAAATTCTTTATTTGCCCAAATGTACCAAATAGATTTTAAAATTGTAAATATCTGTAAACAGACTTTTTAAATATTCAGTCATAATGCGATTCCCTTTATCTGAAACGCATTGCAATGCGTTTCTACATAAAAAAACCGCCCCTGATCAGGGCGGCTCTATCATCTTTAGTCTATCGTCTTTTATCTTAAATCTAACTGTCTTACTTAACAATTGTCATTTCGTCTACAATGTGTTTGGCACCGGCATACTTGTCGATTATCCAAAGCACGTAGCGAATATCCACATTAATAGTACGTTGCAGGTCTTTATCAAAAATAACATCTCCGGCCATAGCTTCAATGTTACCGTCAAAAGCAAGGCCTATAAGCTCACCTTTACCATTAAGTACTGGCGAACCCGAGTTACCACCTGTAATATCATTATCTGTAAGGAAGTTAACTGGCATATAACCCGCTTTATCAGCATACTGGCCAAAGTCTTTTTTCTCGTTAAGTTCTATCAGCCTTTTAGGCAGGTCGAATTCGGCATCGTTAGGCTTGTATTTATTTACCTCGCCTTGTAGCGTTGTGTAGTAATTTTTCTTGGCATCATTACGCTTATCTGCCGGTAGCGAGCGCACTTTACCATACGTAAGGCGTAATGTGCTGTTAGCGTCAGGGTAGTATTTAGCATTAGGGTTAGCTTCCCTCATACCTTCTACAAGCAAACGGAATGCTTTAGAAAAATCGGCATCAAGCTGTAATTGCTCATCGGTTTTAAAGCGGTACTTCGCCATCAGGTCGGCAGACAGTTTATAAAGCGGGTCGACTTTTAGCACATCCAGGCTTGGGCTTTGTAAAAAGGCATTCAATTTATCTGCAGATGCAAAAATACTTTTTGCAAAAGCATCGTTTATAAAAGCAGTAAAGTCGTAATTTATAGGTTTACCAACTTCTGCCACATAAGGAGCTATAGCATACCCTGTAGATTTTGTAGCATATAAATGTAACTGTGCCGCAAGTACATCTTTTTCTATAGGCAGGTACATAGTAGCATACGTTTCTTTAATAGCGTCCTGCAACTCCGGCAGCATTTCTTTACGTTTAGCAGCATCAGCATCTATATAAGCTTCGATACCACGACCCATACTGTATGGCATAACCGCAAAATTACTGGTGCGTATTAAACCCGTTAAGTAATTATCATGGCGTGCCTTCTCGTTAGTCTTAGCATAGTAGGTGTTTATTGTAGCAATAACATCGCCATATTTAGCTTTGTTAGCCGGCTTGTTAGCCCATGTATTAAAACCGGCTTCTGCCTTAGCCTTTGTAGCAGCGGTTTTATGTTTGGTAAGGGCATCTATCATACCCTGGCGGTTTTTCCAGTAGTTGGCAACCTGTGCATATTTAGAGGCATATTCAAGGCGCACTTTGGCATCCTTGTCCATGTGTATTTTCATCTTGTCCATACCCAGTTTAGATGCTTCTACCCATGCAGGATACGCATACTTAACATTTTGCTCTATACCTCCGCTTGGCATCCAGCGGTTGGTGCGGCCGGGATACCCTAATATCATGGCAAAATCATTTTCCTGCACCCCTTTAAGGCTTACCGGCAGGTGGTGTTTAGGCACTAAAGGCACATTCTTTTCAGAATATTCTGCAGGGTTACCGTTAGCATCGGCATAAATACGGAACATAGAAAAATCTCCCGTATGGCGTGGCCACTCCCAGTTATCGGTATCGCCGCCAAATTTACCTACACTCTCCGGCGGGTTGCCCACAAGGCGTACATCTTTATAATCCTGGTACACAAAATAGTAATACTCGTTACCCTGAAAAAACGGGCGTACAGATACTGTGTATTTACCGCCTTCATTATTTTCTTTTTCTATAAGGGCAATTTCTCTTTGTATGGTTTTCTCTCTTTCCGCCTCGGTCATTTTGTCGTTTACTTTACCCAGTATACGTTTAGACACATCGTCCATACGTACAAAAAAGCGCACATACAGGCTTTTAGGCTTAAGTTCGCCACCGTGATTCTTCGCCCAAAAACCATCCTTAAGATAATTGGCCTCAGGTGTAGAAAGCTCGGCAATAGCCTCATAACCACAGTGGTGATTGGTTAGCACAAGTCCGTTGTTAGAAATAACCTCTGCAGTACAGCCACCGTTAAACTGCACTACGGCATCTTTAAGGCTGTGGTGGTTAATGCTGTAAATTTCTTCGGATGTAAGCTGAAGCCCCATTTTTTGCATGTCGCGGTGGTTAAGCCGCTCAATGAACATAAGGAACCACATGCCCTCATCTGCCCTAACAGGTAATACCATGACAAACATGGTTACAAATAAAATAAGTTTTTTCATTTAGGTTGAGAATAAAGTTAGTGTTGCTGTAAGAATTATCAGTGCTTTCGCCTAAATTTTTATTTTTAGCAACGCGAAGATACTTTATTTTAAGAATTTGATAAAATAATGACAGGGATAAAAATGGGATGTCACGGTTTTTAGGTTAATGTCCCTAAAAGAAAAACGCTTCAAAATACAATTGCTATACTTTGAAGCGTCCTATTTATAACTTTTAAGGCTACTTAACCTCTTCCCTTTTCTTTTGCTCGTTTGCAGGCAGGTAGTTACGGCTGTTTACATGTGCATAATATTCCTGCAGGAATGCCTTAAAGCGTCTTATATTTATAATGTCGGCAGGGGTTTGTTTAGCTATTAAATTATTTTTACCTAACGGGTCGGTATGATAATCGGTTTTGGCAATTACTTCTTTTTCATTAAACAGGTAGTAGTAATCATCTGTTGTAAAATTGAAGGCGCTGTTGCTAAAATTCACTACGAAATGGTCTTTGGCTAATACTTTATCAAAATGGTCTTCGCCAAAGCCAAAATAAGGCTTGTTGTAATCCAGCATAGCCAGCAGTGTAGGCATAATATCTATGTGCTGCATAACCCTGTCGTCTTTACCTTTAAATGCAGTATCTCCCGGCTTAAAGAATATTAGCGGGATAGCATACTCGTTAGGCTGTTTGTTAAACTTATCGTTATCGGATCCCGACCCATGATCGGCAGTAATGATAAACAACGTGTTGTTGTACCAGGGCTCGTTCTTAATGCTTTTAAAGAATTCTTTAAGCGAATAATCGGCATATTTAATGGTTCGGTGAATAGGCAGTGTACCCTCGGTAAATTGCTTTTCATATCCTGCCGGTATGCTGTAAGGATGGTGCGATGATAATGTAAACACCGTACCAAAGAATGGTTTTTTAATACCGTTTAGCTTTTTGTGCACATACGGTAAGAATTTATGGTCCCAGATGCCCCACTTACCATCAAAATCATCGGTACCCATTTCGGCTTCATATTCCTGACGGGAATAAAACTGCTTTACCCCTGCCGTTTTACCAAACGATACAAACCCCATAGACTCGCGAACGCCTCCATGAAAAAAGACCGTTTCATAACCCATCTCTACCATGCATTGCGGAAGGGCGTGGTAGGAGGATACCGAGTTAGGCAATGACAAAAAATGTTCTTTAAACGATGGTATAGAAGCCCAGATTGCGGGCAATGCATCTATAGACCGGAGTCCGCTCTGGTAGGCATTGCTAAACACATAGCTCTCGTTTACAAGCGAATCTATAAAAGGCGTATTGGTTTCCTGCCCCGGCTTAAACTGGTCTGACATGCTTTTGATATGCGCCTTACCAAAGCTTTCCAACACGATAAGGAATACATTTGTTTTTCGGTCTAATGTAAACTGCTCTCCCACTGCAACGGTATGCGTAGTGGGTGCTAACTTTTGTGCTTCGGCATCGTCCATATAATGCAGGTTAGGCACTTTTTTAGACTTGCTCATGGTTCGCAACACGCAAAATGGGTTGCTTAGCATTAGCGAGGTATGCGAAGGGTTATCGGTATACAAAAAGGCATCGTTCATGGTTATGGGGAAAGAAGCTGCCGAAAATGTAGCCCCTCTCACAAAAAAAATAACCGCGATTGCCATAACCGCCATGTACCCAAAATGTATGGGGATGTACTTTTTATTGCTCATTGCCGGATATACCTTTTGCTGTATCGCCTTATAAGCATACCATAATATGGCTATAAGAACGATGTAAAACATAATGCCGTACCAAAAATCGATAAGGAAGTTAATAAGCAATGCACCAAAACTATCTTCTTTAAGCAATACAAAATCGCCTAGTACTATACGCGCCTGTTTAAAGGGGTAATAAAAAACATCGGCTATATTAATGAGCAGGCCAAGGCTGTTACCCAGCATAAAAAAGAACAGCGTGATTTTTTGCCATATTTTATGCTCTGCTATGCGCAGCGGAAACATGGACAGGAATATAAACGGCAGGTTAATGTATATTATAGATACAGTATCAAACATAAGGCTGCCCCTTACAAGACTCCAGGTGTCTGTTAGTTTTAAAGGATCTATGAGCTTATCATTCCATAGGTAGAATAAAACCCTGCATAGCATAAAAACTATGTATACCACAGCAAGCCTGGCTAAAAGCACTACAAGCCTGTTCTTAAAATGTAACTTCATGTTGGTAAGTAAGGTGCCTCTATTAACGGGCTACATTGCCCTTTAAGTATTAACGGCGCAAAGATAATTTAAAATAAATTATGAGTTAACAAACAGTTAACCAATGTTAGCTTACATAAAGCATAGTACTGTTGCACAAAGGCATAAAGATTTATTAAATGTAAGCATGCTCATTTTAATGTTGATTAACTTAGAGGTACAAATTTAACAAACAACAAAAAAACTATGAGTACAGTAACTTTTAACACAGATGCCGGTGCACAGCTTTTTGGCGGGATACCCCAGGCTGCTCCCGATAAAGAGAACCTTAAGGCAAGCGAACTGCTTAATTTTGTAAAAAAACTTGGCCTTACCTACAAGAATATCAAGCTTTCTACCAATGGGCAAACCGTATCGCTGGAGGGCGAAGTAGATCGCCAGGAAGAAGCAGAAAGGATAGCCCTTGCCGTAGGCAATGTAAGCGGAGTAGAAACCGTAACTAATAATATGCGCGTAACGGTAAGTGCGCCACCATCTAAATACCATACTGTGGCAAGTGGCGATTCGCTGTCTAAAATTGCAGGTAAATATTATGGCGATGTGCAAAAATATAACGTGATCTTTGAAGCCAATAAACCAATGCTGACAGATCCTGATAAAATTTATCCGGGTCAGGTATTAAGGATTCCCGGTGCTTAATTATTATAAACATTCACGATTCTAATACAACGCGGATTTCACGGATGCTTCGCAATTACCTATTAACGCGGATTTTGTGGAGATTTCTCCTTCGTGGAAATGGAAAACCCATGCTGGTATTATTATGACGCTGTTCCATTTTCGGCCGAAGCGCAGCGGAGTGGAGAAATCTATATTTTATAATGGAGATTCTTCGGCTTCGTTGCACTTCGCTTAGAATGAAATACGGCATAAAATGATAAAAGCGCCAACCGGCGCTTTTTTCTATACCTCTACATTCAGCATTTGCCAAAGTTTATCTTTCAGTTCCATAAGCCCCTGTTGGGCTACAGATGATATCATTAAGTACGGAATGTTTTTAAACGTAACATCAAGATTGGCTTTCATTTCGTCCTTAAGTTCATCATCCAGCATATCGCATTTAGAGATTACTATTACACGCTCTTTATCTAATATTTCGGGATTGTAACGGCGTAGCTCATCCAGCAATATTTCGTACTCTTTTTCTATATCCGCAGCATCTGCAGGGATAAGGAAGATCAGTACAGAGTTACGTTCTATATGCCTCAAAAAGTAATGGCCCAGCCCCTTACCCTCGGCAGCACCTTCAATGATTCCGGGAATATCGGCAATTACAAAACTCTGGTAATCCCTGTAAGACACAATACCTAAATTAGGTTTAAGTGTAGTAAACGGGTAATCGGCAATTTTTGGTTTTGCAGACGTAAGCACTGATAATAATGTTGATTTACCCGCATTTGGAAAACCTACAAGGCCTACATCGGCAAGCACCTTTAACTCCAGCAATATATCGGTTTCTTCTGCCGGCATGCCTGGCTGCGAGTAGCGTGGTGTCTGGTTAGTAGAGCTCCTAAAGTGCCAGTTACCAAGGCCGCCTTTACCTCCTTTAGCAATAATTTTTTTCTCGCCGTCTTCGGTAATTTCAAACAAAATTTCGTCGGTCTCTTTATCGCGAACTACTGTTCCTAACGGAACTTCAATGTATTTATCTTCGCCGTCGGCACCGGTGCTACGTGCGCTACCGCCATCGCCACCGTGGCCTGCTTTAATATGTCGTGCAAATTTAAGGTGAAACAATGTCCATAACCCTTTGTTACCCACAAGGTATACATGGCCGCCACGGCCGCCATCGCCACCGTCGGGGCCTCCTTTTTCAATAAATTTTTCCCTGTGCAAGTGTGTAGATCCCTTGCCCCCTTTTCCTGAGGACACATATATTTTAACGTAATCTACAAAATTTCCTTCTGTCATTTCTTTTAATTTAATGTAAAAGGCTGCGGGGTTAGGCGCAACATTTCAGTTTGCAAAAGTACATTTTTTTTATGAAATGGCATATCGACATTTTATATGTGATTAAAACTCCTATAGTGGCATTGTTTATGAGGTACAGCTTTGCTATTACAATACACAAATTACCATGACAATTATTCCGTTGCAGGAAGGTATCTTTACCGTGACACCCGATAAAATTTTTACGCCTATTACAAGAGAAGAACTTAAAACTGTAAATAAAGGATCTCTTACAATGGGTATATGCCCTTTCTTAATAATATTACCAGATGATATAATTCTCTTAGATACAGGTTTGGGATTTAAAGAAGAAGGCAAACCTGTTATTGTAAAACTGATTGAAGATGCGGGGTATAAAGCTAACCAGATAACTAAAGTATTACTATCACATTTACATAAAGACCATACCAATGGTTTAGGGTATATGAATAATGGTACATTTATTCAGAACTTTCCTGATGCTGAAATTTACTTACAGGAAAATGAATTACACTATGCCCTTGACCAGATTGCGAGCCACTCTTTTAACCAGGAAATATTAGAGGAGATAGCCAATTTGCCCAACCTTGTTTTAATGGATAAAGTTGTAGGCAGCATTGGCGAGTATATAACCTATGAAGTTACCGGTGGGCACACGCCTTTTCATCAGGTTTTTTGGATTAAAGAAGATAATGTTACTGCCTTTTATGGTGCCGATAACCTACCTCAAAAAAGTTACCTGAAATTTCATATTGCTTATAAGTCTGACTATGAAGGTAAAAAAGCCATGGAAGACCGCCAGAAATGGGAGCAACAGGCCAAAGAAGAACATTGGACAGTTTTGTTCTACCATGATATTAGCAAAAATGTAATAGAGTTTTAAACTAATACAATTACGTTTTCCATTTTGAGTAAAGCGCAGCGGAGTAGAAAAATCTCAAAAACAGAGATTCCTCAATTCCGCTACGCTTCATTCGGAATGGAACATGCCTACGTAGCATATTAAAACAAAATTGGAAGGCAAGAGTTTCTATTAAAATGAATACTTAGACTATAGATTACTCCTTTATACTCCTTACCAGTACTTTGTCTATTTTAACGCCTTCCATTTTTATAACTTCAAGCTCAAAGAGGTGCCAAATAAGCTTTTCTCCTTCTTTAGGTATGTAACTAAGTTCGGTCATTATAAGTCCGCTTACCGTAGTTACCTCATAATCGGTAGTAAGCTCATCAAGGTCAAAATAGGTTAAGAAATCATGCAGCGGATAATGCCCGTCTACCAGCCATGTACCATCGTCATTAGCCACAAGCTGAAACTCGTCATCATAAAAGTCAGACGCATCGCCCACCAGTGCTTCAAGAATATCATTAAGAGTAATTATTCCCTGAAACACCCCATACTCATCGGTAACCAGTGCATAATGCACTTTGGTTTTCTTAAATATTTCGAGAGCCTTATAAGCCGATGTATGTTCTATAAGATAAACAGGCTCTATATTAATATCCTTAAGGCTAAAGTTATCTTTCTCGTAATTGGCAAAAATATCCTTTAAAAGTACAATACCTATTACATCGTCCAGGCTGCTGCCTTCGCAAACAGGATAAACAGAATGCAGCTCTTCAAGCATTGTTTCTCGGATACTGTCTTTATTAAAAGTAGTAGAAAGATAAGTAACCGATTTGCGGTGCGTCATTAACGAGTTTACCTTGCGGTCGCCAATATGGAAAACGCGCTCCATAATATCATGCTCAATTTCCTGCACTTCGCCTCCCTCTGTACCTTCTTTAATAATAGCTTTAATTTCTTCTTCGGTTACTTTACCATCTGCCGTAGGGCGAATACGGAAAATCTTTAAAAGAAAATCAGTAGACGATGTGAGCAACCATATAAACGGTGCTGTAACAATAGAAATGTATTTCATGGGCAATGCCACCATTTTTGCAATGGTTTCCGGGAAGTTAAGCCCTATCCTTTTAGGAAGCAGCTCGCCCAGTACCAAAGAGAAAAACGTAAGTATTACAACTACAATGCCTACAGATATATTATCGGCGTATGGTTTAAGAACAGGATATCCTTCAACAAAAAATTTTACGTCGCCGGTTACTTTATCGCCGGAATATATACCGGTTAAAATACCTATAAGTGTAATGCCTATTTGTACTGTAGATAAAAATTTGTTAGGCGAATTTGCCAGGTCCAGCGCAGCCTGTGCACTGGGATTGCCTTTTTTAGCAGCGGTTTCAAGGCGGCTTTTACGGGCAGATATTAAGGCGATCTCACTCATGGAGAACACGCCGTTTAAAATAATAAGAAAAAATATTATGGCTATTTCCACAATGGGGGGTTTAGGTTAGAGCGTATCGATTACCGAACTTAATCGACTTGTAATTTCGGCTATTTCGCCAATTCCGTTTACCGGAAAGTATTTGCCCTGTGCTTGGTAATATTCTGTAAGCGGGGCGGTTTTTTCGTTATATTCCTGGTAGCGGTTGCGTATCAGGTTTTCGTCCTGGTCGTCTGCCCTGCCGCTGGTCTTGCCTCTTTCAAGCAGGCGCTGTACCAGTATTTCATCATCTGCTTCAAGAGCTATGGTGGCTGTTATTTCCCAACCCTTAGATTGTAAAAAGGCATCAAGCGCATCGGCCTGCGCCGTAGTACGTGGGAAACCGTCAAACAAAAAGCCTGCAGTTTCAGGATGTTTACTTACTTCATCTTCAAGCATTTTTATGGTAACCTCATCGGGCACCAGGTCGCCTTTATCTATATAAGTTTTGGCAAGTTTGCCAAGCGCGGTGTCATTCTTTAAATTAAAGCGAAAAAGGTCGCCGGTAGAAATATGCGTAAGGTTGTATTTTGTTTTTAAAAATTCGGCCTGGGTGCCTTTTCCTGCGCCCGGTTTTCCAAACAGTACAATATTGATCATTTTGTGTTAGGGTTGTTGTGTTGTATTATTGATGTAACTGATAAATTTCGGGTAAGTTGCGCCCCTGTCCGTCATAGTCAAGCCCATAGCCCACTATAAACTTGTTGGGTATCTCAAAACCTATATAATCCAGATGGATATTTTTTGTATATGCTTCGGGCTTAAAAAAAAGGGTGGCAATTTTAAGCTGCTTTACCTTTTGTGCCTCAAACATTTTTTTAAGGGCCTCTATAGTATTGCCGGTATCTACAATATCCTCTATAATTACTACGCTCCTGCCCTCCAGGTTTTGGTTAAGGCCTATAAGCTGTTTAATCTCTCCTGTGGTGCTGGTACCCTCGTAAGATGCTAATTTTACAAAGCTTACCTCGCATGGCAACGTGTAGTGTTTTGCAAAATCTGCCAGTACCATAAAAGCACCGTTAAGCACACCTATAAATACAGGCACTTCTCCTGCAAAGTCTGCTTCGGCTTGTTTTGCCATACGTATAATTACCGCTTCAATATCTGCAGCAGTTATAAAAGGCACAAAGTGTTTGTCATGAATTTGTATCACGTTCGGCTTAAATATAATTTGCAAATATACTAATTAGCAAACAGCCACTTACAAAGCTGCGTTTATTTTGCATTAATTTTATGAATGTTAAATTATATTTAATATTAAGTGTGTTAGCATCATGAAACTGCAATAAATAGGTAATTTCGGATAACAATTATCTTTTTACAAATACACCAATATGAAAACTACAGCATTTGCTCTTGCCTTAACAGGGCTTATAACACTAAACTCCTGCAAACAACAGGTAAATAAAGAAGAAAAGGAAGTAGCTAAAGCACAAGGAAGCACTACCGTTAAAACGGCTATAGGCGACTTAACTTTACCTGCCCCTTTTGCAACAAAGTCTGTCTCTAAAAACAGTAGTATGGAAGACTGGCCGGAGGGTGTTACGCCAAAAGCCCCTGCCGGATTTACCGTTACCAAGTTTGCAACGGGACTTAACAACCCGCGTAATACCTACATAGCTCCTAACGGCGATATTTTTGTGTGCGAAAGTGGCACCAAAGCCAGTAAAGACCAGATAACCGTTTTTAGGGATAAAGATAAAGACGGTACGTTTGAAACCCGTGCGGTTTTTGCCGAAAAACTTAGCCAGCCGTATGGTATGCTTATCCTTAAAGATCATTTTTACATAGCTAATACAGATGGTGTTTATATGTATCCTTATAAAGAAGGCGAAATGAAGCTTACCGGCAAAGCACAAAAAATTGTAGAACTGCCGGCAGGTGGCTACAACAACCACTGGACACGTAACCTTTTAGCAAATGCCGATGGTTCTAAAATATACATATCTGTAGGATCGAGCAGCAATGTTGCTGAACATGGTATAGCTGAAGAAAAGCGCCGTGCTGACATACTTGAGGTTAACCCTGATGGTACCGGCGAGCGTATATTTGCAAGCGGGCTGCGTAATCCTGTAGGCATGGACTGGAATCCTGCCAATAAAGAGTTATGGACCGCAGTTAACGAACGCGATGAACTGGGCGACGAGCTGGTTCCTGATTATATTACCAGTGTTAAAGACGGTGGTTTTTACGGATGGCCTTATTCATATTACGGACAGATTGAAGACCCGCGCATGAAAGGACAGGGCAAAGAGCTTGTTGCCAAAGCTATTGTGCCAGATGTACCTGTTGGGGCGCACACAGCCTCTTTAGGGATTGCCTTTTACAACAAAGACGCTTTCCCGGCGCAATATAAAAACGGTGCTTTTGTAGGGCAGCATGGTTCATGGAACAGATCCGTACTAAGTGGTTATAAAGTACTTTTTGTACCATTTAAAGATGGCAAACCGTCCGGGCAGCCACAGGATTTTTTAACCGGATTTATTGCTAACGAAAAAGATGCCAAGGCTTATGGCCGCCCGGTAGATGTTACCGTCATGAACGACGGTTCGCTGCTTGTTAACGATGATGCCGGTAACACCATTTGGAAAGTTACAGCAACAAAATAATAAAACACCACTATCCAATTATATAAATCCTGCAGTACTTTTACTTGCAGGATTTTTATTACACGCCTATCAGACACCTTGCTATGAAAACAACACTACTTTCATTTTTATCCCTGTTACTTTTATTCACCGGACAATCTTTCGCACAGGATACAATCCCAAAATCTAAAAATGATACACTATCAAATCATGTTGATTTATCTTTTTTATCAGGGAAACTTATTAGCTTTTCGGCGCATAACGAACTCCAACCCCTTACCATAAGCAGCTACCATATAAACGATAGCCTGCTAAACGCACCGGCAAGTATAAGTATACTCTCGGCGCAGCAAATACAGCGCAATAATCTATCGGATATTTCCCCTATCCTTAACACCCTTCCCGGGGTGTTTATGCAATCGGGCGGCATCAACACTAACCGTATTTCCATTCGTGGTATTGGGGCACGCACACCTTATGGCACTAACAAGATACGCGCTTTTTACGGCAGCATCCCATTAACATCGGGCGATAGTGAAACGACTATTGAGGATATCGATTTACAAATGATAGACCATATAGAGGTTATTAAAGGGCCTTTATCCAGTTTATATGGTGCAGGCCTTGGTGGCGCAATTTTGCTAACCCCAACGCAGGCTACCACTTTAGGCAGCCGCGGTATGGTAAGCAGCACACATGGCTCGTTTGGGTTGGTTAAAAATACGGTAAGCTACGGCCTCAATACAAAAGAGGGCAGCCTTAACCTTAGCTACCACAAGCTGGAGAACGACGGTTACCGCGACAACAGCCATTACAACCGCGAGGGTGTTACCCTTGCAGGAGAATTATTTAGAAAGGAGAAAAGCAAACTAACCTACTTTGGCAATTACACATACTTAAAAGCCTATTTACCAAGTTCTGTAAGCAAAGCAAGTTTTGACAACAACCCTCGTGCAGCAGCACCTACGTGGGCAGCCGCAAAAGGTTATGAGCAATACAAATCCTACCTGGGCGGACTGGCATACGACTGGCTGGCGGCACACTGGCTTAAAAATTCGACCTCTGTTTTTATAAATGCGAAAGACAGCTATGAGCCGCGCCCATTTGATATATTGTACCAGCATACAACTGCCTACGGCGCACGTACACAGTTTTTTGGCGACTTTAACTTAGGGAAAATGAAATCGAACTTTATTGCCGGGCTCGAATATTTTAAGGATGGCTTTAAAGGTGGCACATACGCCAACCTCTATCTGCAAAACAATGGCAACGGTACATTACAGGGCAACAGGCAAACCGTTACGGAGCAGGACCGTGATTTTATTAATGCATTTGCAAAATTCAGGATTCAACTTTCGCGAAAGTTTGAAGTGCAGGCGGGCGTTAACTACAACAATACAAAATTCGACTTAGACAATACCTTTCCCCTTGACACCCGTTCGTCTGAAAGTTACAGCTATAACGGCATCTGGTCACCACAATTATCCTTATTATACAAACCATCTGCCTTGCAAACTATTTACGCATCGGTAAGCCGTGGGTTCTCGTTACCATCTATAGAAGAGACCCTTACGGCAGACGGTACCATTAACCCTAACATAAAGCCGGAGAACGGTTATAATTTTGAAGTAGGCGGCAAATTTTACCTTGCCAATAAAGACCTTTATGCAGAGGTATCGGCATACCGTATGCAAATTAAAGACCTGCTTGTGGCACAGCGCGTAGGCGATGACCAGTATATAGGTGTTAATGCGGGTAAAACATTGCATGAGGGTATAGAAGCATCTATAAATTATATCTGGCAAATAAGTGATACTTTTTCTATACAACCCTACGCGGCAGCATCTATAGGGCATTATGAGTTTAAAGAATTTTTAAACAATGATACCAATTATAGCGGCAAGGATCTAACGGGAGTACCAAATAATAAAATTAACGGAGGCGCAACCATATTCATACCTCATGGCCTGTATCTTAGCGCCGATTATTATTATACCGACCGGATTCCGCTTAATGATGCCAACTCACTATATTCTGACAGCTACAGCCTACTAAACGCTAAACTGGGATGGCGTTACGAAATTTTAAAAGGGCTACGTACGCACATATCGGCAGGGATTAATAACATTACAGATACCCATTATGCCTCTATGGTACTGGTAAATGCTACAGGAGTTAATGGTGCACCACCCCGTTATTATTATCCGGGGCTGCCGGTAAATTACTACGGCAATGTATCATTAAATTATACTTTTTAAAATCTGTCACAAATTGTCACGATACGAGTCACTAATTATCACGTTATAATATACTCTAACGGTGGTTTTTATACTTAACTTTATCTCCTGCACATTATACTGCAAACTATTAACTATCAAAACAAAAGGTGTATGAAATTATTTTTACTAATGTCCCTGTTTTTCGCAACTACATTTTATGCTGTTGCACAGCAGCCTCCCGTTATTTCGGGTGATGTAATGCTATGCCCGGATACAAATGGCACAGCAACGGTAACAAACAACGTTGCCTACACAACGTATCAGTGGTACAGCAAATTCTGGTTTGATTTTGAGGCCGATTTTGAACCCATAGCAGGCGCAACGTCTTCTTCATTTACGTATGATTGGTTTACTTATGACCAAAGTCTTTTAAAAGTGGTTGTAACACTTGATGGAGTTGAATTAGAGTCGAACACAATACAGATTGACAGCTACGCCTGGACAACAGTATTAGTGTCTACTACAACAGATGGGATCGTAACACGGGGCGACTACCCTGTTTACCTTATTTGCGAAGGAGGATCTGTTATTAATACAGTACTTAGCCCTTACACTTTTGCACAATGGTATAAAGATGGCGTAGCTATACAAGGAGCTACAAATCTTACCTATACCATTACAGAGCCCGGAGAATATTATGTAGTTGCCGGGGTAGACGTTTGCCCAAATACCACAAGCACTTCTTTACATACTGTTGTGCGTGCTAACCCCGATTGTGCCACGCTAAACCTTACTCCCGTTATAAACGGAGATTTAACATTATGCCCTAACAATGATGGTGTTGCCTTTGTAAGCGAAGGTATTATAACGTATGATAGTTATCAATGGTATGCGAGCTTTAATGATGGCGAATTTGAAGCAATAGAAGATGCTACATCGGATATTTTAACCTATAACCAGGCTGTTTATGACCAGGCTACATTTAAATTAGTAGTAACGCAGGACGAGGTAACATACGAGTCTAATACAATAAGTATAGATACTTATACGTGGGCACCGCTTTCCCTTACACGTACCTTTAACGAAAATGTAACCTTAGACACTGAAAATCAAACCTACCTGCTTTGCCCCGGAGGTGCTGTTACCGGCACATTATCGGCAGTATTTACAGATAACATTCAGTGGTATAAAGATGGCGAACCTATAGAGGGCGCTTATAACAGGGTATATATAATTACAGAACCAGGATCGTATTATGTAGAGGCTGCACCGGCTACATGCCCAGGCAACAGCAGCAGTACCGTAGACAACCCTATATTTGCGGCCCTAAATACTGATTGTATTGCCGGCGTAGAAAACCCAAATATAAATGCATTTAAAATATATCCTAACCCTGCAAACAGCATTTTGAATGTAAATGCTGCACAAATAACAGGTTTTGATAACTATGCAGTATATGATATTACCGGTAAAAAATTACTGCACGGTACTGTAGATGCATCGTTGACCGCAATTAATGTTTCCGGCCTGTCTGCGGGAAGTTACATTGTTAAGCTAACCGGCAACAAAGGCCAGGCTTCTAAAATGTTTATTAAGCAATAACCTCCTAATACCTTTCTGTAAATATGTATAAACGGGGCCTTGTGCCCCGTTTTGCTTTTAGTAAATTTGGGTTAAGCAATAAGTGACTTATATGAATGAAAACTTTTATAAGCTAATAGCCCGCAGTACTGCACACCGCCCTATTCGCGATGTGCTTTCCGGGGCGGTATTGCAGGATAAAAACTTATTGGGAGAATTGGTTGCTATTGCATTGAACATAAAAGATCCTTACCACCATAAAGCCTGCTGGATACTGGAATTGGTTATGGAGGTTAAAATTGACTGGCTCGCTGATTACCTACCTGAATTTTGCAGTAAACTGCAATTAATAAAGCATGAAGGGGCTTTACGGTCTGTTTCTAAAATTTGCCTGTTTTCTATTAAACATCATCAAAAGCATTCTGATTTTTTGAGCGATGCACAGGTTGAACATATTACTGAAGCCTGCTTCGACTGGCTCATATATCCTGATGGGAAGGTAGCAACAAAAGCATACGCTATGCGTACTTTGTTCCTGTTAGGCAAAAAGAATGACTGGATATATCCCGAACTTAAGCGCATATTGAGTGAAGATGCTCATAAACACTCTGCCGCTTACATTACCGCCGCAAAAGATATTTTGAAGAAAATTGACGGCTAAATAATATTTTTTATCTTAGGCGGTATGGATAACAACCCTTTACCTCAGCAAAGCACTTTATTTAAAGTAGTTACCAATCTTACCTTCTGGGTACTTATTGCTATTACTGCTGCAATACTGCTTGGGCATTTTAACCCTGCCGTTGCTATAAAAATGGAAATTATAGGCAATATCTTTATAGATATCATAAAGGTATTTATTGCACCTATTATTTTTCTTACCATCGTTTTAGGCATAAGCGGTATGGGCGACCTTAAAAAAGTGGGCCGCATAGGCATTAAATCGTTATTGTATTTTGAGGTTGTTACAACTTTTGCACTCGCCATTGGCGTTACCGTGGCCTATGTTTTAGAGCCCGGGAAAATAGACCGCAAAGGGCTTAACATGCAGGACCCATCTAAATTTACCGGACAGGCACAAAGCTTTAGCTGGCTAAAATTTTTTATGAATAACCTTACGCTGCAAGTATTAGTAGCTGCTATAATAGTAGGTGTCATTTTAAATTACAGTAGAAAGAGAGAAGAAGCCGTTAGCTTTTTATACAAATGTTCAGGCTGGGTATTTAAGGCGTTAAAATGGGTTATGTACCTTGCACCACTTGGGGCTTTTGGGGGTATGGCTTATACTGTAGGCAAATTTGGGCTGCACACATTACTCCCTCTTGGTAAGTTAATGCTGTGCATTTACATCACTATGGCACTTTTTATCTTTGTAATATTGGGGGGCATATTGCGATACTACAAAATGAGCATTTTTAGTTTTATAAAATATATAAGAGCCGAATTACTTATAGTATTGGGCACATCATCGTCTGAAGCGGCGCTGCCCAACCTAATGGAAAAACTTGAAAACATGGGCTGCAGCAAACCGGTTGTAGGCTTGGTAGTGCCAACTGGCTACTCATTTAATCTTGATGGCACCTCTATATATTTATCCATGTCGGTACTATTTTTGGCGCAGCTGTATGATGTGCATTTATCATTTGCAGAGATACTTACTATAATAGGCCTGCTCATGATAACGTCTAAGGGTGCAGCAGGAGTTACAGGGAGTGGTTTTATAGTGCTCGCATCTACACTAACGGCAATACACAAAATTCCGGTAGAAGGGCTGGCTTTTTTACTGGGAGTAGATAAATTTATGAGCGAGGCACGCGCCCTTACAAATTTTATAGGCAATGGTGTGGCAACTATAGTAATTTCTAAAAGTGAGAATGAATTTATAGATATATGTAACCATAGCGCAGAAGAATAGCAATTTTATGCATAAATTAAATGTTAATACGCCGCTACAACGATATAGTAATTGTAGCAATATTCTATTTTTTAATTAAAATGGAGATAGGTTTTACTTAAATTAAAAAATATTTTTCATTATTATAACTTTTACAATAAATAAATGACAAAAATACACTTCCATAATTATGGGATTGATATTTTGATTAGCTTAGTATTATATTTATAAAACCAAACTATTGCCTTTCTGCTCTTTGCGAAATCAAAAATAAACAAGTTTTAAACGCCGGAGGGGAACGGCATTTAAAGCTTTTTGAAGGAACAATTACCAGAGAAGCATAAGGAATTATAAAAATGCAACAAGCAACTTTCTTCTTTTTGTAAAGTCCCGTACATTAGTAATGTACGGGACTTTTTAATTTTATAATGTCCAATAAATTTTAGTTCCGGAGGAACGGTATGTTTGTAGAATTGATACATCGGAATATCTTCAGAGCTCCGGATGAACGGCATGTAAATTTATGCCGCTCCTGCGGAGCTCTGAACTAAATCATTTCTTTACTATAAACATGCCGTTCCTCCGGAACTTAACTGCACCATACTTTATACTTTCTTAGCCTCTTCCTCTTCAAAATCAAACTTCTGCAATTCAGGAGTACTAAAAAATGTTACCGCTATAACACCAAGGGTAATGCAGCCTCCTGTTACTACTGCCCTTACCGTGCCCAGCCAGTGTGCCATAACACCACTTTCAAAATCGCCCAGCTCGTTAGACGAACTTACAAACATGGTATTTACCGCTGCAACACGGCCACGCATGTTATCGGGTGTTACAAGTTGGAGTATGGTACTGCGCACCACTACACTAACGGCATCAAACATGCCCGATAGCAGAAGCATAAAGAATGACAATACAAAATTTGTAGATAACCCAAACACTATAATAGATAATGCAAATCCTGTAACGGCTACAAACAGCTTTTTGCCGGGATGCGTGCGCAATGGCATAAAAGCAAGCAAGCCCAACGTTATAAGTGCCCCTATACCCGGCGCCGATCTTAAAAGCCCAAAGCCTACTTCATCTACATGCAGTATTTCCTTTTGGAAAACCGGCAGCAACGCCACTGCCCCGCCAAAGAGCACAGAGAACATATCGAGCAGTTGTGCTCCAAGCAGTGCAGGCGTTTTTACCACAAACCGTATGCCCTGGGAAAGGCTTTGCAATATGGGCTCTTTTTCTTTTTTTAAAATTGGTTTTGATTTTATGTGCAGTATAGGAAAAAGCAGCAATATCATGATGATCACTACTACAAACATACCCGCCACAACGCCATCTAAAGCAATGAGTAGCCCCGCGGTTAGTGGCCCTAACACGCCGCCTGTTTGCATGGCCATACTGCTCCAGCTCGTACCATTGGCAAAATGTTTGCGCGGCACTACAAGCCCAAAGAGCGAAAACACCGATGGCCCCATGAACGACCTGATGATACCGCCAATAAATACCAGAAAATATATACTGTACTGGGTAGTTTGGATTCCGAGGCTGTTGAATGAATAAGGCGTGGTAAGCCCAAAAAGGCAGGCGCTAAGCAACACGTATGACCCAATACAAAAGAGTACCATCTTCCGCTTTTCGTTAAGGTCTACAAAGTGGCCTGCAAACAGTGAAAAGCCTACAGCAGGAATAACTTCGGCAAGGCCCACGAGACCCAGGGCAAGTTTATCATTAGTAATTTGATATATCCAATAGAATATTATGGTAACCTGCATATTCAGAGCAAACATAAGCCCAAAACGAATGCTTAAAAAGGATAGGAATTCTTTATTTTGTAATACCGGGTTTTTCCCGAAAAAGCCTGTTTGGATAGCTCCATCGTCGTCCTGCTCCACGTTGTAAGTAATTAAATTGTGTATTGCTACAAAATTAAACCATAATTGCCAAACGTAGCGATTGGCGATAAAAAATATCCATAATAAGCAAGAGGCAACAGACAATAGACAATTGGCAATTGGCAATTGGCAATAGACAATAGACAATAGACAATGGTAATAGACAAATAGGCAATAGGCAATGGGCAAAAAAATTCAGGAGTCGGGAATAGGAAAAAAAATGAGCGATAAGAAATTTTGAAATTACTTATTGCCTATTCTATTTTAATAATTATTTATTGCTTATTGCCCATTGCCTATTATCTAAACTCTAATAATCTATGTATAAATAGCCACGGTTTCCTGTTGTAGTTTTTGCGGAGTTCCGGTTTCCATATAGCGCTTAAAGCCCATAATGTCGTTGCGTACTATTTTCTCGAATACAGGGTTTATAAATCGGGCTACCTCTTCAACAGCACCACCAAGTGGAGGATGGTAAGAGAACACTAAGTGCACAAGTGTACCCAGTTCGCCGGCATCTTTAAACTCTATTTTACCGGCGTTGCGAATAGCCGACCCCGGCAAAGATCGCCAGCCTATGTAGCGGTTGGTTTCTTCGCCCACAATCTCCGCCTTCCAGCTAAGAGTAGTGCCCACTCCCGGTACTTTTATGGCCCACTCAGATAAGGTATCGCTTAAAACGGTAACACCTTCAAGATGTTTCATAAACAACGGCAGGTTGCCCAAGTGGCGCCAAAAGCTATACACTTCGTTTACCGGCCTGTTTATAATTAACCTTGCATGAATATTTATATTGGTATCTTTAGGTTGTTGTGGTTTTTGCAACACTTTTTGTACTCCCCTATTCCCTAAAAAACCTTTAACCCCACGATATATCATAAAGCCGGCCGCAGCAATTTCGAGCATGCTCTTTTTCTCTTTTTTAAAGGCATCATAAATAAGGTATGCTCCACCTATTATAGATACTGCGCGCTCTATGTCGCTAATGGCTTTCTCGTTTTTTGCTATCGATAAATTGGTTAGTTTTTCCATAAAACGGTATGTAATTTTAGTACTTAAAAATAACGAAACTTTTTTACACTGATAATTGCTTTAACAATACCTTACCAAAAATAAGGCATAAAAAAACCCCGAAACCGGGGTTATTAACAGTATACTTAATAAATTATGGCTGTGGTGTAGTACCTGTAGATGATGGTGTAGTGGTTGTTGTACCATTAGCAGGCATCCTGGTAGACGTAGGCAGCACACCTATTGATGTACCTGCAGGCGATGGCGATGCCGTAGTTTGCGGCCTCATAGCATTATTGTTTGTGGTAGACGGAGATGTTGTAGACGGAGATGTTGTACCCGGCATTGCAGCAGAACGCGTTGTGCCGTTTTGCCTCACTGTTGATGAAGGTGTAGTCACAGTATTTGAGTTGCCATTTAGCGTACCGTTTGCAGTACCATTATTAAAGGTACCGTTAGGGCTTGCACCGTTATTTATAGTCCCGTTCGTAGTTGTTGGACTTGTTGTTGCAGGGCTCGTAGTTGTGGGAGTTGTAGTTCCCGGTACCCTTGCAGGGTTTGTTTGTGCCGATGCAATACCTATTGCAAATAATGCAGCACCTGTAAAAATTAGCTTTTTCATATTATTATTTTTTTGTGGTTCTTTTTTATAAAAGTAGTTAGGTATATTTACCTAAACACCTTATTTCACACTAATTAACCTCATTTTAAGCCAGTTTTGGCAGGCACTATTAAATATTGTTAACACACCTTACAGCCACACGACCTTTATACTGTAATTTTCACATTATAAATAAATTTTAATTAATGGTGTTATTTTAAAGTAAAACGTGCCAATACTATTTTTTACTTCCTGATGTTTTATTAAATGCTTATTTTTACCCACGCACAAACACACAACAATGGAATTTTTAAACACACGCGAATTTGCACAGCAGCTTGATGCTAAAGATAAACTGGCAAAATACAGGGACGAATTTTTGTTTCCGCACGTAAATGGCAAACAGGTAATTTATTTTACAGGAAATTCCCTTGGGCTACAACCTAAGCGTACTAAAGCTTATGTAGACGAGGTCATGGACGACTGGGCTAAACTGGCTGTAGAAGGCCACTTTTATGCCGATAAACCATGGTGGGATTATCAGGAGCGTTTTGCTGCCCCTTTAAGTAAAATTGTGGGTGCGTTACCAAGCGAAGTTACGGTTTCTAATACCCTTACTGTAAACCTGCATTTGCTCATGGTAAGCTTTTACCAACCTACTGCAAAACGTTTTAAAATTATTTGCGAAGAGAAAGCTTTTCCCAGCGACCAATACATGATAAAAAGCCAGGTGCGTTTTCATGGCCTAGAACCGGATAATGCCATTGTAGAAATTAAACGCAGGCCGGGAGAACATAACATAAGGCTTGAAGATATATTACAAACTATAAGCAACGTAGGCGATGAGCTTGCATTACTACTTATAGGTGGAGTTAACTATTACACAGGTCAGGTATTTGATATGAAAACCATTACCAGAGCCGCCCAGGATGCAGGTGCTTATGTAGGCTGGGACCTGGCCCATGGCGCAGGTAATATTAATTTAGAACTGCACGACTGGAATGTAGATTTTGCTGCATGGTGCAGTTATAAATACATGAACTCCGGCCCGGGTAATGCATCGGGGCTATTTGTACACGAAATGCACCATAACGACCTCGACCTGCCTCGTTTTTCGGGATGGTGGGGACACAATAAAGAGCGCCGCTTTTTAATGGAGCCTAATTTTGACCCTGTGCGTGGTGCTGAAGGATGGCAAATAAGTAACCTGCCCATACTTTCGCTTGCCCCCTATTTGGCATCGGTAGAAATGTTTGACGAAATAGGTATGCCTGCCCTGATACAAAAAAGAGATGTTATTACGTCTTACCTTGAGTTTATACTTCATGAAATTGACCGCGAAGTAAAAGGGCATTTTGAGATCATTACCCCATCTGAACCTGCCGAAAGGGCATGCCAACTGTCGGTTTTCCTTCATGGTGAAGGCCGGTCGTTATTTGATTATTTAATGAAAAATGGTGTAATTACAGATTGGCGCGAACCTAATGTAATACGACTGGCGCCGGTGCCGTTATACTGTTCATATGAAGATATGTATGAATTTGGGCAAATATTAAAAGCCGGGATTTTATCGCACAGGTAATCTTAAAGCATCGTTTTACAACAGCCATTGTTCGTAACAGCAGGCATTGCACAACGATAATTTCGCAGTAAAGACAGGTGCCTCAAAAGGCCGGATAGTCATTTAAAGTGACTATCCGGCCTTTTCTATTTTCAGGATTCTAATAGATATTCCTCAATAAGCAGTACAAACCCGCAGTTGTGAATAGCTTTCAAAATTGTATTTTTACTCATGATTCTCAACGTTTTCTGTTCAGCACCAACGCTGTCCTGGTTGTGAATAGCTTTCAAAATTGTATTTTTAATCATGATTCAACATCAGCAACAAACAAACCACCTAAGAGTATGTTGTGAATAGCTTTCAAAATTGTATTTTTACTCATGATTCTCAACGGCATCCAATATTTTAAGCTTACTTTCTTTGTTGTGAATAGCTTTCAAAATTGTATTTTTACTCATGATTCTCAACTTATTTGTGCCGCCCTCGTTAATATTTCCTGTTGTGAATAGCTTTCAAAATTGTATTTTTACTCATGATTCTCAACAATTTAAAATGTACGTCAACATCGTCTCTGTTGTGAATAGCTTTCAAAATTGTATTTTTACTCATGATTCTCAACCCGGTGCCCGCCAGATAAGCCCTGAAATTAGTTGTGAATAGCTTTCAAAATTGTATTTTTACTCATGATTCTCAACTTATGTTAATGCCGAACCTTTTAATTTCTTGTTGTGAATAGCTTTCAAAATTGTATTTTTACTCATGATTCTCAACACCTCTTTAAAATACTGTTGGTCATAGTCTGTTGTGAATAGCTTTCAAAATTGTATTTTTACTCATAATTCTCAACTATCTTCCGGCCTTACCTTAGTTAATGATGTTGTGAATAGATTTCAAAATTGTATTTTTACTCATAATTCTCAACAATCCTTCTAAACCCGGTAAGGACACCGCTGTTTGTGAATAGCTTTCAAAATTGTATTTTTACTCATAATTCTCAACTTTAAATGGATAACAACACATCAACCCTACGTTGTGAATAGCTTTCAAAATTGTATTTTTACTCATAATTCTCAACGTAGTTGCACCAAGCGTAATCACTATCATAGTTGTGAATAGCTTTCAAAATTGTATTTTTACTCATGATTCTCAACGCAGGATATATATTCCCGGTTAACGGTTCTGTTGTGAATAGCTTTCAAAATTGTATTTTTACTCATGATTCTCAACGAGATAATGTGTCCACTGGTATTCTAAATTGTTGTGAATAGCTTTCAAAATTGTATTTTTACTCATGATTCTCAACGATATTTGAGAAAGCCTTAATACTTCGTCTGTTGTGAATAGCTTTCAAAATTGTATTTTTACTCATGATTCTCAACAAGAAACACCAATAACGATTTAATAAACGAGTTGTGAATAGCTTTCAAAATTGTATTTTTACTCATGATTCTCAACAAAAATAGTAAAAGAGTATTAAAGGTTAAAGTTGTGAATAGCTTTCAAAATTGTATTTTTACTCATGATTCTCAACCCTTAACCAATAAGCCCTCCGCTTCTTTCTGTTGTGAATAGCTTTCAAAATTGTATTTTTACTCATGATTCTCAACTTAAGTCTTGTATAAGCATCCGTCAAATTAGTTGTGAATAGCTTTCAAAATTGTATTTTTACTCATGATTCTCAACGCGCGGCTCTATAAGGCTACAGGCGGCGGGGTTGTGAATAGCTTTCAAAATTGTATTTTTACTCATGATTCTCAACCTGGGTGCCTAATGGCTTCACAATAGACAAGTTGTGAATAGCTTTCAAAATTGTATTTTTACTCATGATTCTCAACATTTAGTAGTAGTTTTCGCGTTTAGTATTAGTTGTGAATAGCTTTCAAAATTGTATTTTTACTCATGATTCTCAACTGACAATAGAATATGTAGGCAGGGATGCCAGTTGTGAATAGCTTTCAAAATTGTATTTTTACTCATGATTCTCAACCCCGCAAACGCCCGAAAGGGTGCCGCCGCAGTTGTGAATAGCTTTCAAAATTGTATTTTTACTCATGATTCTCAACAGATGTAAAACGATTTGTACTAAGCGATGAGTTGTGAATAGCTTTCAAAATTGTATTTTTACTCATGATTCTCAACTATGCATGGTTCACAATGGGCGGTTCTTCGTTGTGAATAGCTTTCAAAATTGTATTTTTACTCATGATTCTCAACTTCGCTGCAGATAAAAAAATACTTAGCACGTTGTGAATAGCTTTCAAAATTGTATTTTTACTCATGATTCTCAACTCTTGTGTATATTTATTGCGTACTGAATTAGTTGTGAATAGCTTTCAAAATTGTATTTTTACTCATGATTCTCAACCTGACTATCGTTAACCCTTATGCGGTTATAGTTGTGAATAGCTTTCAAAATTGTATTTTTACTCATGATTCTCAACAGATTAAATTTTAAATACTCCCCTCTTATAGTTGTGAATAGCTTTCAAAATTGTATTTTTACTCATGATTCTCAACTTCGGATATCAAAGTTCTTACCATATTGCTGTTGTGAATAGCTTTCAAAATTGTATTTTTACTCATGATTCTCAACTACGTCCAGTAACGCGATGGTTTCCCTAAGTTGTGAATAGCTTTCAAAATTGTATTTTTACTCATGATTCTCAACATATGTCTTTTGTTATAGCGGCGAACGCCTGTTGTGAATAGCTTTCAAAATTGTATTTTTACTCATGATTCTCAACGTTCTGTTACGTCTCCATTGCTGAAACGTGTTGTGAATAGCTTTCAAAATTGTATTTTTACTCATGATTCTCAACACGTTATTGTATGAGGTTGCCCAGCGTTGTGTTGTGAATAGCTTTCAAAATTGTATTTTTACTCATGATTCTCAACGGGCGATGTGGTAGGTTTTTTTATGCGCTAGTTGTGAATAGCTTTCAAAATTGTATTTTTACTCATGATTCTCAACAAGCCCAAATAATACAACATGGACAACTAGTTGTGAATAGCTTTCAAAATTGTATTTTTACTCATGATTCTCAACATACCCTGACTTAATCAGTTGGTATGTTGATTGTTATGATGCTTTTTAGAAATAAAAAATAGCATGATTTTATTTATTGATTTATAAGTACTTATAGCTTTTTTAAATCCTGTAATCAAAACAATTCCAACTGTTGCGATGGCTTATCTGTTTCAACAGGTTTCTTACCATAAAATAGCTCCATCATTCCAAATTGCCGATCTGTTATTTGCATTACTCCTACCTTACCATGTGGAGGTAAACTATTTTTCACTCTTTTTGTATGAACTTCCGCATTTTCCCTGCTCGCACAAAAGCGCATGTATATTGAGAACTGAAACATAGAAAACCCGTCGTCTAAAAGTTTCTTTCTAAACGAAGACGCTATTTTTCTGTCTTTACGCGTTTCTGTTGGCAAATCAAAAAAAACTAATATCCACAAACTTCTATACTGGTTAAGGCGGGTGTAATGGTCATCATACATAAACAGGGTATAAAATTTTACGCGCTGTCCCCTCAAAACATTCGTGTAATGAATGTGTTGTACGGCTCATAGCAACCATAAGCGGACTTTTTTTATCATCAATTACCACGTCAATAGTTGCAATGCCAAGCAACTGCTTTTTAATCTCTGTAGTAAGATTTTCTAAGTTATCCTGAGTATCCATAATATGGCACACAATAAAATCTACAAATGGCCTATATGGCTCCATAATATCGTCGGCAAGGCAATAGGCATTATACTTGTTACGGTGAAAAATACCCAGCGTGGGCAACATGCCAGAGCATACTAAAGCCCGTGCAGTAATACCTCTTAAAATAGCGTAACCATAGTTTAATAAATTGTTAGGCGGGATACCTTTTTGATAACGGTTAAAATTTTCAACTTTAATCAGGTTTTGCCAATAATAGGCTGCTGCCCGGGCTTCATGATTTAAAGTATCTCCCGATGTCACATTTTTTGCCCAATGCTCCATATTTTTCATTGGTATTCCCTTTTCTTTCAGTAATCCGGCCTGATTCATTATTTTAGAGGAAACAGTTTGCTGCCACAAATTTTTTTTGAGTGGTAGTGATGCGCCAATCTGGTTTCTAAATCGTTCAGATTGTTCTGAATGTCCACTAAGAGGCATTAGTAGGCCTATTGGCAAATGTTGCTGATCGCAGTTAATAAGCGCAACACTATTATGAGTTAGCTTTTCTAACAATCCATTTGTTAAAGTTATCTGCTGATTTTCAAGCACAATTACTCCAATGTCTTCTATGGCAACGGTTTTTGTTTCCAATTCCTTATCAGGGTAAGAAATTACCAGTTGCTCATTCTTTGTACTTAAATAAGCCGGATTGCCAAAGAAGAGGGTGCGTTTTATCATAGCTTAGTATTCTCCAGTTTGTACTATTTGCCCTAAATGATTGAGTCTTATTTTAATTATATTTAGTAATGGAGAAGTACTCCTTATACTTTTATATGCAATATCCTTAACTTCATTTTTCTCTTCAACGGATGTTTCTAAATGATGTCTGAACATATAATTTTTTGTTGCTAATTTTTGAACCCTGAATAAATTAGGACTTATTTTAGAATAATTTTCAGGGTTAGATAAGTTAATTTCTGAAGGTTTAAAAGTTGACGATGGAAAAATAAAAAATTCATTTTGCTTCATAGAAAATAAAAACTCCCAACCCTTTTCATGTTCTTTGTTAATAACTGATAAACCAAGATTTCTTCTAGTAACAGCTTCATAAAAAGAGACTACCTCCTCTTGTAAATTACCTTTTTCATCTTTGTATATTGCTACGTGATGATTGTTTCCGGTACTTATAAAATCTACGGCCAGTGGCTTACCGTTTTTATCTAAAATTTCCTTACCACTATGGTCTTTTTTGGTATGCAATGCCTGTGCATTACTAATACCGCTTATTGTTACCCTCTTTATTTCAATGCCTTTTTCTTTGTTTAACCAAATTGGGTTTTCACTTAAGTTAACAAAAGCTTTTTTGTAATCATTGCCATATTCTGCTAAGCGTTTTTTTAGAATAACTTTAATACCTTCATCTATAACTTTATCTACTTTTAAATCAGGGGTTATTTCTTTTCTTATAGTATAGTCGTTTTCAAACCAAACAAGTTTTACTTTTTCAGGAAGTGCTAAAGTCTTTTCAATATCGAGAAAAACAGGGCTTTTAGATAATGCATTTTTGCCCGTAAAAGCTTTTTTAGGGTCGTTACCATTTTCTGTGAGGCGCTTAAGCAGTGCTTCCCTGTATTGTTTTTTTGCTACATTAGCTATATAATCTGCCGTAAAGTTTGCGTTTACCTTTTCTTCTTTAGTAGCATACTTTTTAAGTTTACCATACACTGTTTCTTTGTGCAGTTGCCCACGAGGTGTTAGCTGAATTTTTTGTAACGTACCGCCCTTAATCTTAGTTATATTTTTGTTCTTGGTAACAACTTTATTTTTTGCTTTATACGATATTAAAATTGCTTCAAGATGTTTTTTAGCTTCTTCTCTAAATTGCTCTACAGGTTGTTTAAATCGGAGTTTATTATGCTTATCTCTGTATAAATATTTTTCTTCTATAGTATAAATAGCCTTGCTCTTTTTATCTTCCTTATTTTTTGCATTCAGGTTGTTAAGGTATTGGATGTATACAGGCTTAGTAAATGCTACTGTTATCGCATCCATGGCATGATGGCGATGGTCATTCCTTTTTGTCCAGTCTTTAATTTTGTACAAACGTTCTCCATTTTTACCCTCCTCCTCTCTTGTTAACCCAAGTTTGTGGTATTTATCCCAGTTAAGTTCTTTCATAACTTCTACTAATTCCCAATCATCTCTAAGTCTGTCTGTAATACTACCTGTTGTAGAGGTTACATCCCTGGCTACTTCACGCAAAATCTCTGTAGCTTTTTTAGCAATGTATTGTGTCTCCCTCAATTGTCTTTCAATAAAATCTTCAGGTATATCGGCATCCGCCATCAATAGCTTTTTATACTTGGTATATTTTATTTTACCGGTTTTAAAAAGATCTTTTACCCGGGCTTCATACTGGGCAAAGTCAAACTCATTTAATTTTTCACCACAGTAGGAAAAAGCCGTACGGTTACTTTTGTCAATATTAAATTGCCTTTCGCATAATGTTTTGTTAGAGAAGCTATCGTCAAATAATCGTGATTTAGGTATTATGTGTTCAATATCATACTCCTTACTAAATAATTTAGAGGTTTCAATAGGTTTTCCTGTGTATAATGACACACCATTGGTTTCTTTCCACAGCCTGTAACGAATAATATCGTTTTTAGTAACCCTTTTTATCCCAAACTCTGCCGATAATAATTTCTTAATGTCATCATGCTCTTTTGTAGCATTATTAATTGCGCGTGTCATTTCGCTTCGCTGATCGTTATTTGCTTTCAGTTCACGGGCCAGCTCCACTCTTATCTCATCGGGCTTACCCATTTCAGGATTAATAATAATGGCATTAACAACATTAATCATCTGGTTAATTATCTTCTCTACAACAGGGTTACGAAGGCTGTTTTTCTTAATTAACTCTAACCTGTCATTTAATGGCCTATTATCATTTTCCTCTTTAGTTAACGATGATGAATGGTTGTAACCGGCCATTAGGCATGCTTTATCATACACATGCCCATCTTTAAGGTGTGGGAGTATCTTCTTTATAGCTTTTGCACTAAGGCTGCCATAATCGGCCTGCAAATCAATATTTAGCAAATAAGGAAGATGAGCTTCCTTAAAACCAAATTTTTCAAATAATATTTTCTTTAGTTTATCATCCTCATCAGATGAATATAATAAATGCCAAAGTTGATAATACGGTTGTTTATCAAAAGTATCACCCGGTATCTCTGCATTAAAATTTAAAATTGTAGTATTGATACCCAAATCTGTAAAAACTGATTTTGTTATTTTTTTTATTTCTTCGGGTTCAAGGTTATTAAAATCGAGAGCGTCGTTACCTTCTAATTTTAATATATTTTCAAAAGCTTTGTATAATGCAGCATTGGTCCTGTTGCCCTCTATTTTTTTGAAATTAATTTCATATTCTTTTTTCTTTAAATCACAAAAAGCAATTAGCTCTGCATCTGTAAATAGAGCATTATAGTTAAGCGATTCTGCAAGTTCTTTCTTAAGATCTTCATGTAAAATAAAACTCTCTTTTGTTTCTGTATTTTTAATAACGATCGCATTTATATTTTGCCATATCCTAAATTCCTGAAACAATGGAGATGATTTAGGGATGGCTTTGTGCTGATGCTCAAACTCGCATAGGCTTACTAAATGCTTTTGAGATTTTAACCTGCGCTGGTAAAAGATTGTAATATCTCTTACCTCATGTTTTAAATCGTCGGTAAGCTCTTTATAAAACGCCGACTGTACCTCCCATATCCTATCAAATTCATCATGATAATCCTGACGGTAAAAAACCTGGTTTTTTAATTTAGCATGACTGTTTGCAGCAAGTTGTTTATAAAGGTATTGCCCTACAGTTTCGTTTTTAAAAAAAAGTTCTTTACTGCGGTCGCTTATGGCACCAAGGTATCCGCTCGACTGGTTTAACTGGTTATTTATTTCTGTAATAACAAAGGCAAGTTCATTAAGGCTAAGCTGTATGTTAAGAGACTGGCTTCTCCATTTATAATGCTGAAGCCTTGTTTGTTCGCGGCTGCCTTTATTTTCAGTCAATTCTATTTTCAGGATTCTTGTAAAATGTTGCGAGGTAAGTGTTCGCGATTTCCCTTTAATTTCTTCCAGTAATTTATCATTAATAACTTCAGGATAAAACTGATTTTGATGCACCACTATGCTCTCCAGCTCACTTTGAAGATCTGAACGATAAAAATCGGGAACCGTTTTACCACCGTTACTAAGATGGTTAAAAACCCATTGTCCCGGAGTTATATTTTTTTCATAAAGTTCTTTAGCTATGCTCATACCGTCTATTGCCTGGCCATCTTCGGCTGTTTTTGCTTTTCGGCTGCTTTTGTAACCACGTTTTTTGTTAAGCATGAGTAAAACCTTAACGAGTTCTTCTTTACTAACCGTTTCGTGTGCAGCCTTAGCCCTAACAGCGTATGATGAAAAAGTAGTTTCCTTACCTTCTTCAGCATATATATAATCCATTTTAATAAATCCAATTTTTTTAAAGATACCCAGTAATGCACCCCTGCGTTGTTTAAAACGCTGTAGTCCGCGCCGGGCACCACGCTTTAAGGTTCGGTCTGCATTTATAGATATGGTATTGCCTTTTTTAAAGTCGGCTTCTTCATCAGTAGTAAGAGGTACTATCCTCACGCCTGTATTAATTATAGTAGATTTCTCTGTATCATCGTCTTGTGCTTCCTGAACATAAGCCCAGCCTATAGAGGTAGTGCCCAGATCGAGCCCTAATATTTTTTTCATGATAATTATATTTATATGTTAAAATAATGCAAAAAAAAATTACCGGAAAAAAGGAAATCATCATTTTTTGCAAAAAACTTTTTTGTAGTATTGCAATACAATTTTGAAGCTATTCACAATAAGGATTATTCCGTTGTGAAAACATTCAAGGCGGTCTGTAATGGATCGCCTTTTTTTATTTATCAGTTATACAACAAAAATAAAGGCGATCCACGCGAATCGCCTTCAAAAAATGCACTGATTTCTGGCGCTTATTAACAACTTGAAGGCTATTCAAAACACAGTATATAACTACAAAAGACATGGAATTAAAAATTATTTTTTAACCGACACACTTTCAATAAATTATACACAAAAAAACCTTTCTAAGTTAAAGAAAGGTTTGTGAAAATTTTACATACTCAAAAGCCTTTTTTAATATCGGCTTTAATATGAAATATTATTTTTATTAAAAATCTATCTGTTAAGCTTTAGATTTAAATAACGAAACTATCTTTTTAACTGCCGTTATAACACCAAGCGCGACTAAACCGGCAATTAATCCTATACCAAATTCTTTAATAACAGCAGGAACATTAGGCAGTAAATGATGAATGTATTCTATATTATGAACAAATATTCCGCCCGATACCAGCAGTAATGCAATAGTACCTACAACAGCTAAAAATTTAATTACCCAAGGCAGCAGGTTTACTAAAAATTTACCCAGTTTAGAAAGGAACCCTGAGTTTTTGCTACGGTCTATAAGTTTGTATCCGGCATCGTCCATACGTACTATAAGGGCTACAACACCATAAACACCTATAGTTGCCAGTAGCGCCACTATAGATACTGTAATAATTTGGGTTGTTAAATCCTTACCCATTACCGTACTTAAAGCAATGATAACAATTTCTACCGAAAGAATAAAATCTGTAGTAACGGCCGATTTTATTTTTGCCTTTTCTTCATCTGCAGGCTGCTCTGTTCCTTCTCCCGCCGTTGTAGTTTCTGCATGGTGCTGTTTATGAAAAAAATATTCAACAATTTTCTCCACACCCTCATACGCCAGGTAAAAACCTCCCAAAATAAGTATGTAAGTAATTGCAACAGGAAAAAAGTAATTGAGTAAAAAAACAACAGGAAGTATAATTATCTTATTAAGCAATGAGCCTTTTGTAATGGCCCATAACACCGGTAGTTCTCTTGATGCTAAAAATCCAGTTGCCTTCTCGGCATTTACAGCAAGGTCGTCACCTAATATTCCGGCGGTTTTGCGCGTTGCAATTTTAGCACTCATCGCTACATCATCCATTAGTGCTGCTATATCATCTAAAATCGCAAAAAAACCTGAAGCCATAAAAATATTTTAAATTATAAATTTTTAGAACCGCCAAATTACTGAAAATACTGATAAATAGGCAAGACTTAATATAAGTTTAATAGAGTAATGGTAACCTATTTTCAAAATTACACTTTATTAAATAATTGTTCCTGCCCGCACAATCTTTATGGTAATAACAATTTAATTTGTACATTTCTCACTTTAAATAAAGACGTATCTGAGATTTTATTTTACTAAAACACTACTCAAAAAATGGGATTATTTGACAAAATACGTGGCGAATTTATTGACATTATTCAATGGATCGATGATTCGGACAACACGATGGTTTTTCGTTTTGAACGCTATAATAATGAAATAAAAAACGGCGCAAAGTTAACAGTGCGCGAGGGCCAGGTTGCAGTATTTATAAATGAAGGTACCATTGCCGATGTTTTTTATCCGGGCATGCACACCCTTACAACGGCAAACCTGCCTGTACTTTCTACACTTCAGGGTTGGAAATACGGGTTCGACAGCCCCTTTAAAGCTGAGGTTTATTTTGTAAGCACCCGTAACATTACTGCACGTAAATGGGGGACTAAAAACCCAATTATACTTAATGATGCCCGTTTTGGAATGATTGAAATACGTGCCTTTGGTACCTATGTAATTCGTGTAAAGGACGCCGCAACATTTATAAAACAAATTGTAGGCACAGATGGCTATTTTACCGCAGATAAAATTGCAGACCAATTAAAAAGCCTGATTATAACCCGATTTACCGATGCTGTAGGCGAATCGAAAATTACCGTCGAAAATTTCGCTGCGAATACGAATGAAATTTCGGCACTGGTCGAGGCTGTTATTAGCCCCGAATTTGAAAAATATGGTATAGAGCTTACAAACTTCCTTATTGAGAACGTCTCTATGCCACCGGAAATCAAGGCAGAGATATTTGAGCTTAGCCGTTTAAATGCGGTCGACTTAAATAAGCTAACTCAAATGAAAGCTGCTAAGGCCATGGAACATGCTGCGCAAAATGAGGGCGGCATGGCAGGATCGGGCATGGGGTTGGGTATAGGCCTTGCTATGTCTAACCTTATGGGGCAAACCTTTACCGGTACGCAGCAACAAAACCAGCAGGCGGCAACTACTCCACCGCAGGTTCCTGCTTCATTAAGCTTGTTTGTGGTACAAAACGGGGTACAGGCCGGCCCTTTTGACAGGGCTACTTTAAAACAAATGATTGCTAACAACCAAATAACACCAGATACCCTTGTATGGTATGCCGGTATGGCAAACTGGGCCGCTGCAGGGCAAATACCGGAAGCAAAAGAACTATTTAGCTATACACCTCCACCAGTACCGGGCTTATAAAAATGGAAAACACCACATTAGGGTTAAAGTTTGCCTGTATATCCTGTGGGGCCTATTTAAAATATGCTCCCGGAACAACACATTTAACCTGCGAGTATTGCAATACCCAAAATGAAATTACAGGCTTTGGTGAAGTTAAGGAACTGGATTATTTTGCGTTTTTATCTAATGGGGAAAGCCCGGCAGGTACCGTATCTGAACATTTTGTAAAGTGCGAAACCTGCAATGCAACATCTACTATAAACCCAACGGTTACATCGGCCTCATGCCCATACTGCTCTGCCCCTTTTATACTGGAAAATGCTTACAACGAAAACATCATTCCGCCTAATTCTATACTGCCGTTTAAACTGGATGAAAAAGCAGCTAAAAATGAATTTATAAAATGGATAGACAAGTTATGGTATGCACCAAACGATTTAAAAAAAGTAGTCTCTAAGCTCGATTATTTTAAAGGAGTTTACATTCCGTACTGGACATACGATACTAAAACTTTTACGCAATATACCGGCGAACGCGGCGAACATTATTATGTTACCGAAACCTATACTACTACCGAGAATGGAAAATCGGTTACAAATACAAGGCAGGTGCAAAAAACAAGGTGGTATTCTGCCAGTGGCAGTGTGATGTTATTTTTTGATGACCTGCTGGTTACGGCAAGCAAATCGTTGCCGGAAAAATATGTAAGGAACCTTGAGCCTTGGGATATGGAAAACCTGGTTACTTTTAATCAGAGTTATTTAAGTGGCTATACCACAGAAAAATACCAGATAAATTTAAAAGAAGGTTTTGATACTGCTAAAACATTAGCCGAACCCAATATCATGTCGGCCATAAGAAGCGATATAGGCGGCGATGAACAGCGTATTGATACTACTGATACTAAGTATTCTAATATAACATTCAAGCACCTGTTATTTCCGCTTTATGTTAGTGTATATAAATATAATGGCAAGGTGTACCAGTTTTTTATTAATGCCCGCACTGGCGAAGTGCAGGGGCAAAGGCCTTACAGCGCAATTAAAATAATTCTTACTGTACTGCTTGTATTGGCAATAATAGCCGCAATTGTATATTACACTAAATATTACCAACAATAGCCACAATACAAAAAGATAAATTTTAAAAGCCGGGCAGCGATGTCCTGCTTTTGTATAGTTTTAGAAAATGCTATTGTTCTATAAGGCAAATTATAAACTGGGTTTTACCGTCCAGGTTGTTATAACTTAGGTAACCACCATGTGCCTCTATAATATTTTTAGATAAGGTAAGCCCAATGCCTGCCCCGTCATTACGGGTAGTAAAGAACGGAAGGAAAATTTTGTCTTCAATTTCATTTTCTATACCCCTGCCATTATCTGTAATAATAATAAAAATGCGGTTGCTTTTTACTTCAGCAGCAATTTCAATATTTTTAATATCGTTATTATCCAATGCGAAAATACTGTTAGTAAGTAAATTAATGAGGGCCTGCTCTATCTGCAATACGTCGGCCATGAGCCAGCGGTTTATATTTATAGCATTATTAAGCTGTATGCCTTTGTTTTTTAATAGCGGCCCCATAACATTAAGTACATTACTTATAAGCCTGCTAAGTTCTATTTTTTCTTTTTGGGGAGAGGGCAGCATAGCAAGCTTACGGTAACTTTCTATAAAGCTTTGCAAGTGGTCGCTGCGGTGTATCATAGTGGTAACACTTTGCTTAATATCTTCCATATCGTCTTTAGAAAGCGACTCCTGCTGAATGAGCTCGTTTAAATTTTGGGTAAGCGATCGTATAGGCGTAATAGAATTCATAAGCTCGTGCGATATTACCTTCATAAGGTTTATCCACGCTTCCTTTTCTTTTTTAGCAATTACCTTTTGTATAGAGTCGAGCAATACAATATAATAATCATGCCCATACGTTTTGGTTTTAGATGTTTGCAGCATAAAGATCTGGCTTTCCTCTGTACCCAATTTTATTTGTACCGATGTGCGAATGTCATCAAAGTTGCGGTCTTCTATTATAGAGCAAAGTGCCGGTAATTGGTTTCTCAGGTATTTCCATTTAGTTACTTTAGGCACATCAAAATGAGATGAAAAATAATTATTCATTAGGAAAATATCCCAGTCGGCACCGTTTTTTTGCAATATTAAAACCCCTGTTTCTATATTATTAAGTATGGCACTGTATACCATATCTTTACTAACCTGCTCGTGCCTGCGATTCTTTAAAGTATCATATAACTTAAAGAGGCTTTTATAATTGTTAAAAGTACTGTGCCGGGAAAAATCAGATGAAAAATCGTCATTTAGTATTGCGTTTATAGTCTTGTCATAAAATAAAAAAATATTTTTTATAAATGCAAAAAGCTCTATGAGTAAAAACACAAATATTAACATGCACAGAAACGCAGTGTAGGGCAGCTTTTGCGAGAAAGCGTATACACCTGTTCCTACTGCTATTATTAATAACAGCAGGCGTACAAATAGTAACTGGTATAATTTTAAAGATTTCATAGTTTAATTTTTACCCAGTTCATATTTATCCATTCTCCTGTACAGTGCTGCACGGGACAGGCCTAACTCTTCTGCGGCCTTACTAATATTATGATTATGCTTTTGCAAAGCCTTTTCGATCGTAGCGCGCTCTATACCTGATAGTTGCCCGTCATCATTAGTTTCTGTAAACGTAATTTTGTCAAGGTCGAGGTCGGCAGTGGTAACCGTGTTATTATCGCACAAAATCACGGCACGCTCTATACGATTTTCAAGCTCTCTAATATTACCGCTCCACGTGTGCCGGGTAATACTCTTAAGGGCTTTGGTATCAAAAGCAAGGATACTGCTATCATATTTTTCAGCCATTTTATCTAATAAAAATTGGGCTAATGGCACAATATCGTCCTCACGCTCGCGCAATGGCGGCAGGGTAATTTCCATAGTATTAATACGGTAGTACAAATCTTCCCTAAAGTTTTTAAGGGCGGTCTGTTCTTTAAGATTACTGTTGGTAGCTGTAATAATGCGCACATTTAGAGGTCGTGGTTTACCTTCGCCCAGGCGTGTAACTTGTTTGTTTTGCAATACCTGCAATAGCTTTGCCTGCAGGTGTAGGGGCACATTACCTATTTCGTCAAGAAAAATTGTGCCATTGTTAGCCAGTTCAAAACGGCCAGGAGTATCTACACGGGCATCTGTAAAGGCACCACGGGCGTAGCCAAAAAGCTCACTCTCAAAAATATTATCGTTAAGCGAACCAAGGTCTACATGCATAAAGGGGTGCGCAGCCCTGTCAGAATTTTGATGGATGTAATGTGCCATTACATACTTACCCGTACCATTCTCGCCGAGTAAAAGTACATTAGCACCGGTCTTCGCCACTTTTCCTGCCAGCGCATACGCCTTTTTTATGGCTGCAGATTCTCCAATAAAATAATTGTTGCCATCGCCTTTTTTTATTTCCAGTTTTCGCTCCTTCCGGCTCTCGCCTACTGCAAGTTTTACAAGCTCTATAAGTTTATCGTTGTCCCAGGGTTTTAATATATAATCAAAAGCACCCAGTTTTAAACCTTCAACCGCAGTTTCTACCTTACCAAAAGCAGTCATAAGGATAACAACCGTATGAGGTGAAAATGTTTTAATTTCTTTCAGCAGATAAATCCCCTCCTTACCATCATCAAACCCTACACGATAATTCATATCCAGCAAAACCACATCAATGGTATGTTCTGCCAGTAAATTAACCACCTTTTTAGGTTCGGCAAGGGTATATATATGTTCAAAATGTTTCTTTAAAACCATTTTAGAAGCAAATAATATATCTTCTTTATCATCTATAACTAAAATGCTGGCTTGCGTTTTTTTCATCAACTGTACGGTTTCGGACAAAAGTGTTCATTATCGGACACTTAACCTAAATTCATTAAAACATAAAATAATATAAATCAGGTATTTATACAACTTAAAAGTATGGCACAAAATTGTTAATATACCTATCAAACAACTACTAATGGACACTATTGTTACCCGTAAAAATAGAAAAAATAAATACCTGCTGCTGGCGGTGCCTGTATTTTTATTAGCAGGCTATTTTGTTTACTCTGCCGTAACAAAAAAGAGAAGCCTTGCCGTAAAGAAAAGCGAAGTTATTATAAAAACGGTAGAAAAAAATTACTTTGAAGATTTTATAATCCTTCAGGCCAAGGTAGAACCTTTAAATTCTATGCTACTAAATGTAATTGAAGGCGGGGCTATACAGGAAATATTTGTGGGCAATGGCGATTTTGTAAAAAAAGGCCAACCGCTGGCAAGGCTTTATAACCCTAATACAGAGTTGGGCTATGTAACCCAGGAAACATCTATAATAGAGCAAATAAACAACCTGAGCAAAGCAAAGCTGGACCTGCGCAACCAGGAACTTAACATGCAAAAAGACCTTATTGCCATAGACCATGACTTTCAGGATGCAAAAAACCTGTACGACCTTAACGAAAAACTTTTTAAGGAAGAAATACTCTCTAAAAACGAGTGGAGCAAAACGCAGGAAAACTTTAGATTCCAGAAAGAGCGTAAAAATATTATACAGCAAAGTATAAAAAAAGAGAAGCAGGCAAACCTTATACAAATAAGCCAGATATCGCAATCGCAGGCCATTATGTACAAAAGCCTCGATATATTGCGAACTAACAAAAAAAACTTTTTAGTAACGGCGCCACTTACAGGCAGGCTTACATCATTTGAACCTGTATTGGGTAAAAATTATGCATCTGGCGAAAGCATAGGTAAAATAGATGTTATGCAGGGTTATAAACTTGTTGCAGAAGTTGATGAGTTTTACCTGCAGCGTGTAACAGCAGGACAAAAAGGCCAGATAGATTATAAGGGAGAGAATGTAGCCGTAGAGGTTAGCAAGGTAATACCCGAAATTAAAAGCGGGCGTTTTTTAGTAGAACTTATATTTAAGGCAGATAAAGAGCTCGCATTACAGCAGGGGCTTAGTTTTGGGGTAAGGCTTATACTGTCTGAAAAAGCTAAAACACTTGTACTCTCTAAAGGCCGCTTTAACGAGGAAACGGCAGGTAAATGGATATTTGTGGTTAAAGGAAACACTGCCGAACGCAGAGCTATAAAACTGGGCAGGGAAAACCCTTTGTATTATGAAGTTTTGGGTGGCCTTAAAGAGGGCGAACAGGTGGTAACATCGGGCTATGCTGATTATAAAGAAATTCAGGTTTTAAATTTTAACGAGTAATAGTATGAGCAAATTAATTTACCTGTTAGTTATAGTTATCATGGCTGCGGCAAAGATGATAGCTCAGGAAAAGGCTGCATTGTACACTACCGGTACACATTTTATACTGCCGGTAGAAAAAGAGCAATGGCAAAACACCAATACCGATAACTTTACGAGGGCAAGCTATAAATGGTACAATGGGCAAACCTACATAATGATTGTAAGCAATAGAGATGCAACTATACAATTAGATTATACTGCCATAGTAAAGAAAGGCAAACTGCTTATAGAAGTTGCAAATACAAACCACGAAATTGTTTATGAAGCAACACTTACTACAGATAAAAAAGACATGGGAAAACTGGATTTAAAGGCCAATGAGGTATACCATATAACGTTTACAGGAAAACAAACCAGCGGCTCTTATGAGTGCAAATGGAAAACACTATAAAATTACAGGAGTTTAATCATCAATAAAAATAAAGCCAGAAAATCAATCGGCCGGTAAAGGATTAATCAACCCTTACAGGCAACTTAAAAAACCATTATCATGATAAAAATTGAAAAATTAAGTAAAGTATTCAGCACAGAAGAAGTAGAGACAAAAGCCTTAAACGAAGTTTCGTTACAAATAAAACAGGGTGAATTTGTTACAATAATGGGAGCATCGGGCTGCGGAAAATCGACCCTGCTTAACATTATAGGTTTGCTGGACAATGCATCCGGAGGTAGTTATAAACTACTCGATAAAGAAATCAACGGGCTTAAAGAAAGCGAGAGGGCTAAAATAAGGAAAGAAAACATAGGCTTTGTTTTCCAGAACTTTAACCTTATCGATGAACTTTCGGTTTATGATAATATAGAACTACCGCTTATTTATAACAACGTGCCTGCCGGCGAAAGACGCAAAAAAGTAGAGGCCATTGCAGAGCGGCTTGCCATATCGCACAGGCTAAAGCATTTTCCGCAGCAGCTATCAGGTGGGCAGCAGCAAAGGGCAGCCGTAGCACGTGCATTAGTAAACGACCCCAAAATTATCCTTGCCGATGAGCCTACAGGTAACCTGGATAGTAAAAATGGTAATGAGGTTATGGAATTACTTACAGATCTTCATGCTAACGGTGCCACTATACTTATGGTTACACACAGCGATTATGATGCTTCTTTTTCGCAACGCACCATATTAATGAAAGACGGCATGATACTTAGCGAACAGCAAAACAGCAGGAAAGTAGACGTTTTTGTAGGGTAACATTGTAGGAGGTTTAGAGGCCGGGACGGCTTACTACTGCCACTACACCTCAGGCATCCGGCTTTCAGTTTTCAGCTTCAATCATCAATCAATCAAAAAATCATCATGTATAAGAACTGGTTAAAAATATTTTTATACCAAATAAAGAAAAATAAATTCTTTACCCTGCTTAATTTACTTGGGCTTAGCCTTGGCATTGCAGGGCTTGTTTTTGCTATACTGTACTGGAACGACGAGCACGAATACAACGCCTGGAACCCCGAAAAAGAACACGTATTTTCGGTATCTAACGATCTTGGTAAAGATATGATATGGGCAAGCAATATCGCGCCATTGCAAAAATACCTTAAGGACATACCCAATGTAGAAAGCTATTGCTATGTAAATAACTGGTACCAAAACGAAATGGTAGAATACAGCGGTAAAAAAGAACAGCTTAAGATAACCAATGCCCAAAGCACGTTCTTTTCGTTTTTCCCTTTTCCTTTTATTGAAGGCGATGCAAACACCGCTTTAAAAGACAACACCAGCATAGCAATATCTGACAAGACAGCGCAAAAATTTTTTGGCACCGAAAAAGCATTAGGCAGGCAGCTTAAGTATGCTGATAAAATACTTGTGGTGCGTGGTGTGTACCGTATACCGGGCAAATCGTCTTTTGCACCGGAAATGGTTGTTAACATGCTTGCCCCAAGGCTTAAACAGGATGAGGAAGAGTGGGGCAATTATGGCTACGGGCTTTTGTTAAAACTTAAAGACCCTGCTGCCAGCCACGAGGTAGAAAAAGCCATTGAAGGCCTTTACTATGAGTACAGGACAAAGCCCTGGGCACAATCAGACGGCCTTTCTATAGAAGAATTTATTAAGGTAAATGGCAGCGCAAAAGTAATTTTAGAGCAGCTTGCCACCTCGCGTTTACACTCGGTAGCCGGAGGATATCCTGAAGGTAACGGTAATTATTTGTTCTTAGCCATAATGGCAGCACTATCTATACTTATAATGGTACTGTCTATTGTAAACTATGTAAATCTTACCACTGCAAATGCCATTAAAAGGGCAAAAGAGGTTGGAGTGCGCAAAATATTAGGCGCTACTAAGACAAACATTGTGCGCCAGTTTATATTTGAGGCTATAGCTACTACAGTAATAGCGGTAGTTATTGCATTAGTTATTGTAGAGCTGGCATTGCCGTTTTATAACAATTTTCTTCAAAAAACACTCGTGCTTACAAGCAACCAGTTTTACCTGCAGCTTATTGCCATTTTTGTGATAGTAGTTATTGCAGCAGGAATTTTTCCTGCGGTGTATGTTGCAAATTTTGAAACCCTAAATGTACTTAGAGGCAATTTTAGCCGCAGTAAAAACGGTATATGGCTGCGCAATGGCATGTTAATACTTCAATTTGCCATCGCGTCATTTTTTATAACAGGGTCATATGTTGTATACCAGCAGGTAAACTACATGAGCACCAAAGACCTGGGGTTTAAAGGCGAGCAGATAGTGCAGGTAAATTATACGAGAAAGGAAACCGAACCCAAACAAATTTTAGCCCGCTACAATGCCATAAAACAGGAGCTTTTAAAAATCAAGGGGGTACAGGCGGTATCATCCGGGGCATTTACTTTTGGCAGTTATGCCACCTCAACATCGGGTTATAATTATAATGACACGCGTGTACAGGCACAAAACATGGCAATGGATTTTGGCATGCTCGAAATGATGCAGATTAAAATGGCAAAAGGCAGGATGCTCTCTGATAAATATGCTTCGGACACTATAAGTAACATGCTTATTAACGAAGTAGCCATGAACATGATGAAAGAAAAAGACCCTATAGGCAAGGTAATAAACTGGAACGACCAACAACTTAAAATTGTGGGAGTGGTAAAAGATTTTCATGTTTCGAGCCCTCAAACAACTATACCGCCCATGTCTTTTTTTCATTACAAAACTGTAGAATGGTTTCCGGAAATGCTCGATAAATTTTATATCAAACTGGATGCCGGCAACACCGAGGCAGCAATGGCAGAAATTGAAAAGCTGTGGACTACTAAAGTAAATACTGAAAAACCTTTTAGCTACGACTTTGTAGATAAGGGCTTTGCCCGCACTTACGAAAGTTATGTAAAGCAGCGCAACCTCTTTACGCTACTAAACGCGGTAGTTATCATCATTGCATTATTTGGCTTATTTGCCCTCGCTTCCTACTCTATAGAACGCAGGATGAAAGATATAGCCATACGCAAAACATTAGGCGCACAAACCAAAGCATTACTAACAGAACTTTCTAAACAGTACATACTATTTTGCATAATTGGATTCGTAATTGCTTTTGTACCTGCTTGGCTATTGTTAAATAAATGGCTGGATAATTTTGCTTTCAGGATACATATATCTGCTGTTCCTTTTATAATTGGTTTTGTTGTACTTATGGCGTTAACCCTCACCGTAGTGCTATCCCGTGCTTATATGGCTACAAGGGTTAATGTACTTAAATATCTTAAATACGAATAGCCATGTTAAACAACTGGATTAAAATATTTTTATACCAGGTAAAGAACAATAAATTCTTTACACTGCTTAATGCTACAGGCTTAAGCCTGGGTATTGCAGGGCTTGTTTTTGCGATATTGTATTGGAACGATGAGCAATCTTATAACCAGTGGAACCCTGAAAAGAATCATGTGTTCCAGATGTCAAATGTTATGTCTGAAGGTATAATATGGTGCAGTAACATTGCCCCAATAGGACCATACATTAAAAAAATACCCGAAATAGAACAAATATGTTACCTAAATAACTGGTATGGAGATGACATTGTAGAATATAATGGCAAGAAAGAACAGATAAAAGTGTTAGACAGCCAGTCAGGGTTCTTTTCCTTCTTCCCTTTTGAGTTTAACAGCGGCAATATAAAAACAGCTTTGCAGGACAATACAAGCATTGCATTATCTGAAGAAGCCGCACAAAAACTATTTGGCACTACCAAAGCTCTGGGTAAACAGGTTAAATATGAGCATAAAAATTTAGTTGTAAGGGGAGTATACCACATTCCTGGAAAATCGTCTTATGCGCCCGCAGCGGTAACTAACATGATAGATACAAGACTGAAGGGTGATGCTGACCAATGGGGTAACTATTCGTATGGTTTACTGCTTAAACTTAAAGACCCATCTCAGGTAAATTTGGTTAAACAGCAAATTGTTAACATACTTACAGAGCACAGGTCTAAGCAATTTGCCGATAAAGAAGGAGTAACTTTAGACGAATACATTAAAAAGAACGGAAAACCTACTATTTTTTTAGAACCACTTGCTACAGCAAGACTGCACTCTATAGTAGATGGTTATCCTGAGGGGCACGGCAACTACCAGTTTTTACTCATCATGGCCGGGCTGTCTTTGTTAATACTTATATTATCTATAGTTAACTATGTAAACCTTGCCACTGCAAATGCAATTAAAAGGGCAAAAGAGGTAGGTGTGCGTAAAATACTGGGCGCATCTAAAGCAAATATTGTTAAGCAGTTTATTTTTGAAACTGTGATAATGACCATATTTTCTATACTGCTGGCACTTGTAATTGTAGAGCTTGCCCTACCCTATTACAATGATTTTTTAAGTAAAACACTTGCTTTAAACGGTAGCCAGTTTTACCTTCAGCTTACTGCAATATTTATTATAGTAATAATAGTTGCCGGCATATTTCCTGCCATATATGTGTCGAACTTTGAAACTCTTAAAGTACTTAAAGGCAACTTTACACGCAGCAAGAGTGGTATATGGGTACGTAATAGTATGCTTATAGTACAGTTTGCCATAGCATCTTTTTTTATAACCGGCTCATACATTGTTTACCAACAGGTTAATTATATGAGTAATAAAGACCTTGGGCTTCATGGCGAACAGGTTATAGAAATAGAATACCGCAGGCCACAGGACGAGGATACTAATCTAATTTATAGTCGCTACCTTACCATTAAACAGGAACTACAAAAAATTAATGGTGTTCAGGGAGCATCTGCAGGGGCATTTTCTTTGGGTAACAATGACAACTCTTCGTCATCTTTTAATTACAATGGAGGTAATGATATTCAGGGACAAAATATGGGCATTGACTTTGAAATGCTCGATATTCTTCAGGTAAAAATGGCAAAGGGCAGGCAACTGATGCAAAAATTCTCTTCAGATACTATAGATGCCGTACTAATAAATGAGGTGAGTATGAAAATGATGAACGAAAAAGATCCTCTAAATAAAATTATAGACTGGAATAGCAGGAAGCTTAAAGTAGTGGGAGTAGTAAAAGATTTTCATCTTACGGGGCCGCAATCAGAGATTCCTCCTATGGTATTTTTCCACTTTAAAACCGTAGACTGGATGTCATACAACCTCAACAAGATATATGTAAAAATTAATCCTGAAAATATGGAGGGCACTATTGCGGCTATAGATAAATACTGGACTACAAAAGTAGATACTGAATATCCGCTAAACTATGGCTTTGTAGATAAAAATTATGCCCGCACTTATGCCGGCTACATAAAGCAACGCAACCTATTTTCCTTGCTAAACCTTGTAGTTATACTTATAGCATTGTTTGGGTTATTTGCACTGGCTTCTTACAGCATACAGCGCAAGATGAAAGAAATTGCCATACGCAAAACCCTGGGTGCAGAAACTAAAGTATTGCTTACTGAGCTTTCTAAACAGTATATAATATTTTGTGTAACAGGCTTTTTTATTGCTGCCCTCCCCGCATGGCTCCTGCTCGATAAATGGCTTGATAATTTTGCTTACAGGATACAAGTTTCGCTGATTCCTTTTATAGTTGGTTTTATACTATTACTATTTCTTACCCTAACAGTAGTACTTTCAAGAGCGTACATAGCCACAAGGGTAAATGTGCTTAAATACCTTAAATACGAATAAGCATGCTAAACAACTGGATAAAAATATACCTGCACCATGTAAGGAATAATAAGTTCTTTACCGCACTCAATATATTAGGACTTAGCGTGGGTATTGCGGGGCTTGTATTTGCCATACTTTATAAAAACGACGAGCAATCCTATAACGCATGGAATCCCGAAAAAGAACGTGTTTTTGTACTTGTTAACGATTTAGGCCTGGGCCGCATTTGGGGCAGCAGCTCTGCGGCTTTAGGCCCTGTTATACCTACCGCTTTACCGGAAGTAGAAAGCTTTTGTTACCTAAACACCTGGTATGACGACGGTGTTATAACCTACAATGGTAAAAAAATTCTGGCTGCAAAAGTTACCGATGCCCAAAAGAACTTTTTTAGTTTTTTTCCTTTTCCGTTTATAAAAGGTAATGCAGCATCAGCCCTGCAGGATGTTAACAGCATTGCACTATCGCAACCGGTAGCACAAAGGTTATTTGGCAATGAAAATCCTTTAAACAAGCAGGTTGTTTATGATGGTAAATTGTTAACTGTATCAGGCGTTTACAAGCTGCAAGGAAAATCATCTGTAGCGCCGGAAGCCGTGACCTGCCAGATAGACCCCAAACTAAAGGAAAGTGTAACTAACTGGGAGAACTTTAGCTATGGGCTATTGCTAAAACTTAAAGAACCCGCAGAGGCAAAAACAGTTACAGACAAAATAGATAAGCTCTATATTGAGAATACAATACAGCAGGCAGCAAAAAAAAGTGGTCTCGCCATAGACGAATATGTAAAAAGAAACGGAGGGCTTACGGCACAGCTCGACGTGCTAAAAACAGTTCGGTTAGAATCTAAATATTCAGATTTTCCTGAAGGCCATGGCAATCAGCAATTTTTATTAATCATGCTTGCCCTATCTGTATTAATACTCGTACTATCTATAGTTAATTATGTTAACCTTGCTACGGCAAATGCTATAAAAAGGGCTAAAGAAGTGGGCGTGCGTAAAATAATGGGAGCTACAAGGACTAATATTATAAAGCAATTTATGTTTGAAGCCGTACTCACTACCTTACTTGCCATTGTACTGGCACTGGTACTTACAGAACTGTCTTTGCCTTACTACAACAACTTTGTAAATAAGGAACTTACAATTGCCGGCAGCCAGTTTTTTATACAGCTCCTTTCCGTTTTTATTATAGTAGTTGTTTTAGCAGGTATTTTACCAGCCGTATATGTTGCAAATTTTGATGCTGTAAAAGTAATTAAGGGCAACTTTACCCGGAGTAAAAACGGTATATGGCTGCGTAATGGTATGCTTATACTACAGTTTGCAATAGCATCGCTTTTTATTACAGGGTCTTATGTTGTGAGCCAGCAAATAAATTACCTCAGCACAAAAAACCTTGGTTTTAATGGTAGCCAGGTGTTAGATATACATTACCGCAATGGTTACGATTATACACAAAAAGATTTTAAAAATAAGGTTATACAAAAATTCAACAGTACCAAGGTACAGCTTTTAAACATAGAAGGTGTGGAGCGTGTGGCTCCGGGCATGTTTAAATTTGGTACATCCGATGGTTCCCATAGCATGTTTAAATATGGCAGTAACGAAGTGCCTGTACAAAATATGGCTGTTGACTTTGGCTTGTTGCAAATGCTGCACATAAAAATCAAAGAGGGTCGTGACCTGTCAGAAAAGTTTTCATCAGATACCATCACTTCGGTACTCATTAACGAAACTGCCCTGAAAATGATGAAGGAGAAAAATCCCGTAGGCAAAGAAATAGAGTTATCCGGTGGCGGGCCCCGTTTCAGGATTGTAGGTATTGTAGCAAACTTTAGCCTTAACGGTCCGGAACAGGAAATCCAACCCATGCTGTTTTTTCATTACAAGACCATAAACTGGGCACTGCAAAATGTACACGACATTTACATTACCATAAAACCGCAGTACATGGCAACTGCGCTGCCTCAAATTGAAAAACTGTGGACCGAAAAAACAGACCCGGATTATCCTTTTAATTACAGCTTTGTAGATAAAAGCTATGCCCGCAGTTATGAAGATTATGTAAAGCAGCGCAACCTTTTCCTGATGCTTAATATTGTGGTTATAACTATTGCGCTCTTTGGGTTATTTGCACTAACATCTTACAGCATTCAACGCAAAATGAAAGAGATAGCCATACGTAAAACCCTTGGTGCCGAAACTAAAACATTACTTATAGAATTGTCTAAACAATATATTGTGTATTGCACTGCAGGCTTTTTTATAGCAACTGTACCCGCGTGGCTATTGCTAAACACATGGCTCGACAATTTTGCCTTCAGGATACAGGTATCGCCTTTTCCTTTTATTATGGGCTTTATAGTACTTATGGCGTTAACATTACTGGTAGTACTATCGCGAACATATGCGGCTACACGCGTTAATGTGCTCGAATACCTTAAATACGAATAACCATGCTAAACAACTGGATAAAAATATTTATGCATCAGGTAAAAAACAATAAGTTTTTTATCGCGCTTAATGTACTTGGCCTTAGCCTGGGTATTGCCGGATTAATTTTCGCCATACTTTACTGGAATGATGAACATAGTTACAATGCATGGAATCCCGGTAAAGAAGTGATTTTTAATACGGTTACCGATTTAGGCCCGGATCGTGTATGGGGAAGCAGTTCGGCTGCTGTTGGGCCGCATCTGGCTACTGAAATTCCTGAAGTGGAAAGTTTTTGCTATGCTACTGCATGGTACAATGGCGGGACAATAAAATATAAAGAAAAGAAGGTTCAGGTTGATAAAATTGTCAACAGCCAGAAAAATTTCTTTACTTTTTTTCCGTTCGAAATTTTAAAAGGTAATGCCACAACTGCCATAGAAGATAACACCGGCATGGCAGTATCTGAAACCGTTGCAAAATCTTTGTTTGGCAATGAAAACCCAATGGGCAGGCAGGTTTTTTATGATAAACAATACTACACTATTAAATTGGTTTACAGACTTATAGGGAAATCGTCTTACCAGCCGGAAGTTGTAATTAACCAGATGACTAAGGAATTGCAGCAATATGAAGACCGTTGGGGCAGTTTTAGTTTTGGCCTACTTTTAAAATTAAAAGACCCTGCTCAGGCAACAATTGCTAAACAAAAAATAGAACAACTATATTTTGACTATAATACAAAAAAATCGGCGAAGGAAAGTGGCATGACCACAAAACAGTATATAAATAAATATGGCGAGGCTAAAGTTATACTGGAACCACTTAAAGATATAAGGCTGTATTCTATAGTAAACGATGTGCCAGAGGGTAGCGGTAACCTGCAGTTCTTAACTATAATGATGGGATTATCTGTCCTCATACTTGTTTTGTCTATTGTTAATTATATTAACCTTGCCACGGCAAATGCCATCAAGCGGGCTAAAGAAGTTGGGGTACGCAAAATAATGGGTGCCGGTAAAGCTGCGATTGTAAAGCAGTTTGTTTTCGAGACTGCAGTTACCACGTTGTTCGCACTGCTTTTATCTTTAGTAATTGCCGAACTGCTACTCCCCTTTTACAATAATTTTTTAAATAAAAATTTGAAGCTTACGGGCGGAGGGTTCCATTTACAGCTCATTGCCATTTTTATTTTGGTAGTACTAATTGCAGGCATTTTTCCTGCGCTATATGTAGCCAATTTTGAAACGGTAAAGGTTTTAAAAGGTAATTATAGTCGTAGTAAAAGTGGTATATGGCTGCGCAACAGCATGCTTGTGGTGCAGTTTGCCATAGCATCCTTTTTTATAACAGGCTCTTACATTGTTTATGAGCAGGTACATTTTATGACTACTAAAAGTCTGGGGTTTAATGGTAATATGGTTATAAACTTATCATATAACAACCCTTACGATTACAGTGAAGAAGGGGCCAAAGAAAAAATAATGCAACGATTTATTGCCACAAAGCATGAGCTGCTCGGCATACCCGGTGTAGAAAAAGTATCGGCAGGTTCATTTGTTTTTGGCTCAGGCTGGAAAAATTCATCCGGATTTAGCTATAATGACAATTTCTTACAACCCCAAACTATGATCCTTGACTTTGGCATGCTTGAAATAATGAAGATAAAAATAAATTCCGGTCGCAATTTCTCTGAGAATTTTGCTTCAGACACTATCAATTCGGTAATGCTTAACGAAACCGCTATTAAAATGATGAAGGAGAAAGAACCCATAGGCAAAGAAATTATGTGGAATGAGAAGCCTTTTAAAATTGTGGGTGTAGTAGCTGATTTTCACCTGCATGGTATACAGGAAGAAATTCCGCCAATGATATTCTTTCACTACACAACAGCAAATCGGATGGCACAGAATATGCGTAATATTTATCTAACCATTAAGCCCGAACAAATGGAAACGGCTCTGGCAAAAATAGAAAAGCTGTGGACTACGAAAATAGATCCCGAGTACCCTTTTAGCTACGATTTTGTAGATAAAAGCTATGCCCGAACCTACCAGACTTATATAGAGCAGCGCAACCTGTTTACACTGCTAAATATAGTGGTTGTCATCATTGCTTTGTTTGGCTTATTTGCTTTGGCATCATATAGCATACAGGGTAAAATGAAAGAAATAGCCATACGCAAAACCCTGGGGGCTAACACTGGTGTGCTATTAAAAGAGCTTTCTAAACAATACATTTTGTTTTGTGCAATTGGTTTTGCACTGTCGTGCATACCGGTGTGGCTGCTGCTGCAAATGTGGCTCGAAAATTTTGCCTACCGTATAACCATTTCTTACCTGCCATTTGTAACAGGATTTATAGCCCTTATGGTTCTTACACTGGCAGTAGTACTTAGCCGCGTTTATGCCGCTACAAGGCTTCATGTGCTTAAATATCTTAAGTACGAATAGTTTATAATTTTAGAGTTAGTTATAATTCACCAATAGCCCCGGGGCCTATGGGTTTCGGGGTTATTAATCTGCCACACAATGAAACGTTTTTTATTACATAGCTTTTTACTTTTTATAGTACCTCTTACTACACATGCACAGGAGGTATGGACGTTGCAACAATGCCTGGAAACCGGGCTTAAAAACAACCTCGACTTTCAGGTAAAGCAACTGGATGTATTGAGCGCTAAGACAACCCACAGAAATGCCGCATTGGAGTATTTACCGTTAGTAAATGTAACCGGCAGCCACAGTTACAGCATAGGTTCTACCATAGACCCTGCAACCAACAGCAGGGTAAGTTCTAACATACAAAGCGACAACTTTGCCCTTAATGCCAGTATGAATATTGTAGACTTTAATATTTTTACTACTGCACGCCGCAATAAAATTGCTGTACTTAAGGCTAATGCCGATAAAGAAGCTGCAGCTACAGAGTACAGCTTAACAATATTAGAAAATTACTATAATATACTTTACACCCAAGAGTTGCTTAAAATACAGCAAAGCCAGTTTGAAAATGCAATATTTAACCTTAAACGGATAGAAAAAGAAGTAGAGATAGGCAGCAGGCCAAAAAGCGACCTTTATGATATGCAGGTAGTTTATGCACAGGAAAATAATGGCATTACAACAACCCAACAATTGCTCTATAACCAAAAATTAACCCTCATACAGTTAATGAACCGCCCCGATATATTACCAGATAATATATTGGTCGAAAATAGTTCCCTGCAGGAAAATGTTACAAAGCCGGAAACCGAAGTATTTGAAAATGCCCTTAAAAACTACCCTAAAATACTATCGGCGCAGTTAAACCAGGATATCTCAAAGAAAAACATTAAAATCCAGAAAAACTACTATTTGCCGGTAGTACAGGCCTACTATAATTATTCGTCATTTTATTACCTGCCGCTCAAGCAAATGGGTGGACAGCAGGTTAATCCCTTTTGGACACAAATTACTGATAATAAGAACCATTACATAGGATTGCAACTAAATGTCCCCGTTTTTAATGGCCTTCGCACACACCGCGATGTGCAACTGGCTAAAATAGAGTACCAAAAAAGTGTGGTTATGGCAGAGCAGGAAAAAATTAATCTACGTCAAACTATTGAACAGGAAACAGCTAAACAACAACAAAACACTACACTTGCCGTAAAACTGGAAGACACAAGAAATTATGCCCAAAAATCTTTCGAGACTACGCAGGCAAAATTTAGCAGCGGACTTATAGAAGCCATTGTTTTTACAGGGTCTAAAAACCAATTACTTACCGCCGAATATAACTTACTAAAGGCAAGAGTAACACTTTCTTATTTAGCATTAAAGCTTAATTATCTGCAATATAACCGTTTTTTTTAGGGTTTAAATTTAATATTAGAGCCGCATTTTATTTAAAATTACCAAAACGTTTTCTTGCAAAATAAAAATATCCAAAACCTACAATTAAAATTACAAAAGTAATCATTCCAAAAAAAAATGCCTGTTTGTTATTCATTTCAGGTATTTTTTTTTGCATGAGGGCCAAATATTCTTCAAAATTTGAGGCATCTTCTTCTTTATCTTCAATCCCTTTAAATCCATTCACAGTAAATAATTTTTCACTCAGTTCATCATCTAATTGTGTGTTACATTCTTGCGTCTTTTTAAATACCGGAATTTCACCCTTACGAAATTTCACGAAAGGTCTTGATTCTAATGACACTAATACGGCTAAAAAATCAAGGCTGTTTAAACTGGAAAGCTGCGAAACTCCTTTAACAAAATTACAAATGGGTTTAAATTTATCGGTATCAAAAGCCTCCAGGCTTTTGATGGTATAATTGTCATCCCTAAAAAATTTCTCATAAATTTTTTTATCGGCCGGGCTTAAATCATCTGTAAGAAATATACTCAGTTTTTTAAATCTTCCAGGAGTAGGCTGCAATAAGTATTCGGCAAAATCTCCATCTTTAATCTCTTCATACCTTTTGTAAATAGCTTTTCTATAGTCCTCAATAGTTAACATTTTAATATTGTTTCGTAATTAGTTGGAATTGTTCGGAATCAGCCGGAACTATCAGAATTTCAGCACAATGAACAAAAAAAAGCATTGTTACTTTGCCTCAGAATTAGTTTTTGCTTTACAGCGTATAAAGCAAATGTACAAAACTTGTTTTAACATTTTAACATAGTGATACTGCACAAATTGTAAGGCTGTATAAGGGAAGTATGCATTTTACAGTTTTGTTTTAGTACCGCTAAACTTCCCACAACAAGGAGTTTACTCTAAAAATTTGCAGGTTCTGCCTTAACTGCGGCAGGGACGGCTATTATCTAAAACTTAAATAATATTTATCATGAAAAAACTACTTTTTTTAGCAGCTTTTGTGCTGCTGGGCAATACAATAGTATCTTGCGAAAACATGCAAAACGATAATGCTAAAGATGAATATCTTGCATCGGATGATATTATCATCCCGCCTAAGCCACCTAAGCCATAAATCTTAGATTAAGCAATTAATGTATTATTAAATTAGCCATGAACACCATAACAATGGGCAGTTTGTGGCTAATTTTATGTAATATTATCCTGTTTAAATGCTTTGTGAATTTTTATAATGGTCTATTTTTATTTAATTTCGGAGAATGAAACTTATTTATAAGCTTTATCTACCTCTACTACTAAGTTGCCTTGCCATTATGGCAATTTGCTGCACTAAAAACAATAAGGCAGATGTTTCCTACAGCCCTACTTTACAAGAAGATGCATCAAATAGTATAGCAAAAACGCATATAAATAAAGCAGAGGCATTTTATAAAGCCAAAATATATGATAGTGCCTACTACCATTATAATGCTTCAAATACATTGTTTGCCTTAAAGAAAGACAGTTTATGGTGTGCATACACACTTATAAAAATGTCTGAACTGCATATAATTACCGGAGATCACTTTGGTGGTGAAGCTGCAGCTACAGAGGCTTTAACGTATTTAAAAAATAAAAATGCGGCTACTTACCAACTCGAAATTTACAATATATTAGGAGTGTGTTATAAAAACCTGTATCAATACAATGATGCTCTTTATTACTACAAAAAATCGTTAGGGGCAGCTCATGATTCTTTATCTAAATGTATGGTTAATAACAACATTGCAAATGTTTATATAGACAATAAACAGTATGATAAAGCACTTGTATTGCTTAAAAATTTAAGTGCATCCGATACTGTTCTTCATAACAGCGAGTTAATTGCAAAAGTTACTAAAAGCCTTGGAGATCTCTATCATCAAACTGGCAGGCCTAATGCTATAAAGTTTATGAAAAAGGCACTTGCCATACGGCAAAAAGACAACTTGGCATCAGGCCTTTTATCAAGTTACCTTCAGCTGTCTAAATATTATATTACTACTAACCCTTCCCTGTCTAAATACTATGCTGCAAAAGGATATTCTCAGGCAACAAAGATTAATAGCACAGATGATAAACTTAAAGCACTACAGTTATTAATATCAGCCAGTTTAGGTAAAGAATCTCAAAAAGTGTCGGGCATGTATTTTATATTAAACGATAGTGTAAACAAGGCACGCATGACTACTAAAAACCAGTTTGCAAAAATAAAGTATGATTTTACAGCCACCCACGAAGAAAATTTAAATCTGAAATCAGAGCATGAAAAGGCGGTACTCGAGGCTGATAAGAACAAATTAAAACTGCAGTTTGCTATTCTCATGTTTATTTTTGGGCTCATTACTGTAATGCTTTTATATTATACAATTAGATTAAAACATAGAAAAGCAAAAATTATTGAGGTATATAATACAGAAAAGCGGATATCTAAAAAAATACATGATGAACTGGCCAATGATATTTTTAATGTAATGTCTTTTGCCGAAGACCAGGATTTTACAATACCCGGCAAACAGGAAAAGCTGATACAAAACCTGGATGCGGTATATAGTAAAACAAGAGATATATCGAGAGAAAATAACGCTATAGATACCGGCGAAAACTTTGGCCTCGCTTTAAAGCAAATGCTGGGAGATTATGCCAGTTCTACAATAAATGTGATGGTTATTAACCATGAAAGCGTATACTGGAACGGCATGAGCAAAGACAAAAAAATAACAATGTACCGTATTTTGCAGGAATTTATGGTAAACATGAAAAAGCATAGCGAAGCAAATATTGTTGCCATAAAATTCACTAATGCTGGTAAATGCATATATGTACAGTATAGTGATAACGGTAAAGGATTTGACCCTGACAAATTAATTTATAAAAATGGACTGCAAAATGCGGAAAACCGTATTTTATCTATTGGCGGGAGTATTACTTTTGAGAACACAACGAAGGGACTTAAAATAATAAGTACTTTTCCGGTATAACAAAAGGATTACATGTTTAAAAAAATAATTGTCGCTGAAGATATTGACAGTATTAGTATGGGTTTACAGCAGCTGTTGCAAAATATTGATGGCGCCGATACCACATATACAAAATATTGCGACGATGCCTATCTTAAAATAAAAAAAGCTGCATTAGATAATGAACCCTTTGAGCTTTTAATTACTGACCTGTCTTTTAAAATAACCCACCGCGATGAAATATTAACATCTGGCGAAGATCTTATTGAGGCCGTAAAAGATGAACAGCCTACTATAAAAATAATTGTCTACTCTATTGATGAGCGGGGCTATAAAATTCGATATTTAATAGATGATGTAAATATTGATGCTTATGTATCCAAAGGCCGTGATAGTGCAAACGAATTATTTAAAGCTATTAAAGATGTATATAGTGGTAAAAAATACATCTCTAAACACCTCTCACACTTAAAAAAACCGGCACATATAGCCGAAATGGATGAACTTGACCTAAAAATTATAAAACTGCTTGCAGATGGGCTTATACAAAATGAAATTGCCGAAAGTTTAAAAAAAAGTGGCAGGAAAGTATCGAGCGTAAGTACGATAGAGAAACGCATTATAAAAATAAAAACAACTTTAAGAGCACGAAATACCACCCATATTGTTAGCATTGCTAAAGATATGGGGCTTATATAAAACCAAATCCCCAATTATTTTACCGGCTTATGCCGGTTTTTTTATGTTAATTTTTTGTGAAAAAATCCACAAATGCGGTTTCCCTCAAAATTTAAATTTCCAGGCGTCGTAGTTTGGCTTAACTAAAAGATTACTAATACAGTTGTAAATTTTAAAAACGAGAATGAAACATTATTATGTAAGCTTCACGGTTCATGTAAATGGACATAATGAAGTGCATGAATTAACCTGTATAAATATTCCCTCGGCATCGGAGAGATTGTATTTAGGTTTTCTCTCATCTCTGGAAGAGGCCATTTTTGAGGCAAAAAAAAAATATGTACAATCTACCGCTTGCATGGCGTGCTGTGTAACACATTATATAAACTAATTATGAAGCCAATAGCAAGCAATACAAATTTTGTAACTAACCGAAATTTAAATATTAAATACATTTATAATAATATTTATACTATAATAATGCTACTAAGTTTTACCTGTGCTGCTATGCTTTTATTGGCAACTGCCCCATTACACATTGTATACTATTATTTTTTGAGGCTTAGTGTTACCTTATGCATTACTGCCATAATAGTTATTGATATTAAAAAAATTCATGCTTTATGGCTCATACTTTTTGTAGCTACAGCACTAATTTTTAATCCCGTAATACCTGTATATTTTTACAAAACCTCTTTATGGCTACCCATATACTTAGTAAGTGCAACCTTGTTTACAGGTTATGCTTACAAAATATGCAGGTCAAAGAATACACATCTGCAGCATCTTTAAATGGTGTATAAAGATAATACCCTAACGGGTACATATTTAATTTGTTTAGTGATCGATAAGCAAAGAGGGTAACCAAAAATTATGATTACCCTCTTACTTTTTTAAAGTTGCATGTACATTATTTTTTACTTATTTTATACAATACGCTGGAATGTGGCGCAAGGTCTTTACTAACACCCCCTGTAACTTTACCCACCTGTTTACCACTCCACATATCTGTAATGGTGGCACCATTTTTAACCCCAATAGCATCTGTAGTAACTTTTAAATCTGCTACAGGTTTATCGCTCATGTTAAATAAAGCTAAGTAAACTTCGCCGGTTTTAGAATTTTTAGAGGTAATTGCTACTTTACCATCTGTATGAAACAATTGTTTTACTCCCGTGCTTTCTTTATGCATTTTAAGCACTTCTTTATTAGTTAGTAACGATAATGTAAAAGCATCATTACTGGGCAAATCTCCTCCAAAAAATAATGGCGAACGGAAAATTGTAAATAATGTCATTAAAGTATATTGCTCATCTTTAGTTAGTCGGGTCATGCGGTCTTCTCCCCGCTCTCCCCTTACAGATATGCGCCCTAACGGAATCATATCGCAGTCTGGCCACGTACCCGGCGCTATATAAGGATACCACTTTTGACAAACTTCCATAAGGTGGGTAATGTGCGGCCATGTATCCCAAACATCATCAACCATACGCCACATATTAGCATTATGGCTTACATGGTCAGCATTTTCTATAGGTGTTTCACCCGGCGATGTGCTTAATACGATCTTACGTCCGCAATTATCTATAGCTTTACGAATAAGGTTTATTTCGCCCTCATGGTACGGAGCAGACAAGTCGTCTATTTTAATAAAATCAACACCCCACTGGGCATACAGCTCAAATATAGAGTTGTAATATTCCTGCGCTCCAGGCTTATCAGCTACAATGGTATAGTTATCTTTTAACCATTTACACTGTAGTTCTGTCGAATAAATTTTATCGGCGGTAATGCCATTAGTACCTTTAATAGGTAATTTATCTTCAACCGCTTTTTTAGGTATGCCGCGCATAATGTGTATACCAAATTTAAGGCCCTTGCCATGAACATAATCGGCAAGCGCCTTAAAGCCCTTACCGTTTGCTGCCGACGGAAACCTGTTTACAGCCGGCTGATACCTGCCATACTGGTCTATAACATAGCGGGGATCTGTCTGGTTGTAACCTCCGGCTTTATCATTCTCTACAAACCACCTGATGTCTACTACAATATATTCCCAGCCAGATTGTTTAAGCTCTTTTGCCATATAATCAGCATTGGCTTTTACTTCGCTCTCTACTACTGTAGGGCCGTAGCAGTCCCAGCTGTTCCATCCCATTGGCGGAGTTTGAGCCCATTGCTTAAATTTTTCTTTTTTAAATGGTGCTTTTTGTTGTGCAACCGCGCCAAGCATAATTGTAGTGCAGGCTAAGGTTGAAAGTACTTTTTTTAAGATCATAAAATGATATGGTTATTGTGTGTAAAAATTTGGCTTAAATATAACTACTTTAAATATCTCAAAAAATTAATAAGTGTATAAAATTGTTTTATTAACATAAGAGACGTTAAATAGAAAAAACTGCTTGCAGTGAGCCGGAGCACGCTACAAGCAGTGAGTAAAAATCAATTGTAACTAACCCAACTATTTTTAGTAACCCGGATTTTGCACCAGGTTAGAATTTGTTAACATTGCATCATTAGGAATAGGGAACAAATTACGGGTCGCATTATTATTAGCACTGTGCGAGAACCATGACTTAGTTGTAAATACCCCAAACCTGATAAGATCCTGACGACGGCGGCCCTCTTGTGTAAATTCCCACCCTAACTCGTCGAGCATTCTGCCCATTACTATGTTGCTGCCACCTTCAGATGTTTGTACATTAACATCGCGACGGCCATAATCATAATTACTGCCCAGCATTAATTCCGCATCAGTAACGGTAGCTAATGCAGGGTTGCTTCTAAAATTCCTTGTACGTACCTGTGTTACAAGAGCACCGGCACCAGCCTGGCCTGATCTTAATAATGCCTCCGCCTTCATAAGTAATATATCTGCATATCTAAATACAGGGAAGTCATTACTTAAACGGTTTGTAGCACCTATAGCATATTCAAATTTACCCCAACGCAATCCGTCATCTTTATCAGAATCATCAATTGACGGTACAGAATTTGTGTAATTAAGTGATAAAACTTCACCTGTATTTGAGTACTGCTGCCCTGCAATAAAATTCTCTCTTAAACGTGCGTCATCAGGATTATAAGAGTCTATAAACTGTGGTGTTGCACATACCCCACCCCATGGAGAGTTTGTAAATAAATATGTTTTTTGATTCTCACTGGATAATGTATACATATGAAAATCAAACGCATTCCAGTCTGTTACATATTTCTCATCAAACGGAAGTGCGAAAATTATCTCACGGGAACCTTCATTATTAGTCAAAAACACACTTTTTTGATTTGGCTCTAAAATATAGCTACCAGAACTTATAACTTTATCGCAGGCTGCAATACATTCCGCCCACATAGGTTGCCCACGCCATACTTGTGCATTAAGATACATCTTTGCTAAAAGGGTATTAGCAACCCATTTATTCATACGCCCATAATATAGCAACCTGTCAGATGTTTCATTATTAGATAAAGCATCTATATTGCTTGTAATTTCGCTTACTATAAAGTCAAATAGCTCTGCCCTTGTAGATTGTCTTGGTAAACTTGCATCTGTATAATCTGTAACAATAGGCACACTACCAAAAATATCTATTAATATATAGTAATAAGAAGCACGGAGTACTTTAAGTTCTGCTAAAAGGCTGATTTTTCTTTCCGGGCTAACAAGAATTTTATCAATTTCAATCTGGTAAATTAGTCTATTGCATGTGTTTATACCTTCATAAGTGCGTACCCATGGCTGTAACACCCCATCGTCTGCCGATGTCCAGGTATGCTCATGCATCCTCTTATAAACAAAACCATCTACCCAGCCAATACCGGTACGTGCAGGAAGTATATCCTGATCTGCAGGGAGTTCCTGTGCCCGTACAACCCCATTCCATAACAACATGGTTTTTCTCCATGGCACATAAGCCGCATTAACTAATGCGCTAATATCTGTTTCTGTTTTTGGCTGGTAAGAATCTAATTCAACTTGTCCGTACAGATCATCTGCAAGTTCAGAACATGAAAATGTGCTAAACAGCATTGCTGTACCTGCAACTGCTAAAAATATTTTATTTGTTTTCATTGTAATCTTTTTTTAAAAAATTTAGAACTGTGCCTGTACTCCAAAAGTAAATGATGTAATGGTAGGATATCTCGACCTGCTGTCTACGCCCGGAGCTAACCCAGTAGTACTAACTTCAGGGTCAATACCTTTGTAATCAGTAATTTTTAACACATTCATAACCGTACCGTATAACCTTACCGATTTAAGGTATTTTGTGTTCATATTTTTAAATGAGTAGCCCAATGTAATATTGTCTATTTTAACATAATCGCCATCTTCTACATAATAGCTGTTAAACTCAGGGGCAATAGTGTTACTCAATAATGTTTTTCCGAAAACCGGGTCGTTTACAGTGGCAAGCCTGTTGTCACCATAGCCGTTCTGGGCACCTTCATAATTCATACGGGCTTCATTAACTACCTGGAATCCAAATGCACCACGTACGTTAACACTAAGGTCAAAGCTTTTATAACGGAAGTTATTGATCCAGCTTAAATACCATTTAGGTATACCGTTACCTATTACCTGCCTGTCGTTAGGGTCATGGGTAAAATCGGCATAATTTACTCGCTGTCCATTTTTATTAAGGTATATCCATTTACCCTGCGCATCTACATCAACTACTTTAAATCCATAAAAATTACCTATAGCCTGCCCTACCTGAACCTTGTGGGATTGTGTCGTCATTCCTTCATAGTTTACACTTCCGGCAAGGAAAAAGTCTGATTGAGATTTGTATCTTCCGTCTAAGCTTTCCAATTTGTTACTATTGGTCGAATAAGTACCGGTAGTAGTCCATTGAAAATCTTTAGTTTGAACCGGAACTCCAGTTACAAGAACTTCTAATCCCTTATTCTGCATGGTACCACCATTAGCCTTTATAGTGTTAAACAAATAGGGCGGAACTGGAACATATATTCATATAATAAACCATCAACTTTACGTTTATAAACATCTATAGATCCTGAAAGGCGTCCTCCTTTAATAGCCCAATCTACACCTAAATTAGTCTCTTTTTTCTCTTCCCACCTTAAATCCGGGTTTGGGTTAGATGCCGGTACAATTGTATTTACCCATTGGCCATTAACTAATGCACGATCTCCAAATTTTAAACGAGCAACAGCGAGAAATGATTCAGTAGGTTGCGAGCCTGTAATACCATAACCGGCACGAAGTTTTATTTCTTCAAATATATTTTGGTCTTTCATAAAGCTTTCATTGGTAATCTTCCAACCAACAGATACTGCCGGAAAAGTTCCCCATGCATTGTTAGTACCATATAACTGGTTTGCACCCTCATGACGTAAACTTGCCATTAAAAGGTATTTATCATCAAACGCGTAGTTAAAACGTCCGAAGAAACTTATAAGGTTTTCATGACTTTTACCACTTCCTATATTAGCAAGGCCGGTTCTAATAGCATCTCCTACACCAATGTTATGCCATCCCCCAAAATAATCGTCCTGAAAACGATAGTTAGACATATATGAATTTTCAAAATCCTTTTCGATATAGCTATATCCACCTAACACACTAAACTTATGATTACCAAGTGTCTTATCATATTTCGCTGTTAATTCTACCTGTTTTTCCATTCTGTTATAACCCGAAATTGAGGAGTAACCAGGAAACCCATAAACCGTTGCTGATGAATGCTCTAAGGTTTCTGAATAACCCGTAGCCCTGTTTTCCTTTACATACGAAAAAAGTGCGTTTAGGGTTAAATCCTGTATAGGATTATATGTTAAAACACTATTGTAGCGAACTTCAGATGTCTTTACGTTACCAAATGTCTCATCTAATAGCGCTATCGGATTTAAATAATCCAGTTTATTTTTGTTCTGATAATACGTACCATCTTCATTATAGATAGGATCTGTAGGGTTCCTGCGAAGTGCCTGCCAGTATGCAGCACCATTAAAACTTCCCCCATCCGATGTAGATGTATACTTATTTTCCCGGCCTAAAATCGAAAACTTAAACAATAGTTTGTCATCAAACATACGGTGATTAACTTCTATGCGGCCCCTAAAAGTTGCGTTGTCTGATTTTAACATGATACCTTCCTGCCTATTATAATTTAGGTTGGCTATATAATTAGTTTTAGAACTTCCTCCCCTGAAAGAAAGGTTATGCACATGCGATATTGGAGTACGGCTAATTTCTTTTAGCCAGTCTACATTTGCCTTGTTATCATATTGTGGATATAACTCCCTAAATTCCTGACTTGATAGCATTATCAAGTTTACTTGCAATTCGGGATGTACTTACATATCCTGAGTATTGTACATCATCCATATCGCCGCCTTTCGCTTTCTTGGTAGTAATTAATATTACACCATTGGTACCACGAACACCATAAATAGCCGCTGCCGATCCATCCTTAAGTACATCGATACTTTCAATATCCTCCGGAGCAACTGTATTAAGTTCACCCGGTATACCATCAATAAGCACTAACGGATTCTGGTAAGCCCCACCTATTGTATTATTACCCCGCAGTTTAATAGATGTTGTTGCAGTAGGGTCGCCACTTACATTTGTAATAGCAAGACCTGCTACTTTGCCTTGTATAAGCTGGCCGGCATCCTTTACCTGACCTAAGTTAAAATTTTCTGCCTTTACACTGGCAACTGCGCTGGTAACATCGCCTTTTCGTTGCGTACCATAACCTATAACCACAACTTCATCAAGTTGTGCAGCATCTTCCTCCAGAGTTATACTCATGTTGCTTTGCCCTGCAACCGGTATTTCCTGGGTTTTAAAGCCCATAAAACTTATTACCAGTACTGCATTAGGATCTGTCACTGTCAATGAGAATTTCCCGTCCATATCTGTAACAGTATTTTGTTGCGTGCCTTTTACCATTATGGTTGCACCGGGTAGCCCCAATCCGTCACTTTTAGAAACTACCGTTCCTGTAATAACTGATTGGAAAATGTTTGCCGAATGGGCTGTTACTACAGTTGCAGATGCTTCTCCTCCCATTAATAGCATGGGAGCTATGAAAAGCATAGGCCACTTAAGCGACTTGATTGTTAAATTGTAATTTCTAATCATAATTAAATTTGGTTAAAGAAAATTTGGTTAGCGAAAACGTTTTCATAAAACAAGCATGGAAAGGCTAAATTTAAATGTGCAATACACACTTGTTTTTTGTTAACATTTCTATAACATAACTTAAACGTTATAGTTATACAAAGTAAGAGTGCGTAATTAAAAAAAATGGGGGGTAAAATGGAAAAAAATAGGGGGTAAATTTGCTTAAATATTGAAATTGTTATCTTTTCAATCAAAAACAGGGTTCCATATATACATAACAACCGTTATGCGGCTTCATGAAATTTAATCCATTAAAAATATATGTAAAAATGACACTTAAAAAAATAGAAACCAATGAGTATCTAAAATTAAAGTATATGTAATTTTAGATGCAAAAATATAAGGATACAATAACTACAATATCTATCATAATTATGCTACAGTGGTATTATTCATTAAAAAGCACTTACAATTATTCCGCAGGCTCCTGAAAAGTAAAAAACCGCTAATTTTAGCGGTTTTAAAATTTTTGTTAAATATTGCTTCTTATTTTAAAGGAATAGATTGTAGTATCTCTAATACAAATTTCCAGTATTTTTGAGCAGACTGGATGCTTGCCCTTTCATCAGGGCTATGCGCACCTTTAATGGTTGGACCAAAAGATATCATATCCATATCAGGATAATTAGTTCCTAAAATACCACATTCAAGTCCGGCATGACAGGCAACAACCGCTGGCTTGCTATTGTTTTGTTTTTCATAAATTTCTTTCAAAACATCCAGTATAGGAGAATTTACATTTGGTGTCCATCCGGGATAGGAGCCAGACTGAGTAACCTCACAACCTATTAGCTCAAATGTGGCGCGTAAGCCGTTTGCAAGATCCATCTTAGAACTTTCTACCGATGATCGTGTAAGACAGCCTATATGTAGTTTACCGTCTTTAACAATTACACGGGCAATGTTATTACTGGTTTCTACAAGGTCTTCCATATCTGCACTCATGCGGTATACGCCGTTTAGAGCCGCATAAAGTGCACGCGTTAACCCTTCCTGAACACCAAGATCCATAACTTTAGCAGGCAGTTCGCCTTTTTCTATAGTAATGGTAAGGTTAGGTTCAGTGGTTTTATATTCTGTTTTAATATCTTTAATAACCTCCAGCATATCAAACACAAATGCCTCATCAAAAATTTCAGAAATTATAACCTTAGCAACGCTCTCCCTTGGTATTGCATTACGCAGGCTGCCACCATTTATCTCCGCTATTTGTAGCCCAAAATTTTCAAAACTATCAAAAAGCAGGCGATTCATGATCTTGTTAGCATTGCCCAGGCCTTTATTAATATCCATACCACTATGTCCGCCATTTAAACCTTTCACAGTAATGGTATATCCTACAGAATTTTCAGGAACATCCTCTTCGGCATAGCCACGTTCTGCAGTGACATCTATACCACCTGCACAACCTATGTCTATCTCATCATCCTCTTCGGTATCCAGGTTAAGGAGTATTTCGCCTTTAAGCAATCCGCCTTTAAGCCCCATAGCGCCTGTCATTCCTGTTTCTTCATCAATGGTAAATAATGCCTCAATAGCAGGGTGTACAATATCAGTACTTTCTAAAATAGCCATGATCGTAGCAACACCAAGGCCATTATCTGCACCCAGGGTCGTACCCTTTGCGCGTACCCAGTCGCCATCTACATACATCTCTATGCCTTGTGTATCAAAATCAAAAACAGTATCGCTGTTTTTTTGATGCACCATATCAAGGTGGCTTTGCATCACAATAGTCTTGCGATTTTCCTGCCCGGCAGTAGCAGGCTTTTTAATGATAACGTTACCCACCTCGTCTTCTATAGTTTCGAGGCCCAGTTTCGCACCAAAATCTTTCATAAAGGCAATAACGCGCTCCTCTTTTTTAGACGGGCGAGGCACAGCATTCAGGTCGGCAAATTTATTCCAGAGCGCTTTTGGCTCCAGGTTTCTTATTTCCTGGCTCATGTAATTATATAGTTTATGTTTGTTGTTTATTGTTATAAAATATACTGTTTAAAAATCCCCTTTATATCCTTATCGTCTACCTCCCCTATCCAGATGTTTTGCGGTTGCAGGCTTATTACAGGTGCACATTTACAATTACCGGTGCAATCTGTACCTATAATATCTACCTCTTTTTTAAGGCTGTTATCTTTTAATAATTCTTTAAAACCTTTATAAATATCTTTACTGTAACGGCAACATTTTTTGCCGTTGCAAATAAAAATTACCTTCCTGGCTGCATTAAGCTTTTTCATAGGGCAATTTGTATTTATCCAATACAAAAATACTACTTATATTTACAAACTACTTGTATTTAATATACCCCAATGAAGAAAAAGAAACTCCTTGCCCTGTTGTTCGTCCTGCAAATAATTGTAGTAAAGCTGCTTTCTTTTTTTCCGGAGTTTACAGAGCGCTGGTACAGTAATGGCATCTATCCCTATATATCGGGTGCATCACGGGTTGTTTTAGGAGTTTTTAGTTTTTCTATAGGCGATATTATTTATGCCATTGCAATTTTTATGGGGTTGCGCTGGATTTGGCAACGCCGAAAAACCTGGAGGCATGCTGATAAATACAACCTTATAACCATGCTCGCCACATTATCGGTAGTCTATTTTTTGTTTAATATATTATGGGCATATAACTATCACAGGGTTCCGCTTCATACAAAAATGGATATCGAAAAAAAATATACTCTTGCAGAACTTACCGCCTTTACTAAAAAACTTATTGTAAAAACAAATGCAATACAAATAAGTATTACTAAAAGCGATACCGTTAAAATAGCAATACCTTATAATGTTAACGAAATCTACGATCATTCGGTAATTGCATACAGCACCCTGGCAAAGCAATTTCCTGATTTTACATATAAGGATAAAAGTATAAAGTCATCATTATTTAGTGTGCCACTTTCTTATATGGGTTTTGGTGGTTATCTTAATCCGTTTACTAACGAGGCACAGGTAAACAGCAAATTGCCGCTTTATAACTTGCCTACCACTACATGTCATGAAATGGCGCACCAGATAGGGTATGCCAACGAAAGCGAAGCTAATTTTATAGGCTTTATGGCATCAGTTAAAAGTAACGACCCTTACTTTCAGTACTCAGGTTACTCGTTTGCACTTAAATATTGCATGCGCACCCTCACTAAACTCGATAAAAAAACAGCTAAAAGCCTTGCTCCCCTTATTAATAAAGGGGTTTTGGGCAACTTTAAAGAGAGTGAACAATTCAACAAAAAATACCAGTCTTTTATAGAAAGTATTTTTAAATACATTTATGATAATTACCTCAAGATGAACCGACAGAAAGATGGTTTAGAAACTTACAGCAAGTTTGTGGGGCTTATGGTAAATTATTACAAAGATAAAGAACTATAAAAACCTGTAACAAAACACAGGTTTTATATACTAATGCAACATGGGTTCATCAATCGAAAGATCGTTTGTACAACAACTTCAGGAAAATCAAAACCTGATACACAAAATCTGCAGGCTCTACACTAACAATGAAGATGCCCATAAAGACCTGTTCCAGGAAATTACCATACAGCTCTGGAAAGCGTTCCCGCAGTTTAGGGGAGAATCTAAATTTACCACATGGGCTTACCGGGTTGCCCTTAATACCGCCATTACACTTTACCGAAAGAAAACCCGCACCATAAGCACCATAGAGTTTGACAATACTCTGCACAAGGTAAACCAGGAAGAATACAACTACGAAGAAGAAGAGCACATAAAAATGCTATACCAGGCAGTACACCAGCTTAACGATATAGAAAAAGCACTTGTGTTTATGTACCTGGAAGATAAAGATTATACAGAGATAGCCGAAACACTGGGCATTAGCGAGGTTAACGCCCGCGTAAAAATGAACAGGATAAAAGGCAAATTGAAAAAAATATTAAATCCGTAACAGGAAAAGATGGACGAATTAGATAAATTAAAGGACAGCTGGAAGAAAGAGGAAAACCTGTACCCCAGGTTTTCTGAAAAGGATATTTATGCCATGCTGCATAAAAAATCGTCTTCGGAAGTAAAGTGGATACTCATTATAAGCCTCATTGAGTTTGCCTTGTGGGGTAGTTTCTCATTGCTCTCATCATTATCAAGCGTTGATTATTCTCAGGCGCCATTTTTAGATGTAATAGACTACCTGCATTATGTTGTGCTTATAGTATTCATTGTGGCATTTTACTTTAACTTCAGGAAAATATCGTCGCAGCAGCCGGTTAAAAAGCTGATGCAAAATATCATTAGGGTGCGACGCATTGTAAAAGCGTATGTTTTTTACATGATAGCCATGATAACCTTTGGGCTTATATGTGGCGTTATAATGTATGACGACAACAACCCGCAGGAAAGCAACACTCCTATATATATTGTGGCTTTTGTGTTTATCCCGCTGCTTGTTTTAATAATTGCGCTGGTATATAATTCTATATACGGCAGGTTATTAAAGAAACTGAACAACAATTACATAGAACTAAAAAAGATAAAGACCCAATGAAAAAATTACTAATTACCGCCCTTTGTATTTTTGCGGGTTTTACTGCCAGTGCCCAAAAACTGGATAAAGGGCTGCTGTGGAAAATTAGCGGAAACGGCCTTGCTAAACCGTCATACCTATTTGGCACCATGCATGTTACCTGCGATGCCACACTTGATGTATATACTCTTGCCGCCCTTGATGTTACCGATCAATTATACCTTGAATTGGATATGGATGATCCTGATATGCAAAGTAATATGATGGGCACTATTACCATGAAAGATGGTGTTACCATGAAATCGTTAACCACTCCCGAAGATTATAAAATTACCGAAGAGTTTATAAAAGTGAACACCGGCGCATCGTTAGATATGCTGGGTACTTTTAAGCCTTTTATGGTTACCGCTTTTTTATATCCTAAAATGATAGATTGCCCGGCGCAGTCTTATGAAATGTCTCTTGTTGCTATTGCCAAAGAACAAAAAGAAGAAGTATCAGGACTTGAAACTATAGCTGAGCAAATGGCTGTGTTTGATGCTATACCTTATAAGGAGCAAATGGACGAGCTTGTTAAAACTGCAAAAGACAATATGGTTAACGACAAGAAAGAATTAGCCGAAATGATGGCTTTGTATAACACCAAAGACCTGAATGCCTTATTAGCATTTATGGACAAATCAGAAAACAAGATGATGGCTGCCCATAACGATGTGCTGCTTGTAAACCGTAACAAAAACTGGATCCCAAAAATAGAGACTATAGCCAAGGCTAAACCGACATTTTTTGGTGTAGGCGCTGCACACCTTGCCGGCGAAAACGGAGTTATTAAATTACTTCGTAAAAAAGGATACAAGGTTGAGGTAGTAAAATAGCCTTGAAACATGATATAAAAAGAGGCTGTCTAAAAAGTAATTTTTAGACGGTTCTTTTTTTGCTTGATGGTTTTAGAGACGTTTTTTTTCTATAACCTTTCTTTGTCAAAAAGATTAATGATTTTATATCAGA